>Ga0134079_10000004_pt1 | contig 187965 bp, 204 predicted proteins | sample 15_taG_2_FD_119770 | JGI IMG/M metagenome (GOLD analysis project Ga0134079, IMG submission 119770) | Grasslands soil microbial communities from the Angelo Coastal Reserve, California, USA - 15_D_Rain_40cm_2_09182015 | ecosystem: Environmental > Terrestrial > Soil > Grasslands ...
CAAAGTCGTCTTGCGCATGCAGGGTGCCAAGAAGGGTTTGATCGTCAACAGCCGCAACCTTTGTGGGGCTGTCTCCAAGGCCAACGTGGAATTCGAAGGCCATAACGGCAAGCAGTCCAAGGCTAACCCGGTGATGCAGGCTGACTGTGGGAAGCGAGATAAGAAGCACAAGCGAGGGGCAGGTGGCCGCTAGCAGCGCGCTGCGCTGAGCAACCGCTAAGGTTGATTCCAGCGCCCGGATAGCTCAGTTGGTAGAGCACTTCCATGGTAAGGAAGGGGTCACGAGTTCGAGTCTCGTTCCGGGCTTAGCGCGGCCCCCTTCCGACGGCCGCCGAGACCTGGGTTCCTGAGCGCATGGACGCACGCGCGGGAGCCCCAGATGACTTTGCCGGCATCTTCGAGACGGCATTTGCTCGCCTCCAGATCCTCATTGAGGAGGCGTGCGCCGCGAGCGAAGATTGGCCCGCGGGGGTCGCCGCTGCGATCCGCGCCAGTTTCGGCTTCGCCGCCGCCGACCCAGCGGCGGCTGGGGCGCTGACCAGCGAGGCATTGGCCGCCGGGCCGGACGGCTTTGCCCGTCACCGGCGTTTGATCGCATATTTGGCCGAGGGTCTAGCCCCCGGCCGTGACCTCCGGGTGGAGGGCTCAGAGCTGCCGAGCGTTACTGAGCAGGCCTTAGCGGCTGGTCTCGCCAGTCTGGTCGCAGAGCGCCTGGATCGCGATCGGATTGCCGAGCTGCCTGGGCTTGCACCGGAAGCGATCCAATTTGCCTTGACTCCTTACGTTGGGGTCGAAGAGGCGAAGCGGGTTGCAGCTGGTTGGCCGGGCAGCCAGCCGGATCGATAGCCTGCCCGGCCAATGGACTTCTCGCTGACCGACGAGCAGAACGATTTCGTCGCCGCGATCCGCGATTTCTGCGAGCGCGAGTGCGGTACGCAGGAGCAGCGCGAGCAGCTCACCAACGGCTATGAGCTGCACCATGCCGACTCCATCTATAAGCAGATGGCAGAGCTCGGCTGGCTCGGGGTGACGATTCCCGAGCAGTACGGCGGCTCGGGCGGTTCGATGCTGGACGCCTGCCTCTTCATGGAGGAGTCCTCCCGCGGTCTGGCGCCGATCGGCGGCTACGCGACGACGCTGATCGTCGCCGGCGCCACCCAGCGCTTCGGCACCGACGAGCAGAAGCGGAAGATCCTCGGCGGGATCGCCGGCGGCGCGGTTGAGGCGATCGCGATGACCGAGCCCGAGGCCGGCTCCGACGTCGGCGCCCTCACCACCTCGGCCGAGCAGGTCGACGGCGGCTTCCTCCTCAACGGGCAGAAGGTCTTCATCTCCAACGCCCACATCGCCGACCACGTCCTCGTCGTCTGCCGCACGACCAAGGGCGAGTCCAAGCACCAGGGCCTCTCGATGATTTGGCTGCCGCGTGAGACCAAGGGCCTCGAGATCGTCCCAATCAAGACGATGGGCGGAACCGAGACCAACACCCTTTACCTGACCGACGTCGAGGCGCCGGCCGACGCGCTGCTGGGCGAGGTCGACCAGGCTTGGACCCAACTGATGGCTGGGCTCAACGTCGAGCGCCTGATCCTTGCCGCGACGATGCTCGGCATCGCCCAACGCGCCTTCGACGACGCGCTCGCCTACGTAAAGGAGCGCAAACAGTTCGGCCGCCCGATCGGCTCCTTCCAGGCGCTCCAGCACCGCCTCGCCGATATGGCGACCGAGCTCGAGTCGGCCCGTCTAATGACCCGCTGGGTCGCCAGCCTGACCGACGAGGACCCCGGGCGCATGCTGCCGCGCGAGGCCTCGATGGTGAAGCTGCACGTGACCGAGGTCGCCAAACGCATCGCGGTCGAAGGCATGCAGCTGATGGGTGGCTACGGCTACTCCTCCGAGTACGACATGGAGCGCCTCGTGCGCACGACGATGGTCTCGACCATCTACGGCGGTACGAGCGAGATCCAGCGCACGATCATCGCCAAAACCCTGGGCCTCTAGCGGTTCATCACATATTTGTCATAATTAGCTCGTGACCCCTGGCGAGTTGATTCGCACTACCCGTATCCGTCGCGGCCTCAGCCAGGAGCGTTTAGCTCGTCGTGTCGGCACCCAGCAGTCCGCCGTGAGCCGAATCGAGGCCGATGAGGTCTCGCCAAGCGCCGAGACTCTCGACCTATGGCTGAGGGCGATGGGAAGCTGCCTGGAGCTACACGGGGGGTTGCCGGATCGCAATTACGATCCACTCCATCGACGGGCCACGGCGGAACGCTCGCCGTCGGAGCGACTCGCGTTGGGGATCTCTTGGAACCGTATGGCGGGTCGCCTCGCGGTAGCCGGGCGGGAGGCACGTGGCCGAGACTGACGCGCCGCTCGATGCGGAGCGAATCCTTCGCGCCCTGGACGAACAGGGGGTCGAGTACGTCCTGATCGGCGGGCTGGCGGTGCAAACCCATGGGCATGTGCGCACCACGAACGATGCGGACCTCATTCCCGCTCCGGATCCAGGCAATCTCGAACGGCTCGCAAACGCGCTCCGTCTCCTCAGTGCCCGCGTTCTCAATCCGGGCAAAGAGGGGATAGAGGTGGACGCGACGATGCTTCCCCGGGCAACGATATGGCAGTTCGCGACTCGCGACGGAGGCATTGATGTGATGCACGAGGTCCCCGGGGGCCGCTCTTATTCGGAGTTGAGCGAGCGCGCATTGCATGTCAGGCTCGGGGAGATCGACGTCCCGGTGGTCAGTCTCGATGACTTGATTCAGATGAAGCTGGCGCGCGGCAGACCGTTAGACCTCGCCGATGTCGCAGCCCTTACCGATCCTGACGCCGAGCCCGAGCCGTAAGGCTTGAGGGCAGAGGGCACACGCCCGCGCCAGAGCGCTATCCTTCAGCGCAGCCTCGCGCCTCGGCCCGGGGTTTTCTCTTGTAACGGCGTCGTTCGGCAACGAGGAGAACATGGCTCGCGGAGATGTCCGCATTGCGGTGACGCTGGCTTGCGAAGAGTGCAAGCGGCGCAACTATCAGACCAACAAGTCGCGGCGAAATTCGCCGGACCGAATCGAGCTGCGCAAGTACTGTCGCTGGTGCAGCCGCCATACGGCGCACAAGGAGACCAGGTAGCGGCTCATGGCGAAAACGCGTGCACAGCGCAAGGCGGAGAAACGCGCCCGCGAAGCCGAAGAGCAGAAACAACGCTCCGGCTCAGGCGATAAGCGCAAGTCCGACGCGCGTGCTCAGCACGACACCCAGGTCCCCGTGTCCGGCGATGTCGCCGAGATCGAGGCGGTAGAGGCTGGGATCGCGGCCGGCGCGTCGGAAGCCGATTTGGTGACGCCGGATGCGCCCAAGCCTCGCAGTGCTCGTCGCGCCGAAGCCAAAGCGGTCAAACAGGCCGAGAAGCGACAGCGCGAGGACCAGAAGCGCAAGGAGCGAGAGCAGGTCGCCAAGCGCCAGAAACAGGCGCAGGCCGAGAAGCGACAGCGCGGCGGCGTCATCGGCTTCCTCGTTTCCTGCTGGGCCGAGCTGCGCAAAGTCCAGTGGCCGGACCGCGAAACCCTGGTGCAGGCGACCGCTGTGACGATCATCTTCGTCGCCGTCGCCGGTACCTACCTCGGCGCTCTCGACAGCGCCTTCAGCTTCCTCATCAAGCAGATCCTTTAGCGGGATCCCAAGACAAAGGCGACCTCTAGATGTATCGCTGGTATGTGATCAACACCTACTCCGGGCACGAGAACAAGGTCAAGCACAATCTCGAGCACCGGGTGCAGACGATGGCCCAGAACCGCAACGTGCGCCAGGTCGTGGTGCCGACCGAGCAGGTGATGGAGGTCAACAAAGAAGGCCAGAAAGAACCGAAAGAGAAACGGACGATGCCCGGCTACGTCCTAGTCAACATGGAGATGACCGACGACGCCTGGGGCCTGGTCAAGAACACCCCCGGCGTGACCGGTTTCGTCGGTGCTCGCAACAAGCCAGTGCCGCTCTCCAAACCTGAGGTCGACCGCCTCTTGCACCGTGAGACCGCCGAGCGTCCCCGCACTCAGGCCCAGTTCTCGATCGGCGAGTCGGTCAAGGTCATCTCCGGTCCGCTCTCCGACTTCTCCGGCGAGATCGCCGAGATCAACGAGGACGCTGCCAAACTCAAGGTGCTGGTCTCGATCTTCGGTCGCGAGACCCCGGTCGAGGTCAATTACGACCAAGTCAAGAAGATCTAGCCCAGACCGCTACCCTCTCCGATCCCAATGGCGAAAAAAGTCCTCACCCTCATCAAGCTGCAGATCCAGGCAGGCAACGCCAACCCGGCACCGCCGGTTGGCCCGGCACTGGGCCAGCACGGCGTCAACATCATGGAGTTCTGCAAAGCCTTCAATGCTCAGACGCAGAGCGAGGGCGGCACGATCATCCCGGTTGAGATCACCGTCTATGAGGACCGCTCCTTCAGCTTTATCACCAAGACGCCGCCGGCGGCGGTGCTGATCCGCGAGGCGATCGGGATCAAAAAGGGCTCGGGCGAGCCGCACGTGAACAAAGTCGGCACGATCTCACCGGAGCAGATCCGCCAGATCGCCGAGCGCAAGATGCCCGACCTCAATGCCAACGATCTCGACGCCGCCTCGAAGATCATCGCTGGCACCGCCCGCTCGATGGGCGTGGACGTTAAATAGCCATGGCCCACGGCAAGCGCTACCGCAAACAGCTTGGCAAAGTCCAGCGCGAGCAGGAATATTCGCCGGCCGAGGCGATCTCGCTGATCAAAGAGACGGCAAGCGCCGGCTTTGACGAGACGGTCGAGCTGCATCTGCGGCTCGGGGTCAACGTCCGTCACGCCGAGGAGCAGCTGCGCGGCACCCTCGCCCTCCCACACGGGCTGGGCAAAGACGTGACCGTCGCCGTCTTCGCCGAAGGCCAGCAGGCGCGCGACGCCGAGGCGGCAGGTGCCGACGTCGTCGGCGGTCAGGACCTGGTCGAAAAAGTCCAGGAGGGCTGGACCGACTTTGAAGTCGCGATCTCGACCCCGGACATGATGAAAGCGGTCGGCCAGCTAGGCCGTGTGCTCGGTCCGCAGGGCCTGATGCCGAACCCAAAGGTGGGCACCGTCACCGACGACATCGAGAAAGCTGTGACCGAGTCCAAGGCCGGCAAGATCGAGTACCGTACCGACCGTCAGGCGATCATCCACCTCGCGATCGGCAAGGCCAGCTTCGACGCACAGAAACTGCTCGACAACTGTCTCGCTGTGATCGACGAGGTCGTCCGCGCCAAACCGTCCTCCTCGAAGGGCAAATACATCCTCTCGGCGACGTTGACGACGACGATGGGCCCGGGGATCCGGGTCGACGCCGGCAAGACCGGCGACCGTGAGGCAGCTAGCGAAGCCAGCGAGTCAGCACCGGAGCCGGCAACCGCCTAAACTCCCGCGCCGCGAACCCGAGACCATCGGCAGCCGCCGATGGGCCGATCAGAGGAGCCCGACTCCACTTTAGGCCCGTCGACAGCAGAAGCCCGGTGTAGGTGAACTATGAACCGAGACGAAAAGGCACAAGCAATTGAGGAGATCGCCGCCCAAATTGAGGGCGCCGAAGCGATCTTCGCGGTTGACTACAGGGGCATTAGCGTCCCTCAGGCGGCTGAACTGCGGGGCAAACTGCGCGAAGCCGACGCCAGCTTTCGCATCGTCAAGAACCGGCTGACCAAACGGGCGGCCGAGCAGGTCGGCGAGGACCGCCTCGGCGATCTACTTCAGGGTCCGACCGCGCTGACCTTCGTCCGTGGCGACACCGCCCAGGCGGCGAAAGCGATCTCGACCTTCAACAAAGAGCACGAAGTCCTCACCTTCAAGGGCGGCTTCATGGGCGACCTCGGACTCGATGAGGAAAAGTTCAAGTCGATCGCCCGCCTGCCGGCCCGCGAAGTGCTCGACGGCCAGCTCGCCGGAGTTGTCGCCAGCCCGCTGACGGGGCTGGTTCGGGGACTCGGCTCGATGATCCAAGGACTTGCATTGCAGCTAGGCCAGATCGCCGAGAAAGGGCTCGTTACTGGCGAGGGCCCGGACCCTCAGCCCGCGGGTCCTGTCGACGCAGGGGACCCACCTCCCCCTCCGGTCGCTAAAGCGTCCTCAGGGGAGGCCCCCCCTACGTCGCCACCCGCGGGAGAGACGGAGGAGGCGCCCGCCGGAGATGAGAAAGCTGAGCAAGAGACTTCTGAAACTGACGACGACACGAGCAAGGAAGAGGAGTAATGGCTACGAAGATTTCAACTGAGGATTGGATCGAGGAGCTGAAAGGCATCTCGGTGCTCGAGCTCTCCGAGCGGGTCAAAGCGCTTGAGGAGGAGTTCGGCGTTTCCGCGACCGCGGTCGCTGCGGCTGCTCCGGCTGCCGCCGGCGCCCCCGATGGCGATGGCGATGGTGGCGGCGAAGAGTCCTCCACGGTCGACCTGGTGCTGACCGAGGTCGGCGGCCAAAAAGTGCCCGTGATCAAGGTCGTACGCTCCGCGACCGGCCTTGGCCTGAAAGAGGCAAAGGCGATCGTCGACGAGGCCCCGAAAGCAATCAAAGAGGGCATCGAGCGCGATGAAGCCGAGAAAATCAAAGGGGAACTCGAGGAGGCCGGCGCGACCGTAGAGCTGAAATAACGCGCTACAATGCGGGATTCGGCCGTGGGCACGGTCGAGTCGCCAGCCGACCACGCGAGTGTGTTATTTTTCGTGGTCGCGCGCCTGTTGTCACCCCTTGCCCATACCTGCGCTGTATCCACGTCCCTCTGACCGTCTGAGGAGTCGCCGACTTTGGCACGTTCCAACGCTGCCCCCGTAACCCGTAGGAGTTTCTCCCGACTACAGAATCCCCTCGAAGTCCCCCACCTGATCGATATTCAACGTCGCTCGTTTGAAGAGCTGACGGATCCCAAGGCGGGCGGACTGCGAGAGACGATTGACGACATATCCCCGATTGAGGACTACACGGGGAATCTCGCCATCGTCTTTGGCGAGTTCAAGTTCGAGGACCCACCACACACGATCGAGGAGTGCCGCGAGAAGGACATGACCTACTCGCGGCCGCTGACCGCGACCGTCGCTTTCCAGAACAAGGAGACCGGCGAGATCCGTGAGCAGGCCGTTTTCATGGGCGACTTCCCGTGGATGACCGACCGTGGCACCTTCATCATCAACGGCACCGAGCGTGTCGTCGTCACTCAGTTGGTGCGCTCCCCCGGTGCCTACGTGATGGCGCCGAAGGATCCCGAAAAACAGGTCTTCATCGCCAACCTGATGCCGGCCCGCGGCTCCTGGCTGGAGCTTGAAGTCGACAAAAAAGGCAAAGTCTTCGTCCGCATCGACCGCAAGCGCAAACTGCCGGTAACGGTGCTGCTGCGCGCGATGGGCTACGTCGAGGACGAGCAGATCCTCAAGATGTTCGACAACTCGGTCTACCTCAGGCACACGATCGAGTCCGACACCGAGGCGACGCGCACCGAAGAAGGCGCGCTAATCGAGCTGTTCAAAAAGCAGCGTCCCGGCGAGCCGCCGTCAGTCGACGCCGCCAAAGCGCTGCTCGAGCAGCTCTTCTTCGACCCCAAGCGCTACGACCTGACTCGAGTCGGCCGCTACAAGCTGAATGCCCGGCTCGATCTCGACATCGATCTCGACAACCGGGTCCTCACCCACGACGACATCATCGCCCTGATCAAGGAGCTGGTGAGCCTGCCGAAGCTGCTCGGGATCCCCGAGGAGATCGACGAGGAGCACCCAATCAAAGACTATGCCGCGGAGGCGATCACCTATCCGCGCGAGCCGGTCGCCGAGCACCTCGACGAGTACGAGCACTTCGGCAACCGCCGTCTGCGCACGGTCGGCGAGCTGATCCAGGAGGCCTTCCGCATCGGCCTCTACCGGATGGAGCGCGTCGTCCGCGAGCGCTTGACCACCGAAGACGCTGACGCGATCACGCCGCAGACGATCATCAACATTCGTCCCGTTGTGGCGGCGCAGAAGGAGTTCTTCGGCTCCTCGCAGCTCTCGCAGTTCATGAGCCAGACCAACAGCCTCGACGGGCTCACCCACAGGCGCCGGCTCTCGGCGCTCGGCGCGGGTGGGCTGACCCGCGAGCGGGCCCCGATCGAGGTGCGCGACGTGCACCCGACCCACTACGGCCGCATGTGCCCGATTGAGACGCCGGAGGGGCCGAACATCGGCCTGATCGGTTCGCTCTCCTCCTACGCGCAGATCTCTGAACACGGCTTTGTCACGACCCCCTACCGGCTGGTCAAGGACTGCGTCGTCAGCGACGAGATCGTCCACCTGGACGCAACCCAGGAGGAGGACAAGGTGATCGCCCAGGCGAACGCCGAGGTCGATCCGAAAACGAAGAAATTGAAAGGACCCCAGGTCCTCGTCCGTGCCGGCGAGCAGGAGTACGCCACCGCCGCTCCAAAGGAAGTTGAGCTGATGGACGTCTCGCCGACCCAGATCTGGTCGGTGGCGACGGCGTTGATCCCGTTCCTCGAGCACGACGACGCCAACCGGGCGCTGATGGGCTCGAACATGCAGCGCCAGGCGGTGCCGTTGCTCAAACCGGAGCCGCCGCTGATCGGCACCGGTATGGAGCGCCGCGCTGCTGTTGACAGCGGCGACGTCGTTCTCGCCCTGAACGAAGGCGAGGTGACGCATGTCGACGCACAGTCGATCGTCGTCACCCATGGATCGAAGCGGGACGAGTATCCGCTGCACAAGTTCACGCGCTCCAATCAGGGCACGATCATCCACCAGCGTCCGATCGTGAAGAGCGGTCAACAGGTGAAGCAGGGTGACGTGCTCGCCGACGGCTCTTCAACTGCGGGCGGGGAGATCGCTCTCGGCAAGAACTGCCTGGTCGCTTTCATGTCCTGGGAGGGTTACAACTTCGAGGACGCGATCATCCTCTCAGAGCGCCTGGTCAAGGACGACGAAATGTCCTCGATCCACATCGAGGAGTACGAGATCGACGCCCGCACGACCAAGCTCGGCGACGAGGAGATCACCCGCGACATCCCCAACCGCTCCGAGGAGAGCCTGCGCAACCTCGACGAGCGCGGCATCGTCCGCGTCGGCGCCGAGGTGATTTCCGGTGACCTTCTGGTCGGCAAGGTGACGCCGAAGGGCGAGACCGAGCTGACCGCCGAGGAGAAGCTGATCCGCGCGATCTTCAAGGAGAAGGCTCGCGAGGTGCGGGACACCTCGCTGAAGGTCCCGCACGGCGAGGGTGGCGTCGTGATCGACGTGCTCACCTTTAGCCGCGACGACGGCGACGACCTGCCGCCCGGCGTCAATGACCTGGTCCGCGTCTTCGTCGCGACCAAGCGCAAGATCGCCGAGGGCGACAAGCTTGCCGGCCGTCACGGGAACAAGGGTGTGATCTCCAAGATCGTGCCCGAAGAGGACATGCCTCACCTCGCCGACGGCACCCCCGTCGACGTGATCCTCAACCCGCTCGGCGTGCCGAGCCGGATGAACATCGGCCAGATTCTCGAGACGCACCTCGGCTGGGTCGCCGGCAACGGCTGGTACGACGACGGCTCCGAGGCCTACAAGCAGGCGCACTCCGAAGAGGGCGACGGCCGCGTTTACGTGGCTACCTCGGTCTTCGACGGCGCCAGCGTCGAGGACGTCGACGATGCCCTGGTCCAGTGGCAGGAGCAGAACGAAGAGCGTGGCGTCGACCTCGGTATCGACAAGGGCGCCCGCGCGAGCGCCCGCGCCGAAGGCACGATGCAGCTATACAACGGCCGTACCGGCGAGCCCTACGAGGGCAAGGTCACGGTCGGCTACATGTACATCCTCAAGTTGCTGCACCTGGTCGACGACAAGATCCACGCTCGCTCGACCGGTCCTTACTCGCTCGTCACCCAGCAGCCGCTGGGCGGCAAGGCGCAGTTCGGCGGCCAGCGCTTCGGCGAGATGGAGGTCTGGGCGCTGGAGGCCTACGGCGCTGCCTACACGCTGCAGGAGATGCTCACGGTCAAGTCCGACGACACGGTCGGCCGGGTGAAGGCCTACGAGGCGATCGTCAAGGGCGAGAACATCCCCGAGCCCTCGATCCCCGAGTCGTTCAAAGTGCTGCTCAAGGAGATCCAGAGCCTTTCGCTCGATGCCAACGTCGTCTCCGAAGGCGGCGACGTCGAAATCTCCGAGGAGGACGACGACCTGCTGAAAGCGGCCGAGGAGCTGGGCATGGACCTGACCGGGGTCCGCGCCGAGGGCTCCAACGGGGCCGCCGATGAGAAAGAGGAGCAGGTGATCGCCGAGGGAGAGGGCGGCACTGATGGCGATGCAAGTAACGGAAGCGACGACGCCGAGGCCGAGCCGGCCGCGGCCGAGGCCAAAGAAGAGACGAAGGTGGAGGACTGATGATCGACATCAATAACTTCGACGCGATCGAGATTGGCCTCGCTTCCTCGAAGAAGATCCGCTCCTGGAGTTGGGGCGAGGTCACCAAGCCAGAGACGATCAACTACCGCACGCTGAAGCCGGAGAAAGACGGCCTTTTCTGCGAGCGCATCTTCGGTCCGACCAAGGACTGGGAGTGCTACTGCGGCAAGTACAAGCGGGTCCGCTACAAGGGCATCGTCTGCGAGCGCTGCGGGGTCGAGGTAACGCGCTCCAAGGTGCGTCGCGAGCGCATGGGGCACGTCGACCTGGCTTCGCCGGTCTCCCACATCTGGTTCTTCAAGGGCGTGCCGAGTCGGATCGGTTACCTGATCGACATGGCCCCCAAAGAGTTGGAGAAGGTTCTCTATTTCGCTGCGTCGATGATCACCTGGGTCGACGTCGAGGCACGCGAAAAAGACGTCGGCAAACTTGAGAAAGAAGTCAAAAAAGTCACCGACGGCTACGCCGCCGAACAGCAGAAACGCACCCAAGAGTTGGCCGAGTCGCTGGAGCGACGGGTCAAGTATCTCGAAGAGGGTGGCCAGGAAAAGTTCGATGACGACGACCACATCTGGGCCGACTCGCTGAAGCTGACCGCGACGCAGCTGCGCAAGCTGAAAGACGACGAACGCGCCAAAATGATCAAAGAGCTGCGCAAAACGTTCGAGGCGGAGATCTCCGACACGGAGGCCTACATCGAAGAGGCAATCGAGCGGATGGACGAAGTCTGGAAGATCTTCACCGAGATGAAGCCGAAGGACGTCGTCAACGATGAGACGGTCTTCCGTGAGCTCAAGGATCGCTTCGGTTCGCCGTTCGGTTGGGGCGAGTACTTCCGCGGCGGCATGGGTGCCGAAGCGGTGCGCGACCTGCTCGAACAGGTCGATCTCGCTGCCGACTGCGAGGAAATGGAGCAGGTCATCAACAGCTCCAAAGGCCAAAAACAGGCCCGCGCGGTCAAGCGGCTGAAAGTCGCCTCCGCTTTCCTCAACTCGGACAACCAGCCCGACTGGATGATCCTCGATTGCGTGCCGGTAATCCCACCGGAGCTGCGCCCGATGGTGCAGCTTGACGGCGGCCGCTTCGCGACGTCGGACCTCAACGACCTTTATCGGCGCGTGATCAACCGCAACAACCGCTTGAAAAGGCTGCTCGACCTCGGCGCCCCCGAGATCATCGTCAATAACGAGAAGCGGATGCTGCAGGAGGCGGTCGACGCGTTGTTCGACAACGGTCGTCGCGGCCGCCCCGTAACCGGGCCTGGCAACCGTCCCCTGAAGTCGCTCTCCGACATGCTCAAGGGCAAGCAGGGTCGCTTCCGCCAGAACCTGCTCGGTAAGCGCGTCGACTACTCGGGCCGTTCGGTGATCGTTTCCGGGCCGAGCTTGCAGCTGCAGCAGTGCGGCCTGCCGAAGCTCATGGCGCTCGAGCTTTTCAAGCCATTCATCATGGCGCAGCTGGTCGAGCGCAAAGCGGTGCAGAACATCAAGGCGGCCAAGAAGATGGTCGAGTCGATGGTGCCCGAGGTCTGGGACGTGCTCGAGGAAGTCATCCACGAGCACCCGGTGCTGCTCAACCGCGCGCCGACCCTGCACCGTCTTGGCATTCAGGCCTTCGAACCGATTCTGGTCGAGGGCAAGGCGATCCAGGTCCACCCGCTTGTCTGCCACGCCTTCAACGCCGACTTCGACGGCGACCAGATGGCGGTCCACGTGCCGCTCTCCGCCGAGGCTCAGGCCGAGGCGCGGATCCTGATGCTGTCGGCGAACAACATCCTCTCGCCGGCCCACGGTGCGCCGTTGGCAACGCCGACCCAGGACATGGTGCTCGGCATCTACTACCTCACCTATGGCCCCCCGGCCGAGGATCTGCTCAAGCGCGACGAAGAGTTGAAGGCCGGCCGCGGTGCGGCCAGCAACGGCTCTGCGCCTAAGGTCTTCCGCTCCTCACAAGAGGCCGAGCTGGTCTACGAGAACGGCGGCTGCAAACTGCACGACCTTGCCGAGTACCGGCAGGCCGGGCACGAGCACTTCCTGACCACGGTCGGGCGGATCATCTTCAACGAGAAGATCGAGCGCGCCCTCGCCGACGCCCTTGGCGACGAGTTCGACCCCGAGGGCTTCGTGTTTGCCAACCAGGCGCTGAAGAAGCGCGACGTCAACGCGATGGTCTCCGATCTGGTCGAGGCCTACGGCGCGCCGGCGGTCTCGCGGGTGCTGGATGCCTTCAAGGACCTCGGCTTCCACTACGCCAGCCAGGCCGGGATTACGGTTTCCAAGAACAACGTCGTTTCGCCACCTGAGAAGGCCGAAATCCTCGATCGCTACGAGAAGCAGACGACGGCGATCCAGGGCCAGTACGACGACGGCTACATCACCGCGGAGGAGCGCCACGAGGCAGTCACCGGAGAATGGAACAAAGCAACCGACGAGGTTGCCCAGGCGATGGAGGACAACCTCGACGAGCTCAACCCTATTTTCATGATGGCCAACTCGGGCGCTCGCGGATCGTTCAAACAGATCCGCCAGCTGGCCGGGATGCGCGGCCTGATGGCCAATCCAAAAGGCGAAATCATCGAGCGGCCGATCAAGGCCAACTTCATGGAGGGCCTCTCGGTGCTCGAGTACTTCATCTCGACCCACGGTGCTCGAAAGGGTCTGGCCGACACCGCGCTGCGCACGGCGGACTCGGGCTACCTCACCCGCCGCCTGGTCGACGTCGCCCAGGACGTAATCGTCCGCGACGAGGACTGCAAGACCAAAGAACACATCGAGATGGCGCTGCGCAAGGACGACGGTTCGCTCAACGACAACCTCTTCGGCCGTTTAGCGGCGAAGAAGTTCGAAACCAAGCGTGGTCGCGAACTGCTCAAGCGCAACCAGGAGATCACCCTGCCCGACGTCGAAGCGATTGCCGAGGCGTTCGAGGGCGAGGAGGTCATGGTGCCGGTCCGTTCGACCCTCAAGTGCGAGGCCGAATCGGGCGTGTGCCGTGCCTGCTATGGGGTCGCCCCGGCGACCGGCACGACGGTCGACATCGGCGACGCGGTGGGGATCATCGCCGCCCAGTCGATCGGCGAGCCGGGAACCCAGCTGACCATGCGGACCTTCCACACCGGCGGCGTTGCCGGTCAGGACATCACCCAGGGCCTGCCGCGCATCGTCGAGCTTTTCGAGGCGCGTAAACCGAAGGGGCTTGCGCAGATGGCCGAGGAGGCCGGCAAGGTCTCGGTCGAGGAGACCGACAAAGCGCTGAAACTGATCGTCACCGAGTCGAGCGGCGAGGAGCACGCGTACAGCTTCCCGCCGCGAACCCGCCTGCACGTCGCCGATGGCGACAAGGTCGAGGTTGGCCAGCAGCTCAACGAGGGCTCGCTCTACCCGGCGGACCTGCTCGCTATCCGCGGTCGGACTGCGGTCGAGCTCTACCTCGTCGCCGAGGTGCAGAAGGTCTACCGCGCGCAGGGCGTCGACATCAACGACAAGCACATCGAGTTGATCGCACGGCAGATGCTGAAGAAGGTCAAAATCGAGTCGAAGGGCTCGACCGACCTGTTGCCGGGCCAGCTCGAGGATCGCGGTGCGCTCAAACGACTCAACAAACAGACCAAGGCGGACGGCGGCACTGCGGCCAAAGGCGAGGAGGTCATCCTCGGCATCACCAAGGCCTCGCTGGCGACCGAGTCATTCCTCTCGGCGGCCTCCTTCCAGGAGACCACCAAGGTGCTTACCGACGCGGCGCTCGAGGGCAAACGGGACAAGTTGGTTGGCCTGAAGGAGAACGTGATCATCGGCAAGCTGATCCCCGCCGCGACCGGGCTCAAGCACTACCGGACGCTGGCGGTGGAACCGGCGGTGCCGATCGATCCTCCCAGTGACGACGACCTGCTCGACGAAGACGAGTTGGCCGCTGAGCTGGGGGTTGACGGTGACGAGACGCCGGTTGAGAGCTTTGGGCCATCGTTTGCCGAGGAGCTCGAGGAGCTGGCGCAGGAGATCGAGCAGAGCTCGGAGGACAAAGCGTCCTAGGTGGGGAGGGACCGGGTATCCCTCCCGCTTGCTGGGTTTTCGCCTGATCGCCGGTAGTCGTCCGAGATCGTTTTCGGGGCGAAAAGAGGACGCCGCTGCGCGAGAGGGACACCCGGTCCCTCTTCACGAAGCGCAAACTGGGCCGCGCATTATGGACAGTTGTGCCCCCTATGGGGGCTAAAAGGTTCCGTCGAACGCGAAAACGGCCGGAGCGTTAGCTCCGGCCGTTTGCTGCTTCGGTGGGTGTGGGCTTACGAGAGGCAGAGGGCGTACACGGTGATCGTGTGAGCTGCGGCGGTTTTGTTGGAGGCTGCGTAGAACCAGCCGTTGCCGCTGGGGGCGTTTGAGGTCATCTCTACGCCGTAGGCGCTGGGGGCGCCGCCGCCGCTGAGGATCTGCTCACCCTGCTGGCAGGGGACTGAGACGCTGCCGTTAGCGCCGGCCGCGAGTTGGGTGGAGTTGTTCCGCAGGGTGACCACGCTGAGCTCGTCGGCGTTGACTGCATTGGGGCCGATGTCGTTGCTGTTGATCGTCTGGTCGGCTATTTCCGTGGAGGTGATCGAGTTGGGCGCCAGGTCGCCAGCGGTCAGTGAGTCGGGTGCGACCTCTGAGGAAGCAACCGCGTTTTCGGCGATCTCATCCGAGTTGACCGCGTCTTTGGCGATCTCGTCGCTGCCGACAGAGTCGGTACCGAGGTCGTTGGAAGTAACCGTCGCGTCGGCGATTTTAGGTGAGTTGACCGCGCTGTCGCGCAGGTCGACGGTGCGGACCGAGCCATTGACGATCTGGTTTGAACCAATGCTCGCCTTGGCGGCTAGGGCCGATCCAGTCAGCGCGAGGAACAGGGCCAGGCAGCTGATGATGAGGGCGGGGGAGGGGCGGAACTTGGTCTTGCTGGTCATCTTGGGTCTCCTTTGTTTGGGGTGGAACCTGATGAGCACAGCTTCGGCCAGGCCGCGATCCCCAACTACGGACCCAAGGGGTGAACTCCCTCACCCCGAAGCGCCTTTGTCAGGCATATCCAGACAAAGGCGCCCGGCCGACTAGATTTCACTTATGGAGAAGGTCTGCATCATCGGTGCCGGGTCGTCCGGGCTCACCGCCTGCCAGGTCCTGGCTGCGCGGGGGATCCCCTTCGACTGTTTCGAGAAGGGGTCGATGATCGGCGGCAACTGGCGCTATGAGAACGACAACGGCATGTCGTCGGCATATCGCTCGCTGCACATCAACAGCGCGCGGAAGCTCATGTCCTTGAAGGCGTTTCCGATGCCGGCCGACTACCCGGACTACCCCAGCCACTGGCAGGTTGCCAAATATTTCGACGACTTCGCGGAGCGCTTCGGGCTGGCCGAGAAGATCACCTTTCGCACCGAAGTCGTCGCCGCCGAGCCGGATGGAGATGACTGGAGCGTGACGGTCGAGAACCCCGACGGCGCTCGCCGGACCGAGCGCTACCGGGCTGTCCTCGTTGCCAACGGCCATCACTGGAAGCCGCGCTGGCCCGAACCGGCCTTCCCCGGCGCCGATGCCTACGAGGGCGAGCAGATGCACGTCCATCACTACCGTGAGCCCGATGTCCTCGTCGGCAAGCGGGTCCTGGTGCTCGGGATCGGCAACTCTGCCGTCGACGTCGCGGTCGAGTCATCGCGCATCGCCGAGGCCACGTTTCTGGCCATGCGCCGCGGCGCCTACGTGCTGCCCAAGTTCCTCGGCGGCAAACCGATCGACGAATCGGCGACGCCGGCGCTGAGCAGGCTGCCGATCCCGGTGCAGCGCTTCTTCTTCAACCGCTTATTGAAGCTGAGCATCGGCGACATGACCGACTACGGCCTGCCGAAGCCCGACCACAAGCTGCTCGAGGCGCACCCGACCGTCTCCTCGGAGCTCCTGCCGCGGCTCGGTCACGGTGACATCACGGCCAAGCCGAACATCGACCGCTTCACCGGCGGCCGCACCGTGCGCTTTGCCGATGGCAGCGAGGAGCAGATCGACCTCGTCGTCTACTGCACCGGCTACGAGATCTCCTTCCCCTTCCTCGACGAGAAGGTCTTCGCCGCCCCCGACAACCGCATGCCGCTCTACCAGCGGGCCGTCTCGGTTGAGAACCCGGGTCTCTACTTCGTCGCCTTCATCCAGCCCCTTGGCCCGCTCATGCCGATAGCGGAGGCCCAATCGGAATGGATCGCCGACCTGCTCACGGCCAAGGCAGCTCTACCCCCGGCCCCGGAGATGCGCAAGGAGATCGCCGGCTACGAACGCTGGCTAAAGAAGCGCTTCGTCGCATCCAAGCGCCACACGGTAGAGGTGGATTTCCACCCCTATCTACGTGAGATCGCCCGCGAGCGGGGGCGTTCGGCGCAGCCGGCTTGAGCGCCGCCGCCGGGGAGATGCTGAGGGCCGCGAGGGCGGATCGGGAGTGGTCGCCGGCGCTCGAAACCGTCGTCTGAGTCTTCAACCTTGTCCTCGGCCTCGGGAGATTTACTCGCCCACCAGACAAGCCAAAGCGCGCCGATGACTGGAATCTTCAGCACGACCAGCAAGAAGAAAATGGGCCAGAACCCCTCCATCACGCCAGTGTAGACACCCAACCCCGGCGGTTAAAGGCCGTTGGCCCAGACAGTCAGCGCTTCTACCTGAACCTCCTCCAGGCCAAGATGGGACTCAGTTGGAACCAACAGGGTCGGCTCCTCGCGCCCTCGCGCCCACTCGTAGCAGCTCTCGTCGAAGTTGTCGTCGATCCAGGCCATTGCTCGTCCCTTGCCGTACTCGTCGAGCGGGCCGAGCTTCCAGTGGGCCGAGCCGAAACGGGCTGCCCCGTCGAAGCTGAGGAAGGGCAGATCCGGCAGGCCGAGGATGTTGGGGAGGTATTCGTTGGCTTTGTCCTCCCAACCGGTCGCCCAAACCAGATCGTAGTGCTCGGCCAGCCGCCCCAACCGCTCCCCCGCGACCAGCGAGATGCAGTGCACCATTCCGTCAACGAGCTCGAACCGAGCCTCCGACTTATCCGGAGGCTCGTCGAAGCCAAAGAGAGAGATGACGCCGTCGACGTCGACGGCGAGGATCGGCCGGCTCATTGAGCCAGGCTAGCTACCAGCGATAGTGAGCGAACGCCTTGTTCGCTTGCGCCATGCGGTAGATATCGTCCTTGCGCTTCCAGGCGCCACCCTGCTGCTGCGTCGAGTCGAGTATTTCGGTGGCGAGGCGCTCTGACATCGAGTACTCGCGGCGGTTGCGGGCGAAGTCGACTAGCCAGCGGACGGCCAGCGTGCGTGCCCGGCGAGCGGGGACCTCGACCGGCACCTGGTAGGTGGCGCCGCCGACCCGGCGTGAGCGAACCTCCAGCACCGGGGTAAGTTGTTTGATCGCCGCCTCGAGCGTCTCGACCGGGTCCTCGTTGGAGCGCTCGCCGACGATCGCCAAAGCGTCGTAGACGATCCGCTCGGCGAGCGACTTCTTGCCGTCGCTCATTACCTTGTTGATGACCTGCTGGACCAGCCGGTTGCGGAAGCGGGCGTCCGGTTCGACCGGCCGGATCGTTGCGGCAGAGCGACGCGGCACTAGGAAGCCTTGACCCCGTAGAGCGAGCGGGCCTGCTTGCGGTCGGAGACTCCGGCGGCGTCGAGCGTGCCGCGGACGACCTTGTAGCGGACGCCCGGCAAATCCTTGACCCGGCCGCCGCGAACGAGGACTACCGAGTGCTCCTGAAGGTTGTGACCCTCGCCGGGGATGTAGGTGGTGACCTCCATCCCGTTGGTGAGGCGCACACGGGCGATCTTGCGCAGAGCCGAGTTCGGCTTCTTCGGCGTTACCGTTGCGACGCGGGTGCAGACACCGCGCCGTTGCGGCGCCGCGACGCTCTTCTTCCGCCCTTGGCCCGACTTGAGGCCCGGCGTCGTCGTCTTCTTCTTAGGCCGCTTGCGGCCCTTGCGAATAAGTTGGTTCGTGTTCGGCACGGGCGCGCATGGTAGCGGGCCGCCGCCTTTGGGGCCACAACGAGCAACGCGCCAGCCAAAATTAGGCCGGCTGCGGCGGCTATCTGGGCGTAGAAGCCGTCGTAGAGAACCGCCTTGGCGCCGGAGAAGCGCGTCGCCTCGGCGCCGGCATCGAGACCGGCCGGAAGGTCGACCAGGAGAATCACCGCGAGGCTGAGCAGGCCAAGTGCGAAAACGATTCGCCCCAGACCGCGACGGCCGTCGTTGCGCAAGGCGATGAGGGCGAGAAGCCCAGCGAGCAGCGCCACGGGAACCAGAAGGTAGGCATGGGCTTGGCCGGCTGTCTCGGCGCCAACCGTGGGTGCGGTTGCCGCTGACAAGCCGGCATACCCCGGCTGCCCGATTTCGACCGCGCGGTAGTCGACGAACTGGGCGGCGATCAAACAACCGGCGCTCGCGAGGATCGTCAGACAGATCGCCCGCTGTGGGGTGAGGATCGCGCTGGCCCGGGTGGCTGCACGCTGCGCCCAGGCAGTGGCGCGAAGCAGCCACCGTTCGAGCACGGCGAGTCCACGGAAGAGGAGTGCGCCGGCCGGTCGCAAGCCTCGGCCAAGACGTCGCCCCCCTTTGCGCAGCAACCGCCCAGCCATGACCAATCGAGGCCAGGCGCGCTGAAGCCCGCGGTTGACCACGCGATCGAGCTTCGTGGTCGCAGTTCGTATGCGACGCCCAACCGCTGCTATCATCGCGCGTCGCTCAGGCTTCTTTTTCGCAGTTCGTTTCGCCGGGCCCGCGAGGGCCTTTTTCATGCGCCGATCCCGGCGGCTCTTGTCGGTAGGCCGCGATTTCTTAGATTTCTCTCGTCCCCACTTCATTTTCGTCCCCACTTCATAAAGGCACGCTCACCTAAGACCATGGCACGCAGCTTCCCCCTAGAGAAAACGCGCAACATCGGGATCATGGCGCACATCGACGCCGGTAAGACGACGACGACTGAGCGCATCCTCTACTACACCGGCCGCACGCACAAAATCGGCGAGGTGCACGAGGGCGCCGCGGTGATGGACTGGATGGAACAGGAGCAGGAGCGCGGCATCACGATCACCTCCGCCGCAACCGCTTGCGAGTGGAACGGCCACCGGATCAACATCATCGACACGCCCGGCCACGTCGACTTCACGGTCGAGGTCGAGCGCAGCTTGCGCGTTCTCGACGGCGCGATCGCCGTCTTCGACGCTGTCGCCGGCGTAGAGCCCCAGTCGGAGACGGTCTGGCGCCAGGCCGACAAGTACAAGGTGCCGCGCTTCGCCTACATCAACAAGATGGACCGCACCGGCGCCGACTTCTTCAACGCCGTGGAGACGATGAAGGACCGGCTCGGCGCCAATCCGCTGCCGATCCAGCTGCCGATCGGCAGCGAGGGCGACTTCGTCGGCGTCGTCGACCTGATCGAGATGGTGGCGCTGGTCTGGAAAGACGAACTCGGCACCGAGTTCGAGACCCTCGAGATACCGGCCGACCTCGTCGACCAGGCCCAGGAATACCGCACCCAGCTGATCGAGGCCTGCGCCGAATACGACGACGAGCTGATGGAGGCCTACCTGGCCGAGGAAGAGATCCCCCACGAGCGGATCGCGAAGTCCCTCCACCGTGCCTGCCTCGACACCAAAGTGACTCCGGTTCTCTGCGGCTCCTCGTTCAAGAACAAGGGAGTGCAGCCACTGCTCGACGCGGTCGTCGAGTTGCTGCCCTCACCGCTCGAGGTCCCGCCCGTAACCGGCCTGCTGCCGGCGGGCAAGGGCGAGGACGAGCCGACCGAGGGCGAGCGCCCGGCCGATGACAGCGGACCCTTTGCCGCACTGGCCTTCAAGATCATGACCGACCCCTACGTCGGCAAGCTGACCTACTTCCGCGTCTACTCGGGCAAGCTCGAGGCGGGCGGCCGCGTGCTCAACGTCAAAACGGGCAGGACCGAGCGCATCGGGCGGCTGCTGATGATGCACGCCAACAGTCGCGAGGAGATCGAGGAGGTCTACTCGGGCGATATCTGTGCCGGCGTCGGCCTCAAGGAAACGGGCACGGGCGACACGCTGGCTGCGCCCGACGCCCCGATCGCGCTGGAGAGCATCGAATTCCCCGAGACGGTAATCGCGGTTGCGATCGAGCCGAAAACGAAAGCCGACCAGGAGAAGATGGGGACCGCCCTGCAGCGCCTCGGCGAGGAGGACCCGACGTTCCGGATCGAATCGGACGAGGAAACCGGCCAGACCCTGATCCACGGGATGGGCGAGCTCCACCTCGAGGTGATCGTTGACCGCATGCTGCGCGAGTTCAAAGTCGACGCCAACGTCGGCAAGCCCCAGGTCGCCTACCGCGAGACCATCCGCAAGGAGGTCAAGAAGGTCGAGGCGCGCTTCGTCCGCCAGACCGGTGGTCGCGGCCAGTTCGGCCATGTGGTGATCAACGCCGAGCCGGCACCGGGAGAGGGCTTCGAGTTCGTCAACAAAATCAAGGGTGGCGCCATCCCCGGCGAATACATCGGCCCAGCCGAACAGGGGATGAAAGAGGCGCTCGAGAACGGCATCAAGGCGGGTTACCCGATGGTCGACGTCAAAGTCGAACTAATCGACGGTTCCTTCCACGACGTCGACTCCTCGGAGATGGCTTTCAAAATCGCCGGGTCGATGGCGATCCAAGAGGCTGCTCGCAAAGCCAACCCGGTCTTGTTGGAGCCGGTGATGGCGGTTGAGGTGGTCACTCCCGAGGATTTCCTCGGCGACGTGATCGGCGACCTCTCGCGACGCCGCGGAAAAGTCCAGGGCCAAGAGCAGCGTGGTAATGCGCTCGCAGTGCAGGCCTTTGTCCCGCTCGGCGAGATGTTCGGGTACGCGACCGATCTGCGTTCTTCGACCCAAGGCCGCGCCACTTACACCATGCAGTTCGAGCGCTATGAGGAGGTCCCCTCAAACATCGCTGAGGAGATTGTCGAGCACCGGTCTGGCGAGCCGGTAGGGGCTACCTCGTGAATCTGGCTATATTTCCCAGGTTCGCCCGCAGGCAACAGGTTTTCGCCTGCCAGGCAGTTGCAAGCAAAGTCAAGCACCCAAGTCAGACAGAACCCGACTTCGAAAGGTAGAACGGAGAGCGATGTCAAAGGAGAAGTTCGAGCGCGATAAGCCGCACGTGAACGTTGGCACCATCGGTCACATCGACCACGGCAAGACGACGCTGACGGCCGCGATCACCACCACGCTCTCCGGCAAAGGCGATACCGAAGCGAAGAGCTTCGCCGAGATCGACAATGCTCCGGAGGAGAAAGAGCGTGGGATCACGATTGCGACCTCACACGTCGAGTACGAAACCGAGAACCGCCACTACGCTCACGTCGATTGCCCCGGTCACGCCGACTATGTGAAGAACATGATCACCGGCGCGGCGCAGATGGACGGCGCGATCCTGGTTGTTTCGGCTGCGGACGGCGTCATGCCGCAAACCCGCGAGCACATTCTGCTCGCCCGTCAGGTCAACGTCCCGCACGTCGTCGTCTTCCTCAACAAGGTCGATCAGGTCGATGACGACGAACTGATCGAGTTGGTCGAGGAGGAGGTCAAGGAACTTCTCGACGAGTACGACTTCCCCGGCGAGGACACGCCGATCGTCAAAGGCTCGGCGCTGAAGGCGTTGGAGGGTGACGAAGAGGCCCAGAAGGCGATCTTCGAACTGGCCGAAGCACTCGACACCTACATCCCGGAGCCAGTCCGCGATCTCGACAAGCCCTTCCTGATGCCGATCGAGGACATCTTCTCGATTACCGGCCGCGGCACCGTCGCCACCGGCCGCGTCGAGCAGGGGATCGTCAACACCAGCGACGAGGTCGAGATCGTCGGCATCAAGGACACGACGACGACCGTGGTCACCGGCGTAGAGATGTTCCGCAAGCTGCTCGACCAGGGTCAGGCCGGCGACAACATCGGCGCCCTGCTCCGCGGCACCAAGCGCGAGGAGATCGAGCGCGGACAGGTGCTCTGCAAGCCGGGTTCAATCACTCCGCACACCAAATTCAAAGCCGAGGTCTACTGCCTGAAGAAGGAGGAGGGTGGCCGTCACACGCCGTTCTTCTCCGGCTACCGGCCTCAGTTCTACTTCCGCACGACCGACGTGACCGGGATCGCCAACCTCCCCGAGGGGACCGAGATGGTGATGCCGGGTGACAACGTCGAGATGACGATTGAGTTGATCCAGCCGATCGCGATGGACCCAGGTCTGCGCTTCGCCATCCGCGAGGGTGGCCGGACCGTTGGCTCGGGGGTCGTCGCAGACATCATCGAGTAGCTCAGGATCAGGGGCGGGCTTCGCTCGCCCCCGCCGTTCTCGCGGCGAGAAGGTTTTTAAAAAGACATACGACCGGGGGCGGCGCCCCACCATTTTGGGGCGGCGCCCTTTTCGCGCGGTGAAGGCGCGGAGGAAGACCAGAAAGAAAAGACAGACGTGGCAACTATTGCGGCCCAGAAAATCCGGATTCGACTGAAGGCGTACGACCACGACGCCATAGATCGGGCTGCCCGCGAGATCGTCGAGACCGCAGAGCGCACCGGCGCCAGCGTCTCCGGTCCGGTTCCCCTGCCCACCGAGAAAAACGTCTACTGCGTGATTCGCTCACCTTTTAAGGACAAGGACTCACGCGAGCACTTCGAGATCCGCACCCACAAGCGCCTGATCGACATCCTTCAGCCGTCGCCGAAAACGGTCGACTCGCTGCAGCGGCTGGACTCGCTGCCGGCCGGCGTCGACATCGAGATCCGCCTCTAGGCACTGAGATGGCGGCGATCCTCGGCAAGAAGCTTGGCATGACGCAGGTCTTCCGCGAGGACGGCACCGTCATACCGGTCACGGTGATCGAGGCCGGGCCCTGCAAGGTAACCGCGGTACGCAATGCCGAGCGGGACGGCTACGCGGCTGTGCAGCTGGCTTTCGACGAGGTCAAGATCTCCAAGCTGAGTAAGGCGGAGCTCGGCCACCTGATGAAGGCCGGCGCGCCGCCGATGCGTCACCTGGTCGAGTTCCGTGATGAGGACCTCGGCGCCGAGGAGGATCCCAAGGTAGGCGATGACGTCACCGTCGCCGCTTTTGAGGCGGGCCAGCGGGTCAAAGTCTCCGGAATCTCCATCGGCAAGGGCTTTCAGGGCGGCATCAAGCGCCACAACTTCAGCCGCGGGCCAGTCACGCACGGTTCGCACAACGTCCGGGCGCCGGGCTCGATCGGCGCCAGCGCTTTCCCCGGCCGCGTCTTCAAAGGGCAGCGGATGCCAGGGCAGATGGGCAACAAGCGGACGACCCAGCGTGGCCTGGAAGTTGCCGACGTCGATGCCGAGCGCAACCTGCTGCTGCTAAAGGGCTCGGTGCCTGGTTCGCGCAATGCGCTGATCGAGGTGAGGTCCGATGTCTAAAGCGACCGTGCTGGGCAAAACGACCAAAGCGGACCTGCCGAAAGAGCTTTTCGCCGAGCCGTTCCACCACTCACTGGTACACGAGACGGCTCGCGCCGACCTTGCAGCGCGGCGTCGCGGTACCGCTTCGACCCTGACCCGCGGCGAGGTCGCCTTCACCACCGCCAAGGCCTGGCGGCAGAAGGGCACCGGCCGCGCCCGCGCCGGCACCCTTGGCGTCCCCAACCGTTTCGGCGGCGGCGTCGCCTTCGGTCCCAAGCCGCGTCACTACACGGTCAAGGTCAATCGCAAGGCACGCCGCAAGGCGATGCGTGCGGCGCTCTCGGTCCACGCCGAGCGGGGCAGCGTCGCCGTACTCGACCCGGCCGCCTTTGAGACGCCCTCGACTAAAGCGGCCGCCCAGGCGCTCGAGAAATGGGGCGCGAAGCGCCCGACGCTGCTCGTTCTTGACGCTGAGGAGACCGGTGCGCTGAAGAGCTTTCGCAACCTTGCTCGGATTACGGTCGCCGAGGTCGGTGCGATCGGAGTCGCCGACGTGATCGGCGCCGCTTCGCTGGTGCTTTCCGAAAAAGCGCTGGAAACGCTGCAGGAGAGGCTCGGCTGATGGACGCTCGCAACATCATCATCAGCCCGGTCGTCTCAGAGAAGAGCTACGCGCTGATCGGCGAAGGCAAGTACACGTTCCGGGTCAACGATCGCGCCCACAAGACCCAGATCGCCACTGCGGTCGAAGAGATTTTCGATGTCGGCGTGGCCGAGGTGCGTACCTCCAAGGTGCGACCGAAGCCCAAGCGCCGCAACCTGAGCAAAGGCCGGACCCGTGGCTGGAAGAAGGCGATTGTCCAGCTGATGCCGGGCGAACGGATCGAGCTGTTCGAAGGCGCCGAGACTGCGTAGGGAGAGAGATGCCGAACCGCAAAACCAAACCGACCAGCCCCGGGCGCCGCTTCGCCACCTACCCGCTGCGCGAGCAGCTGACCGCTTCTGAGCCGGAGCGCAAGCTATCCGAAGGGCTGCGCAAGACCGGCGGGCGCAACGTCAACGGCCGCGTCACCGCTCGCCATCGCGGCGGTGGTGCCAAGCGGCGTTATCGCAAGATCGATTTCAAGCGGCTCAAGGACGGCGTGCCGGCCAAGGTGGCCAGCATCGAGTACGACCCGAACCGCAGCTGCTACATCGCGCTGATCCATTACGCCGACGGCGAGAAGAGCTACATCCTCGCCCCAGCCGCCCTGTCGGTAGGCGACACGGTCCAGTCGGGGGAGGGTGCGGACATCAAACCCGGCCACGCGCTGGCCTTGAGCGAGATGCCCACCGGCACGATCGTCCACAACGTCGAGCTGACCGCGGGTCAGGGCGGCAAGATGGGCCGCGCCGCTGGCACCGCGATTCAGCTGGTTGCCAAGGAGGGTGAGATGGTCACCCTGCGCCTGCCGTCTTCGGAGATGCGAATGGTGCGCGCCGAGTGCCGGGCCACCGTTGGGCAGCTCTCCAATGCCGAGCACCAGAATATGAAGATTGGCAAGGCCGGGCGCAGCCGGCATAAGGGCAAGCGCCCACAGTCGCGCGGTGTGGCGATGAACCCGGTCGACCACCCGCACGGCGGTGGCGAGGCTCACCACACCCCCGGCGGTCACCCGGTGACCCCTTGGGGCAAGCCGACGCTCGGCTACCGCACCCGTAAGAAGGGCAAGCAGTCCGATCGCTACATCGTGCGCGGCCGCCGCCGCGGGAAGAAGAAGAGGTAGTAGCGGTGCATCCTCCCAACCCAGCACGCCTCAGCCGGCTGCAAACCGGCGTTGGATCTTCGTCCTCGGGTTTGCCTTTGCAACCAGCAAAGGCCGCACCCTGCGTCCTTGACCAACTTGGTTTTCGCGCGGCTGAGACGCACTGGGCCAGAAGGAGGCACCGCTGATGGGACGCTCGACCAAAAAGGGACCGTGGGTGGAAGCGGCGTTGATGAAGCGGATCAACGCGATGAACGAGTCCGGTCAGAAGCAGATGGTGAAAACCTGGTCTCGGACCTCGACGATCTTCCCCGACATGGTCGGCCACACGATCGCCGTCCACGACGGCAAGAAGCACGTCCCGGTCTTTATCTCGGAGTCGATGGTCGGCCATAAGCTGGGCGAGTTCGCCCCGACGCGCACCTTCCGCGCGCATTCCGGCACCGGGAAGGGCGAATAGCGATGGCGGACGAAAACCCGGATAAGAAAAACAGCAACCCGGATAAGAAAAACAGCAAAAAAGTGGCAAAAAAAGAGCAAAAAAAAGCCGCTGCCAAAAAAGAGCCGGCGAAGCCGAAAAAAGCAAAGGCCGCCAAAGGCGAGTCAAAAAAAGCCGCCAAAAAAGAGGGCGCGAAAAAACCGGCTGCCAAAAAAGAGCCGGCGAAAAAAGAGGCTCCAAAAGCGAAGCCGGCCCCGATCGTCGTCCGCGCCAGCTCTCGCTACGTACGGGTTGCCCCGCGCAAGGCCCGGCTGATCGCCGACCAAGTCCGTGGAATGCAGATCGACCGAGCGCGGGCGCTGCTGCAGTTTTCGCCCCGCGGTGCGGCGCAGGACATCGGCAAGTTGATCGAGTCTGCCGCCGCCAACGCGGAGAACAACCACGACCTGATCGCCGATGAGATGCGGGTTGCCGAGATCACCGTCGACGAAGGTCCGACGCTGCGGCGTTTCCGACCTCGGGCACTCGGTCGAGCGACCCCGATCAACAAGCGAACCAGCCACATAGCCGTGGCCTTGAGCCCGGAAGGGGAGATTTAGGCCATGGGACAGAAGATCCATCCCGGCGGCTTCCGCGTCGGCTACATCCAAGACTGGAAGTCGAACTGGTTCGACGAGAAGGGCTTCGCCGACGTGCTCGCGGAGGACCTCTCTATCCGTGACCACATCGAGGGGAAACTCGCCCACGCCGGTCTCTCGAGCATCACGATCGAGCGCCGCGGCGAGGTCTCCGTCGATATCCACACCGCCCGCCCCGGCATCGTCATTGGCAAATCTGGCAGCGAAGTCGACGCTCTGCGTAAGGAGCTGCACAAGCTGACCGGCAAGCCAGTCAAGGTCAACATCCGTGAGGTAAAGCGCCCCGAGCTCGACGCCAAACTGGTCGCCCAGTCGATCGCCGAGCAGCTGCAGAACCGAGTCGCGTTCCGGCGCGCGATGAAACGCGCCCTGACCTCGGCGATGCGCTCAGGCGCGAAGGGCGTGAAGCTGCAGGTATCAGGGCGACTCGGCGGCTCCGAGATGGCGCGGACCGAAAGCTACTCGGACGGTCGTGTGCCGCTGCACACGCTGCGCGCCAACATCGACTACGGCTTCTTCGAGGCGCGCACCACGGCCGGCCGGATCGGCGTCAAATGCTGGATCAACAAGGGTGAAGTGATGCCCGAGGGCTTCCGCTCGGACCAGGTGCCTGCCGACGGCGAGCCCCAGGGCGGCGGTCGTCCTGGCGGCGGCCGCGGACGTGACAACCGGGGCGGTGGTCGCTGATGCTGATGCCGAAGCGGGTTAAGCACCGCAAACAGATGCGCGGACGGATGCGCGGCTACACCAAGGGAGGCAGCCATGTCGCCTTCGGTGAGTACGGCCTCAAGGCCCTCGACCGCGGTTGGATTACCAACCGTCAGATCGAGGCTGCTCGTATCGCGATGACCCGCAAGATCAAACGCGGCGGCAAGGTCTGGATCAACATCTTCCCGGACAAGCCCTACACCAAGAAGCCGGCCGAGACGCGGATGGGCTCGGGCAAGGGAAACCCGGAGGGCTGGGTCGCCGTGGTCAAGCCGGGCAAGGTGATGTTCGAGTTGGCGGGCGTCCCCGAGGATCTCGCCCGCGAGGCGCTGCGCCTGGCCGGCCACAAGCTTCCGATCAAGACCAAATTCGTGATGCGCGAGGGGGCCGAGTCGTGATGAAGGCGGCCGAGGCGCATAACCTGAAAGACGACGAGCTCGTGGCGAAACTGGTCGACGCCAAGCAGGAGTCGTTCAACCTGCGCTTTCGCCATGCCACCGGCGAGCTGGAGAACACCGCTCGCCTGGGTCAGGCGAAGCGGGATATTGCGCGGCTGCTGACGGTGGCCAAGGAGCGCGGGATCGATGTCGATCGAGAGCTGAGGAAATGATGGCTGAGGACGAGACGAAAAAAGACGCAGTAGACGAGACGCCGAAGGACGAGGCGCCTGAGGCCGAGGCGCCGAAGGACGAGGCGCCTGAGGCCGCGGGTCCCGACGCGGCCTCGGAGGAGTCTGCGGGCGGGGGCGAGGCCTTCGTTCTCGACTCCTCCGAGTCCGCGCCACCCGCGGAAGAGGAGTCTGTTGATGCGGAGGCTCCGGCCGAAGAGGCGGATGCCCCTGCGCCTGAGGAGGAGGAAGCTGAGGAGTCCGCTGCGCCCGCGGCGGAGGCTGCTGAGCCCGCTGCCGCTGAGCAGGAGCCCGATCCTGCTGATGATCTCCCTTGGAAGGAGAAGAAGCGGCTTGAAGCTTCGCGCAAGCCCCATAAAGCCAAGCCCCAGCAGTCGCCTGAGGAGCGTAAGGCGGAGCGGTTGGCTGAGCGCAAGCGCCGTGGCGCTGAACGGCGTAAGGAACGGGCTGCTGCGAAGAAAAAGAAGACCCCTGGCACCGGTACTCCGCCGGCCGAGAAGGACGCCAATGCGGCCAAGGTTCGGCAGGGGATCGTCGTCTCTGACAAGGGGCAAAAATCGATCACCGTGCGGATCGACACCGCCCGGCGTCACCCGACCTATGAGAAGGTCGTGCGCCGCTCGCGCACCTTGCACGCTCACGATGAGCTAAATGAGGCTGGCGAGGGCGACACGGTCCGCGTGGTGGAGACCAGGCCGCTCTCGAAGACCAAGCGCTGGCGCCTGGTCGAGGTCCTGGAGAAGGCGAAGTAGGAGTAGATCGTGATTCAGCAGGAGTCAAGACTCAAGGTTGCCGACAACTCGGGTGCGCGAGAGATCCTCTGCATCCGGGTCAAGGGCGGCTCTCACCGCCGCTACGCGGGGGTCGGTGACGTGATCACCGCGACCGTCAAACAGGCCAGCCCGCAAGGCGGCGTGCGCAAGGGCGAGGTCGTCCAGGCGGTCGTCGTGCGAACAAAGAAGCAACTTGGCCGCTCCGACGGCACCTACATCTCCTTCGACGAAAACGCCGCTGTGCTGATCGATCCGGCCAGCAACAACCCGCGTGGCACCCGCATCTTCGGGCCCGTGGCCCGTGAGTTGCGCGAGCGCAACTTCATGAAAATCGTCTCCCTGGCGCCGGAGGTCCTCTGATGGCCAGGGCGATGCGGATCAGGACCGACGATACGGTCAAGGTGATTGGTGGCAAGGACGCCGGCAAGACCGGACGGGTCGTGCGCACCGAACCAAAACGCAGTTTCGTCTATGTCGAGGGTGTGAGCATGGTCAAGCGACACGAAAAAGCGCGTCCCACCCAGGACGTGCAGAAAGCCGGCCAGCAGCTTGGCGGAATCGTCGAAAAGGAGGGGCCGATTCACGTTTCCAACGTGATGCTGCTCGATCCCAAAGACAACAAACCGACGCGGATCGGCATGCGCCGGGACAAAGGTGGCAAGCGCGAGCGCTTTGCCAAGCGGAGTGGGGTCTCGCTGTAATGGAGGCGGCAACGACCACTCAGTCCCAGGCAGCCCCGCCGCCGCGCTTGCGCGAGCGCTATGAGCAGGACGTGGTGCCGGCGCTGACGAAGAAATTTGGCTACTCCTCGGCAATGCAGGTGCCGCGCCTGCAGAAGATCGTCCTCAATATGGGAACCGGCGAGGCGAAACAGAACGCGAAAATGCTCGAGGCCGCGCAGGAGCAACTGGCGACGATCGCCGGCCAGCATCCCAATGTGCGCCTAGCCCGCAAGTCGATTGCTTCCTTCAAGGTCCGCGAGGGAATGCCGGTCGGGCTTTCGGTCACCCTGCGCCGCGCGCGGATGTGGGAGTTCCTCGATCGACTCACCTCGATCGCGATACCGCGCATCCGCGACTTCCGCGGGCTTAACCCGCGCTCCTTCGACGGCCGCGGCAACTACTCGATGGGCGTTCGCGAGCAGCTGATCTTCCCAGAAATTGACTACGACTCGATCGACGAGGTGCGCGGCCTCGACGTGACGATCGCGACCTCCGCGCAGACCGACATCGAAGCTTTTGAGCTGCTGCTGGGCCTTGGTATGCCGTTCGCCAAAGAGGGTCGGCCGGGCAGCCGTGATGCCGAGGCCGAGGCGGCGGCCGAGGAGGAGAAGCGCAAGGAGGAGGCGCGCCTGCGGGCAGAGGCCGAGCAGGCGGCGCTTGAGCAACTGAAAGAGGAGAATCCCGACGCTTACGCCAAGCCCGAGGAGCCTCAGGACGCGGGTCCTGTCGCGGAGGAGGACTCCTCGTCCTCGCAGGCTGCGGGCGAGGAGCCCACCTCCACGCCACCCACGTCAGACGCCGACACCGAGGGTGCGGAGAAGGAGAATTCAGATGGCTAAGACTTCTATGAAGGTGAAGCAGGGTCGGAAAGCCAAGTTCAAATCGCGGGAATACAACCGCTGCCGCCGCTGTGGGCGGCCGCGGGGCTATTACCGTAAGTTCGGACTTTGCCGGATCTGCCTGCGCGAGGCCGCTCACGAGGGCTATGTCCCCGGCATGACCAAGTCGAGCTGGTAGGCGAAGGACCAACAGACCATGTTTAACGACCCAATAGCCGATTACCTGACCCGGATCCGCAATGCGCTCGGCTCCGGCCACGACGATGTGCAAATTCCCGCCTCGAAGTTGAAGGAGGAAATGACCCGCATCCTCAAGGAGCAGGGATACATTCGCGATTACCATCGCAAGCCGGCCAAAGTCGGCGAGGCGATCGAGATCCGCCTCAAGTACACCGAGGACCGCCTTCCTGTGATTGCTGGACTGGAGCGAATTTCGCGCCCAGGCCGGCGACGCTACGTCGATCACACCGAAGTGCCGCGGGTTCACGGCGGCACCGGCACCGCGATCGTCAGCACCTCGGTCGGCGTAATGACCGGGCACGAAGCGAAGTCGAAGGGAGTCGGCGGCGAGGTAGTCGCTTACGTTTGGTGACCAAGCCATGAGCCGAATTGGAAGAAAGCCGATCGCTGTTCCCGAGTCCGTCACGGTCGAGCTCGCCCCTGGGCGGGTCGCGGTGAAGGGCCCGAAGGGCGAGCTGGAGCAGAGTCTCGCCGCCGACATGACGGTCGAGCAGGACAACGGCACGGTCACGGTGCAGCGCCCGACCGATCGCGGCGAGCACCGCGCGCTGCACGGGCTAACGCGGAGCTTGATCGCGAACATGGTTGAGGGCGTCACCGATGGCTTCGAGAAGCGCCTGGAAATCCAGGGAGTTGGCTACAGGGCGCAGCTCAAAGGCAAGAGCTTGGAGATGGCGCTTGGTTACTCGCATCCAGTCTCGATTGAGCCACCGGAAGGGATCGAGTTCGAGGTTCCGCAGCCGACTGAGGTGATCGTGCGGGGGATCGACAAGCAGCTCGTCGGCCAGGTTGCCGCCGACATTCGCAAGCGCCGTCCGCCCGAGCCCTACAAGGGCAAGGGAATCCGTTACCGCGACGAGCACGTCGCCAGGAAGGTGGGTAAGCGCGCATGACCGTCCTCACCAAGCGCCAGCAACGTCTGCGCCGCCGCCGTCGGGTGCGTGCTCGGATAGTCGGCAGCGCCGAGCGGCCACGGCTCTCGGTCTACCGCTCGAATCGCGGCGTCTTCGCACAGCTGATCGACGATGCGGCCGGCAGCACGCTGGCCGCTGTCAATTGGACCGAGCCGGAGCTGCGCAAGCTGACGGCGAGCGCGCAGGCAAAAAAGGCGGGCGAGCTGCTCGCCGAGCGCGCCAAGTCCGCCGGCGTCGAGACCTGCGTCTTCGATCGCGGCGGCTACCAGTTCCACGGTCGCGTCAAAGCGTTGGCCGAAGGCGCCCGCGAGAAGGGACTGAAGTTTTAATGACCTTGTTCAGTCAGCTACGGTGTCCGGTCCGATGAAGGGCATGGACATGACCAACGTGGAGACGGTGAGCCCCCGGGGGCTCGATCTCCAGGAGCGGGTGATCGAGATCAACCGCGTCGCCAAGGTGGTCAAGGGCGGCCGCCGCTTCTCCTTTACCGCGCTTGTCGCCGTCGGCGACGAAGAGGGCGTGGTCGGGATCGGCTACGGCAAGGCCCGCGAGGTCCCGCTGGCGATCCAGAAGGCGGTTGAGAACGCGCGCAAGAGCTTGATCCGCGTGCCCAAATACGGGCAGACGCTGACCCACAAAATCATCGGCCGATACGGCGCAGGCCACGTCGTCTTGCGCCCGGCCAGCCCCGGTACCGGCGTGATCGCCGGTGGCGGCGTCCGTGCCGTGCTCGAGCTCGGTGGGGTGCGCGACGTGCTGACCAAGAGCATCGGCACGCAGAACCCGATCAATCTTGTGAAGGCGACGATGGACGGCTTGGTGCGGTTGCGGCGGCCTGAGGAGGTTGCCGAGCTTCGAGGACTCACTGTTGCTCAGGTGCTTGGGGTCGAGAAGCCTCAGGCGGCGGGTCCTGTCGCGGCAGGGGACCCACCACCCCCTCCGGTCGCTAAAGCGTCCTCAGGGGTGGTCCCCCCTACCGCGCCACCCGCCGCAGAGACGCCTGAGGTTGAGACTGCTGAGGCTACGGTCGCTGAGGAGAAAGCTGCTGAGGCTCCGGCCGAAGAGGCGAAAGCCCCAGTCGCTGAGGTGAAAGCTGAGGAGGCTCCGCCCGCGGAGGAGAAAGCTGAGGAGTCTTCGTGAGTGCGGTGAAGATCAAGCAGGTCCGTTCTGCAAACGGGACTAATCCCGCTCAGAAAGCGACGCTTACGGCACTCGGCCTCGGTGGGATCGGCCGCTCCGTGGAGCGCAAGGACTCGCCGCAGTTGCAGGGGCAGCTTCGGGTTGTCTCTCATCTTGTTGAGGTGAACGGTGGCTGAAAAAGCGGCAAAAGCCAAAGACGACGCTCCCAGCGAGCGCTCGCTGGAGATCGGGCTGCACAACCTGTCGCCCAAGCCCGGCTCGAAACGGCCGCGCAAGCGGATCGGTCGCGGCGAGGGCAGTGGGCTGGGAAAGACCTCCGGGCGCGGGCACAAGGGGGCGGGAGCGCGCTCTGGCCGTAAGCGCAAGGCTGGCTACGAGGGTGGCCAGAACCCGATCCACATGCGGATGCGAAAGCTGCGCGGCCCGCACAAAAAGCAGTCGATGCCGTTCGAGAACTTCCGCACGTCGACCCAGCCGATCAACGTCGGCGACCTCGAGGAGCGTTTCGACGCTGGCGCCGAGGTCAACCTCGAGGCGCTCAGGGAGAAGGGTTTGGCGAAGCGCTCTGACCCGGTCAAGATCCTTGCTCGGGGCGAGATCTCGAAGAAGCTTGATGTTCACGCACATGCCTTCAGCGCGGCAGCCAAAGAGAAGATCGAGGCTGCCGGCGGTTCCTGTCACACTCTGGAGCCGTAATGCTCAGGACTATTGCGAACGCTTTCAGCGTCGCGGAGATCCGCAAGAAGCTTGCGTTCACCGCGGCAATGCTGCTGCTCTACCGCCTCGGCGCCTACATCCCGGCGCCGGGAGTAGATGTCGGCGCGGTGAAGGAACTCTCGGAAAACTTCGGCGGCAGCAACATTCTTGGCTTCCTCAACCTCTTCTCGGGCGGCGGCCTTTCGCGCCTCTCGCTGTTCGCGCTGGGGATCATGCCCTACATCACCGCCTCGATCATCCTGCAGCTGCTGACCGTGGTCGTGCCCTCGCTGGAGAAACTGCAGAAAGAGGGCGAAGTGGGGCAGCAGAAGATCACCCAGTACACGCGCTACCTCACCGTTGGGTTGGCCTTTGGCCAGTCCTTCGGCTACGTCTTCCTCTTCCGCTCCTTCGGCAGCGCCTCCGGCAACAACTTCCTCGGCAACCTCACCGGGGCCAAAATTCTCTTGATCGTGATCTGCCTGACCGCCGGCTGCACGTTGCTGATGTGGCTGGGCGAGCTGATTACCCAGCGCGGCATCGGCAACGGCATCTCGCTGATGATCTTCGCCTCGATCGTCTCCAGCATTCCGAACGGGATCCAGGCCTGGTGGAACAACCCGGACCAGGTCTTTGTCGTGATGATGCCGTTCATCGCCCTGGGCGTGATCGTCGCGATCGTCTTCGTTCAGGAGGGACAGCGACGCATTCCGGTCCAGTACGCGAAACGGATGGTCGGGCGCAAAATGACCTCGGGTGGGTCGACCTACCTGCCCCTGCGAGTCAACATGGCGGGAGTTATCCCGGTCATCTTCGCCGCCTCGATCATGGCCTTCCCGCCAACGATCGGTCAGCTGTTGAACACTCCGGCCGCACTCGATTTCGCCGCCTTCTTCAGCCCCAACGGCTGGGCTTACGTGGCGGGCGAGGTCTTCTTCATCATCATCTTCACCTACTTCTACACGGCGGTCACCTTCAACCCGGTGGACCAGGCCGACAACCTGAAGAAATATGGGGGCTTCATCCCCGGTGTGCGTCCGGGACGCCCAACCGCTGAATACCTCGATCGCATCCTCTCCCGCCTCACCTTTCCTGGCGCCCTTTATCTGGGCGCTGTAGCAGCGCTGCCGACGATCCTGATCAGCCAGACCTCGGCCAACTTCTTTTTTGGCGGCACCTCGATCCTGATCGTTATTGGTGTCGCCCTGGACACCGTCAAGCAGCTTGAGGCCCAGCTGATGATGCGTAACTACGAGGGGTTCCTCAAATAGAGCTCAACATCGTCCTTCTCGGCCCCCCCGGCAGCGGGAAGGGCACGCAGGGTGAGCGGCTGCAGGAAGATCTGCAACTGCCTTACTACGCCACTGGGGATATTCTGCGGGCGGCGGTACGCGACTCAACTGAGCTTGGCAAGCTGGCCAAGGAGTACATGGACCGCGGCGACCTGGTCCCCGACGAGGTGATCGTCGGCGCGATCGCCGAGCGGATCGACTCTGCCGAGGCTGCTGATGGCTTCATCCTCGATGGTTTTCCGCGCACGGTGCCACAGGCGGAGGCGCTCGCTGCGAAGCTGGGCGAGCTTGGGCGGAAGCTGACAGTGGTGCTTTTGATCGATGCAAGCGACGCCGAGGTGATGCGGAGACTGGGCGGCCGTCGCACCTGTGCCGAGAACGGCCACGTCTTTCACGTCGACTTCAACCCCCCCGAGCGCGAGGGCGTCTGCGACATCGACGGCAGCGAGCTGGTCGCCCGCGATGACGACAAGCCCGAGGTAATTCGTCACCGGCTCGAGACCTACCACGAGAAGACCGAGCCGCTAGTCGATTTCTATGACCGGCAGAGTTTGCTGCGGCGGATCGACGGCGGGCTCGCCCCCAACGCGGTTGCCGACGAGTTGCGCCGCCTTCTTGCCACGATGAGGCTGGAAGCCGACGAGGCAATCTAGTTTTCGCTTTAGCGGGCGACTAGCGTGTATCGAATGATCATCCGTAAGACGCCGGAGCAGGTGGAGAAGATGGCCGCCTCGGGTCAGATCCTGATCCGTTGCCTGCGGATGCTCGCGGCAAAAGCGCGCCCGGGCGTCACCACCAAGGAGCTCGACGCTGCCGCGGAGAAGTTCATCCGCTCGCAGGGAGCGGAGCCCGCCTTCAAGGGCTACCGGGGCTTCCCCGGTTCGATCTGCGCCTCGCCGAACTCGATGGTGGTGCACGGGATTCCAGGTCCGTATGAGCTCAAGCGCGGCGACGTGCTGTCGGTTGATGTCGGCGTCATAAAGGACGGCTGGGTATCCGATGCTGCGCTAACCGTCCCGATCGGCTCGGTCACGCCCGAGGCGCGCAAGCTGCTCGACGTGACCAAAGCAGCGCTATTCGCTGGCGCCGAGCAAATGCAGCCCGGCAAACACCTTGGCGACGTTTCGGCGGCGATCCAGAAGGCGGTCGAGATCGAGGGCCTCTCGATCATTCGCACCTTGGTCGGGCACGGAATCGGTCGTGACATGCACGAGGATCCGCAGGTCCCCAACTTTGGCGCGCCCGGCCGTGGTCCAGAGCTGGAGGAGGGAACCGTGCTCGCGATCGAGCCGATGGTCAATGCCGGCGGCCCCCTGGTTCGTATGGGCGACGACGGTTGGGCCGTCTACTCTCAGGATGGCTCCCTGGCTGCTCACTTCGAGTTCACGGTGGCGGTCACAGCCGATGGCCCACGAATCCTCACGCCCTGGCACGAGGACGAGTAGGAAGTCCCTCCCCTGCTATCTTTCCCGGTCGGCCCTGAGGGCCGTTTGTTCGTGCCCGCTGCCCGATTCATGGGGTGGATGGGAGTCCTGTTGTCGAGACAAATCCCGGAGCGATGAAGGTCCGAGCTTCCGTAAAGCCGATGTGCGAAAAGTGCAAGGTGATCCGCCGAAATGGTGCGGTCCTTGTGATCTGCCAGAACCCGCGCCACAAGCAGCGGCAGGGCTGACGCATGGCGCGAATCGCAGGGATCAACATCCCAGTCAACAAGCGGGTTGAGATCGGCCTCACTTACATCTTCGGTATCGGTCGTTCGACCGCGCAGGACATCCTCGCGGAGACCAAAATCGACCCAAATACCTCGGTCAAGGATCTGACCGAGGAAGAGGTTGTGAAATTGCGCGAGGCGGTTGAGCAGCGCGAGGTCGAGGGGGACCTACGGCGCGAGCGCTCCCAAGACGTTAAACGACTGATGGAGATCGGCTCCTACCGCGGGCTGCGCCATCGTCGCGGGCTGCCCGTTCGGGGTCAGCGGACGAAGACCAACGCGCGCGGCCGCAAGGGCCCGCGCCGAATGAGCGTCGCCGGCAAGCGCAAGGCGCCGACGGCGAGGTAGGAGAGCCCAGTGGCCGCAGCCAAAAAACCCGCAAAAGGGCGCACCCGTCGTCGCGTCAAAAAGAACATCGCCTACGGGCAGGCCCACATCAAGACTTCGTTCAACAACACGATCGTCACCTTGACCGACCCACAGGGCAACGTGATCGCCTGGGAGTCGGCCGGTTCGGCGGGCTTCAAAGGCTCACGCAAGTCGACTCCATTTGCCGCTCAGGTCACCGCCGATGCGGCGGCCAAGAAGGGGATGGAACACGGCCTTGAAAAAGTTGAGGTCTTCGCCAAGGGCGCCGGTTCCGGTCGCGAGACGGCGATTCGCTCGCTGCAGGCCGCCGGCCTCGATGTGACCACGGTCAAGGATGTCTCGCCGCAGGCCCATAACGGCTGTCGCCCGAAGAAGCGGAGGCGTGTCTAGTGGCTCGCGACACCTCTGCCCAGTGCAAGCAGTGCCGCCGCGAGGGCCAGAAGCTCTTCCTTAAGGGTGAGCGGTGTTTCACCGACAAGTGCGGCGTCGAGCGCCGCTCTTACCCGCCCGGTGACCATGGCCGCGGTCGCATGCGGCAGTCCGAGTACAGGGTGCAGCTGCGCGAGAAGCAGAAGACGCGGCGCTACTACCAGGTGCTCGAGAACCAGTTTCGGGCCTACTACGACAAGGCTTCGCGCCAGGACGGCGTCACCGGCGAGAACCTCTTGCGCCTGCTTGAGTCCCGCCTCGACAATGTCCTCGTGCGCCTCGGATTTGCCGCTTCGCGTCGCCAGGCTCGGCAGTTGGTTGGGCACGGGCATTGGCTGGTAAACGGCCGCCGCGTCGATGTGCCCTCTTACCAGGTGCGCCCCGAGGACGTGATCTCGATCAAGTCCGGATCGGCGGCCGCCGACACGATTCGAAAAGCGACCGAGCTCGTCTCAACCGTGCCGGCCTGGCTGCAGGCCGATCACGACTCGCTTACCGCGAAGGTCCTGCGCCTCCCCGAGCGCGCCGAGATCTCAGCGCCGGTGCAGGAGCAGCTGATCGTCGAGCTGTACTCCAAGTAGTCCGGAACGATTTCTGAAACACCCATACGCAAGGAACTTATGACCACTGACTTTCAGGTCCCTCGGATAACCGCAGACAAGGCAGAAGACCGCCGCGGCACGTTCACGATCGAGCCCCTCGATAAGGGCTTCGGCTACACGTTCGGCAACAGCATTCGCCGCGTCCTGCTCTCATCGCTCGGCGGAGCCGCCGTCACTAGCGTCCGCATCGAGGGCGTTTCGCACGAGTTCTCCAGTGTTCCCGGCGTCAAAGAGGACGTCACCGACATCATCCTCAACTTGAAGGACCTCGTCGTCCGCATGCATACGGATGCCGATGAGGTCGAGGCGCCCTTGGTCGCCACCGGGCCCGGCGAGGTCAAGGCGAAGGACATTGACCTTCCTTCCGGGGTGGAGATCCTCAACCCCGATGCGCCGATCGCGACGCTGGAGAAGAAAACCAAGCTCGAGGTCTACCTGACGATCGGACGCGGCCGCGGCTACTCACCGGCCGAGGAGAACAAGTCCGACGATCAGCCGATCGGCGTCATTCCGATCGACTCGATTTTCTCGCCGATCCGGCGCGCTTCCTACTCGGTAGCCACCGCCCGCGTCGGTCAGCGGACCGACTTCGACAAACTGACCCTGGACATCGAGACCGATGGCTCGATAGAGCCCGTGGCCGCTATGCGCGAGGCCTCCGAGATCTTGATCAAGACCCTGGCGATCTTCACCGACGCCGAGCGGGTCGAGGAACTAACCGCCCGCGAAGCAGTTGCAGCACCTCTGGCCGGGGGAGATGGTCTGTCCGCTATTGGCATTGGCAACGGAGCCGGCTCGGCGGCCAATAACGGCCTCGACGAGATCCTTATCGAGGAGCTGGAGCTGGGCGTACGTTCCTACAACTGCCTCAAGCGCGCCGGCGTGCAGACGGTCGGCGACTTGGTTCGCAAGACTCGCTCGGAGCTGAACGCGATCCCGAACTTCGGCTCGAAGTCGATCGAGGAAGTGATTGAGACCCTGCAGGCCCGCGGTCTTGATCTGAGCCAGGACTAGGTAGAGGCCCGGAGCGAGAGCGAGAACCCGATGCGGCACGGCAAGAAGCGAAACAAACTGAGTCGCAACGCGTCGCATCGGGAGTCGTTGCTGTCCAATCTCTCCAAGCAGCTAATCGAGCACGAGCGGATCAAGACCAGCCAGGCCAAGGCGAAGGCGGTCAAGCCCGAGGTCGAGCAGCTGATCACGCTGGCCAAGCGCGGCGATCTGCACGCCCGACGCCAGGCGCTGGCGACGCTGCACAACGACAAGTTCATCGTGCACAAGCTCTTCGAGGAGGTCGCGCCTCGCTATACCGAGCGTCCCGGTGGGTACACGCGGATCGTCAAGTTGGGCCCGCGTCGCTCGGACTCTACGGAGATGGTTTATTTAGAGCTGGTGTAGGGCGAGGACGGGCACCCTCTCGCCCGGACTCGCGGGCTTCGCCCGCTCTGAGTATCCGCCCGTTCGAGAGGGTGCCCGTCCTCGCCTCTCAATAGCTGACGTGCTCCAGGTAGAGCCCATGCGGGGGAGCCGTGTCGCCCGCTGCGGAACGCGGGGCGCCCCCGAGTAGCTTCGAAAAGCTTTCGGTGGTTCTGCGGCCGGAGGAGACTTCCAGCATCGTGCCTACGAGGATGCGGACCATGTTGCGCATGAAGGCGTCGGCGGTGATTTGGAAGCTGAGGATGTCGCCCTCCTGAATCCAGCTGGTGTGGTGGATGTCGCGGTCAAAGCGGACGTGGTCGGTCTGGGTCGGGGTGAAGGCGGTGAAGTCGTGGTTGCCGGGCAGGGCTGCCGCGCAGGCTTGAAGGGCCTCGAGGTCGAAGCGGTGCGGCCACCAGAGGGCGCGGTTCTGCTCGAACGGGCTGGGGGCGGAGCGGGCGAGGACGCGGTAGCGGTAGCTGCGCGATTTGGCGCTGTGGCGCGCGTCGAAGTCATCCTCGACCACAGCTGCCCCGACGACGGCAACATCATCCGGCCCGACTCCATTCAGCCTCCGCGCCAAATCCTCCCGCACCTCAGCATCGGTGACGAAGCTGGCCACCTGCCCAAGTGCATGCACACCGGTGTCCGTGCGCCCAGCCACAGTCAGCTGCACCGGCTCCCGCAGCACGGTGGCCAAAGCAGCCTCCAGCTCCCCCTGCACAGTCCGCAGCCCCGGCTGAGCCGCCCAACCCCTGAAGCTCGCGCCGTCGTATTCGATGTCCAGCCGCACCGTAGCCACGCGCGCAGTATGGACGTGTCTGAGTTTAGGGGTCCGTAAGACCCGAAAGCTCAGACGTCGCGGTGTGACGCCTAGGGGGAAGGGGGAGAGGGTGTCCTCGCGGCAGCGGCGTCCTCTTTTCGCCTCATCCGCTCAGCGAGAAATGCCCGGGCCGGTGGCGAAAACCCAGCAACGCGAGGACACCCTCTCCCCCTTCCCAACGGCGAGGCCCGGACACCCCCTCCCCCGTCCCTAGAATCGCTTTTTCATGCGCGTCCTTCTCACCAACGACGACGGCATCTCGGCCCCTGGACTTCAGGCCGCCCGCCGCGCCCTGCGCGAGGTCGACGGCGTCGAGGTCGACGTGATCGCGCCCGACTCGAATCGCAGCGCCACCGCGCGCAGCATCACCACCCGCTCGCCGCTGAGCGTCGAGGAGGTCGAGTTCGGTGATGGCGACCGCGGCTTTGCCACCGACGGCACCCCGGTCGACTGTGTCCGTTTCGCCGAGCTCGGCCTGGTCGGCCACCGGCCCGACCTAATCGTCTCCGGGATCAACCACGGCGCCAACCTCGGCGACGACATCACCTACTCGGGGACCGTCGCCGCCGCCTTCGAGGGGATTGTCCTCGGCATCCCAGCGGTGGCGATCTCCCAACAGTCCTCGGGGGGCGGTATGGGCTACGTCAGCGGCCGCTTCGATTTCGGCATGGCGGCCTCCTTCGTCGCTCAGCTGGTCGCGTCGCTGCAGAGCGAGCCGATGCCGCCGAAGACGCTGATCAACGTTAACTGTCCCGCCGGCGAGCCGACCGGGATTGAGGTGACCAAGCTCGGCAAACGCGTCTACAACGACGAGCTGAGGCTGGTCGGGGAGGAAGACGGAGGTCGCCGCCGCTACGAGATCTACGGCTGGCAACCCGGCTTCGAGGAGCTTGAGGGGACCGACCTGATGGCGATCTCACAGGGACGGATCGCGGTGACGCCGATCCACTTCGACCTCACCGACCATGGCGAGCTCGATCGGTTGCGGGGCTGGCCGCTCGAGCAGATGTTGGCGGCGAGCTCCCCTTCCTCGGTGTGAGCGCGGAGAGTGCCGAGAAGCGGGCGGAGGAGCTGCGTCGCGAGCTCGCGGTCCACAACCGCCGTTACTACGTCCTCGACGAACCGACGATCGGCGACGACGAGTACGACGCGCTACTCGACGAGCTGCGCGCGATCGAGGCCGAGCATCCGCAGCTACAGACGCCGGATTCGCCGACCCAGCGAGTCGGGGCGCCGCCGCTGGATCGCTTCGAGCAGGTGGAGCATGTGGAGCAGATGCTCTCGCTCGGCAATGCCCGCAACGAGGAGGAGCTGCGCGCCTGGGAGAACCGCCTCGCCAACTACCTCAAACGCCTCGACATCACCGCTTCGCAGTTCAGCTACACGACCGAGCCCAAGATCGACGGATTGGCGATCTCGCTCACCTACGAGGACGGCGTCCTCGCGCGCGGCGCCACTCGGGGCGATGGCCGGGTCGGTGAGGACGTCACGCAGAACCTGCGCACGATCGGCTCGGTGCCGCTGCGGATTCCCAACGCGCCGGAGCTGATCGAAGTCCGCGGCGAGGTCTATTTGCCGATCGCGGCCTTCAAAGCCCTCAACGAGCGTCGCGCGGCTGCTGAGGAACCGACTTTTGCCAACCCGCGTAACTCGGCTGCGGGCTCGATTCGCCAGCTCGATCCGGCGCTGGCCGCGGAACGGCCGCTCTCGACCTGGTGTTACGGGATCGGGGCGGTGCGCGGACTCGACCTCGCCACCCACATGGACGAGGTCGAGTGGCTGGACGAGCGCGGCTTCAAGGTCAACCCCGACACCGCCCATCACGGAGGGGTGGAGCGCGTGGTCGAGCGTTGCCACTGGTGGGAGGAACGGCGCGACACGCTCGACTACGAGATCGACGGCGTCGTCGTCAAGGTCGACGAGCGGGCACTGTGGCGGGAGCTAGGTGTGGTCGGGCGCGAGCCGCGCTGGGCGATCGCCTGGAAGTTCCCGCCGACGACGGCGACGACGCGAATGAACAGCGTCGTCTGGAACGTCGGCCGCACCGGGCACCTGGTGCCGTTCGCGATGTTGGAGCCGGTCCACGTCGGTGGCGTCACGGTCAGCACCGCCACCCTCCACAACGAGGAGGACCTGGCGCGTAAGGACGTGCGGCCCGGCGACGAGGTGGTCGTGATGCGGGCCGGTGACGTGATCCCGCAGGTCGTCTCGCCGATGATCCAAAAACGCGAGAACAAGAGCGCGCGCAAGCCGAGGCCACCGAAGAAATGCCCGGCCTGCGGTACCGAGACGATCAAGCCCGAGGGCGCCGTGTTCACGATCTGCCCCAACCGCACCGGCTGTCCCGGCCAGTCCTTCCAGCACGTCAAGCACTTCGTCAGCAAGGGGGCGATGGACATCGACGGCTTCGGGGAGAAGCAGGCAATGCGTTTCCTCGAGGAGGGCCTGATCGCTGACGTCGCCGATATCTACGACCTGACGGAGGAGCGGTTGGTGGGGATGGAGCGCTTTGCCGAGGTCTCCGCCCGCAACCTGCTCGCGGCAATCGACGGCTCGCGCCAGCGGCCCTTCAAGCGCGTCCTCTACGCGCTTGGCCTATCGGGGGTTGGCTACGTCACCGCCGAGGCCCTGGCCGACCATTTCGGTTCGATCGACGCACTGCACGAGGCTGATCCTGAGCAGATCGAGGAGGTAGAGGGGGTTGGTCCAATCATGGCGGAGCAGATCGCCGAGTCGCTTGCCGATGAGCCGACCTGGCAACTGGTTGAGAAGCTGCGCGAGAAAGGCTTGCGATTGGAGGCCGACGAGTCCGAACGGCGGCTCGAGGGCGGTCCGTTGGAGGGCATGACCGTCGTCCTCACCGGAACCCTGCCCGAGCTAACCCGCGAGGAGGCGGCGGCCTTGGTCAAGTCGGCTGGCGGCAAGGTCGTCAACTCGGTCTCGAAGAAAACCAACTACGTCGTTGCCGGGGAGAAACCGGGCTCGAAGCAGGCCAAAGCGGAAAAACTTGGGATCAAGATCCTCGACGAAGCAGGTCTGCGGAAGCTGCTGGAGCCTCAGTAGGAGGCGACTGCGGCGGCAATCTTGTCCTGCTCGTAGTGGGCGAGGGAGAGGTCGCTGACGCCGTTCATCAGGATCGAAAAGATCATCTTTCGGCCGCTGCGGTTGAAGCAGTAGCCGGAGAGGGCGCTGACCCCGGTCAGGGTGCCGGTCTTGGTGCGGCAGCGGCCGTAGGCAGCGGTGCCGTGCATGCGATCGGCAACGGTCCCCTCGTGCCCGGTCAGGGCTAGGTCCTGGATGAATTCATCGCCGACCGGGGACTCTTGCATCGCCCGCAAGAGTCCCACTACCTGTGCCGGAGAGGCAAGATTGCTGTGCGTGAGCCCCGATCCGTCGACTGCCTCGATACCCGAGCCGTGGCTGTGGGCAAAGCGCTCGACCACTGCCGTGCCGGCGGCAGTGGTGCCGGCGGCGCCGAAGTGGGCGCCGAGCAGCTTGGCCAGCATCTCGGCGAAGAAGTTGTTGGAGTAGACATCGGTCGCCTCGACCAGCTGCGACATGGTCGGTGAGCGCACGGCGGCAAGCGCTTCAGCGCCCGCCGGAGTGATGGCCCGCGCGACTTGGGCGCGAATGGTGACGCCGGAGGAGCGCAGCGCATTCGCGAGCTTCCTCGCCGCGAGCATCGCCGGGTCGGAAGTGAAGCCTTCGCTGATCGAGCCGCGGTAGCCGGAGTCGAAGGAAAGCCCGGAGAGCGGGCCTATGTAGGGGCTGGTCGCGTAGCCGGAGTCGGCAACGCCGCGCACCCGGTCAAAGACGGTGTCGTCGGCGTAGAGCCTCCCCGTGACTTGGCGGACGCCGGCCGACCGCAGTTGAGCCCTGAGGGTGAGCAGGTTGGTGCCGACGCCACCGCTGTAGCGGTTGTAGAAGGAGGGGACGCCGAGCACCGGATCGCCCCCGCCCTGGAGGTAGAGACTGCCGTGCAGGACGCCGTTGAGACCGATCGTCCCGTCGGTGAGCAGCTTGGTGACGATGCGGTATTCGGACCCAAAGCGGGAGAGCGCAGTCGAGGTCGTGAACAGCTTCGTGTTCGAGGCCAGCGACCGCTGTTGCGTCGCCGCCCGCGCACAGATCGGCTTGCCGCTTTCCGCATCGATCACAAGCAAGCCGCTTGCCGCCCCGCCTCCATAGACAAGCCGTTCCCGCATCTGCTGGCAGGAATTGCCAGCTCCGCTCGCCGCCGCGGGGAGGAGGAGCACCAGCAGCAGGCCGCAGATGATCGACGCGCGTCTCACGTTCAGTTGCAACACGAGAACGACGCAAGGTAGCGCTACGAGCGGCCAGCATGGGGACTCCCTCGAACGGGCGGATACTCAAAGTTGCCGCGTCTTCCGCGGCAACTTGTCCGGGCGAGGGAGTCCCCATGCTGGCCGCCGACTGGGTCTGGGATAATCCGTGTTTATGGGCAAGGTCGTCGATATCGAGACTCCCACCCGTCGCAAACGGGGCAAGGGTCGCAAGCGGCCCTCGAAGACCGCCCTAGTTCTCGGCGGCGGCGGCTTCACCGGCGGCGTCTATGAGATCGGCGCCTTGCGCGCGCTCGATCTGCTCGCGGTCAACAGCACGGTCAACAGCTTCGACGTCTATGTCGGCACCAGCGCCGGCTCTTTCGTCGCCACGATGCTCGCCAACGGCGTCACCCCCGACGAAATGATGCAGGTGATCAACAAGCGGGTTCGCTCGGACCTCGACGACCTCGATCTCGACAAGGTGCTGAAGTTCAACTACCTCGGCTTCCTGCAGAAGGCCGCCCTGCTGCCGCTGCGCTCGGTCGAACTGATGCGCAGGCTGGTGCAGATGGGGGATTTCTCGGTGATGGACATCGGCGTCGGCTTGGCTGAGGCGCTGCCGACCGGCCTCTACTCGGGCGGTGGGATTGCCGACTACGTCGAGCAGTCGCTCGCCGACGCCGGCCGTATCAACGACTTTCGCCAGCTGGATTGCGAGTTGTATCTGACCGCGACTGACCTCGACACCTGCGAGCGACTTGTTTTTGGCGAGGAGGGTTGGGACGACGTACCGATTTCCAAGGCGGTCGAGTGCTCAACCGCGCTGCCGATCATCTACAAGCCGGTCGATCTGAAAGGTCGTCAACTTGTCGACGGCGGTATCCGCTCGACCACCAACGTCGACATTGCGGTGGAGAAGGGGGCGAAGTTCATCATCGTGGTGAACCCGCTTGTTCCCTACGTGAACGACTTCGAGCAGACGATTCCGACCGTTTTCGGCAATCGCGTCCGCCGGGTCTCCGATATGGGCCTGCCGGCGATCGCCAATCAGGCGTTCCGTTTGATCGCCCACGCCCGCCTGCACGAGGCCGTCGCCCACTGGCAGGAGAAGTACCCGGGTGTCGACATCATCCTGGTCGAGCCCGAGCCAAACGACGAGCTGATGTTCGGCACGCCGATCATGGACTACTCACGACGTCTGCGGATCGCCCGCCACGGTTTCGAGTCGGTCACCGCGACCCTCGCCCAGGACTACGACCGCTACAAGGAGACCGCCGAGCGTCATGGGCTGGAGATCTCCGAGCGCCGCGTCCGCCGTGCGGTCGAGCGTGCCTCCGAAGAGGAGCCCGAGCAGTCCTCGGCCTGGCGCCGGGTACTTGAGCAGACCACCGCGGCACTGCTTCCCGGCGAAGCCTCGTAGGGGGCCGGCGGTAGGCCTCAGCCGGCGTAGAGCTGCTCGATCTCGCTCTGGTGCTTGTCGGCGACGACGGCCCGCTTGACCTTTAGGGTCGGGGTTAGCTCACCGCTTTCCTGCGAAAGGTCGCGGGGGAGGATCGCGATCTTCTTCACCTGCTCGACCCGGGCGAATTTCTCGTTGACTTTTGCCAAGTGCGCCTCGATCGCTTCGCGTACGCCGCCGTTGGCTGCGAGCTGTGCGGGGTCCTCCGGTAGCCCGTGCTCGCTCGCGTAAGCGACGGCTTCTTCGGGGTCGAGGGTGACCAGCGCTACTAGATAAGGCCGCCGGTCGCCGACCACAACGCACTGGGAAACAAGCGGGTGCTGCTTAATCTCACCCTCGAGGTTGGCCGGGGTGATGTTCTTGCCTCCGGCGGTAATGATGATGTCCTTTTTGCGCCCGGTGATCATGATGTAGCCCTCGGAGTCGATCGAGCCGAGGTCGCCGGTGTGCAGCCACCCGTCCACAATCGTCTCGCGGGTCGCCTCCTCGTTCTTGTAATAGCCCTGGAAAACGTTGGGGCCCTTGACCAGGATCTCGCCGTCGTCGGCAATTTTTACTTCGCAGCCGGGGAAGGGCTTGCCGATCGTGCCGATCTTGAATTCCTCCGGCGTTGAGATCGTCGCCGCGGTAGAAGTCTCGGTCATCCCCCAGCCCTCAAGCACGAGCACTCCGGCGGCGTCGAAAAAGCGCAGAATGTCGGGGCTGATCGGCGCCGCCCCCGAGACCGCGAGGCGCAGCTGCCCGCCGAAGAGGCCACGGATTTTCGAGAGGACTTTGCTGTCGGCGAATTCGTATTGCTTGCGCAGCAAGAAGCCCGGTTGACGACCGGCCCTTTCGGCCTGACGCATCTTGCCGCCGACTCGGATCGACCAGTCGAAGATCGCCTTTTTGAGGCCGCCCTCTTTTTCCATGCTGCTGGTCGCGAGGGTGTAGATCTTCTCGAAGATTCGTGGTACCGAAGGGAAATAGGTCGGTTTTAGTTCGGCCAAATTGGGCATGATCTTCAGCGGATCGCGCTCCCAGTAGGCGATCGTCGCGCCGAGGTCGAAGCTGCCGAGCTGGATCAACAGAGCGAAGGAGTGGGCGAGGGGGAGATAGAGATAGGTGACGTCTTCGCCCTCAATCACGCTGTTTTGGTTGACCATGTCGAGCATCGCTCGGTAGTTGCCGTGGCTGATTACGCAGCCCTTTGGCGGCCCGGTCGTTCCCGAGGTGTAGATGAAGGTGGAGATGTCCTCGGGAGTGACGGCACGCCAGCGCTGTTCCCACTCGGCGGCGTCGCGGCTGGCGCCGCGCGAGGCCAGGTCGTCGAGTGAGATCGCGTCATCGCTGCTCCCGGTCATCTTCACCACCTGCTCCAGCAGCGGAAGTCGGTCGCGCACAGCGCGGATCTTCTCGAGCTGTTCGTCGTCCTCGACTACGACGACTTTGGCGTCGGAGTTCTCCAGTACGTACTGGCACTCCTCCGGCGAGTTCGTCTGGTAAATCGGGACGACAGTGGCGCCGATCGAAAGGGCGGCGAAGTCGACATAGGTCCACTCGGGGCGGGTGTTGGCAAGGATCGAGACCTTGTCACCCTTAACGACGCCGAGGTCGATTAGGCCAAGGGCAAGCCCACGCACGGTCTCCTCAACTTCAACGAAGCTGCGCTTGACCCACTGCTCGCCGTCCTTGAACTGGATTGCCGGAGCGCTGCCATAGAGCTGTGCAGCTCGCGGCAACAGGTCCGCGAGCGTGACCGATTTGGTTCCCCGCTCCTCCACGGCGGGGAGTCTAGTGGACAGTTACCGTCGAGCTATACGGCTCGCGCGCTGCCTCGCTGCTGCCGTTCGGAGGTTTGTCGCAGCGATGTCTGAAAGAGCGACTTGTCGATGCGTCCGTGGAAGATCGGGACATGCATCTCAACGCATTTGCCGATCACCTCCTGCCGTTTCATGCGCAGCTCATCGGCAAGCTCGGACGGGGTGAGGTGATTGGCCACGGCGGACCTCCCAGGTAGTTGAAATCGGGTATCCCAGTTTTACCCCGGGGGGCGGACATGTCAACCGGGATAATGCAGCGGTGTCCGAAGCTGCCGCCACGCCGATCCCCCGCCGGGGGCGGCTCTGGGTGATCCTCGCGCTTGGCTTGGCGCTCGCAGGGCTGGGCTATGCGTTGGTCGATATCTCGACCAAGGAAGCCGGTCGCGACGTGGTCAGGCTCGAAGGGATCGCCACCGCGCAGGAGCTCTTCGGCGGCGTGCCCCAAGAAGGCGACCGACTTGGCTCTGGCGATGCGCCCGTCTCGATCCAAGTCTTTAACGACCTGCAATGCGGCAACTGCCGTGCGGACTTCCTCGGCACGATCCCGGACCTGGTCGAAAACTACGCGCGGCTTGGAACGGCAAGGTTGCTGATGCGCCACTACTCGGTCGCCGAGAATCCGCTCGAGCTCGGCTTCTTTGGTGCCGAGGCAGCGGCTCAACAAGGCTACGGTTGGCAGTACACCTACCTCTTCTTCGTCAACCAAGGCGAGGCACAGCGGTTTGGGATCGACAACGAGTTCATGGCCTCGGTGGTCGGTGCAATCGGTGAGCTCAACGTGCCCGAATGGCAGGAATATCTCGATAGCGAGGGCGGTACTAACGGCGCTATCGCGCAGACGCTCGAAGGCTATGAAGACCTGGGTATGCGCCTCGGCATCCGCGCCGGACAGGCGCTGGTTATTAGCGGCCCGGCGGGCACCCGCACGCTGCAGGACGGCCCCAACCTGGCCCAGGCCGAACGGGCAATCGAAGCGGTCAGCTAGCCCCCTAGGCGACGCGCTTGAGTTGGGGCTGGCTGCTCTTCGCCGCCCGCAGTGCGAGGCGGCTTGCCTCGACCGCGCTCGCCCAGGAGACCTCGGAGAGGAGGCCTGGCGCGGCGACCATGTCGCCGGCGAGGAAGATGCCGTCGCCACGGTCGACCGCCGGTCGGTCGCGCCAGCTCTTGCCGGGATAGTCGAGCGGCCCCGTGCGACCGTCCATTACTTGCCGCCGTCGCCAGGTCTCGCGCTTGCGCCAATCAGCAAGCGAGGCGTCGAGCAAGCGATCGAGGCGCAGCGCTGCCGCCTCGGTGCTCTCGCCTGCGCGGAGCGGGAGTTGCGCCTGCACGAGCTCCTCCCCCGTGGGGGCGAGCGATGGGTCGGCGGCGCTGAAGCGCTCGATCCAACCGGCCTCGTCGAGATCGGAAACGACGAACGGATCGCCACGGCGTCGGCTCAGACCGAGGTCTAGGCAGACGGTATTGCCGCCGGGCCAGGCGAGCGAGTCGTCGCCAAGCAGGGAGCGGGCATGCTCGAGCTCCGTGGCAATGATCGTTGGCCCACTCGGCAGGGAGTCGACCCGGCAGCCGGTTTCGACTTCCACCCCGAGCTGCCGCACGCGGGCTTCGAGCGAGCCGACCAGCGCGCTCCAGCCTCCGATCAGGTAGCGAGCGGTGGGGGGTGGGCTGAGCAAGACCCGAACCGAGTGCTGCCAGACGAATGCTGCCGAGAGCTCGCCGGGATCGTGGTGGAAGGTGTAGACGCCGGCGGCAGCGGAGAGCATCTCCGCGGTGCGCTCGTCGCTGTGAGCGGTGACCCAGCTACGGAAGTCGGCATCGACCGGGGCCTTGCGTCCGCGCAGGCGCAACACCGAGGGCACCGTTCCGAGCGGCGGCGTGCGCCGCACCTTGCCCTGCCAGCGGAAGCGGATTCCCGAGAGCGGTGGCCCGGCGTAGGCCGGCAGCAGGTCACGCTCCACGAGCCAATCCCAAAAGGCGCCGTCCTTATAGATGACGTGGGGGCCGAGGTTGGCCTTGTAGGGACCGGCGCTGCTGCGCGCGCGTCCGCCGAGAGCTTCATGCGCCTCGAGCAGGCGTACTTTGTAGCCGTCCTCCGCGCAAGAGATAGCTGCGGTGAGCCCGGCGAGACCGCCGCCGACGATGGTGATCAGGTTTCTGCTGCCGTTCTGTCGCTCCATGACGTCCTCCTCGGCCGTGGGCAACGCACTTTACGGGCAGACTGGTTCGATATACAGTTCCAGTAATGGCAGAGCAGAACGGTCCAGTTGGAGGTCCGGGCATGCTGGTCGAGCTCGAGCGCGGTGCCGAGCTACCTTTGCACGAGCAGGTCGAGCAGTCGATCCGCGAGAGCATCCAGGCCGGTCGGCTCGCCGCTGGGGCGCGCCTGCCTTCGAGTCGCGCCTTGGCAAAAGAGCTGGGGATCTCGCGCGGAGTCGTCACCGAGGCTTACAGCCAGCTTGCCGCCGAGGGCTACCTTCTCTCCAGCCAGGGCGCTCCGGTGCGGGTAGCGCGCACGGTTCGCGCGGCCGAAATACGACCGTCGGCCCGCTCGATGCTGCCGAGCTTCCCCTACCACTTCCACCCCGGCCTACCCGACCTCGCTGGCTTTCCGCGGGATCGCTGGTTGCGCTCGCTGCGCGCGGCTTGGCGGCAGGCCCCGATCGATGCGGTCGGCTACCCGGACCCGCGGGGTGTGCCGGCGTTGCGGCAGGCGTTGGCCGACTACCTGGGGCGGGTTAGAGGTGCCGCTGCCGAGCCAGAGCAGACGCTGATCTGCACTGGCTTCGCCCAAGCCTTCTCGCTGCTCTGCCGCTGGCTGGCAGATCGAGGTGTCGAGCGGGTTGGGTTGGAGGACCCCGGCTGGCATCCGCATCGCCTAATCGTCGAGCAGGCTCGGCTCGAAGTCGTGCCGATCCCCGTCGATGCCGACGGCATCCGGGTCGATGTGCTCGAGGCCGCTGCAGTGAGCGCGGTGGTCGTCACCCCCGCCCACCAGTTCCCGACCGGCGCTTTGCTCAGCCGTGAGCGGCGTGCCGCCTTGATCGAGTGGGCCGAAGACGGCGAGCGGCTGATCGTCGAGGACGACTTCGATGCGGAGTACCGCTATGACGGCAATAGCCTCGGCGCCCTGCAGGGTCTGGCGCCTGACCGCGTCGCCTACATCGGCTCAGCCAGCAAGCGACTGACGCCGGGCATGCGACTCGGCTGGGCGCTGTTGCCATCCTGGCTGGCCTGGCCGCTGATCCAAATGAAGATGGTCGAGGACGGTGGCTCGGAGGTGATCGGCCAGCTCGCTCTGCACGATTTCATCGAGCGCGGCGAGCTCGACCGCCACATCCGTCGCACGCGTCTCCGCTATCAGCAGCGCCGTGAAACGTTGCTCGCCGCTCTCAGTGCTCACTTGCCTGAGGCTTCCGTTTCGCTAGGCGCAGCGGGGCTGTACGAGTTAGTCGAACTACCGCAGGGAGTCGACGAGGGCGCGCTTGTGGCTGCGGCGGCGGAGCGTGGGGTGGGCATCGAGGGCCTTTCGTTGCACTGCTTCAACCCGGCGAGTTCAGCTGGCCTGGTGCTCGGCTTCGGCTGTCTATCTCAGCCAGCAATAGAGCACGGCATCCGCCTCCTCGCCGATGCGTTTTAGGATGCTGGGCGATGAGCCCAGGAGCGCCGCGCACCGCAATCGTGACCTGCATGGACGCCCGCCTCGACGCAGCGGGATTCCTCGACCTCTGGCCTGAGGCTGTGCACGTCACCCGCAATGCCGGCGGGCGCGTCACCGCCGACGTTCTGCGCTCGCTCGCTGCCTCTTGCGCCATGGGGACCGAGCGCATCCTGGTCGTTCACCACACGGACTGTGCCATGGCCGCGCACACGGATGAGGAAATCCGCGCCCTCCTCCCACCCGGAGCTACACCCGAGATGGACTTCCTCACCATCGCCGATCCCATCGAGGCGCTGAAAGAAGACGTCCAGGCGGTCAAAGGCTCAGCGCTTCTCCCGTCTGGAACCGAAGTGCTCGGATTCGTCTACGACCTAGAGTCACAAGAGGCCCGCGAGATCGAGCTCGATCGCAGCGCCGATCACTAGTCGCCCAAGGCAGGCCGATGCCTTCAGTTTGCGGAAGGGAATGGGACCAGGTTCATTACCTGGTGCGCGACCGGGTCGCGGAACAAAACGACTTCTGCCTGCCCATTCGTCGCCGTGGCGCACCCTTCGAAGTTGAGTTCGACGACGTCGGGAGGATCATCCAGGTATGCGAAAAGCGCGTAAGTGCGAGCGCCTTCATCCGCAGGACAGGAAAACTCGCCGTTTGGAAAAGGCGGCAATCCATCGAGTCCGTCGGCGATTAGTCGAACCGTCGCCGGATCGGTGATGAGCTTTCTCTTCGCCAATCGCAGCGGACGACTCTCGTGGTTGAGGCCCCAGTATCGACAGAGTAGAAGTCGTTCGGGCTGGCCGGGGACGAGCGCATCGTCGCTCTCTGGATTCTCGTTCAGATCACCGATCTGTCCTTCTTCCGGGCGTCGCGGGAAGCAAGCGAGCGAATCTGGCCGTGCGACAGGCTCATCGCCAAGCATCTTTTCGTAGTCGGAGCGGCCATCGCCTTCGTGATTGCGAAACCAGAAGACGCTGGCGACGATGACCCCGACGATCACCAGCAGACCTAGGATCAGTCGAAAAGCTGGCCTCATCCGGTCGATCTACGGATCTTCGGGCGTCGGTTCAAATGAGGCCTTCTAATCGGGGCGCCCGGATTTGAACCGGGGACCTCACCGACCCGAACGGTGCGCGCTACCAGGCTGCGCCACGCCCCGAAGAAGGCGATTATCTCAGAGCGGCGAGGGGTGAGTGTTGCGGTTACTCAGGCCACCCCGCGGATAGTCCTCTAGGTGGACCGGGGTGGCGAGCATCGTTCGGCGATCGCCCGCCTCCCCCGCCGGCACGGGCCAGAGGCCCTCGTTGCGGCAGTTGGCGGATCTAGCGCGCAGGTGATGTGGCGGGTCGGCTATGGATACGAAGGCTCCGTCTGGAGTGTGCATCACGACGTGGGCCGAGTGGAGCGTTCGCAGCAAGGTCCGCTCGCGTCCTCCCCCATCCCATTCGAGCCTGTTGGCAACTTCGACCCGCACACGACTCAAGCCGGGGTCCAACTCTTCAATCCAGGCTTCGACAGTGCAATGCATCGACTCCCAATGCCACAGAAGGGTGCCCGCCCGGGCACCCTTCTCGACCAGCTCCGCCTGCTTGCTGTCGGCAGCCTTGACCATGGCTGTGCGGTCTGGGAGCGTCGAGATCTGCAGCACGCGCTCGGTGGTCTCCGACCGGCTCGCGTAGCGCTTGCCGGCAACGGTAAGGAACTCGACCGGTTCGTCCTTGGCGTCGAGAATCTGTCGCTCGACTACCTGCAGGAGGCGCACCGTCACGTCAACGGCGGGATCGTGGCCCTCAATCAGGCACTCAGCTCGCAGTTGTGATCGGCCCTGCGGACAACCGCGCGGGAAGACACCATCCCGAGCGAGGAATTGCTGGTTCATCTCCATGGGGTGCGCTCCCTTACCCACCTTGCATCATATGAAACAGAGTTCGCTGGACGCCATGTTGGACGCAAGGCGATTGAGGCCGCTCGTTGCGGGGTAAACGGGGCTACCCGAGGTCGATTAAAGGCGAAACGGAGGAACGATGGAGGCTTCAGCACCGTCACCGAGCAAGGGAATCTTCGACAGCGCCAACCTCGAAAAGAGGGAGCAGGTGGTCGAGTTGCTTCAGAAGGCCTACTGGATGGAGCTCGAGACGGTGATGAGCTACTTGGCTGCCTCGGTCAACCTCGATGGGGTGCGGGCGCAGGAGATCAAGGAGTCGCTCTCCGCAGATATCGAAGAGGAGCTGGGCCACGCCAAGCAGTTCGCCGCGCGGATTAAGGAGCTCTACGGGGTTGTGCCGGGCTCAGAGGATTTCGCCGCCGAACAGTCCTTCCTGCAGCCGCCCGAACACCAGACCGACATCGTCCACGTAATCCGCGGCGTGATCAAAGCCGAGACCGGCGCGATCGAGCACTACACCCGGGTTATTGAGGAGACCGAGGGAGTCGACCCCGTCACCCAAGACATGACGATCGCGATCCTCCGTGACGAGCAGGGCCATCGCCGCCTCTTTGAGGGCTTCCTGCGCGAGTACGAGTTCGAGGGCATTGCCTGACTTAGTCAGTGGCGCTGGTAAAGCCTTGCTCGCTATCGGGCCAAGTGACTGCGATCGTTTGGCTTGCGGCCAGTTGAAGCAGGTCAGGACGTGGCGCCTGCGGCACGAGGATCATCTTTTGGGGTGGCGGATTGACGAAACGCGCATAGTCCGCCAGCTGGCCGATCGCCATGCGGAAGGCCGGGCGGGAGACGCTGCCCTTGGCCTCGACCAAAGTGTTCGTCGTGCGATCAAAGAGATCGCAAAATAGGGCTGCAGGCTCCCCTTTGGGCCGAAGCTGAAGCCGACAGATGTCATGGCCGGCAGCCACAAGCCAGGCCATCAACTCGCGAACCAGCTGTTGCTCTCGGCGCTCGGCCTCATAAGGCTCGCGGCGAGGCTCGATCATCATTCGCTCGGTCAGGTGCTGCTCGATGGGCACCTCTTGCAGGCGTTTCTGGCCGAGGTCATCAAGGCGGGACGTAGTAAGGCCGGTCTCACCATTGAGCGGGCGCAGTCGAAAGACTATGACTGAGCGGATCGGGCCTTCGCCGGTCTCCGGCGCATCGGCAAGGTAGTGGTCGACGTACTCGAACTCACCCATGTAGGTGGCTAGCCCTGCGCTTGAGTCGAAGACGTGCAGGCCACGCCCCTCATCACCGTGGTCGCGGATTGCGCGGTTGCCCTGTGCCATTCGCTGATCGCCGTGTTGACCCTCGCCGGTGTAGTGGTAGAGACCGTCTTGGCGCCAGCCGTCATAGACGTAGCCGTGCAAGACGCCACGGCTTTGGTCGGTGAACACGAACACATTCGCCGATTGTTTGGAGGGGCTGATGCCGCCTTGACGGCGTCCGCCGTAGCGCTCGTGCAGTTTCGTGCGCTTGATCACATCGCCAATCTCCAGCTTGATGGACAAAGATGCCCTCCTTCTTATTTAGATTAAAAATCAACCTAAATATTGTATCTTAAATTCCCCGTAAGGAAGGCTGAAGCATCCCGGCAAGTCGGGGCTCGCGAGGTTTGGATATCGGCACGTCGGGGCACTTGGGAGCTTCGGCTACCGGGGTCACGACCCAGGCTTTCAATCACCTCGACAAGGGTGGTACCTACCAGGCGTTTGCCGTTGGCGATGTCGCCAACTCGAGCTACGACGGCCTTGTGTTGCCGGGGGGCGTTGCCAATCCCGACCAGCCTGCGGACCAACCTGAGGCTGTGGCCTTCGTCCGTTTGTTCTTTGAAGCGGGCAAGCCGGTCGCTGTGATTTGCCACGCGCCATGGACCTTGATCGGGGCAGATGCGGTCCGCGGCCGAACGCTTACTTCATGGCCAAGCTTGCAGACTGATTTGCGCAACGCCGGTGCCGAGTGGGTTGACGAGTAGGTTCACGTCGACCAGCGAGACATGACTGCCGACAGGGCCGCCTAGCCGCAGTGGCGGGCCATGGGCTGGAAGGCCTTCCACCAGCCCTCGTCGAGTAGTGCGTCAACGCTATCGAGCAAAAAGCCCTCGTCATCCTGAAGCTCGTAGCTAATGACCGTTGGTTCGGCTTGCTCGTCGACCCGCAGCACGTGGGCGATGAGCAGATAAGGAGGGCGGCTGAGCCAGCGCTCCCCAGGCCGTGGAATCGACTTGGTGTCGATCATGTACCTATACCTATACCCATGGCTGGGCAGTACCCGACGTCCAGGGAGATAAACCTCGGACGCGGCTACCGTGGACATTGGGGAGGCGGCGGGTTACTGTCTTTTTAGTAGCGACAAAAGCTCAGGCCGGGAGGAGGTGAGCAAAGTTGGACTGGTTCGCAATAGCGGTGGGATTCGTGGCCCTGGTGGCCTTGTCCACTCTGCTCGCGGTGATGGCCCTCCGCGAACGCAAGGTGCGACGGCGCTTCCAGATCCTTGCTGACATTGCCGCAGTCTCCGAGGCTGGCGGTGCGCTTGAGGAGACCTTCGACGCGATCTGCGCGATCCTCGTGCCGGAGATGGGGGACTTCTGCATGCTTGACGTGATCGATGAGGATCGCGTTCCCCGCCGTGCCGCAGTGCGGGTTGCGCCCGGTGGTAAACCCGAGTTTGAGCGGGGACTGGCAGAACGCATGCCCTCGACCCCGCCGCGGATGGTCGACGGTCGCAGTTCCTCGCTTGAGCCGCGTTTCTACGAGCGAATGTCCGACGACGATCTGCGCGGGCTTGCCCACGACTCGGAGGATTTCGAGTTCCTCAGCAGCCTTGGGATGCGCTCGGCGATCACGGTCGGCCTGCAGGCTCGTGGCGAAGTCACCGGTGCGCTGACGATCGCCGTCGCCTGGTCTGGCCGTCGCTATCGGCCCGAGGACGCGCGCTTCGCTTGGATTCTCTCCGGCCGCATCGCCCTCGCCCTCGACAACGCCGGGCTCTTCGTCGACCTCGAGCGCGCCGAGCGGGCGCGCACGGAGATTGCTGAGACCTTGCAGCGTGGCCTTCTGCCTTCACCTTTGCCGCACATTCCCGGCTGGTCGATCGCCGCCATGTACCGGCCGGCTGGGGCGCAGAACGAGGTGGGCGGCGACTTCTATGACCTCTTCCGCGTGCCGGGAGGATGGATGCTGGTGATCGGCGATGTAACTGGGCGGGGTGCGCGTGCCGCCTCGCTCACCGCGGTCGCCCGCTACACCCTGCGCACCGCCGCCGTTCTGACTGATGATCCTCTGGTCGCACTGCAGACGCTCAACAGAGCGTTGCTCGCGCGTGGCGATTCAGCTCTTTGCAGCCTTGCGGCGATGACCCTTAGTGAGGATCGCTTCGAACCAGTGCGCCTCGCGGTAGCGGGACACCCGCCACCGCTCCTAGTCGACGGCGAGAGCGTGACCGAGATAGCCAGCGCCGACCCGGTGCTTGGTGCATTTGCCGATGCGGAGTGGGGGATCTCCCGAGCCGAGATCGAGCCGGGTCAGCAATTGGTGGTCATCACCGATGGAATCACCGAGGCGCAGGGGCCGGAAGGCCGCTTTGGTGAGACCCGGCTGCATGCTCACTTGTGCGGTGCCACCAATCCGGCGCTCGTTGTGCAGCGGCTTGAGGGCTCCTTGCACGCCTTCACCGAAGGGCACCTCGACGACGATGTGGCAATGATCGCTATCGCCCGTGCTTCTGGTGGGGCCACTTCGGTTGCCGCAGACATCTTCGGAGAGCGATCTGCTCCGCCGGCGCTGAGCCTGGACAACGGTGATGTCTGAGCTACAGCTGGCGCTGGTCCAGCGCCTATATGAGTGTTTCAACCGTCGTGACGAGTCGTGCATCGTCGAGCTTTGCGACGAGGGTCTGGAGTTCTTCCCGGTGGTTACCGCGGAAGCCGTCGGCCGCGATGCCCCTTATCGCGGCGCGGCGGGGCTGCGCGACTATCTCGCCGACATTGCCGAGGTTTGGGAAGAGCTGCAGATCAGCCCCAGCGAGGTGGAGGTGCGCGGCGCGACGCTGCTCGTCCGCGGTCGGGTCTACGCCCGCAGTCGCGAGCTCGGCATCCGCGATGTTCCGATCGCCTGGATCTGGGAGATACGCGACGGGCGCTTTGTCCGCGGCGAGGTCTTCCCTGATCCCACGCAGGCACTGCAGCGCTTCGCCCTGAGCCGAACCAGCTCTTAGCTGCGCAGCTCGGCCAGGGCAGCGTCGCGCTGCTCGTACATTGAGATCGACCCCTCGACCCCGGTGATCTTCAATAGCCGCCGCACCTGGTGATTGATGGAGCACAGCACCAGCCGACCTTTGCCCTCATCGCCGTTCCCTTCGAGCTGCTTCCAGGCTCGCACGATCAATGCGATCCCGGTTGAGTCGATGAACTCGCACTCAGAGAGATCGAGCATGATCGAGGCGCTGGAATCGGCAAGGGCCTGGTCTAGCTCGCGCGCTAGATCCGGCGTCGTATTCATGTCCAGCTCGCCACGCACGGCGAAGACGTGGATGCCGCCCTCGAGCTCCTGACTCTCCACTTCAAAGGGAACTGGACTCACGATCCGATCCTACATCAGGACTAGCGGGAACCGGGGATCGACAGCCCGTCCCAATCCCGGTGGTTTGTGCCCGCAGCAGCGAGGGTAGCCGGGACACTCGTAGGCCCGACGATTATGCTCGTTCCCGCTGGGCGTTGCCCGGCGCTAAGGATGGGGTCCAGCTCAAACACTCCGACGATCAAAGATAGGCCCAGGGGGCTGCAAATGGTGTTGCCCGCGAAATCCGAGAACGTCGTCATTATCCGCCACGCCCTGGCCGGCCTTGCCGAGGAGATCGGTATGGACGAACCAGGCCTCGCCGACTTGAAAACCGTCGTCACGGAGGCGTGCATGAACGTCGTCGTCCATGCTTACGACGGCCAGCCAGGTCCGCTCGGCGTCGAGGCGATCCCAGATGAGGACGGGCTGACCGTGACCGTGCGCGACGAGGGGGCGGGAATCAAGCCCCAGGCCGATACCGAGCGCGACAGCCTGCGGCTCGGCCTCTCCCTGATCGCGGCGCTCTCCGGCAGCTTCTCCATCTCAGGTGGACTCAACCAGGGCACGAAGGTCACGATGCGAGTGCCGCTGAAAGGTGGTGGCACTAATGGCAGCGGCGATCCGGTCGAGATCAAACCTTTTCCGGCCGAGCACACCGAGATGGTCATCGACCGCTCTGAGCTGCTCGCCCCTGTGCTGGCTCGTGTCGTCGGCGCGCTTGCGGCGCGCCGCGATCTCCCGGTTGACCGAGTCGCCGATGCCGTACTGGTCACCGACGCGATCGCGGTTGCTGCGCCCGAGCGCTTTGCCGATGGCCGCATACGGCTGGAACTAGACGAGCGTGGGGGCGGTATCGACCTGCGCCTCGGACCGATGGAACCGGGCGCCGCGACGCGCATACGCAAGGATCTCGAGCTGCCTGCCGTCGGTGGCTCGCTGGAGACGCTCGCGGATGAGCTCACCGTCGAGGACGGCGACGACGGCGACTACCTGGTCATTCGCTTTGCCGCTGCTCCCTGATCTGCTCTCGGATTCGCACTAGCGCTCGTCTCAGGATGCGCGAGACGTGCATCTGCGAGTGGCCGATGCGCTCGGCGATCTGCGACTGCGTCATGTCCTCGGCAAAGCGCAGGCGCAGTACCAGTCGCTCGCGTTCATCGAGGAAAGGCAACGCCGACTCGAGTGCGATCCGTCCCTCTACAAGCTCGAATGCTTCGTCCTCCTCGCCGATCCATTCGGTCGGCGAGGACTCATCAGATTCCTCGCTGCCAGCCGGCCGGTCGAGCGAGAGTGGGCGGCGGTTGTGGTTTGCCTCCATCACCTCGAGCACATCGGTCTGCTCAACCTCGAGCCGTGCGGCGATCTCGCCAACCGAGGGGGAGCGCTGTAGCTGTTTGGTCAGCTCGGCGGTTGCTTTGTCGACTTCCGCCATGCGGTCGTGCAAGCCGCGCGGGACCCGCACCGTCCAGACACGGTCGCGGAAGTGACGTTTGAGCTCACCGAGAATGGTCGGCGAGGCGAAGGCGGTGAAGGGGATGCCGCGCTCGGGGTCAAAGCGGTCGATCGCGTTGAGCAGGCCGAGGTTGGCAACCTGAAGTAAGTCGTCAAAGGACTCGCTGGCGCCGCGGTAGCGCAAGGCCAGCCGTTTAGCGAAGGGCATGTTGCGCCGAACCAGCTCTTCGCGGATCGCAGGGTCGCGGTCGCGGGCAAATCTCCGCCAAAGCTCGGCTTCACCGGACAGGTGCTCGTCGGCGCCGAGTCCCGGGCCTTGGGTTGCTTCCTCCTTGTGATGATTCGCTGCCATTTAAACGCCGAGACGGTACCCCGATCTGGCGCCACCCTAGAGCCCGTCGGGGCCGTGCAGCGTTCCGTATACCAAACTACAGCAGCGACCCTCTGGATCAGGGGGGTGACCCACGTTCGCTTCGCTGATCGCCGGCTCCAGTTACCCTCACATCTCCCCAATCAAAACAAGGAGATTCCCCGATGGCTTTCTCGGTTCCCGACCTTCCCTACGACTACGCTGCGCTCGAGCCTCACATCGACGAGGCGACGATGCGGGTCCATCACGACAAGCACCACCAGGCCTACGTCGACAAAGCGAACGGCGCCCTGGAGGGGACCGATTGGGCAGACCGCGAGGTCGAGGACGTACTACGCAACCTCAGCAGCCTGCCCGGCGATAAGCAGGCTCCGGTTCGCAACAACGCCGGCGGTCACTTCAACCACTCGCTCTTCTGGCAGATGCTCAGCCCCGACGGCGGTGGCGCCCCAAGCGGCGACCTCGCTGCGGCTATCGACGAGACCTTCGGCTCGCTTGACTCCTTCAAGGACGAGTTCAAAAACGCCGGCATTGCTCGCTTCGGCTCAGGCTGGGCCTGGCTGGTCAAGGACAACTCCGGTCTGGCGGTCGTTTCGACCCCGAACCAGGACTCCCCGGTCACCGACGGCAGCATCCCGCTGCTCGGCTGCGACGTCTGGGAGCACGCCTACTACCTCAAGTATCAGAACAAACGCCCGGATTACATTGACGCCTTCTGGAACGTCGTCAACTGGGACTACGTGGGGCAGCGCTTCGCCGAGTAGCGCCTTTAGGCAGTGACGGCCGGCCGCGCGGCCGCTGGGAGGTCGCGCGGTTCGGCTCCCTCTTTGGGGGGCACCTGGCTCATCGCGTGCTCGGCCAGGGCGGTAATCGTCAGGCTGGGGTTGACGCCGACGTTGGCTGGAATCGCCGCTCCGTCGCAGACCATCAGGTTCTCGTAGCCAAAGACGCGTTGGCGGGAGTCGACGACCCCGTCCTCTGGGCTGTGGCCGATCGCCGCGCCGCCGAGGATGTGGGCGGTAGTGGGGATGTTGAACATCGCCTCGGTGACCGAGCTCTCGGCGATTCCGCCGGTGCGCTTCGCCAGCCATTCGGCTGCCTTGTTGGCGGCGGGGATAAAGGTCGGGTTGGGTCGCTCGGGATCCTGTTCGGTCTGCAGCCTCACATCGCCGTTTCGCTTCAGCTTCGGCCGCAGCGCGATCGCGTTGTCGAGCGTCTGCATGACGAGCAGGATGATCGTGCGGCGCGAGCTGTCGCGCGGCCACATCGTCTTGGCGAAGTTACGCGGATGGCGGAGGATCTGGCCGAGTAGCTTCAGTGGCCGCGTGACCCGCGTGCCGTCACCGACCAGCAGGGTATTGAGCAGGCTCATCGAATCACCCGCCTCGCCGTAGGTGACGGTCTCGATGTGGGTGTGGGGATCGGGGTAGATACTGGAGGTGATCGCGACCCGCCTGGTCAGATCGCCGGGGTAGTCCTTCGGCACCCTGACCCCGAGGATGCTCTCGCTGTTGGTGCGAACCAGCTCACCCAAGCGCGGGGATATCCGCGGCAGCGATCCGCCCAGCCTGCAGCGCTGCAGCAGCTTGTTGGTGCCGAGTGGGCCGGCGGCGACGATTACGCCGCGTGCCTTCACGGTACGCCGCTTGCGACCGCTGAGCAGCCCGGAGCGCTCGCTCGTTACCGCATAGCCATCGCTGCCGTCAGCGGCGCCGAGCGGGCGAATATCGGTGACGGTGCGCTCGGCCTCCACCTTGACGCCACGGTGCTCGGCCAGCCAGAGGTAGTTCTTGACCAGCGTGTTCTTGGCGCCATGCGGGCAGCCGACCATGCAGCGGCCGCACTGCATGCAGCCAGTCCGCTCAGGTCCCTCGCCTTCGAAGAAGGGATCGGCGACGGTCTTTCCCGGATTGTCGAGGTAAACGCCGATCGGGGTCTTGCGGTAGGTATCGCCGACGCCGAGCTCCTCGCCGAGCTCGCGTAGCAGCTGATCGGCCGGGTCATCGTTGTCGTGGACGACAACGCCGAGCATCCGCTGCGCGGTTTCGTAGTGGGGCGCGAGTCGCGCCTCCCACTGCTCGAGGTCGGCCCACTGCGGGTCTTCGAAGAACGGCGAGGGGGGGACGTAGAGGGTGTTGGCGTAGCCAAGGCTGCCGCCGCCGACGCCCGATCCGCTGACCACGGCGATGTCCTTAAAGATGCTGAGCCTGAAGATGCCTTTCATCCCCAGCCGCGGCGCCCAGAAATAGCGGCGGCTGTCGCCAGTTGAGCTGGGGAAGTCGTCGTCGTTGAAGCGTTTGCCGCACTCCAGCACGGCAACGTCGTAGCCCTTTTCAGCTAAACGAAGGGCTGAAACAGAGCCCCCAAACCCCGAGCCAACGACTATCCAGTCGTAGTCGTACGCCACGGGGGTTGTCCCTCGGGCCTAAGCCTCGCCCGGCTCTACTGGGCGAAAGTCGGTCGTTCGTGCCCCGCAGACAGGGCAGAACCAGTCGGTGGGGATGTCCTCGAAGGCGGTTCCAGGAGGGATGCCGCCGTCAGGGTCGCCGATCGCCGGGTCGTAGATGAAGCCGCAGCTCTCGCAGATCCAAAGGGTCGCCTCGGTGGTTGCGCTCATGTCTAGAAGATTAGGGGACGCGTCTGGCGTCTGGCTTACTTGTCGAAGCTGACCGAGACCGGCTCGCGCTCGGCTTTGTCCTCGATCTCGAAGTACTCGCGTGCGGTGAAGCCGCCCTGGTTGGCGATGATCGAGCCGGGGAACTGCTGGATGTCGGTGTTGTAGGACTGCACGTTGGAGTTGTAGATCCGCCGTGAAGCCTGAATTTCGTCCTCGAGCTCGGAGAGATTGCGGCTGAGCTGCTGGAAGTTCTCGGTGGCGCGCAGGGTCGGGTAGTTCTCGGCGACCGCTTTCACGTCGGCCAGCGCCTGGGTCAGTTTCTGCTCCGCCTTGGCGGTTTCCTCGACGCTTTGGGCTTGCATCGCCGCCGCCCGCGCTTGCGTCGTTTTCTCAAAGGTCTCGCTCTCGTGCGCGGCGTAGCCCTTGACCGTCTCGACCAGATTGGGCACGAGGTCGTGGCGGCGCTTCAGCTGCACGTCGATCCCGCTCCACGACTCATCGACCCGGTTGCGCGAGGCGATGATCGAGTTGCGCTTGGCGATGAAGTAGAAGACCGCGATGACGACGATCGCGACAATCACGATGAGTGCGATGAGCATGGATCGCATCCTACCCCCATAGGATCGCGACGTGGGCGCAAAGCAGGAAGCGCAAGATTGGGCCGAGATCGTGCGGCGCTATGGCGAGCGCCATGAGCTGACTTATGAGCCGGTTGGGGGGATCAATCCCAAAGACGCGCCGGTGGCGTTATGCGTCGGCGGCTCGAATCGGCTCACCGGGCAGCTGGCCGAGGGCTTCTGGGGCTCCTGCTGCGACGCCGACGAAAAGGAGGTTGGTGGCTTCTTCGGTAAGGCGCTGCTACCGACGGCGCTGCTGACCAAGGCCCATATGCCCGACCTCGCCAAGGTCGTACCGGCGTTTAACGTCGAGTCGATCGAGGGGCACGAGGTTGTCACCCAGCGCTTTGCCCGCAAGGTCGAGTTCGAGTCGATCGAGTTCAATAAGCGCTTCCTCGCGACCGTGCCGAGCGATTACAACCCGGTCAAGTTGCGCGAGCTTTTCAGCCCCGGCTTTCTCGCCTGGACGACGACGATGACCGGCGAGATCGATTTCGGCATTAACGACCGCCAGCTCTGGTTCCTCTGGCACCTGCGCGAGCGCAGCGAGGGGGAGCTGAAAGCGGCGCTGAAAAACGCCGGCCAGCTGTTCAAGCGCCTGCAGGGGGAGATGGACGAGAGCGGCATCCATACCTACGCGCCCGGCCCCTGGCACGCCGGTCTGGCGCCGTTTCCCAGGCCGGGTGGTAGTCAGGCGGGGTAGTCAGGATCGTCTGGAAGGACGACCCTGTGCTCCTCTTGAGTGCCGATCACCTTGGGCAGGATTGGCTCAATCGTGCGGTCGCGGTGAGCGTCGATCGCCTCGGTTGCGTTGGCGAACGGCAGCAAGGATGTGAGTTGGCTGATCGTCGGGAAGGCAAGCGCCAACTCGCCCGCCGCCTGTGCGTCGAGCGCCGCCTGTGGCTCGAACCAGCCCGCCTCGGTCGTCTCAACACCGTCGGGCTCTGGGGGTGTGTGCGCGGGGGCAAGCGCGAGGAAGAACCAAGCATCGAAACGCCGCGAGATCACTTCGGGCGTGATCCAGCGCGAAAACAGCACCAGCTCCTCATCCGTGCCGAGCGCGATCCCGGCCTCCTCCTCCAGCTCCCGCACCGCACAGGCCCGATAGCCCGCCTCGCCCTCGCCATCACCGGGGTCGACGCCCCCGCCGGGAAAGACCCATACACCTGGCATGAACCTCGCCTTTTCAGTGCGCTTGAGCAACAGGACCTCCAGCGCCCGGTCCCCATGTTTGCCACCTCGTCTCAGCAATACGATCGAAGCTGAAGGCTTAGGCACCGCGGGCTCACCAAGATTGGGTGCCTCCGCAGGTCCCCGCTGTCTCTCCGCCATCCACCCAGCGTATATCGCGCGGGTGGCACGGCAGGGGGACCGCCCCTGAGGACGCTTTAGCCACCGGAAGGGGTGGTGGGTCCCCTGCCGTGACAGGACCCGCGCGCTTAAGCCACTTGTGCAAGTGGGTAAGCAGAGGCGACTGCGCTTTGGATCGACTCCGCCGTTATCCGGACCAGGCGCCGCAGCTCCGCTTCGGAGATCGAGAGCGGCGGCATCAGCACGACGACGTCGCTGAGCGGGCGGATGATCGCGCCGCGCTTGCGCGCCTCCAGGGTCACCTGGTGGCCGAGGCGCAGCGCCGGGTCGTGCTCACCAAGGTCGATGCCGACCATGGTGCCGCAGCGGCGCACCTCCGCCACCTCGGGCATTGCCGCGACGGCTTCGAGCTGCTCTGCCAGCAGCTCGATCTTGGGCTGCAGCCGCTCCAGCGTGCGCTCCCGCTCGAACGCTTCGAGGCTGGCGATCGCGGCTGCGCAGGCAAGCGGGTTGCCGGTGTAGGTGTGGCCGTGGAAGAAGGTCCGCTGCTCCTCCGGCGCGCCGAGAAAGCCCGCGTAGATCCGCTCGCTGGCCAGCGTCGCCGCCAGCGGTAGGTAGCCGCCGGTCAGGCCCTTGGCAAGGCAGAGCAGGTCGGGTGCGACGCCCTCTTGCTCACAGGCAAACATCGTCCCCGTGCGACCGAACCCGGTTGCCACCTCATCGCAGATCATCAGCACGCCGAAGCGGTCGCAGAGCTCGCGCGCCGCACGCAGATAGCCGGGTGGGTGAACCAGCATTCCCGCGGCGCCCTGGACCAGCGGCTCGATGATCAGCGCCGCGATCTGCTCCTCGTGGCAGGAGAGGACCCGCTCGAGGTCGGCGGCGTCGCCGGGCTCCGCGGCGTGGGTCTCGAACAGCAGCGGCCTGTAAGTGGAGTGGAAGAGATCGATGCCGCCGACCGAGACCGAGCCGATCGTGTCGCCGTGGTAGGCGTCGCGCATGTGGACGAAGGAGGTCCGCCGCGCGTGCTGCCCACCGCGCTGCTGCTGGAACTGGAAAGCCATCTTCAGCGCGATCTCGGTCGCGGTCGAGCCGGACTCCGAGTAGAAGACGCGGGTGAGTCCAGGCGGGGTCAGCTCAACCAGCTTCGCCGCCAGCTCCGCCGCACCGGGATGGGAGAGGCCGAGCATGGTCGAGTGGGCCACCTTCTCCAGTTGCTCGCGCACGGCCTCGTCAATGCCGGCGTGCCGGTGGCCATGGACGTTGCACCAGAGCGAGGAGACGCCGTCGATGTAGCGCCGGCCATCGCTGTCGATCAGCTCGGTTCCCTCGGCCCGCTCGATCATCAACGGCTCTTCCTCGGACCACCCTTGCTGCTGCGTGAAGGGGTGCCAGAGATGGTCCTGATCGAGCTGCGCGGGATCCACCGACATCGTCCGCGCCCACGTTAAACCGAGCCGCGGCGGGTAACCGTGAGCCAGCGTGCGGAACTTCACAGACCATTACATCGAACGATGTAACATTGCTGCCGATGGCTGAGCGTGGCGCCACTCCCCAAGTCTCCGCCTCTAGGCGGCGGGCACTGCGTGCGGTTCGCTCGCTCTTCAGCCCCTTGCTTCCGGACGACTACCTCGAATTGATCAACCCGCTTTGGTCAACCCGCGAGCTGCGCGGTCGGATCGAGCGGATCGATAAGGAGACGGCGAACACCGTCACCGTGCTGATCCGGCCCGGCTACGAGTGGATGGGCCACAGCCCCGGCCAATATCTACGCATAGGGGTTGTCATCGATGGGGTGCATCACTGGCGCGCCTACTCGTTGACCTCGGAACCTGGTCGCCCTGACGGCTGCATCAGCATCACGCCAAAGCTGGTCGATTCCGGCAAGGTCTCGCCCTACCTGGTGCGCCAGGCTAGGTCGGGGGACATCGTCCGGCTCGGCGGAGTAGAGGGGACCTTTGTCCTGCCCCAGCCCGCGCCGCGCGAGTTGCTCTTCATCAGCGCCGGCAGCGGCATCACCCCGATCATGAGCATGCTGGGCAGCATTCACCGTGACGACGCCGTTCACGACGTCGTCCACATCCATTCCGCTCGGAGCGCCGACGATGTCATCTTCGCCAAGCGGCTTCGGGAGATCGACGCAGCCCGTACGGGCTATCGCCTGAAGCTGCGGATCACCGGCGAGCAGGGCCGCATCTCCCCAGGCGACCTCGACGAGCTATGTCCCGATTGGCGCCAGCGCCACGCCTTCATCTCCGGTCCCGCCGAGATGCTCGACGCGATGAGCGGGCACTGGCAGCGGGAGGGCAAGACGGAGCTGCTGAGCATGGAGCGCTTCCAGCCAGTGATTGGCGGCACGCCGGGCGATGGAGAGGGTGGAAGCGTGCGCTTCGCCAAGAGCAGGGTCGAGGCCAAGTGCGCCGCCGGGACGCCGATCCTGGTCGGCGGTGAGGAGGCGGGCGCGGTCCTCCCCTTCGGCTGCCGGATGGGCATCTGTCACACCTGTGTAGGAAAGCTCTGCTCGGGAGAGGTCCGCGACCTGCGCACTGGCGAGGTGCACGGCAGTGAGGGAGAGATGGTCCGCACCTGCGTCAACGCCCCCGAGGGGCCAATCGAGATCGCACTTTGATTACTACTTCGAAAAGGAAAGGCAAACGATGACCGCAACTACCAGCGAGGCTGTGAGCCCTCTCAGCCACCTCTCGCCCGAGCAGCTCGACGAGCTCGGCCGCGAGTTCGACACGATCCGAGACCGGGTTTCTGCCGACCTCGGCGCTCGCGATCGTCGCTACATCGAGAGCATGATCGCGATGCAGCGGCGCCTCGCGGTGATCAGCCGCGTGCTGTTGCTTGCCTCGCGCTACCGACCGGCGTGGCTGGCTGGGACGGCGACGCTCTCGATGGCGAAGATCCTCGAGAACATGGAGATCGGCCACAACGTCCTGCACGGCCAGTGGGATTGGATGAACGATCCCCAGATCAACTCGTCGACTTGGGACTGGGATACCGCCTCGACGGCGGAGGCGTGGAAGCACTCGCACAACTACGTCCACCACACCTTCACCAACATCCTCGGCAAGGACAAGGACCTCGGCTACGAGATCATGCGAATTGACCCGCGCCAGAAGTGGCACCCGGTCTACCTCCTCCAGCCGATCTACAACTTGGCGCTGATGGCGTTTTTCGAGTGGGGGGTGGCGCTCCATGACCTCGATTTCGAGGCGATTCGCAGCGGCGAGAAGTCGAAGGCTCAGATCAAGCGTGAGCTGGCGGGGATTCGCGGCAAGGCAAAGAGCCAGATCGTCAAGGACTACGTCGCCTGGCCGCTGTTGAGCGGGTTGGCGATGGCGGCTCTCGACGCAGCGGTCGAGGGGCGCCGCGGTCGTGGGCGCAAGCGCCGCGGTGGGCTTGCCGGCGCGCTGCGTTCCGCTCTGCGCGGCGGCGCAGGTGCGTATCGCTCGACCGCGTCGGCGGATGCCACCGCCAACGTCGTCCGCAACGTCTGGGCCTACGCGATCATCTTCTGCGGCCACTTCCCAGACCAGACCTACACCTTCAGCCCCGAGGAGGTCGAGGACGAGAGCCGTGGCGGCTGGTACGTGCGCCAGCTGGCCGGCGCCGCGAACATCGAGGGCAGCCCGTTGTTTCACGTCGCCAGCGGCAACCTCGGCTACCAGGTCGAGCACCATCTCTTCCCCGACCTGCCGAGCACCCGCTACGCCGAGATCGCTCCGCAGGTCAAAGACATCTGCGAGCGCTACGACCTGCCCTACAACAGCGGCCCCTTCGGCCAGCAGCTAGGGATGGTGCAGAGGACGATTCTGCGGCTTGCCCTTCCGGGCGGGGCGCAACGACCCAAGCCGGGTCCGTATCGAGGCGAATCGGCATCGTCTCTGTGATATAGCGCACACGCACAACTATTTCGCTGGAGAAATAGTTGTGCGTGTGCAAGTATTGTCCGCATGCAAGCAAGTGAGATTGCGGCGATCGTCGACGAGATCGGTGCCCCCGAAGCAAGCGGAGAGGCACAGGACACCGCGGCACGGCTCAGCGCCCTGCTGCGTCACGTCTTCCTCTATGACCGTGGCAACCAGTTGCGGGTGATCGAGGAGTCCGGTCTCTCGATGACGCAGTGCAAGGCACTGCTCGAGCTAGGCGGCCTCGGCGAGGTGGCCGAGCCGCGACAGGTCAGCGACCTGGCAGAGGTGTTCGGCGCCTCGGTTCCCTCGATGAGCCGGGCGGTTGACGCCCTGGTCAAGAAGAAGCTGGTCACCAGGCTGGAGGATCCCGATGACCGCCGCGTGCGGCGCGTCGCCATCACCGCCAAAGGCAAGCAGCTGGTCGACACGCTTCTCGTCGTCCGCCAGGCCGGGATGGAAGCGTTTGCAGCCAGCCTCAGCGCCGCTCAGCGCCGCAAGCTCGACGCCGCGATCGACACGCTGATGGATCGCGAGGACATCGCCGCGACCTACGAGCATCTGAAGGGAGTTGGACCCGCTTGACCCGTTACAGCCACCTGATCACCGACGAGAACCGCAAGTGGTGGACGCTGGGAGCGATGTGCTTCGCGCTGTTCATGATCATGCTCGACAACACCGTCGTGAACGTCGCACTGCCTTCGATCCAGCGCGACCTCGGCGCTTCGATCTCCGGCCTCGAGTGGACGATCAACGGCTACACGCTCTCCTTCGCTGTGTTGCTGGCGACGGGTGGGCGACTCGGCGACATCTTTGGCCGCCGCCGCATGTTCCTCTTTGGCGTCGTCATCTTCGCCCTCTCCTCGGCAACCGCCGGGCTCGCGATGAGCGCAACGGACTTGGTCGTCAGCCGAGTCATTCAGGGTGTGGGCGCGGCGCTGATGATGCCGGGCACGCTCTCGATCATCACCGACGCCTTCCCCGCTCACGAGCGTGGCAAGGCGATGGGCACCTGGGCCGGCGTCTCGGCGCTAGCTCTGGCCGTTGGCCCCGTGCTCGGCGGTTTCCTCACCGAGCACGTCAGCTGGCGGGCGATCTTCTACCTCAACATCCCGGTTGCCGTTGGTGCCGTGATGGCGACGATCTTTGCCGTGCGTGAGTCGCGCGACACGACGGTCGGCCGCGAGGTCGACTACCTCGGCGTGGTTGCGCTGACCGGAGCCCTAACGGCGCTGGTGCTTTCTCTGGTCGAGGGCAATAGTTGGGGTTGGGGTTCGGCTGCGATCATCGGTCTGCTGGCGGTCTCGCTGATCGGCTTTGTCTCCTTCGTCCTGATCGAGCTGCGGGTCAAGGCGCCGATGGTTGAATTTCGCTTCTTCGCCGATCGCAACTTTCTCGGCGCGGTGGTCGTCGCCCTGATCATCACTTTCGCGATGATGGGCGTCTTCTTCTTCCTCGCCCTCTACATGCAGGACATCCTCCGCTACTCGCCGCTCGAGGCTGGCGTGCGGTTCCTGCCCTCGACGCTGATGATCGTCGGCGTGGCGCCGGTCGCCGGCAGGCTTGCCGACCGTTTCGGCCCACGCTGGCTGATCGTCGCCGGCCTCTTGCTCCTCACCGCCTCGCTCTACAGCTTCACTGGGATCGCGGTGAACTCTGGCTACCTCGACCTGCTGCCCGGCTTCATGTTGCTCGGTATCGGCATCGCGTTGACGATGTCGCCGATGACCAGCGCCGCGATGAACGCGGTCGCGGTCGAGAAAGCCGGCATTGCCTCCGGCGTCCTCTCGATGTTCCGCATGGTCGGCGGCAGCCTCGGCATCGCCGTCAGCGGGGCGATCTTCCAGGGTGCGGCCGGCAGCAGTTTTGAGACTGCGGCGCCCCAGCAGTTCGTCAACGGGCTCAGCAACGCGATGACGGTGTCGGCCGCCGTGACGCTGCTTGGCGCGGTTGTTGCCGCCGCTGCGATCCGCGCCAAGCCGAAACGGATCAGCACCGAGGCGGTTGAGGCCGCTGTCAATCCCGGCGGCTCGGAGCTGGCCGCTCAGGAGGCAGAGCTAGCCGCGGCCAGGAGCTAGGCGAACTGAGGTCGAGGCGGGTTAGCGCCTCGACCTCGACCTCGCCCAGACGGGCGATCGTCTCGCGGTTCGATTCCTCGATCGGGCTTGGATCGTCAGGCCACGGAGTGAGGATCACCATCCCTACTTCGAGGCCGGCGGAGCGTGCCGACTCGATCGTCAGCAGCGTGTGGTTGATCGTGCCGAGGGCGGGTGAAGCAGCGATGACGAGCGGCAGCCCAAGGTCCACTGCGAGGTTGCAGACGAGATAGTCCGCGGCCAGCGGCACCAGCAGCCCCCCGACCCCCTCGCAGACGAGCGCGTCGGCGTCCGCAGCCGCAGCCTCGGCGACGGCGAGCAGGCGCCCCGGGTCGATCTCCTCTCCGGCCAACTCAGCTGCCAGATGCGGTGACATCGGCGGGCCGTAGCGATAGGGAGCGATCCTCTCGCCGCTTTGCTCGGACTCGGCGGCCCGCCGCAGCAGCTCGTGGTCGGGCTCGCCTCCGTCCTCGAGGCCGGTGACGGCGGGCTTGAAGACGGCGACACGTTTGCCGGCCGCTGCCAGCGAGTGGGCGATGACCGCTGCGACCACGGTCTTACCGACCCCGGTGCCGGTGCCAGTGACAAAAACTCCGGGCGTGCCGTCGCTTATGGGCCACATAGGGTGCCTAAGCGACGGCACGCCCGGAGTCAGACCGCAAGCAAGGTCGAACTGCCGATTTCGAGTTCGCGCGCCGCCTCGCCGGTGAGTCTCGCTGCATCGCGCAGGTCGGTCTCCTCATGCGTGGCCATCACGCTGAAGCGGAGCCGCGAGGAGCCCTCGGGCACGGTTGGCGGGCGGATTCCCTGGGCGAAGACGCCACGTTCCAGCAGCCGCTCGCAGAGCTCCATCGTCCGCCCGGCGTCGCCGACTTCGAGCGGCACGATCTGACTTTCCCCGCCGCCAGCGAACAGGCCTTCGGCAACCAGCCCTTCGCGGAGCACCGCCGCGTTGGCGTTGAGGTTCCGCACCCGCTTTGGCTCGGCTTCGAGCAATTCCAGCGCCGCCAGCGCCGCTGCGAGCACCGGCGGCGGCAGCGCCGTGGAAAAGATGAACGAGCGCGCCGTGTTGAGCAGATACTCGCTCAGCTCGGCGCTGGCGCATACGTAGGCGCCGTAAGAGCCGAGCGCCTTCCCCAGCGTCCCAATCACCAGGTCGACCTCCCCGCTGAATCCCGCGGCGGCGACCGAGCCCCGCCCCCCCGGGCCAAGCGCCCCGGTCGCATGGGCCTCGTCGACCATCAGCCGGCAATTGTGCTCTCTTGCGAGCTCGACCAGGCCTTCTAGCGGTGCGACATCGCCCTCCATCGAAAAGACGCCGTCGGTGACGATCAGCGAGCCGCGACCCCCGGCCTCGCGCAGGCCCCAGGCGAGGTGCTCGACGTCGCCGTGTCGATAGACGAAGGTCTCCGCCCGAGCCAGCCGGCAACCGTCGACGATGCTGGCGTGGTTGAGCTCGTCGGAAAAGACGACGCTGCCGTGCCCGGCGAGGGCCGAGATCACGCCAATGTTCGCCAAGTAGCCGGAGCCGAACAGCAGCGCCGACTCGTAACCCTTGAACTTGGCCAGCCGCTCCTCCAGCCGCCGATGGGGTGTCATGTTGCCGGAGATCAGCCGCGAACCGCCGGCGCTGGCGCCCCAGCCGAGCGCTGCCTCGGCAGCCGCCTCGCGGACTCGTGGATGGTCTGCCAGCCCCAGGTAATTATTTGAGCAGAGCAGCAGCACCGGCTTTCCGTCGAGCTGGACGCGCGGGCCTTGCGCGCCTTCGATCAGTCGCAGGCGGCGGTGGAGCCCGCTCTCGCGAAGCTCCTCAAGCCGCTCAGCGACATCGCTCATGCCGCTGTCTGGCGAGCTGGGTAAGGCGGGGGCTTCTTGGTCTTCTTGATCACCCGCAGCTGGCTCGACGGGTCCCAGAAGTTCGCTTCTTCCTGGCTGTCGATCAGCTCGTCGATCGGCGTCGCCGGGGTCTCGCCCTCGAGCCAGCCGGAGCGGTTGTCGGGACGCGGGTTGGCGCCGTTGTCGGGCTGGCGCGCGACGTTCAGGCCCAGCTCCTCGAACATCGCCCGGTCGTCCTCGGGCTCGGCGCCGAGGGTGGTGAGGAAGTTGCCCATCATCACTCCGTTGAGGCCCGCCTTGACCGCCAACGGTTGCAGCTCACCGAGGTTCTCGACCCGGCCGCCGCAGAGGCGGAAGAGCGCCCCGGGAATGATCAGGCGGAAGATCGCCACCCACTTGATCACATCCCAGGGATCCATCAGCGGCCGGTCGCCGAACTTGGTTCCGTCGCGCGGGTTGAGCAGGTTGATCGGCACCGAGTCCGGCTCCAGCTCGGAGAGCTCAAAGGCCATCTCGACCCGTTGCCGCGGCGACTCGCCGAGGTTGAGGATGCCGCCGACGCAGGTCTCCAGCCCCGCCTCCTTGACCGCGTCGATCGTACGAATGCGGCCCTCGTAACGGACCGTGGTCGAGACCTCGGGATAGTAGGAGCGCGAGGACTCCACGTTGTGGTGGACGCGCTGGATGCCCGCCTCGCGCAGCTGTTTGGCGCGATCGCCGGACATGTGGCCAATAGAGGCACAGCGCTTGAGATTGGTGTGCTCGGCGACGAGCTTGGCGCCCTCGAGGATCTTCTTGAAGTCTTTCTTGGAGAGGCCCTGGCCCTGGGTGACCATGCAGAAGCGGTGGGCGCCGGCCGCCTCTGCGGCGCGCGCGTGCTCGAGGATCTGCTCGGGCTCCATCATCGCGTGCATCGGCGTGTCTGCCTCGGCATAGCGCGACTGGGCGCAGAAACCGCAGTCCTCGGCGCAGCCACCCGACTTGGCGTTGACCAGCGAGCACATGTCGGTCGAGTCGCCGAAGTTCTCTTCGCGCACCTTCCAGGCGCGCTCGATCAGCTCGCCGATCTCCTCGTGGTCGCTCAGCTCGCCGAGCGCCAGCGCTTCTTCGAAAGAGATCAGGGGGGGCATTCGGGCGCAAGGCTAGGAGCCAGGCCGGACGTTTGGGACCGTTTGCCCACCGCTCCCGGTTGCGTTCGCTATTTGTCTCCGTATGCGCGACAAACAGCGAACACGGCTGGTCAGGCGAGGGCGCCTGGCGCTCGCCGGCCTTCTCGGGCTCGTTATTGGGGCCTTCGCGCTCGGTGCAGTGCTAGAGGATCGGCCGCAGCCCCGCCCTCCGGTCGTCAGCCGGCTCACGCTTTCACAGCTGGCAGGCGAGCGGATCGTGCTTGGTTTCTCCTCTGCGGAACTGCCCGCTGTGGTCAGGCAGATGGTCCGCAGCGGCGAGGCCGCTGGCATCATTCTCTTCTCGCAGAACCTGCCCAGCCGGGCTGCCTGCCGGCGCTTGATTCGCCGCCTACAGGCGGTTCCACGACCACTGGGGCTACGCGATCCGCTCCTGGTCATGACCGATCAGGAGGGAGGCCTGGTCAAGCGGATCGGTGGAGCGCCGAGCGCGTCGGCAGCCACGATGGGGGATCGCGGCGCTGCTTACAGCCGTACGCAAGGTCGTCGCACCGCAGCAAACCTGCGAGGCCTCGGCGTCAACGTCGACCTTGCTCCGGTCCTCGACGTCGCCCGCCCGGGCGGGACGATCGCCGAAGCCGACCGCGGTTTCGGTTCGACCGCAGTCCAGGTTGCCGCGACCGCGGTTCCGTTTGCCGAAGGGCTGCAGGAAGGTGGGGTGGCGGCGACCGGCAAGCACTTCCCCGGACTCGGCTCGGCTCGCCTCAGCACCGACGAAGCCGTCCAGCGCATCGGGCTCTCGACGCGAGCCCTGCGGAGCATCGATGAGGCTGCCCATCGTCGCTTCATTGATGCCGGTGGTGACTTGGTGATGTTGAGTACCGCGATCTACCCGGCCCTCTCGTCCAAGCCCGCCGCTTTCTCGGCGGCGATCGCGACCGGCGAGCTGCGCAAACGGCTCGGCTTCGAGGGCGTCTCGATCACCGATGCCCTTGACACGGTCGCCGTACGCGCCTTCGGCGATACCGACAAAGTCGCCCGGGCGGCCGCCGGCGCAGGCGTCGACCTGCTCCTCTACACCGACCCGGATGAAGCAACCCGCGCCCATCGCGCTCTTCTGCTGGCCCTGCGCAGCGGCAAAATCCCTCGCTCCAGCTTCGAAGAAGCGGCTAGCTGGGTCTTGCATTTACGGCATCGACTAAGTCCATCGGGGTAGGGATGGAACGTCTTGTACTTTTTCCGCGGCGAGACAGGCGGACAGCCGTGACGTGTCTTCGGAAAAGTTAAGCGGAATCCCTACCCCGATGGACTTTTTGCCGGCGCTGCCGTCCCCGCCACCCGCACCGAGTCGCGCCCAGCCCGCTTAGCCTCATACATAGCGTTGTCGGCCGCCGAGAGCACCGCGTCGTAACTCTCAGTGCTTGGGCCGAACGTCGCGATCCCGATGCTGGCCGTAATTGGCGGTGCCGCCTCCCCCGAGGGGGTGTGGAGGCGGATCGCGGTTGCGATTGCATCGGCAACCTCCTCGGCCTCGTCAAGGTCGCAGCGAGGCAGGACGATCGCGAACTCGTCGCCTCCCAGCCGTGCGACGACGTCGGTGGCGCGCATCCGTTCGCTCAGCACCTTGGCGATCTCGGCAATTGTTCGGTCTCCGGCTGGATGGCCGAGTGTGTCGTTGACCTGCTTGAAGTTGTCGAGGTCGAGCATCAGCGCTGCCCCGACGGTCTTCTCGCGGCGGCTGCGGGCAAGCTCGGTGCGCAGGTCCTCTTCGAACCGCCGCCGGTTCTTCAGTCCCGTCAGCGGATCGTGGCTGGCCTGCTGCTTCAGTTCCTGCATTCGTTCGCGGCGGCTCCAGACCAGGACCAGGGCGGCAAGCAAGGCAGCCAGGGAGACGCCGACGATGGCGATCAGCACCGGCAGGCTGACCCCTGGTTGGTTGGGGTCACGCACAACCAGCAGCCAGGTACGGTCGGCGACTCGCAGAGGGGCGGTTGCGCCTTCCTCGCGGTCGAGGGAAGGCCCGACCACCGATCTACCGCGCTCGACCAGCGACACGTCAACCTCATCCGGCAGCGCCGTCGTCGCTGCTGCGGCCAGGTCGGCGACGCGAAAGGAGCCGAGGGCGAAGCCGGCGAGCGCCGCACGCCGCTGGGCGACGGTGCTGGTTGGCGCGCCGTCGCGATAAACGGGACGGAAGACGTTGATTCCGGTGCCGCCAAGGGGCAGCCGGATTACCGGCGTGGCGGACGGGCTACCGGTGTTCTCGGAGCGCACTATGCGGCTGGCGCGGATCGGGTCGGAGCCCACGTCGTAGCCGTAGGGGGTAGTTATGTTGAGCTTGGATTTCGTCGCGACATAGGCGAGCGGGTAGTAGCGCGGGCGTTGGCCCTCTTTGCGTAGGTCGCCGAGCGGGCTGCGTTCAACAATTTGGAAGCCGTGGTTGCGTTCAAAGCGGGCTCTTGCTGAGTTTGGGACGGCGGGAAGGAAGCCGGTGGCCGAGAGAGCGCCGCTACTCAACAGCGAGTCCGCAATCACCTCGAACTCGTGCTCGGTGAACCTGCCCTCAGCTTGGTAGAAGGCCGCGGCGCTGGCGAGCTGACCGACCGAGAGGGCGGCGAGCGCCTCCGCCTGGCGCGCGGATCGGACCGCCTCGCTGTGCTGCATCTGGGCGAAATTGTCGGATTCGCGATCGTGCACCACTAGGGCGATCGCGACCGACCCGATCGCGATCGCGGCGACAACGGCTAGTCCGAGCCAGAAACGTAGGCGCATGCTCCTCTTGTCGACCAGCTCGGCGCCCACCCTTACTCGGCAGGAACGCTTGCGAGCGACTCCCACAGATATAGAGAGGCAAGGCTTCTATAGGGCCTCCAGGCCTCGCCTATCTCCAGCACCTGCAGCGGCGTCGGCATCTCCTCCAGCTCGTACTCGATCTGGATCGCTTTGCGGATGCCGAGGTCGCCGCCGGAGAGCACGTCCGGACGTTCCAAGTGGAAGAGCAGGAACATCTCCGCGGTCCACTGGCCGAGGCCACGCACGGCGACGATCTCCTCGGTCGCCTCCTCGTCGGAGAGCTCGCCGAGCCGGTCGAGCTCCAGTTCCCCGCTGAGCACGTGGGCGGCGAGGTCGCGGACGTACTCGACCTTGCGGCCGGAGAGGCCGCAGGCGCGCAGGTCTTTCTCACTTGCTTCAAGCAGCTGCTCGGGGGAGGGAGCGCTACCACCGAAGAGATCGCAGACCCGCAGGTAGATCGTCCGCGCTGCTTTGGTCGAGAGCTGTTGTCCGACAATCGCCCGCAGCAGCGCGCCGTAAGCGTCGGCGGGGCGCTCCTCGCTGCGGCGCCGCAGCCGCGTCGCCAGGTCGATCTTCCCGACCCGCTCGATCAGCGCCGCCATCGCCGGGTCGGCGGCGGCGAGCGCTTCGCGGGCCTTTTTCCCGTGGGCGCTCACTGCCCCTTCCAGCGCGGCTTGCGCTTCTCGGCAAAGGCTTCGACACCCTCGCGTAAATCTTCGGAGGCAAAGCACGATTCGCGCAGGGCGATCAAGCCGGCCTCCTGCTGTTCGCTCAGCACCGGGTTTGAGTTGAGCACTTCGATTGCGCGCTTGTTGCCGCGCATCGAGATCGGTGCGTTGGCGGCGATCCCTTCGGCAAGCGCCACCGCCGCGGCCTCGAAGCCCTCGTCGTCGACCACCTCGTGGACCAGCCCCATCTGCTCGGCTCGCTCCGCGGTGTAGTTGCGGCCGGTGAGAAACAGCTCTTTGGTCCGCGCTAGGCCTAGCGTGTCGAGGAACTTGCGCAGGCCGGTGTGGCTGTAGACGAGGCCGAGCTTGGCCGGGGGCATCCCCAGCTTGGCGCCGGCGGCGCAGATGCGCAGGTCGCAGGTCATTGCCAACTCGAGGCCACCGCCGAGGCAGTGGCCGTTGATCGCGGCGACGGTCGGCCAAGGGTGGGCCGCGAGCGCCTCCATCGCATCGTGGAAGGGGTGGGCGACCAGTGCCTCGGCGTCACGCTCGAAGGTGTCACCGGGGATTGCTGTGAGGTCGTAGCCGGCTGAAAAGGCGGGGGGCGCTCCGGTGATCAGCACGCAACGGGTCTCGATCCCGTGATTTAGCCGGGGCAGCGTCTCGGCCAGTGTGTCGAGGATCTCGTGGTCGAGCGCGTTGCGGCGCTCGGGGTTGGAGATGCGGATGCGGGCAACTGCCTCGGCCGGATAGTCGAGGAGCAGCTTGCCGCCGGCGAGCTGCTCGTTCACTCGAGTACTACGAGGACATCGCCTTCGCTGACCGACTGGCCCTCCTCGCAGCGGATCTCCTTCACGGTCCCGTCGTCCTCGGCCTCGACCGGAATCTCCATCTTCATCGACTCCAGGATGACGACCGTGTCGCCGTCGGAGACCGTGTCGCCTACGGCGACCTCCACTTTCCACACGTTTCCAGTTATGTGCGCCTCGATGTCCGCCATGGGCCGGGACAATATCCGTCGTGTCCGACCTAGCGCCCGCCCTGGCCGTGATCGTCGCCGCCCGCGAGGAGGCCGACCGGATCGCGGAGACGCTGGCGGCGCTGCGTAGCGCCCTGCCGGGGGCGGCGCTGTGGGTCGCCGACGATGCCTCCGGCGACGGCACCGCGGAGGTGGCAATGTCCGCGGGCGCCCAGGTGGTCAGCCGTGGCCGTCCCCACGGCAAGGGCGCCAACATGACCGCGGCGGCGGAGGCGGTGCTCAGCGCCGGGCAGGTGCCCGAGCTGGTGCTGCTCTGCGACGGCGACCTCGGTGCCTCGGCTGCTGTCCTTGCACCGCTGGTTGACGCGGTTGGGCGGGGCGAGTGTGACCTAGCGGTCGCTGCCTTCAGTCGCCGAGTCGGCGGTGGCTTTGGTGTTGCGCTCGGCTTTGCCCGTTGGGCGATCCGCCGCCGTTGCGGGCTCGAGACGAGCGCGCCGATCTCCGGCCAGCGCGCGATGCGAGTCGAGGTACTGCGTGCCGCGCTCCCCTTTGCCCGCGGTTACGGGATGGAGGTGGGGATGACGATCGACGCCGTTCGCGCCGGTTACCGCCTGCGCGAGTACGAGCTCAACCTCTCCCATCGCGCGACTGGCCGCTCGTTTGCCGGCTTTGCCCATCGCGCCCGTCAGCTCGCTGACTTCACACGTGTCTACGCCGCGCGCTGAGCAGGCCGCGGCCAACCACCCTCGGCTCGCTCGATCGAGCCGGCCAGTGAGAGCAGCGTCGCCTCGTCGTTTTCGCGGCCGAGTAGCTGGGCGCCGATCGGCAGGCCGCTGGAGGTGAGGCCGGCGGGGACGCTGATCCCCGGCCAGCCGACGACGTTCCAGGCGAAGGCGAACGGGCAGGTGGCACCCGCAGTGGTGCTGGTCGCCCAGTAGCCACGACCCTCGAGAGCGCCGATGCGAGGGGCTGGCTTTGCCGTAGTGGGGGTGAGGACGACGTCGCAACGCTCGAAGATACGACCGATGCGCCGGCGCAAGCCGGGCTCGGCGGCACGCGAGATGCGTAGAGGCAGGCCGCTCAGTGCCTTGCCGAAGCGAGCGTGGGTGCGCGTGCGCCGCTCCAATTCGGAGCGGTCTTCGCCATGGGCGTCGAGCCATGCCGCGAGCCCAGCCATGCCGCGGGGGACCAGCGCCGGCCCGACCAGTCCATAGTCGGGATCGACGCGCACAATTTCGTGCCCCAGTTCGTCGAGGCGCTCCGCGAATGCCTCGATCGCCGCTTGGTGCTCAGGGTCGACGTCGGCGGGGACGCCGAAGGGAGTGGTGAAGGAGACAGCAACGCGCAGAGGACCGGGCTCGCGCGCCGCCACTTCGACGAATCGTTCGCTCGGCGGTTGCGGGCTATGCAGGTCGGCGGGGACGTTGCCGCTGACCGTGTCGAGGAGGAGGGCGGCGTCGCCGACGCTGCGGGTTAGTGGGCCGTAGCAACTGAGGCCATTGAATGCCTCGGGGTCGGGCCAGGTCGACACGCGGCCCCGCTGTGGCTTCAGGCCGACGAGCCCAGTCCAGGCGGCCGGGATGCGAATTGAGCCAGCGCCGTCGGAACCGATTGCGGCGGGGACGATGCCGGCCGCCACGGCCGCCGCAGCGCCACCACTGGAGCCACCCGGGGTGTGGTCTGTGTGCCATGGGTTGCGGGTCGCTCCATGCAGCGGGGTCTCGGTGAAGTGCCACTGACCGACCTCGGGTGCATGGGTCTTGCCGATCACGATTGCGCCCGCCTCGCGCAGGCGCCGAACCGCCTCGGCGTCGCGCACCGCGGGCTGCCCGCCGCCGCAGCCAAACGGAGTCGTGTGGCCGATCAGGTCAACGTCGTCCTTGATCGCCACAGGCACGCCCAGGAGCGGCACGCTGTCGCTGCTACCGAGACGGAGATCGGCCTTCTCGGCTGCCGCTAGGGCCTCCTCGGCGCAGATCGCCCGGAAGGCGTTGAGCGTCGACTGCGCCGCTTCGGCTCGTCCCAATGCCGCTTCGACCAACTCGCGCGAGGACACCTCGCCGGCCCGCAATCGTGAGGCCTGCTCCTGAAGTCCTCCGTCTAGATCGTGCTCCTGCTTGTCGCCTTCAACGGTTGCAGCAGCTCTTTCTTCGGTTTTGATCGACATCGGGCCCCCTAGCCTAAGACTGTTCGTTCGAACGAACGATAAGCGAAACGGGTAGGCTGGCGCTTCTTGGCCACCGTTGCATCCACTCAAACGCGTGAGCGGATTCTCCGTGCAACGGTCGAGCTGATTGGCCGCGAGGGCATTTCGGCTGTGACCAATCGGCGGGTTGCGGCAGCCGCTGGCGTTGCACTTGGCTCGCTCACCTACCACTTCGCTAGCCAGGTCGACCTACTGCGGGAAAGCCTGCTTCTCTTCGTCGGCGAGGAGGTGGCTAAGCAAGAGGAAATCGCCGCTGAGCTGCGTCGCTCGCACCCCAGCGTCGAGGACGTCGCGGTCGAGGTCGAGCGGATCGTCGAGGAGTCCGGCAACCGGATCCAGCAGCTGGCCGAGATCGAGCTCCACCTTCAGGCGGCCCGCGACCCCGCGTTGAGGGAGGCGTCACTGCGTTGCTTTGAGGCCTACGAAGGCGTTGCGGCGGCAGCTTTGGATGTGCTTGGGGTGGCCGAGCCGAGCCAGCACGCCCGCACGATCGTGGCGCTGATGTACGGGATGGGGTTGCGCCGGCTGGCGGCCGGTGGAGAGGATGCATCCGGCGTGGCCGACGGTTTGCTGACCATCTTCCGCGGGGCGACGATGTGATCCTGGCGATCGACCAGGGGACCACCGGCACCACCTGCCTGGTCTTCGACGCGGAGGGACGCGTCGTCGGCCGCGCCTACTCGGAGTTCGAGCAGCACTTTCCGCAGCCCGGCTGGGTCGAGCACGACGCGACAGAAATCTGGGCGGTGACGCGACAAGTCGCGATCCAAGCGATCACCGACGCCGGTATCCAGGGGGCGGAGCTGGATGGGATCGGGATTGCCAACCAGCGCGAGACGGTTGTTGCTTGGGACCCGACGACCGGCGAACCGGTGCATAGGGCGCTGGTTTGGCAGGACCGACGCACCGCCGCGCGCTGCGAGCAGCTGCGCGAGCAGGGTCGCGAGTCGCTGGTGCGCGAACGGACCGGGTTGGTCCTCGATCCCTACTTCTCGGGCACCAAGATCGAGTGGCTCGTGCGCAACGTCGAGGGAGCCGAGCGGGCGGTCTTCGGCACGGTCGACTCCTGGCTGCTGTTCAAGCTGACCGGCCGTCACGCGACCGACTACACGAACGCCTCGCGGACGATGCTGTTCGACATCCGCCGACTTGCCTGGGACGAGGAGCTCTGCGCGATGCTCGGTGTCGACTCGGCACGGTTGCCAGAGCCGCTGCCCTCGGCCCACGTCTACGGCACCACGACCGAGTTCGGCGGCGAGGTGCCGGTCGCCGGGATCGCCGGCGACCAGCAAGCTGCGCTCTTCGGCCAGGCCTGTCACAGCGTTGGCAGCGCCAAGAACACCTATGGGACCGGCAGCTTCGTCCTGCTCAACACCGGCGCTGACGCGCCGGACCCAGGTGAGGGCTTGTTGACCACGGTCGCCTGCGCTCCCGGTGGGGAGGCAACCTACGCACTAGAGGCGTCGATCTTCGTCACCGGCGCCGCCGTACAGTGGTTGCGCGACGGCCTCGGGATCATCGACGAGGCGGCGGAGAGCGAGGCGCTGGCCGCCTCGCTCGACGGCAACGACGGCGTCTACTTTGTCTCGGCGCTGACCGGCCTTGGCTCGCCCTACTGGGACCCCTACGCGCGGGGCACGATCGTTGGCCTCACCCGCGGCAGCGGCCGCGCCCATCTGGCGAGGGCGGCGCTGGAGGCGATCGCCTACCAGACGGTCGATGCCGTGCGGGCGGAGGAGGCAGCTGGGGGCGCTCGCCTGACCGAGCTGAAGGCCGACGGGGGCGCGGTCGCGAACAGCTGGCTGATGCAGTTCCAGGCCGACGTGCTCGGGGTGCCGGTGGTGATCCCGGAGATTGCCGAGACGACGGCACTCGGAGCCGCCTACCTGGCTGGGATCGCCACCGGGCGCTGGAGTGCGACTCAGGTCGCAGAGATGTGGCGCGAGGCCGTCCGCTACGAGCCCCGGATGGAGGCCGAGGAACGCGAGGCATTGCTTGCCGATTGGCACCGTGCAGTTGAACGTTCTCGCGGCTGGTCCGCGCCTGAAAATCCGGCGTAACCGTCGCCCGCGCGGGGGGTACGCACAGCGGACGGCTGTGCGGCCGTCGTCTCATCCATGTCAGACATCAAGCCACAGGTCTACAAAGACGATCGCCCCGCGTCGTACTTCGATCAGTTCCACACCGCGGCGCGCAAGGGCGTTGGCTGGACTTATCCGTTCGTGCGGCTGATCATCTCGCTGCCCACGCTGTTGATCTACCGGGTGCGCGCGATCGGGGTCGAGAACGTGCCAAAGACCGGCGCCCTGGTGCTTGCACCGAATCACTTCAGCCAAATGGATCACTTCTTCATCGGACTCTACCTGCGCCGTCAGGTCCGCTTCATGGCGAAATCGCAGATGTTCGGCCCGCCCGTCCTCACCTACATCTACAAGCACGGCGGCGTCTTCCCGGTCCGCCGTGGACATCACGACGAGGAGGCGTTCAAGACCGCCTTCACGATCCTCGACCAGGGCGGCATGCTGCTCGTCTATGCCGAGGGCGGCCGTTCGCGCAGCAGCGCGCTGGGCGAGCCCAAACCGGGGATCGGACGCATCGCATTGGAGTCGGGCGTGCCGGTAGTCCCAGTCGCTGTCCACGGCTCCGCTTCGGTGCGGCGCTGGAAGCGTTTCCGCTTCCCCAAGGTGACCGTTCAGTTCGGCGAGCCGGTCTCCTACCCGCGCGAGCAGTCGCCGAGCCGCGCGCGCCAGCTCGAGGCCGCGACCGAGGTCTTTGGCCGGGTGCGGGAGATGTACGAGGGGCTGGCTAGGAGTAACGGGCGTCGAGCTTCTCGAAGAAGCTCGGATCGTGCCCCGGCGTAACTATCGCGTCCGGGTATTCCTTGCGAAATAGCTTCAGCTCCTGCAGCGAGCGCCGGTAGTTGTGGGCGTCGAAGGGGCGCGGTGCGAGTGGCGCATTGCCGTCGAGCTGGGCCTCGGTGTAGGTGGCATCGCTGCCGATCACGAAGTCCCGCTCGGCTAGGTGGGCGATCACCGACATGTGGCCGGCACTGTGGCCGGGGGTGTAGGCGAGGCGGACCGAGCCGTCGCCGAAGAGGTCAAAGCAACGGCCGAAGCTGGAGTAGGAGTCGATCCCGGCGCGGTTGAAGTCGATGGTGCGGTAGTCGAAGGCGTAGTCGAAGTGGGGTCGCCGGTATCCATTCAGCAACGGTTTCGGTCCGACCGTCGCTGTCTCCCACTCGACCTCGCTGACGATGAAGGTTGAATGGGGGAACTCGGAGATCGCTGAGGTGTGATCGATGTGCATGTGAGTCATGACGACGATCGGGATCTCACCGGCGTCGAGGTTGCGCGAACGCAATTGGGCGGGAACGTCGGTGCCGGCCTCCAGCGTCGGGTTACCGACGCGGGCGCCCATGCGGCCGAAGTTCTCCTGTGCATCGGTAGCGATCGAAGGATGTAGACCGGTGTCAACGAGGATCGCGCCGACGCTGGGGTGGCGAATCAGGAAGGCGGGGCAGGGGACCGTCGCCGCTGGCTCACCGGTGATTAGCGCGCGCAGGAGCTTCAGCGTCTCGAGGCGTCCGCCGGGCCGTTCCATCATCGTTCGCGGCCAGGTGACGTGCCCGGCGATCAGCGGCTCGACACTGACCGAAGCATCGGGGGTGCCGCCGGCAAGCGGCTCGTGCAGCGGTTTGGCCTCCACGTGCACCTTCATCGCCGGATGAGATTACCCGGCTCCAGGTCGGCTATAGGCTGCGCGTCGATGACTGAGAGCACTCATTCGCGCATATTTAGGGACGATTTGCTCGACGGGCAGGTATGTCTCGTCTCCGGAGCGGGCAGTGGCCTGGGCCGGGAGACGGCGCTGGAGCTGGCCCGGCTCGGCGCCGCCGTGGTTGGTTGCGGGCGCCGCGAGGAGCCCTTGGCAGAGACCGCGGGCCTGGCCGATGGGCTCGCCGGTAGCTTTGACTACGAGCCGCTGGACATTCGTGACGAGGCCGCGGTTGAGCGTTTTTTCGACGGCCTGCTCGAGCGTCACGAGCGGCTTGACGTCCTGGTCAACAACGCCGGTGGCCAGTTCCTTGCCCCAGCCGAGTCGATCACGCCGAAAGGCTTCCGCACCGTGATCGAGCTGAACGTGGAGGGCACCTGGCTGATGACCCATGCGGCGGCGACCAAGGCCTTCATCCCGCAGGGTGGGGGAAAGGTGCTCAGCGTCACCCTCTCTCCCCATAACGGCATGCCGGGGATGGTTCACTCCGGCGCCGCGCGCGCCGCGGTCGAGAACATGATGCGGACGCTGGCCGTCGAGTGGGCACGCTTCGGGATCAAGACCTGCGCCCTCGCCGCCGGCCAGTTCGCCACCGAGACGCTGCTGACCAAGTACCCACAGGTGGTCGTCGACAACCTCGAGCGCTCGATCCCGATCGGCCGTGCCGGCCGTGCCGAGGAGATGGCTTGGCTGGTCGCCTACCTGGCTTCGCCGGCCGGCGATTTCTTTTCTGGCACGACGATCACGATCGACGGCGCCCGCGACAACTGGGCCGGCCCGTGGCCTCCCGACGCGATCACCAAAGAGGGCAAGCCGGTGGCCGAGGAGCGCCGCCCGAAGCCGTAGCTAAGGGCGGCGCATCGGCAACGTCCTACGTGTACATGCCCCCGAACATTCCACCGGTCACGTTTAGAACTTGGCCGTGGACGTAGTTGGCTAGGGGGGAGGCGAGGAACAGCACCGGGCCGGAGGCCTCGGTGGGCGTCGCCGGGCGGCCGAGCGGGATGATCGCCGAGGCCATCGCCCGCATCTGCTCGGGGATGCCGAGCTCGATCTTCTCGCCGCCGGGGGCGGTCATCTCGCCGCCCTCCTCTTTGGCGGCGGTGAGTCGCGTTTCGACGAAGCCGAAGGCGACGGCGTTGACGTTGATCTTGAACTGGCCCCACTCCTTGGCGAGGGTTTTGGTCATGCCGACGACGGCCATCTTGGCCGCCGAGTAGTTGATCTGGCCGGCGTTGCCCATCGTCCCCGAGGTCGAGGAGATGTTGATCAGCTTACGGAAGACCTCCTTGTCTTCGCCCCGCTCGGCCTTGGCCGCCTCGCGCCAGTGTGGCGCGAGAGCGCGGGCGACGCGGAAGGGGACGACGGTGTGGATGTCGAGCATCGCCTGGAACTGCTCGTCGGTCATCCGGTGGGCGACGCCGTCCCAGGTGTAGCCGGCGTTGTTGACGACGATGTCGATCGCGCCGAAAGCGTCAACGCCGGCGGCGACCAGCTGGTCGGCGGCGTTGGGCTTGGTCAGATCGCCCGCATGGACGGCCGTCTCGCCTTGGATCTCGCCCGCGGCCTGCTCGGCGACGTCGGCGTCGAGGTCGTTGATCAGAACCTTGGCGCCCTCACTGGCGAACAGCTCCGCAGTGGCACGGCCGATTCCCCGGGCAGAGCCGGTGACGATTGCCGCTTTCCCATCAAGAAGTCCCATCGATTTACGTTCTCCTATCTAAGTGGTGAAGTCGGCCCGGAGGCTACAAGGAAAGGCGAAATCCTGGTTGACTGGCCAGTCGACAACAGCCGCCCAGACAAGCGCTCGACCGGGACATTGTTTACTTATATGAGTGACATTGATGTCCTGTATTAGTGACATTTACGGTGATTGGGGAGAACGTCTGAGCTTTTCGCTTGCGCGGGCCGAAATGTCTGATAGACAACAAGCTGCGAACGGGAGTGGTCGTCCGCAAAAGCGTGCCCCGGCTGCTTCACCTCCCATGGGCGGTCGGGGCACTATCCGCTGAGCGTGGGGGCTGTCGCTGCTCAGTCCATTGAGGCCGCGATCGCGGCCAGGTCCTGCGGTCGCAACAGGGCGTGGAGGGTGCTGCCGTCGAGGATCGCCAGGCCGCCCTTGCGCAGCTTTGCCTTGGCGCCGGTGAGGCGCGCGATCTCGTTTGAGAAGTCGGGCTCGTGACCGACCAGGATCACGTTGCCGCGCCCGGTGATGAGGCCGGCGGAGTCGAAGTCACCGCCGGCCAGCTCCTCGGCAACCTCGGGCTCGACCGGCAGCGCGTCGCAGGCCAGGTGTGCCGTGTCGGCGGCCCGCACCTTGGGGCTTGTTAGGCAGGCGTCGATCTCCACGCCAAGTATCGATAGCGCCCGCCCGGCGAGCTCTGACTGGCGCTTGCCCTTCGCGGTCAGCTGGCGCGCCGCGTCGTCGCCATCCCCCCGCTCGGCGTCGCCGTGTCGCAGCAGGTAGATCACGCCGGGATCGTAGGGCGCGCGCTCACTTGGCCGGCGCGAGCTTGACGCCGCCGTCCTCGGTGACGGTCCAGCGCGGATTGTGGGCGACCTCCCAGGGATGGCCGTCGGGGTCGATGAAGACGGCGCTGTAGCCACCCCAGAAGGTCTCGGCTGGCTCGCGACCGATTCGCGCTCCAGCGACGCGTGCCTGCTCGACTACGGCGTCGACCTCCGCGCGGGAGCCGAAATTGACGGCGAGCGTGACACCGCCCCAGCCGGGCGCCTCCTCGACGCAGCTGTCCTCTGCCAGTCGCGCCCGGTCCCAGAGTGCGACCACCATCTCACCGGCCTGGAAGAAGAAGACGTCGTCGCCGGGGTCCGCCCCCGTTGTCCAGCCGAGCGCCTCGTAGAAGTTCCGCGCGCGGCCCAGGTCGGCGACGCCGAGGGTGAGAAGGTTGACGCGCTGCTTCATCGGCCCCCCTTCGCGGCCGGGCACATATATAGGCGGTAGTCGAAGACTCTCTCGAAGCCCATTCGCCGGTAGATGCTCTCACCCATCGGCGATGCCTGTAGCGAGGCCGAGTCGCCACCCATTTCGAGGCCGGCCTCAACCGCGACCGCGGTCATCGTGCGGCCCAGCCCGCGGCCGCGGGCCTCCTCCGTGGCGCCGACCCAGTAGATCCCGGCGACCCCGTGGGTGACGATGGTCATCGAAATGCCGGCAGGGCGACCGTCGACGTGGGCGAGGAAGGCGGCGGCGCCATCGGCCCAGAGATACTCGTTTTCCTCGTAGAAGGCGAAGATCTCCGGTGGGAAGCCGATGCTTGCGTAGGAGGCGGTGGCCACCCGCCAGTATTGAGAGGCTTCCTCCGGGGAGCTGACCCTGCGCACCTCGATTCCGGCCATGGGCTCGCCCGCGAGCGAAACGCGGTCAGTGGTGGTGTCGTCCTCGAGCACCATCTCCGGCATCTCGTAGACGTTTTGCAGGCCGGCCCGCTCGGCCGCCTCGATCAGGCCGCGATCCTCCTCCGTCCCGGCACGGGTCCAGACTGCGAAGCCGCGCTCGCGGGCGGCAAACCAGGCCCTCGCCCGCTCGATGAGCTCGTCTGGATCGAGCCCGTCGTCGAGCCGGAAAGCGGCGTTGGAGATCACCGGGTGCGTCGAGCGTCCGGCGCCGAAGAGCCAGCCCTCGCCGGCTTCGATCTGAGCGCCGGGATCGAGCCCGAAAAGCCGGCGCGAACTCTCGATCAGGTTGAGGTGGGCGTTGCGATGCGACATCAGCAGGCGCCCAGCTTGCCTAGCTTGTGGCGAAAGACGCGCATTGAGCTGTGGCTCCAATCGCCGTGGGTCTGGTGGCGCAGACTGGCGATGCGCTCGCGATGGTAGGGGGAGCTGAGGCTCTCGGCGTGGCCGATCACGTTGCGCAGGCGGATGCGGAAGTGGCAGCGCAGGTAGTCGGTCAACTGCAGCGAGGCGTGCAGCTGAGCGCGGTTGCCGAGCACGTCCGCGTCGCTGAAGCCGGTGTGCTCGATCCCGATCGCGGTCCAGTTGAGGCCTACAGTGTGGCGGCAGCGGGTCCTCAGATTGACCAACTGGAAGATGCGTCCGGACGAGGAGACCACGAAGTGGGCGCAGACGTTGGGCAGCTCACCCAGCTCCGGATCGGCGACGTCAGGGGCGAAGGTGTTGTAGACGGCCGCGGCAGTGCTGGCTTCGGCGTAGTGCTCGACGATCACCCGCGGATGGCGCAGCCGCCAGGTGTCTTCGCCGTAGTGGCGCTGCGAGTAGGCAGCCATCTCGTGCTTGCGTTTGGGGCCGAAGGGGATTGGCCAGCGGGTGATCTCAGGTCGCAGCTGCCGGGATGAGGTGGCGTCGGCGAGCGGTCCAGGCGGCAGCGCGATCGCGCAGACCAGTAGCGCCGGGGCGATCAGGAGTCGAGGCCGGAAGCTCAGGATGCGCCGCCAACCGCTCGCTGGCTCAACGGATCGCCGGTCGAGGCCAGGTACTGGTCGAGGTCCTTGGATTTCTGCGTGTCCTCGTAGACCTCGTAGTCGCGCAAGAGGCCCCATGAGATCCGCCCCCAGATCACGTAGCGGTTTTCGTAGACGCGCTCGCCCTGCGGCGAGTCGAGGTGGTCGCGGCCACGGATGCAGATCGTCTGGTTCCAGGGAAAGCCCTTGAGCACGACCTCGTCGGGGGAGATCTGCAGGCCGGTGTCGGCAAAGCGCTGCAGCCAGGGCTCCAGCTCGGCCTTGCCGTTGAACTCTCCCCCCCAAGAGCTGTCGCCTGGAAAGCGGAACTCGACGTCCTCGGCGTCCAGTTTCAGCGTCGGCCCGAGATCGCCGGCGCTTGCCTTAGCCATGTTGCGAGCGATCATCTTCTTGGCCAGCCAGGACAGCATCGGCGCCTCCTTTACCGTGGATCGGGTGGTTGGAACCTAGCGCGCCGGCGCACTCGTACCATTGAGGCGATGGCGAGCGATGAGGACACGCTGCACTCCGCCTACCGGGCGTTTAACGCTCGCGACATCGAGGCGGCGATCGAGCTGATGCATCCTGAGGTTGAGTGGCCCAACGCCTGGGAGGGAGGCCGCGTCGTCGGCCACGAGGCGGTCAGGAGCTACTGGACCCGCCAGTTCAGGGAGATCTCGAGCACGGTCGAGCCCGAGCGCTTCGAGCGCGAGGCCGACGGCAGCATCACCGTGACCGTCCACCAGGTGGTTCGCAATGCGAAGAGCGGCGAGCTCCAGGCCGACGCCCACGTCCTCCACCGCTACTGGCTGGAGGACGGCCTAGTTGTTCGCATGGACGTGCTGGACGCCGCCGGCTGAGCCCTAATCTTTGGCTGGTGCTGCGATCACGACTATCTGCGGCGCTACTCGCGGTCGCGATGGTCGCCGCCCCTGCGCTCTTGGGTGGGAGCTCCACGGACCCAGCTGGCGCCGCCGTGCGAGGGCGCTGGGAACCGCAGCCAACAACGGCCGCGTGGCAATGGCAACTCCAAGGGAAGATCGACACCAGCATTCCGGCGGCCGTGTATGACGTCGACGGCTTTGAAGTCTCGAAACCGACCGTGCAACAGCTGCATCGCTTGGGAAGAAAAGTCGTCTGCTACCTCGACGTCGGCAGTTGGGAGAACTACAGGCCGGACGCTAAGCAGTTCCCACAGTCGGTCATAGGCCGCCGCTACGAAGGCTTCCCGGATGAGCGCTGGCTCGACATTCGTCACTTTCGCCGGTTCGCGAAGCCGCTGAAACGCCGCTTCGATCTCTGCGCCCGCAAGGGTTTTGACGCGGTCGAGCCGGACAACCTCGCCGGCTGGGAAAACCGCACCGGCTTCGCGATCGCCCGCGAGGATCAGCTCCGCTTCAACCGCTGGGTGGCCCGCCAGGTCCACGCCCGGGGAATGGCGGTGGCGCTGAAGAACGACGGCCCGCAGGCGAAGGAACTAGTCGACGACTTTGACTTCGCGATCGTCGAGCAGTGCTTTCAGTACGAAGAGTGCGGGCTTTACCGCACCTTCGTTCAGCACGGGAAGGCGGTCTTCGAGGCCGAGTACGAACTCCTGCCGGAGCGGTTCTGTCCCGAAGCGCAGCAGATTATCTTCAGCGCCATCGGCAAGTCATACGACCTCTCCGCCCAGCCCTGGCGCTCCTGCTCGCCACCAGGCGGTGGGCCCATGACCCTGACAGTCGCAGCTACTCAGAGCTCTCGACCACAAGCTGGGGAGTGACGGCCGGGATCCGCCTGCGAACCGAGAACGTCACCGCCTGCACCGCCAAGGCTGCGGACAGCGCAATTAAGAACGCGGTAGCCACATCCATAGAGCGCAAGGCAACCGCGAGCGTGAAGCAGAACGCGGCAAACCCGTAGAAGCCCACCAAGAAGTTCCGCAGTAAGACTCTCACCTGGTCGGTGCCGCCGTGCGCGTGCGTGAAGACGGCCAGAACGCTGGTGATGATCGGGAAGGGCGCCAGCAGTCCGCTTAGGTGCGGACCGAGTGCGCCCGACGCTGCCGTCAAGGCAACCACCAAGGCGAGTGCTGCACCGGCGCGCGCGGGCAGGTCCCACCAGGGGAGTGCTCCTTGGGTTGCAAGTGGCTGCCGCGGAGCCGGAAGCAGGCGAAGTCCAAGCGCGAACGCGGCCGCTGCCAAGACCATCGAGACCAGTGCTTGTGGATGGAGGAGGCTCAGTAGAGCGATGGCAACCAGAAACGCGGTCCAGCCGGCGATGACGGTCGCCGCTGGTGACATCGCCGGGGCAACGCGCCCATAAACGACGACAAACGTCGTCAGCGCAACCAACCCGAGCAAGGTGCCCGCGGCCGCATCTGCGCCGAAGGCGCGACCGTGGAGCAAAGTCAAGACAAGCAGGATGGGCCCAGCCACAACCGGAAGCCCGCCCAGGATTCCCGCCACGGCCACTCCCCATCGGCGGCCGGCGAGCGAAACAGCGACAACGCAAAGCGGAGCCAGAAGCAGTTTGGTCGCCAGCAACGCCACGCGGCTGGACGGTACAGAGGCGACCCAGCATTGCGACAGTGCACCCGTTCATGCTCGACAGACTGATGTCTGGATTGTGTCCGTTTCCCCTGCCGGTGCGGAGAAGCCTAGGAGCGGGAGAATGAAGGAAATGGAGAAGCGGTGAGGGCGCTTAGCTTGGGTCGCCGGCCTTGCGCACCCTGATCTCAGTGTGCTTTGCTGCGCTCCCGCGCGCCGTCTCGACCGGGTAGTGCCCGGCGTTGACCTCGATCTTGGAGTCGATCTCTTTGCCTAGCGAGATGCCGATTACGTCAGCGAGCTGAATCAGGTAGATCGCCACGTCTGCGAGCTCCTGACCGATCGCATCACGCTGCTCATCGAGGGTGGTGCGGATCGTTTCGTCGTCAACCCACTGGAAATGTTCGAGTAGCTCACCCGTCTCGATTGCGATCGAGACGGCTAGGTTCCGGGGCGTATGGAAGCGTTGCCAGTCGCGTTCGTCGCGGAACTTCCGGAGGCGCTCGGTGAAGGCCGCAAGTGAGTCGGCACGGGCGGCGGTGTCGTCCAACCCCCCCGCGTTCCGGCTATGTAAGTGGACGACGTCAGGCACGGTCGTGGTGGTCGGTCGCGGGCACGATTCGAAGGTAGCGAGGCCTTCGGATGATCGTGAGCGGAGTGCCTGCAGATTCCGAAAAATCCTATTTTGAGGCCGAGTGGCCGAAGCCGCTAATTGGGACGTTCGGATAGGGCAGCGGTAACATCAGACACGACAGTCGCGATATCGCGTGCAGCGTCGACCTCGACTCGGGGCGTGATCGCATCGAGGTTCGCGAGCAGCAGCGGTCCATGACGGGTCCAGCCGTCGAGTCGACGACCGATGGCCGCCTCGGTGTCGTCCTTGCGCCGCGAGAGCACTCCGCCGCAGTGGTCGCACTCCCCCGCGGACCGTGGCGGAAGCTCCCGCCCGAAGGTCGCGTCGCAGTCTCCGCACGTCTCGCGGGTGCGAAGACGCTCGATCGCGATCGGACGCGGGATGAGCAAGTGGACGACAAGCGCAGGGTCGGTGCCAATCGTCTCGAGAAGGAGATCGAGCTGCGAGCGCTCGCGTGGATAGCCGTCGAGGACGAGCAGGTGGTCCTTTTTTGCGGTTCGCACTCGCTCGGCGAGGAACCCAAAGGAGATCGACGTCGGCACCGGGTCTCCTCCGTCGATCTGCGCGACGATCTCGGTGCTATGGATCCCATCTTCGCGGACGTGCTTACGCAGCAGCGCGCCAGCGCTGAGGTGCGTGACGTTCGCATAACGGCTGGCGAGCCACCGGCCGACCGTGCCCTTCCCCGCGCCCTGCATTCCAAGAAGCAGCACGACGTCGCGCATCGTGCCAAGCTCACTGGTCCCGTCCGAGCTGTTTCTGCACAAGCTCTACGACGGTGCGTCTGTCATCCGCGTTGCGAAAGTCCAACCGGTTCCCGTCAAGCCGGATCAGCGGGCGTTCCCAGCTTGAAAGGTACGCCTCATAGCGGTCTCCGAGATCCTTCAGATAGGCGATTTCGATTCCCTCCTCGGCCGAGCTATTCCTCGCGGCGATTCTCGATAGCGCCTCAGCGGGGTCGATCTCGATGTGGATGAGTCCATCCGGCGGTTGAAGTGCCCCCGCAGTGGTCTTCGTCAGGTCGATGATCATCTCCAGGTCCTCGTCGTCCAGGTAGCCCCTCGCATGGAACTCGCGGCCAAAGATTTCGAGGTGCTCCTCGAGCGTGCGCTCCTGGACACCACCCGCGTCTGATGCCCGGGCCTGGAGGTAGTCCGCGGCGGTTCGCTGCAGGAAGAAAACGTAATTCCGGAATGCCCAGGTCGGTGGGTCTTCATAGAAGCGGCGGAGGTAGGGATTTTCCTCAAAACGCTCCTCTAGGGGGAGGAGGCCGAGGTCGTCGGCGAGCCCGTGGACCAGGGTCGACTTGCCGGCACCGATGATCCCGGAGACCGCGATGTGCACGCCCATGGGGGCGAGTATAGGTTCGCGGAGGCCCCCATCGGACGGCCGCGTGGTTGGCTAGGGTGGTTCGGTGAATTCGACCGCACTAGAGCCGATCCTCGCCCCGCGGCCGGCAGGGCCCCCGCCCACCGGGGCGCAGAGCGTTGCCACTTACGACCTCCTCGCCAGCGAGTACGACGCCGACTCCCACCGGACCACCCGGGGCCTGGAGCAGGCTGGGATCGACGCCGTCTGTGCGGCGAGTCTGGCCGCAGTTCTCTCCAGGCCAGGCGCCACCGTGCTAGAGGTCGGAGCGGGGACCGGCGTGTTGACCGAGGCGCTGCTGCGGCCCTTGCGCGGTGGCTATCTCGTCTTCTCCGACCCCGCGCCCGGCATGGTCGCCCGCGCGACGGAGCGCCTTGCGGGGCTCGGGAAGTCGTCGCTGGCTGTGCCGATGATCGCCGGGGCGTCGGAGATGGCTACCAGAGTCGGCTTTCGTCCCGACGTGATCGCGGCCGGGCTTGCCGATCCGTATTTGAGCCACTCCCTGCTGCAGGCGCTGGTGCGAGTCGGTCGCCGAGATACCCGGGTCTTCGTCACGGTTCCCAGCCGGCGCTGGGCGGTCGCTGAGCGTCAGCGCCTTGGTGTGCCAATTGATCGCACCCGCTTTCGCACGGCCGCGGGCGACGAGGTCTTCTCGCGCTCCCTCGCTCTCGATGCGCCGGAACTCAGGGACCTCCTTGAGCAGAGCGGTCTGCAGCGGGTGGAGTCGGGGACGATCGCGGCCGAGGACTGGATCGGCGATCCGCAGCCGGAGATCGCTTGGGCGGTCGGTCGGCCAACGCTCGCTGCCTGCTCCTAGGCCTCGAAGAGCCGCAATAAGGGGCCTTGGCCCCGCATCTGAAGCATCACCTTGGAGACCGCTTCGGCCAGCTCGATAACGCGCTGATTAGCTTCAAACGCCTCCCGTGGATCTTCGACGAACGCCTTTTTCTTTGCCTCGACGTAGAGAATTCCGTCGGGCGGTGCGTGGGGCTTCGTCCGAAGGAGCAGGGCAACGTAGGACCTGTCGTCCTCTTGGCCGAGCGCCTCCTCCGGCGTCATACCCCATTCTTTGATGAGGGTGACCTGTTCCGACGGCACGATCGCCTCATACTGAGATTCGAGAAGCCTCCAAGTCCTACCGATGATCCCGAATCGTTCGGAGTAGACGGCACCTACCGTCCCTCCCCCGGGGTAGTACGGGATTAATCGGTAGAGCGCTCCCTTGAAGAGGATGTCCGGTACGTAGACCGTGCAGCGGTAATCCTGGTTCCCTGACAGAAGCTTTCCGATCACGTCGTGGGCCACCGTCGCGCAAAGTCGCCCTACGTCGTACCGCTCTGCCTGAAGGGTGAATGCGGATTCGACCTCCTCGCGGTACACACCGAATTCCTCCTCAAAGGAGGCCCTGATCCGCCGCCCCTGCTCTTCGCCGAGTTCGAACTCAACGTTGAACGCCTTCACCCTGCGTATCGGGCTGAGGATCCTGGCGAAGGCTTCCGAGCCACTCTTCGTGCTCAGGACTAGAACAATCCCCGCGACGACCAGAGGCCAGGCAAGGGCGTCAAGAATTTCCACGCTCACCGTCGCGGCTGCCTGATGCATTAACTCAAGCTATCGCGGCGGTCGGAACCAAGTGTGGCGGTAATGGCGCCAGAGGCGCTCGCCGACGATGACGCTCGACGTCTATGTGTATGTCTTCGAGGAGTTCGACATCTCCGAGCGTGTCCGCCGAGGATCAGATCGCGCAGGCGCGGCGCGATGTGTCCGGATTGTGTCCGCCTAATTCGGTCAAAGCGGAGAAATCCCAAGGAATCCCTGAAATCCCTACAGCCCCATCAATTTGCCGAGGATCTCCTTCATTACCTCGTCGGTGCCGCCGCCTATCGGGCCTAGACGGGCGTCGCGGACGGCTCGCTCTATGCCGTACTCGCGCATGTAGCCGTAGCCGCCGTGGATTTGGAGGGCCTGGTCGGCGATCTCCAGGACGGCGCGCTGAGTGACGAGCTTGGCCATCGTCACCTCTTTGATGCACTCGTGGCCTTCGTGGAAGAGGCGCAGGGAGTTGTAGGTGAGCGCGCGGGAGGCCTCGGCTTTGGTCGCCATCTCCGCCGCTTGGTGGCGGATCGCCTGGAACTTGCCGATCGGGCGGCCGAAGGCTTCGCGGTCAAGGGCGTACTCCACGCTTCGCTCGATCAGGCGCTGCATCGCGCCGACGGCGCCGATCGCCATCAGCAGCCGCTCCCAGGCGAAGTTGAACATGATCAGTTTGAAGCCCTCGTTTTCTTCGCCGAGCAGGTTCTCTTCGGGCACCTCGACGTCGGTGAAGGCCAGCTCCCCGGTGTCGGAGGAGTGCCAGCCCATCTTCTCCAGCTTCTGCGCCACCTCGTAGCCGGGCATCTCGCGCTCGAGCACGAGGAAGGAGATGCCGTGGTGGCCGCCATCTTTGGTCGTCTTGCAGGCGCAGACGAGGAAGTCGGCACGGACGCCGTTGGTGATGAAGGTCTTGGAGCCGTTGACTACGTATCCGCCGTCGACCCGCTCGGCGAAGGTCGAGATGCCGGCGACGTCAGAGCCGGCGCCCGGCTCGGTAATGCCCAGCGCGCCGATCTTTTCGCCGGCGATCCCCGGCACGAGCCAGCGCTGCTTCTGCTCCTCCGTGCCGAAGTTGAAGATCGGCGGCATTGCGATCGAGGCGTGGGCGTTAAGCCCGGCGGCAACGCCGCCCGAGCCGCCGGAACGGGCCAGCTCCTCGACCCAAACCGCATCATGGAGGTGGGTGCCACCCTGGCCGCCGTACTCCTCGGGGAACTTCAGCCCAAGGAAGCCGAGCTCGGCGCAGCGCTTGTACAGCTCACGGGGGAATTCACGCGCCTCCTCCCACTCGTCGACGTTCGGCGCGATCTCCTTCTTGACGAAGCGGCTGACCGTTTCGCGCAGCTCCTCGTGCTCCTCGCCGAAAGGCGGGAGGATGGCGCGCGCACCCGTGTCCTTGACGACCGTCAAGCCTGGCTTTCGTCGGCCTTGACCGGCGAGGCGCTCGTCGGTGCCTTCCAGTCCTCGAGCATCGTGTAGCCGCGTCCGGAGTGGTCGAAGCCGAGCAGGTCGCCCTGGGGATTCTTCTTGCCGCCGTGGTGGTAGGCGCGCACCTCGGCGATCTTGCCGTCGCGTATGCGGAACCACTCGGTGCCGCGATCGAGCCGCTTCTCGTCGCTCTCGAGCGCGCGCCAGGTCATCGTCCACTCGATGACGACCTGGTCGCCCTGCTCGATCGCGTTCTCGACGTACCACTGGGCGTCGATGCTCTCGACGCCCAGGGCGGCGTAGTCGCCAATCGACTTGGCGCCCTCGTGGGGGCCCAGGCGCGTGTAGTAATGGACCGCGTCCTCGGTGAAGTGAGCCGCTACGGCCTCTGCGTCGCCGCTGTTCAGCGCCTCGTAGTAGGAGTGGATATGGCCGACGTGCGACACGGTGCGTGCCCGCCCCTACAGTCCGTAGCTACGGCCGATCACGTCGAGCATGACCTCGTCGGTGCCGGCGCCGATGCGGTTGAGGCGGACGTCGCGGTAGGCGCGCTCGATCTCGTACTCCTTCATATAGCCGTAGCCACCGAGGATCTGGATGCACTCGTCGGCGACCTCGCAGCCGACGCGGGAGGCGAAGAGCTTGGCCATCGTGATCTCGCGCACCGGGTACTCGCCATTGGCGAAGCGCCAGGCGGTCGCATAGGTGAACTGCTTCGCCGCCTCGGTCTTCGTCGCCATCTCGGCGAACTTGTGGCGGATCGCCTGGAACTTGCCGATCGGCCGGCCGAAAGCTTCGCGTTCCTTCGCGTAGTCGAGCGTTTTCTCGATCATCCGCTCACAGCCCGCATGGGAGCCGGCGGCGGCGACCAGCCGCTCGCCCTGGAGCTCCCAGGCGATGTGGTAGAAGCCTTTACCGACCTCGCCGAGCACAGCGCTGGCGGGGACGCGGACGTCTTCGAAGGCGAGCTCGCCGGTGTCTGAGGCGTGCATGCCCATCTTCTCCAGCTCGGCGGAGACGCTGAAGCCCGGCACCTTCTCGCCGTTCTCGTCGCGCAGGTCGATGACGAAGAGCGTGATCCCAGCGTGGCGCTCCTCCGGGTCGGTCTTTGCGACGAGGACGATGAAGTCGGCGCGCGGGCCGTTGGTGATGAAGGTCTTGGAGCCGTTGATCACGTATTCGTCGCCGTCGAGGATCGCGCTGGTGCGGATGCCGGCGACGTCGGAGCCTGCGCCGGGCTCGGTGATCCCCAGGCTGCCCACCTTCTCGCCCTTGATCCCCGGCACCAGGTAGCGCTGTTTCTGCTCCTCGGTGCCGAGCAGGTGGATCGGGGGAAGGACCATGTCGGTCTGCACGGCGAAGCCCATGTTGGTCCCGCCCGAGCCCGAGTAGCTCATGCACTCGGCACGGACCAGCGAGTAGAAGTAGTCGCCGCCCTGACCGCCGTATTCCTCCGGGAGGCAGAGGCCGAGGTAGCCGAGCTCGCCCGCCCGCACCATCTTCTCGGTCGGCCAGTAGGTGTCCTCCCACTCGTTGCGGTGCGGCCACAGCTCCTTCTTGACCCAGGCCTGCATCGACTCGCGCAGGTCTTCGTGCTCCTGGCTGAAGATGAAGTGCTTGCGGCCCGCCTCGTGGTCGGGCTTGATGACGGTCGAGCTGCCGTTGGTAGCGGTCGCCACTGGTTCTCCTCCGTTCGCTGATCCGAAAGGGCAGCCGGGCCACCCAGAACAAAGTGGACAGTAGCACTTCCCACTTTCAGTGCGTGGTCGATTTCGGCTATGGTCCGGCGGGATGGACTACGAGGTCGTCAAGTACGAGGTCGCCGACGGCGTTGCCACGGTGACGCTAAACAACCCGGAGAAGCGCAACATGCTCTCCGGCCAGATGCTGACCGAGCTCGTTGACGCGATGAAGCGGGCGCGCGACGACGACGGTGTACGTGCTGTTGTTCTAACCGGCGCCGGCGACAAAGCTTTTTGTGCTGGTGCGGATCTGGGGGGATTTGCTGCTGATGTCCCGCTGGTTTCAAAACATTTTGCTTCTGATCTTTTCCTTGATTTCTTCCGGCTGATGCCGCGCCTGGGCAAGCCCTCGCTCTGCGCCGCCAACGGCCACGTGCTCGCCGGTGGGATGGGCCTCGCCCTCTCCTGCGACCTGCTGATTGCCAAAGAGGGAGCGACCTTCGGCACGCCGGAGATCAACGTCGGTGCCTTCCCCTACATGATCATGGCGATCATCTACCGCAACGTCCCGCGCAAGAAGGTCAACGAGATGATGCTCTTGGGCGAGCGGTTGAGCGCCGAGCAGGCGGTCGAGTACGGGCTCGCCAACAAGGTCGTGGCGGCGGATGAGTTCGACGGGGCGGTGGCCGAGTGGGCGGGCAAGCTCGCCTCCAAGAGCCCGGTGCTGATGCGCCTCGGCCACGACGCGATGTATCGCCAGCAGGACATGGCGGTCGACGACGCGCTCGACTATCTGCGCTCGCAGCTCTCGCTCACCTTCAGCACCGAGGACATCGTCGAGGGCGTCACCGCGTTCTTCGAGAAGCGCGATCCGCAGTGGAAGGGACGGTAGTAGTGGCAACCGAAGAGACCGAGCAGGAGAAGAACCTCCTCCCAGGAACGGCCCCGCTGGAGGACCTGAACGAGCAGCTTCACGAGCGCCGCGAGAAGGCCAAGCTCGGAGGTGGCGAGGAGAAGATCGCCAAACAGCATGAGCGGGGCAAGCTGACTGCGCGGGAGCGCCTCGATCTTCTTGTCGACGAGGGCACCTTCGTCGAGATGGGGATCCACGGCCGGCCGCACTTTGCTCAGCGGGCGATGGACGGCGTGAAGGCGCCCGCCGACGGCGTCATCACCGGCTGGGGCGACGTCGACGGCCGCCCCTGCTGCATCGCCGCCTACGACTTCACCGTGATGGCCGGCTCGATGGGGATGACCGGCGAGCTCAAGGCGACCCGCCTGCGTGAGATGGCGCTCTCCAAGCGGATGCCGTTCATCTGGCTGCTCGACTCCGCCGGCGCTCGCATCCAGGAGGCCGCGGGCTCGCTCTTCGCCGGCTCCGGCCACCTCTTCCGCGAGGAGGTCGAAATGTCGGGCGTGATCCCGATGGTCGCGGCGATGATGGGCCCCTGCGCGGCCGGCACCGCCTACATCCCGGCGCTCTCGGACTTCGTGCCGATGGTCTCCGGCCAGGGCGCGATGGCCCTCGCAGGCCCGCACCTGACCAAAGCCGTCACCGGCGAGGACATCACGATGGAGGAGCTGGGGGGCGCCAAGGTCCACTGCCGCAAATCGGGAGTGGGGGACCTTGAGGTGAAGGACGACGAGGAATGCATCGCCAAGGTCAAGCAGTACCTCTCCTACTTCCCTTCCGACTGCGAGCAGAAGCCGCCGATCGTGCCGACCGCAGACCCCGACGACCGCATGTCGGAGAAGCTGCTCGAGATCGTCCCCGAGTCATCGCGCCAGCCCTACGACATGTACGACGTGATCGGCGAGATCGTCGACGACGGCGAGTGGTTCGACATCAAGCCGAAGTTCGCCAAGACGCTGATCACCTGCTTTGCCCGCTTCGGCGGTCAGCCGGTTGGGATCGTCGCCAACCAGCCCAAGCAGCTGGCCGGCATCCTCGACAACGATTCAGCCGACAAGGCGGCGCGCTTCATCAACCTCTGCGACGCCTTCAATATCCCGCTCGTCTTCCTCCAGGACGTTCCCGGCTTCATGGTCGGGGCGAAAGTCGAGCACGCCGGGATCATCCGCCACGGGGCGAAGATGCTCTACGCGGTCAGCCGCGCCACCGTGCCGAAGGTGACGGTGATCGTGCGCAAGGCCTACGGCGCCGGCTACTACGTGATGTGCGGCAAGGCGTATGAGCCCGACCTGATCGTTGCCTGGCCCGGAGCCGAGATTTCGGTGATGGGCGCGGAGGGCGCGGTCAACATCATCGGCCGTTCGGCGATCGAGGCCTCCGAGGACCCGGATGCCACCCGCGAGGCGATGCTGAACGCCGTCCGCGAGCAGATCGACCCCTACATCGCCGCCGGCAATGCGGTGATCGACGACATCATCGACCCGCGCGAGACCCGGCCGACGATCGTCAAGGCGCTGCGCATGGCGAAGAACAAACACGTGACCAAGCCAAAGAAACGCCACGGGGTGATGCCGGTATGAGCTCGTTTACCGACCCAGTAGTGATCAGCTGCTCGATCAGCGGTGTGATCGCCAATCGCGACCAGTGCCCGGCGATTCCCTATACGCCTGAGGAGTACGCGGCGGAGGCGCGGCGCGCGGTCGACGAGGGCGCCTCGCAGATCCACATCCACGCCCGCAAACCCGACGGCACCCCCTCTTACGAGGTCGAGGACTTCAAGGCGATCACCGAGGCGATCCTGGCCGAGGTCGGCGATGTGATCATCAACTACTCGACCGGTGCGCTCGGCATCCCGATCGAGAAGCGGATCGAGTACCTGCGTGAGTGCAGGCCCGACGTCGCCGCGCTCAACATGAGCTCGATGAACTACGCCAAGTACAGCTCGCGGCGCAAAGACTTCGTCTTCAAGGCGGTCTTCGAGAACAGCTTCGACACGATCATCGAGTTCCTCACGGCGATGCGCGACCTCGGGATCAAGCCCGAGCACGAGTGCTTCGACGCCGGTCACGTCGCCAACCTCGACCCGTTGATCGACATGGGTTTGTTGGAGCGGACGCCGTTGCAGATCTCGTTGGTGATGGGTGTCAACGGCGGCATCCGCCCGACCCCTCGCAACGTCGGCTTCATGGCGGAGCAGATTCCGGGCGGGGCCGGGGGCGGGAACCAGTGGCAGGTGATCGGCATCTCCCGCGACCAGTGGAAGCTGCTCGGCGCCTCCCTGGTCTTGGGCGGCAACGTCCGCGCCGGGGTCGAGGACAACCTCTATCTGCCCAACGGCGAGATGACCAAGTCGAACGGCGAATTGATCGCCAAGGCGCGCCAGATGGCCGAGGACATCGGCCGCCGCGCCGCCACCGTCGCCGAGGCTCGCGAGCTGCTGGGGGTTCCCAAGCGTGAGCGATCTGCCGCTTAGCTGCGTGGGTGGAGAGGAGGCGGTGTGCCTCCGCGGGAATTTGGTCGCGGGCCCTTCGGGCCTCGCTCCGGGAGAGAGTGCCCGCCTATGGCGGGCAAGAAAGAGATTGCATATCGCCGCCTGTCGGCGACATTCCCGCGGAGGCACACCGCCTCCTCTCTCTCGAAGCGCTTCGGGTGACGCCCCAGCTTCGGTGGCCTTAAATGAGCTTTTCGGAGTCTGCGGAGGTCTTGGGCTCGCTGGGGTCACAAGGGGGGTCATGCGGTCGGTCTCTGGGCGAATGTGGCCGAAGGCCGCGATATGCAATCTGGCGATTGCGCGGCGAAGCCGCGCACAAACCTCGTCGCTAAGCGCGAAGCGCGTGCGACATCAATTCGACCAGAGACCGACCGCATGACCCCCCTGCCGCTCAGCGACATCAGGGTCCTCGACCTGACCAGGCTCCTCCCCGGCGGCTTCTGCTCGCTGCTGCTGGCCGACCTTGGCGCCGAGGTGCTGAAGGTCGAGGACACCGGCATGGGCGACTACATCCGCTGGGCGCCGCCTTATTACGGCAGCGATGAGCAGCAGGAGCTGGGCACTCGCTCGGCGCTCTACCTCTCGCTCAATCGCGGTAAGCGCTCGATCCGTCTCGACCTCAAGAGCGATGCCGGCCGCGAGGCGCTGCTGCGCCTGGTCGAGCGCTACGACGTTGTCCTCGACGGCTTCCGCCCCGGCGTCCTCGACCGGCTCGGCGTCGGTTACGAGCGCATGCGCGAGGCCAACCCGGCGATCGTCTTCTGCGCGATCACCGGCTACGGCCAGGACGGCGACTACGCGCAGCGCGCCGGCCACGACATGAACTACCTCGGCCTGGTCGGGCTGCTCGGCCTGACCGGTGCCAAGGACGGGCCACCGGTGCAGTCGGGCGGGCAGATCGCCGACCTCGGCGGCGGTGCCCTGATGGCGGCCTTCGGTGTGATGGCGGCGTTGCACGAGCGCCAGCGCTCCGGTGAGGGCCAGATGGTTGACGTCTCGATGGCCGACGGGGCACTCTCCTGGCTGGCAATGGTTGCCGGCCGCTACTTCTGCGATGGCGAGGCGCCGCTGCGCGGCGAGCAGCAGCTCGCCGGAGGGCTGGTCTGTTACCTGCCCTACGAGGCGGCCGATGGCTGGGTCACCTGCGGCGCCCTGGAGCCGAAGTTCTGGGGCGCCTTCTGCGAAGGCGTCGAGCGCCCCGACCTGATCGAGGTGCAGTTCGAGGCGCCCGGCTCCGACGCCTGGCGCGAGGTCGCCGCTGTCTTCCGCTCGCGCAACCGCGACGAGTGGCTCGCATTCAACGACGAGCACGACTGCTGCATCGAGCCGGTCCTCGACATCGACGAGGCGCTCGACTCCGAGCTGGTGCGGGCGCGCCAGATGGTGACCGCGATCGAGCAGCCGGGACTCGGGACCGTGCGCCAGCTCGGCGTCCCGGTGAAGATGAGCCGGACTCCCGGCGACCCGACCCGCCCAGCGCCCGCCTTCGGCGAGCACACCGACGAGGTTTTGCGTGAAGCCGGCTACACCGACGAGGAGGTCGCGGCAATGAAAGAGTCCGGTGCCGCCGCTGGCCCAAGTGCCGACTCAGCCTCCACTTTCCGCGCATGAGCGCCAGTGCCGAGCAGTCCCTGCTCAAGATCGGCGAGCTGGCCGAGGCCTCCGGCGTGCCGGTGCCAACGATCAAGCATTACCTGCGCGAGGGGCTGCTACCCGAGCCCGTCAAGACGAGCCGCAACATGGCCTACTACCCGCCCGAGTTCGTCGATCGGATCAGGCTGATCAAGCAGCTGCAGGAGGAGCGCTTCATGCCGCTGAAGGCGATCAAGTCGGTGCTCGACGAGGACCCTGAGCGGGCTCGGGCGCTGGTCGAGCTGGAGGACCGGATCCTCGAGCGGGCGCTTGGTGGCGAGCGCACCCGGACCAGCGCCGTCGAGGTGCGCGAGCGCTACGGTGTCCCCAAGGACGTGCTCGACCGGCTCGAGGAGATCGAGGTGCTGAGCCCCAACAGCCGCGGCTACTCGCCCTCCGACATCAAGATCATCGAGGCGATCGGCCGCTTCCGCGCCGGCGGCTACGACGAGCAGATCGGCTTCACCGTCTATGACACCCTGCGCTACAAGAAGGCGCTCGAAGAGCTGGTTGCCCAGGAGGTCGGGATGGTGATGGACCGCCTCGCCGGCGAGGTCCCGCCCGAGCGGGTGGTCGAGATGCTCGAATCCGGCTCCCAGCCCCTCCACGACCTGATCGCGGCTCTCCACACCAAGCTCCTCGTCGCCGAGCTGGAGCGCCACCGCGCTCGCCGTCCCTGACGAACTTTCACTTTCCCGCCTATTTGGCGGGAAACTGAGAGTTTGACGCTCCGTTGGCGTCTCGAAGCTCGGCCAGGCCCTGCTCGTGGCTGACGATCGGGGTGTAGCCGAGATCCTCGCGTGCCTTACCGATCTCGATCGTGCACTCCTGGGTCAGCAGCCAGGAGCGGAAGGTGGTCATCGGTGGATCACCCTTCAGCGGGAGGACTTTCCAGGCCGCCTCGCAGACGCGCGCCATCGGCGCGGCCGTCCAGGCAGGGAGGTTGCGATTCGGCGGTTCGACCCCTTGGGTCTCCAGCAGCGCGGTGACGAACTCGCGGAAGGTGATCCGCTCGCCATCGGTCACGAAGTAGGCCTCGCCCGGGTGCCCTTTCGCTGCAGCGAGTAAGAGCCCCTCGACGACATTGTCGACATGGGCCGTGTCGGTGACGTTGCGACCGCCGCCGACCCAGGCCCATTTGCCGGCTTCCACCGTCTCGACCATCCCCGGCAGTAGCGTCGTGTCGCCCTTGCCCCAGACGAAGCGCGGGCGCACTGCGACCGTCTCGAACCCGTCGCGATTGGCGCCCCGCACCGCCTGCTCCGCCCTCGCCTTGGTTGCCGGGTACGGCGCGCGCGAGTCCGGCCGCAGCGGCGCCGTCTCATCGATTTGGACCAGCGGCTCTCCTGCCATCAGCGCCGCCTCGGTCCCGCAGTGGACGAAGCGCCGCACCCCGGCCTGGGCGCAGGCCGCAAGTACGTTTTGCGTGCCTTCGACGTTGCCGCGTTCGAAGTCGGCCCACGGACCCCACTCGCCGAGGTGGGCGGCGAGATGGAATGCGGTCTCGGTGGCGGCGGCCGCGGTGGCCAGTGAGGCCCGATCGCCGATGTCGCCGCGAACTGGCTCCGCCCCGAGCTCGGCGACACGCCGGGCGGAAGCCTCGGAGCGCGCCAGCGCCCGCACCGTTCGTCCTTCGCCGACGAGCCGCTCGACCAGCCGTCCGCCGATGAAGCCCGAACCGCCGGTTACGAATGCCGCCTCCGCCATCGGGCGATGTTAGCCCGACGGATTGGCAGGCGATGTAGCCTGGCGCCGTGAAGTCGGTTCTGATTACTGGGGCATCGACGGGCATTGGGCGAGCCACCGCCCTGCATCTGGATGCCGCCGGTTGGCGCGTGTTCGCCGGTGTCCGCAAGGAGGACGACGCCACCGCGCTGGGCAAGGCCGGCTCGGAGCGACTCGTCCCGCTGATGCTCGACGTCACCGATCCCGACCAGATTGCCGCTGCGGCCGAGTGGATCGACGGCGAGGTGGGGGAGGCCGGCCTCGACGGCCTGGTCAACAACGCCGGCATCGCAGTTCCCGGTCCGCTGGAGACGCTGCCGATCGAAGACTTCAAACGTCAGATCGACGTCAACCTAAGCGCCCACGTCGCCGTGACCCAGGCGATGTTGCCGGCTATCCGCGCGGCGCGCGGCCGCATCGTCTTCATCACCTCGATCGGCGGCCTCATGGCCTTCCCGATGTTCGGCGCCTACCACGCCGCCAAGTTCGGGCTGGAGGCTGTAGGCGATGTCTTCCGCCAGGAGCTGCGGCCCTGGGGCATCAAGGTCGCAATCGTCGAGCCGGGCTCGATTGCGACGCCGATCTGGGAGCGAGGCCTGGAGGAAGTCGACTCGCTTGCCGAGCGCGCCCATGTGAGCCACGCTGATCTCTACGGCAAAGCGATAGAGACTTACCGCAAGGTGGCGAAAAAAACCGGGGAGCGCGGGATTCCCCCGGAGAAGGTCGCCGCCAAGATCGAGCATGCGCTCACGGCGCGCCGACCCCGCACCCGCTACCTGGTCGGTGCCGACGCCCACGGCCAAGCGCTCGCCGCCAAGCTCCTCCCCGACCGCCTCCTCGACTGGGTCGTAGCCCGCGCTACGGGCATGTAAGGGGAACGAGGTCTCCGTTAAGTCCCTCACAGGGGGCAAACGTAGACCTCGCTACTGGGAGCGAGTGGTTCCGGCGGCGATCTCGCCCTGCGCTTCTTCGATCGACTCGAGGCTGAGCAGTGCTCCCGTCTCTCTGGCGACCGCCGCCGCCTCCTCGAGGGCCTCATCCGCACCCCCAAGCCCGCCAGCCGTTCGAGCCAGGGCGTGGACGTGCAGGGCCAGCGGCAGCGACCAGAGCATGCCGCGCTCGCGGGCGACATCGCTCGCCCACCGGGACAGCTCGACTGCCTCCTCGACCCTGCCGACGCCGATAAGCGCCTCGGCCCGCACCGCGGCGCGCCAGGTCTCCATCTCGCCGCCGTTGTCCATCGCTTCGCGGTAGATCCGCTCGGACTCTTCGATTGCCTCGAGCGCCTCGGCGTGCTCGTCGGCCCTCAGCAGGGCGCCTGCCAGGTTGGCGAGCGAGAGGCTGCGCGAGAAGACGTCGCCAAGGCGCTCGGTCAGCTCGCAGTTGCGCCGCGCCAGCGCCACTCCGGCGCCAGGATCGCCACGCGTCGCCAGCATCAGCGAGAGATTGCTGCGCGTCCAGCTCGCGGTCTCGGGGTCGCCGTCCTCGGTGGCGATCGTAAGCGCGACGTTAAACAGCTCTTCAGCCTCGTCGACGTGGCCGCGCTCGCGCAGTGCCAGTCCCTTCCCCATCGTCGCCCAGGCGATCGGGCTGCCGATCACGATCCCCGCACCGGCGCTGCGGTCGCCGTCGGTCAGCTCGAGCACCAGGTTGAGCTCCCGTTCGAAGCCGTCGAAGTCACCGGCGCAGAGGTAGGCGTAGGCGCTTGCCGCCCGCAGGGCGATTCGCAGTGGCATGTCGCCTGACGCATCGGCGAGGCGGTTGACCTCCTCGACCGCGCTGAGCCAGGTATCGGCCTGGTGGATCATCCCCGGCCGGGCGGAGGTCGCCATCTTCAGCATCGCCAGCGAGTGCAGGTCGCCGGTTCGCGTTGCGATCTCCTCCGCCTCCGTCGCCAGGCGGGCGATCTCTTCGCGATCCATCCCCAGCCGCCATGCGTACTGCAGCTGCAGAAGGCGGGCGGAGACAGCGAGTGCGGCGCTCTCCTCGCTCTCGGGGAGCTCGGCAGCCAGTTCCATCACCCGCCGCCAGAGGCGCAGAGCATCGCCCGGATGGCTGCTGCCCGCCCAGTATGCGGCTCGCGCTGACCAGCGCGCCGCTTCGAGCGTCTCCTCGCCCGACTCCATATGGCTGGCGATCAGCGCCGCCAGCTCGTCCTGCCGGTCGGGATTCAGCTCGATCGTCGCCCGCGCTACGGCGGCGTGGGTTGCCGCCCGCTGCTCGCCGAGCTGGCTGCCGTACGCGACCTCGCGGGTCAGTGGATGGCGGAAGGCGAGGACGCGTTCGGGGTAGAGCTCGATTTCGTAGAGGAAGCCGTTGTCGGTCAGATCGCAGATCAGCGGGTCCGTCTCGTCGCGGCCCAGGCCGGCGGCGAGACGGAGCGCCCGCTCCGAGACCTCCTTGCCGGCAACCGAGGCCGCTTGCAGGAGCCGCTTTGCCTCTGGACGTAGGCGGTCGATCCGCGCTGCCAGGACCGTCTGCACGCTGGCGGGCACGCCGCTGTCCTCGACTGGGCGCGCCAGGCGGTAGGCGCCGCGCTCACCCTCCAGAGCACCTGATTCGGCCAGCTCGCGGACGATCTCCTCGATGAAGAACGGGTTGCCGGCGGTGCGCTCGTGGATCAGCTCGGCGAGGCCGTCGAGCGAGGGATCCTCGCCCGCCAGGTCGCGCAACAGCTCCGCGGTATCCGCCGGCCCGAGCGGCTTCAGGGCGATCTCGCTGTAGTCGGGCGGCCCCACCCAGGGTCGCTCGTACTCGGGGCGGAAATTGACGACGACGAGGGTCGGCGTCCCCTCCACGGCGTCGAACAGATCGCCGAGCATCGCCGCGCTGCCCTCGTCGATCCAGTGCAGGTCCTCGATTACGCAGACGACCGGCTCGCGCCGGTTGGGCGCGCGGACCAGACGGCAGACGATCCCGCGCAACGCCCGCTGGCGTGCCTCGGCGCTGAGCTGAGGGGCCGGACGGGCGGCATCGGGGACGCCGAGGAAGTCAAAGAGGATCGGCAGCTCCTCGATGAACTCGGGGTCGAGCAGCAGCGCCCGCCCGGCGACCTTCTCGCGCACGGTCCGCTCGCTGTCGCCGTCGGCAATGCCGAAGTAGGCGCGCAGCATCTGCAGCACCGGCATGAAGGGGATCTCCCGGCCGTGGGCCTGCGCCTGCGCCTCGAAGACCTCGACCCCGGTGGCGCGCGCCCGCTCGACGAACTCGTAGGAGAGGCGGCTCTTTCCGATGCCCGGCTCGGCGACGATGCCGACGACTGCGCCCTCGCCATCGCGCGCCCTCCCCAGCCCCGCCTCGAGTATTGCCAGCTCCTCGTCGCGGCCGACGAAGCGTGAGAAGCCGCGCTCTCGCGAGAGATCGAGCCGCGAGCGGGCAGCGCCGACGCCGCCCAGCTCGAACACCCGCACCGGCCGGCTCGCGCCCTTGATCTCGAACTCGCCCAGGTCCTCCAGCTCGAAAAAACCGTGGGCAAGTTCGAAGGCTGCTTCGGTTAGATAGGCCTTGCCAGGCTCAGCCAGGGCCTCCATTCGTTGTGCGAGGCCGACGGTGTGGCCAACCGCGGTGTATCCACTGTCGTCGTCGCCGATTGCGCCGGCGATAACTTCACCCGAGTTGATCCCGATCCGGACGGAGAAGTTGAGCCCGTGCTTGCGGCGCAGCTCGGCTGCGTACTCGGCGATGTCGTCGAGCATCCGCAGGGCTGCGAAGCAGGCGCGCCGGGCGTGGTCCTCATGCGCGACCGGGGCGCCGAAGACGGCCATGATCCCGTCGCCGGTGAATTTGTCGACCGTGCCCTCGAAGCGGCGCACCTCGTCGGCGAGGATCGAGAAAAACCCCTGCATGATTTTGTGCCACTGCTCCGGATCGTGCTGCTCAGCCATGTCCATCGAGCCCATGACATCGGCGAAGAGCACGGTCACCTGCTTACGCTCGCCGTCTGCCTCGATGCGATCGATACCGCTCACGTAACCCCAATCGTACGCCCCAAAGCCACCTATACTGGCCCTCAACAAACCGATTGACTGGTCAGTCAGCCAGCATGAAAAGGATCGAAGTGCGCGTAGCGGCGGTGCAACTCAACTCGAATGGGGACAAGGCGCGGAACCTCGGCGTGGCCGAGCGCCTGGTGCGTGCTGCAGCTGCCGACGGCGCCGAGCTGGTCTCCTTGCCGGAGAAGTGGAATCTGCTTGCCGCCGGCGAGGACATGGCAGCCGGCGCTGAGGCGCTCGACGGTCCCAGTCTCTCTGCGGCCAGGACTTGGGCACGCGAACTCGGCATCCACCTGCTTGCCGGCAGCATCGCCGAGCGCGGGGATGATCAAACCTCAGGCAGGGCGTTCAACACCTCGGTCCTGATCGGTCCCGACGGCGCCGACCTCGCCACTTACCGCAAGATCCACATGTTCGACGTCGAAGCCGGCGGGGTTACCTACCGAGAGTCCGAGTACGAGCAGCCCGGCAGCGAGATCGTCTCGGGGAAACTCGACGGGCTCGAGCTCGGCCTCAGCGTCTGTTACGACCTGCGCTTTCCTGAGCTGTACCGGATCCTCGCCGTGCGCGGCGCCCGTTTGATCGCCGTTCCGTCCGCCTTCACGGCGGCTACCGGCCGCGACCACTGGGAGGTGCTGTTGCGAGCCCGTGCAATCGAGAACCAGGTCTTCATCCTCGCCCCCAACCAGGTCGGCGAGGCACCGCCCCACTACAGCTCATACGGTCGTTCGGCAATTGTCGACCCCTGGGGCGTTGTGCTTGCCACGGCCTCCGATGAGGAGTGTTTCGTCGCCGCCGAGCTTGATCTCGTCGCGCAGGAGCGAACCCGGGAGCAGTTGCCCTCACTGGCGAACCGTCGCCCGCAGGCCTATGCCTGGCCGCAAATGATGGAGGCCCACGCCTGATGGCCAGTTCGAAAGCACCGGCGATCGATAAGCGCCGCCAGATTCTCGACGCGGCGATTCGCGTCTTCGCCCGCCAGGGCTTCCACTCGACCCGCGTCGCCGATATCGCCGACGAGGCGGGAGTCGCCTACGGCCTGGTCTACCACTACTTCAAGTCCAAGGACGAGGTTCTCAACGAGCTCTTCACCGAGCGTTGGTCGCTGCTGTTGGCTGCGATCGAGGAGGCCGATCGCAGCGAGGCGGCGCCACGGGCGAAGCTCGAGGCGGTCGCTGGCTTCATCGTTGACTCCTACCGCCATGACCCGGAGCTGATGAAGGTGATCATCGTCGAGGTCACCCGCGCCGCAAACTCTTTCGGCCGCACCCACCTGCCGGAGATTCGCCGTGCCTATGACTCGATCGCCAAGATCGTTGCCGAGGGGCAGCAGTCAGGCGCGTTCCGCCGCGATATCGCCCCCGATTTTGCCTCGATGTCGTTTTATGGCGCGATCGAGCAGCAGCTCTCGGGCTGGATATTCGAACTGACCCCTGCTTCGGACACCGACCTCGAGCAGGCAAAGACTCTTGTCACGGCGACGATCTGCGACGGTCTCGAGCCTCGATAGGTAAGGTCGGCAGCCATGGACAACGAGATCGTCAAACGACTTGTCTGGAGCGGCATGCTTGCCGGAGTTGGTGCACTGGCCAGCATCGTGGCGAGCAGGGCAGCGGGGATTCTCTACCGGCAGCTCTTCCACGAGGATCCACCGGAGTAGAGACCGGCCATGGCAGATCCCACTCCCGATCCTGTCCCGCCGCCCCGCGGCTCTGACGACCGCTCGGTCGCCGAGCTGGTCTTCGACGTCTCCGAACGCGCTTCTTCGCTTGTCCGCGAGGAGATCGAGCTCGCCAAGACGGAGGTCGGCGAGAAAGTCGGCAAAATCCTGCGCGGTTCGGTCGTTGGCGCCGCCGCTGGCACCTTCGCCTTCCTCGCCCTGATCTTGATTATGGAGGGGGTGGCCTGGCTCTTGGCCGAAGAGGTCTTTGACGGCAACGCCTGGCCTGGCTTCTTTGTCGAGGCGGCGCTCTTCCTGCTGATCGCCGCCGGCGCCGGTCTCTTCGCCTACCGCTCGGTCCAAGCCGGCGCGCCGCCCATCCCCGAGCAGGCGATCGAAGAGGCAAAGCAGATCAAGACCACGCTGGAAGGCGAGGGGGCTGAGAAGAGATGAGCGAACGTACCGCGGCCGAGATCCGCCACGACATCGACTTGCAGCGTCAGGACCTCGGCCGCTCGGTCGAAGCCCTGCGCGGGCGCGTCACCGAGCTCACCGATTGGCGCCGCCAGGTGCACGAGCATCGCAGCCAGTTGATCGTCGGCGCCGCGGTTGCCGGTTTCGCGGTTGGGCTGATGGCGATGCGCCGGCGCCGCAAGTAACGGCGCGCTTAGCTCAGAACGTCTTTCGAGACAGAGCCGATCCCGAGCAGGCCCGGTCCGACGTGGGCGCCGAGGACGGCGCCGATCTCGGAGACGAAGGCTGGCTCGCAGCCGAAGATTTCGCGACCGTCGTCGACCAGGCCGGCGGCGGTCTCGTCGTCTTGGATGTGTTGGACGACCCAGGCGTCGAGGTTGGAGTCGTGGCGCTCGCGGGCATAGTCGCGCAGGCGCTCGATCGAGCGGGCCCTGGTGCGGACACGCTCCACCGGGGTGATCTCCTCCTCCAAGGTGAGGATCGGCTTGATCTTCAGCGCCGAGCCAATGAAGGCGCTGGCGCCGCCGATCCGGCCGCCGCGCCGCAGGTACTCGAGCGTGTCGATCGCGAACCACATCTTCAGCTCCTCACGGGTCTGTTGAGCGCGCGCCACCGCTGCATCAGCACCTCCGCCGCTGGCAGCGGCCGCCGCGGCGCCGAGCGCGCAGAGGCCCATTCCGCCGGCCGCCGAGCGCGAATCGAAAACCTTGATTCGCTCGCCGCCCTTGCCTTCGTCGATGAGGCGCTGGCGGGCCTGGCCGGCCGCCTCGCAGGTGCCGGAGATACCGGCCGAGATATGGATCGAGGCGATCTCGCGGCCAGCGTCGAGCAGCGGCTCGTAGACGGAGACGAAGTCGCCGATTGATGGCTGGGAGGTCGTCGCCCCGCTCTCCGAGGCGCGCAGGCGCTCAAAGAAAGCACCGTAGTCGCCGACTTCGGTCTCGCGCTGCTGCTCGCCGTCGATCGAGACATAAAGGCTGACGAGCTGGATGTCGCGCGCGGTGCGAAGCTCGCTGGGAAGGTAGGCAGTGCTGTCGCAGACGACAGCAGTTGGCGCGGCAGCGGTCAAGGAATTCGATTCTCGCAGACCTGTCGCTACACTTTGTGAAGTGACCGATTCTCCGCAAGAGGCAATCACCCTGACCGACAAGGCAGCCGAGAAGATCGGCGAGCTGCTCGGGGGTCAGGACGGTTCCGAGGACCAGGCGCTGCGCGTCGCGGTCCGCGGCGGGGGCTGTTCAGGCTTTCAGTACGCGCTCGCTTTCGACCGCGCCAAAGACGACGACCACCTTTTCGAGGTCGACGGCGTCGCCGTCGTCGTCGACAAAGTCAGCATGCAGTTCGTCTTCGGCTCGGAGGTCGACTACGTCGAAGGGCTTCAGGGGGCGGGCTTTCAGGTGAATAACCCCAACGTGGTTGCTGCTTGCGGATGCGGTTCCTCTTTCCAGGTGAAAGACGACGCCGACGCAGCCCCAGCGGCTGTCTAGCCCTACCGGCCGCTATTCGATCTGAAGCGGCGGTGACTGCGCCGGTGGCGCGGTCGCTTGTGGCGCGACCTCCGGCTGCTCGACGCCGAGCGCTTCGGCCAGCTCGCCTGAGTCGAACATCTCCTCGACCAGATCGGCGCCGCCGATCAACGAGCCGTTGACGTAGAGCTGGGGGAAGGTCTGCCAGTCGGAGATCTCCGCGGTGACTTCGCGCAGCGGCTGCAGCGCCGGGAGGACGTCGACCGCGCCGTACTCGACGTCCATCGAATCGAGTACCTGCACGACGCGCATCGAGAAGCCGCAGCGCGGCATCTCCGGCGTGCCTTTCATGAAGAGAAGCACCGGGTTAGCGGCGATCATCTCCTCAACTTTTTCTTTCAGCTGTGGATCGACCATGGCCACAGACTAGCTACCTTGCGACCTCGGTCTTGATGCTCAGGGCGTGGATCTGGCCATCGTCAAAGCGCTCTTTGACCGCAGCCTTGACCAGCCGGTGTTGGTCGAGTCGCGAGAGTCCCTCGAACTGGGCAGCCGCGACGGTCGCCCGCAGGTGATCGCCGGCGCCGGTCTCGTCGACCACCTCGACGGTGGCGCCCGGCAAAGCCGCCGCGATCATCGTCTCGATTTCAGCTAGGTCGGCCACGGCCGCGATTGTATGGGGCCGGCCACGCCGTAGGATCGAGCGCATGGGATGGGAGGAGGCTCGCTTCGCATCGGGTGATGGCCACTGCGTTGGCAGGTTGTTCCGGCCAGAGTCCATCGAGGGTGACGTCCCTTGCGTCGTCATGGCCTCGGGCTTCGCGTGTGTGCGGGACCAGGGCCTCGATGCCTTCGCCGCGCACCTCTCTAGCGCGGGGTTCGCCGCCCTCGCCTTTGACTACCGGCACTGGGGCGAGAGCCCCGGTGAGCCGCGCTCGCTGGCGAACGCCGGTCGCCACCGCGAGGACTGGCGGTCCGCGATCGCCTACGCCGCGGCGCTCGACGGCGTCGACTCCGCCCGCATCGCGATGTGGGCGTACTCGCTGGGGACCGGGCACATCCAGTCGCTTGCGGCCACTGGCAGCGGGGTTGCGGCCCTGATCTGCATCGCGCCCCTGCTCAACGGAACGCGCAGCCTCCTCCACATCGGCGGCCCGGGCCACCTGGCCAGGCTGACGGTGGCGGGCGTCCGCGATGCGGTTCGCGTGTCGCGCCGCGCCGCGCCGTACCGGGTGCCGGTCGCCGGCCCCCCTGGGTCTCTCGCGGTCATCAACAGCCCCGATGCCGTTCCCGGCTTTGCCGCGATCACCCCGCCGGACTCGACCTGGCCCAACGAGGTCTGCGCCCGCGTCGCCCTCGCACCGCCGTATCACCTGACCAGAAAGGTGCGCCGAATCCCCTGCCCGTCCCTCTACTGCGTTTTCGAGGATGACGACGTCAACCCACCTAAGCTAGGCAGACAAGCAGCAGAACGCGCTCCTCACGGCGAGCTGAAGGAATACCCAGGCGGCCACTTCGCCCCCTTCGACAAAGCAACCTTCAACCAAGTAGCTGCCGACCAGGTCGACTTCCTAACCCGCGTTCTCAACAACGGGCCATCCGGGTAGGGGTGAAACGTCTTGTACTTTTTCGTCGGTGCCTTGGGGCGACAGCCTTGCCGCGACACACCGAAAAAGTTAAGTGGAACCCCTACCCGGATGGCCCGGGGAAGCAGAACCCTTAGCCAGAGACCTGTTCGCCCAGCGCCCCGAGCATCTCCTCGACCCGGACGAACTTGACCCTGGGGCGGCCGTGCGGCTCGCCACGGCCGACCTCGGCCTGGTCGATTGCCTGCCAGTCTTCGAAGCTGACGAAGCGGATGTTGCGCTCGGCGAGCAAGTCATCGACTGCCGATGGCTCCGGGTTGGTGGGGCTGAGAAGGGCTTGGGACTCGACGTCGGCGAGCAGGTGCTGGACGGTCTCCAGCGCGTCTTTCTTATTGGTTCCGATCACGCCCGAGGGGCCGCGCTTGATCCAGCCGGCGGTGTAATGGCCAACCTTGTGGCCGGAGTCGTGGGAGTCGAGCACGCGGCCACCCTCGTTAAGGATCAGACCGCGCTTCTCATCGAAGGGGACGCCCTCGATCGGGATACCGGTGTAGCCGACCGAGCGCAGCACCAGGCCGCACTCGAGCTCTTCGCGCTCGCCCGTGTCCTTGGCGCGCAGCGAGCCGCCTTCCTCGACCAGCTCGTTGCGGCCGACGACGATGCTCTCGACCTTGCCGTCGCCCTTGATCTCGACCGGGGAGGCAAGGAAGCGCAGCACGATCCGCTGCTTCTTGTCCTCGGGTTCGCGCTGGGAGAACTCCCGCAACGTCTCGACGTTGACCCGGGTCGTCTTGTCGGCCTTCTCGGACTCGAGAAAGGCGGCGCTGGCCGGATCGAGCTCGACCTCGGCCGGGTCGACGATCACGTCGGCATCCTCCATCTCACCCAGCTCCTTGATCTCCGGGTTGGTGAAGGCTGCCTGGACCGGCCCGCGACGGCCGAGCACGACGATCTCGCGGATCTGCTTGCGGTCGAGCAGCTCGATCGCGTGGTCGGCGGTGTCGGTCTGGCGCAGCTCGTGGTCGGTCAGGGCGAGCATCCGCGCCACGTCCATCGCCACGTTTCCGTTGCCGATTACCACTGCCCGCTCGCTGGAGAGGTCGAACTCGTCGTCGCAGTAGTCGGGGTGGGCGTTGTACCAGCCGACGAAAGAGGTGGCGGCGTGGCTGCCGGGCAGGTCCTCCCCTGGAATTCCTAGCTGACGGTCGGTCTCGCAGCCCACCGTGAAGACGATCGCGTGGTAGAGCCGCTCGAGGTCCTCGACCTCGATGTCGTGGCCGACCTTGACATTGCCGAAGAAGCGGAAGCCGTCGCGCGCCGCGGTTTTTTCGTAAACGCGGGTCACCGACTTGATCTTCGGGTGGTCCGGGGCGACGCCGCCGCGGACCAAACCGAAGGGAGTGGGGAGGCGGTCGAAGAGGTCGACCTGGGCGTGCATATCCGCGTCTTTGAGGATGTGCTCGGCGGCGTAGAAGCCGGACGGGCCGGCGCCGACGATGGCGACGCGGAGGGGATTGTCTTCGGTTCCGATCTGGGTCATTGGAACGCGGAAGAATAGGGAAACGGACTCGCCGCGCGTCTACGCGGCCAGCAACTGGCGGCTGCACTGCGGACAGATGCCATGGTCGAGCATCGGTATCCTGCTGCGGCGGAAGAGTCCCAGCCGCTGCGCGGCCTCCTCGACCTCGACCCACTTGCCTTCGACCAGAAAGCGGTCACACCAGGCGCACATCGAGAGGAAGTCCGCTTCGTCGCGTGGGGCGTTGGCGTCGAGCAGTGGCTGTGGCTCCCGCTCCTCCTCCGAGCACACGCGAGCCGAGAACAGCACCACGCGGCCGGTTTTGTCAGCGGCGATGCGGATGTCCATCTCGCGGACAACGTCGGGCCCGTCGCAGCGAAAGGGCAGTTCGATCGTGCCCACACCTTCGCGCACGCGCCGCAGCAGTAGCCGCTGCAGCGTCTTCACCTCGTGGCCAGTGACGAAATCCCAGAGCGAGCGACCGAGGCTGGCGCCGGCCCCTTCCCAGCCGTTCTCCTCGGCGAAGCGGTAGTAGCCCTCGTCGACTTTGATCAAGCGGTCTTGGTCGTCGATCGCGTAGCTCAAGGTCTCAACAGCCATCGAGACCGATTATCGGTCACATCTCGGTACCGCTCAAGGCCCCGACCACGCTCGCCGTGCCATCGAGTGCGTCGAGTGCCTTGCGCACCGACATCGCCACGCAGGTGAAAATCGGCGTCTCGCGCTCGGTATAGGCGCTGGACTCGGTCGGTCGCAGCTCATTGACCAAGTCGAGAAACATTCCTGGATCATCGCCCTCGAAGGCAACGACGAACTCTTGGTCATCGAGGCCGAAGGAGTAGGTGGTATTGATCGTGATCTCGGGGTAGCGGCGGCCGACCTCGATGTGGCTTTTCATGATCCGCCCTCGCTCCTCCGCCGGCAGTCCGTACCAGCGGCGCTGCTTGACCATTGGGTAAAGGAACATGTACTTGCGCTCGGAGACGCAGATCTCCGGCCGTGCCTGCTCATCGGAATATGGAGAGCGTTTGGTCATCGAGAGGAAGGAGTGCGGCGTCTCCGTCCATTTCGCCAGGCCGCTCTGTCCGAGCACGACGTGGAAGGTGTGCAGATCATCCAGGTTGGGGCTCTGGCTGAGCAGGACCAGGTCGACGTCGCCTCGCGTGCCTATGGTTGAGTAAGCGCGCAGAGAGCGGTCGAGGGCAAAGTCCTCACAGGCCGCGAGGAACTCCTGCTTGTCGGCGGCGCGCAGCTCGGCGTCGCGGCGGCGCCACTCGGGGTCGATTTTGAAAAAAGTGAACTTGGCGAACGTGCGGTCGGCCATCAGGGTCACGATAGCGCCGGCGGCGCTGGTTGCAGCGGCGATTACGTTCCTCTTGGCCCTGCACCTAGCCGGCGCTGGCTTCCATGGCGATCCCCTCGCTGTGGTCCGAGATGCGCCACCAGGCGACCGCCTCTGGGACGTTGCCGGGCGCCGGGCGCCGGTGATCGGCGTGACCCTGCTGGCGTGGCTGGCGCTGTTCGTCGCGGCGATGGTGGTCAGCCCTCAGCGGGCCGGTCGCGCTGCCGCGCGACTCCTGGCGCTTGCGCTCGTCTACCTGCCGCTGTTGTGCCTGGTGGGGGCGGCGCTCGAGCCGAGCGTCGCTGCCGAAAGGCTGCTGATCATGCTCGGCGCGCCGGCGCTGGCGGCTCTTACTCTGGCTGCGCTTGGCAGCTATCGAGCGCTGGCCACCGCCTGCGGCACGACGGCACTCGCCTACGCGGTCGACCTGATTGCCGGCTCGCCGCTGACCCAGCTCTCGCTTGTGGGACCAAATCCCGCTGCGGGCCACCGCTTTTATGGGATCGGCAACGAGCTCGAGGCTTGTCTGGTGGTGCTGATTCTGGTCGGCACCGGTGCCGCGCTGTCGAGCTTTGCCCTGACATCGCGTGGTGAAAGTCGACAGCGGTGGCCTGCGTCCCACCGCCCAGCCGCCTTCCTTGTCGTCGCCGCGATCTTCTCCTTCGTCTTTGCGTACGGTCGGTATGGGGCGGACGTGGGCGCGGCGATAACGCTGCCGCTCGGCGCCGCAGTAGCCGCCGCGCTCCTTGCTGATCGTCCCCGCCTCGCTCTGCTTGCCTTCGCCCTGCCGTTGCCGGCGTTGGCGCTGCTCTCTGCCGCCGACCTGATCACCGGTGCCAACGCTCATCTCACCCGCACCGTGTTGGACGCGAAGAGCGGCGGCGACGTCCTCGCTGTCTTTGGCCATCGTCTGCGCGAGGCCGGCGAAAGCTTCGGCCGCCCAATTCTGCTTGCCGGCCTACCGATCGTCATCGCCGCCGCCACGATTGCCTGGCTGCGACGCGATCGGTTAGCCGACTGCTTTCATGGGCTCCCGGCGATGCGCGCGGCCATGTTCGGTGCCCTCGCCGCAACCGTCGTTGGCACCCTCGCCAACGACTCCGGTGCCCTGCTGCTGGAGATCGGCGGCGTCTACTTGCTCGCCTTCGTCGGGTTTGCCTGGGCTGAAACCGAGCGCTGAACCAGACCTCAGGGCGGCTCCGTCGCATCCTTTAGGCTTAACACCTCGTGCGCATCGCTTTAGTCTCGCCATATTCCTGGAGTTACCAGGGCGGCGTGAACCGGCACGTCGAGGCCCTTGCCGAGGAGTTTCTTGGTCGTGGCCACCACGTGCGCGTACTCGCCCCCTTCGATCCTCCTGATCGGCTCAGCCGGGTGCTTCACCGCGCGCCCGCTGAGCCGCGCGAGCTCCCTGACTATCTGGTGCCGATGGGCCGCACGGCCGGGTTTTCCGCCAACGGCGCGATCTCGAACCTCGCCCCCTTTCCGGCGGGCGGTGTTGTCGCTCCGCGCCGCGAGCTTCGCCAAGGCAACTACGACGTGGTCCACATCCACGAGCCGGTGGTGCCGCTGGTCGGCTGGAACGCGGCGCTCGGGACTCGTGCGCCCGCAGTCGGCACCTTCCACGCCTACTCGACCAAGGCGATCCCTCACCACATCGCTTCGGCGCTCGGCGCCAGGCGAGTGCTGAACCGGCTCTCCGCCCGGATCGCCGTCTCCGAGGCAGCCGCCTGGGCGGGGCGTCGCTGGTTCGGCGGCCGCTACGAGGTGGTGCCGAACGGAGTCGACGTGCAGGCTGCTCCGGCCGGCCCCAAGCCGCTGAGCGACGAGCTGCAGGTGCTGTTCGTCGGCCGCCCCGAGGAGCGCAAGGGGCTGCCGGTGCTGCTCACCGCCTTCGAAGCGCTGGTCGAGCACGTGCCCAGTCGTCTCACCGTGATCGGGGCTGAGCGAGAGGACGTGCTGCGCTATCTCGCCGATCCCGAGACGATGCGCTGGATCGATGTTCGCGGTCGTGTCTCGGGTGAAAGCCTGTGGATGGCGCTGCATGACGCCGACCTGCTCTGCGCCCCTTCGCTCTCTGGCGAGAGCTTCGGCATGGTGCTCACCGAGGCTTTTGCCGCCGGCACGCCAGTGATCGCCTCCGCCATTGCTGGCTACAGCGACGTCGTCACAGATGGACTCGACGGCATCCTCGTCCCGCCCGGGGACCCACAGCGTCTTGCTGAGGAGCTGCAGCGGGCCCACTACGAGCCAGAGCGCCTTGCGGCGATGGGCGAGGCGGCCCGACAGAGCGCCGAGCGCTACGCCTGGCCGCACGTTGCCGACCGGGTCAGCCAGGTCTACGAGCGGGCGATCGAGGCGCCGGTGCCGTCGAGCGCCCTGGAGCACGCCGCCCACTGGGCCGGTATCCGGCCTGCCGACGGCGGCCTGCCCAGCCCGCCCCAACGCTTGCCATCGCTCGACCCGCCGCTGGCGCAGAGCGGCAGCCGCAAGCGCCGCGTCGCTCGCCGCGTGGGGCTCGGGGTCGCCGGTGTTCTCGGCATCGGCCTCACCGCGCTCGCCGCGCAGAAGATCGGGGTCGACAACGTGGTCTCCAGCATTGTCCGCTCCGATTTCACCTGGGTCCTCGTTGCGTGCGCGCTGATGGCGGTCTCACTCTTCTTCCGCGCAGCGTCCTGGTACGCGATCGTGCGTGCCGCCCTGCCCAACCGGCCGGTGCGCCGCCGCGACGTCACCTCAGCGACGATGATCGGTGTCTTGATGTCGGCGACTCTGCCCGCTCGTCTTGGCGAGCCGGCGCGTGCAATGACCCTCGCCCGGCGCATCGGTCGTATGCGCGAGACGTTCCCGGTGCTGTTGGGGACGCTGGTCTCCCAGACCGTGCTCAACATCGTCGCTTTGGCCCTGCTTGGGGCGATCATCGTCTCCAGCACCGATCTCTTCCATTCCAGCACCCAGAAGCTCTTTGTCTTCAGCTTTGTGCCGCTCGCGCTGCTCGTCCTCGTCTTGGTAGCCCCGATGCTGATGCGCCGCAACGGCAATGGTCGCTTTGCCCGTATCGGGGCAACGCTGCACCGGGGCCTGCTGCAGGTGCGGGCGGGCTTGGCGGTATTTCGGCAACCCCGCTACGGCGCTGTCGCCGCCACCGCCCAACTCGCCGCCTGGGCAATACAGCTCGCCGCTTGTTGGGCGCTGCTGGCTGCGCTCGGCCTCAGCGACAACGCCAGCATCGGCGCCGCCGCTGCGGTCCTCTTCGCCGTCAACGTCACCGCGGTCGTGCCGGCGACGCCGTCCAACATCGGTGTCTTCCAGCTTGCGGTGATTAGCGTGCTGCACACCGGCTGGGGGATCAGTACCGCCGATGCGCTTGCCTACGGCGTCATCCTGCAGGCAGTCGAGATCGCCACTGCTGTTGCCCTAGGACTGCCGGCGCTCGTCCGCGAGGGCCTCACCTGGAGCGACCTGCGGATCCAGGCGCTTTCCGCTTCGCCGGTCCGGCTCGAGCCGGATCCGCGGCGGCAGGAGAGCGGCGAACATATCGGTGCTTGAGCGGCGCGCGCCGCTACTCGTCGGAGCCGCGCGGCACCTTGCCGCCTTCGGCACCCGGTTCCTGCGCGGGTCCTCGGGGAAAGGCAATGCCGAGCACGCGCATCGCCTTGAGGCCGAGGCCGAGCTTCTCGCGCCCCTCGGTAGCGGAGACGTCATGGCCGCAGAGCTCTCGCACGCGCTCTAGCCGGTAGCGAATCGTGTGGCGGTGGGTGAAGAGCTGTTTGGCCGTGGCGGCAACGTTGCCGTCGTTGTTGAGGTAGGCCTCGACGGTGGCGACGAGGTCGGTCTCGTACTGGTCGTCGTAGGCGGCGAGCGGCTCGATCGTCTCGGCGAAGAAGCGCTGTAGCTCACCGGGGTCCTCGCTCATTGCCGGCAGCAGCAGTCGGTAGGCGCCGGTGTCCTCGAAGGCGAGCAAAGGGCGACCCTCGGCCTCGCCGACATTGACCGCGAGGCGCGCCTCGCTGCCGGCGCGGTAGAGGTCGACTGGGTCGGCGACACGGCGGCTGGCGCCGATCGTCAGATGGAAGCCGGGAAGGGCGTCCTCCAGCTCACGGGCCAGACCGGCGGCAGCGCGTTGGAGCCGTTCGTCATCTCCCGCGGGCACGATTACGGCGATCTCTGTCGCCAGCTCGCCCTCCTCTGCCGCCGCCAGGGCGCCAGGGGCGAGCGAGCGCAGCGCCCGCATTGCCAGCGTCAGCACCCGCCCCCGCCACTCTCCCGTTTGCGCGGTGCGTGGTGCGGCGCGCAAAACGATTGCCCCGGCACCTTTCTCAAGCTCGGCACCAAGCTCTGCGGCCCGGGCAACGATGTCGCCGCGGTCGGTTACCTGGCGTGCCAGCAGTGCCGCGACGAAGACGCCGGCAACCTCCTCGTTCTGCCAGTCGGGCGCCCGCGAGCGCTCCAGCTCCAAGGCCAGAAGCGTCGTCACCATCCGTGCGATCGCCGGGTCGGGCGGGGCTTTTGCTCGGTAACGCAGCTCCCCGACAGCCGCGTCGGCGACGCGCAGCTCGACGGTAGTCACCCGCTCCCCTCCCGCCAACAGCTTCTCCTCTTGATCGGGCGAAGCCCCGGCCACCGCCAGCACCGCCCCAGACCGCTCGATCAACGCCACGCTGGCATCCAGCACCCGCGCCGCAGCCCGCGCCACAGCAGGCAATCCAGCTCCCAACTCAACAGCATCCGAAAGCGCATCCAGCATGTCTGGATCAGCTTCATTTACAGGGTTTTTTGCCCCCTTTTCGCTAGTGGACATCCTCTCCATTATCGCGAGGCCTTCCGATCAGGGTCTGTCCGGTAGGGCTGGACGTCTTGTACTTTTTTTGCGGCGGCATTCGCGGACGGCCACCAACGGTCTTCAAAAAAAGTTAAGTGGAAGCCCTACCGGACAGGCCCTCACCCAACGATTTCAACAATGTCGTTGTAGTAATAGACGACAGCAAGGCCGACGACGACCCCCGTGAGGACGAGGGCAACGAGGACGATCAGCGAGAGGAAGCCCGCCGCCGCCTTCTCCCAGATGCGCCCGTATGAGCTGATCGCGGGGACGAAGATCAGGGCGACGAAGGCGACCAGGCTGACCAACCCAGCCGCGCCAAAGAGCAGGTACTCATTTTCGATCTTCTGTAGGGCCAGGGGCAGCACGGGTCTCATTCTGGCGCAACGTGGAGATGACCAGGGCGACGGCGGCGCAAAGCGAGAAGGCAGCCGCTCCGAGCGCCCAGCCGGCATTGACGTCGCTCATGTAGTGGACGCCAAGGTAGACGCGCGAAAGACCGATGAGGGCGGTGATGACAATCCCCGCCGTGACCACCAGCGCCCCACGTGCCATTCCAGTTCGCAACCGCATCACGATCGTTACCGCGAGCCAGACGTAGAAGGTCGAGTAAGCGGCGTGTGCGCTGGGAAAGGAGGATCCCGAACTGTCGACCAAACCATCGCCTGGGCGGGGGCGGTCGACTGCGTCCTTGAGCTCGTGAACGCCGACGATCACGATCGCCATGCCGGCGAGGAGCACGCCAAGCTCGGCCCAGCGGCGACGCGCGGCGAGCGCTGCTGCGGCGATTGCGGCCAGTGGCCAACAAACGGCCGCAGACCCAAGCGCCGTCACCACCTTGGCGATATCGACCAGCCAACTCGTGCGCAGCTTTTCGGCGATTTCCATCGCCGTTACGTCGCCCGGCGTGGGTCCCGGTTCGCCGCTGATGATCACCGTGTAGGCGACGAGGACGAAGGCGGCGACGGCGAAGGTCGCCATCAGCGAAGTGAATTCGAGCCCGAAGGTGCCGCCTGGCGTCACCCTGTCCCAAAGGAAGCTGAGCTGTGGCTGGAAGCGCCGCACCAGCCTCACCAGCCAGGCGGTTGCCCAGCGTCCCTCCATCCAGCGCACGGCGGCCTGCCGGTTGGCCTCGACCCGGAAGTGGCGCACCAGCATGACCGTGCCGACGACAACGACGATCAGAGTGCCGAGCAGGAATGCTCCCCGCCCGGCGTACTTGGCGGCGGTATCGATGCTGCGCGAGAAGAAGTAGCCGATCAGGATGTGGGCGCTGGCCCAGAGGCCGGTGCCGAGGATGCTGTAGGGGACGAAGGCGCGGTAGCGCATGCCGGAGCTGCCGGCGATGAAGGGAGCGAAGGCGCGCACGAGGCTGATGAAGCGGCCGATGAAGATCGTCTTGCCGCCGTGGCGGGAGAAGTAGTCCTCGACCTTCTCGAAGCGCTCATGGCTGATCCCGAAGCGGGGGCCATTGCGCATGACGAACTCGCGGCCGAGGCGGCGGCCGAGGAAGAAGCTGGTGGTGTCACCGGCCCAGGCGGAGAACCAGGCGATCGCGATCAGCAGGTAGATGCTGATCGCGCCCTGCCCGGCGACCGCACCTCCCAGCAGCATCACGGTCTCGCCGGGAACGACGAGGCCAACGAAGGCGCCGGTCTCGGCGAAGGCAAAGGCACCGACCAGGAGATAGGTCCAGGCGCCGAGCGCGTTGGAGACGTCTTCCAGTAGCCCCTGCAGTTCGTCGTGCGGAATTACCCGGCTGAGCAGGTAGTAGCCGGCGGCGATCGCGGCGGCGATCGCGACCAGCACCAGGCGGCGGTTGCGTCGGTTCTCCGGCAGCTGCAATTTCACTGTGTCGTCCCCGCCTCGCAGACGATCGCGTCGTCGCGGTCGATTCGCGCCGCAGCTGACTTTGCCGCCGCCAGGGTGGGGAAGAGCCCGATAGCGGTGGGCCCGGACCCGGTCAGGAAGGTCAGCGGGGCGCTGGCTTCACGAAGGGCGTCAAGCGCGTCACCGATATCGGGCCTTAGTGAGATCGCGGCGGGTTCGAGGTCGTTTGCCAGTAGCTCGGCGTACTCGAGTGGAGAGGCGCCGGCGCCGGCAGCTTCGCGCAGGCGGGGGGCGAACGCCTGCAGCTCGTCCTCGTCCCGGCCGAGCCCGAGCCGGTCGGCCTCGGCGAAGACCGCGGCAGTGCTCAAACCGCCACCACCAGGTAGCAGTAAAACCGCATGGGACGCTGGGGTCGGCAGGCGCTCCACTCGCTCGCCGGCCCCACGTACCAACGACAGTGCCGGCAATAGCTGAGAGGGCACGTCGGCGCCGAGCTCGGCGGCAACCGCATCGAGGTTGCCGACTGCACCCTCGGCCAAACGCAAGACTGCTGCGGCATCGGCGCTGCCGCCGCCGAGCCCGGCCGCGACAGGAATTCGCTTCTCGATCTCGATCCGTAGCGGTGGGCTGTTCCAGCCGTTCTTGCGCAGCGCGGTCAGCGCCCTGGCGGCGAGGTTCTCCCCCTCGACCCCGGCACAGATGACCTCGTCCCGGTCGGTTTCAGTGACCATGACGGTGTCGGCCAGGGCGAGCGGCTCGAAAAGCGAGCAGAGCTCGTGCAGGCCGTCGTCGCGGCGACGGCCGAGGAAGAGGCAGAGGTTGAGCTTAGCCGGGGCTCCGATGCGCATCGCGACGACGCTCAGCCCCTGTTTCCACGGTTGGCGCCGGCCTTCCACGGCAGACCACGGGCGAGCTCGGCGAACTCTCCCGGCGTGACGTCCTCGGCCCTCACCTCTAGCCGCAGCCCCAGCTCGGGGAGCATCGACCGCGTACGTCCCAGGGAGCCGGGACGGGCGTGCGAAAGCGAGCGGGCGAGAGTCTTGCGACGGTGGGCGAAGGCAGCGCGGACGAGGTCGCGGGTGTCGGCGTCGGCCCCGGGCCCGATCCGTCGCAGGCCGATCACGGCTGAGCCGACGCGGGGTGGGGGCCGGAAGACCGAGGGGTTGACGGTGCGCAGCATTTTCGTCTCGCAGGCGAGCTGCACGAGCACGCTGGGCGCCCCGTACTCGCGCCGGCCCGGTTCGGCGCCGAGGCGGTCGGCGATCTCACGCTGGACCATCAGCGTCCAGCTCCGCACTGAGGGCAGCTCTTCGATCGTGCGGATGATCAGCGGGGTCGCGATCGAGTAGGGAAGGTTGGATACGACGACGCTCGGCGCTGGGTCAAATCCAGCTAAGTCGAGTCGCAGCGCATCCCCCCAATGGAGGTCGACGTTGGGGAGTTTCGCAATCCGCTCTAAGGCCGGGGCCAAGCCGCGGTCGAGCTCGATCGTGTGGACGTGCGCCGCGCTTGCCGCGAGGCGCTCGGTCAGCGGCCCTTCGCCGGCGCCGACCTCCAACACCACATCGTTGGGCTCGAGCCGGGCGTCGCGCACGATCGCGTCGAGCAGGTTCGTGTCGGTGAGGAAGTTCTGCCCGAGCCTGACCATCCAGGTCCTACCAGCCGAAGAGGGCGCGGGCGTTCGCCTCCACGATCCCCTCCAACTCCTCGTAGGAGATGCCGCGCGTGGCGGCTAGGACCCGGGCGGTGTCGACGACATAGGCGGGCTCGTTGGGCTTGCCGCGGACGGTCTGGGGAGCCAGGTAGGGGGCATCGGTCTCGACCAAGATCAGCTCTGCGGGCAGCTGGGCGGCGGCCTCGCGCAGCTCGTCTGAGCCTGGATAGGTGGTGTGGCCGGCGAAGGAGCAGTACCAACCGCGCTCGGCGGCATCGCTGGCGCGCCAGGGGGCGGAGAAGCAGTGCAGGATCACCGGCGTGTCGCCGGCCTGCGCGTCGAGGACCTCGAAGATCTCGTCGACCGCGGTCGTCTCGCCATCCTTGTCGCGGCCGTGGATGACGATCGGCAGCCTCTGCTCGCGAGCGATCGCCACTTGCGCCTCGAAGGCGTGCCGTTGCTCGGCCGGGCTCGCCATCTCGTGGTAGTAGTCGATCCCGGTCTCGCCGATCGCCCGCACCTTCTCGTGCGCGGCGAGGCGGGCGATCTGCTCGGCCTGCGCGTCATCGAAGCCGCTCGCCTCGGTCGGGTGGCGTCCGACGCTGGCGAAGACCGCCTCGTGGCGCTCGGCGGCGCCGAGCGCGGTCTCGTTCTGCTCGCTGCCCAGGCCGACGTTGAGCATGCGGTTGACCCCGGCGGCGAGCGCGCTGGCGACGAGCTCAGCCTCGGGCCGCTCGCAGAGAAAGAGGTGCGTGTGGGAATCGATCATTGCCGCGTCAGCCTAGTCCAACGAGTGCGGTCGGCTTTTGGTCCGCATAGCGGCATAAAAGTCGACCGCACTCACCTCGGTAGCCTCTTTCATCCATGCCCGAGCGCGACTACATAGCTACGACCAGGGAACGCGTCGTCGTCTTTGACGGCGGCATGGGCGCGACCCTGGAGCAATTCGACCTGACCCAGGAGGACTACGGCGGCCTGCTCGGCAAATGCCACGAGGCGCTGGTGCTCAACCGTCCCGACGTGATCGAGGGCGTCCACGCCTCGATGCTCGAGGCCGGTGCCGAGGTGGTCGAGACCGACAGCTTCCAGGGCTCGCGGCTGAAGCTCGATGAGTGGGGGCTGGGCGAGCACACCCACGAGATCAATGTAAAGGCGGCGCAGATCGCCCGTAAGGCGGCGGGTGAGGATCGCTTCGTCGCCGGCTCGATCGGGCCGACCGGCTTCCTGCCGGCTTCCGACGACCCTACCCTGGGCGACATCAGCTTCCGCAAGCTGGTCGAGGCCTTCGCCGAACAGGCGAAGGGCCTGGTCGAGGGTGGCGCCGACCTGATCATCATCGAGACCGCGCAGGACATCCTCGAGGTCAAGGCCTCGATCTTCGGCGCCCGCGAGGCATTCGCCGAGGCTGGCCGCACGCTGCCGATCCAGTGCAGCGTCTCGCTGCTGCCGCAGGGCGGCAAGATGCTGCTCGGGACCGACATCCAGGCGGTGCTGACGACGCTGACCGCGCTCGACGTCGACGTGATCGGGCTCAACTGCTCGACTGGGCCCGAGGACATGCGCGAGGCAATCCGTTTTCTCGGCGAGCGCAGCCCGCTGCCGGTCCACTGCATCCCCAATGCCGGCCTGCCCTTGCAGGGGCCTGACGGCGAGACGATCTTCCCCGAACAGCCCGAGCCGCTGGCGGCGACGTTGGGAGAGTTCGTCGAGCGCTACGGGGTCGGCATCGTCGGCGGTTGCTGCGGGACGACCCCCGAGCACATCGCCGCGATCCGCGAGCGGGTCGACGGTCGCGTGCCGGGCGAGCGCCCAGCGCCGGGGCCGATCGAGGTCTCCTCGATGATGACCTCGACGCCGCTGGTCCAGGAGCCGCGCCCGACCCTGGTCGGCGAGCGGGTCAACTCGCAGGGCTCGAAAAAGGCCAAGGAGTTGCTGCTCGCCAACGACTATGACGGCCTGGTTCAGGTCGCCGAAGACCAGGTCGAAGGCGGCGCCCACGTGCTCGACATCTGCGTGGCGCTGACCGAGCGCGCCGACGAGGACGAGCAGATGGTCGCCGTGGCCGAGCGGATCTCGCTGACCCAGCCGGCGCCGATCCAGGTCGACTCGACCGAGCCCAACGTCATCGAGGCTGCGCTGGAGAAGATCCCCGGACGGGCGATCGTCAACTCGATCAACCTCGAGGCCGGCGAGGACAAGGCAAACGTCGTCGCGCCGCTGGCGAAGGCCCACGGGGCGGCGCTGATCGCGCTGACGATCGACGAGGTCGGCATGGCGAAGACGGCCGAGCGCAAGGTCGAGATCGCCAAGCGCATCCGCGACCTGGTCTGCGAGAAGCACGGCCTCGACCCCGAGGCGCTGATCTTCGACGCGCTCACCTTCACCCTGACCACCGGCGACGACGAGTGGAAGCCCTCGGCCGTGGAGACGATCGAGGGAATCCGGCGGATCAAGGCCGAGATCCCGGGCGTGAAGACCTCGCTCGGCGTCTCCAACGTCTCCTTCGGCGTCGGCCAGCCGGCCCGCGCCGTGCTCAACTCGGTCTTCCTCCACCACTGCGTCGACGCCGGGCTCGACCTGGCGATGGTCAACCCCAACCACATCACCCCCTACTCGGAGATCTCCGACGAGGAGCGCGAGCTGACCGACGACCTCGTCTTCAACCGGCGCGAGGACGCGCTGGAGCGCTTCATCGGCCACTTCGAGTCCAAGGGCGAGGAGGCCGTCGAGGAGGCCGAGGACCCGACCGAGGGCATGGAGCCCGAGGAGGCGCTGCACTGGCACATCCTGCGCCGCAAGAAGGACGGGGTCGAGGAGTGGATCGACCGCTCGAACGAGAAGATCGGCGCTGTCCCGACGCTGAACGAGGTGCTGCTGCCGGCGATGAAGGAGGTCGGCGACAAATTCGGTGCCGGCGAACTGATCCTGCCCTTCGTCTTGCAGTCGGCCGAAGTGATGAAGCGCGCCGTGGCGCGGCTGGAGAACTACCTCGACCGGATCGACGGCCACACCAAGGGCAAGGTCGTGATCGCGACCGTGTTCGGCGACGTGCACGACATCGGCAAGTCGCTGGTCAACACGATCCTCACCAACAACGGCTACACCGTGGTCGACCTCGGCAAGCAGGTCCCGGTCGAGACGATCATCGAGGCTGCGGTCGAGAACGAGGCCGACGCGATCGGCCTCTCCGCGCTGCTCGTCTCGACCTCGAAGCAGATGCCGATCTGCATCCAGGAGCTGCACCAGCGCGGGCTCGAGTTCCCGGTGCTGATCGGCGGCGCCGCGATCAACCGCGACTTCGGCCGCCGCACGCTCTACCCGCACGGCAAAGAGTCCGACGACGTCTACGCGCCGGGGGTCTTCTACTGCAAGGACGCCTTCCAGGGCCTCGACACGATGGACGCGCTGGTCGACGAGGCGGCACGCGCGTCCCTGGTCGAGCGGATCCACGCCGAGGCGAAGCAACTGCGCGAGAAGCCCGTCGTGGTGGATGACTCGCCGCCCGTCACCGACGCTAGCGTGCGCTCCGCCGCCGTCACCGACAACCCGATCCCCGATTCGCCGTTTCGGGGCGCTCGCGAGGTCGAGATCGACCTCGACGAGGTCTTCCCCTACCTCGACCGCCACGTGCTCTTCAAGCTGCACTGGGGGGGCAAAGGGGTCAAGGGCGAGGCCTGGCGCGAACTGGTCGAGGGCGATGGGGAGGAGGAGGGCTTCGCGCCGCGGCTGGAGCGGATGTGGCGCGAGCAGGACTACCTCCACCCGCGGGCGCGGCTCGGCTACTTTCCGTGCAACTCCGCGGGCAACGAGCTGATCGTCTTCGACCCCGAGGACCCCGAGCGCGAGCTGGAGCGGCTGGTCTTCCCGCGCCAGCCCAAGCACGACCGGATCTGCCTCGCCGACTTCTACCGTCCGCTGGATAGTGGCGAACGCGACGTGGTCGCGCTGCAGGGCGTCACCGTCGGCCCCGAGGTGACCGAGCTGATCGAGCGGCTCGAGAGCGAAGGCGAGTTCGCCGAGCAGCTCTTCGTCCACGGGCTCGGCGTGCAGTCGGCCGAGGGCTTGGCCGAGTGGCTGCACGCCCAGGTGCGCCGCGAGCTCGGCATCGATCCCGACCAGGGTCGCCGCTACTCCTGGGGCTATCCAGCTTGCCCAGACCAGTCCGAGCACGAGAAGGTCTGGCGCCTGCTCGACCTCGAGCAGATCGGCATGACCCTTTCCGACGGCTACGCCGTGATGCCCGAGCAGTCGACGGTGGCGATAGTCGCCCACCACCCCCAGGCCGTCTACTTCGGGATGAAGTCCGGCTTCATCCCCGAGGACAAGGCCCCCGACGAACTGATCGCCGGCACCGAGCGAGGCGGCCAGATCCCCCCCGAGCGCGAGCCCGTCAGCTAGCCGCGCGCCGACGCGCCGCACTGGGCGAGATTCCGGGGGAAGGACTCGAACCCTCGCTTCCTGGACCAAAACCAGACGTGCTAGCCGACTACACCACCCCGGATCGGCCTCGACCTTAGCGCCCATTCACAACATCTGACGCCTTTTGGACCCCATGGGGTCATCAACACGACAGAAGTTCTCGATTGCGTCCGGGTTGATGCCTAGGGTTGTTTTTATGGAGATGGGTGGAGCTGCGCTGGACCCGGACGTGCGGGCGGGGCTTGCGCGCAGCTGGAAGGCGTTGATGGCCGTGGGGATCTTGGCGATCCTTGTCGGCTGCGTGGCGATCGTCGTGCCTGCCGTCGCCTCGGTCGGGACGGCGATCTTCATCGGCTGGATCCTGGTCATCGCCGGGGCGTTCCTGGTCGCGGGGGCGTTCGCCGCCCACTCGATCGGATCGGTGATCCTGCGCCTGCTCTGGCCCTTCCTCACCATCATCGTCGGCCTCTGGTTGATCGTCGAGCCGCACAACGGCACCCTCACCCTGACCCTGGTGTTGGGCATCTACTTCCTCTTCATGGGGCTCACCCGCATCTTCGTCGCCTTCGCCGCTCGTGGCCAGCAAGGCGCCGGCCTGGTCGGTCTGAGTGGCTTCGCCGGACTGCTGATCGGCATCCTCGTCCTGGCCAAGTTTCCGAGCAGCGCCGACTGGGCGATCGGTCTCCTGGTAGGAATAGACCTCATCTTCGCAGGCTGGACCCTGACCTCAGTAGCTCTACTAGGCAAAGACCTCTCCCGCGCTTAACGCCCAGCGGGGTCACCGATAGCTCTTGGCGATGGGGTCGTGTGCCCCTCCCGCAGAAGCTCCGGGACGGACGCCCCGAATCGTCGTCCGCAATCTGCTGCGCAACGGCTTCTGCGGGAGGGGCACACGACCCCATTAGCACTACGATCCACGGGTGAGCTCCCCCCTAGTGCTGGTCATGGCGGCCGGTGAGGGCACGCGCATGCGTTCCTCGACGCCGAAGATGCTGCATCCCGTCTGCGGGCGGCCCTTGGTCGCCTGGCCGATTCTCGCCGCGCGCGAGGCCGGTGCGGGCCGCGTCGCGGCGATCGTCTCGCCCGGCATCGACATATCGGCCGGGCTACCCGACGGCGTCGAGACGGTCGTGCAGCCGCAATCCGACGGCACCGGGGGCGCGGTGCGCGCCGCCCTGCCGCTGGTCGAAGAGGCAGAGATGGTGCTCGTCCTCTCCGGAGACCACCCCTTGATCTCCCCCGGGATCGTCTCCGGTTTCCTCGAGGCTCACGCGGCCTCCGACGCGGCGGCGACGATGATGACGATCGAGCTCGACGATCCGGGCAGCTACGGGCGTGTCGTGCGTGATGCCGACGGGGGCGTCGTGCGCGTGGTCGAGGCGAAAGCCGACGGCGATGCCAGCGACGAGGAGCTCGCGATCCGCGAGATCAACGCCGGGACCTACGCCTTCGACGCCGGTCCGCTCGCGATTGCCCTGGCAGGGCTGTCGAACGACAACGCCCAGGGCGAGTACTACCTCACCGACGTCTTTGCGGCCCTGCGCGAGGCCGGCCATTCCGTCGCCGGCCACCTTGCCGACGACTTCGCGGTGACGATGGGCGTCAACAACAGGGCGGAGCTGGCGGCGGTGGAGACGGAGGGTCGCCGTCGCATCCTCGAGCACCACATGCTGGCCGGCGTAACCGTCGTCGACCCCGGCACGACCTGGGTCGACGCCGAGGTCGAGATTGCCGCCGATGCGCGGCTAGAGCCCGGCACCAGCCTGCGCGGCGCCACCGCGATCGGCGCCGGCTCGGTCGTCGGCCCGCTCAGCACGTTGATCGACACCACGCTCGGCAAAGACGTGAACGTGCCGCACTCCTACCTGGTGGAGTGCGAAGTGCTCGACGGCTGCAGCGTCGGGCCGTTCGCCTATCTGCGCCCCGGTGCCCACCTGGAGCAAGGCGCTAAGGCCGGCACCTTTGTCGAGATCAAGAACTCGCAGATCGGTGCCGGCGCCAAGGTGCCGCATCTCGCATACATCGGTGACGCCGACGTCGGCAAGGGCAGCAATCTGGGTGCCGGCACGATCACCGCCAACTACGACGGATTCCGCAAGCACCGCACGACGATTGGCAAGGACGCGCGCCTCGGCGTTGACACGATGCTGATCGCCCCGGTACAAGTCGGGGACGCCGCCTACACTGGCGCCGGAGCGGTGATCAAGAAGGACGTCCCCGAGGGCGCGTTGGCAGTGAGCGAGAACGACCAGAGGAACATCGAGGGCTACGCGGAGGGCAAGGCCGCGAAGACCCGTGAGGAGGGTTCGTGAACACGATCGAGCAAAGTTCTGAGGCGGCGCCTACCGCCATCCCGCACGATTACTCGAAGCGGATGATGGTCTTCGGCGGCCGCAGCTCGATGGAGTTGGCCGCCAAGGTCGCCGACAAGCTGGACCTGGATCTGGGTCAGGTGACCTTGAAGACCTTCGCCAACGGCGAGGTCTACTGTCGCTACGAGGAGTCGATCCGCGGTGCCGATGTCTTCCTCGTCCAGTCCACCTGCGCAAACGAGCAGAGCGAAATGACCCCGAACGATGCCCTGGTCGAGTTGCTGACGATGATCGATGCCGCCCAGGGCGCCTCCGCCCACCGCATCATCGCCGTGCTGCCCTGGTATGGCTACGCGCGCCAGGACAAGAAGTCGGCCCCGCGCGAGCCGATCTCGGCCCGGATCATGGCTAAGTGCTTGGAGGGGGTGGGCACCGATCGCGTCCTAACCATGGACCTGCACGCCGGCCAGGTACAGGGCTTCTTCCACGTCCCGGTCGACCACATGACCGCGATGCCGATGCTGACCCAGTGGTTCGCCGACCAGGAACTGAGCGAGGAGCTCGTGATCGTCTCCCCCGACGCTGGTCGGGTCAAGACCGCGCGCAACTTCGCCCGTCGCATCGGTACCCACTGGGCGGTGATGGAGAAGGAGCGCCCGGCACAGCAGGTGGCCGAGATCGGCTACGTGGTCGGCGACGTCAAAGGCAAGACGGCGGTCCTCGTTGACGACATGATCGACACCGCCGGGACGCTCTGCGCTGCCGCGCAGACCGTGCTTGACGAGGGCGCCGCCCGGGTGATCGCCTGCGCCACCCACGGCGTCTTCTCCGGTCCCGCCTATGAGCGATTGGCCGATTCGGCGATCGAGCGCATCGTCGTCACCGACACGATCCCGCTGCGCCCCGGCGCACCCGACAACATCGTCGTGCTCTCGACCGCCGGCACCTTCGCCGACTCGATCCGCCGTATCTTCACCGACGACTCGGTCTCCGAGATCTTCGCCGGCGAGAACCAGCTCTTCTAGTGCCCGATGGCCTCCGCCTGGTTGGCCACAAGGGCGCCGACGCGATCGCTCCCGGCAACACGTTGGAGAGCTTCGCTGCCGCGGTCGAGGCGGGTGTCGACACGATCGAGCTCGACGTGCTGTGGACGCTGGACGGCCATCCCCGCATCGCCGCCGACGAGCGCACGCCGCTGATCGTCGCCCACGATTGGCACGACGCCGAGCGGCGCGAACCGCTGACGCTGGCACAGGCGCTCGATGCCTTCACCCGGGCACCGTTGGATCGGGTCGAAATCGACCTCGACATCAAGCTGCCCGGGCGAGAGGAGGAGATCGTCGCCGCCGTACGCGAGCGGGACCTGCTGGAGCGGTCGATGGTCTCGACCATGGAGCTCTCGACCCTGGCCAAGATCGGCGCCCTGGAGCCGGGTCTGCGCCGCGGCTGGACCTATCCCAAAGTGACCAAGGACTGGGCCTCGAAGCGCTGGGCGAAGGCGCCGATGCTCGCTGCTTTGGTCTGGATGCGCAAACAGCTGCCCGGCCTCGCCGCGCGTGAGCTGCCGAAGATGGGGGTTGAGGCGATATGGGTCTACCACCCGCTTGTCAGTCCGCACCTCGCTCGCATCACCAAGCTCGCCGGGGTCGAGCTGATCGCCTGGACGGTCGACGATCTGCCACGCATGAACAAGCTCGTGGCCGCCGGCGTCGACGGCATCTGCTCCAACGACCCGCGTCTGTTCGAGCGGCTCTAGACGGTGCCGGGCGTCGCCGTCGGCGGCGCGTTGCGGCCGCGTTTCTGCTTTACGGCCGACTCCATCTCATCCGCCGTGAAGCCGCCCGTCGCCTCGCCGTCGAGCGCGTAGCGGTAGAGGGCGACGCCGAAGATGCCGCTGAGGGCGCTGCTGATCAGGGCCGAGATCGCGAAGCCGATCACCCCGATCACGACGAGCAGTGCGCCGACGAAGCTGGCCGAGGCCCAGACCATCGCCCCGGCGACGACCAGCAGGATGCTGGGCAGCATGCCGAAGAAGAAGACCGCGCCGCCGATCGCGATGTTGCCGGTCACCTGCTGACCCCAGCGCGATTTGAACATGCTCGACGAGCGTTTCAGCGTCTCGATCGGTCCGGTGCCCTCGAGCGCGATCACCGGCGTCGCGAGGAAGGTGATCAGCGACCAACCGACCGCCAGTAGACGGCTGGCTATCTGACCCACGAAGCCCTGGTTCTCCAGCGCGCTGAGCAGCAACCCGACCACGGTCGCGATCGCGGCCCAGCCGGCGATCTGAGAGAAGCGGCTGCGTGCCACGGCGAGCCCGCCGCCGACGGTCGCCTCGCGACCGTGGAAGATCATGTCGGCGGTGGCGGCGAGGGCGACGCTGAAGTAGGTGCCGATCGTCGCCAGCAGATAGAAGCCGATCACCGCCAGCGGCCCGCCGAACCAGACCTTGCCGTCGTCGATCAGGTAAAGGCCGGGACCGATCACGATCACCGCGCAGACAATCGTCGCCGCCGCGCCGTAAAGCGGGAAACGGATCAGGGCGCGATGCTCGCGAAGGATGCCCCAGCTTTTCTTCGATAACGCCCAGCCACGCCGGATCCTGCTCATTGCGTCTCTCCTTCCAGGGAACGCTCGACAATCGGGGTCTGCATGACCCCTCTTCCCTCGAAGTACTCCCACTCCTGCTCACCGAGCTCCGTGGCCGGCGCGTCGGCATAGATCCACTCGCGCATGATCCGGTGCCAGTTGCGCTTGGCGCGTAGCTGGCCGAGCACGGCGACGACGCCGATTTCCATCCGCCGCCCCATCAGCTCGTCTGCTGGCATCGACTCGCGCCGCATCAGGTCGTAGTACTCGGAGCGGGGGTCATTGGTTGACTCGATGATCTTCATCACCCGTTTCGCGCTGATCTCTATCTCGCGGTCCTCGACGAACCAGCCGCTGACCGCCATCATGTGCTTCATCAGCCTTTCGGCGTCGAGCTTCGAGGGGTTCTTGATGAAGCCGAGTTCGTGCAGGGCGCTGCGGAAGCGCTCGGGGTCGTTGTGGAAGGCGGCGTCGATAACCCGCTGCTCGAGCACGATCTGCTCGTGGTCGAGCTTCTTCGTCATGCCGAAGTCGAGGAAGGCGACCCGACCGTCCTCCATCAGGATGTAGTTGCCGGGGTGAGGGTCGGCGTTGAAGTGGCGCAGGTGGTAGATCGAGCCGAAGCTGCCGCGGAAGACGATCTCGCCGAAGCGGCTGCGCTCCTCGTCGGGCAACTCCTTGATCTGCTCGAAGTCGAGCCCTTCGACCAGCTCGGTAACAAGGACGCGGCGGCGCGAGAGCCGGGCCACCACTTCCGGCACGTAGATGAAGGGATGGTCGCGGTAGGCGCGGGCGAAGGAGCGCTGGTTTTGCGCCTCGTACTCGTAGTCGAGCTCCTCCATCACTCGCTCGCGCAGCTCCTCGGCGATCGCCTTGGCGTCGAGGCCGGGAGCGAGGGCGCGGGCAAGGCGGACGATCGTGCCGGCGTTGCGCAGGTCGGCGTCGAGCGCCTCGGCGATTCCTGGGTACTGGATCTTGACCGCGACGCGGCGGCCGTCGGGCAGCTCGGCGCGGTGGACCTGCCCAATCGAGGCGGCGGCGAACGCCTCGTGGTCGAACTCGGCGAACAGCTCTGAGACCGGTTCGCCGTCGTACTCCTCCAGCAATACCTTCTCGACCTTCTCCCAGGGCATCGGCGGCGCCGAGGTGCGCAGCTTTGCCAGCTGCTCCTGATAGATCTCGCGCGACTCCTCGGGGATGAATTCGGTGTCGATGAAGGAGGCGAACTGCCCCAGCTTCATCGCCGCGCCCTTCATCTGTCCCAGCGCGCCGACCATCTTCATCGCCGTCTCCAGGTGGCGCTGCTCGAGCTTTTCTTTGCCGCCCTCCTCAGAGCGAGCGACATTGGTCGCTTTGGTGCCGGCGTAGCGAGCACCCTGCACGCCTACGATCGAGCCCAGTTTTGCCGAGCGGCGCAGGCGGCCCTTGGGGATCTTGGAGTCGTCAGCCATGGCTCGAAGGTTGTCATAGCCCCCCGCGGCGGGCTCTAATTCCCGCCTTTCTCTATTCTCTCCCGTCCGATGGCTCGCACCCGCGAAAAGCTGAAAGCCGCCCCCCGCACCGATTTCGGTTCGCGCAGCGCCCGCCGCCTGCGCGGCGAGGGCCTCGTGCCGGGGGTCGTTTACGCCGGTGGCGAGGAGGCGCGAGCCTTCCAGGTCGCCGAACGCGACGTGCGCACCGTGCTGGCCGGCGGTCATGCGCTGTTCGATCTTGAGCTGGACGGATCGAAAGCGGTGCCGGTCGTCGTTAAGGAGCAGCAGATGCACCCGGTGCGCGGCAATCTCCGGCACATCGACCTGCAGGAAGTGAAACTTGACGAGGCGATCCAGGCCGAGGTCACGATCGAGCTCGAGGGGACCGAGACGGCGCCGGGCGTAAAAGAGGGCGGCGTACTCGAGCACGTCACCCGCGAGATCACGGTTGAAGCACTGCCGACCGAGATTCCCGAGCGCCTGGTCGCTGACGTCTCCGAGATGCAGATCAACGACACCGTCACGCTTTCGACGATTTCCGCCCCCGAGGGCGTCAAGTTCGTCGCCGAGGACCTCGACGAGGTCACGATCGCCACCCTCTCGCCCCCACGCGTCGAGGAAGAGCCCGAGCCCGCCGTCGAGGAGGAGGCCGAACTGGTCGGCGAGGAGGGTGAGGCCCCAGCTGCCGAGGACGCCGGCGAGGGCGACGGCGGCGATTCGGGCGACTCCGGGGAGTAGCCCCACCCGATGTCGATTTTCCGCCGCCGCAAGGCCCGCGGCGGGGATGGGCCCGAGGGGGCCGGCAGCGACCGCATCCTCATCATCGGCCTCGGCAATCCCGGTAGCGAGCACGCCGCCACCCGCCACAACATTGGCTTCGAGGTCGGCGAAGAGCTCTCGCGGCGCTGGGATTTGCCTCGCGCGAAGAAGAAGTTCGGCGGCCTGTTCGCCGAAGGGCGTATCCGGCCCGGCGGACCCCGCGTAGCGATCCTGCTGCCGCAGACCTATATGAATGCCTCCGGCGACTCGGCCGGGCCGGCGCGCGGTTCGGTGAAGGCGCCACTCGATCAGGTCGTCGTCGTCCACGACGAGATCGACCTCCCCTTCGGCGAGGTGCAGAGCCGCCTCGGTGGCGGCCTCGCCGGCCACAACGGGCTCAAGAGCCTCAAAAAGGGATTGGGAAGCGCCGAGTTCTGGCGGGTCCGCACCGGCGTCGGTCGCCCCGACTCGACCGACCCGGAGATCGTCTCCGCCTATGTCTTGGGGCGCTTCCGCGAGCCCCGCGACGAGGTAGAAGGGCTGATCGGCCGCGCTGCCGACGAAACCGAGAGGCTGGTCGAGCAAATAGTCTCCGCCGCTGATGAGCGCTGAGCGGACCAGCTACGAGGTCGATCACCAGGGCATCGCGTTACTTCGGCTCGAGCGGCCGGAGGCGCGAAACGCGATCGACACCCAGATGCTGGTCGAGATGCTCGAGCACCTGGCGGTCGCCCGCGATGACGACGCGGTCCGCGTCCTCGTGGTCAGCTCCTCCGACCAGATGGGTCTATCCGCCGGCGCCGACGTCAAGGAGCGGCTCGACGATGAGGGCAAGGTTCGCCGCATGCAGCTCTTCGCCGACCTCTACGACGCGGTTGTCGCCTTCCCCCAGCCGACCCTTGCCGCCTGTCACGGTGATGTGGTGGGTGGGGGCGCCGAGATCGCCGTCGCCTGCGACATGCGGATTGGCGGCGCCAACCTGCGTATGCGCTTCCCCGGCGCCGCGCTCGGCGTCCCGGTCGGCCCGGCTCGCCTCGTCACCCTCTGCGGCCTAGCCACCGCCAAGTACCTGCTCTTCAGCTCGCGCACGGTCGGCGCCGACGAGGCACTGCGGCTGGGCCTAGTCAATCGCGTGGCTCCCGCGGCGAGCACCGAGGAGGCGGCGCTGGAGCTGGCCGCGTCGGTCGCGGCACATCCGCCCGAGGCGGTTGCGGCCCTGAAGCGGTTGCTGCACGAGTGGGATGACGTAGAGGGGCGGTCGAGGGCCGAGGGCATCGGCCAGGTGGACTGGGCGCGCACTGGCCCGGGATTGCCCCAGCCAGATTAAGAGCGCATCCCGGTAGGGGTTCCACTACGTCCAGCTGGTCGGATCCAGGGTCGTGCCACCCTCAAACGATTCAGGGCTGGAAAGCACATGCTTGGCCACTTCATCGCAGCGCGCCAGCCAGACATCGCCGGAGGAGAGCTTGGTAAGGAGCGATGTCAGGTTGGACTCGCCCAGCCAGTCGAGTAGCGGGAGGTGGAGGACGATGGTGGCGAAGCCGCCCTCGTGCGTGAGGTGCTTGATCTCTGTCTCCAGGTAGGTGAGGAAGGTGTCGGGGTCGAGCGGGTCTGGGGAGCCGGTCATTTCGTTGCGGACCATGCCCAGCGGCGGCAGTAGGCACGTCACGTCGACGTGGCGCCACTGGAAGGCAAGCAGGGCGACGTTGCTTTCGACTCCCGCACCCTCTCCGGCGGGAGAGCAGTAGCGCAGCCCTGCCTCGCGCAGTACCTCGACGCCGCCTGGGCCGAGCTGGCCGCCAGGTGGGCGCAGGCCTGCGATCTCTAGGCCCAGCCTTGCAAACGCCTCGACTCCGCGGGTGAGGTTCTCGGCTTGCTCTGTAGCCGTCAGCTTGCCCCAGGTCTCGTGGCGCCAGGCGTGGTAGGCGACCTCGTGGCCAGCCGCGTTGATCTCCTGCAGCGCCCCGGGATCGAGCTCTGCGTTGATGCCCTCGGCAAAGAAGGTCGCCGTCACGTCGTGTTCGCCGAACCGCTTCAGCAGGCTCGGCAGCGCTTGGGCTGCGCTCGAGTCCTCGTCGATGCCGAGGTTGTCGAAGCTGAGGCAGAGCGCGCCGCGGGCGCCGCTCGGCCACTTCTGCACGGCTCAGTCCTCCAGCAGCGCCGCGCTCCAGCGCTCGGGTTCGCGCTTGGCCTGCTCGCGCGCCCAGCGGAAGTGATGGTCGGCTGAGGCGAGCAGGATCGGGAAGTTGAGCAGCCCGGCGATGGCGAAGCGCCGCGAATCGCGAGGGGTCTCTCTAAGCAGGCTGAGGGCGCTTGAGATTCCCCATGCCCAGAGCACCGAGTTGTAAGCCGGGAGCTGGTCCTCGCGCAGACCCTCGGCTTCGTCGAGCATCGGCACACAGTTGTGCAGAGACCAAGGCCAGGCCTTGAAGTGGACGGCGACGCCGGCGACCCCGATGCCGGCGTTGAAGGCCGAGAGACGCTCGGCCCACTTGCCGCCGCGCACCGCGGCGAGGAGGCCGAGCGGGATCAGGGCTCCCCAGAGCGCGTATGAGCCGCGCCGCCCCAGTTGTGGCTCGAAGACCAAGCCCACCCCCGCACGCGTCTCGAAAGCATTGTGGGCAAAGAGCCCAAGGGTCGAGCCGGCGGCGAATGGGCGTCGCAATCGCATTCCTGGGCAGGGTAGTCCGTCTAACTAGAATCGGCGGCTCAGCCCGGATCGCCCGATCCGGGCTTTCCGCCTGCCATGAGCCTCAGACCCCTTCTAGAAATCGCCGCCGAAAACGAGCGCCTGCACGCGCTCGCCGGCGAAGTGCGCGCGGCCAGCGGTGGTGAACCAGTCGAGGTTGGCGCCTCGGCGACGTTGCGGCCGCTGCTCTTGGCGACGCTGCTCGATGACGATCGTGGACTGGCGGACCGCCCAGCGCTGCTGGTCAGCGCCGATGACCGCTCGGCCCGCGACCTCGCCGCCGATCTGCGCGCTTATCTCGCTCCGCGGCGGGTGCGCTTCTACCCCTCGCGCGGCACCGGCTACGCCTCTCACATCACCCCGCCGCCGCACTTGGTTGGCCTGCGGATCGACGCCCTCGACTCGCTACGCGACGGCGCCGATGCGGTTGTCGTCGCCAGCGCTACGGCCCTGGCCGAGGCCGTGCCCGATGCCTCGCTGCGCCCGGCCGGTTTCGCCCTGGAGCAAGGCGGCGAGGTTGAGCTCGACACCGCCGCTCGCGACCTTGTCGCTGCCGGCTACGAGAGGGTCGAGCAAGTCACCGATCGCGGTCAGTTCGCCGTCCGCGGCGGCATCCTCGACGTCTATCCGGCGACCGAGGAGCGGGCCGTGCGGATCGAGCTGTTCGGCGATGAGATCGAGTCGATGCGCTGGTTCTCAACCTTCACCCAGCGCTCGCTTGGCGACGCCGAGCGGGTCGAGCTGGCGCCGGCCGCCGAGCTCGATGCCGAGCATCGCGAAATGGCCGAGCTGGCGGCGATGCAGGCAGCGGAGGAAGGCAAGGAGGCGCCGAACGCGGCCGACGCGCTGCCCCTGGAGCACTTCGGCCCGCCGCTGGATCTCGTCCCGGCGGAGACCGCCGTCATCCTCGCTGCAGCCGAGGAGATCGAGCCCGCTTTGCGCGATCACTGGGAGGACGCGACCGCGGCGATGCACGCCGATGACGCTCGCCACCTGTACGTCGACGTCACGGTGCCGCTTGCCGATCGGGCGATTCTCACGGTGCGTGGGGCCGGGGAGGAGGACGAGGTCGCCTTCCGTGCCTCGCGCGCCGAGTCGCCGGCGCGCAGCGTCAAAGAGGCCGAGGGCGAGCTGGAGAAACTGGTCCGCTCCGGCTACCGAACCGTCGTTGCTTTCGACAACCGCGGTGAGGCAGAGCGCTCACGCTACGGTCTCGAACGTCTCGACGCCGCGCTGCTCGATGGTGGCCGCCTCTCGCCGGACCCCGGCCTTGCTTTTGCCGAGGCGCGCCTGCGCGAGGGTTTCGTTAGTCCTGAGCTGCGCCTCGCCGTTTACCCCTTCCGCCGCCTCGTTCACAGGCGACGCCGGGCCGAGGATCGCGATCGCGCGGGCGGCCGCGGCCGCCTCGCCTTCAGCGATCTGCGGGTTGGCGACTACGTCGTCCACGAGGACCACGGCGTCGCCCGCTTCGCTGGCTTCGAGACGCGCGAGGTCGGCGGCATCAGCCGTGACTACCTCTATCTCGAATACAAAGGCGAGGACCGGGTCTACGTCCCCACCGACCAGCTGGCGAAGCTGAGCCGCTACGTCGGCGCTGGCGCGGAACCGGCGCTCTCGGCGCTCGGCGGCAAGCGCTGGCAGAACATGAAGGCGCGCGCCCGCAAAGCCGCCGGCGCCCTGGCCGGCGAGCTACTCAATCTCTATGCCGAGCGCCGCACGCGCAAAGGCCATCTGTTCCCGCCTGACGGCGAGTGGCAGATCGCGATGGAGACCGCCTTTCCCTACCGCGAGACCGCCGACCAGCTGGAGGCGATCGAGTCGGTCAAGGGGGATATGGAATCCGAGCAGCCGATGGACCGGTTGGTCTGCGGTGACGTCGGCTTCGGCAAGACCGAGGTGGCGCTGCGCGCAGCGGTCAAGGCGGCGTCCGACGGCAAGCAAGTGATGATGCTGGCGCCGACGACGATCCTCGCCCAGCAGCACTTCGGCACCTTCCGCGAGCGTCTCGTCGACTCGCCTTTTACGCTCGACTGGGTCTCGCGCCTGCGCAAGCCGGCCGAGGTGAAAGAGGTGCTCAAACGTTTCGAGGCCGGCGAGGTCGACGTCCTTATCGGCACCCACCGGTTGCTTTCGCGCGACGTCCGTGCCAAAGACCTGGGGCTGTTGATCCTCGATGAGGAGCAGCGTTTCGGCGTCAAGCAGAAGGAGCTCTTGCGGCAGCTGAAGTTGAAGGTCGACGTGCTGGCGCTCTCGGCGACGCCGATTCCGCGCACGCTGCAGATGAGCCTGGCCGGGCTGCGCGACATCTCGACGATCGAGACGCCCCCCGAGGGCCGTCGTCCGGTCCGCACCTACGTCGGCCCCTATGACGAGGACCTAGTGCGAAAGGCAATCGAGCGTGAGCTTGAGCGCGGCGGCCAGGCGTTCTTCCTCCACAACCGGATCGAGAGCCTGCCCGAGGTCGCCGAGCAGCTGCGCGGGTTGGTGCCCAAGGCGCGGGTCGCTGAAGCCCACGGGCAAATGGACGAGAACGAGTTGGAGAAGGCGATGATGGGTTTCCTGCGTGGCGAGGCCGACTGCTTGGTGACGACGACCATCATCGAGTCCGGCCTCGATATCCCCACCGCCAACACGCTGATCGTTGAGCGCGCCGACCGGCTCGGCCTGGCTCAGGCCTACCAGATCCGTGGCCGGGTCGGACGCTCACGAGAGCGCGCCTTCGCTTACCTGCTCTACCCGTCAGCAGAGGCGCTGACCGAGGACGCGGCGGCGCGACTCTCGACGCTGGCCGATCACACCGAGCTCGGCTCCGGCTTCAAAATCGCGATGCGCGACCTCGATATCCGTGGCGCCGGCGACCTGCTCGGCGACGAGCAGTCAGGCCACGTCGCCGCGGTCGGCTTCGAGCTCTACTGCCAGATGATCGATGAGGCGGTGGCCGAGGCAGGCCCGGCCGGCGAGGACGGGGAGGAGGCTCCCGAGCCGCTGCGTTTCGACGTGCCGGTAAACGCCTATCTGCCAGCCTCGTTCATCCCCTTTGAGGCGGCCAAGATCGATATCCACCGCCGTATCGTTGCCGCCCGCGCTCCCGGCGACTTGCGGGCAATCCGCGACGAGCTGAGCGATCGCTTCGGTCCCCCGCCAGGTGAGGCGGAGAACTTGTTGGCCCTGCAGCGGGCTCGGATTGAACTGCGCCTTGCCGGCGCGAGCAGCGTCGAGTTGCGCGGCGGCAGGCTCAGCGTGGTCGGCGTCGAGCTCGATTCCGAGCAAGCAAGCGATCTGAGGGAGCGGGTCGAGGGGGCGCTGTATGAGTGGCGAGAGAAAACGGCGTCGCTGCGCGTGCCCGAGGAGCCAGAGGCCCGTCTGGCCGCTGTTCTGGCGATGGCCGAGGGCCTGCGCGAAGCGGGCCGCTCGCCAATAGTCGAAAAAGATATGCTCCCAGCTTCGTGAGTCCGGACAAGGGTAGGAGAGGGGCGTCTGGCAAGGACGGGGGCGGCAAAGCCTCTGCGCCCATGGCTGCGCGACGCCTGGGACTGTTGATCTTCGGTGTTGCCTTTGTCGTCCTCTTTGCAGTTGTCGCGATTGCCGTGGGGATCGGGAATCCCAGCATTCCCTCCGGCGATGTCGCGTTCGTCGACAGCGCGCCGGGCGACATTGGGGAAGTGACCCAGGAGAGATTCGATCACGCTCTCCTGCTGGCCTCAAAACAGGCCCGCGAAAAAAGTGTCCCCCAACCGGGTGATGCCAAATACGAGGAATTGAAGAAAACGACGATGAACTCCCTCCTCGAATCGGTCTGGCTTCAGGGGCAGGCGGATGAATGGGGAATCGAAGCAAGCGAAGCCGAAGTCGCCCAAGAACTGAAGAAAGTAAAGAAAGAAAGCTTCAAAACTGAAGCCGAATTCCAGAAATTTCTCAAAGAATCCGGCTATACGGTGGAAGATGTCAATGAACGAGTGAAGCTGCAGATCCTCAGCACCCAGCTTCAGGAACAGCTGAAAGAAAAAGTCCCAACGCCAAGTCAGAGCGAAGTCAAGGCTTACTACGAAGCGGGGAAGGACAGCCAGTTCACCCAGAAACCAAGTCGGGACGTGCGGTTGATCGTCAACAAAGACCGCAAAAAAGCTGAAGAAGCGTACGACGCGCTGGTCAAAGACAACACCGCCAAAAACTGGGCGACTGTCGCCAAAAAGTTCTCTGAAGACCCGACGACCAAAGCAAGCGGCGGCCTACAGAAAGGCTTGCAGGAAGGCGTCATCGAAGAACCGCTCAACGCGGAAATTTTCAAGACGGCCGAAGGGCAAATCGAAGGCCCGATCAAAGCCCAACGCGGCTACATCGTCTTCGAAGTTGTGAATTCGACCCCGGAAAGCGTGCAGGAACTAAAAACGGTTGAAAGCCAGATCCAGGCCACGCTGGCCCAGCAGATTGAACAGGAATTCTTCCAAACCTTCGTCTCTAACTTCAGCACCAAGTGGACGCAGCGCACCTTCTGCGCCGCCGGCTACGTGACCGAACGTTGCGCGAACTACGAAGCCAGTGGCCGTCCAGCGACTGCGCCTAAAGGCTGTTACGAAGAGAACCCCAAAGGTGGCCTGCCGGAAGCGTGTCCGGCGGCCGTCTTCCAGCTAGTTCCGGCGATGCCAGGGAGCGTAAATCCGCTCGAACCAAAGGGCAAACCGCTGGCGCAGCGTCCACGGCCGGCGGGAGAAGAAAAAGAAGAAGAAAGCGCCGCTGGTCTTGAAGGCTTGCCCGAAGGCGCCGTGCCGCCGACCGAAGGCGCGCCGCCGGCTGAAGAAGCGCCGCCGGCTGAATCCGAATAGGCTGCTTACCCGCTCGGGCGTCGATAGACTGGCGCGCCCATGAGCGTCATCTCCTCTATCCACGCGCGGCAGATTCTTGACTCGCGCGGCAACCCAACGGTCGAGGTCGAAGTAGTTCTCGAATCGGGTGCTCGGGGGTTGGCGGCGGTGCCATCCGGCGCATCGACCGGCGAGTTCGAGGCGGTTGAGCTGCGCGATGGCGGCGATCGCTGGCTTGGTAAGGGTGTCTCGCGAGCTGTCGACCACATCAACGGCGAGATCTCCGCGGCGCTGACGGGCGCGCGGGTATCCGAGCAGGGCACCCTCGACGAGACGATGATCGAGCTTGATGGAACGCCGAACAAGGGCCGGCTCGGAGCCAACGCGATCCTTGGTGTCTCCCTGGCCGCGGCGAAGGCGGCGGCGGCCGACTCAGGCCAGTCGCTCTACCGCTATCTGGCTGAGCTCTATGGGGCTGGCGAGCCGAGCTTGCTGCCAGTGCCAATGATGAATGTGCTCAATGGCGGTGCCCACGCCGACAACTCGGTCGACTTTCAGGAGTTCATGGTGGTGCCGGCGGGAGCATCCAGCTTTGGGGAGTGCCTGCGCGTCGGGGCAGAAGTCTTCCACGCGCTGAAGAAGAGTTTGGCGTTGAAGGGCCTATCGACCGCGGGTGGCGACGAGGGCGGCTTCGCGCCGAATTTAGAGTCCAACGAGGCAGCGCTGCAGGCAGTCTTGGCCGGCGTCGAAACAGCCGGCTATGAGCCCGGTGTAGATGTCTTCATTGCCCTTGATCCGGCAACCAGCGAGGTCTATGAGGGCGGGTCCTATGTGCTCGAGCACGAGGGCCGCACGCTTACTTCCGACGAGATGGCGGCGTATTGGGAGGATGCCTGCTCGCGCTACCCGATCCTCTCGATTGAGGACGGAATGGACGAGGAGGACTGGGATGGCTGGAAGCAGCTGACCGAGCGTCTCGGCGAGCGCATCCAGCTGGTCGGCGATGATCTCTTCGTCACCAACCCCGAGCGGCTGCGGCGGGGGATCGAGCTCGGCGTCGGTAACTCGATCCTGGTCAAGGTCAACCAGATTGGCACCTTGAGTGAGACCTTGGAGGCGATCCGCATCGCCCGCGAGGCTGGCTACACGGCGGTGATTTCCCATCGCTCGGGGGAGACCGAAGACACGACGATTGCCGATCTCGCCGTCGCGACTGGTGCCGGCCAGATCAAGACCGGCGCTCCTTCGCGCTCGGACCGGGTGGCGAAGTACAACCGCCTCTTGCGGATCGAGGAGGAGTTGGGCTCTGCTGCCGAATTCCCCGGCTTGAACGCATTCGCCCAGCGCGTGAGCTGAGGGCCTACGCCAGCAGGTGATCGCACCCCTGGATACGGCGCAGGACACGGCGCGGCTGCGGCCCCGTCACGGATCCCACATGGCGCTGCCATGCGGGATCCGCGCCGTGACCGCCCCGCTTGGTCCTGAACCGTCCCAGTGGCACGCCACCTGCCGGCGTAGGCCCTAATGCAGGAATGCGGCGCTCGGCGCCGTAGGACCGGGTATGGCAACCCGCGCCCGGCCGGCAAGCAGGACCACATCCCGGCCGAAACGGCGCCCAGCGGCACGACGCAAGCCGGCGGCGCGACGCGGTGGCAGCCGCGTTCGCTGGGACCGAGTGGGACGGATCGCGCTGACGCTCGTCCTTGCGATGGTTCTCTACTCGTATCTGAACCCCGCGATCGACTTCGTCAAGACCTACACCGCGACGACCGCTGCCAAAGCCGAGTTCCACGAAATGCTGCGCGAAAACAAGCGTCTCCACAACCGCATTCAGACCGCGGACGATCCGACCGTCATCGCCCGCCGAGCGCGCGCGCAGGGCATGGTCGCCGAAGGCGAGACGCCGATCGTCGTCCACGGCCTCGGCGGCTAGCCGAGCCCACAGAGGCCCCCGGTGGTTAGCGCCGGCTCCTACATCCTCAGTGCGGCCCTGCTAGCTGTCCTGGTCCTCTCGCTGGGCTTCTCGGCGGTAGGACTGCGCAAATGGCTGCTGCCCGATTGGGAGGGCCCCCCGGCGCACCTGGTCGAGGCGATTCTTGGCGTTGCCATGCTGATTTGGCTCTCTGAGCTTCTCGGCGTAGTCAATCTTCTCTACGGCGGGACTCTTGTGGCCGCGGCCATTCTGCTGGCGGCAGCTATCGCTTTCGGCCCGCGGGTCCTGTCACGGGGGGAGGGGGGGTTAGTGGACTCACCCGTCCAAACCCCCCCTCCCCCCGCGCCACCCGCGGGAGGAGCGTTGGACGTTGCTCGCGGGGGGTGGTGCGGATTTGGGGGACCACCCCGAGGACGCTTTAGCGACCGCAGGGGTGGTGGTTCCAAATCCGTGACAGGACCCGCCGCGCCGGGAGCAATGTCCATTGTCGCCATAGCAGTGGTTGCGCTGGTGTTCGCGCACTGGGGACTTACTGTCAAAGATGCGCTCGGTCGCGGGGTCTTCAACTTCGATTCGCTTTGGTACCACCTGCCGTTTGCGGTCGAAATGGCGCATAGCCATTCGGTCACCGGCTCCCACTACACCGAGACGATCTTCACCAACTGGTTCTACCCCCAGAACTCCGAGCTTCTGCACGGCGTCGGGATTCTGCTGACGGGACGGGACACGCTCTCGCTGTTCCTCAACTTCGGCTGGCTGGGGATGGCTTTCTTGGCTGCCTGGTGCATCGGCAGGCCATACGGGAAGGGCCCGCTGACGATTGTCGCAGCTGCCGTAATCCTGGAGTGCCACACGCTGGTCGTCCGGGAGCCGGGAGCTGCCAAGAACGACTTGATGGCTGCGGCCTTACTACTCGCGGCGATCGCGATCCTCGTCAACTCGGAGTGGTTTCTGACGCGGGTGGCGGGGGGGAGGGGGGGGTTCGGACGGGTGAGTCCGCTAACCCCCCCCTCCCCCGCGAGAGGACCCGCGGCCCAAATGCCCTCGCTGGCGGTCGCCGGGCTCGCCACCGGAATGGCAGTCGGGACCAAGTCGACGGCGCTCGCTATGGCTGCCGCACTGACCTTGGCTATCGTCGTGCTGGCTCCCGCTGGACGCCGTTGGGCCGCCGCCGGCTGGTGGTTTGCTGCAGCCTTTGCCGGTGGCGGCTACTGGTACCTGCGCAACCTCGTCGTCACTGGCAATCCGCTGCCCCAGCTCGAGCACCTGGGGCCGATCTCGTTGCCCCATCCCGAGCGACTGCAGGAAGGTCGGCCTGACTTCAGCATCGTCCACTACGCCACCGACACCGGCGTCTGGAGCAAGTACTTCGAGCCAGGCCTGCACCAAGCCTTCGGCGCTCTGTGGCCATTGGTAATTGCCGCGGCCGTTGCCGGGGGCGTCACGGCCCTCCTCTGGGGCCGCACGCGCGTCTTGCGCTGGATGGGCGCTGTTGCCCTCTTCGGCATGCTCGCTTACGTCTTCACCCCCCTCAGCGCCGCCGGCGCCGAGGGCGCCCCAGTCGGCTTCGGCATCAACATCCGCTACGCAATCCCAGCTCTTCTCGCTGGCTTGACCCTCCTCCCTTTGGCCTTTGGTAGGTCTCGGATATCTGACGTTGCGGCTCCTTCCGCGGGTGGCGGAGGGGGAGGGGGGGTTCGGACGGGTGAGTCCGCTAACCCCCCCTCCCCCTCCGACAGGACCCGCGGCCAGGGGGCATGGTCCCTATCCGTCTGGGTGCTGCTCGGAGTGTTGCTCGTGGCCCTGCTCGCCACCGACCGCTCTGACGCCGCCCTGCGCGACCCTGACCGCCTCTTCGGCTGGCTCATCGCCGCGCTCCTGGTGCTGGTCCCGGCCGCGTTGTTGTTCGCCCGGCGCCGCGGAGCGCCGCGGAGCGCGATCGTCGCTGGATTCACTGGCCTCGCGATCGCAGTGGTCGCAATTGGCTATCCGGTCCAGCGGGACTACCTTCGCGACCGCTTTCTCAATACGGACGCGGAAACGAGCATCCCCGGCATGCACCTCGACTCTTCCTATCGCTGGGCACGCGGCATCCACGACGCTCGAATCGGCCTTGTCGGCACCACTGCCGGCTTCCTCGGGTACGGCTTCTACGGCACCGATCTCTCCAATCGTGTCCGCTACCTCGGTGTCAAGGGTCCGCACGGTGCGTTCAACGCGATCCCGTCCTGCGCCCAGTTCCGTGCTGCCGTCAATGCCGCTGACCTCGACTACCTGGTCACGGCCCCGTTTCTCAACTTCATCGAGCCCGGCAGGCCGATCGCCTCGCCCGAGGCGCGCTGGCTGCGCGGCGAGCCTGCCGTGACTCCGGTCGATCGCAGTGGTTCAGTGACCGTCTGGAAGGTCCTGGGCCGCTTAGACCCGAGCGCCTGCGGCCCCGCCAACGCCCCGCTTCGCGAAATCCCCCAGCAACCCACCAGCTGATCGCTACCCTGATCGCGTGAGCTATCCGCTCGAGAACGCGCTGTTTCAGTGGGAGGAGGGTCTGCGGGTGCTGCGCGCGATTGAGGATCCCCGCGAGCGTCGTCATGCCGATCGGATCGTTGCCGCAATCCAGGATGAGTTGCGGCGTCGGATCGGGCCGACCTTTGCCGCCGCGGAACTGGCGGAGCTTTACGGGCGTGGCACCGACTGGTGCCTACAGGTGGCGATCGACGCGGCGCCGGGACTCGAAGCCGATTCGCGCTCGCTGGCCGACGCAGCCTTCTGGATCTATTTACGCGGAGCCACCGACTTCGCCGGCGGTCGCCAACTAGTCGTCTGAGTCGGCGTCGCTGCCCGAGCCCGAGCTCGAACCGCTCTCGCCGGCTCGGCGGATGACGATCTGGTCTGCCTCGATGCGGACCGTGACCTCGCTCTTGCCGGCCCAGTGCTCGGCGTAGACGGGGTTGTCCTTGACCGCCGCGTCGAGCCAGAGGCCGTAGCCATCGCGCTCGCCGTGGTCGAAGGTTGCCTCAAGCTCTTTGCGTCGACCGCGACCGCCACGCCTACCGCGACGGCGCCTGCGCGGCCGGGGGCGGGAATCGCCCTCCTCCTCATCGCCGTCGTCCTCGGCTTCACGCGCTTTGCGGGCGGGCTTCTCCACATCGCCCTCGTCCTCCTCGGGCTCCTCTTCGTCTTCAGCCTCTTCGGCGGCCTCTTCGGCCGTTGCTGCCTCGACCTCGGCCTCGATCTCGTCGCGGAGGTCAACCTCGCCGCCGTTGGCGTCCCCGCTGTCGGCATTGAGGTCGTGCTGCTTGCGGAACTCACGCAGCTCTGAGGCGGAGACTTCGAGCTGGTGGGCGATCCAGGCGTCGGTGCGACCCTGCTGCACCCAGGCGCGGATCTGATTGAGCTGTGGCTTCAGTGAGCGTCTTGGCATCGGCGCGCGAGTCTATTCAACCTGGACAGTGGTTCGCGGAGTCACGGCAGGAGGTGGCCTTAGGCCATCAGAAAGGAGAGCGCCTCGAACATCGAGACGACCACGACGACGACCGTTGCGGTCAGGCAGACAGCCAGCACGCTGAAGCGCACTTTGCCGTGCTGCTCCTTGCGAGTAATGCGCCGCTCGCGCGAACGGTTCGCGGCACGGCGGCGCAGCTGCTCGCGGCGGCGACGCTCCAAGGTCGTCTCCTGCTCGAAGGCAACCTCGAACTGATTGATGCTCTGACGCATTCTCATAGAGGGCGGTCCCGGGACCGCGGGCCGGACCGTAGCAAAGGCGCATGCGTGGTTGCAGAACTCAAGTTGTGACGATGGTTACGATCAGCAGGTGCCCCAGAGGCCGCGCCCGGCTCGCGCAGCGGCCAGCTCCAGGCGTCGGATACGAGGCGCAAAGCGGTCATTCGGCGGGATAGTCAGCGAGCGAGCGAGGCCGCGCCGAACAAGGATCGGGTTGAAGAAGCGATTGCCCAGATACACGTAAGCCAGCAGCCGTCCATAGATATCCCGTCGCTCGACCCCGAAGACCAATCGCACCCGTTGCCCGGTCAGTCGCTGTTTGGTGAAGTGCGAAGCCCGCTCGCCAAAGCACTGCACCGGCGTGCCCGGCTTGACCGTCTCGGGCGTGTCGACCCCGATCAGCCGCACGTCTTCGCTCCGCCCATCAAGCCGCACCTCAATCGTGTCCCCGTCCACCACCCGCGTCACCAGGGCCACGGCAGACGCCTGCCCCTCCTCAAGCTTTCCCTCCCAAGGGCGCAGCACAACCACCGCTACAGCCAAGAAGAGAACCAAGCTGCCAGCCCAATGCCGAATCACCGTACATAAAGGCCACAGCGGCGAATTCTCGCCCCCCACAAAGAGCCAGTCCGGTAGGGCTGGAACGTCTTGTACTTTTTCGTCGAGAGCTCCGGGCGTCAGCCCAACCGCGATCCACCGAAAAAGTTAAGTGGAAGCCCTACCGGACTGGCTCTTCAAAGGCCGCAGGCGGCGATCGACGACGTCTACGGGATGCGCCGCACAGTGGAGAGCAGCGTCTCTTTGATCTGGCTGATGATCTCCAGCGCCTCGTTCCACTCGCGCTGCCAAACATTGCGGCCGAAGATGACGCCGCTACCGCCGGCCTGCATGATCTCGCGGCAGTGGCCTAGAACCGTGTCGTCATCGACCTTGGAGCCACCGGAGAGGACGACCAGGGCGCGCCCGGCCGACTCGACGCAGTGCTGGATCGCTCCGGCCTGGTCGATCTCCATCTCGTTGTACGGGGCGGGGGCGTCCTTGTCCTTGTCCGGATCGATCTTTGGCATGTTGAGCTTGACCACGTCGGCGCCCATCTCCATCGCCAGCCGCGCCGCGTAGTCGATCGCGTAGAAGGAGTTGGGGCCGCCCTTGCCTTCGACCGCTTCGCCACGCGGGTAGGACCAGACGATCAGTGGCATTCCGTAGCGGTCGCAGTCTTCACGCACCTGGCGCATCTGGGCCAGGTCCTGGTCTTGGCGCGGCGAGCCGACGTAAAGCGTGTAGCCGACCGCGTCGGCACCGAGCCGCACCGCGTCCTCGACGCTCGCGTTGCAGGTCGAGAACGCCTGCGCGGAGGAGGGGATGTCGGTCTTGCCGTTGACCTTGAGGATTAGCGGCACCTGGCCGGCGTAGTCGGGGTAGTACTTGCTCGCCATGCCGATCTGGCAGGCGAGGGCCGAGTAGCCAGCCTCGGCGGCAAGCCGGAACTGGTAGTCGGGGTCCTTGGAGGCGGGGTTGGGGAAGAAGTCGCGTGGGCCGTGCTCGATCCCCTGGTCGATCGGCAGCAGCATCAGGGTGCCGTTGCCAGGTCCGAACTCGAACAGCAGGCGGCGCAGACGGGTCCGTTTGCCGGGTGCTAGCTCGGCCAGAAGGGATTTCTGCTCGGTCAGGCTCTTCAACTCCACGCTCGATTCCTCCTTGAAGATGGTGTTTCCGCAGTATGTCACCGGCGCCGCGCTGTGGAGCGGCTGGGACAGGGGGGTTATCCTCGATTAACTATGAGCGAGACTGAGCTCAGCGTCATCTGCAAGAACTGCGGCTCCGAGGTCAGTCCTTACGTAACCGAGTGCCCGTACTGCGGCGCGCGGCTACGCAAGCGGGCGCCAAAGCTGGAGCGCCGCGGCGATGGCCTCGAGGCAAAGCCCCGGCGCAGTCCCGCCAGCCGGCTCTTTCGCATCAAGCTGCGCTCTCGCGGTGGGGCTGGAGACCACCCGCCGTACGCGACGCTGGCCGTGATCCTCGGCTCGGCCATCCTGCTCCTGGTCGAGCAGGCGAGTGGCGCTTCGCTGGTCACCGTCGGTGGCCTCGTCGTCCCGGTCCACGGCCAGTGGTGGCGTGTGCTCACTGCGCCCTTCGCCTACGTCGACGTCGGCTACCTCTTCGTCGTCGCAATCGGCTTGGCAATCTTCGGGCTCGGCGTCGAGCGCCGGCTCGGCAGCAGCGCAACCGCGGTGTTGCTGCTTGCCTGCGGCTCGCTGGGGATGCTGGCGGCAAGCGGCATCGCCAGCGCCCAAGGCGAAATCGTCGTTATCGCTGGCGGCAACGGCATGGCGCTCGGCGCGGTCGCGGCCTGGTTTGCGATCCGCCGCGCCGAGGCGCACCATGCGGTCGACCAGGACTACGACTGGATCGGGGTGGTGGTCGCGGCGGCGGTGTTGCTTGCCCTGCCGATCTTCGAGTCGAGCGCCGACGTTTTCGCCGGCCTCATCGGCGCCGCGGTTGGCGGGCTCGCCGGTCTCGCCGCTTCGGCTTTGCGCCCGTCGGAATAGGCTCAGTACGTGCCAGGCGAAGAGGCTGAGACCAAGCGGCTCGAAGCCGCGATCGAGCGGCTGGCGGAGGCCGATCGCTTTGCCGAGGCGGAGACGATCGTCGCCCGCGCGGCGCCACAGCTGCAGCGCGTGCTTGCAACCGCTCTGGTCGAGGGCGGCTGGTTTGGTGAGTCGCACGAGTCCGAGTCGCTGAAGGCTGCCACCGTCCCCGACCCCGAGGAGCGGATCGCCGCGGTGCGGACCCTGCTGGCCGAGGAGGCGCGGATGGGGATGATGGTTGGGGTTGCCGTCGGCTGGGCACTGAAAGAAGAGATGAGCGAGGGCGAGTCCCCCGATCGAAAAGGAGAGAACTGAGATGGAGATCAAGTTCCACGGCCACTCGTGTTTCGAGCTGATCGAGGGGGAGACAACCGTTTTGGTCGACCCGTTCCTGAAACCCAACAATCCCTCCGCAGTTGCTACCGCGGAGGAGGTCGAGCCGACCCAGGTGGTCATTTCCCACGGCCATGTCGACCACATGGCCGACGCGGTCGGCGTCGCAACCCGCACCGGTGCTGAGTGCGTGGCGATCGTCGAGATCGCCAACTGGCTCGAAGAGCAGGGTGTCGAGAACGTCTACGACCCCAACCTCGGCGGCACGGTCGAGTTCGACTGGGGCTGGGTCAAGTTGGTCCCGGCCTGGCACACCAGCACGATCGCCGGTTCCGGCGAGGCACCTTTCAGCCCGACGCCCGGCACGGTCACCGGGACCCCCGCTGGCCTTTTGATCAATATCGGCGGCAAGACTGTCTACCACGCAGGCGACACCTGCCTCTTTAGCGATATGAAGCTGATCGCCGAGCGCAACCCCGTCGACATCGCCTTGCTGCCGATCGGTGGCCACTACACGATGGATCGTCACGATGCAGTCGTTGCGGTTGAGTTCATCAGCGCCGGCACGGTGATTCCAATGCACTACGACACCTTCCCGCCGATCGCGACCGACAGCGCGGCCTTCAAGTCGGAGGTCGAGTCGCGTACCTCCGCGCAGGTGGTTCTGCTGAAGCCGGGGGAGACCCACACGGTCTGACCGGGGAGCGTTCGCTGTTTGTTGCGCTCTGGGCCACAAACAGCGAACGCAAATACTGGCTGACTGGCCAGCTCTGCGCTAGTCTCGACCGGTCCGCCGCATTCGAGCCGAGGAGAGATGATGGAGGCCAAAGAGGCAACGGGAACCCAGTCGCGGACCGAGCGCGCCGACTTCCAGGCGACGGCCGATCCGGCCCTCAACGAGGCCGCAGACCGCACCGCTGACATCAAGCTGCTCGACTACGAGGAGCTGTACGGGCTTTGGGAGCGCCAGCAGTGGCAGACCCAGGAGCTCGACTTCAGCCAGGATCGCGAAGACTGGGCGGGGTTCCCGGAGGAAGAGCGCTTTCAACGAATGTACGGGCTCTCCTCGTTCTTCATCGGCGAGCAGAAAGTCGCCGAGGAGTTGGGGCCGATCATGCGTGCCGCGCCCACCGAGGACCAGAAAATCTTTCTCTGCACGCAGATCGCCGACGAGGCCCGCCACGTGCGCTTCTTTGAGCGCTTCTACCGCGAGGTAGGCGTGCTCGAGGCCGACGGGCTCACGCAGATGCTCGAGCAGACCTCCGAGCACCTCAACGACAACTTCGGCCGCCTCTTCGATGAGATGTTGAAGAAGCGCACCGATCGCCTCTCTGCCGAGCCGGAGGACACCGAGGCCCTGGTCGAGGCGGTGACTCTCTACCACATGGTGATCGAGGGGATGCTGGCGCTTACCGGCCAGCACTTCATCATGGACTTCAACGAACGCGAAGGGACGCTTCCGGGCTTCGTCGAGGGCTTCCAGAACGTTGCCCGCGACGAGCATCGTCATGTTGCTTTCGGCTCCGTTTTCCTGCGCGAGAAGGCCCACGAGGACGATCGCTACAAGCAGGCGATCCAGCGCACCTTGGAGGAATCATTGCCGGCCGCCGAGGGAGTGCTTTCGCCCCCTTGGGCGCCTGAAGACGAGGACTACGAAGTGTTCGGCTTCTCAATCGCCGACACCCGCGCCTTCGCGGCGAAATGCCTGATGCGCCGTCTCAAAGTGATCGGCCTGGGCTAAGCCCCAGCTCGACGCTATTCGGCTGCGGGCGGAGGCGTTTCGCCGGGGGGTTCGCTTGGCGGCGTTGATTCCGCGGGAGGCGCGCTTTCAGCCGGGGGGGCGCTGGATTCAGCTGGAGGCGCGTTTTCGGCCGGCGGGGGGGTTCCACCGCCGACGGTAACGACGACGGTTTCGCTACCCGCTGGGGCGCCGGCCGTGGTGGTCGGTGATTTCGCCGCGGTGATGTTCGGCGCTGAGGTTTTGGTCTGGGCGGTCGTTTCGTCGGCAATTGCGACCGTGTTCGACTGGTCGGCTGCTTCCGTACCGCCGGCTTCAGTTGCGGGTGCCGCAGCTGAATCTGCGGGAGCTGGCTGCGGCTCAGCTGCCGGCGGTGGAGGAGCGGGTACCGCCACTTGTTCCACAGTTTGTGGTTTGGTCGGCACGACGATCTGGTGCTTAGCGACTATCGGGCCGCGCTTCGCAGCGGAGATCTGGGCGGGGGCGCTGGTCCGCGGGGTCGGCGTCGTATCGGCCTTCTGCTGGACCTCGACTGCACCAGCGGTGAGCACGGCAGCGGTGACGACTCCGGCCACGGCCTTGGTCCCGATCGCCCCGCCGACCGCGCCAATTCCTCCGGCCGCGCCGCTGCCACTGAGCGCTGCACCGACGCTGCTGACTGCACCGGCGCCGGTGGCCGTTGCGGCTGCGCCCGCGCCTGCGCTGGCTGCGCCGGCACCGCCCGTCGCGCTTGCGCCGGCAGTCGCACCGCCGCTTGCCCCTCCGAAGCCGAGCTTGGAGGCGATGAAGCCCTTAAGTGCGACCAGGGCGCCGGCCGGGAAGAGCGCCGCCATCACCTTGTCATTAGAGCGGACCTGTGAGCGGAAGTCGGAGCATTCCTCGCAGTCGCGAACGTGACGGCGAACGGGACCCGAGACCTTGCGCAGGCCCTCGGCGGCCTCGGCCAGCTCCAGCCGCACCTCGCCGCAAGTCAGCTGGCGGGCCTGGCTCGCCTCGGCGAGGGAGATTCGGGCTCGCACCAGCAGCGACTTGACCGATGGCACGCTGGTCTCCATCGCGGCGGCGATTTCCTCATAAGACATTGCGTCCATCTCGCGCAGCAGAAGAGCGGTGCGCTGCGTCTCGGGCAACTTGCCGACGTCGGTCAGCAGCTGGCGAAACTCCTCGCGATTGCTGACCTTCTCAGCCGTCGTGGCAGCCTCGACGACCGGCACCATGTCCATCGATTCCTGCGCGTCCGCGGTCGGTTTGCGCAGGTGATTGAGGCTACGGTTGCGGGCGATCCGGTAGAGCCACGGACGGAGATTGATCTCGCGCTCGTCGGCGAGCATTGCCCGGTAGGCATTGACGAAGACCTCCTGGAGCACGTCCTCGGCGTCCTCGGTGGAGCCAAGCATCTGCCGGCAGAATCCCAGCAGGCGACCTTGGTAGCGATCGACGATCGTCTCGAAGGCTCCAGCGTTGCCGCTGCGGGCCATGGCGATCAGCTTCTCGTCTCCCTGCAGCTTCAACAGCGGGGAGCGGCGGGCTAGGAGTCCGCGTTGACTGGCGTGGGTTAGAGCCGATGCCTCCAAAATTCACTCTCCAGGGAAGACTTCGTGGATGGCCTTGTCTTCCTAAGTAGGGACACCGTAGCAACGAGATAGTTGCGGTCCGTACAAATCTTTATTGGCTCTTTAGACGTGAAGAAATGCCCGGGGCGGGACTCGAACCCGCAAGCCCCCTGAGGGGCAGCGCATTTTAAGTGCGCCGCTTTTGCCAGTTTCGCCACCCGGGCGCCAGCGATGGTACCCCCGTCGATAGGCTCGTTGAATGGCCGTGCATGGGGGGCGACTCGTGGCGAAGGCCCTGAAGTCCAGGGGAGTTAGCCATCTCTTCACGCTTTCAGGCGGTCATCTGTTCTCTATATATGACGGCTGCAAAGCCGAGGGAATCGAGATCGTCGATGTTCGGCACGAGCAGTCGGCTGCATTTGCGGCGGAGGGGTTCGCTAAGGCGACCCGGCGGGTTGGGGTGGCGGCGCTTACCGCTGGGCCGGGGGTAACCAACGGCATCAGCGCGGTCGCCGGCGCCCAGGCCAACTGCTCGCCGATTTGCATTCTCGGCGGGCGGGCGCCTGAGCTGCGCTGGGGCTCGGGCTCACTGCAGGAGATCGATCATTTGCCTTTCATCGAGCCGCTGGTCAAATCGGCGGAGACGGTAAAGGACACGGGCGCGATTGCGGCGCGGACCGCAGCGGCGCTCGACCTGGCCATAAGCGCGCCCTTCGGGCCGACCTTCCTCGACTATCCGCTTGACGTCGTCTTCAGCGAGGCCGAGGCCGAGATTCCGGCCCTTGTCAGTCCCGAGCCGCAGCCAGCGGCTGGAGTGGAGGAAGCGGTGGCCCTGCTGGACGGTGCCGAGCGGCCGGCGATCATGGCTGGATCCGGCCTCTACTGGGGTCATGGCGAGGTGGAGCTGCAGGCGCTGGCCGAGGCAGTCGGGATTCCGGTCTTCCTCAACGGGCTGGGTCGTGGTTGTCTCGCCGCCGATCACGAGCTTGCCTTCAGCCGAGCTCGGGGCGCCGGCTTGAAGGGTGCCGATGTGGCGTTTGTCGTCGGAGTCCCGATCGACTTCCGGCTCGGCTTTGGCGAAAGCTTCGGTGAAGACACCAAGCTGATTCGGCTCGACGCGGCCGCCAACGCGCTGACCGCCAACCGTGTCCCAGAGGTCGATCTGGTCGGCGATGTCGCTGCGACTTTGACTGCCATCCGTGAGTCGGTCGGCGGCACGCGTGGGCGCACCGACGCCTGGATTGAGCAGTTGCGCGGGGTTGAGGCGGAGAAGCGGGCCGCTGAGCAGGAGGAGCTGAACGACGGACGTTCGCCGCTGCACCCGGTCCGGGTCTATAAGGAGTTGGGGGAAGTGCTCGATCGCGATGCGATCGTGATCGGCGACGGCGGCGACTTCGTCTCCTACGCGGGCCGCTTTATCGAGACCTTCGAACCGGGTTGTTGGATGGACCCGGGACCGTTCGGCTGTCTAGGTGCCGGACCGGGTCAGGCGATCGGCGCCAAGTTGGCCCATCCGGAGCGGCAGGTCTGCCTTTTGCTCGGTGATGGAGCTTTCGGCTTCGCTGGCATGGAGTTCGACACTTTGGCGCGTCACGGCCTGCCTGTGGTCGGTGTGATCGGCAACAACGGCATCTGGGCACTCGAGCATCACCCAATGAAATTCCTCTATGGGTACTCGGTTGCCGCCGAGCTGCGTCCGGAAACGCCCTACGAGAAAGTGGTTGAAGCATTGGGCTGCGATGGGGTCCTTATTAGCGATCCGGCCGAGCTGCGGCCGGCGCTTGAGCGGGCTTTTGAGTCGGGTCGGCCGACCTTGGTCAATGTCATTACCGACCCCGAGGTTGTCTACCCACGCAAGTCAAATTTGGCTTGAGAAAGCCAAAAACTGGCTAGCTGGCCAGGTCGGCCAAAGCATGCCCAAACGAGAATCGACCGCCATTGCTGGCGGCCGATTCAAGTTGGCCCCTCAGGACGGGCAGGGGTACGTCTTCAGGGACCAGTTCTTATTCGATGGGCCCAGACGGCGGGAGGCGCCATGATGCGGCAATCGTCCGAACCCTATGACCGGTTCTGTGATGGAGACTCCTCGTCCTCACCTCTTCCCCGATGTGACGAGTATGCGCTCGCCTATCCGAAATGTCTAGGAGCCGCTTTTGCGTCTACCAACAACTTGGTAGATAAACTTTACCAAGTTTTGGGGCTTCGACCGGGATGTTTACCCAACTGGACGGGTGCCGAAAACTCGTCTGTACACCGGGTCCCACGGGTTTTGCCCGTTCGTGTTCATACGCGGTTATTCGCGCTCTGACGCGGTCTCGAGCGCCACTCCGTAGAGGATGTCGTGCTCGGAAGCCTGGATCTGATCGAGGCCGAAGGCGCGCATGGCCTCGATCAAGATCACGCAACCGGCGATGATCGTCGGCGCCCGGTCGGGATGGAGGCCGGGGATCGCCGCCCGCTCGACGAGCGGCGCGGAGGCAAATCGCGAGAGTTGGTGCTGGATCTTCTCCAGCGAGAGGATGTGGCCGTGCACGCGGCTCGGGTCATAAGGCTCGAGGCCGAGCTCGACTGCGGCAAGGGAGGTGGGGGTTCCGGCGACCGCGATTCCTGCTGAGGCCGCGGTCTCCTCGCGGCCGGCGGAGGCCTTGGCGATCAGCATCCGGATGTCCCCCGCCAGCGCCTCGAGCTCGACCGCGGTGGGCGGATCGCCGCTGATGTGGCGCTCGGTGTGGCGAACGACGCCAGCCTGTAGCGAAGTGTGGAAGTCGATCTCGGTTCCGGTGCCGACGATCATCTCGGTCGATCCGCCGCCAATGTCGATTACCAGCGTGGCTGTCTCGGGCGGATGTTCGGCGGTGGCGCCGCGGTAGGTAAGGCGCGCCTCCTCCTCGCCGTCGAGGACGCGCGCCGAGAGGGCGAAGCGCTCGCGCAGCTCGGCGACGAAGGCGCTGCCGTTGGAGGCATCACGCACGGCGCTGGTAGCGATCGCCGCGATCCGCTCGACGCCGCTTTCGCGGCAGATCTCCACGTAGTCGCCGATCGCGGCGCAGGCTGCCTCGATCGCCTCATCGGCGAGTTGCCCAGAGAGGTCGACGCCGCGACCGAGCCGGGTGACCCGGCTCTGCCGTTCGGCTACGGCAACGCCGCCGTCGACGTCGGCGATCAGCAGCCGGGTCGAATTGCTGCCGACGTCGATCACCGCGACCCGTTGAGAGTTCTCAGCCATGTGGGCCGGGCACTCTAAAGCGAGCCCGCCCATCGCACGTTGCCCAACCCCCGTTTAGCAAGCCCCCATGCGACCGCCCACACTCCTCGCTCCCACTAGCCCACCGTTGCTAGCATTGACAATCCGCCGCGGGGTGGAGCAGCCAGGTAGCTCGTCGGGCTCATAACCCGAAGGTCGCAGGTTCGAATCCTGCCCCCGCTATTAGCAAGGTCACACCAAAACCCCCTGCAAAAGGGGGTTTTTTGTTGGCGTCGCGGGTTCAAAACCCCCCTCTGCCAAAAAGGCTGAAATCGCTAAATTCCCTGCAAATCTGCACTTTTACTACATTTTCCCCCTACGCTATGAACCCGCGACGGGGATCCTCGAGAAGCTTTCCACGAGGCTCTCGGGATCGGCGTAGGTGCTCAGCGTTTCGGACTCGGCTTCTCCTGGCCCCCTTTCGAGTTGCGCTCTAAGGCGAGGCGGCGTATCAGTCCGCCGACAGCCTTGAATTGACGCGCACGGAGCTCCTCGTATCCAGGTTCCCCGGGCGATACAGCTTGGACGGTGTGGACGACCTTCAGGTCGCCGCCTTGGGCTTTGCTCTTTCCCTCGTTGCTCGCACGGGCCATTGGACTCTCGACTCCCCCAAGCCCGCCCCGGCGCGTATGAAGACGGCCGATTGGAGCGAGCAGGCGGTGGGGGCCGCCCTGGGTCAGCCCCATGTCCATGACGACGACGCGCGAGGAGGGGCGTAGGCACTCCCATGCCCGCGCCAACGCCGGGCGTGGTTCGGGCAGGGCCGAGTAGCTGAGGCTGAACAGCACCCCGTCAACGTCGCGATCGACCTCGAGCTGAGTGGCGTCTTGGTGGAGGAGCTGGACATTCGACCAGCCGCGCCGCTCGATCAGCTTGCGGGCCTCGGCAAGCATTCCCGGAGAGGCATCGACGCCGATCACGGTTCCGCTCGGGCCAACGGCCTCGACCAGGTAGGGGAAGTTCCGCCCGGTACCGGCCCCGATCTCCAGAACGGTGTTGCCGGGCTTCAACCGAGTGCGGTCACGGCCTTGCGGCGGGCCGGCGGAAAGATCAGGTACAGCGGCTCGAGCGTGCTATAGAAGCGGGCTATGCGGTCGTAGCGCCGGGTGTTGGCGTTTTGGGACCTACGGGTCGGGTGGCTTTCGGGGAGGGTGTCCACGGAGGGAACTTAGTCAATGGTGGTGGGCGCGCCCGCGCACAGTTCGCCACGAGTCCAGGGTGATCTTGAGAATGACCGCCGTGATCGCGAGGCCGATCAGCGGGTCGGCTATCGGTAGGCCGAGCGCGACAACCGCCGCGGTGGCGACCACGGCAAGGCTGACGTAGGAGTCAGCGCGAGCGTGGTTGCCGTCGGCGATCAGGGCCGGGCTGTCGACGCGGTTGCCGGCGCGGGTGCGAATGCCCGCTGCGATCCAGTTGCCGGTGAAGCCGATCAACCCCGCGGCGGCCAGAGCGAGAAGGTGGGTAGGAGTTTGAGGATGGATCAGCCGCGAGATCGCTTCGACACCGGCAACGCAGGCAGAGACGAAGATCGTTGCCACCACGAACAGACCGGCCCAGCGCTCGGCCCGGGCCGAGCGCAGCATGAAGGCCACGCCGAGCGGAATCGCGGTGCTGGCATCGCCGAAGTGTGCGGGCCGGCGTGAGGATGGGAGTGGCTGAGCCCGTTCCCGTGGCGGTGGCGGTCGCCGTCGATCAGTTCGTAGGTGAGGGCCTGTCCGCTCATAGGAGAACCTCTCCCTTGTTTCTTCTGAGATCTAGATATGGAGGCCGCCGCAGAATCCCGGGGAACACATAGAGCCGACCGCCTCCAGGAGAGTACCTTCGGCGCTTGCCGCATAGACGGCCCGCGTGAGACCAGCACCTCCCGGCGGTGCGAGGCGCCAGAAGCGACCTCCAAATTCAACTTTAGGTACATGGTCAGCGCAAGGCCAGTTCGAGCTGCTGACCACCTGTGTGCGATCCACGAAGGCCATCAAGGGGCAACATTCCCCCTCCCGTCCTCGCATTCGCGAATGAGTTCCTCGGCGCGGGCAGCAATCGACGCGGCGTCGAAGCGCTCGTGCGCCCGGCGGGCGGCCAGATCTCCCTCGCGACGAATTCGCTCAGGGTCGCCGGCGTATTCGCGCAGCACGGCCGCCAGCGCGCCGGCATCGTTCTCCGGCGAGGCGATCTTGCCGATACCGTCTTCGATCAACCCGGCGGTACCCTCCGCCGCGGTCGAGATGCAAGGGCGCGCCGCGAGCATCCCAAGAATCACCGATGTCGGGCTGCCCTCGGTCGGGCCAGGACAGAAGACGCAGACGTCGAAGGCCGAGAAGAGCTCGTTGGCGTCGTTGCCAGGGGTTGGGAGGAAGTGGACGCGCTGCCCGAGGTCGGCCGCTCGCCGCCGCAGGTCAGGTTCGTTATCCCCGTTGCCGGCGAGAATCAGTTGGGTTTCCGAATCGAGTTGCGCCAACGCGTCGATCAGCACGTCGAGCCGTTTCTTCGGGTGAAAGCGCGAGGTGCAGCCGATGACGAAGGCCTCAGCGTCGATCTTCAGTTCCTCTCTGATCCGCTTGCGGCCGCCGGCGCTGAAGCCGAGCTTCGTCGTGCGCAGCGCATTCGGCAAGACGGCGATCCGAGCCGGCTCGACCCCGACATCAATGATCGAATGCCGGGTGTTCTCAGATATGGCCAGCACCGCTGCCACTTGCCGGGACGCCGCAACGTAGAGCAGCCGCCCGGGACCTCGCCTCATCTGGCGAGGGACCGGCCCCCACTCAGCCCAGACGATCCGCGGTCGAAGCCCGGTTGGAAGCCCTCTTGCCAGCAGTTGCTCCTTCTTGTAATGGAGCAGCAGCAGGTCGTAGGGCGGCTCCTGCTCCAGCGCTTGACGCAGTCGGCGTCGCAGCAGGGGCCAACGGCCCATCAGCGAGGGCCACGCGCGCTTGGAAAGCTTTGGGCCGAGATCCAGGCGGCGAACCGTGACCCGGGTGTCACGGCCGATTCCCTCCCAGTCGCTGAGCATCACGGCTTCGTGGCCACGCTCTATCAGTGCGTCGAGCAGCTCGACCGCTGCGAACTCGGCGCCACCGCGCTGCGCTCCGGTCATCACCGAGACGATCCTCACCGTGGCGCTGACCCCCTTGCGAGCGCCCTACTCGCAGCAGAGGATTGCTCCGGACGAAGCCCGGGAGTGTCGCCGCCTGCCCGCCCGAGCCAGCGTAGGCCGAGGAGCAGGGCGGCGGGGATGACGAGGGCGCCGCTCACCGCCAGGAACCAGATCTGGGCCGCGTCGCTTCCGGCCTCGATCGTGTGCCCGATCGCCAGCAGCCAGAAGACCGCCGTTAGCCGGTGGAGTCGCCGCCAGCGGGCGGCGCCGATGCGGTCGCGGAGGTAGTAGGTGAGGCCGAGGACCGCCAGGCCGTAGCCGGCGATGATCCCGAGCCCGGTCCAGAGCGGTCGGTAGGCGCTCACGAAGGGAACGGCGATTCCGCTCAGGCCGGGGTTGAGATAACTGTCGCCGAGCAGCGCGACTCCGTGCAGCGCGATCATCGCCAGAGTGGTGAGCGAGAGAGCCTCGTGGATCGCGCGCAGGTCCCGCTTGTTCGAGCCCCTCCGTTTCGAGCTCATCATCAAACTGACCGCGACGCTGGCGCTGGCCAGGAGCAGAGCGGCTCCGCCGGCGGCCCGGCTGGTGATCCAGAACAGGTGTGGTGCGACGTTCACGATGCCACCGCCAACTGCCCCAGGGACCGCTCGGCGGCAACCATGTCGACGCTCCCGTCGTCGCGGATGACGGCGCCGCCGTGCGGCAGCCACTCGGCGGCGTGCTCGGGCCCTGAGAGCAGCGCCGCCTTCGCGTAGACCTCGGCTAGCAAGGCCGAGGAGGCGAGGGCGGTCGCCTGGACGACGCCGGTGAAGGCCGGCTCACCGCTGCAGGGGTCGAGGATGTGGTGGGCGACGCCGCCGTCGGTGCCGACCCAGCAGCGCCGGCCGATGCCGCTCGTCGCCACGGCGCCGTCGCGCAGCTTCAGCTCATGCACAGGGTCACCGCCGAACGGGTCCTCGACCCGCACCGTGCGCTCCCCGCCGGCGCTGCCGCCGATGCGGATGTCGCCGCAGCAGTCGACCGCGTAGGTCCGGTGCTTGCGCAGGGCGTCGCCGACGAGGTCGGCGACCAGGCCCTTGGCGATGCCGCCGCTGTCGATCCGCACCCCTGGCGGCCGGACGATCGTGCCGCGGCCTTCGTCGATGCCGATCGAGCGCCAGAGCCGGGACGGGTGCGGCTGGGCCGGCGCTCGCTGCGGGCGCCTGGAGAGCGCCTCAGCGAGGGAGAACGGCCCAGGTCCTTTCAGCGAGTGCCGGTAGCCGGCGCGCTCGAGGTTGCCGAGCAGGGTCGCGTCGACGAGGCCGCCGCTGCGCGAGCCGGCTGTTGCCACCGCCGCGGCGAGCCGGCGCAGCAGCAGGGTGGCCGGCACCTCGTCACGGGGATCGCGGTTGAGGCGGGCCAGCTCGCTCTCCTCCCGAAACCGCGAGAGCCGACGGTGGGCGTCGAGAAGCTGCGACCTTGCCTCATCCGCGGCCTCCTCGCCGCTCGCGGTGCTGGTGCCGCGGACATGGATCGTCGCGGTGCCACCGAAGCATTCGAAGCTGCGGTGCGCTTCGCTGCTCACGATTGGCTGGTCGTGACCGGGGCGGGTTCAGGTTCGACGAATTCCGGTTCCGGTTCGGCTTCGATGAATTCTTCTTCGACCGGTTCGACTTTGGGTTCGACCCGATCGGCGCCGCCACTTCGCTGGGCGACCTTCGAGGACGTGTCGCCGAGGACCGGATCGTGGCCGGTCGCCATCTGTACGAAGACGATCCCCCACAGTAGTGCAAAGCAGACCAGCGAGATCGCGACGACGCGGCCTCGCAGTTCCCCAGCCTTCTCGCGCTGGGCTCGGAGGCGCCGCTGGGCCTCGCGCTTTCGTTCCCGCATTTCGAACGGATCCACGGTCACACCTTCGTCGGGGTGCGAAAACCGCCCCTAAACGGACGCTGAGAATGCTCTTAGCATTAGAACCACGGGCCGGCGGCGGAATAGGTGAGCAGCGCCAGCGCGGTGCCGGCGAGGATCGCCAGCCCGAGTGCCATCGTGCGACCCCCGGCGCCGGCCAGCCGGGCCTCGGGCGGCCCGCTGCGCCGCCAGTCGGGGAGCACCAGGGCCGGGACCTCGAGCAGGTGCCCGAGAACGTGCAGCGTCATCAGCGCCACCCAGGCGATGAAGCTCAGCTTGTGGGCGAAGATCAGGGTGTTGCTCGGCGGCCCCGCGACCAGCAGGGCGACGCCGGTGCCGAACAGGGCCAGGGTGGTGAGGACGACGCCCGGCGCGAGCATCCGCAGAGCGAGGTTCGGAGGGCCCTTGCGGACGTAGGGCGGACTGCCGGTGTAGAAGCGGGCGAAGCGGTAGCCGGTGCTGGCGAGCTTCAGCAACACTGGCCCGATCAGCAGCATGCCGATGAAGATGTGCGGGCCCAGCAATGGACCAATGAAGGGGATCGTCGCTCCCTCGGCGGCGAGTAGCACCAGCAGGGCCGCAGCGGCGGCACCGGTCAGTCGAGCGTTGCCGGTGACCCCCGGGCTCCTCTGCGCATCGTTGGACTGATACACGGGGGGCATGCTGAGCCCGCCTGCTTGAGAGCGCCTAAGCGTTGGCTGAGAGATCTCTCATCGTTGGCGCTGGACGGGAAGCTCAAAGGAGACCCGGGCTCCGCCCAGGGGCGAGTCATCGACCCAGATCCGGCCGCCGTGCAGCTCGACGATCGAGCGGGCGATGCCGAGGCCCAGGCCGCTGCCCCCGGAGGTGCGGTCGCGCGAGGGCTCGCTGCGGTGGAAGCGATCGAAGACGCGCTCGCGCTGCTGGGGCGGGATGCCCGGCCCGTCGTCGTCAACCGACACCACCAGGCCGGCACCGTCGGCCCGCGCCGAGAGGGCGACCCGCCCACCCGGCCCGGCGTGGCGGCGGGCGTTGCTGAGCAGGTTGCGGACGACCTGGGCGATCAGGTCGGGGTCGATGCGGGCCGCGCCGTCTGGCAGTTCGCCTACCTCGGCGATCCTCTCGTGCGCGCCGTCGGCGAGCCCGCTGAGGAAGGGGCCGACTTGCACCTCGTGCAGCGCCGGGGCCACGCCCTCGTCGAGCTGGGCGAGGGCGAGGAGGTCGTCGACGAGGCGCTCCACCCGCCGCATCTCCGTCAGCGTCATCGCCTCGACGCGATGTATCTCGGCGGCGCTGGGGCTCTCGCTGCGGGCCAGCACTTCCAGCTGTCCGCGGATCGCGGTGAGCGGGCTGCGCAGCTCGTGGGAAGCGTCGGAGACAAACTGGCGCTGCTGCGCGAAGGCCCGGTCGAGGCGGTCGAGCATGTGGTTGAACGCCTCCACGAGCGTGCGCAGCTCCGCCGCTGCCGCCGGGCTCGGATCGAGACGGGGGGTGAGGTCGCCGGCATCGACCTCTGCCGCAGTGGCTGCGAAGCGGCGCAGCGGCGAGGCGGTTCGTGCCGCCAACAGGTAGCCGGCGAGCAGGGCCGCCGCCAGGCTCGCCCCGCCGATCACGAGGAAGGTTTTCTCGACGTTGGACTGGGCATCCTCGATCGGTGCGATCGAGGAGCCCTCGTCCGACTCGTTCGTCGACGCCCCGGGCTTGCCCGACTCACGAGCCTCCTCGCGCTTGATCAACGCCGACTCGTTCGACATCTGCGCCCGCACGGCGACGAAGACGACGGCGAAGGCGAGGACGACGATCGTCCCGATCGAGAGCGCCAGGCGGCCACGCAGCCCCAGCCTTCTCCAGGCGGAGCTCATCGGCTCTCGCTCAATCGGTACCCGACCGAGCGCACGGTCTCGATCGGCAGCGGCGAGCCGGGCCGACCCAGCTTGCGGCGCAGGTAACCGACGTAGACCTGGACCACGTTTGTACCGGGATCGTGAGCGTAGTCCCAGACCGTGGAAAGGATCTCCTCGCGGCTGCAGACGCGGCCGGCATGGCGCATCAGGTATGCGAGCAGCTCCAACTCACGGTCGGGGAGCCGGACCACGTGACCATCTCGAGTCGCCTCCCGAGTGACCAGATTCAGTCGAATCCCGCCTGCCTCCAGAGTGGTTTCCGAGCCGTCACCGGACTCGCGCAGCCGGGCGCGGATGCGAGCCAGGAGCTCGTCGAACGCGAACGGCTTGGTGATGTAGTCGGTGGCTCCGAGGTCAAGCCCTTCAACCCTGTCGGCGATCTCGGCCTTTGCGGTGAGGAGGATCACCGGCAATGCCGGTTTCGAGCGCCTGATCGTGGCCAGCACCTCGATCCCGTCGCGGCCGGGGAGCATCCGGTCGAGCACGACGAGGTCCGTCCCAGGAGATTGCGCGAGCCGTTCGCCGGCGGGGCCATCGGTCGCGACCGTCACGTCGTAGCCCTCCGCCTTGAGGCCCCTAGCGAGGAAGTCGGCGATCCCCGCTTCGTCCTCGACGACCAGGATCTCCATGCAGCGATGCTACGCCACGACTCGTGGATCGGATGGGGCCGGAGACGAGCAGACACCGACCACAGCTGCTCACGCAGATAGCTTCAGCTCATGCCTGAAGTGGTGATTCTGCTCCTGGCCGCCTGCGGCACCGCGCTCGCGACCGGGCTTGGCGCGGTTCCCGTGTTTCTGCGTCCAGCCATCGCGGTGCCCTTTGCCGCCGTCGTCTTGGTGCTGGGGATTGCCCCGCTCCTCCGCGCCTCGGGACGCCGTCCTAAGCTGTCGCGATGCGGGGCCGAGGCCGGGCCTCTCGGGATGAACGGAAGAGGCGGATAGCCCTGTCCCGCTTCCTGCCCCTCCCGTCTGGGTCAGCTTGAGGCCGAGGTCGCCCTGCTGGGGCGAGCCCTTAAAGAGCAAGGCGTTCTTCCTCTGATGAGATCGATCCCCCTTGGTCCGAAAATGGCTTGATTAAGCCAAATGCCAGGTCATTGTGAGCCGGTATGTGGTCGCGGATATCCGTTCAAATCCCGCCCCCGCTATAGGAGAAAGCCCCGCAAAAGCAGGGTTTTTTTTGTGTCTAGGCCCATTTACTCACGGCCCGCGGGTACCAATCGGGTACCAATTTCGCGAAATTGGGCTCTATGAGACCGGCGGCGGCGTTCCTTCGGCGCTAGCGGCGAGCCGCTCGTCCCAGCCGCAGACGAGGCAGGCGTGTTGGAACGCCGAGCGGGCAAATTCGAGCGCGTAGGCGTGCGGGTCGGGGGCGCCGCGCACGTCGTCCCAGTCCAACACGTACTCCCCCAGGGCGCTGTCCCAGCGGGCCGCCTCCGGATCGAGGGTCACCTCGCCGAAGCCGTCGGGCGCGGGATGCGCGTAGGCGAAGAACGCCGCCTTGCCGTAGCGGCCATCGCCTGGCCACCAACCCACCTCGACCTGCTGAACGTTCCCAGCGTTGCGCATGATGAAGTCGTCTGACGGCGGCTCGACGGGGAGGCCGGAGAAGAGGCTGACGGCGAGGTCGAAGGAGCCCCACCAGGCGTTGACCGGGCTCGAGCGGCCGCGGTAGGGAGCGCGAAAGGCGGCGAGCACGAGGGCTGCCTGGGTCGCGGCGGCGAAGTAGGCGGAGACCTCGTGGGGCTCGTAGGTCGCGTGCTCGGTGTCCTCGTCCAGCGGGATGGTCCAGGTCACCTCCTGCGGCTTTGGGTCGATCTCGACCGGTCCCCCCAGGGCGCTCACCGCCGCCAGCAGCTCCCGGGTCACCTCGCCGACGGGACGGTGCGGGGTCAGCGGCAGCCGCCGAGCCCGCCCGTCGCTGTGCTCGGCGACCGCCTCATGGCTATGCAGGTCCAGGGCCACGACCAACGCCCCCGAGCCGTTCGCCGCCGGAAGCGGCGCCGTCTCCCAGCCGCGGGCGGTCAGCCGCAGTGCCGCGTGCTGGAGCTGTGGCTCAGGCGGCGCCAGCTTCGCGGCGAACTTCCCCAGCACCTGCGTATGCGCGTGAAGCGTGTCGCAGGTCTCGCTCCAGTCCTCATAGGAAACGGACGGCCACAGGTCAGTAGGCGCCATCGCTACAGAGCGCCTTCCCGCGCTTGCCGCCAGAGATCGACGCTTCCGTCGGCAGTGACGTGGCGGTCTATCTCCGCCAGCTCCTCCGCCGAAAGCGAGAGGTTGTCCAGGGCGGCGACGTTCTGCTCGAGCTGGTCCACCGAGGAAGCGCCGATCACGAGTGAGGTCACGCGCTCGTCTCGAAGCGCCCAGGCCAGCGCCAGCTGGGCAAGGGTCTGGCCGCGCCGGGACGCGATCTCGTTGAGCGCCCGCAGCCTGGTGATCATCTCCTCACTGAGCCAGGATTTGTCGAATTCGGGGTCCCGCGCGGCGCGGGAGTCCTCGGGCACGCCGTCGAGGTAGCGATCCGTGAGCAGACCCTGGGCGAGGGCGGTGAAGCCGATCACCCCGATTCCGAGCTCGGCGGCCGCGTCGAGCAGACCGTCCGTCTCGATCCAGCGGTTCAGCATCGAGTAGGACGGCTGGTGGATCAGCAGGGGGGTGCCGAGGTCACGCAGGATGGCTGCTGCCTGCCGCGTCCGCTCAGCGTCGTAGGAGGAGAGGCCGACGTAGAGCGCCTTGCCCTGGCGCACGGCCGTGTCGAGGGCGCCCATCGTCTCCTCCAGCGGCGTCGAGCCGTCCAGCCGGTGGGAGTAGAAGATGTCGACATAGTCGAGGCCCATTCGCCGCAGCGACTGGTCGAGCGAGGCGAGCAGGTACTTGCGCGAGCCACCGCCCTGGCCGTAGGGACCGGGCCACATGTCCCAGCCGGCCTTGGTCGAGATCACCAGCTCGTCGCGGTAGGGACGGAAGTCCTCTTTCATCAGGCGGCCGAAGTTGATCTCGGCCGAGCCGTAGGGGGGTCCATAGTTGTTGGCCAGGTCGTGGTAGGTGATGCCGAGGTCGAAGGCGCGCCGGGAGATCGCGCGCTGGACCTCGAAGGGGCGCTCGTCGCCGAAGTTGTGCCAGTAGCCCAGCGAGAGGACGGGGAGGTCGAGGCCGGAACGGCCCGTCCGCCGGTACCGCATCTTTCCCTCGTAGCGATCGGGAGACGCCGTGTAGGTCATCGCTGCTCCACCTCCGTCTCCTCGATCCTACGCTCCCGACAACACACTCTTTCGAATTGCTTGACCGATCAGGTCGGCCGGGCGATGATGGGAGGCACCGAGTGAACACCCATGCTGACAAGCAGAAGGTTCGCGTAGGTTTGCTCGGGGTTGGCCTGATGGGATCGGCTATGGCCCATCGCCTCCTCGATCAGGGCATCGAGGTCGTCGCCTGGAACCGCAGCCCCGAGCAGGTCACTGCTCTCGAGGAGCGTGGTGCCAGGCGCACGGATCAACCGGCCGGGGTCGTGCTCGGCGCTGATGTCGTGATCACGATGCTGCCGACGGCGCCGATCGTTCTCGACGTCGTCGAGCCGTTGCTCGCGGACTGGCCAGAGGAGACGATCTGGTTGCAGATGAGCAGCGTCGGGGCGAGCGAGGCCGATCAGCTCGTCGAGGTGGCCCGCGCACACGGCGTGACACTTGTCGACGCGCCCGTGTCCGGCAGCACCCACCCGGCGGAGGAGGGTGAGCTGACCATTCTCGCCTCCGGGCCTGACTTGGCGCGGGCGCCGGTCGAGCCGGTTTTCGAAGCGCTGGGCTCGCGCGTCCTCTGGGTCGGCGAGGCCGGGATGGGCTCGCGACTGAAGATGGCCGCCAACCACTGGATGATCGCCATGACCGCGGCTCTCGCAGAGTCGATGCACCTCTGCAAGGCGATGGAGCTGGAGCAGCAGCAGTTCGTCGAGCTGCTCGACGGCGGTCCGCTGGGCACCGCCTATGGCCTTCTGAAGCTGGAGGAGATGCGCGCCCACGACTATCCGGTCGGCTTCCCGGTGCGCCTTGCCCTGAAGGACCTGGAGCTGGTGCGGGAGGTCGAGCAGAACTCGAAAGCTCCGATGCCACTGCTGGATGCGACCTACGGGCGCTTCCGGGTGGCCAACGAGGACCATGCCGACGAGGATCTGGCCGCGGTGTACGAGGTTGAGCGGTCGGGCTAGAGCGCTATTGATGACGGAACTTGAGTCGAGCCCTAGGAATCGGTCGCATATTCCTCGTCGCTCACGTGCCTGCCCCAGGTGACCGGGCTGCCCGAGTCGTCGACCTCCTGCATCGCGAGATGGGTCATGAAGTGATTGGCCGTGGCGCCGTGCCAGTGGTTCTCATCTGGCTCGAAATAGACGCGGTCGCCGGGCCGGATGACCTCGATCGGGCCGCCCTCTCGCTGGCAGAGCCCCATGCCCTCGGTGACGAAGATCGTCTGCCCGAAGGGGTGGGTGTGCCAGGCCGTGCGAGCGCCGGGGGTGAAGTGGACGCTGGCCGCCGCTAGGCGTGAGGGCTCTGCCGCCGTTGCCACCGTGTCGATGTAGACGGCGCCGGTGAACCAGTCGCTCGGACCGACGTTGGTCTCCAATGAGTTCTTCGTGATCTTCATTCTGCGCTCCTTGGTGGTCGTGGCTGGCGTCGTGGCGGTGCGATCAGGGCGAAGGCCGGCCTCACGGTTCGACCATCACCTTCAACGCCTCACGCTGGTCCAGGGCCAGGTAGCCGTCAGGAACGCCGTCGAGGTCCACAGTGCGGTCGAAGACCCGCCCGGGTTCGATCGTGCCATCGAGGATGTCGGGAAGCAGCTCCTCGATGTAGGCGCGGACGGGGGCCGGGCCGCCGCCGATCGTGACGTTGTCGTAGAAGGAGGCTTGCCCGCCCGGCATCGTCTCGCTCTGGGGGACGCCGACGCGCCCGATCGCGCCGCCGGGGCGGGCGATTTCGATTGCCGTCTGGGTCGACTGATCCAGGCCGACGCACTCGAGGACCGAATGGGCGCCGAAGCCTTCGGTCAGCTCGCGCACCCGCTCGACCCCCTCTGCACCTCGCGCAGCGACCACGTCCGTCGCTCCGAACTCGCGCGCCAGGTCGGTGCGCTCCTCGTGGCGGCCGAGGATCACGATCTCCTCGGCGCCGAGGCGTTTGGCGGCGATGACGCCGCAGAGGCCGACCGCACCGTCGCCGACTACCGCGACCTTCTTGCCGGGTCCGACCCCAGCGACGACCGCCGCGTGGTGGCCGGTGCCGAGCACGTCTGAGAGCGTCAGGAGGGAGGGCATCAGCGCCTCGTCGGGGTCGGCCGGGAGCGCGTAGAGGGTTCCATCCGCCTGCGGAATGCGGAGCGCCTCGGCCTGGGCGCCGCCGACATCGCTGTTGCCAAAGAAGCCGCCGTGGACGCACTCGGTCTGCAAGCCGTCCTCGCAGAAGAGGCAGGTGCCGTCGGAGAAGGCAAACGGCATCACGACGAGGTCGCCGGCTTTCACCGTGCTCACCTCGGCGCCGACCTCCTCGACCACGCCGATCGCCTCGTGGCCCATCGGGCGACCGCCGTCGGTGGGCTCCATGTTCTTGTAGGGCCAAAGGTCGCTGCCGCAGATGCAGGCGCGGGTGACGCGAATCAGGGCGTCGGTCGGCTCGACCAGCCAGGCGTCGGGAACGTCCTCGATGCGGACGTCGCCGGCGCTGTGCATGACGGTGGCTCTCATGAACTCCTCTTTCTCTGACAGGTGGTTGGGAAGGGGGACCCGCTTTCCCCGCCTGCTCAGGCGCAATCTTCGCCCGCCTGGAACTGCCAGTACCCGTCAAGACAGGGACCCTCACCTTTGTGACGGCCAATATCACGCGAGCTCCGAAAGCGGCTACCAGAGCCGCCTTCGCCGTGAGATTGGGGTTGACGCCCGGTATGCTGACCTCGATGTACTGCTCGTCAATTCGACTTCTCCTCCTCCCCCCTCGGGGGGAATAACGCGTGGCGGCCGCTGAGCCGCGAGAACAGCACGGAGAGGAAGCGAAATTGCGAGCAGGAGGTAGTTGTGTCATCGATGCCGTTCCATAAGTACGCGCCCTACCCACAGGTCGAGCTGCCGGACCGGACCTGGCCGGACACGCGTATCACCGCCGCGCCGGTCTGGGCGAGCGTCGACCTCCGCGACGGCAACCAGGCGCTCGACCCGCCGATGGACACCGACCGCAAGCGACGCCTGTTCGACGTGCTGGTGAACCGCGTCGGCCTCAAGGAGGTCGAGGTCGGCTTTCCCGCTGCGGCAGAGGTGGAGTTCGAGTTCATGCGAATCCTCGCGACCGAGGAACTGATTCCCAGTGACGTGACGGTGATGGTCCTGACGCAGGCGCGCGAGGAGCTGATCCGAAAGACCTTCGAGAGCCTCGACGGGCTGCCGCGGGCGATCGTCCACCTCTACAACTCGACTTCGACCACCCAGCGGCGGGTCGTCTTCAAGCTGGATCGCGCCGGCGTTCGCGACATCGCCGTCGAGGGAGCGAAGCTCTGCCGGGAGCTGGCCGAACAGCGGCCCGACCAGGACATCCGCTTCGAGTACACGCCCGAGAGCTTCACCGCGACCGAGCCCGACTATGCGCTTGAAGTGTGCGAGGCGGTGATGGACGTCTTCGAGCCGACGCCGGAGCGCAAGCTGATCCTCAACCTCCCCGCCACGGTTGAGCTGTCGACGCCGAACCTCCACGCCGACGTGATCGAGTGGTTCTGCCGCAACGTCTCGCGCCGGGACTCGGTGATCGTCAGCCTGCATCCCCACAACGACCGCGGCACCGCGGTCGCCGCGACGGAGCTGGCCCTAATGGCCGGGGCCGAACGGGTCGAGGGCACTCTGTTCGGCAACGGTGAGCGCACCGGGAATGTCGATCTGGTCACCCTGGCGCTGAATCTGATGACCCAGGGGGTCGACCCCGAGTTGGACTTCTCGCGGATCAACGAGGTTCGCCGGGACGTCGAATTCTGCAACCGGATGCCGATCGGCGAGCGCCATCCCTATGTCGGCGACCTCGTCTACACGGCGTTCTCGGGCTCCCACCAGGACGCGATCAAGAAGGGCATGGAGGCGATGGGGGAGCTGGCGGACCCAAAAAACGCGATCTGGGACGTGCCGTATCTGCCCTTCGACCCTAAAGACGTCGGCCGCAACTACGACGAGGCCGTGCGCGTGAACTCTCAGTCGGGCAAGGGCGGCGTCGCTTACATCATGCGGGCCGAGCACGACCTCGAACTTCCCCGCCTGCTGCAGATCGAGTTCTCCCGCGTCGTCCAGCGGGAAGTCGATGCCTCCAACGCCGAAATCACCGCCGAGCAGCTGATCAAGCTGTTCCGGCGCGAGTACATGGGGCATCCCGACGCGGTGCTGGTCAATCACGCCGTCACCAGCAACGACAAGGACCACATCTCAACGCTTGAGGCGACGCTTCAGTGCAGCAGCGAGCTGGTGTCGATCGCGGGCGAGGGGAACGGCACGCTCGCCGCATTCACTCACGCGATCGAGCACCTGCTGGACGTAACGATCAAGGTCCGCGACTACCAGCAGCAGACGCTCAGCGACGGGACTGACGCGAAGGCGATCTCATATGTGAAGCTGAGTATCGGCGACGACACGGCCTGGGGAGTGGGTGAAGACACCGACACCGCGAAGGCTAATTTCGACGCGCTTCTCTCGGCGGTAACTCGTATCCCGGGAGCACTCGACCGTCTCGCCGGCCGCGCCTCCTCCGGCGCCGGGCAGAAGGCGAGCTCACCGTTGAAGCCGTAGGTGAGAAGCGATTGGCATCACTTGGCCGGGTCAGCCTGCCTAGAAGCAGGCTCTCTGCCCTGCTGGGGCAAGAAATGGGGCAAGAAGCCCCACAGATCCCAGCCGATCCCAGCCGAGCTCGATTCGGCGAAAACCGCTTTAGAACGCGCCCCACGTAGTCCAGCTGATCTCAAGGTGCGGGCTCATAGGCGGACTGTCCGTGTAGGAACCCGAAGAGCACCCAGTGGCCCCCTCGCCCAGACAATCAGCCGCCGGTCACCGTTCGGTGACCTTTCACCTCCTTCGCGCCGTTGCTGCTAACTTACAACCAAATGGTTGTAAGTAAGACCCCCAGCCGCGGCGGCGAGAAGGCCGCCGACCTGCTGTTCGGGGCGCTGGCCGATCCGACCCGCCGCGACATTTTCCGCCGCGCCCATGAGGGCCGGTTCTCGGTCTCGGCCCTGGCCCGCGAGTACCCGATCAGCGTGGCGGCGGTGCAGAAGCACGTGGCCGTGCTGGAGCGGGCCGAACTGGTGAGCAAGCACCGGGTCGGTCGCGAGTCGATCGTCTGCGCCGAGACCGACGCCCTCGCACGCGCCCACGCTGCGCTCGACCGCCTGGAGGCGGTCTGGCGCGACCGGGTCGAGCGGATGAACCAGATCCTCGAAACCGACAAAGGAGACAGCTGATGCCCGTCACCGCAGTGAACAGAGACCTCGACGCCCTGACCATGACGATCACCGCCGAGCTCGACGCCAGTGCCGACCGCGTCTGGGAGCTGTGGTCGGACCCGCGGCAGCTGGAGCGCTGGTGGGGGCCGCCGTCCCATCCGGCGACCTTCGTCGACCACGACCTCGCGCCCGGCGGGCGCACCACCTACTTCATGACCGGGCCAGAGGGCGAGAAGTTCCACGGCCGCTGGCGGGTAGAGGACGTCGAGCCACCCAACCAGCTGCGCTTCGCCGACGACGACACCGACGACGAGGGAAAGCCGAACGACGGGGGTCCGGCGGAGATGACTGTGACGATCGCCGAGGTCGACGGCACCACGACGATGTCGATCGAGTCTCGCTTCCCCGATCGCGAGGCGTTGGAGCGGGCGATCGAGATGCGGATGGAGGAGGGCATGACCGAAGCGCTCGGCCAGATCGACGTGCTCCTTGCGGGCGCCGGCGGGTAAGCGCCCGAGCAAGATGGCTGCTTCGAGTCCAGCTGCTGGGGCATCAAATGGGGCAAGAACCCCCACAGACTCCAGCCGATCCCGGCCGATCTCGATCTCGTGAAACCGCTTGAAACCGTGCCACACAGTGCCCAGCCGACTGACTGGTTCGGGCTCATAACCCGAAGGTCGCAGGTTCGAATCCTGCCCCTGCTATAGGACGAAAGCCCCGCAAATACGGGGCTTTTAGTTTTGTTGTCTTACAGACAACAGGGTGCAAAATCGGCCGTGGGGCAACGCCTGGGGCAACATGAGCTTCGAGAGAGGTCGATTTAGGCCTGGCCCGGCCTCTGCTTCTGGCGGCACTTCTCAGATTGATGCTCCGCCCGAGGGCGCAGCTTCACCGCTGAAGATCTTCGGGCACAGCCAGCGAGATCCCGCCGGTCTCCGAGCCCGCTTCGATCCGCCAGCAGAAGACCAGCTTGGCGAAGACCTTTTCCTGCAGCGTTCTCAGTGCCTCCTCGGGTCCTTCGTCTGCTCCTTGGACCTCGGGGTGCTCGGCCAGCATCTCGGCCGCACTTTGTGGATCGAAGTCCCGCAGTTCAAGCAGGAAACCGCTGTCGCGCTCGGACGTCCATTCCTCGAAGAGTGCGACAGCTGGCAGATTGACAAGCCAGAGACGCTCGTCCGGCACGCCGCTCAGTTCGAGAGTCGGCACTCCCTCGAAGAGCCCGGCGAACGCCCTGCTGTGCCCAAGTGGCACCAGCTCTGAGTCGATTGCTTCGGGTGCGCCCCAGGGCGTGAGGCCGAGCGCTTCGCGCAGACGCCAACTTCTCGGGATCAATAGAAGGCTTGCCGGATGCTCGCCTTCGCCCATCTCGTCGATCGCCCTGCGTAGCCGAGAGGCGATGTCACCCTCGAAAGGCTCCGCCTTAATCTCCTCCAGCGCTCGGACTAGCGCCTCGGACTCGCTTCGGCGAGCCTGCCGGCCGAACATCCGCGCGGTACTGGTCAGACCGAGGACGCGGGGTGGGGAGGTGAAGACGCCCTTGGAAATGAACTCGGGAATGATCGTCCTTTCTCCTTCTGGCTGCTCGTTGCGCTCCCGCAGTGCGCCCTGGTGAGCAAAGAGATCGCGCACCACTCGACTCTCGCTCACCTCTTCCAGCACCGCGTTACGGAACTCCTCGACCCGCGCAGGGTCGAGCGGCGCAGCGCGGATCTCCGCCCGCCTCTCATCTTCGGCCGCCGAGGCGGCTGCTTCCAACAACACCTTGACCCGGTCCACCCTGGAGGCCCAATCCGTGCCCTCGGGGGCCCCGGCCTCCGCCTCGGTCGGAACCTCGAAGACTGCACTCCAACGATCGGCCTCCTCGCGTAGCCGCTTCAGTGCAGCCTTGGTCTCCTGTGCGGAGTGACGCTGCCACGTCCGTGGGCGGAGCTCCAGTTCGGCGAGGTCGAAATCCGAGCGCCCGACCAGAATCAGAAGTGCGGTGAAGAGGAGTTCGCGTTCGGTGGGGATCCCGTGAACCCCCTCGCCGAACTCACCCAGGAACCAATTGGTCCAGGGCACCCCGCGCTCATCTGCCTGCTCTCGATTGACCGCGTCCTCGTGGGCATCGAGAAGGGCCTCGGGATCGGCGAACCGGCCCGCAAGGATGCGCAGGCACTCGACTCGCGAGTCTTCGCTCGCTGGCGCCGGGGGATAACTCTTTGCATAGAGCCGCGCCGCCCACATCGCCAGCCCAAGAACCAAAACCAAGCGGTAGCTCCTCAGGGCCGCAGGCGTCGTCGCACTTTCGCGGCCGGGACCATAGACGTAGCCCGCTTCGTCCTCGAAGAGTTCTGCCCATTTCGCCTCCAGATGGCGGAAGGTCTCGATGTCGCCGTCCTCGAGCGCCAGCTTCAGGATCGCGTTTATCTGTAGGTAGAGAAATCGGCCGAGTCCCATCGCCAGGGCCCGCTCTTCGGCGCTGCTTCCTGCCTCGCGGAACGGCTCCTCGATGTAAAGGTCGTATTCGAACAGGTAGCGGCTCGCCCGTTCGAGGACGAGTCCCGCGGCTCGGTTCTGATTTGGACGGTGTTCTCGACCAATCACGTACATCGCGGGGTAGAGCGAGAGCATCTCCTTGGCGACACTGAGGGCGCCTTCATCAATCGCTTCGCGGCTGATCATTCCCGGCAGATACGCAACCGCGTCGGCTCCGTCAGCGCTCTCGGTCCGCACCGCTTCGGCCAACTCGTCGCGCAAGTAGCCCGAGATCCTCTGCGCGGGTCCGAAACCGAAAAGTCCGGGAGCCGCTACCGCGCCCTCGAAAGGCACCGCGTGGCGGCGGGCGGCTCGCACAAGCTCCAGCAAGACCAGGCGGTAGAGGTCACCGAGCGGCCGCCAGTCTTCCACGCGACCCTCTCGAAGCGTCACGGTCGCCTCGCTGTGGATGCGGCCGAGTTGGTCCAGCAGCTGTCGCTCGGCCGATGCCGCACCCGAACCCTTGATCAGGATTGCTCGTTTCGCTCGCCGCTGTACCCGCTCACTGCTGTCGGCGGCGAGCGAAATCACCTCGCTCTGAGCGGTGACCCGAGCGCCGAGCCCGACCAGGAGGCTGACCGGGGCATCTATTCCCGGCGCCGCCCGGAGCGCTGCCAGCCGGGCCAGCGAACCTAGGCGCACGTCATGCACGATGCCTTCGGTCCGCGGGCGAAGCGCTACCTCGGCCTTCGGCTTGAAAAGCTCGCGTCGAACGCCAAGCTCGGGAGCGCGGTAGAGGATCGTGTCGGCGGCCTGGCCGAGGAGCTGCTGCCACATCGCCTCCGCGACGGTGAGTCGAAGCCGCCTTCGTCGCATCCGTAGGAGTTCGTCGACCTCAAGTGCCTTCACGACCTTGCTGAGGACATAGGGGACGCCAATGAGAGTTAGCGCGGAGATGAGAGTCGCCCACGCCGCTGCCCAGCCCATCGGGGCCGTGTGGCCGACTCCGAGGAGCACCAGACCGTCGATAAGAAGCGCCGCGACTCCGAGCCGGACAACAGTCAGCAGGTGGGTCTCGCCGGCGAACTCACGCAGCGAGCCACCCACCTGTCGCTGGGAGGAGGAGAAGAACGCCTCAAAGGCGAAGGCGATCATCGCTATTGAGAGTCCGAGCGCGCCGGCGACGACCTGCCACATCGTCTGCAGGAAATCTTCACTTGAGCTCTTCGCCTGGAAGATCCCGCCAAGGTGCGGCAGTGCGGTGATCGGGACAGGCAAGTAGAGCAGCGCACCGAGGAGGAGGAACGGGGCGATCTCTATCGCGAGGTGATGGCGCTCGCCGAGGTCACGGGCGATGCGGGCCCAGCGCAGGCGGGGGTGATTGCCCAGGAGGGCGTCACGTGCCATGGCCCGCAGCGAAATCTTCCTCGCCACGGGGGCAGGCTCGAGATAGAGAGTCAACGCCACCCAGAGGAAGGCGATTACGTCGGCGAAGACCACTGCCGCGAAGATCAGACCTCCGACCACCCCCGGCCTCATTTCACAGAATTTAATGGGCTGGCGCAGCCAACCGACCTTCGCCTACAACTCGTGTAGGTGAGAGACAGGCTATGCTGGTCTCTCACCTATTCGAAAGTGCAGACGTGCCGATTCTTGAAATCAAGCTGAATATCCCCGAGGGAACGACGGTCGAGATCAACGGATTGGAGGCGTTCGTTTCGTCGGACCCCGATTCGGTTGAAGACTCTGTGCGGCGATATTTCACGAAGTACTTGAGCAATAACGGCCGCAAGGTCTTCGGTGCGGCGGCGCGGATCGAAGACTTCCAAGGTCGTCCCGGCTTCACGTTTGAAGATCTAGCCTCAAACCTCAGCGTGACCTACGAGACCGTCAAGAGCTGGCATCGGACCAGTGGACGATCGGCGAAACGGTGGAAGCGAGAGACCGGCACGCAGGAGCCCATTCGCTTCGACTGGATCGCCTATGACGATGTTGCGCCCGGGGGAGGGGAGCGCACGATGTACCGGCTGCCAGAGGACGTTGCCGAGGTGATCCGTGATCTACCCGTGTTCCAGGGCTGACGCGGGAATCCGGCAGGGTCGGGAGCTACGATCTGATGCATGACGAAAGCCGAGTTGCGAGCGCAGATCGATGCAATGACCGAGGAAGAAGCGGCGGAGGTGAAGCTGATCTTCGCTCCGGATTGGCCCTCCAAGGCAACCTCGATCGAGGAGATACGGAAGCGGACGGGGACCACCCCCATGAGCCAGGAGGACTTCGACCGGCACTTCGGCGCTTTGCCCACCGACGGCGAGGGGTAGCCGTGGCGAGCCCGGGTGCGGGTCCGCGCTTCGAGGTTCGTGTAGTCGATGAGGTCGCGACCGAGGACCTCGCTCGCTGTGCGGCGGCCGCGCGAGGGTCAATCGAGCCGATGGTCGCGACTCTGCAAGAGGAGGGCGCGCCGCTCAGCTGGTTGCGTCGCTGCGAAGAGGAAGGCCAGGACGGAACCCGGCTCGGCGGTTGCGTCAAGCTCTACATTCCGCAGCCAGCGGGCCAGTGGGGCGCGGTTCTCACCGGCGACGAAGAGGCCGGCAAGCCGGCCTTGGTGCTGATCGCGGTGGGCGAGCGACATCCTGTCCAGCCTTGGAAGCCGAGCGTCTACGAGATCGCCCATCGCCGCCTCCATCGGTAGTCGTCTTGGGGCAACAAATGGGGCAACATGCCTCACAGATTCCAGCCGATCTCCACGTAGTTCGGTCTCGCGAATTCGGCTTGAAACCTAGCTCCACGTAGTCCAGCCGATTCAACGGATCAATCTCATAACCCGAAGGTCGCAGGTTCGAATCCTCCCCCCGCTATAGGAAAAAGCCCCGAACCGGGGCTTTTTTGTGCTTCGGGCGCTCGCCGCGATCATCCGCGGGTACTAAGTGGGTACTAATGTCGACCTTCGGGTCGACAACCCGGAGCGCGCGGCCTTTCGATTCGCCGTTAGCTTTTGAGGCTTGCAGAGGAGGCAGCCGCTGCGGCGGTGCTTGGGTCGTTTGCGCTTGTGGTACGCCATGGGTCCAGGCTAGCGTGAGTCGGGTTCGTGTACGTCGTGTGCCCTTGCGTGTACCCTTGAGCTATGGCCAAGCGCAATCGCCGCATCAACGTCACCCTCGAGCCCGACTACGCACGGAAGCTGACGAGCCTGGCAGAGCGCACGCATGTTCAGGAGGGGACGTTGGCTCGCTCGCTTCTTTCTAGCGCGCTCGACGAAGCCGATCCGGATGCTTCGCGGATCACTGAAATCCTCGACGGGATTCCTGGCGCCTGGGAGCGGGCACAGGAGTCGATCGAGCAGGCTCGCCGCGGCGAGACCGTGCCGCTCTCCGAGCTCTAGTCGATGCCGGCTATCGAGGTCACGCGCCAGGTGCGTGATGAGCTTCGCAGTCTGATCGAGACCCGCCAGCTCCCGGCCGACACGCGCGAACGGGTCTCGCGCACGTTGCTCACGCTGGAAGAGTTCCCGCGCGCCGGCAAACAGCTATCTGGCGTCTGGCGAGATTGCCGGGCGCTGATCGGTCCGTGGGGCTGGCTGATCGTCGTCTACATGTACATCGAGGTCGAGGATCGAGTCATCGTCATTGCCTTCCACGACGCGCGGACGTCCGATGCCGCGATCGCTCGCGTTTGACGCCGTTCGGTCTTCGCGGGCGGGTACTAAGTGGGTACTAATTGTGGGCGGGCTCGGTTGGTGATCGACGCTCAAGAATTGCCTTGACGGCCGCGACCAAAAGCGCGAAATATGCGACTGCGCCGACGACTCCGCCGACCATTTGAACCGAGCGTGGAGCATCGGGTGAGGGCGCCGAGAGTGCCTCGCCGAGCGAGCCGACGGTCATTACCCCTAGCATCGGAATCATCCCGACGGTGGCGGCAAGGCCAAGTCGGTCGTCTCTTTCGATCAGGAGTGCCGAGGCTCCGAAGAGGAGAAGAAGCGGTAGAGGTGGCGCGAGAAGGGTTCCCATGTAGAGGAATTCCTGCGGCACCCGGTTGGGGTTCCCTTGGCTCGTAAATTGGTAGGGCCATCCAGCGAAGATCGATACGGCAGCTCCGATGCACGCGAACACGAACACGGCGACGGCCGAGCGCCGCAGGGTCACGGACCGTCCATGTTGCCCCGGAACCGCGCGAGCCCGTCCCATAGGAGCGCGGTCGCGATAGCAACCAGGTCTGCACGGGCGATCTCCCGATGCCCCCACCACCAGGCAGCCAGGCCGTCAAGGCTCGACTTGATCATCTCGGCGACCACGGCAGTTGCCACGGACTCCGACAGATCGTCTCGAGGACGATCGCCAGGCGCTTTTGTGGCCAGCACCGCCGCGATCGCTTTTGAAGCGCCCGCCTGCACCCGGGCGTGTACGGCTCCCATCTCCGTGTCTCCCGGGGGGTCGCGGAACATCAACCTCCAGACAAACGGGTCGTCTTCGATTGCCCGCAGGAAAGCGTCGATTCTGTGGTGCAGCTCGGTGCGCAAGTCGGAATCGATAGGCATGTGAATGGTTTCCCCGATCAATGCTTGACCATGTCGTTCGAGCAGCGCCACGTAAAGCTCCTGTTTCGAGCTGTAGTAGTCGTAGAGCACTGACGCAACAACCCCGGCGGCATGCGCGATCTCCTGCATGGTCGCGGCCTCGTAGCCGCGCTCGGCGAAGACCTTCGTTGCTGCCTTCTCGATCAGCGCGCGCCGTTCCGCCGGGTCCAGACGCCGTCGGCCCGCTTCCTGACTCTCATCCTTGATTTTGGTTCTCGACATACCGAATCTCAGTTCGGTAGTCTAGCCACCCTTACCGAACTGAAATTCGGTTAGGTGCTCATGGATCGTCGAATGAAAGAGCTGCTGGAGAGCGAGGCCGCGATGCGCCTCGGTCTCCTGGTCTTTGGCCTGAGCTCGTTGATGCTGGGCCTGCTCATGGTGGCCGCCCCTGGGGTCTTCTTCACGCTCGTAGGGCCATATGGCGTGCGCAATGACCATTTCATCCATGACACCGCCAGCTTCCAGATCGCCCTCGCGATACTGCTGCTGGTCGCGGTTCGCTGTCGCTCCTGGCGTGTCCCCGCATTGGTCGCCAACGCGATCCAGTCGGGCCTGCACACGATTAGTCATTTGCTCGACATCGGAGACGCGACACCTAGCTGGCTTGGCTACTTCGACTTCGTCGCACTCGCCGCGGGTACCAGCGTCCTCGTCTTGTTGGCGGTTTACGCTGACCGGGCGCAGCAGGGGCTCCGATGAGGGTTCTCGTCGCCGGTGCCACCAGCGTCTTCGGCTTGCCTCTGACGGAAGCGCTCCAAGGCGCCGGCCATGAGGTTTGTGGCCTGACTCGCTCGCAAGCGCGGGCCGAGGAGATCGAACGGCGTGGCGCCGCCCCGGTCATCGCCGACGTCTTCGATCGCGATCGGCTGAGTTCGGTGCTCGCGGCCGCCGAGCCAGAAGCGGTGATCTCGCTCTTGATCACGCTGCCGAAGAACGGCCCCCTGCGTCCCTCGCAAGTTCATCCCAATCTACGGCTCTGGGCAGAAGGCGTTCCGAACCTGATCGCTGCCGCTCAGCGCGCCGGAACCCGGCGTTTCCTTGCCGAGTCCTTCGTCTTTGCTTATGGCTATGGCCAGTATGGGCCCGAGCTGCTTACTGAGGGGGATGAACCGACGGGGGGCGCGGTCATCCGCGGCCAAGCGGAGATTCTCAAGGGGCTGCGCGAAATGGAGCGTTCGGTCCTCGACGCTAAGGGGATGGAAGGGATCGTTCTCCGCTACGGAGGTCGCCATGGCGCGGACATGCCGATGACCGGGACGATGGCCAAAGCGCTGCGTTTAGGTGTACCCGTGCTTCCTGGAGGGGGCCACGCGTTGCTGCCCTTCATCGAGATCGACGATTCGGCTCGTGCGACCGTTGCCGCCTTGAGACTTGGTGTGGGGGGAGAGATCTACAACGTTGTCGATGATCGTCCCTCGGAGGTGCGCGAGTACGGGACGGCACTCGCCACGGCCATCGGAGCGCGAGCGCCACGATCGGTGCCGCTGGCGCTCGTCAAGGTCTTCGCTCCGTACATGGCCTGCGTGCTCAACCACACCCGCCTTCCCGTGTCTAACGAGAAGGCTAAGCGTGAGCTGGGTTGGCAGCCCCGCTATCCATCCGCTGCGGATGCGGTTCGTGCCTACTGGAGCTAGCTTGCCGATGGCTAATCGTGGCAAGCCGGAGTTCTACTTCCCACCGGGCGAGTCGATGGCTCGGCGAGTCCACGAAGAGCGCGCTGTGGGAGTTCTCTACGGGCAGCGTGCATTGCTGGTCGGGGCATTGGAACCCTTGACCTACACGGGAACCATGCTGAACACGCGATCAGACAAGTTGCCTTTCCTGCGTCTCGCGCGTACAGCCAAGATCCAGGAGACGGTCTTGCTTGGTACCCGCGAGGAAGCAGATCAAGCTCTCGCTTCTGTTCACAAGCTGCACGAGCGCGTCGAGGGCTCCCTGCCGTGGGCAGCTGGTCGGCATCCGTCGGGAACGCGCTACGCGGCGCTTGATCCGGGGTTGATGCTGTGGACGCTTGCCGTGATTGCCGATTCGGCACGCGCGATGTTCGAGCTCCTCGTCCGTCCTCTTTCCCGGGCAGAGCGGGAAACGCTCTGGCAGGACTACATGCTTTTCGGCGAGCTATTTGGCCTCCCGCGCCGGGAAATGCCGAACAGCTACGAGATGTTCAGCGCTTGGATGGGGGAGCGCATGCACTCGCCGGATCTCCACGCGACGCCGCATGCTTTGGAGGTGGCACCCCTGATGGCATTCCGGCATCCCGTGCCACTCGTCGCACAGCCTGCGCTGCATCTCAACAACTTGATCATCAAAGGGACGCTTCCCGAGCGCGTGCGCGAGATCTTCGGAATTCGCTGGGATCGTGTCCACGAGGCGAGCTTTCGAACGATCGCGGCAACACATCGTCAAGCAAGGCACGTATTTCCTCGCCAGATCAGGCGCGGCCGCAACGGTGTTTTCTTCGATGTGATCATCCGTACCGAGCGCCAGCGGGGCGGCACAGAAACGCCGGTCCTGACCGGACCTGAGTGAGGGGAAGAGGTTGAAGCCCTAGTGGGCGGGTACTAGTTGGGCGAAAGTCAGTCCAGGCTGGGCCCGAAGGTCGCCAGGTTCGAATCCTTCCCCCCATAGGACGAAAGGCGTCGGGGGAGGCGGCCGCGGCATATCGCCTCGCGCTGGGCTCGTCCGCGTGATAGGGAGAGTGAGCATGGAATCCAAGGCGATCGACCCGGTCGACTTCCGCGAGGCGCAGCACAAGCACTGGGACTCTGCTGCGGTGGGATGGAGGGAGTGGAGCGAGTTCAATGACAACGCAGACGGGCACATCAGCGAGCGGCTGGTGGAGCTCGCTGACGTGCGGTCGGGAAGCCGGGTTCTGGACGTAGCTGCCGGCTATGGCGAGCCGGCGCTCACCGCCGCGCGTAAGGCCGGCCCGGAGGGCCGCGTTGTGGCCTCCGACATCTCCGCTGAGATGCTCGCGTTCGGGCGTGAACGCGCGGCGGCGGCCGGCTTGGGCAACGTCGAGTTCATCGAGTCAGACGCCTCCAGCCTCGATTTTCCGCAGGCGAGCTTCGACGCCGCTGTCTCGCGCTGGGGAATCATCTTCGAGCCTGACGCGGAGGCCGCCGCGGGACGCATCCGGGGCTTTCTCAAGCCGGGCGCGCGGATGGCGATCAGCTCGTGGGGTGAGCCCGATCAGGTCCCCTTCCTCTCGATTCCGATGAGGACGACGATGGAGCGACTGGGCGTGCCCCCGCCCCCGGCCGGAACGCCCGGCCCCCTCTCCCGGCCCACCGCCGCTGCCATCGGGGGGTTGCTCGAGGGAGGTGGGTTCTCGAAGGTCGCCGTGGAGCAGGACGAGGTCACCTTTGAGTTCGACTCCCCGGAGCACTTCACCGCCTACGTCAGGGCGATCGCCGCCCCGATCCGGGCGATGATCGAGCAGCACGCAGGCGAGGCCCAGGAAGAGGCCTGGGACGCGATCACGCAGGCCGCAGCGGATATGGGGGGTGGCTCGAAACCGCTGAGCTTCTCGAATGTAGTGCTGCTTGCCTCGGCAGTCGCCTAGCGCCCGGCCGGTCCACGGGCGAGAAGGGGAGAGTTAGTCGGTCCACCAGTCGCGCTGGCCTTCGACGTCTTCGCGTGGAGCCTCGCCGAGGTTGGGCGCGCCGATGACGAGGATCTCGAGGCCCTCCGGCCCGGCCTCGTAGCCTCGCCACGTACCGGGCGGGACGCGCACCGTGTCCCATTCCCCGAGCTCGACAATCTCCTCGTCGAGCTTCATCCGCCCGCTCCCGCGCAAGACCACGTACACCTCCTCCTGCTTCTTGTGCGTGTGGCCATACGGAAAGCGATAGCCGGGCGGGACGCGCTGGTAGCCGAGGCCAGATTTCTCCAGCTCGAGCGCCACCGTCGCCAAACGAAACTCCAGGTCCGGCGCCCCGTCGAAATTGGACCCGACGTCCTCCAGGTCCTCCTTGAGGTTCCTGAGCGTGAATGGCACGGGGCAATCCTATGGCACCCCTGACTGGGGTCGCCGATCTTCAGGCTCGCCCTAATAACCCGAAAGGCGCGGTATGAATTCCACTCCCGCTACGCCCGCCGGATCGCCGTCCTGACAGGATTGCGCCCATGGAACGTGTGCTTGGAATCGGTGGATACTTCATGCGGGCCGCCGACCCAGTTGCCTTGGGCGCTTGGTATCGCGATTGCCTGGGTCTGGACGCGGATGAGAACGGCCTGTGGGCTCAGGAAGCGGGACCGACGGTGTTCGCGACGTTTGAGTCCGAGACCGACTACTTCGGGTCCCGTGCTCAGCAGACTATGGTCAACTTCCGGGTCCGCGACCTGGACGCGATGCTCGCACGACTGCGCGCCAAGGGAGCGGACGTGGCTAAAGAGACCCAGGACATGGAGGGTGTCGGCCGATTCGGCTGGGTCACCGATCCCGAGGGCAATCGGATCGAGCTGTGGCAGCCCGCCTGACCGTTTCTAATCCGTAGCTCCGAGCTCTTTGTGGCGCCGTTTACGGGAAGATCGCGGCATGAGGTTTACGCGTTTGGAGCTGGAGGCGTTCCGCGGCTGCGAGGTTGACGATCTCATGGGGCCGAGGCTTAGGCTGCTGTTCGTCGGTATCAACCCGGGTCTGTGGACGGCCGCGGTTGAGACGCACTTTGCGCACCCGACTAATCGCTTCTACCCGGCGCTGGCCGCGGCCGGCATCACCGATTACGAGGTTGATCGGGTCGCCGGGATGACCGATGCCGATCGCGCGCATCTCTTGGCGCGGGGCGTCGGGATCACCAACCTCGTGCGGCGGGCCACCGCGCGCGCCTCCGAGCTCTCGCGCGAGGAGCTGAGCGCGGGTGGTGAGCGGCTGTTGCGGTTCGTTGCCGATCACCGGCCCAAGGTCGTCGCGATCGCCGGCATCTCCGCCTACCGCGAAGCGTTTGGCAAGCGCGGCGCGGCTTTGGGTCGGCAGCCAGACACGCTCGATAGCGCGATCCGCTGGTCTGACGCGGCGCTGTGGGTGGTGCCTAACCCGAGCGGGCTCAATGCCCACGAGACCGTCGCGACGCTCGGCGCCGCCTATGCGGCGCCGGCCATTGAGGCCGGCGTCATCGGCCCAGCCGCGGTCAAGACGCCGGGAGGTAGGTGAGGAGGACCACTCCAGAATTGAACCGCTTTACGTCGTCTAGCTCCAGCCGAACGGTTCCCCTGTCGCCGAGCACGTGGACGTTTCCTTCACCCCAAACGAGCGGGTTCAGGTAGACCTCGTATTCATCGATTAAACCCTTCTCGGCGAGGGCGTACGCAAACTCGCCGCTTCCGTGCATGAACAGATCATCGTCGACCGCGTCCTTCAGCTTTGGGACCGAGTCCTCGAGGTCTCCTTCGAGCAGGGTCGCGTTCCACTCGAGATCGCCGGACAGGGTGTTGGACCCAACGTACTTCGGCATCGAGTTGACCATGTCCGCCCACTCGCCCGACTGGCTCGGCCAGTATCCCGCCAGCCCCTCGTAGGTCTTGCGGCCCAGCACCAGACCGCTGGATTCCGCCTGACGCTCGAACGAGTAGTCGCCGTGGTCTCCATCCGGCTGCACCCACTCGCCGACCGGGTCTATGACGCCGTCGATGGTGGCCTGCGTCGTTGCGATCAGCTTTCCCATCTCAATTCTCCTTTGGTCACGGAACGTGAGCTGACCTGAGTGAGAGGATCGCATAATGGGCATTGAGGCTTTGCAGGACGCGAGCAACATCCGCCCGCGGTTCTGCTGGATGACATCAACCAGTAGAAAGCGACATCAACTATGAAGAAGAAGAGCGGCTCACCAGAAGGAAAAGGAGGAAACTCTCCTTCTCAGCTGATAGATGCAAGGATCGAGGAGTTGGGTGATTGGCGGGGTGAGATGCTCGCCCAGGTCCGAGCTCTCGTCAAGCAGGCCGACCCTGAGGTGGTCGAGGAGTGGAAATGGAGAGGGGTTCCGGTGTGGGAGCACGCCGGAATCATCTGCACCGGCGAGACGTACAAGAATGCCGTGAAGATGACCTTCGCCAAGGGGGCCTCGCTGGAGGACCCCTCAGGTCTCTTCAACTCCAGCCTCGAGGGAAACACCAGGCGTGCCATCGATTTCTATGAGGGCGACAAGATTGACAAAAATGCATTGAAGGCACTCATTCGCGCCGCCGTGGCGCTGAATACATCTTCAGATGACCGCTGAAGGGGCCCGGCGACCCATCCACCAATTCGAGATCAGTTGACTCGGATCGACTGGGCGTTGGTGCAGTTGCCTTTGTATTGCTTGTTGCGCTCGTCGCCGGAGTAGCCGACGCTGAGGCGATACACACCCGATTTGGTCGCGATGTACTCGGCCAGGGGATAGTTGCCGTTCTTTTTTACGGTGATACCGCCGCTGAATGCGGGCTTATGTCTGCAGCGTCTATCGCTGGGCCCGTAGAGGCGAAAGTTGATCACGCCGGAGGGGGAGGCTCCTCCCGAAAGCCGCGCGCGGATCGAAATCCGCCTGTTCTTCATCAGGAGCGCGCGCGGCTTCACTTTCGGCGTTCGCTTCTGAACCAGGACGACTTGACCGGCCGAGTCGCACGGCTCGATCGTCGCTTGGTTCGCGGCATCACCCGAGTAGCTGGCCACGAAGCTGTAGCGCCCTGGGCGCTGGGGAACAAACGGATCCGATTGAAACGTGCCGTTCCCGGCGATTGCCACCGTGTTGACGAGCACCGGCTTGTTACAGCCCGCTGCGACTGGGCCGTAGATCCGAAACGTAACCGTGCCGAGAGGCGAGTAGCCGCCCTGTAGCGTCGCCGAATCCAGGATCGAGGTTCCAACCTGGACTCGTTCCGTGATCTGCCCCGTAATCGACGGCGCCGCCTGGGAGAGCTTCGACGTCGCTGAACCGCAGCCGTCCATTGCCGGAGCGTGGTTTGCGTCGCCTGAGTAGGCGACGGTCCAACGGAAGGTGCCGACCCTGGAAGGCGCGAAGGCGGCCGAGTAGTACGAGCCGTTCCCCGACACCCCGATCGTTGAGCTGAAGGCGGCGGCGCCGGAGCAATTTGCGTCGTCGGGGAAGAACGCCCTGAACGTGATCTGTCCGGTCGGGATCGCTCCTTCGTCGATCGTCGCCGTGGCGTTGACTGGGGCGCCGACCTGGCCGCCAGTTGCGCTGGCCGACAGATTCAGAGCAATCGTGCCCACAGCCGACGCCTGATTGGCAGCGCCACAAGCCAAGCTGACCGGTTCGTTATTTGCATCACCGCCGTATTCGACGGTCCAGCGATAGAGCCCCGCCGGTGGCGAGAAGCCAGCGGGGGAGTAGGAGCC
>Ga0134079_10000005_pt1 | contig 180789 bp, 174 predicted proteins | sample 15_taG_2_FD_119770 | JGI IMG/M metagenome (GOLD analysis project Ga0134079, IMG submission 119770) | Grasslands soil microbial communities from the Angelo Coastal Reserve, California, USA - 15_D_Rain_40cm_2_09182015 | ecosystem: Environmental > Terrestrial > Soil > Grasslands ...
AAGCGGCTGTCCTGTAGGGCGAAGATGTCGCCCGTCGCATCCGAGTAGGGGGCCAGCGAGAGCGGTCGCGCCAGCAGCGTGCCGTTGCCGTAGAAGGTGTGGACGATGTTGCCGGCGGGGTCGTACTCATAGATCGCGGTCTCGGCTGGGACGTTGTCGGCGACGTAGAGGTTGCCGACAGGGTCGGTGGCGATCGCGTGGAGGTTGGTGGAGGGGTTAATCGTGCTCAGAAGCGTGCCGGCGGGGTCGTACTTGTGCACGGCGTCAGTGCCTGCGCCGAAGAAGTCGCCATCGGATTCGACGACCAGGCCTTTTTCCGTGTTGATGCCGAGCAGTTCGCCGGTCGGGGTGCCATCGGCTTCGAAGGTCTGCAGGCGGGGTTTGGGCGTGTCGCCACCCGGTTCCCCTCCAATGCTCCTGAGGTCATCCCCGACGTAAATTGCGCCGCCGGGGCCGGTGGCCACCTGCAGGCTCTGCCAGAACTGGCCGGCTTCTTTGCCCGAAACTCCCGCGGAACAGTCCGCGGCGTTGGCCGGGGTGCAGACTTCGGCTGCTGAGGCGCCGTTGTTGACGGTGAGAGTTTCGGCTTTTTTGATTTCCCCTCCCGCTTCATCTCCTATGCGCGGCACATCCGTGTCCGCGTAGCGACCTTTGAATTCGACCGTGTACGGGCCGCCGGCCGGGCCGCTGACCGCGACGTCGCCGGGGCCGACGTTGGAGAGTTCTTCCAGTTGCGTCTGGATCGTCGCCGCGCTGATGCCGGGCGTCCAGGTGATGGTTTTGGTTGCCGGTTGGCCCATCGAAGATCCGATGTCCGGCGCGACGATGGGGAATTTGAACCTGTATTTGCCTCCGCCGGCGTTGAATTCGAGGAAGAGTTCCTGCACCTCGTTGACCGCGACGTGGCCCGCCCCTTCGGGAGCGCTGATCGCGACCCCGGCGCCCGAGGCGCTGGCGGGCTGGGAGAGGGTGATCGTGCCTTCGCCGATGTCGACGATCCTCGTCCCGGCGGGGATTTTGCCCGACGCGGTGATTCGTTGGCCCAGGTAGAAGCGCTTGGCGCTGACTTCGACGTTGGTGATAATCGCCGAACCGGCGCTGAGGTCTCCTTTTCCGCTCGCCCCGGCGCTGATCACGCCGCCGCCCCAGGCGCCCTCGAAGACGACTTTGTCATCGGCTGGATTTGCCGGGGTGCCATTGTCGTCGGTGCTAAAGCGCTGGATACGGTGCCCGTCGGCGACGTAGACGTCGTGCTGGGTGGGGCTTGCGGGGTCGTTGTCGACAGCGATGCTCGTGGCTGCGGAGAACTCGCCGGCGCCGCCGGCGAAAATGGAGCCGCCGCCGCGGTCGGGAATCGCGCCGCCGATTCCCTTGAAGCACGTCGTCGTGCAGGTCTGCAGCGCCGGGGTAGTGCCGTCGGCAACGCCCCAGCCGAAGGCGCGCAGGAAGCTACCGTCGGTCTTGAAGACGTCGACGCGGTTGTTTGCGCGATCGGCGACGTAGACGAGGCCCGCTTCGGGGTCGAGGGCGATCGCTTCCGGGTTGTCGATCTGGCCTGCGGCGGGGCCCTGGGTATTGCCGAAGACGAGGTCGGCCGATGCGCTTGGGGCTAGCGCGAGCAGCGTCAGGATCCCGAGGACGAGCATCCAAGCGAGCGCCCCGCGACGGCCCTCGAGGCTGCCTTGGCCCTGCCGTGTCGTTTCGGTCTGCCGTGTCCTCATCTGCGATCTCCCTTGGCTGCGGTGCATGGTGGGTTGGGGGCGCGGCTAAGCACCCCGGACGGCGAGCCGTCCCGGGGTGCTCAGGGCCTCATTCGGCGGCCGTCACCGCCCAGGTGCCGAAGAGAAAGCCTTTGGCTTCGATCGCAGCACCGAACCTGCCGGCGTGGGCGTTGCCGTTCTCGGGGCTATAGATTGCGGTGACTTTCCCCCCGGGGCTGAAGTTGACACCGGTGAAGATGCAAAAGACACCGGGGTCGGCCTCGGGGTTTTTCGCCGAGGCTGCTTCGCCTTTGCCGTCATCGCAATTGCTCGGCACCGGACCGCCCTCGGGCACGATCACCGCTTCTTCGGGCGCTTCTTCCAGCGGGAGCGGATAGGAGGCCGCGATGAAGTTTTCGCTTTCTTCAGTCCCGTTGGTCCAAGCCCCGGTCTCGGTCGCCCCGGGAGGCAACGTTTCCGGGAAGCCGCCGCCTCCCCCACCACCGGCGCCATTGCAGACGTACTTGGGATCGCCAGAGCCCTGAACTTCGAATTCACTGCCGCCGGCGCTGCTGCACGGTTCGCCTTCGGGTTCCGCTCCACCGCTAAAGGAGTTTGCGATCACACTCTTGCCGTTTGCGCCAGGGGTTCCAGGGGCGCCGTTTGAGCCGTTTGAGCCAGCGTCTCCCTTATCGCCCTTGGCGCCTGCGGGACCGGCAAGGCCTGCGGGCCCTGCCGGTCCAGCCGGACCGGCTGGACCGGTCTTGCCGCGCGGCCCCCGCGGGCCTTTCTTGGCCTTCGCCGAAGCGGTGGCCTTGCCGCCGGAGCTGTTGGTGGCGGCGTAAGCGCCGCCAAACATCGCGAAGACGAGGGCGATCACCGAGATCACGCCCGGGATGCCGAAGCGGTTACGTAGTAGCGAGAACATCAAATCTCTCTCCTTGTCCCTTGAGCCCCTCTACCGGCCGCTTTCCCTTTGGCGGCCCTCCCGGCGCTCGGTTTGTCCCTGTCCCTGCTTTGCGACTTCTTGGGCCATACCGATGTGGTTCCCAAGTGAAGACGCGACCAGATGTAAACACTCCAGTACGAAGTTGTCAAGATACGCACATGGTATTGCTAAAGCGTATGCGTGATTTCCAGGAACTTCTTGGCCTACGCTTTACTCGTGAAACCTCACGAGTTCCCAGATAAGTAGGCGTTCGAGCTAGGTACGCGCGGTTCTGGACCGCTAGGCGCTGGCTTGTTTGCGCTGCGCCTCAGCGGGCTCTTGCGCCGGGCGTTCTTCACGCTCGAAGGGGACGAGGCGGCCCTCTTTCGGACCCGGCTCGCCGAGTCGGTAGAAGGCGAGTAGGTACTCAACCAGAGGAGCCGTCAGATTATGTAGCTTGTCCGCGCGGCCGTTGAGCACGTCGCTTGCGATGCGGGAAGCGATGCCACCGATGATCACACCCTCAACCTCAGGTGCAGGGATAGACTCTGGCGGCAGATCCGGAGCGGCTGAGCGCAGCAGGGTGCCGTAGCGCTGCAGCCACTCGTGGTAGCGCAGTGCTATCTCCTCTCCCGCCGATGGCGCCTCGACAAAGAGCAGGCGGGCGACATCGGGCTCAGACGCGAGGGCATCAAGGCCAGCCGTCAGCGACCGCTCGACCCGCTCTTCGATCGTCGCGCCGTCCTCGCAGGGCTGCACGAGCACCTCGAAGAGGCGCTCGTGGCCGACCTCGTGGGCGGTCGCGAAGCACTCCTGCTTGTCGCTGAAGTTCTTGTAGAAGGCATTGCGCGAGACGGCCGCCGCCTTGACGATGTCGGCCACGGACATCGCTTCGTAGCCGTGCTCAGCAACGACCCCGGGAACGGCGGCGATCAGGCGCTCGCGCTGATCGCGCAGAACCTCATCGGGGGCGAGCGCATGACGGCCGCGGGGCAGGCGGCGCGGCGCGGCGGATTTGGTTCTGGCGCGGGCTTTGGCCATGATCGCGAACGGTCTATCCCGTTACACGTACAGGGTAGTTCTTAAATACCCCCCGGTCAACGGGTGCCGCCGCGGAAAGACGAAAGGCCCGCGCTTGCGGGCCTTCCAGGGAGACTCGGGCTCAAATTCAGCCCAGTGAGGGGCGCATCTGGCGCAGCCTTTTCACTCGCTCCTCGATCGGGGGGTGGGTCGAGAAGAGGCCGGCGATTCCCTTGCTGGCGAAGGGCTTGACGATGTAGAGCGGCTCGGCCGCCTGGTTGACCTGCATCGGCATGTCCGTCGCCCCCTGCTCGAGGCGCAGCAGGGCGCTGGCCAGCGACTCCGGGTTGCCGCAGATTTCAGCGCCGCCGGCGTCGGCCGCGTACTCGCGCTGGCGCGAGATCGCCAGCTGGATGATGCTCGCTGCGATCGGCGCCAGCAGGACAAGCGCCAGCGAGGAAACGAGGCTGAGCGGCGACTCATCGTCGTTGCCGAACCACATCAGCATGTAGGCGAGGTAGGTGATCGCGGCGCCGATCGCCGATGCGACCGACTGGATCAGGATGTCGCGGTTACGTACGTGCGTGAGCTCGTGGGCGAGGACACCGCGCAGCTCGTCCTCGGAGAGCAGCTTGGTGATCCCGCGCGTGACGGCAACCGCGGAGTGCTTCGGGTTACGGCCGGTGGCGAAAGCGTTGGGCTGATCCTGGGGGATCATGTAGAGGCGCGGCATCGGCAGGCCGGCGCGCGTCGTCAGTTCGCGCATGATCTCGTAGAGCCGCGGCGCTTCCGATTCCTCGATCGGCTGCGCACGGCTCATTTTCAGCGCCAGTTTGTCGCTGAAGAAGTAAGAGCCGAGGTTGATTAGCAGGGCGATCCCGAGGAAGAGACCCGCGGTTGAGGGACCACCGATCAGGGCGCCGATCAGGACCAGCAGGCCAGAGAGGGACGCCAGCAGGATCGTCGTCCGCAGGGTGGCGCCGAAGGTGGACTGCTTGGTGGTGCTCATCGTATTTCGCTCCTGTTTGGGATTGACCGGCCTCTGAAGTATTGCCGCGAAAGACCGACCTGGCCATAGGTGCCATCCCCTATTCCGGGGCGTGTCTGAGCTAAGGGGGTCCTTGGGGCCCATAAGCTCAGACACGTGCGACTTGAAGGGGTGAAATGACGGCGATCGTCATCGTGCTCGCAATCGTGGCCATCGCGCTCGCGCTGGGCCTTATGCGACAGCGGCGTCGCTTCGCGCCGCTCGAAAGCCTGATCGAGGAAATGGAGAAGGTCGACCTGAGCCGGCCGGGGCCGCTGCTCCCCGGCTCGATTGACGGGGTCGGCGAGACCGAGGAGGTGGAGCGGATCGAGCTTGCCTTCCTGCGCATGATCCGCCGCCTGGAAGCGGAGCGGCGGCGCGCCGGCAGCGCCGCGCTACGCGCCCAGGAGGAGGAGCGCGCGCGAGTCGCCCGCGACCTCCATGACGAGGTCAACCAGTCGCTGACCGGGTTACTACTACGCCTCGAGGCCGTGCGCGAGGCGGCGCCGCCCCAGTTAGAGCCGGAGCTCGCCGAGACCCGTTCGCTGGCAAACCAGGCGATGCAGGAGTTGCTCTCCCTCGCCCGCCAGCTGCGGCCGACGGCGCTCGACGACCTCGGCCTCGCCGCGGCGATCGGCGGCCAGGTCGAGCAGCTCGACCGCTCCGGACTGCCCGCCGAGCTGAGCACGGAGGGAGACTTCTCCGACCTCGACGACGACGTGCAGCTGGTCGTCTACCGCGTCGCCCAGGAGGCGATCACGAACGCCGCCCGCCACAGCGAGGCGCAGCGCATCGCTGTGAACATGCGCCGGATGGAGCGCGGGGTCGAACTGACCGTCGCCGACGACGGTCGCGGCTTCGCCTTCGAGCAGTCCGAGCGCGGGCTCGGCATCGGCGGCATGCGCGAGCGGGCCCTATTGATCGGCGCCGAGCTGACGATCGAGTCGCGACCGGGGCACGGGACGACGGTGCGACTCTCAGTCCCCGGCTAGCCTCACTGGTAGGCGCGCAGAGCGCGATATCTCACCGCACGATGGGACACTGCTCGGATGCTGAGAGTGCTGATCGCAGACGACCACGGCATAGTCCGCTCCGGGCTGCGGTTGCTGCTCGAGCGCCAGGCCGACATCGAGGTCATCGCCGAGGCTGCCGACGGCGCCGAGGCACGCGACATCGCGGTGCGCGAGCGCCCCGACCTGGCCATCCTCGACCTCAAGATGCCGAAGTTGACCGGGCTGCAGGCGACGCGCGAGATCAAGGCCCAGGTGCCCGCGACCGCGATCCTGATCCTCTCCATGCACGACGACGAGCGCTACCTCACCGAGGCGCTCAAGGCTGGCGCCTCCGGCTACGTGCTGAAGACCCAGGCGGACACCGACCTGCTCGCCGCCATCCGAGCGGTCGAGCGTGGCGAGCCATTCACTCCCGACCTAGAACGCTCGTTGACGCCGCGTGAGGAGGAGATCGTCAAGCTCGTCGCCGAGGCCAACACGACGAAAGAGATCGCGGCGATCCTCCACCTCTCCGAGAAGACCGTCGAGAACCACCGCGCCAACGCGATGCGCAAGCTGGGGATGAGGGACCGGGTCGAGCTGGTCCGCTACGCGATCCGCCGCGGCTTGATCGAGCCCTGAGCCGGCGTGTCCGATTTGCTTGACTGAGGAACCAGTCGATGGCGACCTCCCAAGACTTCAAAGAGAAGCGCTGGCTGGCGCTCGTCCTGCTCTGCTCGGCGCAGTTCGTCGTCGTGCTCGATGCCTCGATCGTCAACGTCGCCCTGCCGACGATCGGCGACGCGCTCCACTTCTCCCAGGAGAACCTGCCCTGGGTGGTCAACGCCTACATCCTCACTTTCGGCGGCTTCCTCCTGCTCGGCGGCCGCATGGCGGATCTGCTCGGCAGGCGACGGGTCTTCATGGGCGGCCTCCTGCTGGTCGCCGCCGCCTCCCTCGCCGCCGGCTTCGCCTCGACCGAGGGTCAGCTGATCGCGGCCCGGGCGGCGCAGGGTCTCGGCGCGGCGGTTATCTCGCCGGCGGCGCTCTCGATCGTCACCACCACCTTCAGCGACGGCTCCGAGCGCAACAAAGCGCTCGGCGTCTGGGGCGCGGTCGCCGGCTCCGGCGGCGCCGCAGGCGTCCTGCTCGGCGGCATCCTCACCGACAGCCTCGGCTGGGAATGGGTGCTCTGGGTCAACGTCCCGGTCAGCCTTGTCGCCTTCGCCCTCTCCCCCCGGCTGATCGCCGAAAGCCGCGCCGAGCACGAGACCCGCGCCTTCGACGTCGCCGGCGCGGTGACGGTCACCGCGGCGCTCTCGATCCTTGTCTATGCCGTCGTCGACGCCACCAGCGCCGGCTGGGGCTCGACCCAGACGATCGGGCTGATCGCCCTCTCGCTGCTGCTGGTGGTGGCCTTCGTCGCGATCGAGTTGCGCGCGACCAAGCCGCTGGTGCCGTTCTCGATCTTCCGCATCCGCACCCTGACCGGCGCCAACGTCGTCGGCCTCCTGGTCGGCGCCTCGCTCTTCTCGATGTTCTTCTTCATCTCTCTCTATATGCAGCAGGTACTCGGCTACAGCGCGATCCACGCCGGGCTCTCCTACCTGCCACTGGCGCTGGTGATCATGGCCTCGGCCGGCGTCGCCTCCCAGCTCGTGACCAAACTCGGCTACAAGCCAGTGCTCGCCGCCGGCCTGCTCTTCATCGTCATCGGTCTGACCTGGTTCAGCCGCGTCTCGGTCGGCGGCGGCTTCACCACTGACATCCTCGGGCCGTCGCTGTTCGCCGCGGCGGGCCTCGGCTTCGCTTTCGTGACGACGACGATCGCCGCCGTCTCGGGGGTCGAGGAGAGCGAGGCGGGGCTGGCCAGCGGGTTGATCAACACCTCGCAGCAGATCGGTGGGGCGCTCGGCCTCGCGGTGCTCTCCACTCTGGCCACCTCGCGCACCAAGGACGTGATCGCCTCCGGCGACTCAAACCCGCTGGGCGCGTTGACCGACGGCTTCCAGGCCGCCTTCCTCGGCGGCGCCGCGATCGCCGCGCTGGGATTCGTGCTGACGCTCGTCTTGATCCGCAGCAGCGATAGCAAAGCCCATGTCGAACTCGGCAATGCCGCAGCAGGCGAGTCCGCCGAGCACGAGGCAACCGAGGCCGCGTCCGCATAACCGACCCCTTCGGTAGGATTTAGGTCAATGCTGTTCTCGACCAAAGCTGAGTACGGAGTGCGCCTGATGGTCGAGCTGGGCCGCCAGCCCGGCTCTGCCCCGGTCTCGCTCAGTACCGTCGCCGAGGCGGAGCGTCTGCCTCTGTCCTACCTCGAGCACCTGGTCGCCAAGCTGCGTAACGCCGAGCTGGTCAGCTCGACCCGCGGCGCCCACGGTGGCTACCGACTGGCCCAGCCGGCTGAGTCGATCACCCTCGACGAAGTGGTCGAGGCACTGGAAGGTCAGATCGCTCCGATGGAGTGCTTCCACGAGACTCCCGAAGGCAAGGTCCTCTGCTCGCACGAAAGCGACGGCGACCGCGCCTGTGCGACGAAGCTGCTCTGGACCCGGGTCCAAGGCGGCGTCACCAAGGCACTCGCCGGCACCACGCTGGCCGAGCTGGTCGAGTTCTCTGGCGGCCCCCAAGGCGCCGCCGAGAAGACGCCGGTCGGCAGCGCTGCTTAACCCCACGTAACCACGAACGGAGTGAAATTGGCTGAGTTGGAGATACGCAATCTGCACGTGAGTGTCGAGGACAAGCAGATCCTCCGCGGACTCGACCTCGATGTCGAGAAGGGCAAGGTCCACGCACTGATGGGGCCCAACGGCTCGGGCAAGTCGACCTTGGCCAACGCGATCATGGGCCACCCCGCGCTGGAGGTGACCGAGGGCTCGATCGTCTTCAAGGGTGAGGACATGACCGAGGCCGATCCCGACGAGCGCTCACGCGCTGGCCTCTTCATGGCCTTCCAGTACCCCGTCGCCATTCCCGGCGTCTCGGTCAGCAAGTACCTGCGGATGATCCTCAACGCCCGCCGCGAGGCCCGAGGCGAAGGTGAGATCAAGATCAAAGAGTTCGCCAAAGTCGCCCAGGAGGCAATGGCGCTGGCCAACATCCCCAAAGACTTCTCCAGCCGCTACCTCAACGATGGCTTCTCCGGCGGCGAGAAGAAGCGCATGGAGCTGCTCCAGCTGGCTTTGCTGCGACCCGAGATCGCGGTCCTCGACGAGACCGATTCCGGCCTCGACATCGACGCGCTGCGGGTCGTCGCCGAGGGGGTCAACACCTTCGCCGGTCCCGACATGGGCGTCCTCATCATCACCCACTACCAGCGCATCCTGCACATGGTCAAGCCCGACTCGGTCCACGTCATGTTCGAGGGCCGAATCGTCAAGGAGGGCGGGCCGGAGCTGGTCGGCGTGCTCGAGGAGAAGGGCTACGGCTGGATCCGCGAGGAGGTAGAGGCGGGCGCTAGCGCCTAGCCTCACGAAGATGGAGCCGACGAGCGCCAAGACCGTGTCGGCCTTCCCGATCGAGAAGGTGCGCGCCGCGTTTCCGGCGCTGGAGCGCGAGGTCCACGGCCGCCCGGTCGCCTACCTCGACAGCGGCGCTAGCTCACAGCGGGTGCTGGCCTCTGTCCAGGCGGTCGACCGCTACGAGCGTACCCACCACTCCAACGTCCACCGCGGCTCGCACACGCTCTCTGCTGAGGCCACCGCGGCCTACGAGGGGGCGCGTGCAACTGTTGCCGACCACCTCGGCGCCTCCGACCGCCGCGAGGTGATCTTCGTCCGCAACGCGACTGAGGCGATCAACCTGGTGGCGCGGGCCTGGGGCGACGCCAACGTCCGCGCCGGCGATCGCATAGTGCTGACCGAGATGGAGCACCACTCGAACATCGTTCCCTGGCAGCAGCTGGCTCAGCGGGTCGGCGCCGAGATCGACTGGACGCCGGTCAGCGAGGACGGGGTGCTCGACATGGACGCTTACCGCGCGTTGTTGGAGCGCGAACCGAAGCTGGTCGCCGTCGCCCACGTCTCCAACGTGCTCGGCACGGAGAACCCGATCGCCGAGATCGCCCGTCTCGCCCACGATGCCGGCGCGCTAGTGCTCGCCGACGGCGCCCAGTCGGCGCCAAAGCTACCGCTCGACGTCGCCGAGCTGGGGGTCGACTTCTACGCGCTGACCGGCCACAAGCTCTACGCCCCGACCGGAATCGGGGCGCTCTGGGGCAAGCTCGACCTGCTGCGCGCAATGCCACCCTTCCTCGGCGGCGGCTCAATGATCCGCAAGGTCACCAAGGAGGGGACGACCTACGCGGACATTCCGGCTCGCTTCGAGGCCGGCACTCCGGCCATCGCCCAGGCGATCGGGATGGCATCGGCGCTGCGCTGGCTCGACGGTCTCGGCATGGAGGCCGTGCGCGAGCACGAGCGCGAGATAACCGACTACACGCTCGCCCGGCTCTCCGAGGTCCCAGGCCTACGCGTCTTCGGCCCGCCGCGCGGCCCCGAACGCCTCGGGCCGGTCTCCTTCGAGCTGGATGGGGTCCACGCACACGATGTATCCGAGATCCTCGATCGCCACGGGGTGGCCGTCCGCGCCGGCCACCACTGCGCCCAGCCGTTGATGGACCGGCTTGGCATCGCCGCTACTGCCCGCGCCAGCTTCGGTGTCTACACCACCCCGGAGGAGATCGACCGCCTGGTCGAGGGTCTCGGCGACGCGCGCAAGGTCTTCGGCGTCTGATCATGGACGAGCTTTACCGAGACCAGATCCTCGAGCACTACAAGCGGCCGCATAACTTCGGCCGGATCGAAAGCCCCGACCTCGAGTTCGAGGACACCAACCCGTTCTGCGGCGACGAGCAGCACGTGACGATCCGACTCGACGAGGACGGCAGGGTCGCCGAGGTGGCCTTCGAGGGACAGGGCTGCGCGATCTCAACCGCGGCGACCTCGCTGCTCACCGACGAGCTGGTCGGCAAAAGCCGCGAGGACCTGCTGCGCCTGCCGAAGGAGTTTGTTCTCGACCTGCTCGGGATCGACATCTCGGCGACGCGAATGAAGTGCGCGATGCTCGGCCTCAAGGTGGTTAAGAGCGCTGGCCTCGGCCAACCCGCCGACTGGGAGGACGAAGGCGAGCAAGGCGACCCCGCCGAGGCCTCCGCGGACTCCCTCTAGCGACGAGCCCGGCGAAAGGCGGAGCGAGCGATCCTTTTCTGCGCTCGATCTCCTACCTGGAAGAAGTCGAACCCAGCTCGCGATGTGGCCTTTATTGAATTGGCAAGGGCAATGGCGGTATTAGGAAGGCGAACCCGGATGGTGAGAAAACCACCACCCGGGTTCGCACTGCTAAGCAGTGGGCCTCGAACCTTATTCGCGGTTCGCTGCCCAGGAGCCATTGCCATTGCCCCCCAGCGATTCAAATGCCAATTCTTCTTCTTTGAGAGTGAAGACGACGAGTGCTCCGCTCTCGGGATCGGGGCTTATCCATTTTTCTGATGGTTCGCCAAAGATGACAAATTTGGCAGTGTCGGCCAACACGAGGCCTTCCAACGTGTCGGCGAATACGCAGACGTAACCCGGTTCTGCGTCCGGGTTTGCGGCCGTGCCGGCGCCGCAGTACGTTGGAATCTGACCACTCGACGGGGTAGCGATCGGTGCTCCGGTTGCAGTGTCGATAACGATACCTTCCGAATTCCCAGGGAAGATAAAGGCCACATCGAGAGCTGGTGCGATTTCATCGAGGTAGGAAATCGAGACCTGAAGAGGAATGCTCGCTTCATCTTCACCGGCTTCTCCATTGACGCTCCAGACCCCGGTTATGACTGGGGGAAGACTGCCTTCGCCGGTCGGACCGGTGGCGCCGGTCGGACCGGTGGCGCCGGTCGGACCTGCTAGACCGCTAGCGCCGGCTGGACCGGCTGGACCTGCGGGACCGGTGTTGCCGGTGGGGCCGATCGGACCGCCCGAATCACCGGTCGGTCCCTGGGGACCAGTGTCGCCAGTCAGACCGATGGGACCGGTGTTGCCGGTCAGACCGATGGGACCGGTGTTGCCGGTCAGGCCACTGGGCCCGGGAGCGCCGGTGGCGCCGCTACCGGGTGGTCCGGTGGGGCCCGTCTGCCCGGGAGGGCCCGTCGGACCGGTTTTGCCCGTTGGCCCGATTGGACCCGCAGCACCGATTGAACCGGCAGCACCGGTGTCGCCCTTATCACCCTTGGAACCCGATGAACCGGCAGTACCGACCGGACCCTGAGGACCGGCTGGCCCTTCGAGCTGTTTCACCACGCTGGGCTTGATCTGGTTCAAGTTGGTGATGACGTATTTGCTTTTGCTTTTCTTAGCTGATGCATTGGCGGAAGAGCCTTCGGCGGCAAATGCGCTTCCGGTCATCGCAAAGAAAAGCGCGGCGATCGCCGCGACCAGGCCGGCAAGGCCAATTAGCCTAGGCAGCGGTTGGATGCGTGGACGGTGCTCTGATGGCATCGGGTGTCCCCCTGTTCTAACTCGATCTCCGTCCGGACCCATCCGGACCATGGCGGTAGGCTATCGGAACTACTAGTTCCCTGCAAGGTATGTATTGAGTTCTTGCATTGGGTCGGTCCCTTTATCCAAAGACACAGCCGGTCAGCGTGTAGGCCTTAGCCTTGTCGCCCGCCGGGTGAAGCGTTTTTTCGACATCCGGGATCGACGCATAGGAACCAGGATCGCTTTCAAGTTCGTCGATCGCTTGCGTCAGGGCATCGAGGAATTCTTCGACCTGGACTTCATCGCCCGACGGGATCCCTAGAGCTTCGATCTGACTAACCACATCCTGGAAGTTCGGGACGATGGAGACTTCGATCATTTCCGGCATGTATTCCTTTTCGGAGGCTTGGCGATCCTCTGGTTCGAAGGCGAGGGCAGTTTCGGCTCCGACTTGGCAGATTTTGCTGGCCCGCTTGACGAAGTCCCGTTTGGGGAGCGATGAGCCGCTCGAGCTCGTATCGCTTTCGGTGCTGGGTTCGGCACTTGCTTCGGACCCCGTTTCAGCGTTCGCTTCGGACCCCGTTTCGGAACCAGCTTCAGAACCGGCTTCAGCGTTCGCGGTGGATTCCGCTGCACCGCCGCTGCCGCCACTCTTGCTGTTGTCGCTACTGCCACATCCGACCGCAAGCGCCGCTACCGCGACCAGCAACAGAATCGTCAACCGGGTCAACCGTCTGTCCCCCACTGTGCCTCCCTTTCTCTGTCAAAAAGAAACTCAGTTTAGTACAGATTCACTGATCGTAGGAGGCGGCTATCAGCTCGAGTGAGCTAGCGATCGAAAGCCCCTCACGGTGGCGCTCGTACCAATCGCCGGTGGAGAGCCTTAACGGCTCGCCCTCCCTCACGGTGGCGACGATCCACCTGGCCAGCTCATCGGGATTTCGCGACCCGGCCATGAAGCCGTTGATACCGGGGGTGACCAGCTCGGTTGCAGCGTTCTCGGGGCCCTCGACGACGATGGCGGGCGTGCCGCGAGCTATGGCCTCGACTACGACCAGGCCATAGCCCTCACGCTCGGATGGATGCAGCAGACACGACGCCTTGGCGATCGTGCTCGCGACCTGCTCTGAGCTAACCCTCCCCGGGACGTCTATTACGTCCTCCAGGCCGAGTCGCCGCACCTCGTGGCGAACGGTTTCGGTCTGCGGGCCCTCGCCGAGGATCACGCAGAGCAGGTCTGGGATCTCCCGCCGAGCTGCCTCAATCGCAAGCGGTACGTCCAGCGCGTGCTTCTCCGGTATGTGGCGAGCCGCAAACGCAACCAGCGGAGGCCCGGACGACTCCACCGTCGTATCCCTCGCAAGCGGCTTCGGGCCCGCGTACTCACCGGTAAGGCGAACCATTGGGGCGCTGTGCCCCCAATCCTGCAAGCGCCAAGTAACCATCTGCGAGAACGTGAAGCTGCGATCTGGAAGGCGTACGCAGAGCGCCTGTATCGCGGCTCCCACCCGACCGCCGAGCGGCCCCAAGTAGGCACGCCAGTACTCGGGGGTCCAGAGCTCATGCCAGTCGACGACCAGAAGCGCCGGCGAGCGTCGCAGCCACAGCGCCGCAGCGGCGCCTAGGACCGAGAAGTAGGGGAAGGACGCAGTATGGATTGCGTCGTAGCGATTGGCGTTGCGAAGCAGATGCCAGAACACCCCCCAGCCGAAGCGCAGCGGGGCGCCAATTCGGCGCCGGCCCGAGCGGGTATAGAGCTCACCCCCGGCGGAGACGGCGATCGTCTCAAACGCCGCCTCCGGTCCCCCTCCCTCCCACTGGCGTCGGGTCAGGTAGGTGACCTCGTGCCGCTCGGACAGGCCCTCGGCGAGGTTGCGGTACCAACGCTCGGCCCCGCCGATCGTGTTGGGGAAAAGGCAGTCGTAGACGATTGCGATCCGCATCGACAGCCGCCAGCCTAAGGTCCCAGCACTCGCTCGTAGCAGGCGATAGTCGCCCGGGCGGTCGTCTGCCAGCTGAAGCGGCGCACCCGCTCGTGCCCGCGCTGACGCAGTCGCTCGGCCTCGACGCGATCGGTCAGCAGTACCTCGATCGCTGCCGCGATCTGCTCCGGACGCTCAGGGTCAAAGAGCCGAGCCGCATCGCCGGCGACCTCGGCAAGTGAACCGCGATCCGAGCAGGCGGTCGGCACGCCGCGGGCCATCGCCTCCAGCACCGGCAGCCCAAAGCCCTCATACAGCGACGGGAAAATAAAGGCGGACGCCTCCGCGTAAAGCCCCTCGAGCTCCTCCGCCGTCACCCAGCCGGGAAAGCGGGTGTCCCGATCGAGGCCAAGCGCGGCCGCCTGCGCTCGCAACTCGGCTTCGAAAGGGGTCGGGTAGCCCGGCAGAACCAGCAGCGGGCGACGAGCGGCCGGAATCAGCGAGAGCGCCTCGAGCAGCCGCCGGAGGTTCTTGTGCGGACGCATCGCCGACACCGAGAGGAGGAGTGGCCGCTCACCGAGATCGAAGCGCGCCCGCACCGAGGCGCGTGCGGACTCGGAGATCGGCGGCGGGTCGGCGACACCTTGAGGAACGACGTCGATCGCATCGTCGGATACCTGGAGGAGTTTGACGAGGTCGGCTTTGGCGCTGGCGGAGGGCGCGATGACCCGATCCGAGCGTGCCACGGCGAGCCTGACAAGCCACTCCATCGCAATCGAGATTCGACCGAAGTGCGCCTCCGGGTGGATCCTGTGGATTAGATCGTGAACGGTGACGACGCGCCTGAACCGCCCCCAGGCCGGCGCCGTGTTCGCAAGGCTGTGCAGGAGGTCGACACCGGCCCCGGCAGCAAGGCGGGGAAGTAGCTGCTGCTCACCGCGAACCCATTGCGCGCGGCGGCGCGCCCGCACCGGAACGGTCACCGAGGGGATCGTGTCATTCCATGGGCCACTGGATTCAGCCGCCTCGCGATTGACGAAGGCAGTAAGGCGAAGATCGCGACGCTCCGCCAGCAGAGCCGGGATCAACTGCCGCGCATAGGTCTCGGTTCCGCCGGTCTCGCCGGGGACCAAGAAGAGGAGGTTGAGGCCGACGTGCACCGCAGGCTCGCTACCTCAGCCCCTGCAGGACGAGAGTGGCGAAGCCCTGCTCGTGCTTGCGCGCATCGCACTCGGCAATCACGTCTGCGTCCGCAGCGGGGCCAACCTCGCCGGTCCTCTCGTCGAGCCAGGCCAGTTTGAAGCCACGGTCGCGGAGCTGTCGTAGAAACTCGGCCGGATCGGTTCCCAAGCTGCGCAGCCCGGCGGGCCAGAACTCGGAGACTATCGTCAGTTGCGGCTGCGCCAGCAACGACTGGGCGCCCTCGAGCACGAGCCCCTCCGCGCCCTGGGTGTCGAGCTTGATCAGATCCACCGCGACCCCGCTGCCGGCGAAGAAGTCGTCGAGAGAGGTGACAGGGACCTCCACCTGTCCCTCGCGGTCGGCGACATTGGCCCCCCGTAAGGACGACGCCCCGAAGTTGCTGCGATCGAGGTAGAGGGTCTCGCTCCCCGAGTAGCTCGAGAGAGCGCAGCGCGTCGCCACCACGTTGGAGTAGCCATTGAGCTCGATGCCGCGCTCGAGCAGCTCGAAGCTCTCCGGCGCCGGCTCGAAGGCGTACACCCGCCCGACTCCGCCGACCAGCTTCGCCGCGAGCATCGTGAAACAGCCGACGTTGGCGCCGCCGTCGACGACGACCATCCCGGGCTTGATCAGCTCGCTAAGAAGCTGCGTCAGGCGCGGCTCGTAGGTGCCCTCGGTGATCAGGTAGAGCGAGACGCCAATGTCGCGCGGATCGACGCATACCTTGCTCCCCTCGAACTCGACGACAACCGGCTCGCTCGGCACCAGCCGCTGGTAGAGAAACTCATACACAGGCCTCGCTCCTGGCAGGTACCTCAGCCGCGTCGCCATCAATGCGCGAGCGAGCCCCTTGACAACTTCGAAGAGCCGTGTCCTCACTGGCTGTAGGCCTCGACCCAGTCCCAGCGCCGCCCGCAAAGTAGCCGGTACTTGGTGGCCGGCACGGTGACGAGCCCAGGGTCGCCCGACTTGACCTTCTCCAGCTCAAGCGGTCCAATCGCCCAGGGTTGGGCGGCGCTGCCCGGGGAGAGGCTCGCCCCCTCGTATTCGACCTCGAGCGTATGCACGCCGGCAGCAAGGCGGACCGGACCAAGAGGCTCATAGGCGCCGCCGTTGTCGATCACCGCTCGCTCCGACGTCACCTCTTCGCCGTCGACGCGCAGTCTCAAACCGCCAAACACGCTGCCCCCCAACCAGAGCTGGTACTCCCCTCCCTCCGGCACCGTGAATTCCTCCCTGAGGCTGCCAGAGCCGTTCGGGGCAAAGGTATACGTGGACGGCGCCGTCCAGCCCTCGGGCATGAGCTCCTGGTGGAACTCGATCGCGATCGGGGTGCCGACCCTTGCCGCCACCAGCTGGCCTCCTGCACCAGTCGCTTGCGCCAGCTTCCGCACGGTGAGGCAAGGGGGCACGTCGCCGGCGTCCAGTTCGGTACCCAGCGGCAGGTGCCTGACGAGGGATCCGGGCGATGCTCTTCGTTGCCAAACGTCGTAGTGATCCGTTTGGTAAGCGAGGCCGAAGTCGGCAGGCGGGCGACTCTCGGCAGCGGAGCGGCGCACGACGAGCAACGCAAAGGTGTCGAGTTCGCTCGGCTCGATCTGGTCGAGATCAACATACTCCGCCCTTTCAGGCACCCCTCCGTCGGTCATGGCGATCCCCCGAGCACGACGATCGCTGGCTCCTTCCGTGTCGAGCTTGCGCAGGAAATGGCGCGGCCCATAGATGGAGACCTCAGTGCCGAGCGCCGGACCTTCTCCGGCAAAACGCTCACCGATCTCTTCCAGCTCGACGAAGTGGGAACGTGGAGCGAACCAGACGTTCTGGTAGGCGAGAAAAGCCGACCAGAGGACGCCGCCGGCGACGAGCACCCCCAGGACGGCGGCCTCGATCCGAAAGCCGGTGCGCTGGCCGAGCATGACGATGCCGATCAGAGCTGCCGCCAGCAGGGCTGGCGAGAGGGCCGCCATCACTTTGGCGTCGACCCACGGCGAACCGAAGTGAGCGATCGCAAGCGCACCCAGCGCTCCGCCGGCGACATATCCGACAAGCGGCACGCCATCGCGTTCGCCGAACCGGGCTGCCGCCGCGACGGTGATCGCGGCGGCGACGAGACAAATCGCCGCCAAAGCGATCACGGCGGGCTTCAGGTGAGGATCGAAGCGGAAGTCGCCCGTCGGCCAGATGCCGGCGACCTGAAAGAAGTTGAGCGGGCCGACTAGGTTGCCCAGTTCCGCCGCCCCGGTCACCCCTTCGTTGAGCGGGTCGAAGATGCCCGTTGGAGTGAAGACCACCGGCACAACCAGAGCCAGCGAGAACGCCGCCACCGGCCCGGCGATGGCAAGGGTGCGGCGAGCGCCATGGCGGCGCCAGACCGCTACCGCCGCCGGCAGCAGCGTCGGGATCACCCAAACCGCACCGCCAGGTCCGAGCACTACGACCATTGCCGCGGCCGCCACCCCAATCGGTACCCAGGCCCTACGAGGCCAGTTCTCGCCGGCGGCGCAGGCGGCCAGCAGGGGGGCCAAGGGCAACAGGGCGGCGACAACCATCTCCTTTACTCCACCCCAGAGGTAGTAGCCGATGAGAAGTGAAGCCAGCGAGGCGAGGAGTGCGATTAACACCGCGCGGCCCACCCCCAGAACTAGACGGCGGGCAAGCTCGAACAGCAGCAGCGCCATCGTCGCCGCCGCGAAGGCCATCGAGGGCTGAACCGTGAAGGCAATGTCCTGGCCGGACAGCTTCGACATCAGCGCCATCGGGACGAACCCCCCGATCGGATAGCTGCCGCCGAGATAGTCCTCCAGCACCTGCTGGTGAGAGGAGGGCGCGAGCTGTCCGAGCCCGCGCCCGAACTCGAAGACATGGTCGGTCAGCGCCAACCAAGTCGCCGTGTCGTCGAGTTTGATGTACCCGGCCAGGGTCGCTTCGCCGATGATCAGGAAAGGCGACGCGTAGAGCAGGAACACGGCCACCCCCACGCCAACCTCGGCGCTGTCGGGTCTTCGCTGAGGCACTTTGCGCCCCACTACCAAGCCGGCGAGGGAAACGATGATGATCGCCGGCAGGGTCATCTCTGCCGTGGCATCAGTAGCGGTTCCAAACTGGGCAATGACTATGGCGATGGCCAGGCCAAGTGCCGGGCGCACCGCCCACGGTAGGACGAAGCCGGTCAACCGCTCGACCAACAGCGAGAGGCCGATCGTCACCAACAGCAGGGCGGCCGGCGCGATCAGCCAGCAGAGGAGCAGATCCATGGCGGCGCGGATTCTTACATGCACCGAGGCATTTCGGTACATGATTGGGTTACAATGAGAACTCGCCGAGGTTGGCGAGAACACAGGGAAACGGGAGGCGGCAGGTGAAAAAAGTCGGTGCCAAAGAAGTTAATGCGAAGAGGGCGCGAACGATCATGGCCGCCTCACTTGTCGCGGTGGCGATCGTGCTTGGGGCAATCGCGCTGTTCGGAGGAAGCGATTCCGAGGAGTCCGTGGCAAAGGCGCCCGACAGCGGCGAGGTCACGCTCACCGAATCAGAACTGCTGGCCGCGGTGAGCAAGCTCAACCAGCCCGTCTATTGGACCGGGCCCAAAGCCCCAACCTTCACCTACGAACTGACCAAAACTCCTGACGGTCGCATCTACGTCCGCTACCTCCTGCCCCACGTGGAAGCCGGCGACCCGCGTCCCGACTTCCTCACGGTCGGCACCTATCCGGTGGGGGAAGCCAAGCGCTCCCTGAAAGTGGCGTCACACGAAACCAGAGAAAACTTTGCTGGAGAAAAATTGACGCTGTCGCATCACCCGACCTATGAAGTGTTGAGCTCCAAACAGGCGCCCAGCGCCTACGTAGTCCTCGACAAAGAGCCGGAATTGCAGATCGAGGTGTTTTCGCCCAATCCCGGAGAAGCAGATCTGCTGGCCCGCTCCGGGTCGGTGCGCCTGGTCGAATAGGCGATGGAGGCGACCGTCGCCACCCCGGCGAGCGACCTGGACGAGCCATTGGTCTCGGTCGTTATTCCTTGTCTCAACGAGGCGGAGAGCATCGAGGCCTGCGTGCGCTCGGCACTGCACGTGCTCGAGGAAAGCGACCTGAGCGGCGAGGTGGTCGTCGCCGACAACGACTCTGATGACGGTAGCGCCGAGCTGGCAGCCACTGCCGGTGCGCGTGTCATCCATGAAGCAAGGCGCGGCTACGGCAGTGCCTACTTGGCAGGCTTTGCTGCCGCGCGCGGGCGCTACATCATCACCGCCGACGCCGATCAGACCTACGACTTCGCCGAGATCCCCCACTTCGTCGCTCAGCTCGAGGAGGGCGCCGACGTGGTGATCGGCAACCGCATGAACAACATCCTCCCGGGGGCGATGCCATGGCTGCATCGCTACATCGGCAACCCGGTGTTGAGCGGCTTCCTCAATCTGCTCTACCGCTCCGGCGTGCACGACGCCCACTGCGGGATGCGCGCTTTGCGCCGTGACTCACTGCCGCGGCTGCGGCTGCGCAGCACCGGCATGGAGTTCGCCTCGGAGATGGTGGTGCGGGCGGTCAAGGAGGAACTGCGAGTGAGTGAGTTCGACATCGACTACCGGCCGCGTGCCGGCGAGTCCAAGCTCTCCTCCTTCCGCGACGGTTGGCGTCACCTGAAACTGCTCTTGGTCAACAGCCCGACGGCGCTGTTCATGGTGCCGGGGATGGCGATCCTGACCCTGGGCTTGTTGGGAATGGCGCTGTCACTGTCGGGCATCTCGCTGTTCGGCCGCGAATGGCAACTGCACGCGACCATCGCCGCGGCCCTGCTGACCGTCGTCGGGGCGCAGGTGGTCGCCCTTGCGCTTAGCGCTCGCGCCTTCGCCGTCGACGCCCTCGGCGAGCGCCCCGACCGCCTCCTTGCCTGGGGGCGGGACAAGGTGCGACTGGAGCACGGCCTCGCGGCCGGGAGTCTGGTGGCGCTCTGTGGCTTGGCAATCGGCGGAGCTATCGTCGCCACCTGGATCGGCCGTGGCTTCGGCAACCTCTCCGAGGAGCGGCTGCTCGTCTTCGCGGCGGTGCTGATCATCATTGGCCTGCAGACGATCTTCTCGTCCTTTTTCCTCAGCATCATCGGTCTTGCTCGAGGCGGACCGCCAAACTGGCCACCAGTCAACGGCAGCCCCAGTTGAGATAAACTTCCCAATTAATGGGAACCATTGTAGAAGTCCCGTCTGACTGGTATCGCTCGGGCTTCCCGCCGATCACCGCGGCGATGCCCTGGGCCGACCGGACCGAGGCCGAAGTCGACCGGGCGATCATGATGCTGCGGCCTGAAGGCGGTGAGCGTGTGCTCGACCTTGCCTGTGGAATCGGCCGCCACTCGCTCGAGCTGCGCCGCCGAGGCTTTGAGGTCGTCGGGGTCGACATTTCCCCCGACCTGCTCGAGATGGCCGAGCGCGAGGCCGAGGCGCAGTCGCTCGACGTCTCCTTCGTCCAGGCTGACCTACGCGAGCTCGACCTCAGCGATGAGTTCGACCTGGTGCTGAGCCTCAACGACGGCGCCGTCGGCTACTTCGAGACCGACGCAGAGAACTACCGCACCTTCGAGGTCGTCGCGCAGGCGCTGCGCGACGGGGGAGGCCATCTGGTCCAGCTGCCTAACGTCCTCCACGCCGAAGCCCACCTTCCGCAGAAAGCATGGATCGTCGGCGAGTCGACGCTCGAACTCAGCGACCATCACTGGAACGCCGAGGACAAATACATCGAAGGTTCGACCGTGCCCATTCGTTTTGGCGAGGTCTTTGAGAAATACGAGCCGATCCCCTTCCGCCAGCGCCTCTACACCGCCGAGGAACTGGCCGAGCTCTACACGTCGGTCGGCATGCGCCTGGCCAACACCTTCGCCGGCAGCGGCAAAGCCCGCAAGCCGAAGCCGTCGCAGTTCGAGATCTTTGTCGAGGGCCGTAAGTAGCCCGCTCAGATCTCTGGGTCGAAGTTGTAGTCGTCGTCCTCCTCCTCGTCCTCGTCCTCGTCGATGTCCGGTAGAGCGGGTGGTTGCCAGACCGGCCGGATCGACACCGGCCTGAAGCCGGCTCGGACGAGATTGCGAGCAGCCGGAGAGAACTGCTCGAGGTCCTCACTTGTCTCCTCCGTATCGGCAAACAGCAGGCCGGCGCCTGCCTCGATTGCATCGAGAATGCGCCGGCGCAGCAGGGCAATGTGCACTCCCCTGCCGCGGGCGCTCAGGTTGGTAACCGAGAAGCCAAGCTGGGCGACCTCGTAGTGCAGCATCATGATCGCGGCGCCAACGCCGAGGTCATTCTCGTCGATCGCAACGTAGCTGCGCCAAGGCTCGCGCCCCGGCAGGCCGTCGAAAAGGCAGTGCCCCTGAAAATCGAACCCGAACCCCTCGCCGAAATAGTCGCTGAACCCTTCGGTTTCCTCGCAGAACTCGTCGACTTCGATACCCGCAGGCTCGGGAAAAACCAGAGGCGAGGCGTCGCGGACAAATCTTGCGAGGAAAGCGCTACGGCGGTAGCCCCGCTGGTTTAAGAGGTCTTCCGCTGCGCCCGATTCCTGGAACTCCGACCTGATCGGAACACGGAAATCGATGCCGAGCGACTCGAGCCAATCAAGCGTTTCGCCCAGATGCCCCTCTTCGACGGCGCCCGGATCAGCGGCGCCGAGCACGAGGTTGAAGAGCGGCGCACGCGGCAAAACCGGAATCACGGTGGCCTGGACCGGGCCATATCGCCGCGCCTCGATCCGGTCCTCGTCGATCGCGTCGATTGCGGGCGCGCGCCAGAGCTCTAGCCAGAATTGGCGCTCGAGGTTGTAGAGGGAGCCGGGACCCATGAGGCGGTCCCAGAACAGGTTGAGATCGCGGTAGATGTCGTCTTCCCAGGCCACTCCGCCCCACCATAAGGGTACGTACTGAGATCAAATAAGAAACTGAAACTAATGCCAGCCGCATTGCGGCCCGAGCTGTACGCGGGAGGCCGCTAAGGAGAACGACTCTGCCCGCCGATACAGAGCCCGATGTTCGAGATCGACTCAGCGCTGCGCACACTCGTCGAGCGAGGCGGCTCCGACCTTCACGTGAAGGTGGCGGCGGCGCCGACCATTCGCCTGCACGGCGAGCTAGTGCCGCTCGAGGGCCATGAGCCCCTGCGTGGCGAGGACACCGAGAAGGCCTTCCACGACATCGCCGAGGCGCGTTCGCTAGCCGAGTTCGAGGAATGCGGCGAGGCCGACTTCTCCTACGCGATTCCTGGCCTCTCGCGCTTCCGCGTCAACGTCTTCAAGCAGCGCGGCTCAATCTCGATCGTCTGCCGCGCGATCCCCTTCGAAATCCGCTCGGTCGAGGACCTCGGCCTGCCCGAGGTCGTCACCAGCCTGGCCGAGGAGCAGCGCGGGATCATCCTCGTCACCGGCACCACCGGCTCGGGCAAGAGCACCACGCTCGCGGCGATGATCGATCACATCAACCGCACCCGCGCCCACCACATCGTCACGCTAGAGGATCCAATCGAGTATCTGCACGAAGACAAAGGCTCGATCGTCAACCAGCGCGAGGTCGGCTCCGACACCGAGAGCTTCGCCCGCGCGATGCGCCGCGTCCTGCGCCAGGACCCCGACGTGATCCTGATCGGCGAGATGCGCGACGAGGAGACGGTGCGCACCGCCCTCTCCGCAGCCGAGACCGGTCACCTCGTCCTTTCCACCGTCCACACGCTCGACGCCACCGAGACGATCAACCGGATCATCGACTTCTTCCCCCCCCACCTTCAGCACCAGGCCCGGGTGATGCTCGCCTCGACCTTGAAAGGGGCGATCGCCCAGCGGCTCGTCCCCGACGTAACCGGCGAAGGCCGCGTCCCTGCCTCCGAGGTGCTGGTCGTCACCGGCCGCGTCCAGGACCTGATCCTCAATCCCGACGAGACCGGAAAGATCACTGAGGTGATCGCCGAGGGCGAGTACTACGGCATGCGCACCTTTGACCAGTCGCTGCTGCGTTACGTGATGGAGGGCAAGATCGCCGAGCAGGTCGCCCTCGACTACGCCTCCAGCCCGCATGACTTCAAACTGATGTTGGCCGCCGGCGGCCAACGCGCCAGCGGCATCGAGCAACTCGAGAGCGCCTAGTCGGCGCGCTCAGGCAGCCGGCGCAAGCTCGGCGAGGGCCTTAAGCACGAGCGCGTCGTGCTTTTTGGGTTGCACCTTGGGGAGAACGCTGGCGACCCGCCCGTTGGGGTCAATCACGTAGGTGTTCCTCAGGATCCCCATGTATTTCTTCCCGTACATCGACTTCTCACCCCAAGCGCCGTAGGCCTCGGCGACCGCGTGGTCGGCATCGGCCAGCAGGGTGAAGTCGAGGTCGAACTTCTCGGCGAACTTCTTCAGCGCCTCCGGCTCGTCGGGGGAGACACCGATCACGCGGGCCCCTGCCGCCTTGTAATCGGCGCCTCGGTCGCGGACGCCGCAAGCCTGCGTCGTACAGCCCGGCGTGTCGGCGCGGGGATAGAAGTAGAGGACCACTGTCTCGCCGCGCAGGTCAGAGAGCGTCAGCTCCTCGCCGTCTTGGTCGGGCAGGGTGAAGTCGGGGGCGGCGGCGCCTGCCTCGAGCACGGTGCCGCTAGTCCTCGCGGCCAGGATCCTGGCCGTCCTCGTCCTCGTCGAGCTCCTCGTCGCCCTGTTCAAGCGCGGTCTCCGAGATCGATCCGGTCGAGCCCGGGTGATAGTGCGTCTGGAAGGTCTCCAGCGCCCGATCGCGGCGATCCTCGTCGACCGGGACCTCGTCGGAAATCCGCACCCAGTCGGCGCCCTCGTAGTCCTCGAGGTTGAAGACCTCCTGGTCGAGCGAGGTCGAATCATCGACCACGACCAGTACCTCGGTCTGCGGATTGAAGTAGGTCCCGGGCTGGTTGAGCAGCTCCTCGACCTCGTAAAGGTTGTTGGGGTTCGCGGCCATCACTCGATCCTACAAATCCGCGAGCTGTCGCTCCATCTCGGCCTCGACGTCGAGCGGTTCCTCGCCTTTGCGCATGCGGCGTTCATTGCGGGCGACGACGAGCTGACGGACCTCGGCGCGGAGCTTCTCGTCGATAGCCGGGCCTGCCGCGCCAGGCGCATCGAGCAGGCGCCTGACCTCGGCCTCGACGTCGAGTGCCGCCTCGCCGCGCTGCTGGCGGCGGTAGGACTTCGCCTCGAGCATCTGCCGCGCCTCGGCCTCCTGCAGCTTGCGGTCGACCGGCGGGTCGGGCTGGGAAAGGCGGCTCGGCGGCGGCATTTCCTGTTCGATCGCAAACGGCCCCTTGCCGACGCTCTGCCAGAGCGGCCCGGTGCGGGCAAAGGCGACCAAGGCGATCGGCAGCGCAATCAGCGTGATCAGGGTGAGCACGAAGCCAGCCTGGATGTCGATCAGATCGCCTATCGCAATCATCCCCACCCAGACTAGCCGCCGACGGGCCTAAAAGTCGCCATATAGGCGACTTTTAGGCCCGTCGGCCAGTGCGGTATGTATTCGCTACTCTTTGGGCTGGTTGACTGACTAGTCAATCGGTCCCCTCCCACCCGAAAAAAGGAGCTTCGAGCAGTGGTTGACTTCACTCTGACTGACGAGCAGAAAGACCTGCGAGAGCTGGCACACAACTTCGCGGAGAAAGAGATCCGCAAGGTCGCCTGGGAGCTCGACAAAGAGGGCACCTGGCCACAGGAGATCATCAATAAGGCCTGGGAGGTCGGGTTGATGAACACCCACGTCCCCGAGGCCTACGGCGGACCGGGCCTCGACTACCTCTCGGGTTGTCTGATCGAGGAGGAGATGGGCTGGGGCTGTTCCGGCGTCGGCACCTCGCTGATGGCCAACGGCCTTGCCTCGGCGCCGATCACCCTCGGCGGCTCCGAGGAGACCAAGAAGAAGTACCTCGGGATGCTGACCGAAAGTCCGAAACTCGCTTCCTTCTGCCTGACCGAGCCCGACGCCGGCTCGGACGTCTCCGGGATGAAAACCCGCGCCGTCAAGCAGGGCGACAAGTACGTCATCAACGGCTCCAAGTGCTTCATCACCAACGGCACCTACGCCGACTACTTCACCGTCTACGCGAAGACCGACCCCGAGGCCGGCCACCGCGGCATCAGCGCCTTCGTCGTCGACGCCGACCTCCCCGGGGTCACGGTCGACAAGAAGGAGGACAAGATGGGCCAGCGGGCGTCCAACACCGCGACCATCTCCTTCAACGACGTCGAGATCCCCGCCGAGAACCTGATCGGCGAGGAAAACAAGGGCTTCAAGCTGGCGATGATGACCCTCGACCGCACCCGTCCTGGTGTCTCGGCGATGGCCGTGGGCATCGGCCGCGCGGCGCTGGAGTACGCCACCGAGTACTCCAAAGAAAGGGTGCAGTTCGGCGTGCCGATCGCGATGCATCAGGCGATCCAGTTCATGATCGCCGACATGGCGACCAAGGTTGAGGCCGCCCGCCTGCTGGTCTGGAACTCCGCCGTCCTGCTCGATCAGGGCCAGCGCAACAGCCGCGTCTCCTCGATGGCCAAGCGCTTCGCCGCCGATTCGGCGATGGAGATCACCGTCGACGCCGTCCAGGTATACGGCGGCTACGGCTTCATCAAGGAGTACCCAGTGGAGAAACTGATGCGTGACGCAAAGATCATGCAGCTCTACGAGGGGACCAGCCAGATTCAGCGCCTGGTGATCGCCAAAGAAGTACTGCTACCGCGCAGCGTCGACGAGCCCACCCCGGAGGCCGAGGCGGCCAAGGCGAAAGCCTCCGAGGAAAGCCAGTCCGAGCAGGCCGCAGCAACCGTCTGAAAAAGCAACCGCACGGCCGACGGGCCTAAAACGTCTTCTATAGACGCGTTTTCGGCCCGTCGCACTGAAAAAGAGCCCCCGCGGGGGCTCTTTTTCATTCTTGTCGCATAGTTGGCACATTCAGCGCGCCACTCGGGCGTCGAAATCCTTCAGCGTCGCTTGAGTGACCAACACACCACACGACGTGGCCGCGGCTGGGCTGGACCTAGAGATCGCCGCCACAGCGGAGCGGCAGCATGGAGTGATCACCCTCAGTCAGCTACGAGCGGCGGGGCTGAGTGCAAGTGCTGTTCGAAGCCGCGCTGCGGCTGGGCGTCTTCACAGAGTCCACGCAGGCGTCTATTCAGTGGGACACCGGCCTCTCAATCTCGACAGCCAGAGAATGGCAGCGGTGTTGACTTGCGGCCCGGACGCCCTCATTTCCCATAGGGCCGCCGCAGCACTGTGGAGGCTGAGAGCAAATGTAGGCGGGCCGATCGATGTGACCGCCCCGCACCGGCGCGGACGCGCACCAAGCGCCATATGCGCTCACCGCGACGACTCACTGCGAGCGCCGGACCGTAGCGCCGTCCGGGGTATCCCCTGCACCAGCGTTGCCCGGACTCTGCTCGATCTGGCCGGGGTGATCACCGTCCACGAGCTGAAAAAGGTCATCGCAGAGGCCGAGATACTGCGTATCTTGGACCTGAAGGCGGTCGAACGCCTGCTCGCCAGGAGTCACGGGCGGCGTGGAGTGGCGCGCCTTCGGACGCTGCTCCCAGAACCAGATTCGGGCACAAGAGCGGCACGTAGTCGACTGGAGCGTCGCTTCCTGGCGATGTGCGAGCGGGCGAACATCCCCCGCCCCGAGGTGAACCGCGAACTCGACTTGGGAAACGAACAGCTCATCCCTGATTTTCTCTGGCAAGACGCGCGTTTGATCGTCGAAACGGATGGCCGAGAGACCCATGGCACCACTTCCGCTTTTGAGGAGGATCGTCGCCGCGATCAAGTCTTAAGCGCGGCGGGCTGGCAAGTGGTTCGTTGCACTTGGCGCCAGGTGCAAGAAGATCCCGCCCGTCTCGCAAGCACGCTGCGCACAATCCTCGGCCGACGGGCCTAAAACGTCTTCTATAGACGCGTTTTCGGCCCGTCGGCGGCGCTTGCGACCTTGACTCGTATCCACCCCCCGGGCTAGGGTTGGCGGCGATGGAGGCTGCGCAACCACCCGCCCCAACGCAGTCGAAGCGCATCTCGGTCGGCGACGTCGTCAGTGAGACCTTCTCGATCTATGGTCAGAATCTCGCTGCTCTGCTCGGCAGCGCGATTGTCGTCTTCGTCGTCGTCGGTCTAGTCGCTGGCCTACTGCAGGCCGGCGGCGGGCTCATCCTGGTGCTGCTCGGCGCAGCGGTACGCGTCGCCGGCCAGGCGCTCTACACCGGCTTCGTGGTCGAGCTCGTTCGCGATGTGCGTGACGGCCGCCGTGACGAGACCGTGGGCGACCTCTTCTCGGCAGCAATGCCGTTCATCCTGCCGTTGATCGGCTTCGGCATCCTCTTCGGCATTGGGGTGACGATCGGCTTTGTCCTGCTGATCGTGCCGGGCCTGATCCTGCTCACCTTCTGGTCGGTTGGCGCGCCGGCGATCATCATTGAGGGGATCGGACCGATCGACGCCTTCGGACGCAGCTGGCGCTTGGTCCGAGGCCAAGCCTGGCCGGTCTTCGGAGCCCTCTTGGTCACCTTCTTGATCGTGCTCGTGATCGGGGTCATCCTCGGCGCGATCGCCACCCCGATCGGCGCGGGTGCGACGATCGTCGCCTCGATCATCTCAGCGGCAATTACCGCGCCGATCTATTCGCTCGCGGTCAGCGTCCTCTATTTCGACCTCGGGGGTGGCGCAGCTCCCGCTCCCACGGCATCGCCCCCGCCGAACTGACCACCCGGTAGGGGTGAAGCGTCTTGTACTTTTTCCGCGACAAGGTTCGCGGACAGCCGCTAACTGTCTTCGGAAAAAGTTAAGCGGAACCCCTGCCGGGTGGTCTCAGCCGACGCGAGTAGCCTGGCGCGCCGTCTTCTGGCGCTTGTTTTTGTCCAGCTCTACCTTGCGTAGGCGGACTGACTCCGGCGTCACTTCGACGCACTCGTCCTCACGCAGGAACTCCAGCGCTGCTTCCAATGAGAGCCGTTTAGGCGGCTCGAGGCGGACGAGGATGTCGGCGCTGGCGGCGCGCACGTTGGTCTGGTGCTTCTCCTTGATCGCGTTGACGTCGAGATCGTCGGAGCGGGCGTTCTCACCGACAACCATTCCTTCGTAGACCTCCTCGCCCGGACCGATGAAAAGGGTGCCGCGGTCCTGCAGGTTCATCAGCGCGTGGCTCGCGCTGGCGCCACGCCGGTCCGCCACCAGGGAGCCGGTCGGGCGGGTGCGTAGCTCCCCCGCCCAGGGCTCCCAGCGATCGAAGACGTGGTGGAGAATCCCCGAGCCGCGAGTCTCGGTGAGGAACTCGGTCCGCAGGCCAATCAATCCACGAGCGGGAACCAAGTAGTCCATTCGCACCCATCCGGTTGAGTGATTAACCATGTGGTCAAGGCGGCCCTTGCGGCCGGCCAGCAACTGGGTGACCGCGCCGACGTGCCCCTCGGGCACGTCGATCGCCAGCCGTTCGACCGGCTCGTGGATCTTGCCGTCGACCTCGCGGGTGATTACGCGCGGCTGGCCGGCGGTCAGCTCGAAGCCCTCGCGGCGCATCATCTCCAGCAGCACGACCAGCTGCAGCTCGCCACGACCCTGCACCTCCCAGGCGTCGGGCCGCTCGGTGTCGGTAACCCGAATCGAGACGTTGCCGACCAGCTCGGCGTCAAGCCGGTCGCGGACCTGCCGCGCGGTCAGCTTCTTGCCCTCGGTCCCGGCCAGCGGCGAGGTGTTGATCCCGACCACCATCGAGAGCGAGGGTTCGTCGACCGCGATCACCGGCAGCGGCTGCGGGTCCTCCGGGTCGGCCAGCGTCTCGCCGATCGTCACCTCGGGCAGACCGGCGACGGCGATGATCTCACCCGGCCCGGCCTCGGCGGCGGCGACCCGGTCGAGCGCCTCGGTCACGTAGAGCTCCGAGATCGCCGCCCGCTCGATGCTGCCATCGGCGCGACACCAGGCGATCTGCTGCCCGTTGCGGACTTTCCCGTGGCGCACCCGGCAGAGCGCCAGGCGACCGACGTAGGGATCGGCGTCGAGGTTGGTGACCAGGGCCTGAAAGGGGTGGTCGGGGTCGTATGTCGGCGCCGGAATGCGCTCCAGCATCCGGTCCATCAACGGGGTCAGGTCGGTCCCCTCGGCGCCTTCTTCAAGTGCCGCCCAGCCGGCTTTGGCATTGGTGTAGACGATCGGGAAGTCGACCTGCTCGTCGTCGGCGTCGAGGTCGAGGAAGAGCTCGTAGACCTCGTCGACGACCTCGGCGATGCGGGCGTCGGGGCGGTCGACCTTGTTGACGACGAGGATCACGGGCAGCTTCGCCTCCAACGCCTTGCGCAGGACGAAACGGGTCTGAGGCAGTGGGCCCTCGGAGGCGTCGACCAGCAGCAGCACGCCGTCGACCATCGTCAACCCGCGCTCGACCTCGCCGCCAAAGTCGGCGTGCCCCGGCGTGTCGATGATGTTGAGCTTGACGCCGCTGTAGTTGACGGTCGTGTTCTTGGCGAGGATCGTGATCCCCTTCTCCCGCTCCAAGTCCATCGAGTCCATCACCCGCTCGGCCACGTCTTGGCCTTTGCGAAAGGCGCCGCTCTGCCACAGCATTGCGTCGATCAGCGTCGTCTTGCCGTGGTCAACATGGGCGATGATCGCGATGTTTCGAAGGTCGTCTCGGGTGGTCATCTCGCAGGCAGGGTAGGGATCGGCAGGAAAAAAGAGGCCCGCCGGAGGCGGGCCTCAGTGCAGCTAAGAGCGGTGCTCGGCTAGGCGGTCTGCTGAACGCTCGCCGCGGCCGGGCCCTTGGGGCCTTCTTCGGACTCGTAGCTCACCTTGGAACCCTCGGTCAGGGACTTGAAGCCCTCACCCAGGATCGCGCTGTGATGAACAAAGACGTCCTTAGAGCCGTCGTCGGGCGTAATGAACCCGTAGCCCTTGTCGTCGCTGAACCACTTGACAGTTCCAGTTGGCATGCATTGCCTCCACTTCATGTGCTGCGAACGCGGCACATGCGGTGAAGCAACGACGCGAGCGCTAGACACAACTTTTGCCGGTGTCTTCCGGCCTAACGCGAGGACCGTAGCAGGGTCAGCCCCTGCGATGCCTTTTACGCAGGCCGGTCTTCCGTCGCGCTTTATGTGTCTTAAGAGATAGAACCGACAGCGGAGCCGGGTTCAATGGCCCAGCCCGCACAGCCGATACCGTAAATCGTGATGCCTCCAGGGAATTCGCCCTCTCGCCGGGCGGGGATCTGTGTGATCGCCGCCCTAGCCCTGGCCTGCACCCTGGCGCCCGCGCCAACCCGAGCCGCAGCGAACCGCCCGAGCGACGACACCCTCTCACCCAGGTTGGCCGAGCTGGCAAAGCCAGCGGTGCAATCGGCCTCTCCCGCAAAGCAAGCGAAAGAGCTGAGCCTCGCCACCGAAGGCCCGGGGAGCCTCTTGCGCGAAGGCAACCGAGTGTTGGTCGAAGTGCGCTTCGACCGCGGCGCCGCCGCGGCGGTGGACGACCTCCGTGCGGCCGGGGCAAAGATCGTCAATGTCAGCCCCCGCTACCAGACGGTCACGGTCGCGGCGAAGCCCAGCGGGTTGAGCCAACTCTCCGAAATGCCACGCGTCGCCAGCGCCACCGAGGTACTGACCCCAATTGCAGCTGCCTCGACCTGTCCAGCAGGCGACGTCGTCTCGGAGGGGGACGAACAACTTCGGGCCAACGAAGCGCGGGCAGCCTTCGGCGTCGACGGCAGCGGCGTGACTGTCGGCATCCTCTCCGACTCGTTCAACCTGAATGAATTTGCCGACACGCGCGAAGCCGAAGACGTCGCGAACGGCGACCTCCCTGGCGCCACCAACACTTGCACCGGTGAGTCGACGCCGGTAGATACCGCCCTCGATGACTACGCACCCGGACCGGAAGAACCGGCAGCGGAGGACGAGGGGCGGGCGATGGGCCAAATCATCCACGACCTTGCACCCGGCGCCCAGCTCTCGTTTGCGACGGCATTCACCGGCCTCACCGCTTTCGCCGGCAATATCGAAAAACTCGCGGAAGCCGGAGCCAAAGTAATTACCGATGATGTCAGCTACTTCGAAGAGCCCTTCTTCCAGGAAGGCCCGGTCGGAGTCGCGGTGAGCAACGTGACGGCAAGCGACGTCGCATATTTCTCCTCGGCCGCCAACAACAACCTAATCAACGCCGGCCGCGACATTGCCTCTTGGGAAGCGCCGGAATTCCGTGATGCTGGCAGTTGCCCGGCCGGCCTGCCCCCCTACGCCAAACACTGCATGGATTTCAAACCGGGAGCACCGGTCGACTCCGCCTTCGGGCTGAGGGTTTCTCGCGGAGCCACGCTCCGCGTCGACCTGCAGTGGAAACAGCCCTGGCACGGTGTGACCACCGACCTCGACTCCTACCTGGTGAGCTCAGCCGACAAACTGCTCGCCGTCTCGGAGAACTCCAACGCGACCTTGACGCAAATGCCATTTGAGTTCCTCTCCTGGACCAATACGACTGGGACGGCTCAGACGGTGAGGATCGCAATCAACCGCTGCGACTCAGTTTGCGGCGGAGCCACCGGCGGCGATACCGGCACGCCGCGCCTGAAGTTCGCCCTGATGCAGAACGGCGGCGGGGTGACCGAAACCGAGTACCCGGAATCATCCGAAGGTGACGTGGTCGGCCCGACGATCTTCGGCCACAACGGCGCTGAAAACGCGATCAGCGTGGGGGCGATCCGCTACAACGCCACCGAAGCGCCGGAGAATTTCTCCTCTCGCGGCCCGGTCACCCACTACTTCAAACCGGTCGAAGGGACGACTCCAGCCGAAGCGCTCGTCTCCCCCCTGATCCTTGCCAAGCCCGATCTGGTCGCAACCGACGGCGGGGCAAACACCTTCTTCGGCTCCTGCGAATCGAACACCTGGCGGTTCTTCGGAACCTCCGCCGCCGCCCCGCACGCCGCCGCGGTGGCGGCACTCGAGCGCCAGGCCGTGCCCTTGGCGACGGCGGAAGAAGTGAAGAAAGCGCAGCTTGAAACCGCCACTCCCGTGGGGCTGTTCCCGCCCACCGCTGTCGGCACTGGCCTCGTTAACGCCGCCGCAGCGATCTCCAAACTAAAAGCGGAACCGTTCACGCCGCCGACCCTCGAACCTGCCGCACCAGCGCCACAGAACTGCGAACTCACGGAACCGGAACCCGAAATTCCGCCCGTCGACGAACCGGAAGAACCGAAAAAAGAAGTCAATCCGCCGCCCCCACCGCCGCAGCAGGAAGAACCCCAAAAGCTGCCACCCGACACCTTCTTCCTCCAGCACCCAGCCAAGGTGATCCGCACGCGGCATCTCACGGCGAAAGCGGTCTTCCGCTTCGGCGCCAGCGAGAGCGAAGTGGCGTTCCTCTGCCGGGCGGACAAAGAACCCTTCCACGAATGCCGGCCGAGGCTTGGACAGCGTTTCGCGATCGGCGCGCATGTTTTGCGGGTTATCGCGCGCAATGCTGCCGGCCCCGATCCGACGCCGGCTATCTTCCGCCTCCGCGTGAAGCAGATCGGCTAGCGGAAGCGCTTAGCCCGCCTCGCCGAGCCTGCCGCGGCGCATTACCCAGTGGCCGAGGAACAGCATCGCCAGCAGCGCCGCGGCGCTGCCCAGGACCAGCGGGTCGGTGAGGCTGAGGCCCTCTAGGCGAGTGCCGAAGTAGACCGATAGAGCGGTGATCGGCAGGTAGGCGACCGTGGTCGTCCAGACGAAACGCCAGAGCGGAACGCGGGCGGCGCCAGCCGCATATGAGACGAGGCTAAAGGGAACTATGGGAATCAGACGGACGGCGAGCAGCAAGGTGGCGCCGCCGCGCTCGATTGCCGCCTCGATCCGCTCGAAGCGCTCGGTGCCGAACCAGCGGTCAAGCAGCGGGCGAGCCACCGAGCGGCCGATCGCGAAGCAGACCAGCCCCGAGAGCAACCAGCCGAACATCATCAGGGCCAACGCCGGGAAGAAGCCGTAGACGAAGCCGGCCGCCGCATCGACGATCTCCGCCGGGTAGAAGACGACCGTGTGGATCAGCGCCAGGCCGAGAATCAGCAGCGGCCCGGCGACGCCAAGGTCCTTGACCTTGCTCCGCACCTCCGCCGTGTCACCACGCACCGCAGCTTCGAACGCTTCGCGCAGCTCCGGTATTACCAGCACCATCAGCGCCAGCAGCGCGATCCCGCCAAGGGTTACGGCGACGGCGGCCAACGAGGGCCTGGGCGACTCCATCAGCCGCGCAATCGCTCCGCCAAGGCGGAGTGGCGGCTGCCGCTGTCGTCGCGTCGCACGGCCATTTCCAGCGCAGCGGGGTCACCGATCAAGACGCAGTTGGTGCGCGCGCGGGTAATCGCCGTGTAGAGGAGTGGGCGGGTCAGCATGCGGGCGTGGGAGCGGTGACAGACGCCGACCACAACCGGGACTTCGCAACCCTGCGCCTTGTGGACCGAGATTGCGTAAGCGAGCCGCAGCGTCGCCGTCTCACCGTAGGGGATGACCAGCGAACCGCCCTCGTCGGTATCGACGACGATCGACTCCTCCGCCGGATCATCGGCGCGCAGAAAAACAATCGAGCCGTTCATCAACCCCAGCTCATGCGAGTTGCGCGTCTGGATCAGCCGGTCGCCGATGCGGAAGCGCTCACTCACCGCTGCCTTGCCATCCGGATTTAGCCGCGCTTGCAGGCGCTCGTTGAGGGCATCAATCCCAACTCCCCCTTTGTACATAGGTGCCAAGACCTGCACATCGCGGATCGGGTCGACGCCGAAGCTCCCCGGCGCCCGCTCGGCGACCACCTCGACCACGGTGTCCAACGCCCGCTCGGGACTGGGCCGGTCGATGAAGAAGAAATCTTGATCCTGATCGTCGCCCGGCTGCAGATGCGGCGGCCGCCCCTGGTTGATCTCGTGGGCGGCGGTGGTGATCATCGAGCGCGCAGCCTGGCGAAAGATCTGGGTGAGCCGGACGACCGGCGCGACGCCGGAGGCGATCAGGTCCTCGAAGGGCTTGCCGGCGCCGATTGGCGGCAGCTGGTCGGCGTCGCCGACAAAGACGATGTGGGTTGACTCGGCGAGCCCGCCGAGCAGAACCTCGATCAGCCTCAGGTTCAGCATCGAGGACTCATCGACGATCACCAGGCCGGCGGGCAACGGGTGGCCTGGGCGGTAAGCCGGCTCGCGGCCGGGCATCCACTCCAGCATTCGGTGAATCGTCTGCGCCTCGTGGCCGGTCGCTTCCTCCAGCCGCCGGGCGGCGCGGCCGGTCGGCGCGCAGAGAGCAATTGAGACGTCGACCCGCACAGCCTCGGCGACGATCGCCTTCGTACAGGCGGTCTTGCCGACGCCGGGGCCACCGGTCAGCACCGAGACCCGCGCCGCGAAGGCGCCGCGCACGGCAGCCCACTGCTCATCGGTGAGTTTTGCCTCGTCCTCGACATCCTCCGGTGGCGCCTCCCCCGGGTCATGGTCGAGATGCGGTGGCGCCTCGACTCGGGCGGTCAGCGTCGCGGCGACAGCAAGCTCACTGGCGTGGGTCAGCTCGCGATAGGCCCGCCCTTCGTCGAGCAGCAGACCCCGAGCGCGCGCCGGCACGTCAGGATCCGGCCGCAGACCGAGCAACTTCGCCGTGCGCCGGTTCAGCTCCTCGACCGGCAGGTAGGTATTGCCCTGCTGCTCGGCCTCCGCCAGCGCAAAAACAGCCGCGGCCTGGGCACGCTGCTCGGACTCGAGCGGTACATCGGCAGCCAGGGCGATCTTGTCGGCGCGAGCGAAGCCGACACCGGCGACCTCGGTTAGCCGGTATGGGTCCTCGTGCAGAACGACCATTGAGCGATCCCCGAAGCGGGCGTGGATCGGTGCCGCTAGGTGGGCTAGCCCATGCGGGGCGAGCTGCACGTGGAGATCGCGAATCGCTCGCGAAGCGTGCCAAGACTCAGTCGCCGCCGCCGCCTGCTCTGCGCTGACACCGCGCAGAGCGCCGAAGACTCCCGCCGGGTCAGCGGCAATCGCCCCCAGCACTCCCTCGCCGTGTTCGTCGCAGAGGCGCTCGGCACGGGCCGGACCGATGTGACGCAAGCTAGTCAGGTAGGCAACCTGGCCCGCTCGGTCGGCGGGATCGAGCGGCAGCGCCCCCCGCGCCCTCAGCTGCCGTCCATAGCGCGAATGTGTCTGCCAATCGCCGCTTACTTCGGCCCGCTCGCCGGCGCTCAGGTGGGCGACCGGGCCGACCAGAGCAAACCCCTCGCCCGACTCGGCGTCTTGCACCTCCAGCACCGCGTAGCCATCGTCTTCAGCGCTGAAGATGACACCGATCACTTCGACCGTGCCAGTGAAGGCGGCCGCATCGGCGTCGAAGAGAGTCGCGGCGTCGCTCACACAGCAAAGCTAGCCGCTTACAAGGCGGCCCGAGTCCGCGTTAGTCGGACGTCCATACTTGGAAATCCAAAGTACGCCAAGATGTCTATCGATCCGGCCCAATCGGGGCCACGCAATCGGGAGGAGCAGCAATGAGTACCCACGCGGTGAAGAAGATTGACGAGATGGAGGCTGTCTACGGCGGCGCCTTCAAGCGGGCCCGGGCGGAGCTCGGCGTCGAGTCTTTCGGTATGCAGATCCTCGACCTTCCTCCTAACTTCGAGAACTACCCCGAGCACGACCACGCTGAAGATGGCCAGGAGGAGGTCTTCGTCGCGCTACGCGGCAGCGGCGAGATCGAGATTGCCGGCGAGCGCTTCCCGCTCGACGACGACCACGTCGCCCGCGTCGCCTCGGGCACCAAGCGCAAGATCTGGCCGGGCGACGAGGGCATTCGCCTGCTCATCGTCGGCGGCAAGCCGGGCGACGTCTACGACGCTCCCGAAATCAGCAAGCTCGGCGTGGCTGACCCGATGGCGGGCTAGTCGCCTCGTAACCCGTACAACTGAGGACCGGCACCCGCGGATAGCGCGGGTAGGCCGGGTCCTCGCGCGAGCGCCGACAAAGGCTGAAGACCGACCCTCTTGTGTTTGGGACAAGCTGCTGATGGGCACAGCCGTCGCATAACCCGTTGCCCGACCTGGTCATTCGTTGAAGCTAGCGCGGATTGAGTTGCGCCATGTGCCGATCCGGGCTAAGTTGCTTGGAACTAAGCAGACCAATACACGACTCAGGGGGTATCCAGTTGAGTCTTGATGTGCATCTGCATGGGAGACGGGTTGGCGGGTTGTTCCCGCTCGGCGAGGACGCCTATAGCTTCGCCTATACGGCCGAGGCGGTCGAGGAGTTTCCCCCGGGGAAAGCCTTGCTCAGCAATTCGCTGCCACTGCGTGCGGAGCCCTTCGGCCCCGATACCACGCGCGCCTACGTCGAGGGCCACCTACCGCAGGGCACCCGACGCGAAGTGATCGCCGCCGAGCTTGGGCTCGACCCCGCCGACGGCTACGGCCTGATTGCCGAGCTCGGCTACGACTGCCTCGGTGCGGTCACCTTTCTGGCCGAGGGCGAGACTGAAGAGCCTCCCGCCCCAAACTCGCTCGTCTGGCTGAGCGAGGCCGAACTGGAAGAAGTGGTGCGCCCAACGCCGAGCCGCATCTTCGACCGCTCGTGCCCCGAGCGGATGCGCTTTGCCCTGCCCGGCGAGCGTCACAAGCTTGCCCTCGTCTACGACGAGCGCGACGGTCGCTGGGCCTGGCCACAGGCAGGCATGCCCAGCACCCACATAATCAAGCCAGAGCCGCGCGACCGCCCCGGTTTGGTTGCCAATGAGCACGCCTGCACGCTTGCCTACCGCGAACTCGGCTTCCCAGTCACCCACACGTCGGTCGAGACAATCGCCGGGCAGAGTTGCCTCGTCTCCAAGCGCTTCGACCGCTGGGGCGACGGGCCGCAGGTCGAGCGCATACACCAGGAGAGCATCGCCCAAGCGCTCGGCATCGCTCCCGACTGCGAACGAAGACTCGCCACCGGGAAACCCAGCCTGAACGAGGCGAGCGGCCTACTGCGAGCGATCGGCGAAGAGGGAAGCGTAGAGACGTTGATGAAGGCCACCTTCTGCGACCTGGTGATTGGCTGCACCGAGTTGCGAGGCGCCAGCGCTGCCTTGCTCTTCGGCGAAGACGGGCCAATGCTGGCTCCCTTTTACGGCGTCGTCTCGACCGAGGTCTACGGCGAGGTTCGCCCGCGACCGATCGTGGTCGGAACCGACGTCCCTCCCGCCCCGCTGCTAATCGACCTTCGCCACACGATTGAACTATGCGAACTCGAGTTCCAGCCCGCGATCATCGAGTCGGTCAAGCTCATGGCGCAGGTCTGCATGGCTCTCGGCGCGGTCGCGAAAGACGCCTGGGAGGACGGCTGGACGCGGCGGGAGATCGAGGAAACCATCCAGCTTGCAACCAAGCGCGCGCTCGGTTTTCGCGAGGAATCGATGTACTTGCGACCGCCGGGAAGCTAACCCGGGGCTAAGTCCATTCGAAGATCTCAAGCGCTGATAACAACAACCATGATGAAGGCTGCGTAGAGGGTGAACCAGCCCACCACCGCCGGTAGCCCGAAGCGGCCGCGGCGGTGCAACGCGTCGTAAGCGAGCAAGCCGCCGGCGAGACCAAGCGCCACCGAGAGGGCCGCATTGGCGCTCAAAGCCCAATCGGTGAAGAGCAGACCGATGCCAAAAGGGACGGTCGACTGAAAGACCATCGCGCCGGTGATGTTGCCGAGGGCGAGCGAGTCCTTTCCTTCACGCACCCAGAAGAAACTGTTGACCTTCTCCGGCAGCTCGGTGGCGAGTGGGGCGAGGATCAAGGCGAGAACGACGGCCTCGACGCCGAGGTCACCGGCAATTTTGAGCAGCTCTTCGACGAAGAGGTGGGCACCGCCGACCATCGCGCCGAGCCCGACCAGAAGCTGGATCGAGCAGAGCAGGGGGCTCGGATTCATGCGCTGCTCGGCGCGTCGCTCAAAGACGAGTGGATCGAGCGTGCCGTGATCCTGCACCTCTCCCCCTTGCTTCAACGTGCGGCGGATATAGAGCGGATAGGCGAGCAGGACGAGCACACCGACGGGGATGCGCAGGGCTGCTGGGGCACCCCAGGCGAGCGCAAGCGAGAGGGCAAAGAAGACGAGAAAGGTGAGGAGATCGCGCTCCAGCGTCGGACCGTGCGCCCTCAGCTCTAGCCCCTGCTCGCGGCGGTCGCGGTAGAGGTAGGCGAAAAGGCCAACCAGGCCCATTGCCAGCGTGCCGAGCAGGAAGGGGGCACCAACAATCGCCCCGATCGCCACCTGGTCGCCGCCCTCCTTGGCCCCAAGCAGCGCGACAATCGCGATCAGCGTCTCCGGCATCGCCGTGCCAACCGCGGCGAGGACGCTGCCGACGGCACCCTCGCCCAGCTTTAGCCGGTGACCCAGCCACTCGACCGCATTGGTGAACAGCAGAGCGCCGGCGAGGATGACGGCAAAGCTGACGAAGAGGAGAACGACTGCCACTCGCCGACCCTACAAGCACGTGCCGTCGCTTAGGTACCCATAAGGACCTCTAAGCGACGGCACGTCAGGCGAAGTAGAAAGCGAGGCCGAAGACTGCGTAGACGGCAAGCAGCTGGACCCCCTCGAACCAGGTCGACTCGCCGTCCTGGGTGACGTAGTTGGCGATCAGGATCGCGAGCAACAGAGCCCCTAGCTCAAAGCCGTTGAAAACCAACGCCAGCGGCCCGGGGCCGACAAAGATCGAGGCGAGCACCAAGACCGGTGCGACGAAGAGCGCCACCTGGGCGCTGGAGCCAATCGCGATATTGACCGCGAGGTCCATCTTGTCCTTGCGCGCGACCAGCACCGCGACCCAGTGCTCGGCTGCGTTGCCGACGATCGCGACGACGATCACGCCGATGAAGAACTCCGACAGGCCAGCCGACTTGGACGCCTCGGTGATCGAGCCGACCAAGACCTCCGACATGACGCCGACCAGAACTCCCGCTATCGCCAGCGCGATGACCGAAGTGCGCACCGACCAGCCCCAGCTGTCGTCATCGCTGTACTCGGGGTTAAAGAGAGCGCGGTGGGTCTTGAGCGAAAAGACGAGGCCGAGGACATAGGTCGCGATGAGGACAATCGCGACCGCAAGCGAGAGGTGCTCGACGGTCGAACCGTAGTCGACGAGCTCGGCGCCTGGCATAGGCAGCCCCTTGCCCTCGACCAGCTCGAAGATTGCCGGCATCAGCAACGCGGCGGCGGCCAGCAACAGCATCGAGGTCTGCACGCTCGCGCTCGTCCGGCTAAATACTTGCTTCTCGCGTCCGAGCCCCCCAGCCAGCATCGACGCGCCGAGCACGAGCAGGATGTTGCCGATGATCGAACCGATGATCGAGGCTTTGACCACCTCGTGCAGGCCCTGGCCGAGGGCAAAGAGAGCGATGATCAGCTCTGGCGCGTTACCGAAGGTGACGTTGAGCAGGCCGCCAATTCCCGGCCCCGAGCGAGCGGCAAGCTCCTCAGTGGCGCGACCCATCAAGGCCGCGGTGGGGATGATCCCAAGCGCCGATATTGCGAAAACCAGCGTCGCCGAACTGCCCGCCAGGTCCAGCGCAACGGCGACGGGTATCAACGGCGCCAGTAGGTAGGGCCAGCCATTTGGCCCCCGTAGGAAGGTGCTCAAGAGGACTACTGACCCGCCGCTCCGCCCACTTTTTCGAGCAGCTTGCCGAGGCTTTCGCCGCCTTCTTCTCCCTGCAGCAGACCGAGCAGTTCGATCGGGTTGACGCCGAGCTTGATGAAGAGCCCACTCAGCGGCTTGGCATTTGCAGGTGCCGAAATTGACTGTTCTTCGTTGACGCCGGTCAGCTTCAGGTCGAGTTCAATTTCGACGCTCTTTGGGCCACTGCCGGAGTTCTTCGGTTCGATCTTCAGCTGGGCTGAAATCTGTCGCACGATGTTGTCGTCGCCGACGTAGACGTCGACGTGGGTGGCCTTGACCGACCTGTTCACTTCGTCCCTTGCCTTTTCGATTTCAGTCTTGGACGGGAGTGGTCCAGCGGCGGCGATTTGGTTGCGGCAAGCCGGGCTTTCGACCACTTCAAGCACGGTGTCGAGCGCGCCGGAGACGTTGAGGTCGCCGCTGACCTTGGTCGTGGCGGTGTCGCCGACGTTGGCGCTGCCTTCGTTGCTGCCCCCTTCGAGGAAGTTGGCGACTTTCAGCTTGCCGAGTTCTTCCTGGCAGGCAGCGACGCCGGCAGAGCCGGCTTCGGCACCGCCTTCTTCCTGCGCTTGGATGAGAGCCGATTCGACGAAGCTAAAGGTCGTCGGGTCGACTTCGTACTCGACCCCTTCGTAGTTGACGTAGGCGCTGTTGGGGAGCAGCACGAGCCCCCCATCGAAGTCGATCTTTTTGCCGTTGTAGTTGCCATTTGCCTTTGCCGTCATATCGAGCTGCGGCAGGCCGCCCTTGCCTTCACCTTGGAATGGCCCTGAGAGACTTACGTCGACTTTGCCGCCTTCAGGGCCCGACGCCTTAAGACCAAATGAGAGGTCGACGTTGGCGCTTTCGATCCCCTGCAGGGTCGCTTCGTCAAGGACCGACTGAGGGCTCTCACCGCTCTTATCGCCGCTTCCTCCGCCACAGGCGACCAGGGCAACGCTCACCGCAACCAAGGCGGCGGCGGCGAAGGTATAGAGGAAACGAAGTCGGCCCAAGGCGAAAGCCTCCTGAGATCGGGGGATGCAATTGCGGAATCGTAGGTTAGATGGTCGTTCTTCAGCGATTCTTAAGCTGTGGCGACGCGCCTTCGCTCTGGTTGACGCCCAGGCTTAGGAGACGCCCAGCTGTTCGAATAATTCGCCGACGCCGTCCCGGACACCGCGCTGCAGCAGACCAAGTACTTCGATCGGGCTGACGCCGAGCTTGATGAACAGTCCGCTCAGAGGTTCGGCGTCTTCGGGGGCCGATATGTCCTGTTCCTTGTTGATTTCTTCCAGGGACAGCTGGAAATCGAAGTTAATTCGTTTGGGGTTACCGCTCTTCGGCTCAATCTGCCCCCTCAACACGATCTCCCGCACGATGTTGTCTTCCTTGTCGACATAAACGTAGGTTTTGACGTTCTTGGCCGAATTAATGAGCTCGCCTTTGACTCGATCGACTTCAGACTGTGACGGCAACGGACCAAAGGCTGCGAGCAGATCAAGACATGCTTGGCTTTCCGTCACAGCATTGATCGCGGCGGAGGCATCAAGTTCACCATAGACTTTGGTCGCATACGCACCACCTAAGCTGGCGCTAGCCGTTTTGTTCGCGTTTTCCACGAGGTCAGCAACCCTCAGGTTGGTGAGCTCTTCCTGACAGGCAGCAGCCGAGCCGGCTTCGCCGCCGTTTTCACGCTGTGCTTGCTGCAGCGTCGATTCGAAAAAGCCCAGGGTGGATTCGCTGATTTCGTATTCGGTTCCTTCGTAACCGACATAAGCGCTGTCGGGCAAGACCGTGAGGCTATTGTCGAAATCGAATTCGTCGCCGTTGTAGGTGCCGTTGCCCTCGGCCCTGATGTCAACTCGCGGCCGGGCGCCTTCGCCTTCGCTCTGAAATGGCGCAAGGATCCTGACGAACAGATTGCCGCCTTCCTTTCCGGGCGCATCGACCGAGAGTGAGGCATTGACTACACCGCTTTCGATCCCGTGAACGGTCGCTTCGTCGAGGATTTCCTGCGGACCCTCGCTGGCCTTATCGCTGCTAGTAGCGCTGCTGCCGCAACCGAACAGAGGGACACTCATCGCGGCTAGGACGACAAAGGCACAGAAAAAACGAGGTCGGCTCAAGGCGCAGTCTCTCCAGTCGGATGCGGAGCAGATAAGGCTATCGAATTTTCTTTAGCGGTTCTTAAGTTGTGGCGGAGTGCCTTCGGTTAGGTTGAGCGCCAGCGGGAAGAGAAAAGCGCCGAGAAAGATCAGAACGATGCCGGCGGCGACGAGCCAGCGCAGGCCACTGAGGTGGCCGAGGATGCCGACGATGAAACCGATCAACATCAGCGCGATGTAAGGGCCGGCACTGTGCGGGAGCAGTGCGGCGAGGGTTAGAGCGAGGTGGAACACCGGGGCGGATTATCATCGCCGAGATGACTGCGGCGCAGACACCCGCCTCTGTGGCGGAGACGAAGGAGGCTTTGGCCGCCGCCAGCTACCTCGCCGATGAGTCGGCGGCGCTGGTCTCATTCCTCGCTCAGCGGCTTGGCAAGCCAGTTCTGGTCGAGGGTCCAGCGGGGGTCGGCAAGACCGAGCTGGCCAAGGCGCTCTCGCGCGCCAGTGGCCGCGAGCTGATTCGCCTGCAGTGCTACGAGGGTCTCGACGAGGCAAAAGCGCTGTATGAGTGGAATTACCGCAAGCAGTTGCTGCGCATTCAGGCCGGCGGCGAGTCTGGCTGGGAGGATGTTCACGGCGACATCTTCAGCGAGGAGTTCCTGCTCGAGCGGCCACTGATGCAGGCAATCGCCAGCCCCGAGCCGGTGGTCCTGCTGATCGACGAGATCGACAAGACCGATCAAGAGTTCGAGGCGATGCTGCTTGAGCTGCTCTCCGACTTCCAGATCACGATCCCCGAGCTGGGGCAGGTCTCGGCGACCTCGATGCCGATCGTCGTCCTCACCTCGAACAACTCACGTGAGCTGACCGAGGCGCTAAAGCGGCGCTGCCTCTACCTCTGGCTCGACTACCCGGAGCTGGAGCGTGAGATGGAGATCGTCCGTTTGCACACGCCGGACCTCTCGGAGACTCTGACCCGGCGCCTGGTCGAGGTCGTGCGGATGGTGCGCGCCCTCGATCTGAAGAAGCCGCCCTCGATCGCCGAGACGATCGACTGGGCGCGGACGCTGCTCTTGATGGGCGCCGAGGACATCGACCGCGAGACTTTCGAGCAGTCGATGTCGATCATCGTCAAGCACCGCACCGATATCGACCTGGTCGCCGAGCGGGTGGGGATGAAGCTTGCCGAGTCCGTACGGCCCCAAAGCTGAGACCGGCCCACCTGGGCTGGCAGCAAAGCTACTCGGCTTCTGCGAGGAGCTGCGCAGCGAGGGCGTCGCGGTCGGAACCTCGGAGATCCTCGACGCCTTTGCCGCGCTCGAGCAGGTGCCCTGGGAGTCGCGCGACGACTTCCGTGAGGCGCTTGCGGCGACGATCGCCAAGTCGCAGGAGGACCGCCGGCTATTCGAGCTGCTGTTCGAGCGCTGGTTCTTTCGCGCCGCCGAGGCCGAGGCGATCGAGCGCGAGATCGACGAGAGCGCGCAACGCCACGAGGGCGCCGAGCGGCTCGACATCGACGAGCTGCGCGAGCAGATCCGCCAGGCGATCGTCGAAGGCGACGAAGGCCAGATGCGCGACCTGGCGCGGCTGGCGATCGCTGCCTTCGGCCGCCAGGGCGAGGGCTCAGGCGTGGTCGGCGTCGACGTACAGCGGATCCGCCGCACGCTGGAACTCTCGGCGGGGACGCAGCCGCAGGGAGAGGCGACCGACGGCGCCGCCGAGCTGCCGCCGATCGACCGCGACCAGCTCAACCGCTTCGAGCGTCACCTGCGCCGCGAGCTCGAACGCGACCTGATCGAGCGCACCGAGACCCTCCCCCCCTCGCGGCCACTGGCCGAGCTCGACCGGGCGCTGCCAACCAGCCCCACCCAGGACCTTGCCGCGGTCCATCGTGCCGTCTCGCAGATGAAGCGGCGGCTGGCGACGCTCGGACACGAGCAGCGCGGGCAGCGCAAGGGGCGCACGGTCGACGTGCGCCGGACGATGCGCGCCTCACTGGAGACCGGCGGCGTGCCGATGCACCTGCGCTATCGGCCGAAGCGCCCGCGTAGGCCCGAGATCTACGTCCTCTGCGACGTCTCGACCTCGGTCACCTCGGCCAGCGTCTTTTTCCTCTCAGTCCTTCATGCACTGCATGACTCCTTCCGCAAACTGCGCAGCTTCGTCTTCATCGAGCGCATCTCCGAGGTGACCGAGGTCTTCGAGCACGAGCGCGACTTCCGCGAGATCGCCCGCCGCATCTCCAGCGAGGGCGGTGTCGCCGACGTCTCCGGCTATACCGACTACGGCCGCGTTTGGCTTGAGTTCCTGACCGAGATCTCCGACGACCTCGACCCACGCTCGACCGTGATCGTGCTCGGCGACGCCCGCACCAACGGCCGCGAGCCCCACGCCGAGGTCTTCGCCCAGGTGGCGGAGCGAGCCGGCCGCCTCTTCTGGCTCAACCCCGAGCCCAGGCTCTACTGGAATTACGGCGACTCGGTGATGGCCGCCTACGAGCGCCACTGCGACGGCGCCTTCGAGTGCTGGACCACTCGCCACCTGGAGAACTTTGTCAACGTCGTAGCTGGAGGAGTTCCCGCAGCGGAGTAGAAGGAGCGAGAGAACAGAAAGGGGAGCAAAGATGGAGTCCTCGTCCTACCCAGCCACGTCTTCGCCCTATCCAGTCACGTTCTCGGTCGACTATCCGGAGCGGCAGCTCAACCGGCTGACTACCTTCTTCCGCATCTTCACCGTGATCCCGATCGCGATCCTGATCGCGCTGCTTCCAGGCGGCAGCATCGGCAGCTACGACTACGGGGTGGCGGCCTCCACCGGCACCGTCATATTCGTGCCGATCGTCCTAATGCTCCTCTTCAGAAAGAAATACCCGCGCTGGTGGTACGACTGGAACCTCGAATTCCTGCGCTTCGGCAACCGGATCGGTGTCTACCTGGCGCTGATGGACGATGAGTACCCCTCGACCGACGAGATGCAGGCCGCCCACCTCAACTTCGCCTACCCCGACGCCGAACGCCTCGAGCGAGGGCTCCCACTGGTCAAGTGGCTGCTCGCCATCCCCCACTACTTCGTCCTCTTCTTCCTCTCGATCGGCGTCTTCTTCGCGGTGATATTCGCCTGGTTCGCAATCCTCTTCACCGGCCGTTACCCGCGCGGCCTCTTCACCTTCGTGGAGGGCACGCTTCGCTGGCACAACCGCGTCGTCGGCTACGCCTTCACGCTGGTCACCGACGAGTACCCACCGTTTCGGCTGAAGCCTTAAGCGGCCGCACTGTTCAGTGCGGCTCCCAGACATCCGGCGCCTCGGTCAGGCGCAGGATCTCGGCCGGGAGCTGGCCGGTGGCGACGTCGGCCAGGGTTACCGTCTCCAGCACCGTGCGCATGCTTGCGCGCAGCGCCACCCAGACCTCGCGCAGCGGCGCCGCGACGCCGGAGTAGGAGAGCTCGTCCGGTCGCTCGGAGCGGATGCTCGCAATCGGTCCCTCGACGGTGCGGATCACGTCGGCGATCGTGATCGTCTCGGCCGGCCGCGCCAAGCGGTAGCCGCCCTCCGCCCCGCGCTGGCTGCGCACGAGCCTCGCGTGGCGTAACTCGATCAGGATGTTCTCGAGGAAGCGGAGCGGCACGGCCTGGGCGTTGGCGATCGCTTCCCCCTTGATCGGCCCGCCGTCGGCTGCGGCCAGCTCGACCATCGCGCGCACCGCGTAGTCGACCTTCGCCGTGACGTGCATCGCCGGCCCGACCATCTCAGCCACCCGCCTGATCCGGCATGTCAGTCTCCACTCGTTTCTCCGAGTAAGGCCGGGGCAAGCGATGTCACCTTTGACCCGTCTGCCAAGCCCAGGTGACCAAGGCCGAACAGGTCCTCGGTCGTGCGCAGCAACGAGTGCGGATCGAGGCTCGTTGCATCCGTCGCTCCAGGAGTGAGGAAGCGCGATATGAGCAGGGCGCCAACGTGCAGTGGGTCATCGGCCGGCGCCGGCGCGGTTTCAGCCGCAGCCGGGCTTGCGCTGCCAAAGCTGACAACCAGCAGGCCGTCCTCCTTGTAGGCGGGCGAGGCAAGGATCTCGGGCACCCACTTGGCAAGGAAGGCGTCGGCAGCCGCGGCACCTTCGGCCAAACCCGGCCCGCACTGGCCGGCGGCACCCGCATCGCACGGGGTCGGGGCGATGTAGGAGTAGTTCGCGGTCTTCTCGACTTTGCCCAGATCCGCTGGCAGCCGTTCAAGTGGGAGGTCATTGGTCGCGCAATCGCCGAGATCGAGCAGCGAATGGAAGTGGACGAATGGGTTCTGGGCAGCCGCATACGCCCCGGGCGGCGGCGCTTCTGCCGCGTCGGGATCGGGTTGCACGCAGTTGGCCGCTTTGCCGGCTTCGTCGACCATCCCCTCCATGTAGGCGTGCCAGCTAAAGCGGCCGCTGGCAAGCTGGTCGGCGATCGTCAGAGTTTCGACCGGGTAGATGCAACCGGCGCCGGAGACGACGCCCTCGCTGTCGACCTTGGCGCTCGGCGGGAATTCGGTGTAGGTAGAGCAATTGGTCTCGGTCGACGCGTTCGGCGGCTGGCCACTGACCGCCGCGATGCCGTTGGGCAAAGCGGCTTCGTCGAGCAGCGTGTAGCCGCTCAGCAGCTCGCCCTTGGGTCGCAGCTGCGTCGCCAGATATGGCATCTGCGACGTTTCGCCGAAGGCCGCCTCATAGCCAGGGCTGGTGAGCGAGACGACGAAGACGTGCTTGATCCGCCCCGCTTCCGGCAACGGCGGGGCCGCCGGTGGAGATTCGCTACTTGGAGCGCTTTCGGAAGAGGGCGATGCCGGAGCTGGAGAGGCGAGAGGCGCACTGCTCGGCACCGCCGAGCTGGCTTCCGCCGGAACTGGCGTACTGCCCGCACCGGAATTCGCAGGTAAAGAGCTTTCGGCTGGTGCGCTGCTTGCCGCCGGCACGGCGCCGGCGCCAAGGCCGCGGCTGAGCAGCGCCGCCAGGGCGCCGCTGTTGCCGGTCCCCGTCATCGCGCTGGCGACGATCGCCGCCGTGGCGACCACCGAGGAGGCAACCAGCAAGCCGAAGCGTTTGCCGGTCAGCGTCTCGGCAGCCGCGGAGGCGCTACGGAGCGACTTTCCCAGCGATTTCATTCGAGCAGCTCCAGCATCCGTTCAGCGGCCAGAAGCTCGGCGTCTACCCGCTGCAACTCGGCAGCCTTGCGCGTCAGAACGTCCATCCGCACGTGGTCGCGGATCGCCATCTCATAGAAGGCGCCGCCCAGATCGCTCTGCATGATCGTGAACTTCTCCAGCAACCGGTCGCGCTGCGCGACGAGGTCCGCGTTGGTGTTCTCCTCAACCCCGGCGCTCATGGTTGGCTCCCCGCGGTCGGAGCAGCAGGAGCAGAGTCGGGGTCGCCGCCGACAACGATCACGTCGGGAAGGTTCTGCTGCGCCTTGATGTAGGTCGAGCCGGTCTGTTTGACGTTGCCTTCGACCAACTTGGTGTCTTCCTCGGTCTTCTGCGCGCTCGGTTTGAAGCCGGTCACCTGGTGGACGGTGCCGTTGCTGGTCTTGGCTACCACCTTGCCAGCCCCTTTGGTGGCGCCTTTGGCTTGCTTGGAGTTGCCTTTTTTGGCCTTAGCGGTCGTCCCCGTTGCAGAGCTCGCCGCGGCCGTGCTCGCGACGGCGGCGTTCTGGTTGCGCAGCGCCTCGAGCAGCGCCTCGTTTTCGTTTCCGTCGGAGCCGCTGCGGCCAACCACGACGCCGATTGCCACCGCAATCGGCAGCAGAGCGAAGAACCCAACCGCGGCAGCGCGGCTGCTCGGCGCGGCTTTGGCCGCTGGTCGAGCCAGTGGACGGCGGGCGCGCTTGCTCATCGCGGCGAAGTAGCGGGAGGATGGATTGGCGCCGTTGCCGCGCCGGGCCGCGCATTCCACGCAATAGCGCTGCTGCGGGTCCAGCGATGCACCGCACTCCTCGCACGGTTCGTAGTGAGTAGGGCTGTTCATCGCTTGCGGCCTCCGTGGTCGTGCGATTTCGATCGCTTTTCCTGTCTCTGCGCGCGGGCTTTGAGGATGCGCCTGGATTCCGCCTGCTGGTGGGCGGCCTTTTCCTGAGTCGTCGAGCAGCCGGCACACACGCCCACGAGCAGAAGCCCGCAGACGGCGAGGGTGCCCAGTCGTGATATGTGCGGGTTAGCCGAACGCACCGCTCACGTACTCCTGCGTCCGCTGCTCGCGGGGCGAGCCGAAGAGGTTGGTAGCGCTGTTGTACTCGACCAGCTCGCCCAGGTACATGAAGGCGACGTGGTCGGCAATCCGATAGGCCTGCTGCAGGTTGTGGGTGACGATGACGACCGCGACGTCGTCGCGCAGCTTCACGATCAGGTCCTCGATCACCTGGGTCGACTGCGGGTCGAGCGCCGAGCAGGGCTCGTCGAGCAGCAGCACCTCGGGCTCGGCCGCCAGCGCACGGGCGATGCAGAGTCGCTGCTGCTGGCCACCCGAAAGCTTGAGGGCGGGATGGTCGAGGTTGTCCTTGACCTCCTCGAAGAGGCCGGCCCGGTCGAGCGCACTGTGGACCTTGGGCTCGAGGGCCTTCTTGCGCGCTCGCCGCGAGCCCTGCTCGCGCAGGACGTAGGCGATGTTGTCGAAGACGCTCATCGGGAACGGGTTGGGCTGCTGGAAGACCATCGTCACCCGGCGGCGCAGCAGGGTCGGCTCGATCAGCGTGATGTCGACTTCGTCGAGCAGGATGCGGCCGCGCAGCGTCGCCGTGCTGGTCAGCTCGGTGAGGCGGTTGAGCGAGCGCAGCAGCGTCGTCTTGCCGCAGCCGGATGGGCCGATCATCGCCAGCACCTCGCCCTGGCGTACCGGAAGCGAGACCGATTTCACCGCTTCGCGATCGGAGTAGGAGACCGAGACGTCGTCGATCTCCATGCGGCGGATCGAGAACTGCGGTGCGCCAATGGAACGCCGCGCGCCGGTGAACCCACCCGGCTGGGACGTGCCGTCGCTTGGGGACCCATACTGACCCCTAAGCGACGGCGCGTCCCTTTCGGCGGGCGGCGCAACCTGCTGCGCGGCCGCGACGTCATCCAGCGGCAAACGCCGAATCGGCGGCGGACTTATGAACTCCATGCTCCTACCTTTCGTGCGCGGCGGTGGACGACGTCGACGGCCGCGTTCAGGGCCAGCACCATCAACAACAGGACGAAGGCCGCCGCGTAGGCCTTCTGCGGCTGGTTGAGGTTCCCGGTAGGAGATGCCTCGTAGACGAAGTTGGTCAGCGTGGTGCCGGCGCCGCGCAGGTAGTCGAAGGGGAAGGCGGCGCCTTCGACCGGGGCGAAGTTCTGGGTCGCGCCGAGCAGGACGACGATGATCGCCGTGTCGCCGATGATCCGCCCCAGCCCGAGCATCGCCCCGGTGGCGATCTGCGGCCGGCTGGCGGGGATCAAGATCCGCCGCGTCGTCGCGGCCTTGGTCTTGCCGATCGCGTAGGAGGCCTCGCGCACGTGGCGGGGAATCGAGTTGAGCCCCTCGCGGGTGCTGGCGACGACCAGTGGCAGCGCGACCAACGAGAGCATCGCCGAAGCAGCGAAGAAAGAGCGGCCGAAGACGACGCCGTCCGAGCTGCGGCTCAAAAACCCCAGCGCGGTGCTGGAGAAGATCACCGTGCCGAACAGCGCCAGGACGATCGAGGGGATGCCTGCGATCGCCTCGATCGTCGACTCGGTGACCCGGGCGAGCCCCGCGGGCCGTCCGTACTCGACCAGCCAGACGGCGATGCCGATGCCGATCGGCAGGGCAATTGAGATTCCCATCACGGCGACGATCAGCGTGCCAAAGAGGGCGTCCGAGAAACCGCCGCTTTCGCTCTGGGTAAAGCCGGCCGAGGCCGGCGTGAACAGCATCGACGGGCGCAGGTACTTAATCCCCTGGATCAGCAGGTAGACGGCGATCGCGACGGCGATCGCGCAGAAGAGCAAACCCAACGCCCAACAGATCGCCAAGCCGATGCGATCGCTGAGCCGCCAGGTGGCGCTGCCCTCGACCACTGCCTTGCCAGGCTGAGGCGGGGCCCCACCAGGCGGCGGGGTAGCGGGTGGCGCTGCGACTGGGGCGCCCATCAGGCCGTCGCCCCGTATTTGCGCATCGCCCGCCGCGCCGCCCAGCCGGTGAGGGAAAGCAGCGCGGCCGAGAAGAGCAGCACCGCGGCGATCGCGAACAGCGTCGCGTTCGCCGGCGGCGAGCTGAGCTGGTCGATGTTCTTGACGATCGTCGGCGCCAGCGGCCGCGAAGGCTCGAAGATGAAGATCAGGCCATCGGCCGGGTTGGGAGCGAAGCCGACCGAGCCGGAGATCATCGCCAGCATCACCGCCTCGCCGATCGCCCTGGCCACCGCCAGCACGGTGCCGGCGACGATCGCCGGACGGGCGGTGCGGACGGCGATCTTCCAGGTGGTGCGCCAGCGGTTCACGCCCAGCGCCAGGGAGCCCTCCAGCCAACCGGGGCGTACCGCCCGCAGACCGTCGGAAAAAATCGAGACCATCAGCGGCGCGATCATCACCGTGAGCACCGTGATCGCGGCGAGCAGGCTGTAGCCGCTGAGCGAGATCACACCGGCGACCGAGGCCTTCTGCGGCTCGCTAACCAGGTGGTTGCCGATGAATGGGACCAGGACCAACACCCCGAGCAGGCCATAGATCACCGAGGGCACGCTGGCAAGGAAGCGGACGACCGGCTGCAGGATGTTGCTCATCCACTCGGGCGCGAACTCGACGATGAAGACGGCGACGAAGAGTGCCGAGAAAAGGGCGATCGCCACTGCGCCGCCGGTGATCAGGAGCGTGCTCCAGATCAGTGGCCAGGCGTGAAAGGTGTAGACGTATTCGGCTCCGGCCTGGCCGGAGAGGAAGATCGCGTTGAGCTGGTCATCGACGTTGCCGCCGGGCCCGAACCAGGCGAGGCCGTTGTGGGCGAACGAAGGCCACCCTTTGACGAAGACGGTGACGATCATCGCTAGCAGCAGCGCGACGACGGTGCAGACCAGCGCGACGAGCATCCGCTCGACGCGCTGGTCCGACCAACGAGGGCCGTACTCCTCTGAGTAGGACTCCTCCACTTACTTGGTCTTGTTGAAGGCGGCCACACCGCCGGCTTTGGCGATCACCTGTCCGGCCACCGCGTCGCGCCGCGCCCAGTCGACGAACTTCTGCACAGCCGGATTCGGGTTAGCGGTCGGCAGGACGAGAAAGATGTAGCGTGAGAGCGGGTACTTGAGCGGCTCGACGCTGATCTTCGAGGGCACGCACTGGACGCCGTTGACTTTCAGCGCCTTCTGGCCTTTGCCTTGCCAAGCGAGCCCGTCGTAGCCGATCGCATTCGGGTCCTGTTTGACGGCGTTGACGACGAGGCCGTCGGCGGTAAGTGCGTTTACGTTAGACGCCGGCGGTTCATTGTTGAGGACGGCCTGCAGGAAGAAGTTGTAGGTCCCTCCATTGGTGTCACGGCCGACCGGGTCGATCGTGGTGTCGAGGCCGGAACCGGGAATCTGATTCCAGTTGGTCAGCAGGCCTCGGTAGATGTCGTGGGTCTGCTGGATGCTGATGTTGCTCAGCTTGTTCTTGGGGTTGACGTCTATGCAAAGCCCGTCGAGGTAGAGCTTGACGTAGGTCGTGCCGGCATCGCTGGGGAGCGGCGTGCGGGCCTGCCCGGCGAACTGGCTGGTGCCGTTCTGGACGTCTTTGACGCCGGCGTTGCCGCCGTTGGCGGTGTAGACGAACTTGACCTTCCCTTTGGTCACCTTCGTGTACTGGGCGAAGAGGGCCTGCAGCACGGGTTGCGCGGCGACCGAGCCCGACCCGATCAGGGTCTGGGCGCCGGCAGACGCCGGCACGGCGAGCCCCAAAAGGGCGATCACCGTTATGGCGAGGGTCTTGCTTCTCATGCGAATTTGCTTCCTTTCCTGCCGGGTTCTGGAGCTTGTTGAGTGGCTTACTCGACAAGACCCTAGCACCTTCTGTACTTTATTGACCTCTTTACTAAAGAAGGCCAACCCGGCGGCCCCGAACACGGAGGTTCCATTGCTCAACAGAAGACTGTCCAGGCCCCACGCCGCACTCGCAGTGGCGGTGGCCGCGGCGCTCGCCGCCGCGGTTGCGGTAACCCCGTCATTTGCCGGGACCCAGCAGAAAGCGCCGCATCTCTACCTCACGACGAAGAAGGCAAGCGGGCTGTACCTGCGCAAACAAGCCGCCGGAAAGCTCTTCCTGAAGAAGAAGGCGGCGACCAATCTGTTCGTGCCGAAGGCCGACGCACCGCTAACGCCGATCGTCGGGATTGCGGCGGGGACCGCCCAATTCATCGCCCAGGCGACGACCGCCGGGTACATCCCGACTGCGTTCACCTCGTTCGCGACGAAGGGAATCGCGCCGACCGTGATCACCTTCTCAGGGTCCGCGACGTGCCTTGCGGACAAACCGGTATCCGAACTCGCATGCCCGATCCAGATACTGGTCGACGGGCAGTCGACGGGGAAAGTCAACTTCGCCCCTGCCACCCCGACCTCTGAAGGCTCCAAAGCGGCTGCGCTGGTTCACACGGTGACCCAGACCACGGTGCTGGGCAAAGGCGGCCACACGGTCGCGGTCCAGTACGCCGGTGCAGCGAAAGTGGCCTTCGTGCTGAAAAGCTGGAACCTGGCGGTCCAGGCCTACCCGCAGCCGCCCGAAGCTCCGGAAGCCGCCGACGCACCCCCGGCGAAAGCCGCAGGCTAGCGGGGCGTCGGATTGACATACGGGCCACACCGGCCTTGGCCGGTGTGGCCCGTAGCGCAGTCAGCGCCGGGCTCCCCACGCACCGCTTCAGCGACTGGGTCGAGCCAGGGAGTCACCGAGGATCAAACGAGCCCGGTAGTAGAGGGCCTCGTCGACGGAGGACTGGCCCGGACCCCGCTGGGCGGCGCGGTTCGCACGGTTGGGACCGGTGCCGACCGCGATCTCGTCGCGGACCAGACCGGCAAGGCGCCCCCTCGAAGTGAATTTAGTGGTGTCTTTCGAGCTCATCGCGTCTCCTTTCTGGAGTTTGTTGAGTTTCAAACTCAACAATAGCAACAAGCCAAATTCCCCGCTTGCCGCAAAGAGGTCAACGGCGGCGAATTGGGGTGGGGCGCAACCCGGCAAAGCGCGCCCCACCCCGTCGCCTCTTCAGGCGGCTGCAGTTATTCCTGCGTCGTCGTCGCCCGCTGCACCACGGGGAGTCGAGGCCCCATGATCGCCGGGCGGCGGGACATCACCGCTGAAGCTTTTGAGCTGGCCGGGACGTAAGTGGACGATCTGACCCTCGCGCAGCTCGAGCTTCTGCAGCTCGGCGCGGGTCAGCTGCGCCCAAACCTCGGTCCCGTCGCCGAGCACGAACTCGACCCGGATCTCGAAGCCGAGGGCGACGATGCGCTGCACCATCGCCTCTTCGGTCCGCTCGTCGGCATCGAGCACGACTTCCATGTCGTGCGGCCGCACGAAGTGCTCGCCCAGCCGGTTGACCTCGCCGACGAAGCTCATCACGAACTCGTTGGCCGGGTGGTCATAGAGGTCGTCTGCCGTTCCCGATTGCTCGACCCGACCCTCGTTCATCACCACCAGCTGCTCGGCGACGTCCATCGCCTCCTCCTGGTCGTGGGTGACGAAGATCGTCGTCACGTGCATCTCGTCATGGAGGCGGCGCAGCCAGACACGCAGGTCCTTGCGCACCTTGGCGTCGAGGGCACCGAAGGGCTCGTCGAGCAGCAGCACCTGAGGTTGGACCGCGAGCGCCCGGGCCAATGCCATCCGCTGCCTCTGGCCGCCGGAGAGCTGGTCGGGGTAGCGCTCGGCGAGGCCGTCGAGCTGGACCAAGCGCAGCAGCTCGTGCACGCGCGCGCTGATCTTGGGCTTGTCCCACTTGCGGATCTTGAGGCCGAAGGCGACATTGCCGAACACGGTCATATGCTTGAAGGCGGCGTAGTGCTGGAAGACGAAGCCGACCTCGCGCTTCTGCGCGGGCGTTGCGGTCGCGTCCTGGCCGTTGATCACCACCTGTCCGGCATCGAGCGTCTCCAGGCCGGCGATCGCCCTCAGCAGGGTCGACTTGCCGCTGCCGCTCGGCCCGAGCAGCGCCGTGAGCGAGCCGTCGGGCACGTCTATCGATACGTCGTCAAGTGCCTGAAAGTCACCGAAGCGCTTGCGCGCTCCCTCGACTGCGATTCCCATCAGGAATTCTCCTTTGCATTGGACATTGAGATCGCCGCATCCCCCGCGACCAGGGTCGATCCACTGGAGCCGGCCTTGGCTTTGGGGCCACCGATGCTCATCAGCAGCAAGGTGGTCAGGGCGAGCAGGGCGAGCACGATCGCGCCGGCATACGCCGCTTCCTCGTTGAACTGCTCAAACGACTTGGCGACGAAGAGCGGCAGGGTCTCGGTCTGGCCGGAGATCGACCCCGAGACGATCGTCACGGCGCCGAACTCGCCGAGAACCCGAGCGGTAGTCAGCACGACCCCATAGGCGACACCCCAGCGGATCGCCGGCAAGGTCACCCGCCAGAAGGTCTGCCAAGCGTTGGCGCCGAGGGTCGAGGCGGCCTGCTCCTGCTCGTTGCCGATCTCCTGCAGTACCGGAACGGTCTCGCGCACGACGAAGGGCAGCGAGACGAAGATACTGGCGAGGATCATCCCCGGGGTCGAGAAGAGGACCTTGATGCCCCATTCGGAGAGGGTGGGGCCGAACCAGCCCTCGTTGCCATAGAGGAGGAACAGCGAGAGGCCGATCACGATCGGCGAGATCGCAAAGGGCAGGTTGATGATCCCGTCGATCACCGCGTTGCCCTTCCATCTGTGGCGGACGAGAAGCAGCGCGCAGCCGACGCCGAAGACCGTGTTGAGCGGAACGGCGACAGCGACCATCAGCAGCGTCAGCCAGATCGCATGCAGCGCGTCGGGCGAGGTCATCGCGTCGATTGGCGGTCCGAGCCCGTGCTCGAAGGTCTTGTAGAAGATCATCCCGACCGGGGCGAGCAGGAGCAGGCCGAGGTAGCCGAAGGCGAGCGTGCGCAGACCCCACTTCGCGGGCGGGCGGGCGGTCATCCGCTGACACCTCCCCCGCGGCCGACTATCCGATTGATGGCTCGGGGGAGAACTCCCTGCTTGTCGCCGTGATTACCGGACCGGGCAAACAGGCTGACCGCGATCAGCAGCCCCAGCGAGATCGCCAGCAGGACGACCGAGACCGCCGAGGCACCGGAGACGTTGCCGGACTCGATCTGGCTGCGGATAAAGACCGAGGAGACCTCGGTCTTGAAGGGGATGTTGCCCGAGATCAGGATCAGCGAGCCGTACTCGCCCAGTGCTCGGGCGAAGGCGAGCAATACGCCGGCGAGGATGCCGGGTAGCAGGTTGGGGAAGATGATCCGGCGGAAGACGGTGAGGCCACTCGCGCCAAGCGACGTCGCCGCCTCCTCCATCTGCCGGTCCATCTCCATCAGCAGCGGCTGCACCGCGCGGGTAACGAAGGGCAGAGTGATGAAGCAGAGCGCGACGATGATCGCGGCCCGGGTGAAGGCGATATTGAGGCCGAACGGGCTTTCGGACCCGTAGAGGGTCAGCAGGGTGAGGCCGGCGACGATCGTCGGCAGCGCGAAGGGCAGGTCGATCAGAGCGTTGATGGCAGCCTTGCCGGGGAACTCGTCGCGGACGAGGACCCAGGCGATGACCGTGCCGAAGAAGGCATTGATCGCTACGACGATCAACGAGCTGATCACCGTCAGCTTCAGCGCCGCGATCGACTCGGCACCGGTGACCGCGTCCCAGAAGGCGGCGAGTCCGCCGCTGAGCGATTCGTCGAGCACCGCCGCCAGCGGCAGCATCACGATCAGCGACAGATAGAGGACGACCATCCCCCTACCGAGACCGACGCCGACCCCGGGCAGGCGGATGCCTGCCCGAGGCGGCGCTTCGAGGGTTGCCGGGTGCCCCTCCACAGTCCTAGCCGCTGGTCGAGACCCCGAGTTCCTTCTCGATCGCCGCGACCTTGCCGCTTTCATCGTCAAAGAACTCATCGTTGACCTTGCTCCAGCCGCCGAACTCGGCGATCTTGAACAGGTCCTTGGGGGTCGGGAACTGCTTCGGGTCGACCAGTTTCGGATTGACTGGGCGGTAGCCGTTTTCGGCCCAGATTTCCTGCCCGGCGTCAGACCAGACGTAGTCGAGGAAATCCTGAGCAGCCGCGGGCGCGTCCTTGGTGACCGCGATCGGGGTTTCGATCTGGAGCGTGCTGGGCGGGATCACGTATTCGACGTCCTCGCCTTCCTCTTGCGCCTTGATCGCCTCGTTCTCGTAGCTGAGCAGGACATCGCCCTCGCCCTGGGTGAATGCGGCAAGGGCGTCGCGACCGCTTCCGGGCTGGACGACGGTATTTTCGAGCAGGGTCTTGACCCCTTCGAGCGCCTCAGCTTCGGATTTGCCTTCGTGCAGCAGGGTCCCGTAGACCGCCATGATGTTCCAGCGAGCGGAGCCGGAGCTGAACGGGTTGGGCGTGATCACGTCGACGTTCCCGTTGAGCAGATCGTCGAAGGACTTGATGCCGTCCGGATTCCCCTTGCGGATAACGATCACGACGACCGAGTTCTCGGCGATCCCGTCGTACTTCTGCTTGCTCCAGTCTTTGGAGACGAGTTCGCCTTCTTCGACCAACCGTTCCATATCGCCGGCCTGGGAGAAGTGGACGACCGACGCGGGCTGGCCGGCCACGACGGCGCGGCTCTGGTCGCCCGAAGCGCCGAAGGAGTTGCTGAAGCTGACACCGGAACCGGCCGAGGTCGCTTCGAAGCCGGGCTCGAGTGCTTCCTGATAGACGGATTCCGGGGTCGAGTAGCCGACCACGTCGAGCTTGCCGCCGCCGGAGGAGGAACCCGAGCTCGAGTCGCTGCTACTGCCGCAACCGGTCACCGCCAGGGCAACCAGCGCGAGTAGGGCGGCTACAAAGCCCAATCCGATCGTCTTCCTGCCCTTGCCAGGGTTCGTCATCTAACCCGTTCCCTTCTTTCTTGATGAAGTTAATGAGGAATGAAGTCGGGCACCTTAGCAGAAAGTCGATCAGCAAAGTAAGGAATTGCTCGATGCCGCAGGTCGGGTCCATGGGCTACGGCGCGCGGGTCCTGTCACGGCGGCCCTCCCCAATGTGCTCGGACTCGCTTCGCGAGCCCTCCGCTATGGGGGACCCCCGCCGCCGTGCCACCCGCGCGAGGAGCGCTTAGGGAGGGAACCTACGGCGTGCGAGCGTGGTGAGATGGAACTAGCGAGGGGCCCAAGCGTCGGGCTCGGCGGCGAGATCCCTGATCTCGGCCGGGAGCTCGCCGGCCACCAGGTCGGCGAGGGTTACGTGCTCGAGCACGGCGCGGAGGTTGGCGCGTACGGCGATCCAGACCTCCTGTAGGTGCTCCGCGTGGCCGCGGTACTCGATGTCCTCAGGTGGCGAGGACTGCACGTGGGCGATCGGGCCCTCAACCGCACGGACGACGTCGGCGATCGTCACCGCCTCGGCGGGCTTGGCCAGCCAGTAGCCACCCTTCGCCCCACGCCGCGCGCGGACGATGCCGTGATGCTTCAGCTCGAGCAGGATGTGCTCGAGGAACTGAAGCGGGATGTCCTGGGCGTCGGCCAGCCGCTCGCCCTTGACGGGCTCATCACCCGCTGCCGCCAGCTCTGCGGCGGCGCGCACGGCGTAATCAGCCTTTGCCGAAACTCGCATAGGGCTAGTTAATCAGGGCGCCTGATCAACTGGGGGATTCGAGGGCCAGCTCTGCAGCTTCGCGTTCGCGGCGACGGTGGAGGATGCGCGGGGCGGCGAGGATTGCACCCAAGCCGATGCCAGCGATGAGAGCGGCGATCGGCCAGACGTTCGGGTCGCCCTTTTGGATCGTGACTATGCCGGAGCCGACGAGGACCACGCCTAGAGCAGTGCGGATGAAACCCTGCGGAGCTTTGCTCGAGAGCGCAGCACCAATGATCACCCCTGGGATCGAGCCGATCAGGATGTTGCCGGCGAGGACAAAATCGACGTTGCCGCCGACCCAGTGGGCAATCCCAGCCGCCCAGAGCAGCACGGCAGCGTGGAAGACATCGGTTCCGACGACTTTTTTGGGCGCGAGCCGGTAGACGGCGATCAGCAAGATCGCGATCACGGTGCCCGAGCCGGCGGAGGTGATGCCGATTACGAAGCCGGTCGTCGCCCCAATCAGTACGGCGGCGACTTTGTGGCGCCGTTCGACATCGAAACGATCGCGCTCCTCGACCAGGTTGCGCAGGATCAGCGCCCGCGCAAGCGTGATGATGCCGACCATCAGCAGGGTACCGCCGAGCACCGCGTAGACGAGCGAGTCGAGCCGGTCTTCGCCGACGTGCTGCTCGATGATCGAGACCAGCGCCACACCGCCCACCGCAGCCGGGACGCTGCCAAGCGCCAGCCATTTGACCAGCTCCATGTTCACGGTCTTCATCCGCAGGTGGCGCCAGCCCCCCACCGTCTTGGTCACAGCCGAGTAGAAGATGTCGGTGCCAATCGCCGTGGTTGGCTGAATCCCGAAGATCAGGATCAGCAATGGCGTCATCAGCGATCCCCCGCCCATACCCGTCATGCCGACGAGCACGCCAATGCCTAGACCAAAGAAAATGATTGCCGGGTCCATCAAATGCCCCCAAGGTGGTTATCGACTTTCCTGACCTCTTTGGTCAGGAGCGGGGAGTGCGCCAGGATACCCAATGTGGGCACGGAAACCAAGCAATTCGCCGCTGCATTGTCGACGCCTGCGGAGGGGCTGCCAGGCGCCGCGGTCTCGATCCGAGGCCTGAGTCATTCCTACGGCGAGCTGGAGGCGATCGAGCGGCTCGATCTGGACCTACCCGCGCATGGCGTCCTAGGCCTGGTCGGCCCTTCGGGTTGCGGCAAGTCGACCCTGCTCGAGCTGATCGCCGGCTTGCAGCAGCCGAGCGCCGGCGAGATCCAGGTTGACGGTGGAACCGGCCCAGACGAGCGCCTAGCCCGCTGTGCCTTCATGCCACAACGCGACATGTTGCTGCCGTGGCTATCGGCTATCGACAATGCGGCGCTGGCACTGCGCAACCGCGGCATCCGTCGCGGGGCCGCGCGGGCCGAGGCCGGCCTCCTTTTCGAGCGCTTCGGCCTCGCCGGCTTCGAGCGTGCCCGGCCGGCCGAGCTCTCCGGTGGGATGCGGCAACGCGTCGCCTTCCTGCGCACGCTCGTCGCCGGCAAGCCGGTGCTGGCCCTGGACGAGCCCTTTGCCTCGCTCGACGCGATCACCCGCGCCGAGATGCAGGCCTGGCTCGCCACCGCGCTGCGGGCCGACCCGCGCACCGTCGTCCTCGTCAGCCACGACGTCGAGGAGGCCCTCTACCTATCCGACCGCGTCGCGGTGCTCTCGGCACGGCCGGCCCGCGTGGTCGCGGAGCTGAGCACCCCGGCACCTAGGGCACCTGACCGCGATGCCGCCGTCACCGACCCAGCCTTCGTCGCCGTGCGCGAGCGAGCAATGCGCGCCCTGCACGAGGGATCTCGATGAGCCGCTGGGTCCTCCCCACGCTGTTGCTCGTAGCGCTGGTCGGCGCTTGGCAGGTCGCTGCCAGCACGGGCGCGCTCGCCGACTTCCTTGGGCTCGAACCGTTCCTCGTCCCCTCCCCCGCCGAAATCGCCTCGTCGCTGTGGGAGAACCGCTCGCTGCTCGCCGAAAACGCCTGGGTGACGCTGCGGGAGATCCTGCTCGGCTTCCTGATCGGCCTGGCGGCTGGACTTGCCTTTGCCGTAGCGCTGCGTCTCTCCACGACTCTGAGGCGCGCTTTTTACCCGCTGATGGTCGCTTCGCAGGCAATCCCGATCCTCGTCATCGCTCCGATCCTGGTCGTCTGGTTCGGCTTCGGAATTGGACCGAAGTTGGTTGTGGTGGCATTGCTCTGCTTCTTCCCGATCGCCGTCGCCACCGCCGACGGGCTTCGCTCCGTCGACCCGGAAACGACGAAGATGATGCGAACGCTCGACGCTTCGCGCTGGCAGGTCCTTTGGCGGGTCGAAGCGCCGACCGCTTTGCCCTACGTCTTCAGCGGTGCGAGGATCGCCGCTGCTTTCGCTCCGATCGGCGCCGTCTTCGGCGAGTGGGTCGGCGCGGACTCGGGACTCGGTCACTTGATCCTGCTGGACAACGGACAACTGGAGACGGCACGACTGTTCGCAGCGGCCACCGTCTTGGCCGCGATCGCCCTCATGCTCTTCGGCTTACTGGCCTTCGCAGAGCGCCGCGTCGTCACTTGGCGATAGAAAGCAGGGGATGAAGTCCCTCCGCCTGCCGGCGTTCACCGCTGCCGTCGCCCTGATCGTGCTCGCCTTGGGCCTCGCCGCTTGCGGTGAGAAGAGCGATGACACGACGGGCGGCGCGACCGAACCGCTCAGCCTGACGCTCGACTTCTACCCCAACCCCGACCACGCCGGCATCTACATGGCCGACAAGCTGGGCTACTTCGCCGACGCCGGCCTCGACGTCTCGATCCACACGCCCTCGGACCCGGCCGCGCCGATCAAGCAGGTCGCCGCCGGGCAGACCGACCTGGCGATCTCCTACGAGCCCGAGGTCTTGCTGGCACGTGAACAGGGGCTCGACGTCGTCGCGGTTGGCGCCATCGTCGACCGCCCGCTGACCTCGCTGATCTGGTTGAAGAAGTCCGGGATCAACGGCGTCGCCGGCCTGCGCGGCAAGACGATCGCCACTGCCGGCATTCCCTACCAGGACGCCTACCTGAAGACGATCCTCGCCCGCACCAAGCTGACGCCCTCCGACGTCGACACCGTTAACGTCGGCTACGGCCTGCTGCCAGCGTTGGTCGGCGGCCGCGCCCAGGCGATGCTCGGCGGTTTCAGCAATGTCGAGGGCGTCGACCTGCGCCTACGCGGCAAAGATCCGGTCGTCACCCCCGTTGACAAGCTCGGCGTGCCGACCTACGACGAGCTGGTGCTGGTCGCCAACCGTAAGCAACTCGAAGAAAATCCGCAGCGAATCCGGCTCTTCCTCGGCGCCCTCGCTCGCGGCACCGCCGCAGCCATCAAGAGCCCCGCCGCGACGACCGAGGCACTGCTGGCGGCGAACTCCGACCTCGATCCGAAACTGACCCAGGCCGAGGTCGAGGCGACCCTGCCGCTGCTCTCCAAGCGCGGCGTGATGGACGCCAGCAAGTGGAAGGCGTTCATCGCCTGGATGAAGGAAAACGAGCTGATCTCCGGCAGCCCGAGCACCGCCGAAGTGCTCAGCAACGAGTACCTAGCGGGCGAGATCCCCAAGTAACTCAAAGCCGCCCTCGCGCAGCAGGGTGGTCACTTTCTGCGGGGCCAGCGGGCGCGAGAAGAGGTGCCCCTGGGCGTAGTCGCAGCCGAGGCGGCGCAGCTCGGAAAGCTGTGCCTCGTTCTCGACCCCCTCGGCGATCGCGTCGAGCGAGAGGGCGCGGGCCATCCCGATCACGGCCTCGACGATCGCCGTGCGCTCCTGCTCAATACCGAGGCCGTCGACGAAGGAGCGGTCGATCTTCAGCGCGTCGAAGGGAAAGCGGTTGAGATAGGCAAGCGAGGAGTAGCCGGTACCGAAATCGTCGAGCACGAGGCGGACGCCGATCTCGCTCAGTTCCTCCAAGGTCGCGATCGCGGTGGCGGACTCCTCAACCAGGACACTCTCGGTCACCTCCAAACGCAGGTTGACCGGGTCGAGGCCGGTGCGGGCGAGGATCTCGCGCACCGAGTCGGCAAGGTCGCGGTGTGCGACTTGGCGCGCCGAGAGGTTGACGGCGACGTCGAGCGGCCGCTCGTCGGGACGCAGCTCGTGCCAACCGAGGGCCTGGCGGCTGGCGGTCTCCTGAACCCAGCGCCCGATCGGCTCGATCAGGCCGCTGTCCTCGGCGATCGGGACGAACTCGCCGGGGTCGAGCAGGCCGCGCTCGGGATGGTTCCAGCGCACCAGCGCCTCGAGGCCGACTATCTCGCCACTTCCAAGCGCGACCACCGGCTGGTAGTGGAGCTCGAACTCGTCACGGTCGAGCGCGTGGCGCAGCTCGCGCTCGGTCTCCAGCCGGCGTATAGCGCGTGCCCGCATCGCGGCGTCAAAGAGCTCGCAGCGACCCCGCCCCCGCTCCTTTGCCCTGTACATCGCCGCGTCGGCGTCGCGGATCAAGAGCTCGGCGTCAACTGGCTCGCGGCCTGTAGGCCGCGCCACGGCAATGCCGATGCTGGCGGTGACGAAATGGTCGGCGCCCCCCATCGGGTAGGGCTCCGAGAAGGCGCCCGCGACCCGGTCCGCGATCGCCATCGCCTCGTCCTCATCGGTGAGGCGATCAACCAGAATGCCGAACTCATCACCGCCGAAACGGGCGACAATGTCACCGGGTCGCAGATGGGCGCGCAGGCGTGGGGCCACCGCTTGGAGGAGGTCGTCGCCGGCGTGATGACCGATGCTGTCGTTGATCAACTTGAAGTGGTCGAGGTCGAGGAAGAGGATGCCGACCGGCGAGCCCGAGGCAAGACTGCGGCGCAGCGCGTCGCGCAACGAGTCGACGAAGCTGAGGCGGTTAGGTAGACCGGTGAGCGCATCGTGCAGGACGCGGTGGCGCAACGCCTCATCAGCGCTGTGGCGCTCGAGCGCATCGGCCAGCACGTTTGCCGATGCCTGCACGAAGTGGACGTCTTGGGGGGTAAAGCGGCTTGGCTCGGTCGAGTGGATGTCGAGCACGCCGAACGGCCGCTCCTTACCGGCAATTGGCACGGCGAGACTGCTGCGCACTCCCAGCACACGCAGCGCAGGCGGCATCGAGAAGCGCTTCTCGCTGGACCAGTCGTCGACAATCACGTGCAGGCCGGACTCCAGCGCTGCGCCGGCGTGAGAGTCGCGCGCCGCTGAAGCGCGGCGCTCGGCACCGCCGCCCCGCTCCTCGAGCCCGGCGCGAAGGTGAAGTCGGCGTCCCTCGCGGCCCGCCTCCCAAACACAGGCCGCCTCGACCCCGTCGATCTCGGTCATCAGCGGCACTGCCTCCTTGGCCAATTTCACCGGGTCGCCGTCCTGCAACGCAAAGCGGCCAAGCCGCGCGACCGCTGCCTGTTGAGCGGCGGCTCGCTGCAGCTCCTGCTCGGCGATCTTGCGCTCGGTGATGTCGTAGAGAACGCCGTGCCAGACCTGGGTGCCCTCACCGTCGGGCTCGAGCACCGCCTCGTCGAGGATCCAGACGGTCGCGCCCTCGCGGGTGATCATCCTGTAGTCGACCGGCGGGGCACCCCCGTCGGCGACGACCTTGCGGGTCTCCTGCTCGAGTGCGCGCTCGCGATCGTCGGGATGCAGGCGCTCGGCCCAGAGTCCCGGATCGGCCATCCACTCCTCCGGGCTGTAGCCAAGGATCTCCTCGATTTGGGGACTGACGTAGCGCCAGCGACCCTGCTCGCCCAGCTCGCAGGAGTAGACGATCGCCGGCAGACGCTCGACCAGACGGCGGTAGTCGTCTCCCGCCGAAGAGATCTCGTCGAGGAACTCGGTTACCCGCTCCTCGGGCCAGCCGTCACCCACGCCTGGATTGTCCATGCGGGCCTATCGACAGCACGCCTGGTTTCTTTATTTGTACAAGCCGATCGTCCACATGCCTGCGAGCCCGCGGAAGGGGGCATATGGCGCGTAGAACTCCTCGACCTCTTCGACCGTGGCGCGGCGGCCCAAACCAGCGAGACGACCGACCAACTTCAGATAGATCAGGTCGCCGGCGGGAAGCGAGTCGGGATCGCCGCGCCCCAACAAGCCCAGGCACTGCACGGTCCAGGGTCCGATCTCGGGGATCGCCAAGAGACGCGCGTCTCCAGCAGGCTCGCCAGGAGATACTCGCCCGGCGGCGATCTCGCGGGCAACTGCCCGCAGGGCGATTGAGCGGCCCGGCGAGAGATCCATCGCGGCAAGTTCAGCCGGCGCCCGCCCGCCGATCGTTGCTGCGCTGGGAACGTCGCGCAGCGCATCCCGGTCCCGGCCCAGCCGCGACCCCCAGCGACCGACGATGCGACGCTGGATGACCGCCGCCCGCTCGGTCTCGATCAGCTGCTTGACCACGGCCCAGGCCAGCGCCTCCCAGGCCCACGGCCGGCGGCGCGGGCGCAGCCAGGGACGACGGCGCAGCTGCGGTCCCAGCAACGGGTCGCGGCGGAAGCGGCGGTAGAACTCGCCGAGGTCATCGTCGACGCCAAGCGCGAAGCGCATCCGCTCGACGGCGGTCTGCAGCTGGCCTACGCCGGCGGGACGAGTAGCCAGGGGTGGCAGCGCCCGCGGCGCAGCGACGGTGCCCGGTTCGACTGGCTCGGCGCGCAGCACGACCCGCCCTCCGTCCGGCTGCCAGGCACGCACCAAGACGGGGCTTTCGCCGACCTGGAGCAAACGCGAGATGACGCCGTTGCGAACCCGCATCACCCGGTCCTCGCTGCTGTATGCGGGCAGGCGAAACGGCGAAGCCGGCTTCACCTCTACTTCGCGAGTTCTCACCTGCCGAGCAGGTGTACGTCCACGAGAAAGGACCTGCTCGCCACGACCTTTTGCTGACGGTTCCGGCGTGGCAGCAACTGCCCCTGTGACTTCTTCGCCACTGCCCCCACGGCGCGAACCGCCACCACGGTCGCGGCCCCCGCCAGCACACCGCCAACAGCTGCCACCACGGCGGTGCGGGCCTCGTTGCGAAGGGCCAGCGCACCGAGAGTGTCGTGCGGCAAGACCCGGACTCGGACTGGCTCTAGCTCAAACTCGCTCACCCAGCCGACTGTAGCGATGCAGTCGGCTTCAACCCGGCGCAAAACCGGAAACTGCGCTGTTAAGAGGGCTGAATCGCCTTCTCGTAGATGCGGTAGCGCTTGACGATCTCCGCGCTCATCGCTTCCAGTCCGCGATTCATCGCATCGTTGGTCTCGAGGATCCAGCCCGCCTCGCCGTGTTTCTGAGGCACGCGCGCGGCGGTGTTGAAGTGCTCGACGTACAGGGACGCGGCGACTCCGGTGTGCTGGTGCTCGGGCTTGACGCCGAGGAAGCCGACACGAACCTGGTCGCAGATGCGGCTGCGGTTGAGGAAATGCCACCAGCCGAAGGGCAGGATCCTGCCCTTCATCCGCTTCAGCACCTGGTTTAAGTCGGGCAGGGTGATCGCCACGGCGATCGTCTCGCCGTCCTTCTCGGCGACCATGAACCAGTCGCGGGAGAAGACCAGCTGCATGTCGAGCGCGTAGGCGTCGAGGTCCTCCTTGGAGTACGGGACGAAGCCCCAGTTCTCCGCCCAGGCCGCGTTGTAGATCTCCGCGAAGCCGTCCATCTCCTTGCGCAGGCGCCGGCGCGACATGCGGCGGATCGTCACCCCGTGCTCGTCACGGGCGCGCTCGTCGAGCTCGAAGAGGATCGGCAGCACGTCCTTGCGGTCGGCGATCTCCAGCGCCCAAGAGTAGAGGTCCATCGCTTTCTCCAGGCCGGCCGCCTCGCAGAGCCGCTGGTAGTAGGGCGGGTGCCAGGGCTGGCGGATCAGCGGCTCGAGCCCGTAACCATCAATCAGGACGCCGCTCTCCTCGTTCATCGAGAGGTCCATCGGCCCGACCATCCGGTCGCAGCCGCGCTCGCGCAGCCAGCCCTCGGCAGCGCCCAGCAGCGCCGCCATCGCCTGCTCGTCGTCCTCCAGCTCGAGGAAGCCGAACATGCCCCAGCGGCTGTCATGGAACTCGTTGAAGGCGCGGTCGATCTGGGCCGTGACCCGGCCGAGGACCCGGTCGCCCCGCCAGGCGAGGAAGTACTCGGCTTCGCCGTGCTTGAAGTACGGGTTGAGGCGGCGGTTGAGGAAAAGCCGACGCTCCAGCCTCAGCGGCGGGATCCAGGGCGTGCCGGCGTGCAGCCGGTAGGGCAAGTCGATGAAGCGCTTTAGCTCACGCCGCGAGCGGACCGGGCGGATTTCGACACTTGCCACTGGGTCTGAACCTACACTTTGCGCATGAGCGAAACCACGAAGGCCCCCGTCGACGTCTTCGAGAAGGCCCGTAGCCATGATCGGCTCGAGCAACTCGAAGCGGCCAAACAGCACGACCTCCTCCCCTACTTCCGTCTGATCGAGTCCGAGGCCGGACCGATCATGGAGGTCGAGGGCCACGAAGTCGTGATGCTCGGCTCGAACAACTACCTCGGCCTTACTGGCGACGAGCGGGTCAGGCAGGGCTCGCGCGAAGCGCTCGACGCTTACGGCACGGCGCTGACCGGTTCACGCTTCATGAACGGCACGACGCCGCTTCACATCGAACTCGAGAACGAGATCGCGGCCTGGATGCAGACCGACGATGCCCTGGCCTTCACGACGGGCTATCAGGCGAACGTCGGCTGCCTGGGCGCAATCCTCGGGCCGGGCGACACGGTGATCTGCGACTCCGGCGACCATGCCTCGATCCTCGACGGCTGCAAGCTCTCCGGCGCAAAGCTGCGCCCCTTTCGCCACAACCGCATGGAGAAGCTGGAGAAGATGCTGCAGCGGGCAGCAGAGGACGGCGGCGGCGTGCTGGTGGTCGTCGACGGTGTCTTCTCGATGGAGGGCGACGTCTGCGACCTGCCGCGGATCGTCGAGCTCTGTCGCGGCTACGGCGCGCGGCTGATGGTTGACGAGGCGCACGGTGCCGGCGTGCTCGGGGCGCGCGGTGCCGGTGCGTGCGAGCTGTTTGGCTTGGAGGACGCGGTCGACCTGCGGATGGGAACCTTCTCCAAGAGCCTCGCTTCCTGCGGCGGCTTCATCGCTGGCTCCGCCGACGTAGTCGAGTACCTGCGGATCACCTCACGCTCCTTCATCTTCAGCGCCTCGGCGGTACCGGCCGCGGTCGGGGCGGCCCTAGCGGCATTGCGCGTGATTCGATCCGAGGGGCCACAGCTATTCGAGACGTTGCTCGGCAATGCCTCCTACCTGCGCGAAGGCCTGGGCGACCTGGGCCTCAAGGTGATCGAGCCGGGCACCCTCCCCGACGGCTCTATCGCGACCACCCCAGTGGTGCCGGTAATGGTCGGCGACGACTGGCAGGCGGTACTGCTCTGGAAGGCCCTGTTTGAGGCAGGCGTCTACACCAACGTGGCGATCCATCCCGCAGTGCCGCCGGGGGGAGCCCTTTTGCGGACCAGCCTGATGGCGACGCACGAGCGCGAGCACCTCGACCGGGCCCTGGAGACGATCTCCCGCACCATTGAGGACTTTCCTGAGCTTCCACGTACGTGAGTGGTTATGCATCCCCCTGTAGGGGTAGTTTCCGCCTTGTTTGATTCGGGGTAAGTCGGGAGACGCGAGAAAAAGGTGCTCTTAGCGAACGGGGCGGCGGTTCTTTGTTGACCCCGGGTTGACGCTCCCCGCCCCCAGCACGTAGCTTGCCAACCTCGCCGCGCATCCGGGTCAGGAGGAAGCGGCAGAAGTTCAAACCCAAACCGAGCCGGGCAGTCCCGGCCGGTGCATGAAACCAGTCAATACCCCCTATGGGAGGAGCCCCCTGTGGAAGCTGTATCCATCGCCCCTGCTTTGAGGACCGCCAATGCGGCCCAGACGCCGCAGCACATGCAGGCGCTGGCCCGTGCGAATCGAGTGCGCCTCGCCAGAGCAGAGCTGAAGCGATCGATTGGGCGGGGTGAGGTGGATGTGGTCGAGGTAATTCGTGACTGCCCCTGGGAGACCGAGAGCATGACCCTGGCCGAGTTGCTGACCAGCCAGCGGCGCTGGGGCCGCACCCGTGCGCGCAAGCTGTTGCAGGCGCTGGCGCTGAGTGAGAACAAGCGGATCGGGACGCTTACGCCGCGCCAGCGGACATTGTTGACCTCTGCGCTGAGCCCGCGTTCGCAGGACGCGGTGCTCGTCTAAACAGCCGCGCGGTAGGAAGAGACCACTCGGCAGGGCTTCCACTTAACTTTTTCGGTGGATCGCCTTGCGGCTGTCGCCCCAAGGGAATCGACGAAAAAGTACAAGACGTTCCAGCCCTACCGAGTGGTCTCTTCTCAAGCGCATTCATCTCGAGCGCAATCAGCCCCTCAGGCCGCCTGCCTTGAACGAGAGTCCTCCGGAGGCTTTCTGGAAGGCGCGGCGCAAGGCGTAGAAGGAAGCTAAGAAGGCGACAGCGCCTGCGCCTAGGCAGATTGCGAGGATCTGGTTGGCTAGGTAGAAGAGGCCGCCGGTAACTAGAACGAAGACGACTCCGGAGAGCAGGGTCGTGTGCGAGCGGTAGCCGGCGAAATGCTCGCGGGCCGAAACCTCGAGGCCGCCGAGGGCCGCAAGGACGACGCCGATGCCGATCGCGGTCACGTCCTTGCTGACGACGCCGACTACGAGCGCGATGATTCCGGCAAGAACGGTCAGCTCGGCGAGCGGAAACGACCCCCAGGGTGCCGGCGGGCGGTCGTCGATCCTCGGCGCTCTCTTACCTCGCTCGCTCAACGGCCGCAAGCCGCCCGGCTAACGGGCATCCAGAGGAAACTCTGACACGCCACCAACCCATCAGCATGCCGAGTGGGCCGAGACGGGGGCGGGAATGCCAAACGCCGCAGCCGGGTTCGCCGACGTCTGCACGCGAAATCCGCAGCCACTTGTGCTCGGCCGGTGAGGTCAACATGCGCTCCAGCAGCTCACGGTTGCGGGTCTCGAGCTCGGTTCGCTCTTGAAGCTGGCGCTGTGCCGATCCGATCCGCGTCGCCAGCGAGTCACGGATCGCCTCCAGGTCACCAAGACCAAGTGCCCGCGGCTCATTCGTGATGGCCGCAACTCCAGAGTCGAGCCGCAGGCGGGGGAAGGCCTCGGCGACAAGCGAGCCGAGCTGCGCTTCGAGGCGGCCAATTTGACGCCGCAACTCGGCCCTGGCGAGCCGCTCATCGCCACCTAGGCGGAGCGCAGTGCGTGTCTCTCGTTCGAGCAGATCCGGCATAGCCCGATAACGAGTGTAAATCAAGGCGTCGATCCAATCGCAATCGTCGCGTTAAGCCGCTTGCAGGGTTGTGGCGACCATCCAAAGCGCCTCCTCGACGGCGATCTGGGGAACACCTTCAACCTGGACGGCAGCGATCGCAATGCGGCGGGTGGCCCGACGGACTGTTAGCCCCTCCCCGGTAGCACCGAAGAGGAGCCCGACGGGGGCGCGCGCGTCAGCAATCACAAGCGTCCCATGAGAGAGCTCGCCGGGGCGCCCCTCGAGCGACTCTCCCGGCGCGGAGTCACGGATGCAGAGGGTCCCCTCAAGCCGCTCGGCGTCGAAGGCACGCAGGGCGATCCCCGTCTCAACAGTGGCAATCGTCAGTGCGTCAGCCGGCAGGCCGCGGGTCTTAAAGCCGCCGTCCTGGAGGCGGTCGAGGGCGAGCTGCTCGACCGGGGTTCGAGTGCGGTCGGGGTCGAGACCAATCTGGCGGAAGAAGACACGGTAGGCCCAAGGGATCGGCCGTTCGCGCATGTGAATCGCGTGGGCGCCGTAAAAGCGGTCGGAGGTGTTGCGCAGGCGGCGCTCGACCGGCTCGGGGCTACGGCCAGGCTTACCGTCGACCTCGATCCAGGAGATGCCGAGGCCGGGGAACTCGGCGGCCACGTGCGGCGCGACCCAGCCGAGGGTCGAGGAGGACTCCCAGTCGAGCTCTGAATCGGCGGCGCCGGTGTTCATCTCTTCACCTCCTCTGCGGTCGCGCTTGCCTGCAGCAACCGCTCGATCCGTTCGCCCAGCTCGCCTGCGTCGAGATTGCCGATGCTGGCGCTCTCCAGCGTCCCACCCGGATAGACATAGGCGAAAGTCGGGCAGCCGCCGACGCGATAAAGGCTCGCCACAGCGCCATCGCGGTCATAGCCGATCGGCATCGCCCAATGACGGCGGCGAATCAGTTCGCGGACGGTGTCGCGATCGTCGCGAATGTCCAACGAAAGAAAGTTCACGCGTCCACGGTAGCGCGAGTAGACATGGCTGACGACGTCCTGCTGGTCGACACAATCGCCTCCTCCTTTACTGAACCAGAAAGAGATCATCGTAGGTCGATCGAAAAGGTCACAGACCCGGATCGCCCCTGGAGTGCGAACCTGGCAGGCGGCAATGCGGCGGGCATCGGCAGGGCAGGGCAGGCTCGCCGCCGAGCAGTCGTCCTGGGCGACGTTGGCATCGCCTTCGAGCTGTCCCGCGGCGGCGGGAACCGCAAACTCGGGCAGAGCCCAGCGGGAAGGTTGCTTATCCAACCCCAGCGTTCCCTCGCCCCCGGGGACGCCGTGGATCAAGGCAACGGCGACGATCGCGACAAAGATCAGGCCGACAAGGATCGAGTAGCGGTCTTTCATCCCTCTTCCTCCCCGCCGACGGGCCTGAAACGTCCCCCATAGGCGCGTTTCAGGCCCGTCGGCGCCTGTTGCTCGGTCCAGACGAGCACAGCTGGCAGCACCACGAGCACACCGAGCAGCGCCACAGCGAGGTCGACCACGGTGACAAAGCCAAAAGCGCGCAACATCCCGATGTCGCTGGCAATCAGCACCGCGAAGCCGGCAATCGCCGTCACCCCCGAAGCCAAAACCGCAGCCCCGGTGCGGGAGTACGCCTTATGCAAAGCCGGCCCAAGCTCACGCCCCGCCCGGCGCTCCTGATGGAAGCGAGCAGCGAGGATCACGCTGAACTCGGTGGCGATCGCAATCGTCAAAGCCCCCAGCGCCGCAGACATCGGGTTGAGCGGAACGCGCGTAAGCCAGAGCACCAGCGCCGACCAACCAGTGGCCAGCACGATCGGCACTAGAGGCACCAGCGCACGCGAAAACGATCGATAAACGGCAAGCAACGCCAGCGCGACGGCAATCAACCCAACCAGGGTCAGCAGGTAACGACTGCTCGAAATGTCACTGGCAGCAGAAGCAGCGATCACAGGCAACCCCGCCAACTCAACCTCCACCCCTCGCGGCGGCCCACCTTTGGCACCAGGGGTACCGATCTCACCTCGAATCCGATCGATCAGCGCCTGTTGCTCGTCCAGCGATTGCGCCCGGATTCCAAATCCGAGCAACGCCGTCCCGGCGGGTAGCCCGGTCTTCGGATCGACCGTGGCCACCTGCCGCAGGTCATAAGCGGGAATCTGCCCCAGAGCGGCCCGGATGCTGTGACGGGACAAGGGTCCCTCGTTGCCGGCAGTAAGTCCACCACCCGTGACGAAGTCAGACAGTGCCGGTCCAGGACAGACTTCGGCCTCCTGGCAACTCGGATTGGCACCCGAAAACCCACCAGTCCGCAATACCCGACGCTTGAAGCCAGCCATCCACTGGATCGTCGCTGGATCCGTCAAATCCGGAGCACTGACTCTCACATCAAGCTCACCCGACACACCCGTAACGTCCTGCAGCTCATTCAGTTCGCGCACTGCTTCCACATTTTGCGGCGCCAACTTGCGGATATCCGTCTGCGTTTCGATCTGAGTTCCCAAGCCCCAGCCAATAACTGCCAGAGCAAGGCCGACACCGAGAACGCGCTCGGGGCGCGTCTGAGCAACTGCAAGAACCCGGTCGATGAAGGGCGGGAGCGACGGGTCCCCCTCCGCGCGCTGGGTTTTTCGCCTTGCGGCTAGTCTCTCTCGCCAAGCTTGCGGTGCGAAAAACAGGACGCCGCGCGACTCCGGGGGACCCGACACTCCCGCCCTGTCGGATCGCAGACTGAGGGCTGCGAAGCCCGCTATGAAAGCCAGTCCAAACGCAATGGCGATCCCAACGATGAGAAGCAGGCCAAAGCTGCGGACCATCGGGGTTGGCGAGAGCTGGAGAGCGAGGAAGCCGGCACCGGTGGCCAGACATGCGATGGCGATCGTCGGGCCGCCACCGGAAGCAGCGAGCCGCGCGGCGTCAGTCCCGGGACTAGCCCCAATCGCAATCGCCTCGTCGTAGCGGGCTTGGAGCTGGATGGCGTAGTCAACCGCGAGCCCGATCAGGATCGGGAGCACAGCAATTGATGCCATCGTCAGCGAGCCACCGACCAGGCCGAAGAGACCAAAGGTGAGCGACGCCGCGGCAAGCGCAATTCCAAGTGGCAGCAATCGCCACCGCGAGCGGAAGACGAGCATCAGGGTCAGAGCCATAACGACCAATGCCACGCCTAGGAGGACAAGCAGTGCATCCTTCAGCGCCCGCGTCACCCCGTCGATGACGACTGGCACGCCGGAGATGACGTACTTGCCACCGTGTAGCTGGAAGCAGCGCTCGGGGTTGCCCTTGAACTTGCAGGCATTGCGAGCGACAGGGTCATGGACGATTGCCTTGATGGTTTCGATGGCCCGGTGACGCTCGCCTTCGCTGAGATCAGGGCGCAACCGCAAGATGATCTGGGCTGAGTGCTTGTTCGGGAAGAGGTAAGAGAGACGGGCCTTAGGCGTACCTCGAGACTTGTGCAGATCGAAGACGATCGCGGCCAGGAAGTTGGGATTCGAGAGACTCGGAGCGCTGGTGATTCCGTACTTGGCGGCGACTTCCAGCAGGAGTTCGCGGAGCTGAGCGGGCGGGACGGTGGCGACAAGGCGCTTCAGCTGCCGCTGGATCTGGATCACGGCCTCGTTGAGGAAGGTGGCCGGACCGGCAATCGAGCGCACCGGGTCCTGTTCAGCGAGTTCGGCGCAAGGCCCAGGGATCGGCTCGGCCCCCTTGGGCACCTTGCCCGATAGACACCCCTCAAGCCGCAACAAGCGCCCAAGGTTGGAAGTCAGAACCAACCGCTGCAGATCCCCCTCGGCGAGGATGACGACCGGTTCTTCGCCAAAGTCCCGCTTGACCTGCTGCGTCGCCTGATAGCTGGCGGTATCGGAGTCGACCAGCGTGTCGGTAGCGGCATCGGTCGGCAGCTGCGTAGCAAGCACCCCAGCTCCAACGCCGAGGAACAAGCAGACCGCAAGGATCGGCTTCGCATGACGAACCGACCAAACCGCTATCGCCGCCATTCAGCTCCCCTCGGGCGGGTGGCGTCGGGGGCGGGTGTCCTCGCGGCAGCGGCGTCCTCTTTTTCGCCCCATCCACGACCTCGGACGACCGTCAGCGCCGCAGGCGAAAAACCCAGCAACGCGAGGACACCCGCACCCGACGACAGGACCCGCCCGCCGAGAACGCTCAATCCATCGACAGCGGACCAGTCACGTCCGCGTTGAGGAACTGGTGGACGAACTGGTTTTCGGAATCGAACAGTTCCTCTTTTGGCCCAGACTCGACGATTTTGCCGTTCCAGAGGACGGCGATGAAGTCGGAGATTCGCCGTGCCGTGTTGAGGTCGTGGCTGATCACCAGGTAGCAGCCGCCGTTCTCGGCGTGGACCTCGCGGATCAACTCGCAGAGCAGCGCGGTACGCACCGGATCGAGGCCTGAGTCGGGCTCGTCGAACATCACGATCGCCGGTTCCAGCACCAGCGCGCGGGCGAAGCCGGCGCGCTTGCGCATGCCGCCCGAGAGCTCGTTCGGCATCTTGTAGATCGCCTCGATCAGGCCGACCTCCTTGAGCCGCCGGTTGACGATCTCGCCGATCTCCTCCTCGCTTTTGTCGGTGTGCTGGCGCAGCGGGAAGGCGGTGTTGTCGTAGATGTTCATCGAGCCGAACAGTGCCCCGTCCTGGAACAGCAGGCCGAACTTTTTGCGCACGTCGAAGAGTTCGTCGTCGGTCATCGCCGGGATCGATTCGCCGTGCACGAGCACGTCGCCGGAGTCCGGGTAGAGCAGGCCGACGATGTGCTTGATCAGCACGCTCTTGCCGGTTCCCGACGGGCCCAGGACCATCGAGACCTGGTCTTCGGGCAGGCCGAGATTGAGACCGTTGAGGATCCGCGCGCGGCCGAACTGCTTGACCAGGTTGATGATCTCGATCGCGTCGGTGCTGCCGTGGTCGCGCTTGCGCCCGGTATGGAAGCGGTAGGGATCGGACTCGCCGGGGTCGACGCCGGGGATGACGAAGTCGCGGCCCATCGTCGCCCCGTCCTCGCTGATGTAGGGACCGCTGGCTGCCGGTTCGGCCGCGGCCTCCTCGGCTAGCTTCTGCTCCTCTTCTTCGTCGCGAATCTGGCTCGGCTCGTCCATTGACTTAGCCTCCTATTGGCGCTCGTGGATTGGCACCCCAGAAGACGAGCGTGCCGAGCATCCCGATGATGTGAACAAGAACGATGTTGAGGACCATCGACTTGGCGGTCGCGGTCCCCACTCCAACCGGCCCGCCCGAGGCGGTGTAGCCGTAGTAGCAGCCGACCATCACGATCGCGGTCGCCATGAACATTCCCTTGATCAGGCTGAAGATCAGGTCGGGCGGATTCTGAAACATCCAGAAGATCAGCAGGTAGCCGCCGGAGGAGACGTCGCCGATCTGTTCGACCACGGCCAGGTAGCTGGCGAGGTACATGATCCCGATCCCGACCAGGTACATGAACGGGAAAGCGATCCAGGCGGCGAGCAGGCGGGTCGCAGCGAGGAAGGTCACAGGCGGCACGCCCATCACCTCGAGCGCGTCGATCTCGTCGGAGATCCGCATCGCGCCGAGCTCGGCGACGATGCCGGTGCCGACCTTGGCGGCCAGCATGTAGCCGAAGGCGTAGGGCATGATCTCGCGCAGGTCGCACCAGGCCGAGAAGACGCCGGCGTAGGCAGGGGCGCCGTTGGCGCGCAGCAGATAGGCACCCTCGATTCCGCACTGCAGGCCGAGGATGAAGACGAGGCCCCAGATGATCACGGCGGAGCCGAGGATCAGGATGCCCGCCTGGCGCAGGCTCTCGCCGAAGAAGCGCAGGACGCGGCCGCTGTAGACGAGCCCGGCGACGCGCGAACCGAAGCGGGCGATCTCGCCGAAGGAGTCGAGCCAACCGCGGGGAACGTCGAGCCAGGCGTTCATCGAATCGTCTGCAGGTCCGGGTTGGTCGCAAGCAGGGTCTGAGTGAAGACGTAGTTGAAGGCGAAGACGCCCATGAAGGAGATCACCACCGCCTGGTTGACGGCGCGACCAACCCCGGCGGCGCCTCCGGACGCGGTCATCCCCTTGTAACAACAAACGATCGAGATGATCGCGCCGAACAAGGTGCACTTGATCACCGAGCCCCAGAGGTCGGTGATCGAGGCGTTGGTGAAGAGCGTCGCGAAGAAGCCGCCGAGCGGCTGGTTGTAGAGCATCTCGGTGAGGATGCCGCCGCTGATGCCGAAGATCAGCGCGTAGATGTCGAGTAGGCCGGTGATCACGATCAGTGCCAGGAAGCGGGGCACGACCAGGTTCTTGATCGGGTCAACGCCGAGCACCTGCAGGGCATCGAGCTCCTCGCGGATCTTGCGGGCGCCAAGGTCGGCGGTGATCGCGGTACCGGCGACGCCGGCGACGACGACCGCGGTGACAAAGGGGGCGAACTCGCGAATCGAGGCGAGAACGAAGAAGCCGCCGAGTCGGTCGAGCGAGCCGAACAAGGTGAGGAAGTTGGCTGCCTGCAAGCCCGGCGCGCCAAAACCGAAAGCAACGGTGGAGACCAGTAGCGGGAACCAGCAGAGCTGGAGGGCGAAGAGGAACTGGCCGATGAACTCCTCGCCATAGGGATAGGGAGGCCTGACCGCGGAGACCATCGTGCGCGCGGTCAGGATCATCATGTCCCCCACCTGCTCGAAGAACGACTTGGCGGGGGCAATCCTCCTGCCTATAGATGCGGCTGCTTCCATCTCTCCTCCGACAAAGCGGGACCGCATCGGGCGGCCCCTCCTCCGTACCCTGAGTCTATGGGATGTGCCAGCGGCCTCCGTTAGCCGAGTGTTGAGATCGGGCTAACCCCATCACGCCCCCTCCCAGGCGTCCGGAAGGAGGGAATTCCCGTGGTATGTTCCGGCCGCTTTGGAGGAGCCTGCCTTGAGAGGGCACCGCAGACACGGTCGGCGTTCCCGTCGACACGCTCTTGCCGCCGGCGCTGCGGCCGGCCTGTTGGCAATCTCGATCGCGGCCTGTGGCGGCAGCGAAGCTTCTTCGGACTCCAACGAAGCAGCCGGCAAGTACCCGGTGAAGGTCGTCACCGCGGATTTCCCGACCAAGCAGCGGCTCGGCGAAACGGCGCTGCTACGACTCGGCGTACGCAACACCGGCCACAAGGCACTGCCGGCGCTGACGGTGACGATCTTCGTCGGCGGCAAAGAAGGCCGCGACTCCGCGCTTCCCTTTGGCTACCGCGATCCGTCTCCCGGCCTCGCCCAACCCGACCGGCCGATCTGGGCGCTTGCGGCGCACTACCCGAAAGTCAACGGCTCCTCCGAATCGGCGGGGGGCGAAACCTCCAGCCCCAATACCTTCGACTTCGGGCCGCTTAAGCCCGGCGCCACGACCGAAGCGGTCTGGAAGCTGAGCGCGGTCAAGGCCGGCGAATACAAGCTCTTCTACGAAGTGGGCGCCGGCCTCGGTGGCACCGCCAAGGCCGAGGCCGCGGGCGGCACTGAAGCGGGCGGCTCATTCGCGACGCAGATCAGCACGGTCCCACCCGAAACTGAAGTGAAGGACAATGGTGAAGTCGTTGAAATCGGCAAGGCGGACAGCGGCAAGTAGCCTCGCGGTGCTGCTTTTCGCGCTGGTTTTGCCGGCCTGCGGGTCAGCTCAACAGCCGCAGCAGCATCAGCGCCAGGCCAAGACCGGCGTCGCCCTCAAGCAGATCGGCAAGTTCGCAAGCCCCGTCTACGTCACCGGCGCCCCCGGCTACCCCAAGCTGCTGTTCGTGGTCGAGCAGGAAGGCAGAGTGCAGGTCCTGCACGACGGGCACAAGCTGGCTCGCCCCTTCCTCGATATCCACAACCTGATCTCCTCCGGCGGCGAGCGCGGCCTGCTCTCAATCGCCTTTCCGCCGGACTACAAGCGCAGCGGCCGTTTCTACGTCTACGAGACCGATCCTCAGGGCAACATCAGGATCGACGAGTTCAAACGCAGGAGCGCGACGCGAGCCGCGCGGAACTCCCGTCGCGCAATCGTGCAGATACCCCACCCGGTCAACTCGAACCACAATGGTGGCCAGCTCCAGTTCCTCGGCGACTTCCTCTATTTCGGCACGGGCGACGGCGGCTCGGGCGGCGATCCGCCCAACAATGCGCAGGATCCCCATAGCCCGCTCGGCAAGCTGCTCTGGATCGACCCGCGCCAAGCCGACGCCAAGCCGACGATCTACAGCACCGGCCTGCGCAATCCCTTCCGTTTCTCCTTCGACCGGGTGACGGACCCGGGACACCCGCGGCTCGTGATCGGCGACGTCGGCCAAAACCGCTTCGAGGAGGTCGACTACACCACCGTCGCCGCGGCGCAGGGCGCCAACTTCGGCTGGGACGCATTCGAGGGATTCGCCCCCTACGAAGACGAAAATAGCGGCACCGACGATCCGGGCGGGACCGTCAAGCCGATCTTCGCCTACCCGCACGAACGCGGCGGCAGCTGCGCGATCGTCGGCGGTTACGTGGTCGCCGACAAGCATCTCCCCGCGCTCTACAAACGCTACGTCTACGCCGACCTCTGCGAGGGCGAGCTGCGCAGCCTCGTTCCCGACCTGGGTGGCGCGAGCCACGACCACAAGCTCGGTCTCAGTGTCTCCGAACCCAGCTCCTTCGGTGAAGACGAGCGTCATCGGGTCTATGTCTGCTCAATCGACGGACCGGTCTATCGACTTGTTCCGCGCTAAAGTTGGCTGACCAGCCAACTTTGAAAGGGAGCGGTCAGGTGGAGAGCGGAACGGTGCAGCAGAGCGAGACGACCACCAACGGGGCAGGCGCCAATGGGGGCGCGCCGGAGACGATCGAGGTGCTCAACCCGGCAACGGGAGCACCAGTCGGCAGCATCGTCGTCGATTCCCCCGAGAGCATCGCCCAAACTGCGGCGCGAGTGCGCGCTAGCCAGGCCGAGTGGGAGGCGCTCGGGATCAAGGGTCGCTACCACTGGCTTGGCAGGCTGCGTGACTGGATCCTCGACAACACCGAGCAGATCACCGACACGATGCAGGCCGAAACCGGCAAGGTTCGGTCCGATGTCTCGCTCGACCTGAACTACGTCGCCGACCTGATCAACTTCTACGGCACCAAGGCCGCAAAGTACATCGGCGACGAGACCGTCCGCCCCCACTCGCCGCTGCTGGCCTCAAAGAAGCTCCTGGTCCAGTACCGACCCCAGCCTGTGGTCGGCGTGATCAGCCCCTGGAACTTCCCGCTGGCAATGGGGCTGGGCGACTCGATTCCCGCCCTGCAAGCGGGCGCCGCGGTCGTCGTAAAGCCCTCTGAGTTCACCCCGCTCAGCATGATCGAGGTGGTCAAGGCCTGGAAGGAGGAGATCGGCGCTCCCGACGTCTTTGACTGCGTGCTCGGTTCCGGCGAGGTCGGCAGCTCCCTGATCGACCATGTCGACTACATCCAGTTCACTGGCTCCGACCGGACCGGCCGTAAGGTGATGGCTCGCGCCGCTGAGACCCTGACCCCGGTCAGCCTCGAGCTGGGGGGTAAGGATCCGATGATCGTTCTCGCCGACGCCGACGTCGACCGTGCCGCCAACGCCGCGGCCTGGGGCGGGATGGTGAACTCCGGTCAGCTCTGCATCTCAGTCGAGCGGGTCTACGTCGAGGAGCCCGTCTACGACGAGTTCGTCGCCAAGCTGACCAAGGAGGTCAGCGGCCTACGCCAGGGCGCCGACGGCAAGAAGCCCGAGAAGGATGTTGGCGCGATGACCTCGCCGAACCAGACCGCGATCGTCGAGGACCAGGTCAACGACGCGCTAGCCAACGGAGCCCGTGCGCTGACCGGCGGCAAAAAAGTGGATGGACCGGGTGACTACTTCGAGCCGACGGTCCTGGTCGACGTCGACCACTCAATGAAGGTGATGCGCGATGAGACCTTCGGCCCGGTTGTCGGGGTGATGAAGGTGCGCGACTCCGAGCAGGCGCTCGAGCTCGCTAACGACACGCGCTACGGGCTCGCCGCTTCGGTCTTCGGCGAGAAGGGTCGTGCTGAGAAGATCGCTCGGCGGATCGAGGCAGGTTCCGTGAACGTCAACGACGTAATTATCAACATGGCGGCGATGAGCGTTCCAATGGGCGGCTGGAAGCAGTCCGGGATCGGCTACCGCCACGGCGAGTACGGGATCAAGAAGTACTGCCGCGCCGAGTCGATCGTCGTCAGCCGCTTCGGCGGCAAGCGCGAACCGAACTGGTTCCCGTACACCAAGTCGCGTCGCGGCCTCGTCGGCCGCGCCTCCCGGGCGTTCGGCGCGCGCGACTGGCGCCGCCGTTTCGGGCTCCGCGCGCGCTGAAGCCCTCCTGCCCGCGCATCTTGGACAGTTGTGGCCCTTATAGGGGTCACAACTGTCCATAAACGGCTAGCCTGCGGCCGCGATGGCCGACTTCGCTGACTACTACCGCGAGATCTACATCCGCGGGCTCGGTGGCGAGGCGCCTGTAATCCCGGTTGCCGTCGCCGAGCTTGAGGAACGCGCCTGTGAAGCGATGGACCCGAAAGCAGCCAACTACGTCTTCGCCGGGGCGGGCAGCGAGGGGACGATGCGCGCCAACCGCGAGGCCTTCGAGCGCTATCGCACCGTGCCGAGGATGCTGCGCGATGTCGCCAGTCGCGACCTCTCGACCGAGCTACTCGGCACTACAATGCCGGCACCGCTGCTGCTGGCGCCGATCGGCGTGCAGAAAGTGGTCCACGAGGATGGCGAGCTGGCCACGGCGCGCGCAGCGGCGGCGCTCGGCCTGCCGATGATCGCCAGCACCAACTCGCACTTCACCTTGGAGGAAATTGCCGCGGCGGGCGGCGAGGCGCCGCGCTGGTTCCAGCTCTACTGGCCCAATGACCGCAGCATCGCCGAGAGTTTCGTCAAGCGCGCCGAGGCCGCCGGCTACGGGGCAATAGTGCTCACCGTCGACACCTTCATCCCCGGCTGGAAGCCGCGCGACCTGCAGCAGGCCTGGCTTCCCTTCCTCAACGGCATGGGCGTCGCCAACTACTTCCAGGACCCGGTCTTCCGCGCCGCCCTGGAGAAGACCCCAGAGGAAGACCAGGGAGCGGCGACCGGACATTTTCTCGGTGTCCAGGCCAACCCCTCGCTGAGCTGGGATGACCTCGCCTGGTTGCGCGATATGACCTCGCTGCCAATCGTGGTCAAGGGGATCCAGCACGTCGACGACGCGCGCGAGGCGGCTCAGCGTGGCATCGACGGCGTCATCGTCTCCAACCACGGCGGTCGCCAAGTCGATGGCGCGCTCGCCTCACTCGATGCCCTGCCACCGATCGTCGAGGCAGTTGGCGATGAGCTAGTGATCTTCTTCGACAGCGGTATCCGCGGCGGAGTCGACATGCTCAAGGCACTTGCACTCGGCGCTCACGCCGTCTGCCTCGGCCGTCCCTACGTCTGGGGTCTCGCCCTCGACGGCCAGGCCGGGGTCGAAACGGTGCTCAAAATGATCCTCGCCGAGTTCGACCTGACGATGGCCCTCTGCGGCTACACCGCCTCCGGGCAACTCGAGGCCGGCACCCTGCGACAACTCGGATAGCCGGCTGATCAGCAGTGGGCAGCTATCTGCGCTTCGGCCTGTGACTGGGCCGTCTTAGTCTGCGCTTCCACGGCCTGCAAGCCGGCCCTCTGTTCGAGCAACGGCGCCTGGGCTTTCTGATCCGCAGCCAAATCCCGCTTCGTCGAGTCCTTCATCGACTTCAGTCGCAGGTTCGTCCTTCGCTTCGCCGCCAGTAAGGAGCGCATCTTCTGACGCCGCACATAACCAGGGATCCCATGGCGCCGGGAGAGCTTACGCACGGCCGACTTCCATTGGGTGAGGAACTTTTCCCAGCGCTCGTCGAGTGCTGCAAGGTGGGCTTCGTCAGCAGTCACTTCACTGTTTGGCTTCGCCAACTTTTCGCTGTTTTTGGTCAGTTCGCCAGCGACTTTCGCGAGCTGCGGCCCCACCGCTTCCTTGGCGACGATCGCCTCGCCACATTCGCGATTGGAGGTGATTGCAGCAGCGGGGTCGATACGGAAGCTGTAGGTGTCTTTCGGGCAGCCTCCATATTCAACCTTGAAGTAGTAGCGACCGGGGTTCATCGTAAACAACAGATGCCTGGTTTCGTTGACGCTGCCCGCCGAAAAAGAGTTGATGGACTTCCCATCTAGGTCCAGCAGGTAGAAGATTGCGTGATACCCACACGATTTCGTCATCGTGGCCGAGAAGTCCATCTGGCTGTAGGTCTTGACGTAAAAGACGTACCAATCGACGTCATTTTCGGTCTCGAAAGTGGCTTCATACGATTTTCCACCTTCAAGCGGCCCAGCGGCAGTGGCCAGCGTGTCGTTCGGCTCGTACTCGCCGGTAGCTGAAGCGCTCGACGCGAACACCAGCAGGGCTACGGCGCAAGCCGCAATGCTAGATAGAAACCTCATAAGTGCGCGAACCTATTCCAAATACGCACCCGGTGTCAACGTCAGCTAGGCGGGCGCCTCTATCTTGGGAAAGAGCGGCGGAACGCGCTCGGTCTTCTGGCCGCCGCGGCGGGAGCCGAGGTCGGACAGCTCACGTGAATCCTCGTCCAGGGCGATGAGCAACTGCTCGCTGGTTTGAGGCAGGTAGGGGACGAGGAGCAGCGTCGTCACCCGCAGACCCTCGACGAGGTTGTAGAGGACTTCGTCGAGGCGCTCAGGGTCGGCCTCATCCTTGGCCAGCTCCCAGGGACGGGTCTCCTCGACAAAGCGATTGAGGCGTCGAACCAACTTCCAGGCCTCCTCCAGCGCCTGGGTCAGCTCCGCCCGGTCGAGCAGCTCGCTGAAGCGCTCGACGACGCCTTCGAAGTCCTCCGCCAGCACCGCGTCGACCTGAGCCTCCGGGACGACGCCATCGCGGTAGCGCTCGACCATCGCCAGCACACGGCTGGCCAGGTTGCCAAAGTCGTTGGCCAGCTCGGTCTCATAACGGGACTCAAAGCCGGCGGTCGAGATCGAGCCGTCCTGGCCAAAGCTGACCTCGCGGAAACAGTAGAAACGCAGCGCGTCGGCGCCAAAGCGCTCGATCGCCTCGAACGGGTCGAGCACGTTGCCGAGCGACTTCGACATCTTTTTCTCCCCCATCATCAGGTAGCCGTGGATCGCCATCCGCTGGGGCGGCTCAAGATCCGCGGCCCAGAGCAGTGCCGGCCAGATCACCGCGTGGAACTTGAGGATGTCCTTGGCCATCACGTGCAGGCTGGCCGGCCAAAACCGTTCGGTCAGGTCCTCGCCCTCACGGGCGAAGGTGAGCGCGGTGACGTAGTTGAGCAGCGCGTCGAACCAGACGTACATCCGCTGCTCGGGGTCCCAGGGCAGACGCATTCCCCACTTCAGCTTCGGCCGCGAGAGCGAAACGTCCTCCAATCCCCCCTTAATGAAAGCGACCGCCTCGTTACGACGGAAGTCGGGCACGACGAAATCGGGCCGCTCCGCATATAGCTCTTCGAGTCGGCCCTGGAAAGCGGAGAGGCGGAAAAACCAGTTCTCCTCCTTCACTTTCTCCAGTGGGATCTCGTGGATCGGACAGGTCTCGCCAGGACCGAGCTCGCGCTCGGTTTTGAAGTCGGCGCAGCGCGGGCAGTACCAACCCTCGTAGGTGCCCTTGTCGACCCAGCCGTTGTCGTAGACCCGCTGGATGATCTCGGCAACCTTCTCGGCATGACGCGGATCTGAGGTGCGGATGAAGAAGTCGTTGCTGGCGTCGATGATCGGCATCAGCGCTTCGAACTTGGCCGCGTTGCGATCGGCTAGCTCCTGCGGGGTCACGCCCTCGCGCTCGGCCGCGGTCTCGATCGGCTCGCCATGCTCGTCGGTGCCGGTGAGGAAGAAGACGTCCTCGCCGCGCTGGCGCATATGGCGAGCAAGAATGTCGGCCGCCAAGGTCGAGTACGCATGGCCGAGATGAGGCTCGGCGTTGACGTAGTAAATCGGCGTGGTGACGTAGTAAGACATCGATCGCAGGCTAGACGACGGTCACTTGCGTGGCTCGCGGCCGGTTAGCGCCCGGTAGAGGTCGTTCGCACGGGTGCCAGTTAGGGCAGCGACGACGCTTGCGGCGGCGCGCGGGCGGGCACCTGACTGGACTAGGTGGCGCAGGGCATCGACGGCAAAGCCGACGTCTTTGTCGTGATCGTCGGCGGAGGCCGGGGCGATCACGAGCACGATCTCTCCCTTGACGTCGCCGCGGAAGCGCCGCGCCAGCTCAGACAGCGTGCCGCGTGAGACCTCCTCGTGCATCTTGGTCAGCTCGCGGCAGACTGCGGCAGGGCGGTCGGGAGCGATCGCGGCGAGGGCGGCCAGCGAGTCGACGACCCGGCGCGGCGACTCAAAAGCAACGACGGTCTCGGTCGAGCGCAGAACCCGCTCCATCTCACCGGAGCGCTTGGGCAGGAAGCCCTCGAAGCGCCAGCGGTCGGTCGGCAGGCCCGAGGCAACTAGCGCCACCGGCACCACGGAAGGGCCCGGCAACACGGTGACATCAAGGTTGCGTTCGATGCAGCGGCGGATCAAGCGGAAGCCGGGGTCGGAGATCGCCGGCATGCCGGCGTCGGAGACGAGGGCAACGTTCTCCCCGCGTTCGATCCGCTGCGCCAGCTCGATCGCCCGCGGCGCTTCGTTGCCCTCGTGGATCGAGATCAGTTGCGGCGCGGGTCGGATGCCGAGCTTGTCGAGCAGGCCGCCGGTGCGGCGGGTGTCCTCGCAAGCGATGTAGTTGGCGGCGACGAGAGCGTCGCGCACACGGATCGTGATGTCGTCGAGGTTGCCGATCGGGGTCGGGCAGACGATCAGTGACCCCGGCATCAGCCTTTCCGCTCCAGTTCGATCCGCGCCATCGCGGCGGCGCCGATCATCCCTGCGTCTTCGCCGAGCTCGGCGGCGACGACGGGGGTACGGTTCATCGGCCGCAGTGCCCGCGCTTCGAGCTCGCTGCGGGCAGGGGCGAGCAGCAGCTCACCGGCGGCGATCACACCGCCGCCGATCACGATCACTTCGGGCTCGAAAATGTTGGCGAAGCTGGCAAGGGCAACGCCGAGGCGACCGCCGACCAGGTCGAAGACGCCGATCGCAGTCTCGTCGCCTTCCTGAGCGGCGACGGTGACCGCCTTGCCGTCGATCTCCTTGTCTTCGGCGAGCAGCTTGCCGAGCGCGGAGTCCGGCGCGCTTTCGGCGACTGCGCGGCCTTCGCGACCCAGCGCGGTGCCGGAGGCGAGGGTCTCGACGCAGCCGTGACCAGGACAGTTGCCCTGGCATGCAGGACCGTCGAGTTGGATCGCCACGTGGCCCAGCTCGGCGCCAGCGCCGGTCGAGCCGCGGTAGATCTCGCCGTCGAGGATGAGGCCGCCACCAATCCCAGTGCCGATCGTCAGCATCACCGCGTTCTGGGCTCCGCGGGCAGCGCCGAAGAGGTGCTCGGCCAGCGCCGCGACATTGGCGTCGTTGTCAACGAAAGTCGGCAGGCCGGTGCGCTCGACCACCATGTCGCGGATCGGCAGGTCCTCGATCGGCAGGTTTACCGCCGCTACCGCTAGACCCTTGTCATGGTCGATCGTCGCTGGGATCCCCATCCCGATCGCCTTAACCCCCGCCCGCTCCGCACGCGCCTCGCCGATCTCGCGCACAAGCAACTCGACCAGCTCATTCTGACTCTCCCCGGCGGATCGCTCGCGGCTCTCCCAGACGGTCTTCGAGTTGCCGTCAAGAACGCCAAGCAGCATCTTCGTGCCACCCAGATCGACGCCTATCGCTTCGGCCTGGCTCATGTCCTGTTCTGACTGAATTCGCGGGCGACCGCGCGCATCGGCATGATCCCTAACTCTTTCATGGCAGGCGATGGCGAGCAGCGGCCCCCCGGGCCGCCCGATTACAAGGTCTACCGAGCCCGCCGGGGTTTCTTCTCGCGCTTGCGCAAACCCGACCTCTCGGGCCTGCGCGAACGCGATTGGCGAGGACCAAAGCTTCCCAAGCGGCCGGACCGTCCCGGCCGCGAGCGGGGTCCGGGGACGCTGCGACCAGGACTACGCCGGGTACTGAAATGGGTCGGCATCGCCGCGCTCGGCTGGATCTTCATCAGCTTTCTCGCCTTCGCCGTCTCGGCTCAGCTGCAGGCCTTCAAGCTCTCCGGCGAAGCAAAGTCGACGCTGCACGGCAACCCCTTCCTGTTGCCCAGCGCGCAGACGATCCTCGTGCTCGGCACCGACGCCCGCCCACCTGACACTAAGGAGCCCGGAGCGGCACCCTCGCAAGAGTGCTTCGACCAGCAAGCACACGGCGACTCACCGCACGGCGAATGTTCACAAGGACAGTTCCGCGCCGACACGCTGATGCTGATCCGTGCCGGCGGCGGCGCCTTCCGCAAACTCTCGATCCCGCGCGACAGCTACGCCGAAATCCCCGATCAAAGCCCGCAGAAGATCAACGCGGCCTATGCCTTCGGTGGCGCCGCAGCGCAGATCGAAGCAGTTCAAGACTTCCTCGACATTGAAGTCGACCACGTCGCGATCGTCGATTTCACCGGCTTCGAAGACCTGATCGACGCGGTCGGCGGGGTCGTGGTCGATGTTCCGCACAAGCTCTGTGCCGACATCGCCGGCGGTGCCGGCGGCGGCCAGGGCGGCTTCACCTTGCGCCTTGGCCAAGGCGAGAACACGCTCGACGGCGAAAAGGCGTTGATCTACTCGCGCATCCGCGAGCCCAGCGAATGTCCCGGACCGGGCAAGAGCGCCTACACCCTCGGCTACGACGACCTCGACCGCGAGCGCGCTCAGCAGGCCGTGATCAGCGGCATCAAGGGGCGCCTCACCGACCCCCTCCGTGCCCCCTACAACTTCGTCAAGGGCCCGATCATCGGCTGGGACGCGCCGAAGGCGTTTGTCAGCGACATGGGCTTTCTCACCATGCCACAGCTGATCCTCTCGGCGGCGATCGGCGGCGACGGCAAGGCCGACGTGCTCTGCTCGGGCGCAAATTCAGGTTGCTCCCCCGGGCCCGCCGGATCGATCGAAGTCCCCGATAGCGAGCGGCGCCGCGCCGTGAAGAAGTTGCTCGGCTAAGGCTGGCGGGGTCGCCTCGCCGATGCCTCGCGAAGCGGCTCCGGCAGAGTAATTCTCAGCCGCGAAGCGGCACCAGATTCCACCGCCGAAGGCGGTGGCGGGCACTCGGCGAGGCGACCCCGCCGGTCTTCATCAAGCGTCTAGTCAGCTTTGGCTGGAGATTTCGAGTCGCTCGATTTCGACTCCGAGGGCTTCGAGTCAGAAGAGTCCTTCGAGCCGTCGGAGGAGCTGCCCTCGGATGAGCTGCCGTTGGCGCCGGTCTTCTTTTTCCCGTAGTCGGTGTTGTGGAAGCCGGAGCCCTTGAAGTGGATCGCCACGGGGTGCAGGACGCGCTCGGCGGGAGCGCCGCACTCCTGGCACTCAGTTAGCGCCTCATCGCTCATCTTCTGGATCACGTCGAAGACGTGGCCGTTGGTGCATTTGTACTCGTAGATCGGCATACGGGTGGGCGATTATCGCAGTCGATACGGTTCAGCCATGGCAAGTGCCGGGCAGGACACCCGCAGTGAGGCGACCTCGATGGAGGAGATCGTCGCGCTTTGCAAGCGGCGCGGCTTTGTCTTCCCCTCCTCGGAGATCTACGGTGGTCTCGGCTCAACCTACGACTACGGCCACTACGGGGTGCTGCTGAAGAACAACGTCAAGGCCGAGTGGTGGCGGGCGATGCTGCAGGAGCGCGACGACATCGTCGCCCTCGACTCGGCGATTCTCCAGCACCCGCGGGTCTGGGAGGCATCGGGCCACCTGGAAGGCTTCACCGATCCACTCGTCCAGTGCCTCGGCAAGTGCAAGAAGCGCTGGCGCGAGGACCATCTGCGCGAGGCGGTCGAAGCCGAAGGCGGCGATCCCGAGGCCGAGCTGGTCTGCCCCGAGTGCGGCGGCGAGCTCTCCGAGCCGCGCCAGTTCAACCTGATGTTCGAGACCCACGTCGGCCCGGTGGCCGGCGAGGGCTCAGAGGTCTACCTGCGGCCGGAGACCGCACAGGGCATCTTCATCAACTTCAAGAACGTGCTCGGCTTCGCCCGCAAGAAGCCGCCCTTCGGGATCGCTCAGATCGGCAAGTCCTTCCGCAACGAGATCACCCCCGGCAACTTCATCTTCCGCACGCGTGAGTTCGAACAGATGGAGATGGAGTTCTTCGTACCGCCGGCCGACGCGGAAAAGTGGCACAAGGTCTGGATGGAGGAGCGCGAGCGCTGGTACACCGACCTCGGCATCCGCCCCGACCTGCTGCGGGTGCGCGCCCACGGCGCCGATGAGCTCTCCCACTACTCCTCGGCGACCAGCGACATCGAGTACCTCTTCCCGATCGGCTGGTCGGAGCTGGAGGGGATCGCCAACCGCGGCGACTTCGACCTCACTCAACACGCCAAATTCAGCGGCGAGAAGCTCGAGTACTTCGACCAGCAGACCAAAGAGCGCTACGTGCCGCACGTGATCGAGCCCGCTGCCGGCGCCGACCGCGCCACCCTCGCCTTCCTCGTCGACGCCTACGATGTCGAGGAGGTCGAGGGTCGCCAGCGCACGGTCCTCCGTCTCCACCCAAAGCTGGCCCCGGTCAAGGTCGCGATCCTGCCGCTCGTCTCCAAGGAGGGCATGCCGGAGAAAGCCCGCGAAATCTTCGAGCAGGTGCGCCGCCGCGTTCGAGCCGAGTTCGACGAGGGCGGCTCGATCGGCAAGCGCTACCGTCGCCAGGACGAGATCGGCACCCCCTGGGGCATCACCGTCGACCACCAGACGATGGACGACGACACCGTCACCCTGCGCGACCGCGACTCGCTCGAGCAGACCAGAATCCCGATCGAGGGCCTGGCCGATGACTTGGCGAACCGTCTAGCCCAGCCTTGGCGCAGCCCGAAGCTGGACTAACCGGCGGCTAGAAAGCGGGCGACCTCGGCCGCATCGCGATCGAGCGCCTTGGCGGTCTTGGCAAGAAGAGGCTCGAGAGTGTCCATGGTCAGCTTTCCGCCGGCCATGCCCCACTTGGCAACCGCGCGGCCTTTGACCATTGCAAATGGGTGGAAGATGCCGTTCCTGGTGACGAGATTCGTGTGTGGTCCGAGGATCGGCTCGCGCGAAGTCCAGCCAAGCAAGACCGGGTCGAAGGCGCCGAGCAGGCGTGGGGGCGGGATCTTCTCCGACGCGGGCCGCTTGGAGAGGCTGACCAGTCCGTCTCCCTCCTCCTCCAGCTCGGAGCCGATCGCCTTTAGGCCGGCGCGAGCGTCGCGCAGCGGCAGACCGGCCCACTTGGCGAGGTCGCGGTCGGTGGCCGGCTGGTGGCCGACCAGGTAGCGGCGCGCAAGCTCGGCGAGTGCCTTCTCACGATCGACCTTCTGCGGCGTGCCGAGCCAGTCACGGACCAGGACGTAGGCGTGCTGCTTGCCGACCATCGGTCCGCGGACGACGATCCCACGCACAGCCGCGAGGAAGAAGAGGTGGATCAGCGCCTGGCCCTCGGTTCGCAGGTCGGCCGCATCGAGTCGCTCGCGCAGCTGGACGCGGGTAAGCGGGCCCTCGTCAGCGAGTGCCTTCTCGATCGTGCCGACGGCACGATCCGCCGCGGCCTCACTTACCCCCTCTTGGCGCAACCGTCGCGTGCTTGAGGCAAGGAGGGGTGGCGTGGTCAACGCCTGTAGCAGCGGGTAATCCTCGCTGCGAACCAGGTGCAGCGTGCCGCGGTTGAGCCAGGTGACAAGGAGGCTGCGCTCCTCGCTCAATGCCCGGTTGACGTCGGCCACGGTCAGGCCCTCAGTGCGGGCGCGAATGGCGAGGCGGAAGCCGCGCGGGTCCTGACCCTGCACGGCCAGCAGCCGCTCGGCGACCGCGACTGGATCGGTTAGTGGAGGGCCCGAAAGGCCCTGCGCCGTGAGGCGCTCGGCGACGACAGTTCTGCTATTCGACTTCAAGCAGGTCGATCACGAACACGAGCGTTTCGTTCGGGGGGATCGACGGAGGGTAGCCAGTTTCGCCGTAGGCAAGTTCGGGCGGGATGATCAGCTCGCGCCGACCGCCGACCTTCATTCCCTCTATGCCTTGTTCCCAGCCAGGAATCACTTCTCCGGCGCCGAGGGTGAGGGGGAACGGTTCGTTACGGCTCCAGGAGGAGTCGAATTCCTTACCGTTCTTGTAGTTGACGCCGACGTACTGGACGGTCACTTTGTCGCCCGATTTCGCTTCAGCTCCGCTGCCTTCTTCAAGGTCCTTGACTTCGAGCTTCTTAGGCGGCGCACCCTTCGGCACCGTGACCTTCGGCTCGCGCTTGCCGATAACCGCACCGCCACCTGATTCGGCGGTAACCGTGGTGCCTTCGCTCGAGCCGGTCGAAGAGTCGTCGCTGCTGCCGCAGCCGGCAATTGCCAGCCCAGCGCACACGGCGATCATCAAAAGCAGCGTCTTCATTGCGGGCATCCTAAGCAAGGACGGCTCAAACCGGCGTTTTGGCGTAGCGCCCGTACAGCTCGGGCAGCAGGGTCGCCAGGTTGGCGTACTCCTCGGCGCAATGCGCGGCCAGCGCGCTGGGTAGGCCAGCTGGTAGCGCCAGCTGTCGCACCTTGCGCTTGTTCAAGCCCCGGGCGGCTACGTCGGCTAGCGGCGCCGGTAGGTAGGGGCGGATCAAAGCGCCAAGCCAAAACTGACTGCGTAGGACCACCCCTTCACCCTCGTTCAGGAAGACGTGTGCCATCGCCGAATGGCGCACGCGGCGGCGATCGTCACCGACCTCGCCACAGACGATCGTCGCCACCTCGGAATCATTCAGCCCATCGGTTGAGAAGCCGAACTCAGTTGGGCGTTTGAAGGCGATCCGGGCGTGGACCATGCCGGTGCCGACATCCTCAACCGGGTGATGGGTCGCTCCCCAGTGCGCTTTTACTCCGGGTGTTGCCGCGGGCTCCAACGAGTTATCTTTGTGCGCCTGCGGATGCCAGATCCTGTAGCGCAACGGATCACGGGGGTGCCAGTCGAACCACCACTCGACCATCTCCGCCGTCACCGCCGGCATCGGAGTGCGCACAGCGACGTAGCCAACGCCGTTGGGCAACGTGCACCAGCCGGTCTCCACGGCCAGCGGCATCGGATCAAGCAGGCGGTCGAGTTGGGTGAACGACAGCGCTTTGGCTGGTGAGGTTGGACCTCCGTCGATTGCAGCAAGAACCTCAGCATCAGCCGGAGATAACGGCCGCGAGAGGTACTGGGTGAGATCTGGGTCGCTGAGCGTCGCCACTAGAGCCGCCCCATCCACGGGTGAAAGAGGCCGCCTGGGTCGTACTTAGCGCGCAGCTCATCGAGTCGGGCCATGCTCTCATCGCTAGCGAAACGCGCCGGGCGCTCGCCCAGATTCTCATCCGCAAGTTGGATGCCGCTGGAGAGATGCTCCATCTCCCCCATCCGCTCGGCAACCCAAGCGACGTTCGCAGTATCGTCGCCGGGGTCCTGCCAGACCCCGTAAAGGGCGATGTAAGTGTCGTCCTCGACGCTGTAGGCCATGTCAGGCCGGGCGGGACTCGGACCCCAGTTCATCCAGAGCATGTGCGAGGGCGCCTCCGGCAGCGTCTCACCGATCCGGCGTAGCCCCGGCAACAAGTCCTCGACCGGAGCGTGGGTCCACATGTTGTCGACGGCGTAGCGGTGTCCATCCGGGTAGGACTCGTGCGCCGCCGCATAGAGATCGGCGAGGCCGACCTCGACATTGGGGGCCGCCGCCGTGGCGCGCGGGCGCGCCGGACAGGTCTCGAGCAGGGCCAGCGCTTCCACAGCCTGCTCGGCGCTCTGCGCCAGCACCGGGCCGGTTACGGCGATCACGGGCTCGCCCTCGGCGTCGCGGTGGAGGAAGGCCATCATCTCCATCTCCCGGGCGATGCGAGGACCGACCTCCTGCGCCCAGGAGAAGACTTCCTCGAGCGCATCCATCGGGTAGAGGAAGACCCCGTTGGCGACGTGCTTCGGCGCTGGGTAAAGACGAAGGTGAAAGCGGGCGACAGCAGCGAAGAAACCGGGACCAGCGCCGCGAGCCGCCCAGAGCAGGTCGGCGTTCTGATTCTCATCGGCGCGCACCAGCTCGCCGTTCGCGGTCACCAGGTCGATCGCCTCGACGCTCATGCAGGCCGGGCCGTGGACGCGGCCGTTCCAACCAAAGCCTCCCTGCAGCAGGTAGCCGCCGAGGGCGACACCCGGACAGTGGCCGGCGGGAAAGAAGAGATCGTGCTCCGCCAGCGACTCAAGCAGCTCGTTGCCGCGAACGCCCGGCCCGACTACCGCGGTCATCGCCTCCGCGTCGATCTCGATCGAGTCGAGCCCTGAAGCGTCGAGCAGCAGCCCGCCGTCGCGCACATGATTGCCCGCCCAGCTGTGGCCACCCGAACGCACGCCGAGCTTCCAGCCTCGCTCGCCGGCCATCCGGACCGCCCTCACTATGTCGTCCTCGCTCAAGGCCTGGACGATCGTGTCCGGGTAGCGCTCGGGGGTCCGACCGTTCCAGACCGCGTCCCGCCGGGCCTCCTCGTAACCCTCGCCGCTCCGACTGAATTCTCGCCCGCCGAGTCCTTTCATTCGGTGTTCCACTATACAGGCTATTCTTTCTGCAATGCGGAATAGCAGCCTTCGAAATGAGATCCAGGAAACCGCGCCGCGGCGCCACGGCGTCCAAGCAATCGCCCGCGCGGCCGCGCTCTTGCGGGCGCTAGAGCACGCTCCTCAAGGTCTTGCCCTCGGCCAGTTGGCTGCCGCAGTCGAGCTTCCCAAGTCGACGGTCCACCGGCTCGTCGGCGCCCTTGCCGAAGAGGATCTCCTCAGCCCCGACGGAGACGGAAACGTCCGACTTGGGGCGGCCTTGGTTCGGCTCGGAGCCGCCAGCCGCGAGGCGCTTCCGGATCGTCTGCACCCGCTACTGCTCGACCTGCGGCAAGCGCTTATGGAGACCATCGACCTCTCGGTGCTCGACGGGCCGTCCGCTCGCTTCATCGACCAGGTCCCGGCCCCACACCGCCTTCGCGCCGCCTCGGCGGTGGGCGAGCGCTTTCCCCTGCACTGCACCGCCAACGGTAAGGCACTGCTGGCGGCGATGCCCGAAGTCGAAGTCGCCACCCTGCTGCCGGAGCAGTTGCAGCGGCTGACCGCGCGCACGATCGTCACCCGCGAGGCGTTACTCACAGAGCTGGAGCAGGTTCGGATTCACGCTGTGGCTTTCGATCGGGAGGAGCACACCGAGGGCATCTGCGCGGCGGGAGTGGCAGTTCTAGATGCCGGTCGACCGATCGCCGCAGTCTCGGTGCCAGTGCCTGCCCAGCGCTTCTATGGCCGAGAGGACGAGCTCGCGGCGCAGCTGCGTGCGGCGGCAACCGCCGCCTCGGAGCTGCTCTAGCCCTTGCCGGAGATCATGTCCCAAGCGCGCCGCAACTTGCTCTGGCGGCCGCCGACAAGGTCGCTTGGGTTGACATCGAGCGAGCCCGGGTTGGCACTCGGCTCGGGTAGCTTGCGGGCCTCGGCCGCATCGATCTTCAGCACCACGCCACGCTCGTATATCTCCGCCACCTCGGGAGCATCAACGAAGCGGCGTCCACCGGGAAGGACGCTGGTGTCAAGGACTATGCCGTCAAAGATGTCGACGTTAGGCGCTGAGAGCACGTACTCGACCTTGCCGACCTCCTCGTCATCGCTGGAGTAGACCGGCACTCCTTTGGGGAGAGTGAGAAAAGAAGTCGGTGCGCCGAGGTCGCCCATGCGAAGTCGAGCCTAGCGGGACAAAGGGCCAAGCGTCGGAGAGCGTTTGCCGCCGCCCAGATGGCGGGCTATGCTCGCCTGACTTCTACCAGGAGGAGAGACGATGGCAATCGGACTGAGACTCAAGATCGCGGGCGGCACGCAAGAGCAGTACGACGCCCTCCACTCCCATATGGGAATCGACGCCGATCCGCCCGAGGGGCTGATCTTCCACGCTGCCGGCCCGATCGATGAGGGCTGGGGAATCATCGACTTCTGGGAGTCGCGCGAGCACTTCGACCGCTTCCAGCAGAACCGCCTCGGGCCAGCATTTGGAGAGCTGGGCGACCGGGCTCCGTCGAGCCCCCCGGACATCAAGGAATTCCCGGTACATCACTTCACCAAGCCGTAGCGAGCACCGATGCCTCTCAACCTTGCATCGCTGCTGACCGAGAGCGCCGGGCGATCGCCCGGCGCTCCGGCGATTCGGCTCGGCGAGGCCGAGCTGAGCTACGCAGAGCTCGACGACCTCAGCGCCCGCCTCGCGTCGCTGCTGCGCGAGAAGGGTGTCGAACCCGGCGACCGAGTCGGGGTGATGCTGCCCAACGTGCCCGAGTTCCCAGTCGCCTACTACGGTGTACTGCGAGCGGGCGCGATCGTGGTGCCGATGAACGTGCTGCTGAAGCGACGCGAGATCGCCTTCTACCTTGAGGACTCGGGCGCCAAGCTGCTGCTCGCCTGGCACGGCTTCTGTGCTGAGGCATGCGACGGAGCGGCCGACGCTGGCGTCGAGCTGATCGAAGTCGAGCCGGCCGGCTTCGCGGCGACACTGGCCGGACATGAACCCGCTCCCGGCCTTGCCGAGACGACCGAGGACGACACCGCGGTGATCCTCTACACCTCGGGCACCACCGGCAAACCCAAGGGCGCCGAGCTGACCCACGCCAACCTCGCGCGCAACGCCGACGTCTCCTCCCGAACCACCTCTGAAATTGGCGCCAGCGACGTCGTTCTTGGCGCCCTCCCCCTCTTTCATTCCTTCGGCCAGACGGTCGCGATGAACGCCTCGCTCAGCGTCGGCGCCTGCCTCACGCTGGTGGCCAAATTCGACCCCGGCGAGGCGCTGGCGACGATGCAGCGCGACGGCGTCACCCACTTCTACGGCGTGCCGACGATGTACGGCGCGCTTCTCCACCATCCCGAGCGCGAGAGCTTCGACACCTCCTCGCTGCGGATCTGCATCACCGGCGGCGCCTCCATGCCGGTCGAGGTTCTGCGCGGATTCGAAGAGGCCTTCGGGGCGAAGGTGATGGAGGGATACGGCCTCTCGGAGACCTCGCCCGTCGCCTGCTCCAACCACCCTGACAGGGAACGCAAGCCGGGTTCGATCGGCACCCCGATCGAGGGAGTGGAGATGCAGGTCGTCGACGAGGACGATCAGCCGGTCGCCCAAGGCGAGGTCGGCGAGATCGTGATCCGCGGCCACAACATCATGAAGGGCTACTGGCAGCGCCCCGAGGCAACCGAGGAGGCAATGCGCGGCGGCTGGTTCCACAGTGGCGACATGGCCCGCGTCGACGAGGACGGCTTCTTCTATATCGTCGACCGCAAGAAGGACTTGATCATCCGCGGCGGCTACAACGTCTACCCGCGCGAGGTCGAGGAGGTCCTCTACGAGCACCCGAAGATTCGCGAAGCGGCGGTCGTCGGCGTCCCCCACGACCAGTGGGGTGAGGAGATCGGCGCCGCGGTCGTGCTCCACGACGGCGAGGAGCTGGGCCCCGAGGAGATCAGCGCCTACGTCAAGGACCGCATCGCCGCCTACAAGTACCCCCGCCTCGTCTGGTTCCTCGACGAGCTCCCCAAAGGACCCACCGGCAAGATCCTCAAGCGGGAGATCGAGACGCCCGCTGCCGTGCAGTAGCCGACCAGGTCCATTTTGATTAAAGTTACGCGGATTAATGCATAGATAGACGGGTAAGAAGTTGCCTCACCCACCAAAGGAGGCAACATGAACATGAAGAGGCTCACGGCTTTTGTATCCGTGATCGCTATCTGCATAACCGGCGCGGCCTTCTCACCCGCCGGTGCCCTGGCCCTCGATCCGATCCTGTTCGTCCATGGCTGGTCGGGAAGCGCCTCGAACTGGAGCACGATGATCGGCCGGTTCGAAAAAGACGGGTATCCGAAATCGTATTTGAGTGCCTACAGCTACAACACCTCTCAATCCAACAAAGTCGACGCCGAAAAAGAAGTCAAATCGCATGTCGAAAGCCTGGAGAAAGCCACCGGTGCCTCGAAGGTGGACATCATCGCTCACTCGATGGGGAGCCTTAACACGCGTTGGTACATCAAGTTCGTCGCCGGCGGCGAAGCGAACGTCGGCGATTGGGTCTCGCTCGGTGGACCCAACCACGGCACCGAAACCGCGAATTTCTGCTTCAGCACGGCCTGCACCGAGATGCGGATTGGCTCCACGTTCCTCAAAGAATTGAATGCGGGGGACGAGACGCCGGGCGCCGTCAATTACGGCACCTGGTGGTCGCCCTGCGACGAATTCATCAATCCGGATTCGAGCGTCCCTCTCTCCGGAGCGACGAACACCGAAACGGCCTGCATCTCGCACCTCAGCCTGTTGACTGACGAAACCGTCTACAAACAGGTGCGCGAATTCATTAAATAGCCCCGTGGTCGATTGGCGGGACGCCTTGGCGGCGTCCCGCCTTTCCCAAACTGGCTGATCAGCCAGTTTCTCGGTAGTCTCCAGGGGCAACCACCGCCCGCACCGAAGGAGAAAAATGAGCGTCGCATCCCAGAGCCTGATGGACAACGTCACCTATGTGGATCTCTACAAGCGCTGGGAGCAGGGCAACTGGAGCGCCTACGACATCGACTTCTCCGAGGATCGCAACGGCTGGGAGGCGCTCAGCGACATCCAGCGGCGCTCGGCGATGTGGATCTACTCGATGTTCTATTACGGCGAGGACCGCGTCGCCGACACCCTCGCCCCCTACATCAACGCCGCGCCGACCGAGGAGCAGTCCTACTTCCTCGCCACCCAGCAGGTCGACGAGGTCCGTCACTCGATCTTCTTCCACCGCTTCTTCAAGGAGGTGATCGGGGTCGGCGGCGACTCGATCGAGCAGACCCTCTCCTCGACCATGCCGCAGCTCAACTGGGGCTACCGCGGCATCTTCGACCGGCTCGACGTGATGGCCGAGGAACTGCGCAAGGACCGTTCGCTGCCCAAGTACGCGCAGGCGATCACCCTCTACCACCTGATCGTCGAGGGCAGCCTCGCCCAGCCCGGCCAGCACTTCATCGAGGACTTCTTCGCCTCGAAAGAAACGATGCCCGGCTTCAGCGACGGCATGGGCAATGTCTCAAAGGACGAGCAGCGCCACATCGGCTTCGGCGTCAAGGTGCTCTCCGAACTGCTGGCCGAAGGCAGCCCCGGCTGGGAAGAGAACCGCGCCGCGGTCGTCGAGCTGCTGCGCGAAACGCTGCCCTACGGGCCCGCAGTGTTCTACCCGCCCAACTTCGATCGCGAGTACACCGAGTGCTACGGGTTCACGCTGGAGGACATCTTCAGTTTCGGGCTCAAACTGATTCGCCAGCGCTGGCGCACGATCGGCTACCCAACCGAGGAGATGCCGCCGGGCGTCTTCCCCTTCGATCCCGAGGCCTCCCCCGAGGAAGTCGCCGAGCGTCAGGTAAAACTGATGGAGGCTGGCGTCCTCGGCCCGCCCGACGGGCCAGTCCCCGATGCCTCGCCGGAGACTCAGCGCCTCTACTTTGACGTGGTCAAGCGTGTCGCCAATCCCAAGGCCGCAAACGGCTCGCCGCTCGTTTACCAGTACCGCTTCAGCGATGCCGACCCCTGGCATCTGACGATCGACAACGGTTCGACCAGGGCCGAGCCGGGCGAGGCGCCCAACCCTACCCTCACCCTTGAGGCCGACTGGGCCGACTTCGTCGCGATGAGCAAGCCCGACGCCAACCCGTTGAAGATGGTTCTGCAGCGCCGCCTCCGCCCCCGCGGCAAGATCCGCGAGATTGCGCGGATGCGCAAGGTGTTTGGGTAGAGAGGTCGGGGTTCCCCTCCCCATGAGGACGTTGCGCAGCTGATCGCAGGCTAGGGCTCAAGCGTGGTCCCTTGAGCCTCCTGGGGAGGGGCACCCGACCCTCTCGCTTCTTAGCTGATTGGGGGGCGTTTGTCTGCCCAGGGGCGTTCTGCCTCTAGCTGGGCGGCGAGCGAGAGCAGGGTCGCCTCGTCGCCGGGGCGGCCGATGATCTGGACCGCGAGCGGCATGCCGTCGGCGGCGAAGCCGGCCGGCACTGACATTGCCGGGTTACCGAGATGGTTCCAAGGGACGCAGTAGGGATAGAAGCGGCTCATCCCGAGAATCGTCCGCAGCGCCCCCATCCCCTCCCAGCGGCGAACCGGGACCGCCGTGCCGCCCATCACTGGGGTCATTAAGACGTCGTGGCTATCGAAGATCGTGTTGACGCGGGCGGCGTCCGCTTGGCGGCCACGCATCGCCCGCTCGAAGGTGCCATCGGTGATCAGGCGACCGAGACGGCCAAAGCCGCGGGTGCGCCGTTCGAGTCGCTCCGGGCGGGGGACGATCGAGACGTCTTCGGCGAGCCCACGCAAGTAGCGCACGGTGATGTTGTTGCCGATCCCTCCCCAGGCGGGGTCTTGCTGCTCGGTCTCGTGCCCCAGCGAGCGCAGCAGCTCGGCGGTGTCGGCGACCGCGCCTTTGGCGACGTTGTCGACCGTGGGCGGCGCAGCGGCGCGCGGGGCGGCGGTCGAGAAGGCGATCCGCAGCTTGCCCGGCGGCGTACGCGCCGCCTCGACGAAGGGGCGCTCGGGCGGGGCCGGCGCCTCCGGGTCGGCCGAACCGCCGCTGACGATGTCGAGCCAGAGCGCGGTGTCGAGAACGTTGCGGCTGAGGCAGCCCGCCGCCGAGAGCCCATTCCAGTGATCGACAAGAGGCGCTAGCGAGACCCTGGCGCGCTGTGGTTTGAGACCAAACAGTCCGCAGGATGAAGCGGGGATGCGGATCGAGCCGCCACCGTCTGAGGCCGAGGCGATCGGGACGAGGCCCGCGGCGACGGCTGCGGCGCTGCCGCCGCTGGAACCGCCAGGGCTGCGCTGCGGATCCCAGGGATTGCGCGTCACCCCCCAGGTCGCCGACTCGGTGAAACCACAGATCGCAAGCTCAGGCAGGTGCGTCTTGCCGACCACTATCGCCCCCGCCTCGCGCAGGCGCCGCACCATCTCGGAGTCAGCCGCTGCAGGTTCGGGGAAAGCATCGGTGCCATGGGTGCTCAGCTCGCCGGCGAGGTCGACTTCGTCCTTGAGCGCGATCGGAACCCCCAACAGGGGCCGATCGTCGCCGCCCTTCAGCCGCGCCTCGGCCTGTTCGGCCTCGAGCAACGCCCGCTCGGCAAGCACCACTCTGAACGAGTTCAGCTGCGGGTCAAGGCGCTCGATCCGATCGAGGTAAAGCCGCACCAACTCGGTCGGAGAGACCTCCCCCGCCCTCACCATCTCCGCCTGCTTGGCGGCCCCCGCAAACGCAATCTCCTCACTCATGGGCAGGGAGGGTATTAGGACCTATCCCGGTAGGGGTGGAACGTCTTGTACTTTTTCGCGACCCACCATCGTCGGCAGTCACAGAGGTAGCTCGAAAAAGTTAAGTGGAACCCCTACCGGGATAGGTCCTTAGGCCTTGGCTGGCTCGGTGCTGCCACTCTCGAAGGAGAAATCGGGCAGAACGCGGTCAAGCCAGGACGGCATCCACCAGTTCCAGTCCCCGAGCAGCTTCATCGCGGCGGGCACCAGGATCAGCCTGACCAGGGTCGCGTCGAGGGCGATCGCGACGGCGCAGCCGAGGCCAAGCTCCTTGATCGAGGGGACGCCGGTGAGGACGAAGACGCCGAAGACGCAGGTCATGATCAGCGCCGCCGAGGAGATCGTGCGGGCGCTCGAGGAGAGGCCTTCGGCAACCGCCCGCTCGTTGTCGCCGTGCTCCAGGTAGTGCTCGCGGATGCGCGACATGAGGAATACCTCGTAGTCCATCGAGAGGCCAAAGACGACGGCGAAGATCAGCGGTACGTTGATCGTGTCGAGCGCGCCCTGGCTTTCGAAACCGAGCAGGTTGTCGAACCAGCCCCACTGGAAGATCGCGACGAGAACGCCGAAGGCGGCGCCGATCGAGAGTAGGTTCATTAGCACCGCCTTGAGCGGCAGCAGCAGCGAGCGCAGCATCGCCATCAGCACGAGGAAGCTGAGCGCCAACACGAAGAGGACGATCTTCCACATCGAGCCGCTGATCAGCGCGCGCACGTCGTGGCTGCGCGCGGTCTCGCCGCCGACATTAACCGTCGCCGACTGACCCAGCAGGGTCGAGGGGGCGATCGGGTCGCGCAGGCGTTCGACCAGCGAGATCGCCGCGTCGGACTCGCTCGGCGCGCTTGGCGTCGCCTGGATCAAGACGCTGTCGTTGGCGAATACCGGAGCGGAAACTGCGGCAATACCGGGCGTCGCCTCGAGCCGCCGCACGAACGCAGCCGTGGCCACGCGCTCTTCTCCACGGGGGGCGCCAGAATCGAAAGCGGCAACGATCTGCACAGGATCGGTGCCGCCACCGAGCTGCTTGGAGGCAAGTTCGTTGCCGACCCGGACGTCGCTTCCCTGCGGGAACTGGGTCAGTGTTTGGGTACCAGTGGTCAAAGAGAGGAGCGGGATAGCGAGGAAAAGCAGGAACCCGCTGACGCCGATTACCGCTCGCCAAGGGTGAGCCATGATGCTCGTCGTCCAGCGCTGCCAGAAAGCCGATTCGGTGCTCGGCGGGCGGTCGGGACGGCGGAAGACTCGGTGCTTGAAGAAATTGAGGACCTTGGCCACGACTCCGCCCGGCAAAACGCGGTCGCCGAGAATCGAGATCAACGCCGGCAGCAAGGTCGTCGCGGCGAGGATCGAGACAGCGACCACCGTCATCGCGCCAAGCGCCATCGAGCGCAGCGCTTGATTGTCGACCATCCACAATCCCGCCAGCGAGACAATCACCGCCAGACCGGAGAAGGTCACCGCCAGGCCTGAAGTTGAGAGCGCCTCTGCCCTCGCATCATCCGGGCTGCGTCCCGCCGCCCGCTCCTCGCGATAGCGGGCGAGGATGAACAACGAGTAGTCAATCGCCACGCCGATGCCGATCATCGAAGCCATGTTGGTGACGAACACAGAGGTGCTCATCTGCAAGGAGATGAAGTAGATCAGCGCGCCGGTGACGATCACGCTGACGAAGCCCAAGGTCAGCGGCAGCGCCGCGGCGGCGAGCGAACCGAAGACAATTAGCAGGATCAGCGCGACGATCGGAAAGCCGCTTGCCTCGGCCTGGGAGAGGTCCTTCTTGGAGAGCTCCTGCATTCCCGCCCAGATCGTCGGCTGCCCAGCGAGATAGGTCGTGACGCCACCCTCCGCCGTGCCGGGATCGAGATCTTCGCGCAGCGTTGCCGCTGGGTCGATCAGCTCATCGGAGCTGAGGGTACTGCGCAGCGGCAACATCGCCGTGCCCTCGCGTCGCAACTGGACCGCTGCGCGGCGGGCAGCCCGCGGCGGCAGCGTGACGTTGTCGATGCCGGCGACGGCGTGGCGAACGCGATCAATCGCCGCTGCCTGCGCAGCCGGTCCGGCGCCTGGTTCAGCCCGCAGCAGGACCGCGATCCCGTTCGCGTCGCCGCCGAATTCGTTTTCCAGTGAGGTGCCCACCGCTTTGGACTGGCTGCCCGGCACGTCGAAACCACCACCGGTGAGGTGTTCGGTCTGACGCGAAGCGAGAGGCAATGCGAGAAGCAGGACAGCGACCCAGCCGATCAACACCCAGCGCCGTCGGCGTCCGAGAAAACCGGCAAGTGTGCGCATTGGCTCCCGCATTGGCTGGTTAGCCAGCTTCGCCGACGGCGGACAGGTTGTCTGTGAGGACAATCACGCGCTTGGCGCGTTTGTCGGAATATGTGCGACTAACGCGCCAGGGCTCTACTCGCCGGCGAGCAAGAAGCGGGCGCTGGCCGCTCCGGCGGCTAGGGCAGGGCTGATGTCGCGGTCGGGCTCGGACAGAGCCTGCAGGGCGAAGCCATCGGCGACCGCGAACAGGTAGGCGACGATCGCCTCGGCGTCGTAGCGCAGCTTGAGCACACCCTCGCGCTCCTTTGCCTCAAGAATCTCGGCGACGTGGGAGCGGGTGCGGTCGAACAGTTGGCCGACCTCGTGCTGGATCTCGGGGTTGCGCCTGCCGGCGCTGAACAGCTCGTAGAGCAACAGGAAGAAAGCTGGTTCGTTGTCGATTAGGTCGGTGAGGCTGGCGAGCAGCACGTCGAGCACGGCGTCGACGGTCTGCGCATTTGCCAGCGGCTCGTCGAGACGGGCGACGCGGATCTCGGCGTCGCGGCGGACGACCTCGACCAGCAGCCGCTCCTTGGTGCCGAAGTAGTAGTGAAGAAGGCCGCGGCTGACCCCAGCCTCGCGGGCGACATGCTCGAAGGTGGAGCCGGCGGCGCCGCGCTTGGCGACGCTGTCGCGCATCGCGTCGACGATGCGCTGCGCCTTTTCCCCGCTTAGCTCACGCTCTTTGGTTGCAGCCTCCATCAGTTCAGTCTAGTGCCACCTGAGGAGACCCAGTCGTTGTCAGACAAGGACGCAGGGAGGCGAGGACGCCGTATGACGACGACTGGGGCCCTCAGGCCCCGTTGATGCTGGTCGTCGAGGTGTACTCGAACTCCTCCTCGGCGCCGAAAAGGGCGTCGAGCACGGTCTTGCGAGCATCCTCACTGAGCACCAAAGCGATTCCGGCGGCAACCAGGCTAAAAAGGATGAGACGTCCGAGACGGCTCTTCTTGCGCTTCTTCGGCGCCTTCAGCTGCTCGGATGCCTCGCGCAGGCTTTCGGCGGCGGTGCGGAGATCCTTCTGGACCTTCTTGTCGCTGGTCACGGCCTTGACCGCGCCCTTGCCATTGCCGGTCGCCCGCCCGTAGGCGCCACGCGCAGCTTCAAAGGCCTCGCGGAGGTTGTCGCGCAGCTCTTCGTCTTCGATCAGGCGCTGCACATACGGGTTCTCGCGGGCGGTCGAATAGAGGTCCGCGGCCTGGTTCGCCTTCGTCTTGGTCATACCATCTCCTCGCTGGATTCTGCTGGGGGACGCTCAGGATAACTCCAATTCAGTTCCCGCTATCAGTCCGATCCAATCCCGTCCAAAAGAACGCTGTTGCTGCGGAAGTTGAGATCGGCGTGACCGATGCGCCGCAGGCGCAAATGAGCCAAGTCTGGTCCGGGCAGCACGTAGCGCCTCACGTAGAGGCGGCCGACCTGTTCGTAGCTGGCTTGACGAAACCGAGGTCCGAGCAGCCGGGCGGGGACGGGTGGCGCCGATCCGTCGGAGACGAAGTCCACTTCGTGGACGCTCCAAGCGAAGCCTTCAGACGATCGCACCTGAAAGGAGCCGGTCGACAGATACCAGCGCAGCGACGCAGCCCCGAGCGTCCAGAGGACGATCGCCCGCGGCGCCTCAGGCTCGCCGAGGCGCGTCGCGACCGCGTCCCAATCCGGACGCTGCAAGGCCGGAGAGGCGCTCACCCAGATGCAAAAGCCAAGCGAGTAGGCAGCTAGGACCGCAGCGACGACGGCGCCGCCCCGCCGCGCTCGCCGCAAGGTCGCGCCGATCGCGACCGCGACCAGTAAGGGCACCAGCGCCGGCAACAGGTTGCGGGCGAGCACATAGTCGTTGCCGGGAGCGACCAGCGCCAGCGCCAGCGGAGCGATGATCGTGGCGGCGGCGAGAGCGAGCATCAGCCCGCCAGCGCGCCGCTCCTCGCGCTCGCCCCACCCAGCCAGCAACACCAGCCCGGCGACGAGAGCCAACAGGGGCACAACCGCTTGCAGCACGGTCTCGGGGCGGGCGACGATGTCGCCGGTCTCGCCGACGACGAAGGTGACGCCAGCCTCCCAGAGGCGATGTCCGAGGCTGCGAGAACCGATCCACTCGGCGTGGCCGAGCGACGTCTGATGGATGATCAGAGGGGTCAGCGCCAGGCCGGCGAGGACGACGATTCGCAACCCGACCAGCGTTCGGCGACCGTGGCGCCGCAGCAACCAGGCAGCCTCGAGCGCAATCGGGAAGATCGCGAAGTAGTGCGTCGCCAGCGCCAGCGCAGAGAAGATCCCCCACAGGGTTAGATCCCTCCGCCGCCCGACAGACGTGCCGTCGCTTAGGGGCCCATACGGGCCCCTAAGCGACGGCACGTCTCTGAACGGGAGGGCGCGAAGGAAGTAGAGCGCTGCGAGCGCCGTCAGCAAGACGAGCAGCGCGTAGCTGCGTGCCTCCTGCGAGTACCAGAGCAGCATCGGATTGACGGCGACCAGCGCCGCGGCGACGATCCCGGCACGGCGGCCGCGCAGCTCGGCGCCGAGCAGGTAGGCAACCGGCACCGTCGCCACTCCCGCGAGCGCCGAAAGCGAGCGTAGGCCGAACTCACCGGTTCCGGTCAGTTGTGTCCAGAACCAGGCCAGTACGTAGTAGAGCGGCGGCGCCGACTCGCTGAAGCCGACCGCTTCCATCGCATGCCAGAAGCTGCCGCGCAGGACGCGGCTGGCGGTGACGATCTCATCGTGGTGATACGCCTGCACGCCGAGGGTGGCGAAGCGCAGCGCGGCAGCGGCGACCGTCAACCCGGCGACGATCCAGAAGACTCGTGAGCGCGCCCGCGCCGCCTCGCGGATCGCCTCGAAGAGCGTCGACAGGTTGCCCCTGCCCAGGGCTCCGGCTGCCTCCATGGTCAGTTACCTAAGGGCAGCGTCGATCGCCTTCGAAACCTCGTCGACGTGGACGAACTCCAGCGCGCTGCGCTCGTGCTCGGGGATCTCGGCGACATCCCCTTCGTTGCGCGCCGGGACGATCACGCGTTTGATCCCAGCCCGCTGCGCGGCCAGCGACTTCTCCTTGAGGCCGCCGATCGGCAGCACCTGCCCAGTCAGGGTCACCTCACCGGTCATCGCGACGTCGTTACGCACTGGCCGGCCGGAAATCAGCGAAGTCAGTGCCACCGTCATCGCCACCCCAGCCGAAGGCCCGTCCTTAGGCACGGCGCCAGCGGGAACGTGGATGTGGATGTCGTGCTTGGCAAACCAGTCCCCTTCGAGGTCCGGCACCAGGTCGTGAAAGTGGCCGCGGACGTAAGAGAGGGCAGCCTGAGCCGACTCCTTCATCACGTCGCCGAGCTGGCCAGTAATCGTCAGGCCCCCTGAGCCAGGCATCGCGGTCGCCTCGATGAAGAGCACGTCGCCGCCAGCCGGCGTCCAGGCGAGGCCAGTCGCCACCCCAGGGTCTTTCGTGCGGCGGCGCTGCTCGGCAAAGACACGGCGGCGGCCGAGCAGCTCGCGCGCCCGCTTGGCCGAGACCTTGACCTTGCGCTTGCTCTTTCCCTCGGCGACGTCGCGGGCGACCTTGCGGCAAATCGCGCCGATCTGCCGCTCGAGGTTACGGACGCCGGCCTCACGCGTGTACTCCTCGATGATTGCGGTCAGCGCCGAGTCGGAGAACTCGATCTGCGACGCCTTGAGGCCGTTGGCCTCGATCTGGCGCGGCACCAAGTAGCGGCGCGCGATGTGGCGCTTCTCCTCCAACGTGTAGCCGGCCAGTTCGATCGTCTCCATCCGATCTTGGAGCGGCCCGGGGACGGTGTCGAGGACGTTCGCGGTAGCGATGAAAAGGACCTCGGAGAGGTCGAACTCGAGGTCGAGGTAGTGGTCACGAAAGCTGTCGTGCTGAGCTGGGTCGAGTACCTCGAGCATCGCCGAAGAGGGATCGCCGCGGAAGTCGGCGCCCATCTTGTCGATCTCATCGATCATGAAGACGGGATTGCGCGAGCCGGCGTCGCGCAGAGCGCGGATGATCGTCCCGGGCATAGCGCCGATGTAGGTGCGGCGGTGGCCGCGGATCTCGGCCTCGTCGCGCACGCCGCCGACGGAGATGCGCTCGAACTCGCGTCCCAGCGCCTTGGCGATCGAACGCCCAAGGCTGGTCTTGCCGACACCGGGTGGACCGACGAAACAGAGGATCGGGCCCGGCGAGTCGGGCTTCAATTTGCGCACCGCCAGGTACTCGAGGATGCGGTCCTTGACCTTTTCCAGGTCGTAGTGGTCGGCGTCAAGCACCTCACGGGCGTGGGCAATATCGAGGTTGTCCTCGGTCCACTGCGACCAGGGCAACTCGACCATCCACTCGAGGTAAGTGCGGATAACACCGTGCTCGGCTGCCGCCGGCGGCAGTTTCTCCAGTCGCGAGAGCTCGCGCTCAGCGGCTTTGAGGGCCTGCTCGGGCAACTTCGCCTCCTCGACCCGTTGGCGCAGCTCGCTGACCTCGGCCTGCTGCTCGTCCCCCTCCCCGAGCTCGTCCTGAATCGCTTTTAGCTGCTGGCGCAAGAAGAACTCGCGCTGGCCTTTGTCGACTTCGGACTGGACCTGGGATTGGATCTGGCTGCCGAGTTGGACCACCTCAAGCTCGCGGGCAAGGAACTGGGAGAGCTGCCGCAGCCGCGCCCCAACGTCGACCTCCTCAAGCAATGCCTGCTTTTCCTCGATTGAGATCCGCAGCGCGCCGGCAATCAGGTGGCCGAGGGCAGCGGGATCCTCGATGTTGGCCACCGCCATCTGCAGCTCCTCGGGCAGATAGGGGATGTGCTCGACGATCTCCGAGAAGGTCCGCTGCACGTTGCGGGTCAGCGCCTCCAGCTCGGGGCCCTCGTCAATCACATCCGGCAGCTCGGCAATACGCGCCACCAGGTAGGGCTCCTCGGCAACGTAGGGGCCAAGCTCCACTCGCTGGGCGCCCTGGACAAGGATGCGCAGCGTTCCGTCCGGGACTTTCAGCATGCGGGCGACGATGCCGACCACGCCAACGTCGTAGAGGCCCTCGGGTCCGGGCTCCTCGTCCTCGGGGTCGCGCGCGGCGACCATCGCCAGCATGCGGTTGGAGCCGAGCACGTCGTCGACAAGCTTGATTGAGCGCTCCTGGCCGACGGCGAGCGGGGTCAGCGTCTCGGGGAAAGTGACCGTCTCGCGCAGTGGCAGCACCGGCAGCGCTTCAGGCAGTGGCTGATTGGCGCGAATCGCGTCCTCGGCGTCGAAGGGCGCCTCGACCACTTCGAGCGCCGGCGCGCCCTCCATCAGTCGCGCCCGATCGGCACCCGGCGAGTCGTCTGCGCCGGGTCGCGCAGCGGTAGGTCGATCCGCAAGATGCCGTCCTCGTAAGTCGCCTTGGCCTGATCAGCATCGACGTCAACTTGCAACTCAACCACCCGGCGGAACGGACCCGACGGGATCTCAACCTGCTGATAGACCCGCCCTTCAGTCTCCTGCACCGGCCGTTCCCCAACGATCGCCAGCTGCCGCCCACTGACCTCGATCCCAACCTGATCGAGATCCACTCCAGCCAGATCGACCTTGACTACAGCTCTCTGTGGATCCCCGCAGTAGTAGACGTCGACATTGGGGGAAAAGCCCGTACTGCGGCGGCTCACATAGGTGGTCCGCCCCCACGCCCCACCCAACATTTGGTCCATCTCTCTACGCATACGCGCGAAATTCGCAAATACATCTCGCTCCGGCATAGGGGGAAACATAACCAGCACCGGCGTTTGCCGGTCCCATCGCGGGGGTGGTCGGGGCCTACGCCGGTTGCGGCTGATTCGCCCAACGTGGCGGCCGCATGAGCAAGACCGGCTGGCGCGGCGGCACGAGACCCTCGGGACGATTCGGCCGAAAGGTCGTACAGGGCTCCTCAAGCTGAAGCGCGCAGAGCTGGTTCTTGCGGAAGTAGCAGTCCTCGCAGCTGGGTTTCTTCTTGCGCGGCACGGCCGGCATATTGGCATTGCCGTTGCACTTTCGTGACGCCCGATTCCGCAAAGCGCAACGTTCTTGACACAGAGCCGTCACATCTTCCCCGCGTCTTGCGGGAGTCGGGTTCAGCCGCCGCTACCATTGGGCACGAATGGAGGCTCACGATCGCACCGACAGGCTCTCGGCCTCGCCACAGCTGTTCGAGAGCGACTTCCTCAACTTCTTCTCGCGGGTCCACCCGGCGATCCCGGCGATCATCTTTGTACCCGTGATCATCGCGATGGAGTGGCTCGCCGCCGATCAGGGCAAGGCCGCCTGGCAGCTGATCGGGCTCAGCCTCGGCGGGATCGGCATTTGGACCCTGACCGAGTACTGGCTGCACCGGCTGGTCTTCCACTGGGAGCCCGACAACGCCTTCGGCCGCCGCATGCACTTCATCATCCACGGCATCCACCACGACCACCCGAACGACAAGATGCGGCTGGTCATGCCACCGGCCGTCTCGATCCCACTTGCCGCACTCTTCTTCTTCGCCTTCACGCTGATCTTTGGCACGCCGGCGGCTTACCCCCTCTTCGGTGGCTTCATTGCCGGCTACCTTTTCTATGACTACACGCACTACTACGTGCACCACTTCGTGCCCAAGTCCGACCTCGGCAAGCGTCTGCGCGAGCAGCACATGCGCCACCACTTCCAAGACCATCGCTTCGGCTACGGCGTCTCCTCGCCGATCTGGGATGTCGTATTTCGCACCCTGCCCAAGAAGCGCCGCCGCCCGTAAAGGTCGAGCAGGCCCAAGGCCAGCGCGCCCACCCAGACAACTGCGGATGCCAAGGCGAAGCGCTGGGCCAGCCCGTAGTGATCTTCGAACCCCTTGCCGGTGAAGAAGAAGAGGACGCCGAAGATCGCGATCGCGACGACTCCCCCTGCAAGCGCCAGCAGGTCGGCTCGCCCCCAGCGAGAGTCACCGCGAAACCGCCAGGCCATCGCGAAAACGGAGAGTAGAAGCGCGGCGGCGCCGAAGAAGTAAGTCCAGCCGTGGGCGTAGTGCTGCCAGGAAAGCTCGCCGGCAAGTTCACGGGCGTGACAGCCAGCGTCGATCGTCCGGCGGCAATCGGCCGGGAAGGGAAAGCCATCGAGGATCTGCGCCAGCCCGGTGAACGCGATCAACGTCGGGCCCAGCCGCCCGCGCAAACCGCGCGGGGCGTCGAGCGCCAACGCAACGGCCAGCGCGATGACCGAGAGGCCCGAGACGGCAACAACAGAATCAAAGATCCAGGGATGGACGGCATCGCGCGCGCCAAGGAGGCTGACCGCGTCGCGGACCTCGCTGTAGCCGGGCTCCCATAGCCCGCCCAAGACGACGAAGGCGAACCAGACCAGCTGACCGACTATCGAAGCGATCGCCAACCGCCGGATTGTCACCGCCCGTCCACCCGTCTGCATAGGGCATCTATATCGCTTACCCACCGTTCCTTTCAGACGGGACTCCGGGATGCCCACACCGGATGGCCAACGTCACTCGAGGTAGGTATCCCTTTGCTCTACCCACTCAACACCTCTGTGTCTGAGGTATGTCTAAATAGTCAGTGTGTAATTGGCCAATTCGGCCAGACTGCTTTTCGTAGTGAAAGTGCCTCTGCGAGACTGCGCAAAGACTGTGCAACACTGCGGTTCGCAAATAACTTGCTTACCAGTATTCGGTGCGCAACAGCGACCGGACGAAAGGAACGAGATGCCAAGCACCACTCACGTACTCGACGAGGCCCGCGATCTGGTCCAGAAGCGCCTTGCCGAGCTAGACGACGAGCGCAAGCGCCTCGAGCGCGCCCTCGCCGAGTTGGGCGGGAAAGCGACGGCTCGCACCGGCCGCGGCCCGGGTCGTCCCCCCGGATCAGGTAGGAAAGCTGGGCGTCCGAAAAAAAGGCGTCGTCGCAGCGGCACCCGTGCCGATCAAGCGGTTGGCCTGGTCGAGGGCAGCCCCGGAATCAGCGCCTCAGACATCGCCAAACAGATGAAAATCAAGCCCAACTACCTTTACCGGGTCCTCGGCGACCTCGAGAAAGAGGGGCGAGTCACTAAGAAAGGGCGCCAGTACTACCCGTCCAAATAGGCCGCTGGGGCCGGTACCGGGTAGGGCTTTCACTTAACTTTTTCGGTGGATCGCCTTTTGGCTGACGCCCGGAGGCATCAACGAAAAAGGTACAAGACGTTTCAGCCCTACCGGATCGACCCTAGATCAGGCCGAGTTGGCTGACGGACTGGCGCTCTTCCTTCAGCTCGTTGATGGTGGCATCGATTCGGGGGCGGGAGAACTCCGGGACCTCGAGGCCCTCGACGACCTTCCACTCCCCGCCGGAGCAGCTGCAGGGATGACCGGCAACGACGCCCTCCTCGATTCCGTAGGAACCGTTCGATGGAACCCCCATCGAGACCCAGTCGCCGTCCGGCGTGCCGAGCACCCAGTCGTGAACATGGTCGATCGCGGCGTTAGCGGCAGAAGCCGCGCTGGAGGCCCCGCGAGCGTCGATGATCTCCGCTCCACGTTTGGCGACCCGTGGAATGAACTCCTCGCCGATCCAGACCTCATCGTCAACCGAGTCCCAGGCACTCTCACCGTCGACCTTGGCATTAACCAGATCGGGGTACTGCGTAGTCGAGTGGTTGCCCCAGACGGTCATGTTTGTGACACTGGATACCGGCTTGCCCAGCTTGTTGGCGAGCTGTGCGATCGCTCGGTTGTGGTCGAGACGCATCATCGCGGTGAAACGCTCACGTGGCACACCATCAGCATTTGACATCGCGATCAGACAGTTGGTGTTGGCCGGGTTGCCGACTACGAGAACGCGCACGTCAGCGGCGGCCCCGGCGGCGATCGCTTCGCCCTGGGGCTTGAAGATGCCGCCGTTTGCCTCGAGCAGGTCAGCACGCTCCATGCCGGGTCCACGCGGGCGGGCACCGACTAGCAAGCCGACATTGCAGCCCTCGAAGGCAGCCTTGGCGTCGTCAAAAATGTCGATCTTGCGCAGTAGTGGAAAGGCGCAGTCGTCGAGCTCCATCGCGGTGCCCTCGGCCGCCTTGACCGCGTCGGGTATCTCAAGCAAGCTCAGCTCGACTGGAGTATCCGGGCCAAGCATCTGACCGCTGGCGATGCGGAAAAGCAGCGCGTAGCCAATCTGGCCGGCGGCGCCGGTGACGGTAACTTTGACGGGGGTGCTCACGTAATCGTCTCCTGAAGTCGTGGTTTGAGGTGGTGAAGAGTTAGGACGCCATAGCGCCCTGCAGACGCTCGTCGATTGCGGCAAGGAAGTCCTGCGTGGTGAGGAACTGTTGGTCGGGACCAACGAGAAGGGCGAGGTCTTTGGTCATCTTGCCGCTCTCGACCGTCTCGATACAAACCTGCTCGAGCGTCGCGGCAAACTGCGACACCTCCGGAGTCCCGTCGAGGCGACCACGAGCTGCGAGGCCGCGGGTCCAGGCAAAGATCGAGGCGATCGGGTTGGTCGACGTTGGTTTGCCCTCCTGGTGCTGGCGAAAGTGGCGGGTAACGGTGCCGTGCGCTGCCTCGGCCTCGACGGTCTTACCGTCAGGGCTCATCAGGACGCTGGTCATTAACCCCAGCGAGCCAAAGCCCTGAGCGACGGTGTCGGACTGGACGTCACCGTCGTAGTTCTTGCAAGCCCAGACATATCCGCCTTCCCACTTCAGCGCGGCGGCGACCATGTCATCGATCAAGCGGTGTTCGTAGGAAATTCCCTTCGCCTCAAACTCGCCCTTGAACTCACTCTCGTAAACCTCAGCGAAGAGATCCTTGAAGCGGCCGTCGTAGCGCTTGAGGATCGTGTTCTTGGTCGAGAGGTAGACCGGATAGCCACGATCTAGGCCGTAGCGCATCGAGGCGCGGGCGAAGTCGCGGATCGAGTCGTCGAGGTTGTACATCGCCATCGCGATGCCGCCTCCGGGGAAGTCATAGACATCGAGCTCGACCGGCTCAGAGCCGTCCTTTGGCGTGTAAGTAAGCGTCAGCGTTCCCTCGCCGGGGACGACCATGTCGGTGGCGCGGTACTGATCGCCGAAGGCGTGACGGCCAATCACGATCGGCTTGGTCCAACCGGGCACCAAGCGTGGGATGTTCGAAATCACGATCGGCTCGCGGAAAATGACTCCGCCGAGAATGTTGCGGATGGTTCCATTCGGAGAGCGGTACATCTCCTTCAGGCCAAACTCCTCGACCCGCGCCTCGTCGGGAGTGATCGTCGCGCACTTGACTCCAACCCCATGACGCTTGATTGCTTCTGCCGCTTCGACCGTAATCCGGTCTTCGCTCGCGTCGCGGCTCTGGATCCCGAGGTCGAAGTAATCCAGTTCGAGCTCGAGGTAGGGCAGGATCAGCTGCTCTTTGATGAACGACCAGATGATCCGGGTCATCTCGTCGCCGTCGAGCTCGACGACCGGGTTTGCGACTTTGATCTTCTGACTCATGGGCGCGGCGATGCTATCGACGTATACCCACGAATAGGTCGACGATCACCGCCTCGGAGCGCTGGCGAGCCGCGGCCCGGTCCTCGGCGAGGACGATTGGCATCGCCGCCTCGATCAGGGCGCCGAGCAGGATCAGGGCCATCGTCTCGGGGTCGTGGGGCGGCAACTCGCCGGCCTCGATCGCCGCCGCCACGAGGCTGAGGACGACGCCGATCCCGAGCTCAGTGGCCGCCTCTCGCCATCCCTCCCAACCGAGCACGGCGCGGCTCTGAGTGAGGCCGATGCGGCGCAGCTCTTCGTCGGTCTCGCACAGGCGCAGGTAAGCCTTCGCGCCCGCGACGAGTGCCTCGGCGGGGCTGCTCCCGGCCGGTATCTCGGCCACCACCCGGGCTATCGCGCGCCTCTCGCTCGCCTCGTAGACGGCACGGAAGAGGTCGAGCTTCGAGGGGAAGTGGTGGTAGAGCGCGCCGCGGCTTACCCCAGAGCGCTCGACGATTTCCTTGGTCGAGACCCGATCGAAATCGCGCCGCATGAAGAGGTCGTGGGCGGCGGCGATCAGGGCCTCCCTGGCTCCCTCGCTCGGTCGGCCCGGCGCCCTCTTCGCATTCACCGCCACGGGGCCAGTATAAATACCGACTAACAGTCTATATTTGACCCTACCGAAGGAGGAACGAGATGAAGACGTACGTGATCCGCAGGGAGAAGGCCTGGCAGAGCGCGGAAGAGCTCGAGGCCACCGCCGGCCGTTCGAAAGACGTCGCCGAAAGCGATTTCCCGGAGGACATCAGCTGGATCCGCAGCTACGTGATCGCCGAGCCGGGCGGAACCCTGGGCACCGTCTGCATCTACCAGGCGAGCAACGTCGACGCGGTCCGCGAGCACGCGAAGCGGGTCGACATGCCGGCCGACGAGATCCTCGAGGTCGCCGACACGGTGATCATCCGGCCCGACCCGGAGCCACAGCCCTCGGCCTGACCCCCGGGTCGATCTCCTGCGACAATTGCGGGGTGGCAACCACCGAGCGCCGGACCAGTCAGACGCACGAGGTCTTCAACCAGGCGACCCCGCTGGAGGACTACAACTCCTTTGACGCCGATCGCGTTCTGAACGAGGCCCTCCAGCGCGAGGGCGCCGGCTGGGCCGCGGAGAAGGCACGCGAGCTCGGCGCAATCGCCGGCTCCTCGCAGACGATCCGCTGGGGCTTTGAGGCGAACGAGAAGAAGCCCGAGCTGCGCACCCACGACCGCTACGGCCACCGCATTGACGAGGTCGAGTTCGACAGCTCCTGGCACGAACTGATGCGGATCGGAGTCGACCAGGGCCTACATGCGGCACCTTGGCGCGAACCTGGACCCGGCGCCCACGTCGCCCGCGCGGCGATGTTCACCTTGCTTATGCAAGCCGAGAGTGGCGTCGGCTGTCCACTCTCGATGACCTACTCAGCGATTCCAGCACTGCGCAAGCAGCCGGAGTTGGCCGAGGAGTGGGAACCGCGTTTCCTCTCGCTGGACTACGACGAGCGCTCGCTGCCGGCCGAGCGCAAGCGCGGCGCCCTCTGCGGCATGGCGATGACCGAGAAGCAGGGTGGCTCGGATGTGCGGGCAAACACGACCACGGCGACGCCGCTGAACGGCGGCGGCCCGGGAGCCGAGTACGAGCTCGTCGGCCACAAGTGGTTCTGCTCGGCGCCGATGTGCGACGCCTTCCTTGTCCTCGCCCAGACCGACTCGGGCATCTCCTGCTTCCTGATGCCGCGCTGGACGCCGGACGGAGAGCGCAACGGCTTTCAGATCCAGCGACTCAAGGACAAGCTCGGCAACCGCTCCAACGCCTCCAGTGAGCTCGAGTTCCGCGGCGCCTGGGCACGCATGGTCGGCGAGGAGGGCCGCGGCGTGCCGACGATCATTGAGATGGTCAACCACACCCGGCTCGACTGCGTGATCGGCGCCGCCACCGGCTACCGCGCCGGCGTCGCCCAAGCGCTCAACCATGTCTCACGACGTTCTGCCTTCGGGCTGGAGCTGATCGACCAGCCGCTGATGCGCAACGTACTCGCCGACCTCTGTGTCGAATCGGAGGCGGCGACGATCGCGGCGATGCGCCTCGCCCGCTCCTACGACGAGGTCGCCGACGGTGACGGGGATGCGCGCGAGTTCCGGCGCCTCGCCAATGCCGTGCTCAAGTACTGGCTGTGCAAGCGACAGCCCTGGCACGCGGTCGAGTGTCTTGAGTGCCTCGGCGGCAACGGTTACGTCGAGGAGTCAGGCATGCCGCGCCTCTATCGCGAGGCGCCCTTGGCCTCGATCTGGGAGGGCTCGGGCAACGTCCAATGCCTCGACGTGCTGCGGGCGATGGTCAAGAACCCGACCTCGGTCGAGGCCTTCTTCGCTGAGGTGATCGAGGGCGCCGGTGCCGAACCGAAGCTCGATGCCTACGTCTCATCACTGCGGGCCGAAATCCCCGGCGACATCGAGACGATCGAGTCGCGGGCACGGCGCGTCGTCGAAAAGATGGCGCTCGCCCTGCAGGCCTCGCTGCTGGTCCGCTACGGCGACCCGGCCGTCGCCGACGCCTTCTGCGCCTCACGCCTGTCCGGCGACTGGGGCAACGCGTTCGGCACCTTGCCGGCGGGCACCGACTTCGGCCGGATCATCGACCGGCACATGCCGGTCTCATAAGTTCGAACGTCGCGGCGCCGAAGGCTAGATAGCGGCACAGCCGGTGTGCGAAAATACCCTGTGTTTACGCTCAGGGGGGACCGGGTCGCTGTGCTGCTCGTTTTGCTAGCCGGTACGATCGCGGCCACAGCCGATAACGCCTCTGCGTCGGGCTGGCTTCCCGCGGTCAATGCATCGCCAGTCCTTTCGAATGCGTCGCAATTCAGCGGCTCGCTGCAGGATGTCGCGGTCAATGCGCAAGGCGACGCGACCGTCGTATGGACCCGGATCCCAGGCAGCGGAGGGCCGGAAATCCTGGAAGCCGCAACGCGGCCCGCCGGCGGAGGCTGGAGCGCCCCGGTCCAGCTGTCGCAAGCCGGCGAGCAACCACTGTCACCGAAGGTGGTCGTCAGCCCTGACGGCGACGCTGCCGTCGTCTGGCTCGGGTTCGGGAACGGGTCGAAGGAAGTCGTGCGCGCCGCGACCCGCCCAGCCGGTGGCGCTTGGAGCCAACCAGTGGCGCTCTCCGACATCAACGGATATGCCGCCGAACCCGACATTGCGATCGACCCGCAGGGCAACGCGACGGCGGTCTGGACTATCGGACCGCAGTTCGAGTATGGCTTTGTGCAAACCGCCATCCATCCCGCCGGGGGTTCGTGGAGCCAGCCGGTGGCGCTCTCCGACGAAAGCGAGGCCGCCGCCTTGCCTCACATTGCCTCCGACTCGCAGGGCAACCTCACGGCCATCTGGGACTCGGGCGGGGAAGAGGGGATCATCCAGTCGAGGACGCGCCCGGCGGGGGGCGAATGGAGCTCCGCGGCGGTCGACGTGTCGGGCGAAGACGGGCTGTCGAGCTACCCCCAGATCGCGATCGACGGCCAGGGCGACGTGGTCGCGGTCTGGCAACAGAAAGACATCCACGCAGGCAGCGGCTTTCACTACTTCATCCAAACTGCTCGCCGAGCCGGGGGTTCGTGGAGCACGCCGCTGACGATTTCGAGGGAAGACGGGCTCGCGATGAACCCCGGGCTGGCGGTTGACCCAGACGGCAACGCGACGGTGATCTGGGTGTGGGGCCCGCTCGCCACGGGCACGGCGACTGGGTTGCAGGCCCGCAGCGGCACGGCCGGAGGGTCGTGGGGGGGCATCGTCTACGTTGCGACCAGGCCCGGCGGGCTCGAACCCAGCGAGTCCGGCATTCAGCTTCTCGCCGATCCGCAGGGCAATGTCACCGCCATTTGGGAGGGTTGGTCGGCGCCCAACGACATCGTGCGAAGCGCGCGTCGCACTGCCGGCGGCACATGGAGCTCGCCGGTCACCCTGTCCACCGGAGAGTCGTTGTTCCCAGCGACGGCTATCGACCCACAGGGCACTGTCACCGCTGTCTGGTCGGGACGTCAAGGAACCACCCAGGCCGTTCGCTCGCGCGTCTTCGATCGAATCCCTCCCGAGCTGAACGACCTGGAGGTGCCGGAGACGGGCGTCGTCGGGCAACCGGTCGCGATGTCGGTCGACCCCTTCGACATCTGGCCACCGGTCGCAACCTCCTGGGACTTCGGCGACGGCGGCTTGGGCTCGGGCGCGGCGGTCAGTCACTGCTACAGCTCGCCCGGTGAGCACACGGTGACGGTCACCGGCAGCGACCAGGCGGCAAATGCGACGAGTGCGTCGCGGACGATCTCGATCGAGCCCGACCCCACGCTTGCCCCGGGGTCCAAGCCTTGCGTCGAGCCGGATGCCCCCGACGAACCCGGGACGCCGGGTGGCCCTGGAACTCCCACTGGCTTTACTGGGCATCCCGGCCCCGGCCTGACGGCCCCGGTCGTGTCCGGTCTCCGGCAATCGAGCTCACGCTGGCGCAGGCGAGGGGCTCCGGGGCGCTCGACGCTGCCGATCGGCACTACCTTCAGGTTCCGGCTCGATCGTCCGGCGCAGGTGCGGCTCGCGTTCCTGCAGATCGCTCCCGGTCGGAACGAGCGAGCCCGCGGTGAGGTGGAGATAGTCGGCAAGGCCGGAGCGAACGCCTACGGCTTCCGAGGCAAGATTCGCCGGCGCACGCTCGGGCCGGGGCGCTACCGGTTGCTCGTGACCGCCTCTGCAGACGGCGAGACGTCGACTGCCGCATCGATCGAGTTCACGATTGCCCCTGGCCTCCAACAGATCCATCGCCACTAAGCCGTCGGGGACGACAGCGGGGGAACCAGGGATGCACGACTCCTTGCGCGACTCCTGGCAACTTGAATTACCGAGCGGATATACCGACTATCGATGAATGCGCCTGGTTCGCAGAATTGGCGCATTGGGGCTGATCCTTACTGCGCTAGTTGCCGCGCCCGCCGATGCGTCACCCGCGAAAGTCGCCGCCTTACAGTCGGCGCTGCAGGGCCTGCAGCTCTACAGCGGCTTCGTCGACGGGATCAAAGGGCCTCTAACTCGCCACGGGATCCGCGCCTTCCAGCGTCGGCGCGGGCTGCACGTGGACGGGATCATCGGCCCCCAGACCCGGCGGGCGCTCGGCTGGCGCGGCAGGCCCGGACTCGGGAGCAGGGTGATGCGATATGGCAACAAAGGCTGGGACGTCGCAGCGCTCCAGTTCCTGCTCCAGCGCGCCGGCCATGGCCCCGGCAGGGCCGACGGCCTCTTCGGTCCGCTGACCAGGGCGGCAGTGGTGCGCGCCCAGGAAGCGGCGGGCGTCGGAGTCGACGGCCTCGCAGGGCCGGTCACGATCCGCTCGCTCCGATCCGGAGTGAGCGGGGACAATGGAGAAGCGCCCACGGGTCCGGTCCGGTTCCTGCGCCCGGTCCCGGGCCCAATCGGATCGCCGTTCGGCGCCCCGCGAAACGGCTACACCCACACGGGTGTCGACTTCCCGGAGCCGGAAGGCGCCCCGATCGCCGCCGCCGGGGTCGGGACGGTCATCTACGCCGCATACAACGGCGGCGGCTACGGCAACCTCGTGGTTATCCAGCATCGCCTCGGGTACACGAGCTGGTACGGGCACATGTCCGAGATCACCGCCTTTGTCGGGGAGGACGTGGTCGGCGGGACGCGGATCGGGTACGTCGGCTCAACCGGGGACGCGACCGGTCCCCACCTGCACTTCGAGGTACGTCACTACGACACGCCGATCAACCCTGTGCCGCTACTGCTCTCAACGGTCGCGGGGCGGCTGGCGACGACCGCTCGGCGCGGCCGCTCCGGCGGCTGCGACGGTGTCAACCGCGGTCGCCGCGGCTCCGCCCGCCGTGACAACTGGATCGCTACCGAGCGCCTCTGCGCGGAGCGGTAGTGCCCGAAAACTCGCCCGCCGACTTCTAGCCGGCGGCGTCGCGCAGGGCGCGGCCGACCTGCTCGGCCGTGATCACCCCAGAGAGCTTGCCGTCGGCGTCGACGGCGAAGACGGCGCCGAAGCGGCGCAGGGAGCGATTGGCGAGGAGGGTGTCTAGGGGAGCGTCGTCGCGGACCTGGAAGGTGCCGTCATCGCGCTCGAGGACATCGGCGACGAGCGAAGTTGTGCGTGAGGTCTCGGGAACCTCGTCGGCTTTGTCGCGGACGACTAGACCCAGGAAGCGGTGGGCGGTGTCGATCACCGGAAACCACGGCCAACGGTAACGGAGGAAGTACTCGTCTAGAGCTTGCTCGACAGTGAGCTGGTCGGAGATCGTTACGGGCTCTCGGTCCATGATGTCTGAGACGACCAGCTTGCTTATTCCGCTCGTGATTGCGGTCTGCGCGGTCGCTGCTTTTGCCGAGCCATTGACTACGAAGCCGATTATGGCCAGCCAGATGCCGGCGAAGGTTGCGCCGTCGAAGATCAGCAACAGGCCGCCGCCGATGAAAATGTAGGCGAAGACCCGCCCGAGGTTGGCGGCAAAGCGAGTTGCCGAGGCGCGGTTGCCGGTTCGCCACCAAGCGACCGCGCGCACGATCCGGCCGCCGTCCATCGGGAAGGCCGGCAGCAGGTTGAAGACGAGGACGAGGAAGTTGATCGATGCGAGCCAGGCGACCATGGTGAGCGCGCCCGAAGTACCCGCGTCGGTCTCGACCAGCGCCGCTTTGCGGAAGTCCTCCCAGCCGGCGGCGCCGATGCCGACCGCGGTCAGCGCAACAACCAGCAAAAGGGTCACCAGCGGCCCCGCGATCGCCACCTTGAACTCCGTTGCGGGGCTGTCGGATTCGCGCGTCATCCGCGCCATCCCGCCGAAGATCCAGAGCTGGATGCTGGAGATGCCGATCCCGTTGCGCAAAGCGGCAAAGGCGTGGCCGAGCTCGTGCAGGACGATCGAGGCGAAGAAGCCGAAGGCGCTGAGGATTGCCAGCAAGAATGGGGTCGAGGCCGAGCTGTTTTCCCCGAGCACGTCGCCGTAGAACTGCGAGAGCCAGAAGATGACAAGGAAGAGGACAAAGAACCACGACCAGTCGACGGCGATGCGGATGCCCCGCACGTGGAACAGGGTGATTGGTTTGCCACCGAACATCTGGCCTTCAATGGTACGGGGGCGCCGGGGCAGGGCCTCCACTTAACTTTTTCGGTGGGTCGCCTTGCGGCTGGCGCCTGGGGGCTTCGGCGAAAAAGTACAAGACGTTCCGGCCCTGCCCCGGCGCCCCCGTATAACGTCGGAGCCATGTCGGTGGATAAGGCGAGGTTGCGCGGCTGGCTGGAGGAGCTGGAGAAGATCGACAGGCCCTCGGCTTCCGAAGGGGAGCGGCGGGCTGCGGAGTGGTTGGTCGGGCGTTTCGCCGAGCTCGGTGCTGAGGCCCGGATCGAGGCCGAGCCCGCCCACGGGACCTACTGGTGGCCATTGGGGATCGGTGCTGCGCTGGGAGCGCTCGGGGGCATCCTCGGCCTGCGTGGGCGACGGGTGCTCGGCACCATCCTGGCCGGCGCGGCGGCGGCCGGCATGGCCTCGGACTTCCCGCCGGGCAAGCGCTGGCTGCGACGCGCCCTTCCCCGCCGCACCACCTACAACGTCCTCTGCGAGCTGGGCCCGACCGAGGCCGAGCGGACCGTCGTCCTCATCGCCCACCACGACGCCGCCCACTCCGGCCTCGTCTTCCACCCCGAGATTCCCAACATCGCCGACCGCCTGGGGATGATCGAGCGCACCGACACCAGCCCACCGCTGATGGCGCCCGTGGTTGGCGGTCCGGTGCTGGCGGCGCTCGGCGCGCTCACCGGTAAGCGACTACTGGCCAAGCTTGGCGTATTCCTCGGCATTGGCTCCGCGGCCGCGATGACCGAGATCGGCATGCGCAAGGTCGTCCCCGGCGCCAACGACAACGGCAGTGCGGTCGTCTCCCTGCTCGCTCTGGCCGAGCAGCTAGTCGAGCAACCCCCCGAGAACCTGCGGGTGATTCTGCTCTCGGTCGGCTCGGAGGAGTCCTTTAGCGAGGGGATGAAGGCCTTCGGCGAGCGCCACTTCCCGTCATTGCCAAAGGAGAGCACCTTCTTCCTCTGTCTCGAGTCAACCGGCTCGCCGCACTTGCTGGTGCTGCGCGGCGAGGGCTTCCTCAAGATGCGCGAGTACCCGTCGCGAGCGCTGACCCTGATCGACGGACTCGCCGAGGAGCTCGGCATCTGGCTCTACCCCAACCTGCGCACCCGCAGCGGCACTGACGGCCTGGAGTCTTCGGCCGCAGGCTATGAGACCGCGGTCATCTGCAGCTGCACCGACCTCAAGCAGCCGGCCAATTACCACTGGTGGCACGACCTAGCCGAGAACGTCGAGTTCGACACCGTCGCCGACGGCATCCGCCTCTCCGAAGCGGCAATTCGCCGCCTGGACCAGCGCTGGCTCTAACCGCCGAAATCCGACTGCGGGGTCGGATTTCGCATCTATAGAGTCCGCGCTCGTGCCTACGCATGACGTATTGGTGATCGGCGCCGGACTTGCCGGACAGAGGGCCGCCCTGGCCGCCGCCGAGCAAGGAGTCTCGGTCGGAATCCTGAGCAAGGTCCACCCGGTCCGCTCGCACTCGAACGCCGCCCAGGGTGGGATCAACGCCGCGCTCAACCCAGGCGACTCCTGGGAGTCGCACGCCTTCGACACGGTCAAGGGCTCCGACTACCTGGGCGACCAGGACGCGATCTCGATCATGTGCGAAGAGGCGCCGGAAGAGATCCTCCACCTCGAGCACCTCGGCGTCACCTTCCACCGCAACGAGGAAGGCAAGCTCGGCACCCGCGCCTTCGGCGGCGCCTCCGCGGCCCGCACGTACTACGTCGCCGACATCACCGGCCAGGCGATCATGCACGTCCTCTACGAGCAGCTGATGAAGTACTCCGACTCGGTTGCCCGCTATGAGGAGTGGTTCTGCACGGCGCTGGCGCTGGACGAGAACGGCGAGTGCTGCGGTGTCGTCACCCGCAACATCGCTGACGGCTCGATGCAGTTGTTCACGGCGAAAGCGGTGATCCTCGCCTGCGGCGGCAACGGCCAGGCCTGGAAGCCAACCACCAACGCGCTGATCTGCACCGGCGACGGGATCGCGATGGCCTACCGGGCCGGCGCCAAGCTGATGGACATGGAGATGATCCAGTACCACCCCACCACGCTGGCGGGGAAGGGGTTCCTGATCACCGAGGGCGCCCGCGGCGAGGGCGCCCACCTGCTCAACGCCAAGGGCGAACGCTTCATGGAGCGCTACGCGCCGAACAAGATGGAACTTGCCTCGCGCGACGTCGTCTCCCGCGCCGAGCAGACCGAGATCAACGAGGGTCGCGGCTTCCCCGACGGCACCGTCGCGCTCGACATCACCGTCGTGCCGAAGAAGCGCATCCACGAGGCGCTGCGCGAGATCGTCCTCGTCGGCCAGGACTTCGCTGGCGTCGACATCACCCGGGAACCGATCCACATCAAGCCCGGCAACCACTACACGATGGGCGGCGTCAAGACCGACGTCGACGGTCGCACCGAGGTCCCCGGCCTATATGCCGCCGGCGAGACCGCCTGCGTCTCGGTCCACGGCGGCAACCGGCTGGGCGCCAACTCGTTGCTCGACACGCTGATCTTCGGCCGCCGCTCCGGTGTCGACGCCGCCGACCGCGCCAAGCGGATCGAGGGCTCGCGCCCCACCTCCGGGGTGCTGGAGGGCGAGCAGGACCAGATCGACGCAATCGCCGCCCGCGAGAAGGGCTCCGGCCGGCGCGTCTCGGAGATCAAGCAGGAGCTGGGCGAGACGATGGACAAGAAGGTCGCCGTCTTCCGCGACGAGGCCGGCATCCAGGAGGCACTGGAGATCGTCCGTCGCCTCAAGGAGGAGTCCCAGAGCGCCTACATCGACGACAAGGGCAGCGTCTTCAACCAGGACGTGCTGGGGGCGATCGAGCTCGGCTACATGCTCGACAACGCCGAGTGCACCTGCATCGCCGCGCTGGAGCGCAAGGAGAGCCGCGGCGCCCAGTACAGGACCGACTTCCCCGAGCGCAACGACGAGGAGTGGCTCAAACACATCGACCTCCAACAGGGAGACGACGGGCCGGATATCTCATACTCAGAGGTGACGATCACCCAGTGGGAACCCGAAGAGAGAAAGTACTGAGAGGGCGCTAAATGGCCGAGTACACGCTGAAAGTCCGCCGCTACCAGCCCGAGAGCGGCGAGGGGGCCTTCTGGGAGGAGTTCAAAGTCGACCTCGACCCGACGCTCTCGGTGCTCGACGGGATCCTCCAGGCGAAGGACCGCGACGACGGCTCGCTCTCGGTCCGCTGCTCCTGCAAGGCGGCGATCTGCGGCTCCTGCGGGATGAAGATCAACGGCCAGTCCGGCCTCGGCTGCAAGACCCAGATCGGCGAGGCGCAGGAGTTGGCGGAGAAGAAAGCAAGTGTTGGCAACGGCACGAGCGACGGCGCGCCCCCGATCGTGGTCGAGCCGATGGGGAACATGCCTGTGATCAAGGACCTGATCACCGACATGGAGTCGACCCACTGGACCAAGATCCGCCGAGTAACCCCGTGGCTCCTCCCCCACGGCGATCCGCCCGAGCGCGAGTACGTGGTCGAACCCGAGTCGATGATCGACATCACCCAGTCGATGGCCTGCATCCAGTGCGGCGCCTGCGTCTCCTCCTGCCTCTCGATGGAAGCCGATCCTGACTTCATCGGCCCGGCGGCGTTGGCCAAGGCCTACCGCTTCGTCGGCGACCCACGCGACGCCGAGACCAAAGAGCGCCTCCACGACCTCGCCGAGGACCCGCACGGCATCTACGACTGCACCCACTGCTTCAGCTGCATCGACGCCTGCCCCAAGGGTGTGGCACCGATGGACCAGATCATGCGCCTGCGCCGCAAAGCCGGCGAGGAGGGAATCGACGACCCCCAAAACGGCCACAACCACGAGCTGGCTTTCGTCAAGATCATCGAGAAGAAGGGCACCCTCGACGAGGCGCTGCTCCAACAGGAGTCCTACGCGCCCGGGGTCAAAGGCAAGCTGAAACCCAGCAAGGGGGCAATCGAAGGCCTCGGCAAATCGCTGCCCACCGTCTTTCGCGCGATCAGAAGTGGCAAGGCCCGCTCTCTGTCGAAGCTGATTCCGGGCGTCCATCCCAAGCTACCCGGGAATGCCCAAGACGAGGTCAAGGCGATCTACAAGCACGCTGAGCAGCACCGCGAGGAATTCAACATCTACATCCACGGCGAGGACGACGTCGAACCTGAGCCCGACGAGCCCACCGACGCAGCCTTGACGGATGAGGCGAATGCCGCAACGGAGGAGAAAGCATGAAGCTCGCTTACTGGCCCGGCTGCGTCTCGCGCGGCTTCACTACCGAGCTGCACGGCTCAATGGCGTTCACCGCTGAGAAGCTCGGGATCGAGCTGGTCGAACTCGACCGCGCCAACTGCTGTGGCGCCGGCGTGATCGCCGAGCACAACCAGGAGCTCGCCGACACGCTCAACGCCCGCACCTTCGCCCTCGCCCAACAGACCGGCCTGGCGATGATGAACATCTGCTCGACTTGCCAGGGCGCTCAATCAGAGTGCCAGCAGCGGTTGGATGCAGATTCCTCTTACCGCGCCCACATCAACGAGGTGCTGAGCGGCCAGGGACTTGCCTACGAGAAGGGCAAGGACGGCTTCACCAACAAAAACTTCCTCTGGCTTTTGGTCGAGGACTACGGCCTCGACCGGCTGGCGGAGAAGGTCGTCCGCCCGCTCTCTGGCCTGCGCGTCGGCCCCTTCTACGGCTGCTACGTCGTGCGCCCAAAGGAGCGTCTCGGCTACGACGAGTTCCCCGATCGTGACATCTACCTCGAGAAGGTGATCGAGGCGCTCGGCGGACAGGTAGTGGAGTACGACGGCGCGCGCAAGTGCTGTGGCTTCCCGGTGATCACGATGAACCGCGAGACCTCGCTGCGCCAAGCCGGCACCCACGTCGGCGACGCGATCGACGCCGGCGCCGACTGCCTGGTCACGCCCTGCCCGCTCTGCCACCTCAACCTCGATATGCAGCAGCCGGAGGCGGCCAAGGTCGTCAACCGCGACCTCGGCCTCGCCGTCCTGCACCTGCCGCAGCTGGTCGGCCTGGCGCTCGGCGCCGAGCCCAAGCAGCTCGGCATGAGCAAGCACATTGCCTCGACCGATTGGGTCGAAGAGCGGCTGGCTTCAGTTCCCGCTTGACTTAGAGTTCAAACCCACCTGACGGGCCATCCACTTGGCGCCCACGGTATCCGTGAGCCCGTGAGCGACGATCGAGCAGATGATCGTTATCGCGGCTATATCGAAGATTAGTTCGCCCTCGCCGACCTTCGACTTGAGCACGAAGAGGGCGAAGAGCATCGAGGCGACGCCCTTGGGGCCGAACCAGGCCATGAAGGCCTTCTCCGCGCGGGGGATCCCGGTGCGGATGAAGGAGAGCAGCACCGCGACGGGACGGGCGATCAGCAGGGCGAAAACGACGAAGACGACCAGCGGCGGGATGCTGTGGTCAAAGCCGGTGGCGACAATCAGGGCGCCGAAGACGAAGAAGGTCAGGACCTGGAAGATCGTGCTGGCGTTCTCGGCGAACTCGACGAATCCCGCCGGGACCTCGCGCTCGGTCGCGGCCATAGCGATCCCACAGATGAAGGCGGCGATCAACCCATTGCCGATCGTCACTTCGGACAGCCCGAAGGCGACGAGCGCGAAGCCGACCGAGTAGATCCCCTCGTAGCGCGCCGTCAGCCCGCCGCCGGGGAGATGTGGATGGAGGCGGCCACCGAGGGCGCCAAGGCCAAAGCCGATCGCCCCGCCGACGAGCGCCTCGCCGACCAGCTTCGCCGCTTCCCCGCCCGGGTCGCCGCCGGGCCCGGCGAGGACTAGGAAGAAGAGGACGAAAGGCAGCGCCAGGCCGTCGTTGAGGCCCGACTCGAGGTTGAGCGTGTGACGCACGGCGCTCGGCACGAGGCGCGAGGTGACGACCGCCGAGGTGACGACCGGGTCGGTCGGCGAAAGCACCGCCGCCAGCAGAAAGGCCTCGGCCCAGCTGAGGTCCGGGAAGAGCGCCTTGGCGGCCAACGCCAGCAGCGCCATCGTGATCGGCATCGCGATCGCCAGGGCGCGGGCAACCGGGCTCCAGTGGCGGCGCAACAGCTCGCGCTCGACGAACATCCCGTCAGAGAAAAGGGTGAGGATCAGGGCCAGCTCGACCAGCTCGACGATCGAGTTATCGGTTGCGTCGACACTGACGACGTCAGCGGCCGCCAGGGCGATTCCAAGTGCAACCGAAAGCACCGACGCCGAGAGAACGGTCCCCCGCATCAGGCCGGACAGCGCGGCGACGACCGCGAGTAGCCCGCCGAACAACAGAACCGCTTCCCCGAAGCCGATGTCCATCGGCCTCAGCCTATGAGCTTGCGCTCTACCAGCAGCTCCGCGACCTGGACTGCGTTGGTCGCGGCCCCCTTGCGCAGGTTGTCGCCGGCGACCCAGAGATTGAGGCAACGCTCGTGGCCGGGGTCGCGGCGGATGCGGCCGACGAGGACCTCGTCGCGGCCGGCGGCGTCGATCGCCAGCGGGTAACGGCCGGAGCCAGGCTCGTCGACGACGAGGACGCCCGGCACGTCGGCCAGAAGGGTCCGGCAGTCCTCGGGCGAGAGGTCCTCGCGGGTCTGCACGTTGACCGACTCCGAGTGACCGGTGAAGACGGGGACGCGAGCGCAGGTGGCGGAGATCCCGACCTCCTCGCCGAGACCGAGGATCTTGCGCGTCTCGGCCATCACCTTGCGCTCCTCGGTCGTGTAGTCGTCGCCGTCGGCGAAGACCTCTACTTGGGGCAGCACGTTGAACGCGATCCGGTGTGGGTAGACCGAGGCCGGCGGATCCTCATCGCCCTCGAGCACCAGCTTCGACTGCTCGCGCAGCTCTTCGATCGCCTTCTGGCCAGTGCCGGAGACGGCCTGGTAGCTGGAGACGACGAGCCGTTCGAGGCCGGCGGCGCGGTGAATCGGACCGAGCGCCATCATCGCGACCATCGTCGTGCAGTTGGGATTGGCGACGATCCCCTTGTGGCCGTCGGCGGCCTCCGGGTTGACCCCGGCGACGACCAGAGGCACGTCGTCGTGCATGCGCCAGTAGCTAGTGTTGTCGACGACCACCGCCCCGGCCTCGACCAGCTTTGGGGCCCACTCGGCGCTGACGGCGCCGCCGGCCGACGACAGGACGAGGTCGAGGCCCTGGATCGTCTCCTCGCTGAGGGCGCGGACCTCGAGCTCTTCGTCGCCCCACTCGATCGCGCGTCCGGCGGAGCGTTGGGATGCAAACGGCACCACCTCGGCGGCGGGAAACCGGCGCTCCAAAAGGACCCCGAGGATGGTCGAGCCGACCGCCCCGGTCGCGCCCAGCACCCCGACTCTGTATCCGTCGCTCGCCATCGTTGGAGTGTGGCGGGCCTCAGCCGCTGACCGTGGGCCGCTGACCGGCGCCCATCGGGTCCTCGGCCTTGACCGCATCGGCGCCAAGCTCGAAAGCCTCGTGCAGCGCTCGCACCGCATCGGGGACACGGTCGGCCGAGATGACGCAGGAGATCTTGATCGGCGAGGTGGAGATCATCTCGATGTTTATTCCCTTACCCCCGAGCACCTCGAAGACCTTGGCGGCGACGCCAGGATGGGAGCGCATGCCGGCACCGACGATTGAGACCTTGCCGATCCGCTCTTCGGCGCGCAAGCCCTGGCTCACATCGAGCGCACCGACGGTGTCAGTCGCCCCGGTCAGATCGGAGCGATCGACGGTGAAAGAGAGGTCGGCCAGGGCGTTGTCGCCAACTGGCTCATTCTGGATGATCACGTCGACGTTGATCCCGGCCTCGGCCAGGGCGGTGAAGATCCGCCCGGCCACACCCGGTTCGTCGCTGACGCCGGTCAGCGTCACCCGGGCCTCGCCATCGGAGTGGGTCACTGCGGTTACAAATGGCTGCTCCACGGTCTCCTTCTCGCTCTCGGCTTCGCTGACCACGAGGGTACCGGGACCGTCCTTGAAGCTGCTGCGGCAGTGGATACGTACACCGTTGTTGCGCGCGTACTCGACCGAGCGCAGCTGCAAAACCTTCGCCCCGGAAGCCGACATCTCCAGCATCTCCTCGTAGGAGGTCACGGCGAGCTTGCGCGCATCAGGGACGATTCGTGGGTCGGCGCTGAAGACTCCGGCGACGTCGGTGTAGATCTCGCAGACGCTCGCGTCGAGGGCGGCGGCAAGCGCAACAGCGGTGGTATCGGAGCCGCCGCGTCCCAGCGTGGTCACGTCCTGACTGTCAGTCGAGACCCCCTGGAAGCCGGCGACCAGAACGATGCGGTCCTCCTCGAGGGTTTCGCGGATGCGATCGGCACGCACGTCGATGATCTTCGCCCGGGTGTGCGATGAGTCGGTGACGATGCCGGCCTGGGACCCGGTCAGTGAGATCGCGTTGTGGCCCATGTCATGGATCGCCATCGCGCAGAGCGCGCAGGAGATCCGCTCGCCGGTGGAGAGCAGCATGTCCATCTCGCGGGCAACCGGCCGCTCCGATATCTCCAGAGCCTGGGCGACGAGCTCATCGGTCGTCTTTCCGCGCGCCGAGAGCACCGCAACGACGCGATTACCGGCCTCGCGCGCAGCGACCATCCGCCGCGCAGCACGCTTGATCTCCTCGGCTCCGGCGACGGAGGTGCCGCCGAACTTCATCACGACGATGTCGGAATTTCCCTCACTCATTGGACGCCTGAGGATAGACACCGCCGATCCAGCCCGATGAAATTGGCCGTTATCCAAATCTTTTCAATTTCGAAACAGAGAATTCACCGCTCGCGAGCAGCGCTCGGGGAAAGTTCCGCCCATGCTGGTAGAGCCACCGGTGCCTGGATCGCCCGAGACGGCATTCCGGATCGCGAATCTCGAGGTCAGACCCGCCGAGCTGCAGGTACTCGTCGACGAGCGCCGCGCTGGTTTCACCGTGCGCGAGTTCGAGCTCTTCTTCCTCCTCTCCCAGCGGACCGACAGCGTCGTCCAACGCCCCGAGATCTACACGCTTATGTGGGGCGGCGAGATGCCGCGCCGCAACCGCTCGGTCGACGTCCTCGTGCGCAAGGTGCGGGCCAAGCTCGAAACCGCCGCGCCCGACTGGCGCTACGTCCACACCCACTTCGGCATCGGCTACCGCTTCATGCCGGAGCGGTTGCGCTGACGCTGGAGCGTCCGGCTTCTAGGGGAGGACGGAGAGCGTGATCTAAATCACGCTTTAGGATATATCGAGTTGATATATCCTAAAGCTATGGACTTGAGCGCGACCGCCTATGTGATCCTCGGCATGGTCTCCCGTGAGCCGCGGTCGGGCTATGAGATCAAGGCGACGGTTGACAACACGACCCGGTTCTTTTGGGCGGCCAGCTACGGGCAGATCTATCCGGAGCTGAAGCGGCTCTCCGAAGCGGGCCTGGTGGAAGGAGTCGACGCCTCGCGCGGCGACCGTAAGCGGACCGTCTACAAGATCACCGCCGATGGAGAGGCGGAGCTGAAGGACTGGCTGCGGAAGCCGCCGGAGACCGTCGAGATGCGCGAAGAAGGGCTCTTGAAACTCTTCTTTGCCGGCGCGCTGAAACCCGCCGAGGCAGTCGAGACGCTGCGCCGGATGCGGTCGATGCGGCTCGACCTGAGCGAGCGGCTGCGTGCGATGGAGCCGGAAAAGACCGAGCTGGAGGACCCCTATCCGCTGATGGTGCTGCGGGCGGGGATCGAGTTCAACGAGTGGTTCGCCGGGTGGTGCGAGCGGATGGAAGCCCAGCTGCTCGACCCAACGCAAGAGAAAGGGAGTAACTGATGTTCGATTCATTGGCCCGCCTTGCCGACGGCAACGCCCGCCGGATCGGCCTCTTCGCGATCGCCTTCTTCCTCCTCGCCGGCGCGCTCGGCGGCTCGGTGGCCTCGCGGCTCGACCCCTACGGTGCCGACGACCCGGCCACCGAGGCGGTGAAGGCTCGGGACCGGCTCTCAGACGCCGGCCTGCGCATTCCGGCGGTACTCGCCGTAGTCGAAGACGCTCCCGTCGCCGCCCCAGCGACGCGCGCACGGGTCGAGCGCCTGGAGAACATCGTCCGACGCCGTGGCGACGTCGCGGCGGTGAGCGGCTACTACGACACCCACTCCCCCGTCTTCGTCTCCAAAGACCGCCGCTCGACCTACTTCGCCATTTCGCTGAAGCCGACCGAGGACAAGGTCTGGCAGGAAGCCGGTGCCGACATCGCTGATCGCCTTTCCGACGAACCGGGGGTCGTCGTCGGCGGCGCCGCGGTCGCTCAGGAGCAGGTCAACAAACAGGTCGAGGAAGACCTGAGAAAGGCCGAGCTGCTCGCCTTCCCGCTGCTCTTCCTACTCTCGTTGCTCTTCTTCCGCAGCCTCGTTGCCGCGGTGCTGCCGCTGATGATCGGCGGCTTGGCGATCGTCGGCACCTTCCTCATCCTTCGCCTCGCCAGCGAAGTCGGCTCGATCTCGATCTTCGCGCTCAACCTAACCACGGCCCTCGGGCTTGGCCTGGCGATCGACTACAGCCTCTTTGTCGTCTCTCGCTACCGCGAGGAGATCGCAAAGGACGGGCCCGGTCTGGCGGCGATGCGACGGGTCATGGCGACGGCCGGTCGCACCGTGCTCTTCTCCTCGCTGACCGTCTCGGCAGCGCTCGCCTCGCTGCTCGTCTTCCCCCAGCGCTTCCTCTACTCGATGGGCCTCGGAGGCGCGCTGGTCGCCCTCTTCGCCGCGCTGATCTCACTTACCGTCCTGCCGGCGGTTCTGACCCTGCTCGGCACCCGTGTCAACGCGCTCTCGCCGCGCTTTTTGCGACACCGTGCCGAGGCCGACACGCGACCCGACGAGAGCGGCTTCTGGTACCGCCTGTCGCGCTTTGTCATGCGCCGGCCGGCTCCCGTGGCAACGCTGAGCGCACTCTTCCTGATCGTCCTCGGCCTGCCCTTCTTCGCGATCAAGTTCAACACCGTCGACCCAACCGTCCTGCCCACCTCGGCCAGCGCCCGCCAGGCCTACGACACGGTCAGCGACGAGTTCCCGCCCTACCGCGAAACGCCGATCTGGATCAACGTCGAAGGCGGCGGGCCGAAGGCAGCTACGCAGTTCGCCGCCCGGGTGCGCCGGGTAGACGGTGTCGCAGAAGTCAACCCCCCGCAGCGGCTGCAGGACGGCGTGGCCGCAATCCAGGTCGTCTCCACCCAGCCTTTTGTCTCCGGCGCCAGTCAAGCGACGGTGAAGCGGATCCGCAATCTGCAGCCTCCGCCGGGAGCGAGCGCCCTGGTGGGCGGGGCAACCGCCGACTTCATCGATCTGCAAAGCAGCCTCGTCAGCCACCTGCCGATCGTGCTCTCAATCGTCATCATCTCGACCCTGACGATCCTCTTCCTGATGACCGGCTCGGTGATCCTGCCGATCAAGTCGTTGATCATGAACTTCCTCAACCTCAGCGCCGTCTTCGGCCTGCTTGTGCTGATCTTCCAAGACGGCAGGTTGGAAGGGTTCCTCGGCTACTCCAGCTCAGGCGCGATCGAGCAGACGATGCCGATCCTGCTCTTCGCGGTCGCCTTTGGCCTCTCCACCGATTACGCGGTCTTCCTGCTCTCGCGGATCAAAGAGGCACGCGACAACGGCGCCTCGGACTCCGAGAGCGTCGCGATCGGGCTGGAGCGGACGGGGCGGATCGTCACCGCAGCAGCGCTGCTCTTCGCCGTCGCGATGGGGGCTTTCGCCACCTCGCAGATCATCTTCATCAAGGAGAACGGTGTCGGCACCGCGCTCGCCGTGTTGATCGACGCCAGCATCATCAGAGCACTGCTTGTGCCTTCACTGATGGAGCTGCTCGGCAAGTGGAACTGGTGGGCGCCGGCGCCACTGCGCCGGCTACACGACCGCTTCGGGATCAGCGAGACGGCGGTGCCGGGGGCGTCGTCGTGACCGTCGATTCTTCCGGCGAAGCGTCGTATACCGCGCTGTCGAAACCGGTCAGCGCCGGTTCCGCCGCGTAGCCGAGCGGTTCGAGGCCGAACAATTCCTCGACGCTGCGCAGGAAGGAGAAGTGGTTGAAGTACGCCGCTTCTTCGACCGTGCCGGCGGCCACGTAGGGGGAGATCAGGAGCATTCCGACGCGGCCGCCACCGCCGGTCGGTTTGATCGGCCCCGTCGCCGGCGGTTCAGCGGCCGGCGTCGCCGGGGCTGGCAGGTTCGGATATTCGGGCGTAGCACAGCATGAGCTGGAGTCGGCCGCTGGCCCTTCCTGAGGCGCCTGGTCGAAGGTGATCGCGATCAGGCCGCCCTCCTCCTTGTAGGCGGGGGAAGCCGTGATCTCGGGCACTACGGTTTTGAGGAAGCCTTCGGCCGCGACCAGGCCGGTCGGTTGGTCCGGCGCACAGGCCGTTTCGTTGCCGTCATGACAGGCATTGGGAACGATGTAGGAGAGGGATGGGGTTTCCTCCGCTTTTTCCAGGTCCGGTGCGAGGCGATCGAAGCCGACGTCGTTTTCAGCGCATTCGGGGCTTTCCGTAAGACCGACGAAGTAAGCGACAGGATTGCGCGGAGTCAAGGCGCAATCGGCGAGCTGCTGAGGCGCTTCGGCGTTTGCGGCGTCCTCCTCCACATACGCTTTCCAGGTCAGCTCAGCCGCGGTGAGCTGTGCCGGCAGCGTTTCGGTCTCAGCCGGGTAGAGGCAGCCGTCGCCTTCGACCTGTCCTTCGACACTGACCGTGCCCGGTGCGATCGCCTTATATTCGGGGCAACCGAGAGCGGTCTGCGGCGTCGGGCCCTGGCCGCTGAGCAAGGCGACCTCGTTGGCGAGCCCACCCTGGGTCACCGCGTAGTAATTGGAGAGCAGCTTGCCTTCGCCGGCGAGCGTTTCCGCCAGATACGGAGCCGGCGATTCCTTGCCAAAGGCCTCTTCATAGCCATGGCCACCCAGCACGATCAGGAATATGTGCTTGATTTCCGGTAGCAGTTCTTCTTCTGGGAGTTCCGGCGGCAGTTCCTGTGGTGGCGGAGGAGCTTCGGGTTCCGCAGTCGATTCGAGCGGTGCCGCGAGGGGAGGTTCGGCGGCAGAGGCAAAGGCGGGCGTTTCAGCTGCGTAGCCCGGTGCTTCCGCTACGGGTTCTTCCGGCTCTTCTTCGGGGGAATCCGACCCCCCCAGTTCGAGGACGATCGCTCCCGCGCCGGCACCTTGGGCAAGCTGGTTGGTAATGGAGCCGAGCACGACGCCGGCGGCGAGCAGCGCCATGACCGCCACGGCGGCAACCTGCGGCGAAGGCATGAAGGACCAGGGACCCTTCTTCTCCGCGGCATCTTCAGACGTCGCGGCTGGCGGCTCGACTGGGGTCGCGCTCGATCCGTCGCCCTCTGCCCCATCCGTGCGCCCACGTTCCTTAAGAGCGTTGACGCGCTCCGCGACAACGGCCGGCAACGGCCCTCGCCTCGTCCCACACTCCATGCAGTAGCGCTGACCGGCCGAAAAGCTGGCGCCACAGTCCGAGCAGCGCTCAGCGCTGGCCTTTCCCGAGCCCGCATCGTCACCTGAAATTGCCACCTTGGCGAAGTCTCACGAGGCGAGCACACCGTGTTGTGAATATCTGGAGTACGTGTTTTAACACTCTGGTTACCAACTGTTCACAGCACGACAACACCGCGATCCAGGGGGCAGTGACAATCGATCGACTTGACCGACCTGGCGATCCAGAGCGGGGACAACTGTCCATCCTGCGGGACGCCGATGGCGTCCGACCAGCGCTATTGCCTTGAGTGCGGCAAGCGCCGCGGCGATCCCCGACTTCCGTTCATGGATGCCGTGGTCCTGATGGATGCCGTGAAGCGCCCCAGCCAAGCTCCTCCCCCACCGCAAAAGAAGCCGAGGCGGGCGGGCATCTCGCCGAATGCCGCCCTCATCGCCGGAGTCGGGACGCTGCTGCTCGCGCTCGGCATCGGCGTACTTATCGGTCGCGCCGGCCATCAGGAATTCGCCCAGACCGCGTCCGCGGCACCCCAGGTGATCACGGTCAACGGCGGCAGTGGTGGCGAAGCATCGACCGGGACGAAAGGCAAAACCACGACTGGCGGCGGCGCCGCGAACGCGAAAACAAAGAAGCAAAAAGCTGCCGCGCTGAGGGAGGCCGAAAGCCACCCCGCCGCCGAAGAAGTCCTCAAGCCAGCCGGCGATGTGAAGCTGGCCCCACCGACCGTGAAGCCCGGAGACAAGTGCGAAAAGGGCGCGGCCGGCTGCGAAAACGGCGAATTCACCGGGAACTTCTTCGGCGAATGAGCCCGATGCCGAAAGCCCTGCGGAACCCGCGCCGAGCCAGTGAGGCGGCATCGAACGGCCACGCGCCTTCACCGGGGCCGAGCCAGGCGAATGCACCGGCGCGAAAACCGCCGAGCCCGCCGATCGGCGAAGAGCTGCTGGTCGACCTCGAACGCCGCCGCGATCAGCTGATTGCCCGCGTCGCGGAGCTGCAGTGGGACCTCGGCGGGCTCGTCTATGAGATGGCGATCCGCAATCAGGTCAAGGTTGACGTCCTCGTGCAGCGGGCGATCACCCTGCAGGACGCCGACGCCGAGCTGAGCGAGGTTGAACGCATCGTGCGCACCGAGGAGACCGGAACCGCGGGCTCCTGCTCGAGCTGCAGCGCGCCACACAGCAGCGGCGCGACTTTCTGTTGGCAGTGCGGCCAACCGCTGCTTGCGCAGGTCGCTAGCGACGCGATCCTGCGTCGTTAAGCGCGCACGAGCTCAAGAGCCCCTGCCCAAAGGCCGTCCGACCAAGCAGAGCAAGGACGCAGGGAGCGTGGCGTGCTCCGCACGCGAGCGACCGAGGACGCCGCTATGCGCCGGTCAGACGGCCTTTGGGCCTTAGCCGAAACGGCCGCTGACGTAGTCCCTGGTCCTCGGGTCGGCAGGCTGAGAGAAGATCTTCTCGGTATCAGCGAACTCGATCAGGGTGCCCGATGGCTCACCATGACTCGTGTCGAGGCTGAAGAAGGCGGTCCGGTCGGCCACGCGCGCCGCCTGCTGCATGTTGTGAGTGACGATCACGATCGTGAAGCGGCCTTTGAGGCTATGCATGAGGTCCTCAATCGAGGCGGTGGCGATCGGGTCGAGGGCAGAGGCAGGCTCGTCGAGCAGCAAGACGTCTGGTTCGATCGCGATCGCGCGGGCGATGCAGAGACGCTGCTGCTGACCGCCGGAGAGGCCAAGGGCACTGTCCTTTAGCCGGTCCTTGACCTCGTCCCAGAGCGCAGCACCGCGCAGCGCCCCCTCGACACGCTCGTCGAGATCGTGCTTCAGCCCCAGGTTGCGCGGCGCCCAGGCGATGTTGTCGTAGATCGACTTGGGGAACGGGTTCGGTTTCTGGAAGACCATGCCGATCCGCCGGCGCACCTCGACCCGATCGACGTTGCCGGCGTACATGTCGTGCCCGTGGTACAGCACCTGCCCCTCGATCCTGAAGCTGGGGACGGAGTCGTTCATGCGGTTGAGGCTGCGCAGGAAGGTCGTCTTGCCGCAGCCCGAAGGGCCGATCAGCGCAGTTATCCGGTTGCGCGGGATACGCAGGTTGACAGCGCTGAGCGCGCGCTTGCGGCCGTAGTAGACCGAGACGTCGCGCGCTTCGAAGACCGCTTCGATGCCCACCTCCCCGCGGAGGGCACCACCACTGCCATTGGCGCCGGCCTGGGGACCGCTCTGGATCCGAACCCGACTGGGAGCGGGGCTCATTGCGCGATCCTCGACTTGCTACGAGCGAGCAGCGCCCGCGCGGCGAGACTGGCGAAGAGGATGGCGGAGACGAGGATGAGCGACGCCCCCCAGGCACGGGTGAAGCCTTCGGGGTTCGCTTCCTCGGAGAGGGTGAAGATCGTCACCGGGATGTTGGGAATCGCTTCGAACAGGTTGAAGCTGGCTTTGCGAGCGTCGAACACCGAGCAGACGAGGATCAGCGGTGCCGTCTCGCCGGCGGCGCGGGCGACGGCGAGCACAGTTGAGGTGACGATGCCACCGAGAGCACTGGGAAGAACCACACCAAGCACCGTGCGCCAGCGGCTGACGCCGAGCGCGTCGGCGGCTTCGCGCAGGCTGTTCGGGACGAGCAGGAGGATCTCCTGGCTGCCGCGAGCGATCAGCGGCAGCTCGATGATCGCCAGGGCCACCGCGCCGGCGAAGCCGGACTGGGCCTTGTGGTCCACGAGCAGGGCGAAGATGAAGAGGCCGATGACGATCGAGGGCAGACCGTTCATCAGGTCCAGCGTCACCCGGATCGCGCTCGAGCCGCGGGCGCCGGAGAACTCGGTCAGGTAGAGAGCGACCAGGACTCCGATCGGCATCGCGATCGCGGTCGCAACCACAACGATCAGGCCCGTGCCGAGGATCGCGGGACCGATCCCAGTCGGTTCGCCGGTGAAGAAGAAGTCGAGGTTGAGCGCCCCGATGCCACGGGAAACGACAGTGAAGACGACGATCGCAAGCACCGAGACGGCGAGGACCGCGGCGGCGGTCGCACCGGACTCGGCAGCGCGGCTGAATGCACGTCGTCGTCGCAGGTTCCCCGATGGGGTCAGCGGCGCGGTCGGATCGAAGCCGGCTTCGCTCATTTCGCAGCCCTGCGGGCGTAGTCAAAGCGACGGCCGATCCACTGGGCGAGGACGTTTGAGAGCAATCCGATCGCCAACAGGATCACGCCCAGGTAGTAGAGCGAGGACTGGTGCATTTCGGTGATCGCCCCGGGGAACTGGTTGGCGATGCGGCCGGCCAGGGTGTCACCCGTTTCAAACAGCGACGCCTTGATCGTCGAGCCGGCGCCGATCACCTGGGTCACGGCTATTGCCTCGCCAAGAGCGCGTCCGAGGCCGAGCAACGACGCGGCCATGACACCGGACGCCGTGCTCGGCAGAACCACTCCCCGCACGACCTCCCAGCGAGTCGCTCCCAGTGCGCTGGCACCGTCCTGGACGTCCTTGGGCACGGCAAGGAAGAGATCGCGGGAGATCGAGGCGACGATCGGGACGATCATGATCGTCAGGATCAGACTGGCGGTGAAGACGCTGGCGCCGGTGGTCTGCGGGGGGCCGAAGAGAGGGATGAAGCCAAGGGTGTCGTGGAGCCATGGCTCGATGTCCGACTGGACGAACGGAGCAAGGACGAGGATCCCCCAGAAGCCGAGGATGACGCTAGGGATCGCGGCGAGCATCTCGACCAGCGGCGAGATCACTCCCCGTACTCCTTTAGGAGCCAGCAGGCTCAGGTAGAGCCCGATCGAGACAGCGATCGGGCTGCCGATCGCCAGCGCCACGAAGGAGCTGACCACAGTGCCGAAAAGGACCGAGCCCGCCCCGTAGACATTGAAGTTCGGCTGCCAGGTGGTGTGGGTGAGGAAGCCGAGGCCGAATTCCGAAATAGCCGGGCTCGCGCCGTGCACGATCTGGTAGCCGATCAGGAGGAGAACAGCGACGCCAAGGAGAGCGGCGAGCGCACATGCTCCGTACAGAACTCCGTCGCCGATCCGGTCGATCCGGCGAAGCCTGTTCGCCGCACGCGCGCTACGGGCGCTTCCGGTACTTGGGATGTAGGCCTGATCGATGGCGGTGCCGTTCATCGGCGCGCAGCGTAGAGGAGATCGCCGACCTGAAACAGGGACTTATCCCGATTTTCACAAGAGTGAAACAACTTTTCACATGTTGGCAACAACCGCGAAAAGCACTGTTACATTTTTATAACCACACCCTTCACGAGATTGAAACATGTCTGTGACCTTCGACCCCAATGCTATGGCGCGCCCGGGCCGCACCCTGCGCCCGCCAGAGACATCGAAACGAGTCGAAAGGAATTCTCTTGAATCGCATCAGGTTGCTTGGTGTGGCCATCACGGCCGTACTGGTCATGGCGACGGGCGTGGCAAACGCCTCCGCCGCAGGTCTCACTGGAGCCGGATCCTCGCTGGTCGCGCCTTTGATGGCCAATTGGATCAGCGGTTTCGAAATCAAAGAAGGCATTCCGGTCAAATACGGAGCAGTTGGCTCCGGTGCCGGAATCGCCCAAATCACCGCCCGGACCGTCGACTTCGGCGCCTCCGATGCTCCGCTGACGCCCGAACAGGCCGGCGCTTGCAACAGTTGCGTGCAGATCCCCTGGGCTTTGACCGCCACCGGGATCGGCTTCAAAATTCCGGGAGTCAAAAAACTCAATCTGACCGGATCGATCGTCGCCAGCATCTACTTCGGCAAGATCACGAAGTGGAACGACCCGAAGATCGCGAAACTCAACCCCGGGGTCAAACTGCCGGGTCTGACCATCACCCCGGTCTTCCGCAGCGACGGCTCCGGCGATACCTACGCCTTCACCAGCTATCTCTCCAAAGTTAGCCCGGCGTGGAAGAAAGAAGTCGGCTCATCCACCACCGTTCAATTTCCGAAAGGTGTCGGCGCCAAAGGTAACTCCGGCGTCACCTCAACCGTGACCTCAACGAATGGTTCGATCGGCTACATCTCAGCCTCCTACCTAATCGCTGCCGGCCTCGGCGCAGCCGCGCTACAGAACAAGGCCGGCAACTTCGAGCTGCCGAACCTGAAAAACATCGAATCGGCCGCGTCGTACGTAACGCACCTCTCGAACGCCAACACGGTCAGCATCGTCGACCCACCGGCGAAGGCCTCGATTGCCTACCCGCTCTCGACCTTCACCTACGCGATCGTGCCGCACAATGCCCCCCAGAAGGGCTTCCTGCAGCAGTTCCTCAACTACGCCACCACGATCGGCCAGAAATACGGAGCGGCGCTGGATTTCGCTCCGTTGCCGCAAGTCGTCTCCACGGCGGCCAAAAAAGCAATCGGCTCCCTCTAGGGACCAGACCCGACCCCGCGTCGGTCAGGCAAACGCCTGGCTGGCGCGGCGGCGCAGGTCCGCATTGAGCATCCCCGTGACCTGACTGGGGCGCTCACCGGCAGCGGGGATCGCATCGCCGATCAAACCGCCGGCGCGGAAGCCGTAAAGCGGCGCATCGAAGCCCGCCTCACGGATCTTGCGGACAAGCTGAACCGCGGACGGGGTGTCCGCCCCGGGGCCACAGAAGACAATTGCAGTCGGGTCGAGGGCACCGAGGGCGCGCTCCATCCGCTCCTCGCCAAGCTCGTCGGAGAGCATCAGCACGCGGAAGCCGGCGCGACGCAGGGCAAGGTCGAGAGCCTGAGCGTGAACCGCCTCGGCATCAGAGCCGCGGCTGGAATCGAGCAGCAGAATGCCCGCCGGGCGCGAGGCAGTCGAGGCGAGACGGCGAGCGCCGTGCAACCAGCCCGTCGCCCAGCGCGCGGCGAACTCGAGCTCCGCGGCGCGGTCGGGGCTGGCGGCGAGTTCGTCAATGGCGGGAAGCAGCATCTCCTCCACCGTCCGCTCCAGTGGCCGCACCGCGAGGCTTTCCTCGACCGCGAGGTTGGCCGCGTCCTCATCAAAGCTCTCAAGGGCGGCGCGCAGGCTGTCGCCGCTGGCCGGCGCTTCCTGGCGCTGGCGGGCGAGCTCAATCGCCGAAGAGATGTTGCCGGTCGTGGCCAGGGCGTCGCGCAGCGTCTGCAACTCGACCAGCTCGTAGTTGCGGTGGTTGCCGACGGTTCGCTTCGGTACCGGGTAGCCGTAGCGGCGCTCCCAGCTGCGCAGGGTGTTGGGGCTGACGCCCAGAACTTCGGCGGCGGCGTTGGTTCGAATTCCCGGCATGCGCAGCATTCTGGCAGCGGAATTCCAGGTTTACATCAGTTATGGACAGATTTCAGGAATCTGTCAGCGATCTTGCAAAGGCTGCGCGAGAGCGCCTACGCCTACCGGCTGGCTGACCGCGCGGGCTCGCCACATCGCCTCGTCGGCTTTGTGCAGCAGGCCCTCGGCGTTATTTCCGTGCTCTGGGCAAGCGACGACTCCGGCTGAGATTCCGATCCGCAGGCCACCCGCCTGCTCGAGATCGTCGAGCTGGCTCAACAGGCGCTCTGCCATCTGCACCCCGCCAACCGTGTTTTGACCCGGGGCGAGCACGCAGAGGGCATCCTCCTCCAAGCGGAAGGTCTCATCGACGAGGCGGACGCTCTCGCTCAGGGCCGCGCCCACAACCGCAAGCGCGGTCTGCCGGCCACCGCCACCATTTTCGTCGCGCGTCCCCGGTCCCTCGACGTCGAAGACAACCAGCGCGAACGGCTGCTCGTAGCGGCGATGGGACTCGAGTAGCTGCTCGAGCCTGCGGCGCATCTGGCCGGGCCGGTAAAGGCTCGGGTGCGCCTCGACCGCCGCGGTGGCGCCATCGCTCCGCTCCCAGACCGTGCCCACCGCGGTCGCCGTTACCGAGCCGAACTGCTCGGCCAGCTTCTGCGCTGCGGCGGCAAACAGGGTGGCGTCGCCACCGGCCATCTCCTCGTGCAGCTTGCCGAGCAGCGAGGCCTGCAGCGCCGACACCTCGCGGGCCAGATTCCCGGCACTGGAAGCCTCCGGTGAACAGCTCCTTGTGGGGGCATCTGTCGCCACGTCGAGACCTTGGCGCTTTGACCGGACACCAGGGCGCCAAAAAGTCGCAATTTGCGACTTGATACCCGTCTAGGCGAAATGGCTAGGAGGGACTGGGTTTCGCTAGTCCCTCCTAGCGGCCGTTGAAACTTCCCGCAAAACAGGGACCGCCACCGCAGTCGTCGCTCGCTTGAATAGCCCCGGCGAAGAAGTCGGAGACAAGCTGCTGCTCGGCGGCGCTCGCCCGTGGGGCACCATGTGGATCTTCGCCGCTGCGGTTCGGCAAATTCTCGTAGGGAGGCGGATCGACGCCGATCACGGTGCCCGGATTGAGCGGGTCTTCGCGGATCGGGCCGATGTCCCAGTAGTAGATCGCCGATCCCGCGTACGGGTAAGCACCGACGGTCGGGACGTGCCAGAGCACGTCCGTATCCGGCCAGCGTCCCGGGTCGGTCATCCGGTGGGCGTAGCCGTTGGGCTCACCGCGATCCCAGAGCATCTGAATCAGATCGAGGACCAGCGGTCGTGCAGTTTCATCCGGATAGGACGGATAGAGAACCTGGGCGAACTGGTCGAAGTCGACCGAGCGCGGCAGCAGGACCGAGTAGTTCATCGCCGGTACGCCGAGCGAGGCGCGGGTGAAGTCCGGGGCAACCGCGGTTAGCGCGCCGCCCATGATCCCGCCCTGGCTATTGCCGTTGTAGTAGAGGGCGCTGGTGTCGAGTACCGAGCCGCTCGCCGCCGTTCCGTCCTGATGGAAGGCCGGGCTGGTCGTGAATCCCGACGGACTGATCATCGCCCGCCCCAGGTAGAGCTCATCGAGCAAACCTTGCTGGAGGCGATCGGGGATCGCAGGGAAGCGCGAGAGGTCCTGCAGGGCGAAGACAGCCACCGGCACGTCGCTTTCGGACATGCCGATCTCATCGGTCGCGCACTGGACGATCCCATGTTCCTGACTGAGGCTGCGCTGGGGGCCGAGCCCACCTCGGAGGCGCTGCCGAAGAGACCGTGTCCGTATAGAGAGGGCCGCCCCGCCTCGGCCGGGCCACTGGCAACCGAGGCTGGGACGATGCAGTCGAAGTTGGCGCCAGTAGGGCTGCTCGGGTCGGGAGACGTGTAGTAATCGTCGGGAAACGGCAGCATGCACAGGGCGTTGCCAGGTTCAAGGACGGCCGTCGCGACCATCAAGCGAATCCTCATCACAGAACGCGCCTACCCCGTCATAAAAAGGCCAAAACAACGTCTTCCCATTTGGACAAAGGCAGCGGCGAACTCGCTCCAGTTCCCCGTCTTCTATGCGACCAGCCCTAGCGGTGGCTCGGCTCCGGCTCGATTTCGGCTGATCCGGACAACACCACTGCGCACCCGCCCTATTGCGCTGGGGATTTAAACGGGCTGAAGAAGTCAATCGCGGTGCTGCCGGTGACCTGAAGTGCGACACCGGCGGCGAAAATCTTGAAGAAATCGGCGGAGCTGCCCCAGATGGGATTGGCGTCGTACAGCTGCCAGAGGTTAAGCCCAACACCGGCAATGCCAAGCAGCACAGCGGTCACAAATGCCCCACGTTTCACATATTTGCCCACCCAGATGCGATCGATCTGCGCGTTGGGATCCTTATTTAGATCAGCGGCCATCTTTAGCGCGAGACCGAAAAGCAATCCACCTAGGGCCAGCCCGATGGCAAGCCAAATCGGAGTGCGTAGGGTCAATTCCACTGGCACCGTGGCCGTTTCGATACCAGGGCCACCGACTTGGATCGCGCCGACGTAACGGCCTCGTCCAACCGCTTCGGGGTGCTTTGGATCGATGCAGATCTTCAGCTGAACAGCACCAAAGCTGGTCACCGTCGGGGCAACGACAATTCCTTCAAGTGGGAATGAAGTCCCGCCCCCCTCGGCCTCGAAATCTTCGACAGGCTCAGCAATCAGGGTGGCCCCGGGCGGGAGCCTCGGCTTTGCCTCGAGGACTATGGTCCGATGCGCTGGACCACGTCCATCTCCAAGGACGAACTGCTCGGTCTTGGCGGTCAGTTCCACATTCCCATCGGCCCCTTCGCTGAGAGACGTCGCCCGCCCATTTTCGGGCTTCCCGGTCGCCGAGGACGACGGCGAGCAACTGGACTGCGCACTGGCCATCGCGGGGGTAAGCATCGCTATGACCAACAGGAGTAGTGCTACTCCTGTCAGGCTGGCATGCGTCTTGACTGGTATGAGAAAGATATCGTTTACTTATCGATACTTCGATCAGGTTGACGACACACTAGTCCAAGGTGCGGCGACCAGCGAAAGCGTTGCCGAGGGTGACCTCGTCGGCATGCTCGAGGTCGGCGCCGATCGGCAGGCCACTGGCTAGTCGGGTGACCGTGACCTGACCGCGTAGCTGCTCGGCGATGTGCAGGGCGGTGGCCTCGCCGGTCGTGGTCGGGTTGGTGGCGAGGACTACCTCGCGTATGTCTCCCTCGGCGACACGGCGCAGCAACTCAGCGATCTTTAGGTCGCTGGCGTCGACGCCGTCGATTGGCGAGAGGGCACCACCGAGCACGTGGTAGAGGCCGCGGTACTCGTGCGTGCGCTCAATCGGGATCACGTCGGCGGGCTCCTCGACTACGCAGATCGTCACCTGGTCGCGGTTGGCGTCCTGGCAGATCCGGCAGAGCGGCCCCTCGGAGAGATTGAAGCAACGCTCGCAGAGACCGACCTTTTCCTTGACCTCGCGGATCGCTGCAGCCAGCGCCGCAGCCTCTTCGTCGGGCGCGCGAAGTATGTGGAAGGCGAGACGCTGGGCCGTGCGCTGGCCGATCCCCGGCAGCCGCGAGAGCTCGGCGACGAGGCGGGAGAGCGGCGCAGGTCCCTCGGCGCTCACATTCCGGGGAGGCCGCCCAAGCCTCCCATGCCCCCGGTGATCCCGCCCATCTTCGAGCCGGCCAGCTCCTGCGCAGCGCGCAACGCCTCGTTGACCGCGGCCTGAACCATGTCGGCGAGCATCTCCGCCTCCTCGGGGTCGATCGCCTCGGGGTCGATCGCGATCTCACGCAGGGTCATGTCGCCGCCCATCTTCACCTTGACCATGCCGCCGCCCGCACTCGCCTCGACGACCTCATCTTTGAGCTGCTCCTGAGCCTGCTCCATCTGCTGCTGCATCTGCTGCGCCTGTTTCATCAGCGCATTTACGTCGAAGCCTCCAGGGCCACCCCGTGCCATCAACCGACCTCCTCGGCGTCAAATTCACTTTTGATCTTCTCCACCAGCGCCTCATGGTCGACGCTGTCCTTCTCGTCCTCTCCCTCGGGAGCGGGCTCCTCGCCATCGAATACGGCATAGGCGGGACGCAGCTCTTGCCCCAGCACCGTCTCCAGCGCCGCCGCCATCTGTTCGCGCTTGTCGGGCGCTTCGGCCTTGCGCTTATTAAAGGTGTGGTCGGCGGGGAAGCCAACGGTCACGCTTCCCTCGACAGCGTCAAAAGCAACCGGGCGTGCGCCCTCGAAGGTGGCCGCGAGCGCCGGGGCGGTCTGCATCAGCTGGTCGAGCACGGCAGGCCAGACCCGAACGATCTGATCCAAGTCAAGCTCAGGAGTTTCCGGCCCGCGGGTCCTGTCACGGCGGCCCTCCCCCATGTGCTCGGACGCAGCTTCGCTGCGCCCTCCGCTATGGGGGACCCCCGCCGCCGCGCCACCCGCGGGAGAGTCGTCAGCAGGAGACGGAACCGAGTCTGGCCCTTCAGCTTGAGACGCAGAGGGTTCGGTCGTCTCGCTTGAGCCTTCGGAAGCTTCGGAATTCGAGGAGTCCGGTGAAGACGTCTCTGCCGCGGGTGGCACGGCAGGGGGGACCACCCCCGAGGAAGCTTTAGCTACCGCAGGGGGTGGTGGGTCCCCTGCCGTGACAGGACCCGCGGCCCGGGGAGCTTCCGTCCCCTGCTCAAGTCTCTCGATGCGCCTCAGGAGTCCCTCGGTCGACGGATCGAGATCCGGCCGCGCCGCTTTGAGCAGCGCGATCTCGACTGCCATGCGGGCGTCGTCGCCCTCGCGGACTGCGGTCAGAGCTGCCGAGAGCTCGTCGATGGTTCTGACCAGCGTCGCCGCTCCAACTGCGTGAGCTTGTGCCGAAAGCCGCCCTTCATCAGTCGCGGTGACAACAAAAGTGTTCGGCACCTCACCGACCGTCTGAGTAACTAACAGGTGGCGCAGGTGGGCGAGCAGGTCGCGGGCGAACTGAGACGGGTCGCGGCCAGAGCGGGCCATCTCCTCGACCCCAAGCAGGACGGCCTTCGGGTCTTCGGCGACCACCGCGTCCACGGCGCCGAAGAGCAGCTCGGCGTCAGCGGCGCCGAGCAACTGCAGCACGTCTTCGAGCCCGACCTGATTGCCGCCGTAGGCGACCAGCTGGTCGAGCGTGCCGAGTGCGTCGCGGAAGCTGCCGGAGGCAGAGCGGGCTATCGTCGCAACGGCGCCGTCGTCGACCTTGATTTCCTCCGCGACGGCGACGCGCCGCACCACCTCGGAAATCTGCTCCAGCGAGGGGCGCTGAAAGTCGAAGCGCTGGCAGCGGTCGGCGATCGTCGCCATCACCTTGTGCGACTCGGTCGTCGCCAGGATGAAGACCGTGTTTGGCGGCGGCTCCTCCAGCGTCTTGAGGAAGGCGTTCCATGCCTCTTTGGTCAGCATGTGCGCCTCGTCGAGGATGTAGACCTTCCAGCGGCCGCCGGAAGGCGCATAGGCAACCCGCTCGCGCAGGTCGCGGACGTCGTCGACCGAGCGGTTGGAGGCGGCGTCCATCTCGATCACATCGATCGAACTGCCGGCGGCGATCGTCAGGCAGGACTCGCATTCGCCACAGGGCGTGACGGTCGGGCCGCCGCGCTCGCAGTTGAGCGAGCGAGCGAGGATCTTTGCCATTGACGTCTTGCCGGTGCCGCGCGAACCGACGAAGAGGTAGGCGTGGTGGACCTTGCCCTGCTCAACCGCGTTGCGCAGGGTGCGAACGACGTGCTGCTGGCCGACCACTTCGTCGAAGGAGCCAGGACGGTGGCGGCGGTAGAGGGACGTCGAGTCGGCAGGCGAGGGCACTCCGGCCAGTGTATCCACGGCCCTGGCGCGCCATCCGAGGGGGGTGTCTGAGCCCGCGGGGGCTATGGCACCGCTTAGCTCAGACACGCCTGCGGTGAGTGGCACCGGTAGGTTGCGCCGGTGCCGCCGAGGGCTCGCCAATGGCTTACGCCTGCCGCCTGGGTCGCCGCTGTGGCGGCACTGCTGCTGGCGGTCTTCCCGCTCGGCTTCCCCAACTACGACACGATCTACGCACTGGTCTGGGGACGGGAACTCGGCGAAGGCCTCGACCCTGACCGTGGCGCCGCACTCCCCCCCACCCCGCACCCGCTGGCCGAACTTTTCGGCCTCCTCACCTCACCTCTGAACAGCGGCGCAATCGACCTGACCATGGTCGTCGCCTACATCTCGCTGGGCCTCGTCGGCTACCTCGTCTACCGCCTGGGCTCGCTCTGGTTCGACCGCCCGATCGGCGCCGTAGCCGCCCTCATCGTCCTAACCCGCGCCCCCTTCCTATCCAACGGCCTGCGCGCCTACGTAGACCTCCCCTACATAGCCCTCGTCCTGGGCGCTCTCGCAATCGAGAGCTCGCGCCCCCGAGCCGGCTGGCCCGTCCTAGCCCTGCTCATTCCAGCTGGATTGCTACGCCCCGAGGCCTGGCTCTTCTCGCTCGCCTATCTCGCTTGTCTGGCACTCGATCTCAACCAGCTCTTCAAGGGTCGGGGCAGCCTGGGCAAAGCGCCCGACGAAGAGCGAGTAGGGGTGCCCCTCGAACCGGCGGATACTCAAAGGCGCGGCCTCATTAGGCCGCGCTTTGTCGGGGCGAGGGGCACCCCTACTCGCTCCGCCGCCATGCTCATAGCCCTGGCCCTCGCCGCCCCGGTCCTATGGGCCCTCTACGACTGGATAACCGCCGGCAGCCCGACCTACTCATTCACCGGCACCCGCGAAACGGTCGAAACGCTCGGTCGCCATACCGGCCCGGCCGACCTCATCCTCTACGGCCCGCGCGCCCTCGGCGAAGTGATGCAATGGCCAGGGATGATCGGCGCGCTGGGTGGAGTCGTCCTCGGCTTTCTCTTTCTCCGCCGCCGCTCCGAGATCGGCATCGCCGCCGGTGTGCTTGCCCTCGGCGCCTTCGCCGTCCTCGCCGGCGCCGGCCTGGCGATCATCGCCCGCTACACGATGCTCGCCGGAGCGATCCTGGCGATCTTCGTCGCCCTGGCGTTGCTCGGCTGGCGACTGCTTGACCAGAGCCATCCTTGGCGCCGCGCTTGGCAGGCCTTCGCCGCCGTCGTCCTGCTCATGTTCGTCGTCTGGGCGCCCAACCAGTACGACCTGCTCTCGCAGGTCGACACCGACCTCACCAACCAGGGCAGGATCGAGTCCGACCTCGGCGATCTAGCCGACTCAGGCGCATTCGAACCACTCTGCCTGCCGGTCTCGGTACCCAACCACCGTGCCGTCCCCCGCCTCGCCTTCGACCTCGGCGTCAGGCCCTCCCACATCATCAGCTCCTCCGAGCAACGCCAGCCCCGCCGCGGCTACTTCCTCGACCCGGCCAGTCCCTTCGTCATCCACAACTTCGTCCTAGACCCCAACGACCCCTCCCGCTTCACCACCAAAGTCCCCCAGGGCTTTCACCCCGTGGCCCGCAACGAATCCTGGCGCCTCTACCGCCACTGCTGAGGAACTTCTGACGCCTTTATGACCCCATAGGCATCAAAAGGCATCAGGAGTTGCGCTCCACCGCCTCGATCGCGGCGTGAGTCGAGGCGGCGAGCTCGGGGTCGGCAAGGTCGACCGCGGGCGGCAGCTCGACGTGCAGGTCGTTGGACGGGTCGAGGCGGACCCGTAGTCCGTCTGAGTGCGAAGCCAGGACGTGGCCGCCGCGGCTGCGATCGGCGGAGATGAAATGGAGGTGGTAGCCGCTCACCTCTATCCCCTCGACGTAGTCGGGGAAGCGGAAGCCGAGCATCGTCCCCTCGACGTCTGAGAGCTCGAAGATGTGCTGCTCGAGGACGACCTCGGTCAGGGGGCGGTAGGGCGGTGTCTGGCGGGGAACCGAGCGGGCGCGGACCAGCTCGAAGCGACCGTCGAGGCGGACCGCGCAGGACGCAGCGTTGGCCGGGATCAGCTCGTCGAGCCGCGCCAGCAGCTCCAGGTGGTCGAGCGAGCCGGCGAGCTGGACGTCGACCACGGGCTCGAAGCGGGTGACCACCGCGAAGGGGGTTCGCGAGGTTGCCTCGACCTCCTTGACCGCGCCGTCCACATCGGCGCGGAAGAAGCGCCCGTCGATCGCGATCATCTCGCCGTCGAGGCCGTTGAGCGTGCCGAGGCCGAGGTCGCCGTGCTCGGCCAGCTCGGCAAAGCTGAGGTCGCCCTCATAGGCGCCGTCGAGCAGGGCGCCTATCGTCGATGCCTGAAAGAGGACGTGGTGCTCGCGCTCAGCGTCGAGTTCCTTCTCGCGCATCGTCTCCACGTGCAGTGCCCTGATCCAACGGTCGTCAAGCATGGCGGGCAGTCTTCCATGCAAGCATGGCCGCCATGGCAGCGATCGAACTGCGCGGCGTGGTGAAGAGGTTCGGCCCGATCACAGCGGTTGACGGGCTCGACCTCGATGTGCCCGAGGGCATCTGCCTCGGCCTGCTCGGGCCGAACGGCGCTGGTAAGTCGACGACGATGCGGCTGATCACCGGACAAGCTCTGCCCGATGCCGGCGAACTGCGCGCGCTTGGCCACGAGCTGCCCGGTGACTCCAAGGCGGCGCGGGCCAAGATGGGCGTCGTCCCGCAGCTCGACAACCTCGACGTCGACGTCACGGTCGAGGACAACCTGGCCGTGTACGCGCGCCTCTACCGGGTCCCCGACGTTGGCGCCGCGGTCAACCGGGCACTGGATCTGGCCCGCCTGCACGACCGCCGTCGCGACGCAGTCGACGAGCTTTCCGGGGGGATGCGCCGCCGGCTGCTGCTCGCCCGCGGCCTCGTTCACGAACCGAAGCTGATTCTGCTCGACGAGCCAACCGTCGGCCTCGACCCGCAGATCCGCACCGAGCTCTGGACCCTGATCGACAACCTGCGCTCGGGCGGCACGACGATCCTAATGTCGACCCACTACATCGAGGAGGCCGAGCGGCTTGCCGACGAAGTCGCGGTGATGACGCATGGCAAGGTGATCAGCCGCGGCAAGCCAGCCGAGCTGATCGTCGAGCACGTCGGTCGCCAGACCGCCGAGGTCTACGGCCCTCCCGATCGCCTTGCCACGGTGCGAGCCGACGCCGAGGCCCGCGGACTTGCGGTGCGCCCGGCCGGCCCCGCGATCGCGATCGTCGGCTCCGAGCGGGCCGAGAACGGGGCAATTCCCGACGATGCCGTCGTGCGCGCGGCCACCCTCGAGGACGTCTTCGTGATGCTGACCGGGGAGGCAGCCGAGTGAGCCCGGGACACTGCAAACCGGCGCATCTCGGGGTCTTCGGTCGGTCGGTTCGGGCCGCGCACAAACAGTGCGCTCCCCTCACCGCCCTCCCTGCATCCCCCGACCTGCTTGGTTTTCGCGCCCTGGGAAGGCCAGGAATCACATGCGGCGCTTAGAACCAGCGGCGATCAGCGGTGTGATGAGCCGCGAGTTGGCCAACTTCCGCACCTACTGGCGCGGGACGACCTTCTCCAGCGTGCTGGAACCGATCGTCTACCTGCTCGCCTTCGGACTTGGCCTCAGCGCGACCCTGATTGACGAAGTCCAGGGCGTCCCCTACGTGCAATTCGTCGGCACCGGGATGGTCGCCACCGCGGTGATCTTCTCCAGCGCCTTACCGGCGATGTTTGGCACCTTCGTCAAGCACCGTTTCCAGAACACTTACGAAGCGATCCTCGCTGCCCCGGTTGACGTCGAGGAGCTGGTCAGCGCCGAGATGCTCTGGATCGGCCTGCGCGCCAGCATCTACGGCTGCGTACCGCTGCTGGTCACGATCCTCTTCGGCCTCGACCCAGCCTGGGGGATGCTGCTGACGCCGCTGTTCTGCCTCTTCACCGCGCTCGGCTTCGCCGGCTTCGGCATCGCGATGGCGGCGACCGTTGCCAAGATCGACCAGTTCAACTACGTGACGGCGCTCTTCGTCACGCCGCTCTTCCTCGTTTCCGGTGCCTTTTTCCCGATCGACGAATTGCCGGAGGGCGTACAGGTAGTCGCCCAGCTCAACCCCCTCCACCAGCTAGTCGAACTGGTCCGTGGCGGTGCCTTCGGCTATGAAGCGATCGACCTGGTCCGCTTCGCCGGCCTGGTCGCCTTTGCCCTCGTCATGTGGCGGATCGCAATCAGCCGTATGGAGACGCGCCTGATCGACTGACCGCCGACGGGCCGAAAGCGGACGCATAGCGGCCGGATTCGGCCCGTCGGCGGATGTAGGCTGGCCGCCGTGGCTGGCGGCTTCAAGCGTTCGGGGCGGTTCGGGCTGATCGCGGTCTTCGTCGTCATTCTCTTCGCCCTGCAGCGCTCCGACCTGAACCGCGTATCGGGCGCAAGCGCTCGCGACAGCGCCCGCGCCGCCGCCGAAGGCGGAGGACAGGTCGAAAACCCGACGACAATGGGCGAAGCCGACCTCTGGGCGGCGATGGCAGTCACGCCGATAACCCCCGGGGCGGTCAAGGCGCGGGCCGCAGGATGGGAGGCGGGACGGCGAAGTCAGAACCTGGCGATGGTTGTGACCGCCCTGATCCTCGTTGTTGTACCAGCGATGTACCTGCTCGAAAGCTTCGTGCCGCTGCTGATCGGCGCGCCGGTGATCATCGCCTTTGCGCTCTGGGGCAGCATCCGCGCCCTGCTGCCGGGCGGCGAGATGGACCGAGGCTACGACAACGTCGGTAAGGCGATGGAGCCGCTGGGGCTGGTGGTCACCGAGCGGCCCAGCGTCAACATCGAGGTCCGGGAAGCGACGCCTGGTCGGATCGGGCCGAAGATCCACGGTGCGCTGGTGCTGAGCGGAGAGCGCAACGGGCATGGCGTCTCGGTCCGTCTCGGCAGCACTGAGACGGCGGCCCGCAGCGAGGTCACTGTGGCGGCCTCTGTTCCCAGGTTCACGGCGAAATCCCGCGACGGCCGGGTGCAGCCGGGTGACGGGGTGCCGGAGTCCGTGGTCGCTGCACTGAAAGACGTACCCAACTCGACCCGCTGGAAGAAAGTCACGGTCGAGGGCGGCCCCGAGGGCGTCACGGTCGTCCGCAAGGGCGGCGAGCAAGCCGACTGGCTCTGCGACCTCTGGCTCGCCGAGCGGCTCGCTGGCAAGCGGCTGAGCTGAAGAGGCGCTTCTCGCCAGAGCGAGCACATAAAGCGTGAAATGGACCGTGCACCCGCCTTCGAAACGTGGTCTCCAGGCATGTCCGTCGCGGTTGGCTCGAGTCGGGCTTACCTGCGGCACCCGCGGCATCCGCTTAAGGCTGCTTCCTTCCGGACCTGACCTGATTCGCGTGCCCACGTCGCGCAGGACCCGGCCGTCAACGCCGCCCCCGGCAGACCGGTCCCGAAGGCCAGCCCCTTAGAACGGTATTCGGCCCCGCTAGAGCGGATTGCGGGTTACAAGGCACCGCTGATTCCCCGCCTAGCACGGTCCGTCCATGATCCTACCCGGCGACGCCCGTAGGATCATCCTCGCCTTGATCCACGTCGACACCGGATCCTTCTTCGCCATCGTCGTGATCGCCGCGGTAGCGGCGGTGACGGTTGCCATCGTGCCACGCCAGTTGGCGCCGCCGGTGGTCGTCGTCGAGCTTCTGCTGGGGATCGTGATCGGCCCCGAAGTCCTCGGCCTAGCCGACACCGACAACTTCATCGACTTCTTCTCCAGCCTCGGCCTGGGGATGCTCTTCTTCTTCGCCGGCTACGAGATCGACTTCGAGCGGATCCGGGGCAGGCCGCTCAAGCTCGGCGCGCTCGGGTGGCTGCTCTCGATCGCGCTCGCCTACGGGATCGGCGGCGCCCTGGCGGCGGCGGGAATCGTCCTCTCCTTCCTTTACACCGGCTCGGCGATGGCGACGACGGCGATCGGCACGCTGATCCCGATCCTGCGCGACAACGGCGAGCTGAAGACCAAGTTCGGCACCTACCTGCTGGCCGCCGGTGGGATCGGCGAGTTCGGTCCAATCCTGCTGGTGACCCTCGTCCTCTCGACCACCAACCCGCTACACGAGGCGGCGATCCTGATCGCCTTCGTCATCCTCGCGCTCGCCCTTGCGCTGATCTCGGTCAAACTCGCCTGGCGCGGATGGCCGGCCCTCGAGCGGACCTTCGAGACGAGCAGCCAACTCGCCGTGCGGATCACCGTCGTACTGGTCTTCGGCCTCGTGCTGCTGGCCAGCAAGCTCGGCCTCGATGTCCTGCTCGGTGGCTTCGTCGCCGGGATGATCGTGCGGCTGGCGCTAAAGGGACATGAGCTGCAGGTGTTCGAGTCGAAGCTGACCGCGGTCGGCTTCGGCTTCTTCGTCCCCTTCTTCTTCATCACTAGCGGCATCGAGTTCGACCTGGCAGCGCTCGGCTCGGTGACCGCCCTGCTCAAGCTGGTGATGTTCTTCTGCCTCTTCCTGATCGTGCGGGGCGTGCCCGCGATGCTTCTCTACCGCCGCGTCCTCGACGCGCGCCAGCGCGCGGCCCTGGCCTTCTACTCGGCCACCGAGCTGCCCTTGGTCGTCGCGATCACCACGATCGCGATCGACAGCGGCAACATGAAAGCCTCGACCGCGGCTGGCCTGGTCGGCGCCGCGATGCTCTCGACCCTGATCTTCCCCTTCGCCGGCCTCGCCTTCCTGAAGAAGGGGCAGGAGGAAGGCGAGGGCAGCTCGCCAGGCGACGGCCCACTCCCAACGGGAGAGCCGGCCGCCGCCTGAGTGAATTCTGAATTCAGGCGCGCCGGATTAGCTTGCGCTGCTTGTAGACGGTCGCCTGCGCCGTACCGGCGTGGACCTTTTCGCGGACGAGCAACCGCTTGCGTTTGCTGACCTTCCCGCGCACCCGGGGCTTGACCCGCAAGACGATCCGCTTGTTCTTGCCTTTGGGCACCTTGACCATGCGCTTGGTCGTGGCTGGCCTGTGCCGGCTGAGCAGGCCCTGAGCAGTGATCCTGCAGGCGTGACCAACCTTGGCCGGGCAGCCGACCTTGACAAAGAGACGGGTGCCCTTGAGCATGGCCGGGCTCGACGCCCCACTGGTGCTTAGTAGCGAGAGGAGGCGGCGGTCGGAGAGGTCAGCCGAGCCGCCCCCGCTGGACCCAGTCCCATCAGCTTTGCCAGCCCCCTCACTTTCGTCTCCCCCGCCCCCACTCGACTGTACGGTGAGCCCGACGTTGTCGAAGCGCAGGCTCGTCGTGCCGCTCAGCGTCGAGAGCGCCAGGGTGCTCTGCGCGGTGACGGCCTCGATCGAGAGTCGGTAGGTGTGGCCAGCGACGACCGCGGCCGGGGCGCCGGCCGGGGCAAAGGTTTTGTCTTCGCCGTCGACTTTTTGCGTCAGCACCGTCGTCGAGGTTCCGGAGGACAGATCGGACAGCGTCACCGTGTAGGTCGCTTCGGGACCGACGTCGACAAGCCCGCCCGCACTGAAGGCACGGTCCAGGCTCAGCTTCGCATCCGTGATTGCTTTCACCGGGATGGTGAATTGAGGTGAGTTCCAGCTAGCGGTCCCTTTGAAAAGACCGACGAGGTTGAGCGTCACCGTCGTCTTGGCCGCGATTGAGCCCGCCGGATTGCCAGTCGTCGGGTCGTAAGCAGCTTCGGAGGTGCAGAGCAAATCGGCCGGAGCGCACGAGGCGTCGCCCGCGCTCCACCCTTCCGCGCCGTTGTCGAATCCGTTGCCACCGTTGGGGTAGGTCGCGGTCGCCGCAAGCGCCGAGCCCGCAAGGGCAAGCAGGGCCGCACAAACCGTTACGACCAGGATCGGGGCCCTGAGTCGAGTTCTCTTCAAACGCATCGGGTAGCTCCTCTCGTACTGGCTGTGCGGACCGCGGACCGGTGTTGAGTCCGCTGATCGCTTGGGTGCGAGAGATATTCCCGACTACTGAAAATTAAGCACGCTCAAGCGCTAATTTTGGACAGATGTACCCACCGAGCCCTCAATCACGAGTCCAAGCCTCAACGAGGCCGCCCCCAGCGCCGCCCCGTAATATCCCGACCCTCCCGGGCGCGTAGCTCAGTGGGAGAGCGCTCGCCTCACACGCGAGAGGTCGCTGGTTCGAACCCAGCCGCGCCCATCGGACTTCCCTATCTAGAGCCAAAAATCAGGGAGTGGTTCTAACCCCGTTCAGAATTTGGCTCTACAGCTCGAATCGCTAGACCCCAGCGACTCGCTTGCACTTACTGGACAATCTACGCGTCGAGACGGACAACGGACGCCCTAGCCTTGAGCTTCAGCGTGGCAAGCACTGGCTCGGCGCCCTTGACAAGGGACAAGCGAGCAGTTCCATCGAGTAAATCCGCGGTCAATCTCACGACGCCCGGTGGCCAGGCAAGGAAGAGTCTTGGGATCGATTGACCCGAGGAGGCGACACTGCGTGAGGGGGGTGCTATGGGATGTGCCGTGGCGCCGAGGCCAGCGGGTCGCGGACGCTCAGCGAGAAGTCCTAGGCGGGGCCCAGGAAGGCTCTGCGGCGGTTCGCCATACGGACTGAAACCTCAATGGTGTCGAGATCTATACCGAGGTCGAGATAGAGGTTGATTTCGAGGACGATGCGGAGCCGGTTGAGCCCAAACCACAGGTCCCAATCCCCAAGGACGCCGTCGCCGCGATCACCCCAGTGAGTCAGGAAGTTCCGCGTATCGATCAGGGGTTGAAGCTGCTTCCGACGCCAGCTCGATACCTCCTCTAGGACCAGCTCGGCACGCTCAAAGAGCGCACGGACCCTCTGCCGCTGGCTCTGCTGATTCGCGTAGTCAAGACGCGTTGCGTAGTGCCGCCTCTGGTTCTTCTCATCCAACGCGTCGAGCATGGCACTCACCGCGCGTTCATGCGCCTCCCAGGGAAAAGGCGGCTCGTCCCACTGAGCGCGGTGATAGCCCTCGGCCACCGACAGCAGGCTTAGGAGATCCCCTCAAGGTCCGCATGGGACTTATTGAGCGTCGCGAAAAAGAGATCCCCCGCCCCTCCAAGGTGCTCTCGAATCGAGAACCAACGCGCAACAACCATGTCAGCCCCGTCCCCCCATGCGCGGAGCGGCATTGGAATCGGGCTGAACGCATTCGGCCGACGCTCCTGCCAGTCCACAGTCGTTCGCTCGACCACCGAGACATCGTCGAACGAGACGCTTGGTCTATCGCTCCCCCACCACTTCACCTGCTCAGACGGGATGAGGATCGAGACTGACTCCGTCGCGCTGGGCTGATGCGAGGTCAAGACGATCAAGTCTTCGAGCGGCCCCGTGAACCGCTCCTTGAAAGCGCTATAGGTCATCGGCTCGTCGAACTGAAATCGGGCGGTGACCGTTGCGTCCATCTTACGTCGAGCCAATTCCCCGGAACGAGTTCCGACCCCCCGCTGGAAAAGAACAGAACCGCCGTCAATGGGGACGTTGTAGACATCGTTCGCGAAGAGGTCGGGGGCCGCCTCCTCCGGCTCCCCCTCTTCTCGCGGAAAGATCCAATGATGGTTTGCCCACTCCTGCAAACCGCGGATGCCCACTACCGCATCCGTGACGAGCAGCTCGTCAATATCGCGAAGATGCTGACCGTAAACGAGCCGGTTCGACTGCAGAACCTCCCGGGTGTGGCCGCCATATGGATGGTGCTCGACAGACGTGGAGATGACATCGAAAAGGGTGCAGGGCTTGCCCTGCAGGGTGAAGCCGTGGAGGACCGAGATTGGGTCTGCCGGCTCGAAGATGACTTTGGGGTCGGTACGCAGGTCGACAACGGCAAGCTCAACCCCACATTTCGGCTCGTAGGTCAGCCGTCCCTGGGCTCGCTGAGCGCCGCCGCCTTCCCCCGGTATCCACCAAAAGCCGTCAAATTCGAACTCGCCTCCAATCTTCACGCTCTGCTGTGCGATGCGTAGACCCCGGGGTGAGCGGTTCTATTCGGAAAGGTTGACGAATATGACCGCTAGACGGGCTGATCTAGCCTGGTCACCGTGGGGGTTGACTACGACTCGGAGGAGCCCATCTTTTTCTAAGCCCCACTCACGAAACGATTGATGGCCCTGCAAGACCTTCTTCGTCGTCTCGATGACGGACGAAAGATTCCCTTCTTCAAGGATTACGACGAGCGCGATTCCGGCGTCCCGCCAGGTCTTGTATCGATACAACTGCTCCAGAGCGGCTAGAAATTCCTTCTGGCCTCGCCACTTCTTGAACTCGGCAATAAACAAATTGCGGTCGTCCCACCGGACCAGCGCATCCGTCTTCCCTTCCGAATTGAACGCCTCCGCGGCAGCCTGGCCGCGATAGCGATCGTTCAGGGGCAGCAACATCACGTGCCGGAGATCTTCCTCGCTCATTCCTCGATAGGTCTTCGCGCTGCGTTCGATGTCTTCGGCAGTTCCGAGCAACGTCTCCACAATGTCCTCATACGCTCGCTCGGTCATAGCCGGCTCTAGGGGCACAGGCTGAGAAAGGGACATCTCAGGCACGGGAGGAGGCGGGCGGCGCACCACAGCCTCCGCGATGTAGGTCTTCGAGCGGTCCCCCGCTGAGCGAATCGGGAGCGAAGTCTTCGCAACATGCTCGCGATGCTTCCGAATCGATTCTTGTCGCGCGGTGATCGCCCCTCGAGCTGCTTGCTCAAGTCTTGTCGGAAAATTGGTGAGATCGTTAGCGGACCACGTGAGATGCTCCTGGATCTTGGACGCCCAGCCCCGCCCATCTGCCGCGACGTTTAGAGGTGCATCGTCGGGATATTCAACGCTCCGCAGAAGCTCGTCACGGCGAATTCCAGCCCGTGGCGAACCGGAAAGCGGGTACCTGCTCGGTCGCATTCGAAGGAGGACCTCGTCCCCAGAAAATGGAAGGTGGATCTTCGTGCGGTGACCCTCGACGAATGGGGGCGCCGTGCTGAAATACCGACTCCTATCCCACGAAACATCGACTTCTACGGGCACTGGATCGCCTTGATACATCCCGTCCGTGTTTAGGACTAGGGCCTCAAGGCTGTACTTCTGGACGAGCGCCGCAACCCAGGCGTCCGCGTCAACTTGGAGAACGTGATCCTCAGGGGCAGCCTTAACCTCATCCGCAAGCTGCCTTTCACGAGACTCAAGTAGATCTCTCAAGAGACCTTCGTTGAAGAGGTACAGCTCCATTCATCCCCGTTTGTCGATCTTGCGATTGCGACGAGGATAGATCCGTGACTTGACGGTCGTCCTTGCGGGACTCTCAGATCCGATCGAATCGCCGCGGTTCGCAACACGTTCCGCCCGTCGCCTCCCTAACGATTCCGGCGTGTGGTGTCTCAACACGTGGGCGATCATCTTCGCGGCCCTGGGTGCCGGGTCGGAGCTTTTCGGCCTGGGGATGGTAGTCAGGGAGATCAAGGGCGACCGTGATCGCGCCCGGTCTCTACTCGACAAGCACCAGTCGCCCCGTCAGGTGAGCGCTTCGGCAATCAACCTTCGACCGACTGGCCTCGGCTCATTGCAGGTAGGTGGCAGCGACCGACACCTCGCGTCGATGTTCGCCTCCCTGGTAAGCGGGCACAACCAATCCGTCCATGACATGGGCGGTGCTCTGGATAAGAGAACGGCTGCGCTGCTCGACGAGATCGACAATGGAGACAAGGAGCTGCGAGGCTTCTGCGCGAGCTGCTGGGAGAGAGCGCCCGAGAGCGAGTGATCGGCGTTGTAGCGATCGGAGCCGGGATCGCACTCACGATGGTCTCCTCAATTCTCAGCAGCCTCTCGTAGGGGCTCGGGCCAGTCGAACAGCTTCGCCGGATCTGGCTTGAGGGGCTTGTGGGCTGCAAGCTGCTAACGGCTTCTCTACCACGCGGCGCCGCTTCGTCAGTTGGATCTAGCTCGACAGCGAGGCCGCGAATTTCCTCGTACATCGTCGTCCACGGACGGGCGGCGACGGTACACCGGCGCTTCGCGGTCCGGCCGCAGGCCCATCGCCGCCAACCAGCCACCGTTCAGCAGAGCCCGCAGATGGTCGGCGCGTTTTTCCGAATGGAGGGTGACAACGACTGCATCGTCCACCCCACTGCGCCTGTATACCCGGTAAGAGCCTGGGGTGCCCAGTCGAGGTGCCGCTTCCCGCAACGCCGCAGTCACGCGATGGGCGAGATTGTCGACATCGAAGCAGTCCCAGCCCGCCCGGCCTATTGCGATGTCGAGCATCACCGGCTCGCCCGCGAGAATCTCAGAGACCCACGGCCACCGAGCGAAGTGGTCGGCGATGGCTCCAGTTGCGATGGACGTCCAGCTGCCGGTTCGACCCGTGGCCGGTGCAGGTAGGGGCAGCCGGGTTGCTCGGGGAAATGCGTTGTGGTCAAGGGACAACTTGCCCTGGACCGTCTGCTCTCGCGGTCGATCAGTCGACAGGAACGGCTCGCTCAACAGTCGCGCCAACCGCATCTCACGCACCTCGCGCCGGTTGAACTCGATCATCCGTGCACGAAGCTCCTCGTCTTCCCCTGAGAGGAACCCCGATTGCCAGTCGGCTAGATGTTCTTCTGCTAGTTCAAGATCGTGATCGTCGCCGAGGGAGTCCCAGTTCCACGCCCATGGATTTGGGCTGAAGAGGTCGTCTCCCTGGTCGTCGTAGTCAAACCCCTCCTGCCGATGCTGGCTGGCACCTCCCAAGATGTCGAACGCGTCCGTGTACCGGCCCTGGGAACAGGCGCCGACCTTCGCTCGGAGCGGACCAGGCCGGAAGCGGACATCCAGCAGGGCTACCTCCCGGTCATCGGCGTACAGCGGCCCTTCCAGGCTGTCGAGAATCGCCTTGACGGTCCTTCGCGCCCGATCGGGCTGCAACATGGACACGCCGCTCAGCTCAAGGTGGACGGCAGCCGGCCCACGGAAACGCCGCCGGCTGGCCGCCGTGAGTTCGTCGCGAACGGTGTCCCTCAGCCGCGCTTCGGCGGCCCGGCACCGCTTGCGAGCTAGCGAACTGTTGCCCTTGGGAACGACCAGCTCTTCCGGAACCTCGACGTTAATCGTCTGCCATGGCAGGCTCGACACCCGCTTGTAGTCGATAGGCGAGACCTTTGCCATGGCGCCGATTATTCCAGCGGGCCGGCGCACTAGCGATTTCTCCCTGGCAGATGTGCCACCTTCCGTGCCACCGTGTGCTACCCAAATCGCCGATTTCAACCGGGTTCGGGCGGGAGGCGCAAGCCCCCCCACAAAGCGCTCTAGCCAAGCCGCAAACCGCCTGCTAGAGCGAAAGGCGCTACCGGAATCGAACCGGTGTAACGGCTTTGCAGGCTGTCCTACAAAAATCCCGCCGGGCGAATAACACCGCTGGTTCGAACCCAGCCGCGCCCATCGGAGCCCAACTCCACCACCCAGCCGGTCAAAACGTGCTGCCGCGATCAGCGCAGCAGACGGATAGCGCAATCTAGCCCTGGGACTTTGGGCGCCTGTGCGTCACCGGTCACGAACAGATCCACGTCCGAGTTTGTCTCCGCCGTGGCGAGGATCAAGGCGTCCGGCATCCGCAGCGGCTTGAAGCGCGAGCGAAACTCGGCCGCCTTGTCCGCGATCGTCATATCGACCGAGAGAACCTCGGAGATCAGTTGGGCGAAGAAACCCCGGACCTGATCCTCGTCGTGGTGGCCAAGCCAGGCGCCGGTTAGCACCTCGGCGTAGGTCACTACCGAAACCAGTAGCCGTTGCTCGCGAACGAGGTCGCGGATCGCCGTGTCCGCTGCATCGTGAAGGGCGTCTTTCCTATCGAGAAAGCCGACGACGGCGTCGGAGTCGAGGACTACCGCCACTCCTCGCGCAGTCCTTCCACGCGCTCGCGCAGGTCGCCACCGGTGTCCAGGCACCCCGAATAGCGATCGATCAGCTCATCGACTCGCGTCAGGACCACGCGACCAGCCCCCTCGGCTTCTACCTTCAGAGTATCCCCAGGCTCGAAGCCAGCCATGCGGAAGGCGCCAGAGGGGATCGTCACCTGGTGCTTGCTGGAAACCCTAGTTTGATTCTTTACCTTCTCTGCCATTAGTAAAGAATAGCAGTGGTCACGTGGTCGCTGGTTCGAACCCAGCCGCGCCCATCCGGGTCGATAGGACTATCAGGCCTTTCCGGGGTCGATCGCGATCCCTTTGGCTTCTGGAGCGAATGCCTGTCGGGGCTGGTCGTTGCCGTGTCCGAAATGCACGTCTGGCAGCACTCGGTTGAGCCAAGCGGGTAAGTACCAAGCCGCCCTTCCGCTCAAACGCAGGAATACCGGCAACAGCAGCAGTCGCACCAGGAACGTGTCGAGCAGGACGGCGAACCCGAGGATCACACCCATCTCCTTCGGCGGCAGCGGGCCCGAGAGGGCGAAGGTAAAGAAGACCGCGACCATCACCGCACCGGCGGCGAGGATCACTCGCCCCGAATGGGCCAGGCCGTCGACCATCGCCTCCTTCGCACTCCCCGACCTCTCCCAGGCCTCTCGGGCCGAGGAGAGCAGGAAGACCGTGTAGTCCATCGCGATCGCGAAGATCATCGCGAAGAAGAAGATCGGCCCCCAAGCATCGAGGAAGCCCTGCGATTCGAAGCCCAGCAGGCCGGATAGATGCCCGTTCTGGAAGATCAGGGTGGCGACGCCGAACGCCGCCGCGGTCGAGATCAGGTTAGCGAGGACGCCGATCGCCGCAACCAGGGGCGCCCGGAAGGCGACCAGCAGGAGCAGGAAGCCGAGCCCCAGGATGACGCCGATCACCAGCGGCGTCTTTGCCGCCAGGGCAGACTCGAGGTCATGACTTTCTGCCGCCGCGCCGCCGAGGAGGGCAGCCGCGGGAAGCGTGGAGCGCAGCCTGTCGATGGTGTCTCCAGCGGTGCTCGTCAGGGGTGCACTGGTCGGCACGGCCTGCGTCAACACCAGCCCGTCGGCGCCCACGACGGGCTCGCTAACCGCGGCGATGCCGGAGTCGGCCCGCAGGATCGCCGCCGTCGCCTTGGCCTCGGTGCGGGGTGCGATCACCTGCAACATCGCCGGAGCCCCCGGTCCGAAAGCGTCGCTGATCTGCCGGTAGCCGAGGCGAGACTGGTCGCCCGCCGGCACCACCTTGATCGACGGCATCCGCGTCTCCAGGCTGAGGACGGGCAAGGCCAGGGCGAGCAACGCAACCAGGGCGAGGCCACCGAACAGGACTGGGTGCCGCCACAACGTCTCTCCCCAGCGCGCGAAGCGGTGCGAGCCGCGATCGGCGCCCGCCCAAGGAAGGCTGAGTTTGTCGATCCGGGGGCCGAGCTTGGCCAGAACCGCCGGCAACAACGTCAGCGCTGCCGCCAACACGAAGAGGACGGCGATCACGATCCCCAGCGAGGTCGAGCGGAAGGCGGGACTGGGCACGAGCATCACCGCGGACAGTGAGATCAGCACAGTCAGCCCGGAGAACAGCACCGCCTTGCCGGCCGTGTCCATCGTCTCCGCAACCCCATCGGCGGGATCGCGGCCGTGGCCGAGGGCATTGCGGAAGCGCATGACGATGAAGAGGGCGTAGTCGATGCCGAGCGCGAGCGCGAACATCAGCGCGAAGTTCATCGCCCAGATGGAGATCGGCGAGATCAGCGTCCCGAGGAATAGAGCGCCCGCGGACGCGACCAGCCCGACGATCGTCAACATCAGCGGCAGGCCGGCCGCCACGAGAGAGCCAAAGGCAAGGACGAGGATCGCCAGCGTGACCGGCCAGGAGAAGAGCTCCGACTTCAGCATCGCTTTCCGGTTGGCTTCGTTGAAGTCCGACCACATCGCGGCCGCACCGGTCAGGTTGGCTTCGACCTCAGGCCCAGAGAGGTCGGCAACCATCGTCTTTAGATCGTCGGCCGCGGCGACCATGCCGTTGACCCCCACCCCGGCGGTACCGCCGACGATCACGGTGTGGCCGTCGGCAGAAACCGAAGCGCCGGGGCGTGGCGAGACGACGCTCCGCACCGCGGGGCTGGCGGCCAAACCCCGTTCGACTCGGGTGACGGTGCGGCGGAACGCCGGGTCGGCGGTCGTCAGCTGCTCGGAGTGAACGACGACCTGGAGCCCGTAGGCGCCGGCGCCGGCGAAGCCGCGTTGCGCCGCTTCGCGGACGGCGACCGACTCCGAGCCGTTTGCCTGCCAGCCGGCGCCCGACAGCGCCGTCTCCACCCGCGGCGCCAGCGCACCCGCGCCGACCGCGATCGCGATCCAGGCGAGAAAGACCCCGCGACGGTGGCTGGCGGAGAAGCGGCCCAGCCGTCCGATAGGGCCGAGTGTCTTGCGGGCTTGATCTGACATCAGAAGCTCCTCAGCTCGTTTAAATGACTAGCCACCCATATGACTTATGACCCACTATACTCATATGCGCATGCGCGTCAACGAGAAGGAAAAAGCCAAGACCCGACGGGCGCTGCTCGACGCAGCAGCGCGAGCCTTCGTAGAGCACGGCTACCACCGGGCAAACATCGACCGGGTCTCCGAAGACGCCGGCCTCGCCAAGGGCACCGTCTACAACTACTTCCCCTCCAAGCAGGCCGTCTTCGACACGGTGCTGCTCGAAGCATGCACGCTTGCGGTCAACTCGGCCAATGCTGTTCCCGAATCCGCCCCGACCCGAGCTCGCCTCGAAGCGTTCGTCGCGGGAAACCTGGCCTGGGCAGAGGAAAACGGGGCGCTTGCCGTGCTCCTCGCCAAGGAGCTGATCGGCGGCAATACGGAGACGAGGGAGGCCATCCTCACGGCTTCTGCCCCATGCGTGGACAAGGTGGCCGCCATTTTGCGGACCGGCAACCAGCGCGGCGAGCTTACGGTCGATGGCCCGCTCCCGGAGCTCGCTCTCACCTTCATCGTCCTGGCCAACGCCCTGCTCCTCCAAGCATCCCAGGGCGAGGCAAGATGGCCGCCAGTCGAGACCCTGCCGGCCACGGTGTCCGGCCTCTTCCTCTACGGAATCGGGCGCGAGGGGGCTGAAAGCAAGTAGAGCGGCACTCGCCGCTCGGTCAGCCGGCTAGCCCGACCGGAGTCAGCAGAGCACGGCCCGCAAACCCCACTGCTCGGTCGTTCACCTCTTCGTAGTCTCCGCGCAAAGCTGGCAGCGCTCGCAGGGACCAGATCACCTCCGCGCTCACCCAGGCGGCGTCGCGCGCCTTCTCCACATTCCAAACGGCGACGATGTCATCCACTGGATTGAACACAAGGTCTAGTTCCTTCAGGAGGCCGATCATCATCCATTCCTTCGTCTTCTTCTCCGCCTTCGCGATGAGGTGATTCACCGACTCGTAGTCTTCGTGCTCGGGACTATCGTCACGCGGCTCTGCCCCGCGCGCGGCGTACACCTCGCAGATGCCGATCGCCAGATCATGATTGATGTGTGCGTTCATCCCAGCCAGCGCGAACTGCACGGGGGCAATACCAGCTACGAAACGAGACTCGAACAACGGCTTCCAGGCGTGAAAGGGATAGGACGCCGGCAGGGGGGTGTCGCCCCCGGCGGCGTCGAGTGCATCGAAGTAAATATTGCCAAAAGCCACGTCGAGCGCCGCGAGGAAACCGGGCGCCGCCTGATGCTGTCCCGGTACGGTCGCCGCTACCTGTTGAGTCACTTCGAGGTAAAGCTTGTTGAACCACTTCACGCCATCGCTGGGCGGGAGCGAGCTTTCGATTGCTTCCAGGCGCTCGAGTACATCTGCAACGGACTTCGCCACGGGCGCCATCTCCGCCGACACAGTAGCGTAGGGTTCGACCATTAATCGATTTCTGTTCAGTCTTTGTTGCTCGTACCAGTTATCAAGTCACTTGGCAGAAGGGCTCTAGATGGCAAAGCGCGCGGTACTCATCGGCATAAACGATTACCTGGACCCCGAAATTCATGATCTGAACGGGTGCGTGGCCGATGTCGAGGCAATGTCCGAAGTCCTCTGCGACTGTTACCAGTTCGATCCAGCCAACCTCACAAAGCTGGCTCTCCCACAGCAAAACACCCGCGACGGCATCCTCGGTGCACTGAAAGCTCTGGTTGAAGCGACCGCGGACGGCGACGTCGCCCTTGTCTACTACAGCGGCCACGGCTCCCAGGCACCGGACACAAATAGCGACGAGGCCGATCACTGGGACGAGACGATCGTGCCATCGGATTCGAGCCGAAGCAAAGGTGGAGCCGTGCTCGACATCACCGATGACGAGATCCAGAGCTACATCCTGGCCCTCGCCAGTCGTACCCGCTACGCGACCTTCATCTTCGATTCCTGCCACTCGGGCTCGATCGATAGAGACCTGATCCGACCCGCCACCGTAGAAGGGATGAGAGCGGAAGACCGGCCCGCCCCACGTGCAACCTTGCCTGCCAAGCAAGCGCCAACGGTCCAGCCACAGTTCTTTCCTGGATTCGAGCATATGCCCGACCTCCAACCCAGTGACAGTGGCTTTATCCGCCGAGATGATTACTTGCTGATCGCCGGATGCCGGGACGACGAGGTGTCGCTAGAAATGGAATTCGGCGGTAATCCACACGGGCTGCTCACCAATTTCCTGGTCGAAGAGCTCCGAACCAGCACCGGCTCAACTATCGAGTCGATATTTGGCACGGTTTGCAAAGCAGTTGAAACTAAAGCCAAGGAGAAAGAAAAACGTCAGCGCCCCGTGCTCGAGGGTCCGACCAGCCTGAAGGGATCACAGCCTTTCGCCCCCAGCGCAGCGGGAAGGGATGAGGCAAACGCCGCCGGCGACAACAATGCGCCACCCCCAACTCCTCCCAAGCCCACGAAGAATGACTCAGACGATCCGGCAGATAACGGCGATGGGTCGGGGGCGCAGAAACTGGGCGAGTGGGACGGGAAGTTCGCGGGCTGGAGCGCGATCGGAATCCTCGCTCTGTTTGCCGCCATCAGCGTGACGTTCGTTCTGCTCACCAACTCTGTTCTTGATGACCAGGCGGGCTCTACCAAGGTGGTGACCATCTTCGTCCTCGAGCTGGCACTCGCAGGGGTACTGCTTGCCCTCGCCGGTACCTACATCGCCCTGCTCGCCCAACGTGGTCGCTCACACGCACTTCAGAACGTGTTGGCGACGAAGGTAAATGCGAACCAAGCACTTGCCCGGGGGGTCGATGCCAGGAGCGTGGCCACTCTCGGCGTCGACGAGGTGAAAGGTGTCTTCGAAGCATTGGGAAAGATGCCGACGGCGAGAGGTCTGATCGCGGTCGGCGGTGTGATCATCGCCGGCGCGATCGCCCTCTCCTGGCATGTTCTGCCGGTCTCATCGGCCGGCAAGGCGCCGACGATTGCCAAGCAACCGACCGCGGCCAAAGTCCGAGCCAGCGATCCGGCGCATTTCGCGGTAAGTGCAGACGGTGCCGGTCTCAGCTACGAATGGAAGCGCAACGGGGCGACGATCCCCTGGGCGGGGAGCTCGCCCACGTTGGTCATCAATCCGGTTACCCAGGCGGATAACAACGATCTCTTTACGGCGGTCGTCAAGAACGACAACGGGATTGCCGCCAGCGACGGCGCCAAGCTCATTGTTCTCAAAAAGGGAACGGGCGGAAAGGGGAAGGGCGGCCACAAGGCCGGCTAAGGCTTCCGTCCCTAGCCCCCGGGCTGCTGGAGGATCGAGAGGATGTTGCCGGCCGGGTCCTTGAACCAAGCGATGTGAGGGCCGGGGCCATGCATGATGCCCTTCTCGTCCTGCTCGAAGCCGTCGTAGCGCTCGAAACTGATGCCTCGGGAGGCAAGGCCATCGACGGCGGCGTCGATGTCGTCGACCTCGAAGTTGAGGATCGTGTAGGTGGCGGGCGCAAAGTCCGGTTTGCGATAGACGAGCGCGTCGCCGCCGGTGAGTTTCAAGGCCATGACGCCGTTCTCCTCGTCAAGCACGGCAACGTCCACGCCGAGGGTCTCGCCGTAGAAGCGCTTTGCCTCATCCGTGTCGGGAACTGCGAATCCACTGGTGGCTTTGGCATCGGCAAGCATCTCGGGCTCCTCTCGTCGCGGGTCTGCTTCGAGCCTACCCGGCAAGGTCGGGGATGAATCGCTCGATGTGCTCGGCAATCGTTCTGCGCACCCATTCCTGGGTTGCGGCGTCGGCCATTCGGTAGCGACCGAGGAGCATTTTCTGGTCAGTGAGCGGCAGGTCGGCTATCTCCCAGCTCACGGCGAGGCGCTCGAAGAGCAGCTCCGAGCGACGGCGCCAGGCGTCGTCCTGCGAGGTCGCCTCCGTCGTCGGACCCTCGCCGAGCTTCGCGATCGTCGCCGCGCTCAGCGACTGCCGCAGGGTCAAGATGTTGCCCTCAGCGTCGGTGTAGTCGACCGTCGGCGCCTGCTGCCGCGATCGTCGCTGTCTGCGCTTTGCCATTGCCCGAGTTTGCCATCTACTGGTCTTCTGCAGATGGGCGACGGCGCGCCCGCTTGCGCTCGCCGAGCTGGCGCTTGCTCTCGAGCCGGCGCTGACGAGCGGCGCGGCTTGGCTTGGTCGGCCGGCGCCGCCGCGGCACGACAAGTGCCGCGGCGATCTTCTCCGCCAGCCGTTCCAGCGCCAACTCCCGGTTACGCGCCTGACTGCGGGCGTCCTGGGCAACGGCGGCGACCGTCGACCCCGCACGCTCCAGCAGCCGAGCGCGCTGCACCTCGTCGAGTGCGCTTGACGCGCGCACATCGAAGACCGCTTCGATCCGCGAGGCAGCGACGTTCGCGTGCTGTCCGCCAGGACCGGAGGAGCGGCTGGTGCGCAGCTCGACATCAGCGAGGGGAATCGAGAGCCGGTCGTCGATCTGCAGCCGATCGGGCATCGGTACCTATTGCCCAGATCCGCAGAGATGGCCGGCCGAGTTCCTGAGCGAATCGTTCAGCGGCGCCGACCCGGTCGCCGCGCCCACGGTGCGATTCTCCACTCCGGCGAGAGCTACCTGTCCGATAGACGGCCTGCCGTGGGGGTCGAACTGGTATTGACCGCTGCTGAGCACCACCTCCCGTATTTCGTCGTTGGGGACGAACCTGATCCAGGTCCGGTAACCGTTCGCGCTCTTGTCGCAGAAGCCGACGTACAAGCCATCGCCGTTGCGATCGATGTAGGCACCGGGTCCGACCGTCGACCTGTCGGTGAGGAACGCTTTCGCTCGCGAGAAGCTGATCGGCGGGGTCGCGACCCATGCCAGAGCGACCGCCGTGGCCAGAGCCACGCCAAGCCAGACGCCACTCGACCGCATCAATTCACCGGCGAGGCGCCAGAAGGCCCATGATTCCGGCCAGTTCACGAACGGCCCGAGATAGATCAGCACCGTTCCCGAGAGCAGAACGGTGCCCTGCAGCAGGGGGACTACCCCGACTGCGACGACCACGTTGATGGCTAGCAGCCCTCCGGCGAGGACTTGCAGGGAGATCGGGGACTCACGGTGAGTTCTCACGCTCTCCCGCGGCTGCATGATCATCCAACCGAGCACAAGCGCTCCGACCAAGACGCCGAAGATCCAGAGAACCTGCCCGAGCGACCAGTCCCAGCCAACCGGGGCAAACACCGAACCCACAGCAGCAAGGAACGGGCCCGCACGCCAGTCCAAACCGGAAAGACCGAGCGTGATCAGCAGGAGGGCGAGGGCCGGCCCGATCATGCCGAGCACACTGACCAGATCGCCCCACGCCTTGATCACGTCCTCGAAAGATTTGTGCGGACGGTCGGGCGAATCGTGCTTCCTCCAGACGCTTGGCGCCGGATCGGACTTGTCGCGCCGCCGCCAGGCGGTCAGCGTCACCAGCGGGGCGACGATGCAGCAGATGCCGATCAGCAGCAGCGCCTCGAAGACGACGACCCGGGTGCCGATCGACAGCAGATGCCTGGAATCGGAGGCGACGATTCCCACGTCCCCCGGCAGCTGCGCACTCGTGACCCCCAGCCAGACGACGACGCCGCCGAGCAGGTAGATGTACGCCGCCAGTCCAGCCAACGCCCCGGCCACGGTGACAATCCTCCCCAGCGATCCCTCCCAGCGATCTCCCATCGCCCTACTATCGCCGAATCAAGCCAGTGCGTCGATCTTTGCTGCCAGCTCGAAATCGGCGGCGGTAACACCGCCCTCGGAGTGGGTGCTAAGCGAGACGGTGACCGTGTCCCAGGAGATCTCCAGGTCGGGGTGGTGATTCATCGCCTCCGCCGGCTCGACCAGGCTGCGGGCAAAGTTGATCGAGCCGACGAAGTCGCCGCGTTTGAAGCTCTTGCGGATTGCGGCGCCGTCGCGCTCCCAGCCCGGATGCTCCGCTAGCCTCGCTTCGATCTCCGAATCTTCCAATCGAGCCATCATCTCTATGCTGCCACAAATCGGACTGTTCAAACTATGAGCGACAGATTTCCCACTCTCTGGCAGATCGACGTCTCGCACTACAGCGAGAAGGCTCGCTGGGCACTCGCTTGGAAGGGCGTCGAGCACCGCCGTCGCTCGCCCGTCCCCGGCGCCCACATGGCCGTCGCCCTCTGGCTGACCCACGGCGCCCAATACACCTTCCCGGTGCTGAGCATCGACGGTCGGCGGATCGGCGACTCGACGGCGATCATCGCCGCGCTGGAGGAGCTCTACCCGGAGCCGCCGCTATATCCGGTCGATATCGCGCAGCGGCGCCGTGCGCTCGAACTGGAGGAGTTCTTCGACGAGGAGCTAGGCCCCTACATCCGCCGGCTCGCCTGGCACGAGTTCGGCAACGACCGCGAGAGCTTCATCAAGCTGATGGAACAGACCGCTCCGCGCCCGCTGGCAAGGTTCGGCCGCCCGACCGCTGCCTACGCCCGTGCCTACACGGCGCTTCGCTTCGGCGCTAGCAACGCGAAGGAGGCCGACCGGTCTCGCGAGAAGATCCTCGCCGGACTCGACCGGCTGGAGGCCGAGCTCGGCGACGGCGAGTACCTGGTCGGCGAGCAGTTCAGCGTCGCCGACCTCACCGCCGCCTCGCTCTTCTACCCGCTGGCCCTCCCCGAGGAGGGACCACTGCAGGCAGACTCACCATCGGCCCACGGCTTCCAGGAATTTCGCCGGCCACTGGAGGAGCGCCGCGGTGTCAAGTGGGTGAAGGAGATGTTCCGGCGCCATCGCCAGCCAGCGAAGGCACCGATCGCAGCCGTATCGAGCTGAGCGCTCAGCCGCCGATTGGCGCGCGCGGGTTGGCGCCGTAGAAGACCAGGGTCCCGAGCATGCCGATGATGTGGACCATGATGATGTTGACCACCATCGATTTAGCGGTTGCCGTTCCTACCCCCACCGGACCACCCGAAGCCGTATAGCCGTAGTAACAACCAACCAGGACTATGACGGTGGTCATCACCATGCCCTTGGTCAGGCTGAAGATCACATCGACGAAGTCTTGATACGTCCAGAAGATCAATAGATAGCCGCCCGAGGAGACGTCGCCAACCTGCTCGACCACGGCCAAGTAGCTGGCGAAATAGGCGACCCCGACACCGACCAGATAGAGAAACGGCACCGCAATCCAGGCGCCCAGTAGGCGGGTGGCGGCGAGGAAGGTCACCGGCTGGATACCCATGACCTCGAGCGCGTCGATCTCGTCGGAGATTCGCATCGCGCCGAGCTCGGCGACAATCCCGGTGCCGACCTTGGCGGAGAGGATGTACCCGAATGCATACGGCAACCCCTCGCGCAGATCGCAATATGCCGAGAAGAGTCCGGCGAGCGACGGAGCACCGATGGACCTGTTGAAATAGGCGCCAAGTACTCCGCACTGGAGGCCGAGGATGAAGACGAAGGCCCAGATGATCACGGCCGAGCCGAAGATCAAAATTCCAGCCTGTCGCAAGCTCTCGCCGAAGTATCGCCCGACCCTGCCGGAGTAGACGAGCCCGGCGACCCGCGAGCCGAAGCGAGCGAGCTCGCCGAAGGAGTCGATCCAGCCACGCGGGACGTCAAGCCAGCCGATCATCGTCGCCGGCGCCTCACCGAATCGACTGCAGTTCGGGGTTAGAGGCGAGCAGGACCGTCGTAAACAGGTAGAGGAAGGCGAAAACCCCCATGAAGGCGATCACCACCGCCTGATTGACCGCTCTACCAACCCCAGCCGGGCCACCTGAGGCGGTCATCCCCTTGTAGCAACAGACGACGGCGATGATCGCCCCAAACATCGAGCACATCAACACGGAGGCCGCCAGATCAGTGATCGAGGCGTTGGAAAAAAGCGTCGCAAAGAAGCCGCCCAGTGGCTGCTTGTAGAGAAGCTCAGCCGTGATGCCGGCAGTGAGACCGAAGACGATCGCGAAGATGTCGAGCAGTCCGGTAATCACTACCAGCGCTAAAAAGCGCGGCACGACCAGGTTCTTGATCGGGTCGACGCCAAGCACCTGCAGGGCGTCGAGCTCCTCGCGGATCTTGCGGGCGCCGAGGTCGGCGGTGATCGCGGTACCGGCGACACCGGCGACAACTGCAGCGGTGACGATCGGCCCGATCGAGCGGACCGCGGTCACGACGAAGAAACCGCCGAGCCGGTCGAGATTGCCGAAGAGAGAGAGAATCCCTGCGGCCTGCAGCCCCGGCGCGCCGAGGCAAAAGGCGAAGGTCGAGATCATCATCGGGAACCAGGAGAGCTTGAGCACGAAGAGGAACTGACCGACCAGCTCCTCGCCATATGGATACGGCGGCCTCACCGCGGAGATCAGCGTGCGCGCAGTGAGGATCATCATGTCCCCGACCTGCACGAAGAAAGATTTTGCGGGCAGGAACGCCCGCGCTAGAGCTTGTGCCGCCACCAGCTCATCGCCCGCTCGAGGGGACTGGCCTCCTGCACCCTTTCGCGCCCCGCCTGACGGGCCCGCTGCTCAGCTGCGCGCTGCGCCGCGGAGAGCTGAGCGATCAGCGTATCCCGCGTCTGCTCCAGCTCCTCCACCCCGGCGATATGGCCTGCGGCGCGCCGCGGCGCGGTCGGCAGGTCACGCGGCAGGTCACGCGGATAGGCGGCGAGCTCGGCCTCGAGCCGGGCGATCTGGCGCCGCAGCTCACGCCGTACCTCGATCGCCTCGCTCTCCTCGGCGAAGTCGGGGAGGTCGGTGGATGGCGCGACCCCGGCGTCCTCCAACGCGCCGGGCATGCTCGCGCAGGCGGAGGCAACAATCGCCAAGTCGCGCGGGTTGAGGCCAGCCTCGAGGGCACGGCGCAGCGCGTCGGTCGCGATCTCCTCCAACTGTACGGCGGCAACTATTCCCTCGGCGACGAACGTGCCCTGACCCTGACGACTGACGACGAGGCCTTCCCCCTCGAGCCCGGCGTAGACGGCGCGCACCGTGTTGACGTTGACCCCGGCCCAATCGGCGAGCTGGCGAAAGCTCGGCAAACGCTCGCCCGAAGTGAGCCGGCCGGTGGCAATCAGTGCCCGCAGGCGCCAGGTCAGCTGCAGGCCGACGGGCAGCTCATCGCCAGCGTCGATCGCAAAAGGGTTCGACTCGTGCTCGGTTTGCTGTGCCATTGAACCCACACAGTAGACCAGCTAAGTGTGACAGTCAACTAGCACAGCCATAGAGCCGAGACGCGCTGGAGTCGAGCACGCCTGGCTTTACCACCCCGCAGAGGCCGCTCGTCCACCGCCCTCTTCCACGCAACAAGAAGAGCCCGTAGCGACGGCCGGCACGACGCGGCAATCCGCAGGCCGCCGATCGCCGGGCGCTGCGCACAGAAATCACCCGACCTCGGCGAATTCCGCGCCCCCACTTGTAAACACGCTGCACCCGGTACCGATAGTCAGCCTTGAGCTGGCTCCGCGGGACCACCTTGACCAACTTGCCGACGATTGCCGCGTCCGCCTGGCCCATTGCCTTTGCTGGCGTCGTCGGAGCGCAGGAGCATGCCTGGGCACCCGGCGTAAAGGCCAGGGCGCCCAGGACGACAATTGCCGCCGTAACCGACAGGCGCCTCACTCGCACAAGTCAACTGTAGAGAGAAACGCCCAATTTCACAAATGCCCCGCGCGCGCCCGTTGGCGGAATTTAGGGGGTGAGGACTATCTTCAGAGCTTCGCGGTTGTCGTAGAGCTCGTAGGCCTCGGCCGCCTGGTCAAGCTTCATCTGGTGGGTGACGAGCGGCGCCGGATCGAGCTTGCCCGCCTCGAGCAAGCCGAGGACGCGATCGACGTGGGCGATCACGTTGGCGAGCCCGAGGCGCAGGGTCAAGCCCTTGAGCCAGGCGAGGCCAAGCGGAATCTCGCCCTGGCCGGCGTAGGCACCGATCCCCGACACCGTGCCCGCGTCGCGGGCGAGGCTGACCGCCATCGCCAGTGGCCCCGGGTCGCCGACCGCATCGACAACAACGTCGGCGCCGCGACCCTCGGTAGCGGCACGAACGGCACGCTTGGGCTCATCCTCGGTGAGGTGCAACGGCACCGCACCAAACCGCTCCGCCATCGAGAGGCGGGCCGCAACCGAATCAATCGCAAAGATCTTGCTCGCCCCAGACGCCACAGCCGCCTGAACCGCGCAGAGCCCGACCGGGCCGAGGCCGAGCACGGCAACCGAGTCGCCCGCCCGCGTTCCAGCGTGAGCGACCGCGTGATAGCCGGTGCCCATCACATCCCCGGCAAACAGCGCCACCTCGTCCGACATTCCCTCTGGCACGCGCCGCAGGGTCAAGTTTGCCCGCGGGACCAACAGCTGCTCGGCCTGCGCCCCTTGCAGATCGCCCAGCTTCGAACCGTGGCCAAAGGTGCGGCCGCGCTCGCAACGGTGGTAGTCGCTGCGCAGACAAGCCGTGCAGGTCGCACAGGCAGTGTGAAAGCAGCCGAGCACGCGGTCGCCAACGGCGACCCGCTCGACGTCGTCGCCGGCGGCAAGCACCGTGCCGACAAACTCGTGCCCGATCGTGAAGCCCGGCTCGACCGGCACCCGCCCGTGGTAAATGTGGAGGTCGGAGCCGCAGATCCCGCTCGCCTCGACCCGCACCAGCGCGTCGTCGGCGGCGGCGATCTCGGGATCAGCCTTCTCCTCGATCCGAACCTCGCCTGGAGCCTGAAAAGTCACCGCACGCATTGGGATAAACCTATCCAGACGCTCGTCGGAGAGGCGGTCGGCCGCCTATTAGACGGATACGCCGGCTGTCTGAAAGCGGCCCGAATCGGCACCAGGGCTGGCCGTCTCGGCGATTCGCGCTTCCAGCGCCAGCTCGCGCTCGAAGTCGGCCTCCTCGCCGTGGCGGAAGGAAACGTCCCCGTCCTCGAGCAGCTCGATGAAGACCTCGACAAAGCGAGCATCGAGCTGCTTCCCGGCGACCCGCCGAAGCTCCTGGATCGCCTCATAGCTGGAGGTCGGCGTGCGGTAGGAGTCGCGTGCAGTCATCACGTCGTAGGTGTCCGAGACCGAGATGATCCGCGCCAGCTCGGGAATGTCGTCCCCTTCCAACCCGCGCGGGTAGCCTTTGCCGTCGATCCGCTCGTGGTGGGCGAGGATGATCTCGGCCACCGGCCCGTAGCCATCGAGCGAGGAAACGACCCGCGCGCCCTGCTGAGGGTGTCGGCGGATCAGCATCCAGTCTTCGTCGGTCAGCGGCACGTTTGCCTTCAGGATCCGGTCGGGCAGGATGAACTTGCCGATGTCGTGCAGCAGCGCAGCGATGTGGACCAACTCCTCCTCCGCTTTGGAGAAGCCGGCCCGCTGAGCGATCGCCCGTGAGTAGCGCGCGACGGCAGCGCTGTGGCGAGCGGTCATCTGGTCCCTTAAATCGAGCGTCCGCAGGAGCGCGCTCAACATCCCCACCTGGAAGCTGGCCAGCTGATTGGTGCGCATCTCCAACTCCCGAGCCCGCTCCTGCGACTTGAGCAAGGCTCCCAGCAGGTACTGGAAGATGACGAGCACGATGCCGAACAAAGCGACCCCGGCCAGGCCGATTTCGTTGTAGATAAAGGCGACGCCGACCGCCATTAGAGCGGCCGCAAGCTCCGACGGCAGCAGCGGAATCAGGGCGATGCGGACCTTCTCTATGAAGGAGCTGCGCGCGAGGTAGCAGCTGTAGGCGGCAATCATCGAGAAGTTGATCGCCAACGCCGAGAGGAAGCTGGCGAAGACAAGGACGTAGAACGCGGGGTCGGCCGCCGTAATCCCAGTCGCCAGGAGCACTTCGTGGAAAGCGATCCCGACCACCAACGGGAAGGTCATGTAGGTCAGCAGGTTGACCAGCAGGAAGTTCCAACCCACGCGAAAGCGAAGCCAGCCGACCAGGATCGAGATCACGCCGATCAGCGCCGCCGGCGTTCCACCGAGGAAGACCATCGCCAGGACGTGGGCGAGAAAGCTGCCGGAAATTTTCAGGCGGGACTCGGTTTCGATCGACGTCACGTCGCTGAAAGCCGAGAAGCCGAGCAGGATGCCGAACAGCGCCATGTTCCAGTTGGCAGCCGGCGCCTGCTGGATCGCAACAGCGACAGCCGCAGCAAGCCCCAGGAGGAGGAGGATGTAACTCAGGCGTGTGGGCCGCTGCTTTTCCATCGATTTCGCTGGGCCGGTAGCCGCTAGCAAAGTTTCGGTCACTGGAGTTTTCTCGCCGACACGCCGGTTCCTGCGACTGGGCTGCAAAGTTTGCGACGACCGCGACCTGCGATATCAAGGTAGAGGGTCGTCGGGTCGCTGACAACCCGCCCGGACTACCTGGCCAATACCTTGCAATCTACGCAAAATCCACGCAAAGCGCCCGAAAAATGGAAAAGGGCACCCGTGGGGAGCCCTTTGTCCAACTGCGATACGCCTGTCTGGCGTTCGCTTTACGTCTCAAGTCTTAGAACTTGTAGCCCATGCGTTTCATCCCTTCAGTCGAAGCCCGGACGGGGTTATCTCGCACAAGTTGAACGCGAGAAACTTTCTAGTTGCTGGCAAGTTTGTAGCACAAGTTGGCGAAAAGCTGTGCATCTGCAACGAAACTTGTGCAATAAACACGTGGGGATTCCAGTCGAATAATGGGTAGTCCGAGCCTCCGAGACCCCCTAAAACGCCCGGCGTTCCGCCGTTTGGCGCTTTCCTACGCGGTAAACGAGATGGGCGATTGGCTGGGCATCGTCGCCCTCTCGGTCCTCGTCTTCGACCTGACCGGCAGCGCAATGGCTACGGCGCTGCTCTTCATCGGGACCGGCTTCCTACCGGCCCTGCTGACCCCAATCATGGTCGCGCGGCTGGAGCGCCCCCCGCCGCGCTTCGTCCTGCCGACGATCTATGCGGGCGAGGCAGCGGCCTTCGGCGCCTTGGCGCTGCTCGCCGGTCATTTCTCACTCGCCGCCGTGGTCGTCGTCGCCACGGTCGACGGCGCCCTGGCGCTGACGGCGAGGGCGCTGACCCGTGCTGTCTCCGCGGCAATGCTCGAGCCCGAGGGCGAGCTCCGCGCCGGCAACGCGATCCTCAACATCGCCTTCACCTGCGGTGCCGCCCTGGGCCCCGCCCTTGCGGGTGCCGTCGTCGCCGCCCTCAGCGTTCAATCGGCGCTGCTGCTCGACGCCGTCTCCTTCTACGCGATCGCCTGCATCCTGTTGACGGCCCGACCCCTGCCTCAGCCCGAGTCAGAACCCGAGACCCGCATTCTGGAGCGGGTGCGCGCTGGCCTTGGCTACATCCGCAGGCAACGCACGTTGCGCCGCCTGCTCGGAGCCCAGGCAGCAGCGCTCATCTTTTTCTCGGCGGTAATCCCGATCGAGGTCGTCTACGCCAAGGAGACGCTGGGCGTAGGCGACACGGGCTACGGCCTGATGCTCGGCAGCTGGGGTGCCGGGATGGTGATCGGCAGCCTGATCTTCGCCAAATTGCGTCGCGCCTCATTGCCGCCGCTGCTCTTCTTCAGCACGGTCGCGATCGGTGCTGGCTACCTCGCCATTGCCGCTTCCCCCACGCTGGCCGCCGCCTGCGTCGCCTCGGCCGTCGGTGGCACCGGCAACGGCGTCCAGTGGGTGGCCGTGGTCAGCGCCGTGCAGGAGCTGACCGCAGCGAACATGCAGGCACGTGTCCTCGGCACGCTCGAATCCACCGCCTCGGCGACCCCGGGGGTCGGCTATCTGCTCGGCGGATTGATCGCCACCGCGTGGAGCCCACGAGCGACGTTTCTCGTAGCCGGCCTCGGGGTGATGGCAATAGTGGTTGCCTCGGCGCTGCTTCTGGGCAGGAATTGGCCTCTAGGGCGAGGAAAAGAACGTCCAGGGAGTATTGACGCCGCCGACGAGCTTATGGTGGAGTTAATTCCCGCAGAGGCCCTATCCAGTCCGAATCGGAGGTCGTGACGTGAGGAAACTGCAAGTAGCGCTGGCGTTTTTTGGGGTTTTGGCGACGGCGCTGGTCTTGGCCTCATGCAGTAGCTCCGGCGGAAAGGAAGGCGGAGCTCTCCGCGGCACCTACGCATCGTTCCCCGACGCGCTCGACCCGGCGCTCGCGCGCACGATCGAAGGCTGGACGGCGATGTACGACACTTACCTGCCTCTGTTGACCTATGCCCGCGCCAACGGCCAGGCGGGCAGCAAGATCGTCCCGGCCCTGGCCGAGAACCTGCCCAAAGTCAGCGACGACCGCAAGGTCTACACGCTGACCCTGCGCAAGGGCCTCAAGTACTCCGACGGGACGCCGGTCAAAGCTTCGGACTTCGCCGCGTCGGTCGAACGGATGTTCAAGCTCAACTCGGGCGGTTCGCCGTTCTACACCGGGATCGTCGGCGCCGAAAAGTTCACCGAAACGAAGTCGGGCGGCATCCCCGGCATCGAAACCGACGACAAGACGGGCAAGATCGTGATCCACCTGACCAAACCGCGCGGCACCTTCACCAGCGAGCTGGCGATGATGTACGTTGCCGTGCTGCCGGCCGACACGCCGGCGAAGAATCTGACCGCGGACCCGCCCCCGGCGACGGGCCCATATGAGATCACCAAGGTCGAACCGGGCCGCAGCTGGTCCTACGACCGCAACCCGCAGTGGGAGAAAGCCAACGGGGAACTGATCTCCGGCGTGCCCAGCGGCCACCTCGACAAGATCGACATCAAGGTCGTCAGCAATCCGACCACCCAGGTCAACGAAGTCGAACGCGGCACCTCGGACTGGATGCAGGCGACGATCCCCACCGATCTCTACAACGAAGTCAAGGAAAAGTACGAAGGCACCCAGTTCCGGGTCGAGCCGACGATCAGCAACTACTTCTTCTGGATGAACACGACGAAGGCGCCGTTCGACGACCTGAAAGTGCGCCAGGCGGTCAACTACGCGCTCAACAGCGCCGCGATGGAACGGATCTACGCCGGCACGCTGAAAGCCAATCAGCAGATCCTCCCGCCCGGGATGCCCGGCTACAAGAAATTCGAGCTCTACCCCTACGACATGGAAAAGGCGAAGAAGCTGATCGCCGAAGCGAATCCCTCCGACCGCAACGTCAGCGTCTGGGTCGACGACGAAGACCCCAACAACCAAGCCGCTGCCTACTACCAGGGGGTGCTGAAGAAACTCGGCTTCAACGCCAAGTTGAAGGAAATCGCCGCCGAAGACTTTTTCCCGCTGATCGGCAACCAGTCGACGCCCGATCTCGATACCGGCTGGATTAACTGGTACGAGGATTACCCGCACCCGAACGACTTCTTCCAGCCGCTGCTCTCCGGCGAAAGCATCCAGCCGGTGGAAAACAGCAACCTCGCCATGATCGACGATCCGAAGCTGAATGCGAAAATCAACCGACTCGAGGAAGAACCGCTCGGGCCTCAGCAGGAAGCCGAATACGCCGAACTCGACCGCGAATACATGGAACAGGCCCCGTGGGCGCCGTATGGCTCGCGGACGGTCTCGACCTTCGTCTCGAGCGCGATCGACCTCGAAAGCATCGTCTTCAACCCGACCTTCGGCCAGTCTCTGACCAGCTTCCAATTCAAGTAGCCGCCGGCCGCATCACAATAGGCCGGTGGCCGAGGATCCCCATCCCGCGGCAGCCGGCGCAGGCCCGTGGAGGCTGGGGCTTCGGCGCCTGCGGCGCAACCGCTTGGCGCTCGCCTCGCTGACGCTCTTCGTCCTGATCGTCCTCTTCAGCCTGGCGGCGCCGCTGTGGGCGGTCCACGTCGCTCACACCGGCCCGAATACGACCCACACGCTGGAGAAGGTCGAAGTCGCCGGCGAAAAGCGAGAAGTCGTAGACCCGACCGGCAGGCCGATAGGACCGCTCTGGTTCGGCGCCGGGGGCAAGTTCTTCCTCGGTGCCGACGGCAGCCTCGGCCGCGACGAGATGGTGCGCCTCATGTACGGCGGGCGGGCCTCCCTCTTCATCGGTCTGATCGCCGGACTAATCACCACCGTGGCAGGCACCGTGCTAGGCCTGCTGGCCGGATACTTCCGCGGCTGGCGGGACACGCTGATCTCACGAACGCTGGAGGTAATCTGGGCGTTCCCGGTGCTTCTGCTGGCGATCGCCCTCGGCCTGGTACTGGCGGTGGGCGGCCTGCAGATCGGCCCGCTCACGATCCCGAGCGGCTCGATCTGGATCCCGATCATGATCATCAGCGTCGTCTTCGTCACCTATACGGCGCGCCCGGTGCGAGGCGAGGTGCTCTCACTCAGGGAGAAGGAGTTCGTCGAGGCTGCGGTGACCCAGGGCGCGGGCCCGGGGCGAGTGATGTTCGGCGAGCTGCTGCCCAACATCTGGTCGACGATCATCGTCTTCTTCACGATCAACGTCGCCAACAGCATGCTGCTCGAGTCCGCTCTCTCTTTTCTCGGAGTCGGGGTGCAGGCCCCCGACGCATCCTGGGGAACGATGATCGCCAGCGGAGCCAACCTGATCAGGAGCGCACCGTTGCTGACGATCCTGCCCGGAGTGATGATCCTCCTGACCGTCCTCGCGCTGAACATCCTCGGCGACGCACTGCGGGACGCGCTGGATCCGAGGGCGAAGTTGCGGCTGGAGGTCCACGCGGGCCTCACTGAGCCCGAGGGGACGCCCGTCTGATGGGCCCCTTCGCAATCCGCCGCCTGGCGGGCATGGTCGCCGTCCTCTTCGCCGTCTCGATCCTCACCTTCCTGATCTTCAACGTGATCCCGAACTCAGACCCCGCCCAGCGGATGGCGGGCCGCAACTCGTCGCCCCAACTCGTCGCCAGCATCACCGAAGAATGGGGCTTCGACGAGCCGCTGCCGCAGCAGTACCTGACGATGATGGGCAACATCCTCAGCGGCGACGTGGTCTCCTACGCCAACCGCGAAAACGTCGATGACCGCATCATCGAAGGGATCCCCGCGACGTTCTCGCTGTGCCTGGGCGCAGCGTTCCTCTGGCTGCTCTTCGGCGTCCTCTTCGGCTACCTCTCGGCCGTGCGCGCCGGAGGCTGGCTGGACAAGGCGCTGACCGTGCTTGCTGTAACCGGCATCTCGATCCCGGTCTTCTGGCTGGCGGCGGTGTTGCTCAACTACCTCTCCTACCAGACCGGTCTCTTTCCCTCCGGCGGCTATGTCGGATTGACCGAAGATCCGCTCCAGTGGGCGTACCACCTGATACTGCCGTGGGTCACGCTGGCCGTCCTGCAGGTGGGCTTCTACAGCCGAGTTCTGCGCTCAAACATGCTCGACGCGATGGACGAAGACTACGTCCGCACCGCGCGCGCCAAGGGCCTGGGCGAGCGTCGGGTAATGACGCATCATGTGCTGCGCAACTCGCTGATCCCGATCGTCACCCTCCTCGCCCTTGACGTCAGCGTGCTACTCGCCGGCGCGATCTTGATCGAAGCGACCTTCAACCTCAACGGCATCGGCCAGTACGCGTTCGAATCGCTCAAGGGCTTCGACCTGCCGCCGATCATGGCGATCGTCCTCTTCGGGGCGTTCTTCGTCGTCCTCTGCAACACCCTCGCCGACATCGCCTACGCCTTCCTCGATCCACGGGTCAAGCTCGGGACTTCGACGCGGTGAAAGGCCGGCCGTGAGCGAGCCGCTGCTCTGCGTCGAGGGCCTGCGAGTCGGCTTCGCCACCGAAGGCGGTCGAGTGCAGGCGGTCGACGGCGTTTCCTTCGAGCTCGCCCCCGGCGAGGTGCTGGCGATCGTCGGCGAGTCGGGCTCGGGCAAGAGCGTCACCGCGCAGACGATCATCGGCCTCACCCGTTCGCCCAATGCGCGGATCGAGGGCTCGATACGACTGCAAGGTGAGGAGCTGATCGACGCCGGCGACGACGAGCTGCGCAAGATCCGTGGTGAGCGGATCGCGATGGTCTTCCAGGACCCGATGACCTCGTTCAACCCGGTCTACCGGGTCGGCGCCCAGCTGGTCGAGGCCATCGTCGCGCACCGCCCCCGGATGACGCGCGCCGCCACACGCCAAAGCGCGGTCGAGCTGCTCGGCGCGGTTGGCCTGCACAACCCGGACCGCCAGGCGAACCGCTACCCGCACGAACTCTCCGGCGGAATGCGCCAGCGGGCGATGATCGCGATGGCGCTGACCCTGGAGCCAGAGGTGCTGATCGCCGATGAGCCGACGACGGCGCTCGATGTGACGATCCAAGCGCAAATCTTGGAGCTGCTGCGCCGACTCAACCGCGAACGCGGCCTTGCGACGATCCTGATCACCCATGACTTCGGCGTCGTCGCTGAAATGGCCGATCGGGTCCTGGTCATGCACGACGGCAAGATCGTCGAGCGCGGCGACCTCGACACGGTCTTCTACTCACCAGAGGACCCCTACACGCGCAAGCTACTCGGCGCGGTCGTCCGCCTCGACCAGGCGCCACCGCTGCGGACGAGCCGGGGCGAGTCCCCGCTGCTCGAGGTAACCGACCTGGTCAAGCACTTTCCGGTCAAGCGCGGCCTTCTGTTCGATCGCGAGGTCGACCAGGTTCGGGCGGTCGACGGCGTCAGCTTCAGCGTCGCCAAAGGCGAGACGCTCGGCCTGGTGGGCGAGTCCGGCAGCGGCAAGTCGACCCTCTCGCGAACCGTGCTGCAGCTACTGACGCCGACCTCGGGCTCGGTCCGCTTCGAGGGACGCGAGATCGCCGGCCTCTCGCGAAGGCAGATGCGGCCGCTGCGCGCGGACATGCAGCTGGTCTTCCAGGACCCCTACGCGTCGCTCAATCCACGCAAGCGAATCGGTCAGATCGTCGGCGAGCCGCTGCGAGTGCAGGGTCGCGCCTCCGGTGCCGAGTTACGCGGTGATGTGCAAGAGCTGCTTGAGCGGGTCGGCCTTTCCCCTGAGCACTTTGACCGCTACCCACACGAGTTCTCGGGTGGACAGCGGCAGCGGGTAGGCATTGCCCGGGCGCTGGCGCTGCGACCAAAGCTGATCGTCGCCGACGAGCCGGTTTCCGCTCTCGACGTCTCGATCCGTGCCCAAATCCTCGACTTGCTCTCCGACCTACAGGAGGAGTTCGGCCTCACCTACGTCTTCGTCGCCCACGACATCGGCGTCGTCCGCCACGTCTCCGACCGAATCGCGGTTATGCACGAAGGCAAGATCGTCGAGCAGGGACCGGCCGACCAGGTATGCGAGCGCCCGTCGGACTCTTACACCAAGGCCCTGCTCGCCGCGGTGCCTGTGCCCGACCCGCGCGAAAGCCGCGCCCGTCGGGGATCATCTGCATTATGACCCTGCCGCTCAGGCCGCCGATCAAGCCCCAGCTCGCGCTAACCCGCAAAGAGCTACCGCGTGGTGAGCAGTGGGCTTATGAGCAAAAGCTCGACGGCTTCCGCGCGATCGTCTTCGTTGACGGCGTCGACGCCTACGTCCAGTCGCGCGGCAGCAAAGACCTGACCCGCTACTTCCCCGAGCTGAGCTTCGCGCCGGGGCGCTACATCCTCGACGGCGAGCTAGTCATCCGCGACGCCGAAGGTCAGCTCGAATTCGACGCCCTCCAGCAGCGGATCCATCCGGCTGAGTCGCGGATCAAACTGCTCTCGAAGGAGATCCCGGTTGACTACGTCGCCTTCGACCTGCTCGCCGAGGGGGACGAGGCTCTACTAGAGACGCCTTTCGGCGAGCGACGCAAGCGGCTGGAGGCGCTGGCGGAACAGACCAAGGTTGAGCTAAGCGATCTCAGCACCGATGCCGAGCAGGCAGAGGAATGGCTGCGCCGGACCGAGGGGACGATGGCCAAGCAGCTCGACGCCATCTACATCCCAGGCAAACGCAAAGGCATGGCCAAGGTGAAGCGCGAGCGTGAGATCGATTGCGTCGTGATGGGCTGGCGACCGGGCAAAGAGGAGGGCACCGTGGGCTCACTCATCCTCGGCCTCTACGACGGCGGTGAGCTACGGTCGGTAGGCCACATCTCCGGCTTCAGCGCCGAAGCCAAACGGGCGATGCCCACGATGCTGGCGCCGCTGGAGACCGGCGACAGCGGAACCGCCGAGCCCAGCCGCTGGACCGGCGGCCGCGACCTCGAGTGGGTCGCACTGCGACCGGAGCTCGTGATCGAAGTCGGGTACGACCATGCAGCTGCGGGACGGATTCGTCACGGCGCACGCTTCCGCCGCTTCCGCGACGACAAAGATCCTCGCGAGTGCGTTTTTCAGCTTTTAGACGAAGGCTGACGTCGGCGGGTCCTGTCACGGCGGCCCTCAGAACAGCGCGCCTTGCGTGGGGGCGCCGGCAGTCCCCTGAACCGGCGGATACTCAGAGCGGGCCGAAGGCCCGCGAGTCGGGGCAGGGGACTGCCGGCGCCCCCACCCACGCACGACGGAGCTGACCTGCTTGCGTTGATCGGGGCGCATGTTGGCGCGGCCATCCGGGTAGAGATTCTCGTAGCGCGACAAAAGGTCCGGGCGTTTTGCTTCCAGCCAGGCGAAGAAGACGTCTCGGACCTCGTCGCGTAGATGTAGGGCAACGCCGCCTAGGAAGGTTGCGTTGGCTTCCCTTGCTCGATCGATGATCGGCTGGACTTGGACCGGGTCGTCGTTTATGCCGGGCATTAGGGGGGCGATCAGGACTCCTGAGTCGATGCCCCGGGAGCGGAGCTCGGCTACTGCGTCCAAGCGAGCG